>Ga0207715_100018_pt1 | contig 188034 bp, 183 predicted proteins | sample A23M3SouthBayCA_FD_187732 | JGI IMG/M metagenome (GOLD analysis project Ga0207715, IMG submission 187732) | Aerobic enrichment media from Eden Landing Ponds, California, USA - A23 M3 (SPAdes) | ecosystem: Environmental > Aquatic > Marine > Unclassified | place: USA: Emeryville, California... | reverse complement strand
TCCGCCCCATCGATCACGCGCATAACGCGCGGATCGATGGGGCTCGCTACGGCCAACGAGCGCTGTCTGAGACTGTCTTCTCGACGATCAAGCGCACGCTCGGCCACGCGGTGCGTGCCCGAGCGTGGTACCGCGAATTTCGTGAGATCGTCCTGATGTGTGCGGTCTACAATATTAAGCGAGCCGTGACCCAGTGAATCGAACGCCGTCTGGCGATTCACCAAAGCCCTTCACTTCCCATCTCCCTCATCGTCGGAGATCGGCACTTCACCGATGCAAGACGTCGTATCTCTGCAAGCAGTTTTTGATCAGGGATTCTCAAGCTAGACCCGGTTGATGAACCTTTCTCGGGTGCTTGTTGGTGGCTCTCAGTCGTCTCTGTCTTCGTAGAAGGCTCTTTCTTTTCAGACATCAAATCGCTCCACACCCGTTGTGGAGCAAAAATAAAATACAGAATCTTTGAGAAGAGTACCTCAGAAGACCGTTATCGATCCTACTTCATGCTTCGCTCAGGAAAAGTCAATCTACTCCAACCAGTCAGCGCAACCGAGCAGCGACCTTGATACCAGTTCTTCGCTGCATTTCGCATTACCACCTGTTCACCCTCCATGACGAGAGGGAGATCCGACTGCATCCAGACCGTGAACTTTGTTCTTCCACTGTCATCTTCGATCAGTCCAACTTGGGAGATAGCTGGTGATTCAGCGTCCCACAACTGGGTTATCGTCCCCTCGATGCACACCTCACCTCTATCGACTTCTTCAACAGCCGCAATCGGAATCACCGTCCCGGCCGCCCGCTCTAGCTCCTCAAACATGCCTACGACCGCACCCAACACACCACAGCCATCGACGACGCGCTCGGCCAACCGCCGACTGATCGCCGCCCTTGACCAGCCATCGAGTTTCGCTTCGACCCGCCGTGCTTGCTTGTTCACCATCGCCAACTCCTCCTTGCTCAGTCGCGCTCTGGAATCGGGTGCATCCGGATCACACCGCGGATCCACGCTCGCCGCACGCCGCTCGAACGCTCGACGCCGTTGCTCGCTCCCTTCACCGACCACGATTCGCGTCTGTTCTTCCCGCATCGAATACCGGCCCCGATCCCACCGTTCGTGCGTCCGCTCGACTTCCCACTCTCTCGCTTCCAGTCGCTCCTGGGCTGCTAGCGTCTGCCCGAACAGCCGCCCCTCGATCTCCCGATCATCCGCGTAATCGACTGTCGCCTGAACGTCCTGCTCGACGTTCGCCCGCAGCTCCACCTCCTCTTCGACAACCCACTCGTCCGCCGTTTCGCTCGACCACTCGTCCACCGTCGTCTGGTACTCGTCCGTCTGTTCGTCAACCGAAGCTTCATCTATCGTAGTGTAGTTAGTACTCATTGGAGTTAGCCTACTCCGAAGGCGCCCACTCAGCGTCTTCTTCCAACGACCACAACTCTCCAGCCGTGGCTCTCATCATCGACGACACATCCGCGCGCGCTGCTCGCGCCTTCGCGAGCGCCCCTGGGCGCGAGCAGCGCGCGCTATCGAGACCACCCACCCAGCACCGCGCGCCAGCGGCGCCCGGAGCGAGCGCCCAAGTTTAAGCCGGTTTCCGGTCCGAGCGTGCGAGGACCGAAAGCGCGCTTAATCTTGGCGTCGAAGCCATACGCCCGGACCGGCGAGCTTGCTCGCCGCACGCCCGGAATGGTCAGTCGCGAGCGTTGCGAGGTGCGACCGTAGGGAGCACCTCGATGCGAACGGGGAGCCTGCGACCCGTGAGCACGCGTCGGGCGACCGCGGCGAGCGGGGCGAGCCGTACTATAGCATCCCAATCAACCGCCGTGGGCGGGACTAAAAGGGGCTGGCGCGGTCGATCCCTCCCGGACGACGTAAGCACTACGAGGCGCATAGCGAGCCCCGGAGCGGTCGATCGCGTCAGGGGCTTTTAAACGATAGTGAGCTGGCACGACTCCCAAACTGCCCTGCCAAGATCTACCTCACCGGCACTAATATAGACTCCCGAAAGATAATATATTTGGCCCACTTAGCTACTGGTATGCCCGACTCCCCGCCCGAAGATGACGTGAACGAGACTGTCGCCGCCGAGTGGGAAGCGGATACCACCCCGTTCGAGCGGGTCCGAACAGTGATGAAGCGGGCGTACTCGCCACTGTCAGCACCGGAGATTGCAGAGCGCGCTGAAACCACGCCGACAACCGCGCGCAAGCACCTTCGGACGCTAGCGGAGAACGGGTTCGTAGACGAGGTTCCCGCGGGGGGAGACACGACCCGATATAAGCGCTCGAACGAATCCCTCGTGTTGGAGCAAGCTCATGACCTCCTCGAGGAAACCGATCGGGATACCCTCACATCCCGAATTGCAGCGATGCGAGGGGAGATCCGAGACTACCGCAATGAGTTCGACGCTGACTCACCCGAGGACGCCGCTGTCCATGCGGAAAATATCGATCCTGAGGCGCTTCGGGAGTGGCAGACGACTCGGCGCAACCTGAACATCGCCAAGGCTGCACTCGCTCTCGGCGAGGCCGAAGACACTGTGCAAATGACGGAAGCGTTGTAGCATGGAAGAGAACGCATCGAGAGAAGCGTCCCACTCGCTACGGGGACCGACTGATAGGGGCGCGCTCTGTGACTTTCGAGACGTGTTCGAGGAGATGGAGCCGTTAGCAGATGGAACGCTGGACGATATCATCGACCCGAGCGAGCTCAACATCCAGCTCGACGATGGCATCGGCGCAGCTGAGAGTGCTCGTTTGGATATCGACTGGACGACACACAATGACTACAACATCCATTATACGGACGCCGATGGCCGTGACCTCAGATGGGATCTCCATCCTAACGACTTCCCCGCCGCCTCCGACGAGCGGCACTTCCATCCACCGCCGAACGCATCCAGTGATTCAGAAGACGTCGAAGAATCGTGTATCGAACGGCGTGGAATCGAACTCGTCGCTCGTGCAACGCAGAAATTATGGCGGAAGGCATATCGAGACGAATCATTCACGGGTATCAACCGGGCTGTTGATCCACCGTGAGAAACACCCCTGTCTCACGCTAATGACGGCCCTCCTCGACACCAGACATAGCTAGACCAGTGAGTGTGTTTTAGTGATCTGAATAATAGGGTATTGACAACAACCTATGTCGGCATTCCTCATTCAGGTCAGCGGTCATTCGATTCAGAAGAAAGCTGATCCTCGATACGTGGCAGGTGCAAAGGGCCCTCGGTTCTGTGATGAACCGCTCAAACATGGTGAGTACTTCAATGCGAGTCCGTTCTGGCAACGAGAGGGATACGGGCGACGGAATGCCTGGCAGAGTATTTCACCAGGAGATGACGTTCTCCTCTATTGTTCTGGGAGCGTCGACGAACACGGGGCGTGCCTCAGTCACCTGCTGTCTGTGGGCGACGTTTCCCGTGACGAGTCTGACGGTGCGCGACTCAAGTTCTCTGACATCCAAGAACTTGATCCGAAGATTTCGTACGGGGAGATTCAAGAAGAAATCAGGGCGGGCCGCTTCTCAGACCAGATGAACTACTGCGGTCAAGAAGGCTTCAACATCGCGCAGGTAGCGGACTCGGATGTAAGCCGTGTACTAGAATTCGCCCAACTTCAGAAGACAAGTGAACCGTCCACAGAATCACATCCAGACGATTCGCTGGCAAGTATTGTGGAGGACTACTTTGGAGAATAGAAGTGTTGGTAGACCAAACCCCGCAGTCTCTGTATAATAAATATATGAGTCAGTGCCATCAGTGCCGGGCGAAAGATACCACAGGAAGAAAGCTATTGAGGGCTTCAATTGAGAGAGGATCTCCAGATTGATTCGAGCTCTGTCGAGACTGTGCATAAGTCGGCTGACGCTCTCGAAGTTCGTGCGGCAGTCGCCCCATCGAGAGCATCCTCTGAGAGGCTTGAGCGAGAGCCCGATGCAGTAGAAGGCTATCTGTCGTGTAGTGCGTCGAAACGGATGAAAAGGATCGCTATTCTTCCGAGAGAATCTCAACCACTGGGACATCCTCGATCGCCGATAGCGTGTGCATCAACTCCTGATTGTACGCGTCCCCATCCTGACCGTGGTGTACCCGGTAGTGGCAGTTCGGACAGAGTGCAATAACTGTCTCCGGTGAATCAGGCCCTCCCGCAGATAGCTCGAGGACGTGATGAGCGTGAAGATACGGATCGCCGTCACGATTCACGAACGGCGCTGGCTCCCCACAGCCCTCACATTCACCATCAGCACGCCGTAGCACGTACGATCGAACGTCGTCGGATCGGTCGTACTCGGTTACTTCTCGTACACTAACCGACGTCGAGACGGAGGTGCTCGCAGCTCGCTCGGCTCGCTGACGGAGCGAAGAAAGGTCCGGGCCATCCTGCTCACTCTCAGTGGGACGTTCGATCGTCTGCGTAGCCGTGTCGCTGACCCATTCCCCTTCATCGTATTCATCAACGATGTCCTGCCCAAATGCGGTCAATACGTAGTGGTCACTGTGTTGCTCTATGGCACCGACGACCTCTAGCCATTCGAGATGCCGGACGATGACACCGACTGGTAGCTGGTAATCGGGGTAGTGTTCCTGCAATTGCGTCTGGATTGCATCGTCAGTGCGGTAGCCAAGAGAGATTGACTGCAGAATCGTCTCGAAGCCTTTGACGTGCTCGACAAGCGTCTCGAACAGTAGCGCTGTGTCACCCGTAGTTCTGTAGTCTTGCCCTCGAGACGTCTGCGAGAACTGGCCGTCATCCCGTTCTAGTAGCCCGATCGAGCGAAGAAACCCCACGTACGCCTGGATCGTCGAATCGCTCTCTGCACCCGTATTCGACTTGAGCCAGGCCCAGAGGTCGGACCGCGTTGGATTCATCTCGACAATGTATCCAAAGGTTGCTTGCAGATTTTCGAGGCGGCCGTCGACGCCTCCAAAGAATTGATCGGTCGTCATCCGACGATCGTCGCCCATTTTGTATGCACCACAACTCTCATCGAAGTCCTTCAGTATGGATGCTTGAGGAGTTGCTTCGACTGGGCAGTGTTCGTCTATATGTATGTGCCACCAGCCAGATTTTATTGACACATAGGTAATATAAGATTATCTTCAGTCAGATATTGAGGAAGGTATCCAGTGAGTTCTTGAGCCTTACCGAAGATTCAGTAGGTATTGCGATCCTTCCGAATTAAACTCAGAGCGAAAAAGACGAACACACTGTTCTATAGCACCCGTCGCAACCGTCACGGGTGGGGCTAAAAGGGGCTGGCGCAATCGATTCCTCCCGGGCGACGCAAGCACCGCAGCCCCGCGAGGAGCGCAGCGAGCCCCGGAGCGGTCGATCGCGCCAGGGGCTTTTGAGCTGGCAACAGTCTCAAGAACCACCAACAGAGACGAGCACGCTCTGGTTGTCGTCGGTCACGGTTTCATCCGTCTCTTCCCCGCTCCCGTCCTCGCTATCCCCGTTTTCCGCAGAAGATTCGTCGTCGGCATTGCTCTCGCCGTTGTCTTCACCGTCTTCTGACGTCTCATCGTCTCCCTCGGAGCTCTCTCCATCATCCTCGTCAGTGCCGCTTGCATCGCTCTCGTCGGTACCGTCCCCATTCCCTCCATCTTCCTCGCTTTCGTCGGGACTGTCTCCAGTCTCGGTATCTTGGTCGCCGGTAGCATCATCGGTGCCGTCACTCTCCTCGTCAGTACTTTCACCGTCCCCTTCGCCATTCGTAGACGAAGAGTCATCCTCGCTGTCCTCATCATCGGACGCCGCAGTAGTGTCATCTTCACCATCGTCCGGTGCGCCGGGGAGAGTTTCACAGGGAACCCCGTTCCCATCACCGTCAAGGCCGTGCTCTCCGGGAGACTCTTCATATACCTCGTTTGCTTCTTCCCAGGTATCGAAGTCCTCGCAATTGTAGTCCTCGTCCTCACCGTTATCGCCATTTTCGTCATCCGGCGCTCCCGGCAGGTCTTCACAGGGGATGCCGTCACCGTTTCCGTCAAGACCATGCTCTCCGGGAGATTCTTCATAGACCTTGTTCGCTTCCTCCCAAGTGTCGAAGTCATCGCAATTATAATCGATTGAGGGTGAGGGTTCCTCAACGAATTGCTCCCGACACGCATCATAGTTCGGGGGAGAAGCTTCAGCGACGACTTCCCCAGCCGAATTAGTTACCACTATCTCAGAGATGATGGTAGCTGATATGGACGAGGCAGATTCAGCGACAACGATCTCGACCGATTCTGGAAGCGTGACGTTCTCCTCAGTGCGCGAGTCCGTAGCAACTCCATCTGGAGTGGCGTACTCCGTCGTGACAGTGTAGCTAAACCCGTCTCCCTGGCCCTCAATCTCAGCAGCCGAACACCCATCGAATGTGATGTCCTCTACGTAACTTTCGTTGTTTCGTTGTCGAAGCTCCTCGACACAGGCCTCATTGTCGGGATTCTCCTGTTGAGCAAGTTCTTCGCCGTCATGAGAGACCTCGACATTCTGGATCACGAGCTCCTCCCGCTGTAGTTCGTATGGGAGTTCGACGTCACTCTCGCCAAGACGACGGTAATCGAGTCCCCCCTCGTGATAGCCAACTGTATTGTAGTCAATCCGATCCACCGTACCGTTCCCCTCAATCTCGACAGTGGAGCAGTTCACGTAGTTGATCGACTCGACGGTCGCACTTTCGTTGATCTGCTCCTCTAACTCATCAACACAGGCGTCATTGTCTGGGTTTTCTTTTTGAGCAAGTTCTGAGTCGTTATGAGAGACTTCCACATTCTGGATAACCCTATCACCCCAATTCTTCTCAAATGGAAGTTGTATCTGTCGGTCAAAGGGGTTTCTGTAATCCAGGCCCTCGTTGTCGATGATTGCTACCGTATTGTAGTCGATCTGATCCACCGTACCGTTTCCCTCGATTCGGACAGTGGAGCAGTTCACATAATTGATCGACTCGACGGATGGACTCTCGTTGTCCGTCCCGTTCGGATCTTCACCTGGACCCCCATTGTCGCCGTTTCCATCTTCATCACCAACAGTAGCGTTTGCGACTGCCGACGCTGCTGCGGACGCGGAGGCGTCCACATTCACGGTTATGCTCGTCTCACCATCATCAGCATCGCCCGAGTCATCTTCAGCGGAGTACACGGCGCCGATGCCAAGCCCTTTAAGCGCGTTCCCTTCCAGCGAACCATTGTTGAGCTCCCCGATCAGATCGTCATCCGGTGATACCGAGACGATCGCACCGGAGAGGCGGTAGGCCGCACGGTCATCCGCGTTGAGGGATCCGTTGACGACACACGTCTGGTCCTCACAAGAAACCGTTTCCGAAGAAGTGTCGTTCGTGGACTGAATCGCACCGAGGACGACGAGGCGATAGTCGAGCGAATCGTTGTCGCTGCGATTGTTCGTTAGTGTGACGTTGAGATCGATCTTATCGTAATCGACGACGGGATCTGTAACGTTGTCTGTCGATGGGGGAACCCTTCGTCCTCATCCTGTACGGTGTTGGCCTGGGCAGTGCTCTCGACGGCCTGATCGGCATCCGAATCAGAATTCAGGATTGCTGGCGTGAGGCCCGCACCGATTGTCGCAAGGATTACGAACGTCACGACGGTGATCGCCGCAACGCGAGCTGTGCGCTGTTTGGTATCACTACACATGAATAGAGCTCCGACAGCGACACCTAAACCCGATGTTACATCTCTGTTAGATATCCTGCAAGCCTGCCTGAGGTTTGGGCGCTAGCCAGAGAACAGTAGTAGTGATGTGTGCACCGATACGTGGTAAATAGCTACCCCGGACTACCGGTCACGACTCATATTGAGCGCCGCTAAACACGCCTCGCAGACATCCGCCCCCTCGAGATCCGTGGGAGCATCGGAGATCTTTTCGAGTTGGTGAGCAGGCTCCAGCACCTCCCCACACGCGAGTCGCTCGCGATGATCGAAGTCACCCATGGAAACATCGGACTCATCCACTCCAGGTGACTCGATCACGGCGTGCCAGCGTCCATCGGGATCCCTACTAAACCACTCGGACGGTGACTCTAGCAAGCCGTGCGTATCTTCGAGGACCTCGATCGTCTTCCGATCCTCACCCCGAGCGTGCTCTCGCTGAACGACACGCTCCCCATCGGGGCCGACCCAGAGACGATCTCGTGCAACGACATCTGCCTCCTCACCGAAATCATGGTCCGCAGCATCGACTCGACCTCGACGGTGATACGCATGCGCTTGAACCGTTCCATCGGCGTAGTGGCGTGCGTCGATCGTCCACTCGTCGTCCCAGCGATCTCGTGCAGCATCTCGAAGCTGCTCAAGATGATCCGTCGGTGGACGCTCATCGAGCCACCGCGAGAGCTCGTTGCGAGCCTCACGAACGAGTTGCTCTGTTGTGGCATCCCCACTCGAAGACTCATCTGCCACGACCGACGCAAGCGTCGAGGAGACACGCTCGATCGGATCCATCTCTGATGTCGTCTCTTCGTCGGTCATCGAACACAACCTATCGCTCACCAAGGCTGCAAAAAGACAGGTGCTGAACTCCAAGACTCGTCCGTCAGCAGTGACGCGGTAGGCGAACACCGGTATAGCAAACGTATTCCTAGTGATGTCGAGCACTCGCTTACAAGGCCGCTAGTGGGAGGCTAACTCATGGCAAAGAATAGTAAACATTCACGACGAGCACTCCTCTCGCTGATCACCGGCAGTACAATCGCAGGGACAGCTGGTGCGTCAGCACAAACTCACAGAAAGACGACCGCAGCGATGCGACAACAGACGAGTGTCGAGCAAGTTGTACAGGACCGATACACCGCGGTCAGCCTCGTCACAGACGTTTCGGCCTCTGGCGACACCGTACTATTCGGCTTCGGTAACGGCGATCTCGTCATATACGACGCCAATCGGCAATCAGAACTCCTCCCATTTACGGAGAACTCGAGAATTTCCCACATTCAGATCGAGGAAGCCACGAACACGGCTGCGCTTGCGTGGATGGATGCAGACATCTACGGACTGCTCGATCTCACAACCCAGGACGGCCCAGTTATCGAACATCCGGGGCTGTGGGACATCGCGATGGCCTCCGAGGACGCGACGATTGCATCCGTTTCGTCTCCAATAGACGGCCAGGGAAGCGTTATGCTTGCGACAGAGGGCGGTCAACAGTGGCGAGACAACCTCGACGAGGCAGCCGCAAGCAGCGTCGACATTACTGCTGACGGTGAAACTATTGCCGTCGGGGGGACCCAATACTTGGTCGGTGCACTTGAGCAGGAGGGGACACCCGGTGTGATGCTCTACGATAGCGACGGCGAACACCAGTGGACGTACGAAACCGATATCGACGTTATCGCTACCCAGATCAATGCCGAGTCCGAATGCGTCGTCGCTGGAACCGACGACGGCCAACTGCTCGTTCTCGACTTTGCCGGAGAACTACTCTGGGAGGATCAACAGCTCGTCGGATGGCCGTACATCTCTAACGATGGGAGTACGGTGATCAACTCTACCGTTGAGGGGACTATCCAAGCCTACGACACCGCGACCGGCGAGGAACAGTGGACCACTGAGACCGAGACGATAGCTAGCGGAGATCTCAGCGTCAATGAGGACGGCACCCGCGTTCTCGCCTCGGCTCGTACCGAGGGAGAGGTCTATCTCGTCGAAGAAAGTGGCATACTCTGGGAGAACGCCTACGACGTCGGTCCGGCTGTAGGGGCTCTCTCGGGCACCGGTAGAACATGGAGCGTGGGGATTCAGCAGACCGAAGAGCAGACTGGTCGCGTGGAGATCTATGAAGAGAGTACGTAAGAGACCACAAAGAACGGACAGCACCCAGTAGGTGTACGTGAGAGGCATCTGTCCGTGGAGACCGCTGAAAGAACTGGCGAGAAACAGAGCGTCACCTGAAGTCGTCTAACGTCTCGTGATAGACCGAATCGAGCACCGAGACGAGGTCCGGATTCTCGATCACGTGGTCTGCAAACGCGGTGTGTAACGCGGTGATGTACGCCGAGAAAAAATCGGGAGAGTCAGCGACTGGAATCTCGTACGTCGCCTCGATCTGGTTGTGCATGTTCCCAGTCAGCGTCGCACGTTCAGGCAACAACGACGCAATCTCTTGCCAGCGTGCATTGAAATTCTCGATGAATGCATCACGGAAGTTCGTTTCCTCGTTCGTCAGATACCGATTCGGAGGGGTGTTCCGGAACTGGAATTTCAGCTCGTGGTCGCCGAGGGCGAGATCACGATGATGTTCTAAACGGTGGAGAAACCCGACGCGAACCCGTCGTGGGTCAGTCGGTCCTGCGACCGGTTCGAACGTGTCGATCCGTCGCCACCACTCGGTCTTGAAGATGAACGCCCAGTCTGTACTGTGCTCGTAGAACTGCCAGTCGTTTCGTACGTCGTCATCATCAATCCGATCAGAGAAACGCTGGTACCACTCGTTCTGGAACGTCTCCCATTGATTTTCGAACGCAGCGGTGACGTCACTGACGGCGTCGTAGTGTTCCATGTACAGTTCGGCTTTCTCTCGTTCGGATTGCTCGTACTCGGACATGCCAATGATCTCCTTGATGTCGTACGCAAATTCGCGAAGCTGATTCACCGTGCGCTGGGGGTATCGAGGGCCATGCTGCTGGATGAACGGATTCAAAACGTCCTGGACGAACTCGCGCCAGGTCCAGTTTTCAAAACATGCCCCCGACGCCTCGGATTTCTCGTCCTGATGGAGGTACAAATAATACTCTCCTGACTCGTAGGCGTCTTTCGACTGTCCACCAATCGTGTCCGCCTCGCAGTAAAATTCCGTCCCAGTCTCTGCTGCGGAGAATTTCAACTCGATCAGCAGGAACCACTCGTTCGGCACCTCGATAAGCAAGTCCAGCCAGCCTTGCGTATCGGATGCTCCGTCCTCGGATGTCATCGTCTTCACTGAAACCTGCTCGTCGACAACGACATCCGAGAGGTCGTAGAGATCTTCCTGAAAATTACACGCAGGAGGTAGCCCCTCGAGAACGGCTCTGAGGAAATCCGACCCCATCCCGTGGGGCTCGTCACTATCGAGAAAATATCGGAGCAGCCAGTTCACGTACACCTCTGCGCGACGTTGCTCTCCCAACCCGTATTCGATAACGTTCATCACCGAGCGGGGTTGTTCAGGTACGTCGGTAATTACGTCCCGTTGGTGCTCGAGACGCTCTAAACGGTTCTTTAGCCCCTCGTTTGAATCCATCAGTGTAGGTAGTTAGTCACATACACGTTCTTGCTATAGAGAGTTTTCCGTCATCTGTCCAGTCTGAGACTCCTAAGGTGATTACAACCACGTAACCTGAGACCAGACGTTCATAGTGGAGTTGCGCCTATGGCGCAACTGTCTACCACTCTCGAGTTAGCCCCAGCACCCTAATATAATCATCATTCAAACCAACGCAATTTATTACGTACTCAACGAAGAAAGGCGTACTCAACAGGCCGTTCGACTCAGAGACCGAACGGCCAAACAGACGAGGAACACGCTCAAATGCCCCCAACTGCCAGCGATTCGACGCCAGACGAACCAGACGCCACACACTCCGACGACACACTCCCGGTCCCCGTCGACGACGTCCGCGAGTACATTCAGGTCACGCCCACCGACGCCGCGCTCCACGACACATCTCCTGCGTCGTCGTTCAAGCGTCTCCACCGGAGCAACACCGACACCAGTCCATCCAGCCTCCTGAACAAACTCCGAGAGGTCTCAACACCGACAAACACCCCAACTATCGAGTGCCTGCTCCACTCGGACGGCTCGCAAGACGCCCCACTCTCGTACTGGTTCGGCGTCGACGACCCCGACGCGACCTCGACACTCGAACGAATCCTTCGCGGCATCTTCCCCGATAGCTACGAGTTCGAACACCTCGCCGTCCATCCGGGCCAGCTCGAAGCAATCCTCACAGGACGGTCCTCGAACACCGAGTACACCGACTGGGACTCGCTCCGGGCGGTCGAATTCACCGGCCATCCGGAGCGCCGATCGGACTGGCAAACCAGCCTCACGCCCTTCGAGTCGTTTCAGGGCGAGGACGAGCGCGTGCCCCTCGCAGCGATCGTCGAGACGATGGCTGCCCATCCCGGTCCGATCGTCTACCAGGCGCTCTTCGAGCCCAAACCGGACTGGTCCAAGCAGGCTGAACAGCGCTGTCTCGATATCGAGACCCACAGCGACACGATCGGCGCGCAACTGACGAACACGATCTTCGGAGCGCCCGACCCCGATGCAGAAGTGCCGCTCTCGCCGAGTGACGAAACGCGCCTCGAGGAACTCCGGGCGAAAGATACGCGTCATTCGTTCGTGATCAACGCTCGCGTCGTCGGCGTCGCGCCCGAAGATCAACCAGAGTCGAACACGACGTTCCGTGAGCTCGAAGCAGCCTTTTCGCCCCTCGATCGCACCACGTACGAGATCACCAGTCGATCCCACGCTGGCCAGGCCGCAGAAGACGTCGCGATCGACCTGTTCACGAGAACGGTCCATCCGCCAGCCTACGCTGGCCTTCGTTCGCGGATCCCCGGGACGGACACGACGAGTCGGGGCATCGTCGCCGACCCGAACGAAGCGCCGAGTTTCTGTCTCGTCGGGGGAGCTGCACTCCCCACGGCAGGCACTCGCGCGTTCGCGACGACGCCAGGCGAACGCACTGCCCTCCCACGACCGCCCAAGGACATCCTCACACGCTACCAGGGCGATGGGCTCGTCCTCGGCCATCCACGGACGCAGGACGGCTCGACCGATCCCGACATGCTGAAACTCCCACCAGCACTCCAGCCGATGCACGTCGGCTGGTTCGGCAAGACGGGCTCGGGGAAATCCACCTCACTCATCAACGCGATCCTCGACAATCACGCCGCCACCGACGGCGCCGACATCCTGATCGACCCGAAGGGCGACGGGATGGCAATCGAGTACCTTCGAGCGCACTACGCCCGCTACGGCCACGTCGAGAACGTCCTGTATTTCGACTGTACGGACGTCCTGCCCGCGTTCTCGTTTTTCGACATCCGGGACGAGCTCGCCGCGGGCGTCCCGCGCGACACGGCAGTCGAGGATACCGTCGATCACTACATCGAGATCCTCATGCAGATCATGGGCCGCGAGCGCTTCGAGCAGGCCGTCAGATCGCCCGATATCATCCGCTACGTGCTGAAGGCGATGTTCGACCCGGTCCACGGTGACGACGCGTTCTCGCATCGAGACTTCCACTCGGAGATCCGGACGATGCACGACCGCCAGTCGGTCCATCCCGTCTCCGAGCCGGATCTCGAACGCATGCTCTCGGGCATTCTGAATAACGGCAAGCGGACGTTCGACAAGCTCATGAGCGGCGTCTCGAATCGCGTCGAGAAGATTCCCGTCGACCGTCGGCTCGCGAAGATCTTCAATCACATCCCCGAGGAGGGCGACCCGCACTTCGACCTGGCCTCGCACCTCGATGACGACGTCGTCATCATCTTCGATACGGGCGGGCTGCGCTCTGAAGCCCAGCGCGTGCTCACGCTCGTCGTGCTGTCGAATCTCTGGACGGCTCTACGCCGGCGCAGCCGCCGTGAGAGCACCCCCGACGACCAAGACGCCCCGACGGCCACACACGCCCAACAGCTCGACGACGCGCCGCTCGTGAACCTCTACGTCGAAGAAGCCGCGAGCGTCGCCGTCTCGGATCTCCTCAAAGAACTACTTGCCCAGTCGCGAAGCTTCGGCTGTTCGATCACGCTCGCGATGCAGTTCCCCGCCCAGCTCAAGGATCACGACGGGGTCTACGACGAGATCCTCAACAACATCTCGACGTTCGTGACCGGGAACATCCCCGTCGACCGCAGGCTCGCGGAACGACTCGCAACCGAGGAGATGGACGCACGCGAAGTCGGGAACCGATTGCGGGCGCTCCACCGTGGCCAGTGGCTCGTTAGCCTCCCTGCACCGTTCGACGAACCCGAGCCCCGACCGTTCATCGTCGAGTCCGTTGCACCGCCACCGGGCGATCCACAGGGCCCCGCTCCGCTCAACCCCGTACAGGAAGACGTATTCGAGTCACAACTGACCGAGCTTCGTACACGGACGAGCGAGACGAGCGGGCTCACACTCAGATCGCCGAACACGACCGAGAGTAGTGAGTCCGGAAAACAGACCGATACACCTCCCACCCCGCCGGCGACGACCACCGAAACGCCGCTGCAGACGACAAAGCGGATGCCGCCAACTGTTGGGTACGACGAACCGACGGACGCGCTGTGTTGTTCGGAGTGTGAGAACCGATACAACCCCTCGATCGAGGGGATGAAACGCGCGATCTCGTGTTGTAGCTCGCTCGAAGACGTCGACCCGGACGACGTCCCGATCTGTTCGGTGAATCTCAAGCTCACTCCCGAGGAGCGATCGACGATCGCCTACACCGATACTCAACTGCGCTTTCTCCAGGCAGTGTACAACGCACAGCAACTCCGGTACGACCCACTCGAATACGATCTGACCACCGATTCGATGATCCGCTTGCAGGAGTACACCGACATCGACGCGGCCGATATCGAGCCGCTGCTCGACGCGGAACTACTCACACACGATACAGACCACCCCCATCGGTTGTACACGGTTACGCCGGAAGGCCGATCGCTCCTCGGCGAGAGCTATCGTCTGGGCGTCGACTACGGCCACGGCCAGGGCGACCTCGAAGAGACGAGCCAGCACGTCCTTGCCGTCGAGGTTGCACGCCAGTATCTCTGCGAGGAGTATCTCGATGATCCCGACTCCGCAGTGGTCGAGGTGACGCCGTACTACGATCTCGACGAGGTGACCTTGCCCGCGTCGGTGTTCATGGGTGGTGATGAAGACGCGGTCGAAGAAGCGACCGATGCGTACGACCAGCGGCGTCTGGACGTCGCGGCGCTCGACGAGGACGGACAGGTTATCGTCGCCGTGGAGGTCGAACGGATCAACAACGACATCCACCGGGCGGTTCCGGACGACTTCGATAAGATCGCCGACTGTGGCGTCGAGGAGGCGATCTGGGTCGTGATGAAACAACGAGACGGTCACAAGGTTCTCTCGGCGCTAAACAATCCCGTGGAGGGGGAGCCGCGCGTCGAGAAGACCTATGCCAAGACAACGCCGCCACAGCAGTTCAACATCGACACGCCTGGGCTGACAGCGGTGTATCCCGTCGAGTGGTTACGAGATTCGTTCGACGAGGAGTGAGGGGACGGAACAACTTTGAACGGGCCCGATGTTCTGCAGACATCCGCAATTGAACACCATAGCTAGCCGATATATGAAGAACACATGCCGGGTGCGATGGACTTCGAGACCTACAGTTCTTCAACGGTGAAGTCAACGTCTTCAGTAACGTCAACAGTTATCAAATAGCCCGCATACTCAAACTCGACAGTGAGTGGCGTGTTTTTACGCGGGGTATCGCACAGTGTCGCTAACGCATCGCCGTCGACCGCTGTGTAAAGGGGCGGGAGCTCGAGTGGGTCTACGCCCGCTTCGTCAGCCACGGCAGAAATGATATCGCCGGTGATTGAGTCGTTAGCTTGATCCTCTGGCTGTTCGGACGAGATGATGAGAGTCACACCGATTCCTTCGATACTGCTATTTAAAACAGCTATTGCTATTTGGATAGACTTTCTTGAGAAGGTACTCTGAGCTTAACTCTTGAAAGGTAACGCCAAGCCGAAGAGAATCACTTCACGGTGTGAGGAGAAATCGGGCTGTAGATGGTTCAGAACTGAAGACGAATAACGTCCGAGCCCTCACTCGAACGCGTCGGCGTGATCAGGTTCTGTTGTTCATCGTATCGGAGACATCCAGCGTCGTCGAGTTTCGGAAGGTGGGTGTGATGAAGTGTGAGCAGTACACGGTCGACCGCTTCTTCGGAGACAGTTGCGGGGGTGGCATCCTGCTCGACAGCGGCCACTTCCTTCGCGAGAGCACGTCGTTCGAGTGGGGTTTCCTGCTGTTGAAGCACAGCGAGAATCTCTCGACGACGCTCGTCTGCAAGGCAGGTAAGGTTGGCTTCCATGGAAGTACGCTCCTCCTCGAAGTGGGTTACTGACATCGTACTTTGTTCAAAGCACCGGTAGGGGATAGGGTGTGCTCCAAACTATGTGGGCTAGGCTCGGCTACATAACGATATTCAAATTAGTCCTGGTGTTGGGCAACTATACGCAGCAATATGGGGGATGGTCCACTTGAGTCAGCATCCCACCTAATTGGTAGATATAGATGAGGAAGTAGCTGTTCAGCTGCAACCAAGATACGTTGGGCCCAGGGTTATGATGGTAGCTTTTGAAAGAAATGATCGCAGCGCGTGTGACATTACTACCGAGAAGGACCACACCGGTTGCGTACTCATTTGGTGGATGGGCTCTCACGGCCGGCGTGGTCCAAGAGGATTTTTGAAGCATAGAGATCTGATAGTAGAGGTACGCTGCTTGCTGGACGATAGAACTCTATTTTTCGAGTACGGGAACGGTTTTGCTACTGGTGGTCATTCTTCCTGCGCTGAGGCGGTGCCCCCTCCTTGCTGGTGCAATAGCCCCCCTCTCAGCACTACCGGATGTTCACCAAAACACCGCGAAATGCGCAAAAGGTCTCGATTCCTGACTGACGAGCGTTTTAACTGGATCGGCGTGGTGTAGGGTACAATGAGTTCGCGAGCGAGCGCGTCCAACGACTTCTGGGGGGATGTCGACGACGACGTTGCACTCCGACGGTTCCGGTCGCTGGTTAGCACGATCGATGAGGCAGTGTATCAACTCGATCCGGACGGATACTTTGTCGCCGCTGATGATCAACTCATCCGAGCGACGGGCTATTCCCGCGAGCAACTCCTCGGCGAACACGTCTCGCTCCTGATTGCTGACGACGATGTCGACCGCATCGAACGCGAGATCCAGCGCCAGCTCGAAACGGACGAGTCGGAGATCTCGACGTTCGAGTTCGGCCTCCAGACTGCTGGTGGAGATGTCGTTCCCTGTGAACTCCGGATCAACCTGCTCGTCGAAGAGGGAGCGTTTCAGGGAACAATCGGAGTCGTGCGCGATATCCGATACGAGCAGACGATCGAAACGTTCTGGGATAGCGTCGCGACGCTTGACGCCGATGGCCGATTCGTAATGGCCAATGAGGCGTTCTGCGAGATGACTGGCTACCGGCGAGACGAACTACTCGGAGAGCACGTCACGCTCCTTGTCGACGAATCGGTCAACGAGCGTTCAAAGGAGTTGCAAGCGGAGCTACTCGGCAATGAGCAAGAGTACGCCACAATCGAATTTGAGATCGAAACGGCCGGCGGCAAGCGGGTTCCAGTCGAGAGCCAGTTTGGACCGTACACTTTCGACAACGGATCAGTTGGTCGTACAGGCACCCTCCGTGATATATCTAATCGTAGAGAGCGTAAACGGGAATTACTGAAGTATGAGACGATCGTCAAGACGGTCGACGACGGGATCTATACGGTCGATGCGGACGGCCGCTTCACAATGGTCAACGATGCGTACTGCGACGTAACCGGCTACTCCCGGGAGGAACTCCTTGGATCGCACGCCTCGTTGGTCGTCGACGACGAAACGGTCGAGCAGGCACAGGATCTGGAAGCGGAGATTACGATGGGTGATGTCGACCGACCGATGGCAGAAGCGGAGATTCAGACCGCTGACGGTGATCGGGTCCCAGCGGAGGCAACGTTCTCGATGTTGCCTGGTGAGCGACGTGAACGAATCGGCGTCGTCCGCGACATCACCGAACGGAAGGAACACGAACGGGCGCTCGAAGAAAGCGAACGTCGCTACCGAACGCTCGTCAACCACTTCCCCAACGGCGCTGTCGGGCTCTTTGACGAGGAGCTTACCTACACTATTGCGGGCGGCAAGATGCTCGGCGAGCTCGGGATTGACCCGAACGATGTCGTTGGGACTTCCATCTACGAACGGTATCCTGACGACCTCATCGAACAGGTCAAACCTCACTTTCAGGCCGTCTTCGACGGTGAATCGGCAACGTTCGAAGCGGAGTATCACGACCGACACCTCCTGGCGCACACGCTTCCGGTTCGCAACCCCGACGATGAGATCTACGCCGGGATGCTGATGATCCAGGACATCACCGAGCGTACGGAGTACCGCAAGCGGCTCGAAGAATCGAACGAGCGCTTAGAGCAGTTCGCGTATGCCGCCAGCCACGACCTTCAGGAACCCCTCCGGATGGTCACGAGCTACCTCCAATTGATCGAGCAACGATACGGCGACGAACTCGACCAGGACGGTGAGGAGTTCATCGAGTTCGCGGTGGATGGCGCCGAGCGGATGCGAAACATGATCGACGGGCTACTCGAGTATTCACGTGTCGAATCGCAAGGAGATCCGTTCAAATCACTCGACCTGAACGAGATTCTCGACGACGTGCGCGAGGATCTGCAGATGCGGATCGAGGAAAGCGGCGCCGAGATTACAACTGGGAATCTCCCGCGGGTGGACGGAGATCCCAGTCAACTGCGACAGGTCTTCCAGAATCTGCTGAGTAACGCGATCGAGTACAGCGGTGACCAGCCACCATCAGTGAAGATTTCCGCTGAACGCGACGGACACGAGTGGATCATTTCAATCCAAGACGATGGAGTAGGTATCGATTCCGAGGATCAAGACCGGATCTTTGAGGTGTTCCAGCGGCTTCATTCTCAGGACGAACATCCGGGCACGGGTATCGGGCTGTCACTGTGTCGCCGAATCGTTGAACGGCACGACGGCGAAATCTGGGTCGACTCAGAGCCTGGCGAAGGCACGACGTTCTCGTTCACGCTGCCCGCGGCGAGTGACAGCGGTGCGAGACCTCGGGGCGACTCGAAGTAGTGGAAAGAAAACTCACGCCGTCTGTGATCGAATCGTTTCAGCTTGCGACGCAAGCCGCCGCAGAATCTGGACACGCCCCTGATTGGAGTTCTCGTACGCGACACAGGCTCGCACGGTCTCGATGTCGGTGATTGAGACGATCCCGGCGTTGAGGAGGTCCACGTTGGGCGGTTCGAGCCGTTGTTTCGGAGATAGCTCGGACGATACAGTCGAGTGATCGCTGTCGTTGGGCACTAGTCATCGCCTCCGCCCGTCGAGGCGATAGAAAATCTGGGTTGCCACACACTGTACTTCGTTCCAATAGCAGCCACCACCACATACGGACCCCTGGTGGATCGAAAGGGCGAGGGGCGCTCGACACCCCCGACGACGAAAGCACTGCAGGCCGCGGTGCGGCCGAAGCGCACAGCGAGTCGGGGGTGTCGAGCGTTTCGAGGGTTTTCAGACGGTAATCGGCACTGACGACTCCCACCGTATGGCTCCTTGAGCACGCTCTCACGGGATGGTTCACCGGGATCTCTGGTGTGTCGCAGATGATCGGCCGACCGATCGGCAACTCCAACGGATCGGTAGAGAGTAACGAAGTAGACTACTCTGACGACGACTAAGAGAGAGCAACGGCCACAAACGGGCCAATGACGTACTTAGTATCGTCCATCAAATCACCCGAATGTCGTCGCTTCCGCTATCTCGTCTTGAGCCAATGCAGCTTGTATGCCCACCATGGATTACGAGAAGAGAGTATCACGAATACTTCTCACTATCGAGGCATCAAATACGATCAGTCCATCAAATAAAGAGCTCCTCGAATCATTTCATCGGCACTTGCTGCTTTCTGGAATTGGCCCAGCGAGACAGCAGAAGGTGATGGCACACCTCAAGATACTCGCACAACACGTCGGAGAATCATCCTTCCAGGACCTCGAGAAGGAAGACATCGAAGAGCTGGTTGCGTGGCTCTATACGCGTGATACGACCAAAACGACGGTCGGCGACTACAAACAGATCATCAAGCAGTTCTGGAAGTGGATGCACTACGGAAAAGAACCACCCGAGACGGCCTGGATCCAGGGTAAGCACCGAACACACCAAAAACTGCTCCCGCAAAACCTGCTCTCACCTGACGATATCGAGGCCATGTTGAACGTCGTTTCCAACGAGCGTGACCGGGCGTTCATCGCGCTTCTCTGGGAGACCGGTGCCCGGATTGGCGAGTTGCTCGACCTCCGGATTAGCGAGATCGAGGAGGACTCTGCCCTGAGCTACGTCATCGTCTCTGGAAAAACGGGATCACGGCGTCTGCTACTCCAGGAATCAGGACCATATCTGTCGGCCTGGTTGGCAGTCCATCCGAATCCACTGCCAGCGGCGTTTCTCTGGTGCAAGATTGACCTGAGTCAGGGCAGTCCAACCGAACAGATTAGCTATCAGTACGTTCGTCTCAAAATCCTCGAGCAGGCTCGAGAGAAAGCCAACATCGAGAAACCAGCCAATCCGCACCATTTTCGCCACAGCCGCGCGACCTACTTGGCGAATTATCTAACGGAGGCCCAGCTCTGTGAGTGGTTCGGATGGGTCCGGGGATCGCGGATTCCAGGGCGCTACGTCCATCTTTCGGGACGCGATATCGATCAGGCGTATATGACGACGCTTAGTCATCCGAACTACAGACGGATTTCGCCCGACAATGAGACAATGAAATTGGACAAGCCGTGAAAGTGACCAGTGTTCCGCTCAGAGCAGGTGCTGATGAGTGTGCATCAGTCATGGAACTGTACTCGATCGTCCAAACACTGAGTGCATCTAACAGAGCTTGTAGGTTCGTTCTCGATAGAGTTCTTCGATATCCTCGTAATAGGCGTGGAGATAAGCATTCATTCCCCGACTCTGTTGATACGCTCCCGTCCGGTCGCCGCGCATGTACTTCACCAACTGTCGATTGACGTCCTGTTCGACTCGCCAGTACGTCGTGAACCGATGGCGTCCGAAGTGACTCGTCACGGCTCGATGCTCGTTTGTCTCGGCGTACTCGGGATGGAATGCGTCCTTCCAGACACTGTTTGCGGTTTTGTTCGTCATTTTGGTGTGGCTCTTCTTCGGCACATGTTCGTCGAAAAGATTCCTTTTCTCGAGGGGTTCTGATCAACTACTCGAAACCAATTCACTCCTCGCGTTTGCCGTACGTCTCCTCGCCCCACCCATAGTCAGACGCTTCGTCGTTCCGTTCGAGGTAGTCCTCCAGTATCTCCTGTACCGCTCGACCGAGATCATCTAACTCGCCGTCAATCATCGAAACCGTGCTCGAGCCGAGCGACTCAGTTGCCTCTCGCTCCCGCCAGTCGTCCGGAATCGTTGGAGCATCGAAGCGAAGGCGGTCTTCGGTCGGGTCCCAGTAGAAGTCGAACGCCTGGAACAGGCCGAGATCGTTGACGATTCGAACGTGCTCGTCATCGAGATTCGTGTACTCGGCCCATTCGTTGACTCCCTCCGTCCACGCACCCTCCTGGAGCAGGTCTTCAATGTCCTCGCGATAGAAGTCCTCCGACCCGAGCGTCTCTTCTTGCCACTCGAACTCGCGGGGCATCCCTCGGTTCGAGAGGTCTGGTGGTTCTGGAACCTCGATATCGAACGCCATACCAGAAGTTCCACTGGAAAAGCAATAAAGCCCACAGCGGTTCCAAACAAGACGGCATGGGACGCCTCTGGCAAGAGACTATCCCCTTGCTGGATAGCGGCCGCGTATCGGTCGCGCTCGGAGCTTGATAGCAGTCATTGCACCGATCGCCCGTGGTCGTCGGTCTATATCCCGAATCGCTCGTCGGCCACGAGGGCGAGTTGAAAGAGAGACTCTGCAAAGAGAATGCTCAAGGGGCTCAGGAACGGCCGTCTCAAATATGAAAGATCGGTTCCGTGGGACGAACGACGAGGGGCGACTCGTCCTCGGAGCGGTCATCGTCAGCACGTTTTTCATCGGCTTCGGCGGCGGCGTGATTTTCCCCATCTTGCCGAACCTCGGTGCCGTTCTCGGAATCTCCCCGTTTCTCGTCGGTCTTATTCTGAGCGCGAACCGGTTTTCACGGCTGTTCGCGAACGCGCCGGCCGGAAGCCTCGTCGACCGGTTCGGAACGAGAAAACCGTTCGTCGTCGGGATGTTCATCCAGGGACTCTCCACATCCGGCTACGTTATCGCGATGATCGCGCCGCTTCCCGAAGCGTGGTTCATGGGTGCGCGCCTCCTCTGGGGCGTCGGAAGCGCGCTCGTCTTTGCGACTGCGTACACGATTGCCGACGAGATCAGCGACGGTGGATCGCGGGGATCGAATATGGGTCTCATCAGAGGCGGCGTCCTCTTTGGGTTTCCGGCGGGAGTTGTTCTCGGTGGGCTCGTCAGCGAACTCGCTGGCAACGTCGTCGCGTTCACCGTTGCGACCGGCTTTGCGTTCTTTGCCAGCGTGTTGGCGTACCTGACGGTCCCCGAGACGCACGTCGACGGAGAGTCGAATCGGTCGGTCAAGCCGTGGGACATCAATACGAGTCTTCCTGCGGTCACGGTCGGGCTCGTGAACTTTGCCGTGTTGTTCGTCTACATCGGGGCGTTGTTCGCGACGCTGGTCATATTTCTCGACCAGAACCAGCTCAGCGCCTTTGGCTTCGATGCTCAGGGATCCTCTGGCCTGTTCATGGGGCTTACCGTCGTGGCTGCGGGGCTGTCGATGTATGTCGGTGGATACGTCAGCGACCGGAACCAGTCGCGAGTCCCGGTTTTGCTCGTGTTTCTGGGAGTTACGTCGGTCGGGTTCGTGTTGCTCGCGCTGGCGGATTCGGTACCGACGCTGGCTGTCGCTTGCCTGTGTATCGGGCTCGGGCAAGGCGGAACCAGCGGGCCGCTAATGGCGCTCTTAGGCGATCTCGTCGCCGACGGTGAGATGGGTCGTGCCGTGGGGACGAACAACGTGTTCGGAGATATCGGCGGTGGATTCGGTCCCATTGTCACACTCCCAGTCGTCGATGTCGTCGGGTTTTGGCCCGTCTATCTTTCTTCGAGGAGAGAATCCCGCCGTTTGCGGCGGGAGTGAATCCGACAACCCCTCCAAAGCCCCACCGACGACACTCTGGTCGGATATTCAACGCTAATCCCCACCATTAAGTAACTTTACCTACATAGGCTATGTATGGCGATTGAGGTCACTCGGACTTACGTTGGTTCCATTCAGAACCAACAACAAGTCTGCGATGGTCTCGACTCGCTCGGAGACTCCGCCTCGAAAATCTGGAACGTCGCACGATGGACAGCCGACCGCATCTGGGACGCGACCGGCGACATCCCAGACGAGGGCGTGCTGAAAGCGTACATGAAGAACCAGTCGTGCTGGAAAGACTTGAACGCACAATCCAGTCAGAAAGTCATCGAAGAACTTTCTGACGCTTTCCAGTCATGGTTCGACCTGCGACACAAGTATGACGAGGCGAATCCGCCCGGCTACCGTAAGCACGGCGATGACCGTCCCAAGAGTACGGTTACGTTCAAAGAAGACGGGTTCAAACACGACCACGAGAACAACCGCGTCCGACTCTCGAAAGGCTCCAACCTCAAAGAATATTGGTCGGACTTCCTCCTCTGCGAGTACCAGACTCGGCCAGGCGTTGACCTCTCGGAAGTCAATAGGGTACAGAACGTTCGTGCCGTCTGGAACGGCGATGAGTGGGAACTGCACTTCGTCTGCAAAGTTAGCCTCGAAAGTAACGACTCCGCAGGTGACGGTGTGGCAGGCATTGACCTTGGCATCAAGAACATCGCCACGGTTGCCTTCCCCGATGAGTACGTCCTGTATCCCGGCAACTCGCTCAAGCAGGACAAACACTACTTCAAGCGGACCGAATACGACACGGAAGGTGAGAACATCCCATCCGAGAAGTCTATGTGGGCACGCAGGAAACTCTCTACCCGTGAGTCACACTTCTACCACGGTCTCACGGACACCATCATCACAGAGTGTGTCGAACGTGGTGTTGGAACGCTCGCGGTGAGTTGGCCCGAAGACGTGCGCAAGTCCGACTGGGGGAGGACTGGCAACAAGAAACTCCATACGTGGGCGTTTGACCGTATCTACCAGTATCTCGAATACAAGGGCGAGATACGTGGTGTCGAGGTGTTGAAAGAGAACGAGTGGGACACCTCGAAGACGTGTTCGGCGTGTGGTGACGACACGAAGTCGAATCGTGTCGAGCGTGGCTTGTACGTGTGTTCGTCGTGCGGGTTGGTTGGGAACGCGGATTGTAATGGGGCGGAGAATATGCGACAGAAGATAACTCCGAGTCCTCACGGTGAGGATAGGAGTAACGGCTGTGTGGCACAGCCATCGACATACTTGTTCGACCGCGAGAGCGGGACGTTCAACACGAGAGAACAAGTTGTGTCGTAGACCGGCAAATATCCCAACTTGCGGTACGGGAAGCCCCGTCGTTTACGACGGGGAGGATGTCACCTCTGCTGTGCGGCCATGCCACTTGTCGCGGCTTCGATCCTCCTAGGCGGTGTCCGGCGCGAGACTGGTGGGTTCCTCCCGAGCGTCGGGTCCTGACCTGGTGTTCGCTGTAGTGTTCACAACAGCCTGTCGTGCCCCCGACGCCTTCCACCGATTCAACTGGCAACAGAGCCAGAAAGCCGTATTATCCGTCTGTGTGAGTCGGCAGAGCGATCGTGACGACGCTCCCTCGTGGATCGTTCTCGGAAAACTGTAGTGAGCCGTTTGACTGAGCGACGACACTGTAAACGAACAAGAGTCCCAGTCCCGATCCGTGATTGAGCTGGTCGATCGAGTGGTCTGATCGCAGAACTGCTCGTTCGACGTCCGGAATTCCAGGGCCGTCGTCGCGGACGTGAATTCGGACGCTGGATGACTCAGACTGATCGACGTCGACCGACACAGTCGGCGTTTCAGCGTCATTATGTTCGATGGCATTCTCGAACAGTTCTCCGAGTGCCTCCGAGAACTGGGGGGCGGCACGGACTTCGGTCGGCTCGCACTGACCGACATCAATGGTGGCCTGTGGGTACGCCGATTGGGATTCCTGTATCGTTGCTTCGATCACACTCACTATATCGAACGGAACGGTATCTGGGGGATTGACGAGGAGATCAGCGATCTCCTGTTCCCGATCAGCTTGTGCGAGGAGTTGTTCGACGTTCGATTGAATTCTGACAGCGCTCTTCTCGATCGGATCGCCGTGCTCGTCTCGAAGGTTCCCGGCGATCCCGTGGACGATGTTCATCTTATTTCGAATATTGTGCCTGAGCCAGGTGCTGAGGACCGTCAATTGCCGGTGTAGGGCTTCTCGCTCGGTTGCATCGATGATGATCGCCTGTCCGATATCCTCTCCGCGATACGTCCCGACAGCCGTCGCGATCTGGATGTGTCGGACTTGGTCATCTGGACGGAGGAGTTTCATCCTGGTCGGACCGACGGAACTCTTCGCCTCGATTACGATCTCGAGTTCCCGCCGAGCCAAGGAGCGATCGTCCGGGTGAATAAACTCGAAAACGGAGCGACCGATGAGTTCGTCCCGGGTGTCTAATCCGAGGAGTTCCAGAACGGCATCGTTGCCCCAGATCGTGTCCCCGTTCTCGTCGAAAATATTGATCGGGGCAGGCGCCATCTCGATGAGGCGCTGGTATCGATTGGTGCTTTCCTCATCGAACAGGGTCGACTCCTGATGAAGACTCGTCTGAATACGTGATAGAATCGTTTCCGTCGTAGCGGATTGGGAAATATACCCACTCACCCCCATGGCGACCGCCTCGCTAGCAAGCAGTTCGCTCCCTTCGCGTGGAGCCAGGACGAATGGGAGGTCCGGATGCGAAAAGCGAATGGCGCGTAGTAGATTGAGACCGCCGAGATCGGTAAGGTCGTATTCACTCACGACGCAGCTCACGGGGTCGTGTTCGATGCGGTTGAGGCATTCGCTAGCGGTATCAACGACCGAGACTGTGTGGCCGTTATCAGCTAATTCTCTTTTTGCTCGACGTTCGAGGTTGCCACTCTGATCGACGAGAATGATCGGCCGGTCGTCGTCGGTGGCAACTACGATATCAGGAACTGAAGCAGACCACTGCCCTAATTCTTGTCCTTGCGCTGAACAATATCGCAGTCTGTGAGAGTCGCGTGCTGGATGTGGATGACGATCGGATCATAGCCAGTGTGAGGCATCATACGGCGTCAAAACGGCATCTAGCCGGTTATGCGGTAGTCACGTAGTGTTCATAATCGTCGTTCCGCACCGCAAGAGCGGTGCTGAAAGGGATTTGTGAGGGAGAACTAGGAAGTAGATCGTGACGACGTCGTGGTGACGCCAGAGCGTGGATTGTAGAGTGGAGCGCGTAGCGAGCCAGTTTCTGGCTGTTTCGGATGATGAGAGTGTGAGATTGGAGACGTCGACGTCATCGACTAGTCCCGAAACCGCAAGACGGGAGTCGGTTATGACGCTATCGCTGGCCGTGGATCGATATCGGCGATTGCATGGTTGTGAGTCCATTCGAGCGATAGCCGCCCGCTGCAGGCGGTTTGATGTCGCTCCCCGACAGGGAGTTTGGTTTCGAGGGCCCGCCCTAGTTGGCTTGCAATTGCAGATTGAACAGTATTTAGCGGTCTATTGTACTGGATATGATCAGTCTGAGGCGCCACATAATCGTCTTAGTGGGACTATCGGGGGTTCTAAAGACCCAAATACAATTATGAATAAGCTGTAGAAGGATCGTGGTTTCCAACTTGGCGTGGCTGAAGCAGTAGATCAGTCCTTGGGATCAGACTACGACTGTCTCAGACGGCTCTGTTGAAATTATATTAGTTCGATACCTTTTCCGCTGCATCAGCCGTTAGGTGGGACTGCGTACTCATCAATCAAAGACATATATCTCTATTCTCGGTTACTCAGTCCAGCTCCGATTGCAGCACCAAGTGCCACTCCGATAGCAAGCCACAGTCCGAGGTTATCCGTAGCAGAACCGATAGCGACGCCGATTGCAAGTCCAATCGCCATCCCTGCCCCCGTGTCTTTCCCGCTCGACTCTGTCTCGCTTTCCTCGCTCATGTACTATCACGAGACATTAAGAGGTGGTAAGTCCACCGTCTGTATTGACCGAACCGGCAGTAGGTTGGTTCCAGCGAAATAAGACGAAACCAGCCGAACAACCGCGTCTGCGTATTGAATAGGACTTAGTCGGTAGATTCGAGAGAGAGATGGACTGAAAACCGGTTATCGCAGTTCGGGCACCGCGTCCACTCACGTTTGTCCGCGTCGTCAGCAGATTCAACTATTGAACTGTCTACTGGGAGAGATACTCCAGTCGGGTGATCGCAATTTGGGCATGGAGTCATTTCGCTCGTTATGTTGATCGGAGTTTGGTCGGCTACTAATTCGTCCGTCTGTGACTCATTATCGTTCGATTTCGTCATTAGCGTGGCGTCGACTGTTGCGGAACGCGCGCTTCTGATACGTCCGCGCAACGACCACGCGAAGAGAACGAGGGGGACTGGTTGCTCGTCCGGGGTCCCTGGTCCAAACGTCCCCTTGATAAATGGGGCCGAACGCAAAGTGTGCAATCGGGTTCCGTAGATTCAATAAAGATAGCCAGTCTTATAAAAGTGCACTTACCCAAGTCACGCCGTTAATCGAGATCGACAGGTGCTTGCTCCGTACTTACTAACCGCCATCAATCAATCGCTAATCAAGGATTTCAAAGCCTCTCCGACAATAATAGTGTGTTCAGAACTCCGTCACCCAACAGAGTGTAGTACGCGTAGGATAACCAGGAATGGCTTTCAGCGTGTATCTATCCAGTTCTCTGGTCTGGTTCCGCCCTGATCCCATCCCGCGAGAGGATACCGCTGTTCAAGCGCACACCTACAGGTGCGCCTCCATCGTCTCCAGTTTAGTGACCATGGAGATACTGAACTCCAATATTCTTCGCTGCATTGTAGTCGGCATGATTCTCATATCCACAGTCTACACACCGAAACGTCGACTGTGATCGATCCTGATCACCAGACGAATTTCAAGACGGTCCTCCCTGGTTGTAACCATGAGAGGATGCCGACATGGTCGGGATTAACCGTTGAGCGGTTATCTAGCTCTCTCCTGGCACCGTGTTATTTATAAATCAATACAGCCACATATGAATTATGGCGGAGGTACGTCGCACTGTCGTCGTCAAGCTCGATATCGACGACAGCGACGCCACTCTCCTCCACGAAACCATCGAGGAGTACCTGTGGGCGTGCAATTACGTCGTCCAAGACGCATGGCAGGACGACTACAAGCCCACCTCGAAAACTAAACTCCACGACAGGACGTACTCCGACGTGCGCGACCAGACGCGCCTCCAGGCGAATCTCGTTCAATCTGCACGCAATCGGGCTGCGGAAGCCATCAAGAGCGTCGTTGCCCGGTGGAAGCAAGGCAAGCAGGCGTCACAACCACACTTTACGACGCCGTCTGTCCGGTACGACAAACGGAGTGCCACATTCCACAATGACCACGTATCCATCTCCACGGTAAACGGGCGTATCGAAGCCGAGTATGTCCTCCCGCCAGAAGGCGACAACCCGCATACGAAGTATCTCCGCAACGATGACTACGAGATCACGGGTGCGACGCTTCAGTACCGCGACGCGACGGATACCTTTTTCCTCCACATCGGAACAAAGGCCGACGTGGAGGCCGAGATACCGACCAACTCAGAAGGCGGCGCCAAGCACAGTACAGTCCTCGGCGTTGACCTCGGTATCGAACAAATCGCTGTCACGTCAACCGGGATGTTCTGAGACGGCGACTACCTTACCCACCGCCGTCGGGAGTACGAGCGGGTGCGGGGCGACTTACAACGAACGGGAACGGAGTCGTCCCATCAGACCATCGAACGGATGGGAGACCGAGAGACGCGGTGGGTCGAAGACTACCTCCACCGCATCTCGAACGCGATCGTCCAAGAGGCAGTCACGCACGACTGCGATACGATCGCGTTTGAGGAGTTGACGGACATCCGTGACCGGATGCCGGGTGCAAAGAAGTTCCATGCGTGGGCGTTTCGCCGGCTGTACGACTACGTGGCGTACAAAGCCGACGCAGAAGGCATCGCTGCGGCGCAGGTAGACCCAGCATACACGTCTCAACGCTGTTCACGGTGTGGGACGACGCTTCGGGAGAACCGGCCGTCCCAAGCACGATTCTATTGCCAGAAGTGCGGCTATGAAGTCAACGCGGACTACAACGCGGCGAAGAACATCGGTTTTCGACTACTCCGTGCGGGGCAAAAGTCTCCGCATGGAGGGGCGACACGTCACCTCGCCCTGAAGTCGGGGACGCTGAACGTGAATGGCGGCTACTCGCCTGCCGACCGATAGAGTCGGCCAGAATGGGAGTCCACCGACAAGCTCACCTTTTCAGGGGTGGGTTGGTGACCACCTTACTTCTGACTCAGTCAAGCCAGTGAAGGCCAGCCTCCGGATGTCGACGTGATTCGAGAGGATCGAGGAAACGGTCAAGACGAAGGCGATCGTTGGAGAGCAATCCGACACGAGCCACAGCAATCTCCTGGTTCATGAAGGCATCTGGGCGTCGAGGACGAGACCTATGAGGGCGACTCCGATACGTGGTGGCGCGTCATTGTTGAGAACGAACTGGGACAACGGCTTCGGTTCGACTACCGCACGCTACAGTACAACGCTCAGGTGAACCACAATTCGTCCAGTCCGCAGTTCGATGTCGATGCCAGTGAGAGCCTCGCCTATCGTGCGACCCGCGAGCAGTTCAACGCGGCAGGCATCGAAGGCGAAATAGCGTTCAGCATCGGTGACGGCCGCATTCCCGAGGTCCGCGATCGATCCTCAGTCGGGGGGATTCCCATCTCGGACCGGGCGCCGAATCGGACGCTGAAACACCCTACTAGTCCGCAGGATAGCCCGTCTCGGTCCCGCTCTCGACCACGTAGGCGTTGCCCTCGACGACGACGTGCTCGCGCGGGTCGTCGTAGAACGCCGGCACCGCCGTCGACCCCCGGTGGAGCACGCTCGACCGGATCGCGTCGGCTTTCACCAGCAGAAAGCCGCCGAGGATCAGCGCGAAGCCGGCGACCGTGAACGCGGTGATCTGCTCGCCCAGCAGCGCCCAGCCGGCGACGGCGGCGACTATCGGCGTCGCGTAGTTGACCAGGCTCGTCTCGCTCGGTCCTACGGCGTCCATCAGCCGGAAGTAGACGAGGAAGCCGACGGCGCTGGCGAACGCGCCGAGGTAGACGAGCGCGAACAGGCCCGAGTGAGTCCACTCGACGGCGGCGACGGACTCGCCGGCGATCCCCGTGCTGATCGTGTGGAGGACGACCGCGCCGACCAGCAACATCCACGCTTGGATCGACGCTAGCGGAAGCGCGGGCGCGTAGCGCTCGGTCCAAACGGAGCCGATCGCGAAGCTGGCCGCCGAGGCGAGCAGCAGACCGACGCCGACGAGCTGGTCGCCGAGCGAGCTGGGGGAGGGGTTGGCGATCACCAGCACGCCCAGAAAGCCGAGCACCAGTCCGGCGACGCCGTGGATCCGCATCCGCTCGGCGGGCAGCGCGAGGACGGCGACCAGCGCGGTGAGCATCGGCGTCAGCGAGAGCAAGATTGCGCCCAGCGCGCTCGGGACGTACTGCTGGCCGACGAACAGCAGCGCGAAGTGGCCGCCGACCATCAGCACGCCGCCGATCGCGATCAGTTCGAGGTCCGCCCGCGTCCGCGGGAGCCAGCGGCGGCTGCTCGCCGCGACGTAGCCCAGCAGGAGCAGGCTGGCGAGGTCGTGGCGCAGGGCGGCGAACAGGATCGGCGGGAACGAGTCGAGCCCGGCCTTGATCGCCACGAAGGAGGTGCCCCAGACGACAGTGAGCAGGCCGAACAGCGAGATCGTAGTGCGCGTAGAGGTCATCGTAGAGAGTGATATCGGTATGGGTCGATCACCCTTGAGGCTTCTCCGAATCGTGGGAACACGACCCGTTAGGGACCACGACAGACCGTCGTAGCGCGGCGGTCGGCGGACCACGCTGGCGTCCGGTTCGCCAGTCCGGGCCGGGCTATAACACGCAGCTCGTCGTAGTGCTCACGTGGCCAGCGACGGTCCGCCCCCGATCGAAGTCGCGGAGCTGACGAAGTACTACGGCGACGTGCGCGGCGTCGAGGACGTCACGTTCACCGTGGCGTCCGGCGAGATCTTCGGCTTTCTCGGGCCGAACGGCGCGGGGAAGTCGACGGCGATCCGCGTACTGCTGGGGCTGCTCAAGCCCACCGACGGCGAGGCACGCGTTCTGGGGCGGGACATCACCGACCGAGCGGCGCTGCGCGAGGCCAAGCGGTCGGTGGGCTACCTCCCGAGCGACGTGCGCTTCTACGATCGCGTGACCGGCTCGGACGTGCTCGACTACTTCGGGCGGCTGCGCGGCGATCGGCGCCGGGCGGAACTCCTCGATCGGTTTCCCGTCCCGCTCGACCGCAACATCCGCGCGTACTCCAGTGGGAACCGGCAGAAGCTCGCCATCGTCGCGGCGTTCATGCACGACCCTGAGCTGGCGATCATGGACGAGCCGACCGCGGGGCTGGACCCGCTCGTTCAGAACGAGTTCTACGAGCTACTGGAGGAACGCCGCGAGCGCGGCCTCACGAGCTTCTTCTCCTCGCACGTCCTGAGCGAAGTGCGGCGCGTCTGCGACCGCGTCGGGATCATCCGGAAGGGCCGCCTGATCGAACTCGACACCGTCGAGAACATCCTCGCGGAGGGCGGCACCGTCGTCACGGCCCGCCTCGCGGAGGAGCCACCGCCCGCCGCGCTCGAGTTCCCGGGCACGTCGAGCGTCGAGCGACGCGACGGGAGCTACAGCCTCGTGCTCTCGCGCGAGTTCGACGCCCTGATCGATCGGCTCCACGAGTACACCGTGCTCGACCTGGAGGTTCGCGACGCCTCGATCGAGGACGTGTTCATGCACTTCTACGGGGACGAGACGGGCGAGGACACCGGACCCAGTGAGGAAGACGAAGACACCGGACCCGACGAGGACGTCGAACCGTCCGAACGAGCGTCCGGCCCCTGAGAGAAGGGAGTAGCGTCCGCTTCGCCCGAGACGGGGCGTTTCTGATTCGGGGCTCGACTCCCCTCCGTCTGCCCCGGAACTGTTCAGTAGAGCTATCGTTCCGTGCGAGCCATGGACTCGGATGAGCGACGACGGGGGAAACGACGAGATCGACGAGCAGATGATCGGAGCGGGTATCGCGCTCGGAACCGGCGTCGGCGCCGCCCTCGGGGTCGCGATGGACGACATCGCGCTGGGGCTCTCGATCGGCATGGGCGCCGGGATCGCGATCGGAGCGGCACTGGCCAGCCGGTGAGCGGACGGGATCAGCGCCGGCGGAACCACCAGACCGCCGCGAGTACCAGCACGAGTGCGACTGCGACGAACGGTGCGACGGAATCCGCGTCCGTCTCATCGTCGGCGTCGGCGACGTCGACCGGGACCGAAACGGGGTCCGCGCTCGCCCGATCTCCGGCGTCAGTCTCCCAGTTGACCGTGATCGACGCGCTCGCGGTAGTCTCGATCGCGTCCGACGACGACTCCAGCGCAAACCGGACCGTCGCCGACGCGTTGGGTTCGAGCGTCCCGACGTAGGCGGTCGGCGACTCGCTGGTCAGCGGCGGGCCGGTCGCGAGCGTCGCGACGACGTCGGTCGCCGTCTCGTTGCCGTCGTTGGTGATCCGAACGCTGTAGACCCCCGAGCCGTCGACGGGAATCTCGCTCTCGACGGGCGTCACGTCGAACGAGACCGCATCGGTGACCGGGACGCCGAGCACGGTTGGCCCGCTGGCCACGACGGCCACGTCTTCGTCGTCCGCGTCGTTGTCGTCATCATCGTCGTCCGCATCCCCGTCCGTGTCGTTGCCGACCTCGTCGTCATCGCCATCCACGTCGACCGCGTACTGGACCGACGCGAACAGCGGATAGGTGCCCGGCTCTACGGCGGCCGCGCCGACGTCGAGGTCGATCGTCTCGGTCCTGCCGGGCTGGAGTTCCTCGACGTAGACCGATCGGGTCGCCTGCGGCGCGTCGAGCGAACCCAGCATTAGCGCGTCGCCGGCCGTCTGCAGCGTCACGACGAGATCCCTCACCCTGTCGTCGCCGTCGTTTTCCACTTCCAGAGAGAGGGTCGTCGACGCTCCAGCACGGACGGACTGGTTCTCCGTGACTGCGACGGTGACGTTTTCGTCGGGCTCGACGATCGTCGGCGGCCCGGCCGTCGTGGATTCCGCGGCCGGCGCTCCGGCGTCGTTCCCGGGCTCTGCGGCCGAGTCGTTCTGCGGTGGCGCGCCGTCTTGCTGGGCGGTCGTCGCTCCCCCCGTCGTGTCGTTGGTAGCGCTCTCGTTGTTCGGCGTGCCGTCCTGGAGCGTCGCGCTCGGGACGTCGGTCGGGAGCGCCGCGGCGGTTCCGGCGCCGACCCAGACGACCGCCGCGATCAGCAACAGCCCGGCAAGGATCGAGCGACGCCCGGAACCGAGTAGCCGGCCGGTCACGGTCGCTCCGCCCCGTTGTCGAGACGACTAGTAGCCACACGTACACGTCCGACGGCTCGATACAAATACGCACGACCCACGCTTACCACCGCGCTCCGCGTTACAGGCTGCTGAGGGGGACGCTCAATGTTCGAGATCACGTCTTTCGAAGCCGGACGACGACTCCGCGGCTCGGTGCTGCTCGCGGGTGCGCTGGTCGCCCTGATCGCACTGACCGTCGGGCTGTTCCCGTCGATCCAGGAGACGGGCGCCGACTTCGACGCCTATCTGGAGTCGCTCCCGCCGGAGGCGCGGCGCGCGTTCGTCGGTAACGTGACGACGCTGACGACCATCGAGGGGTATCTCGTCTCGCAGCTTTACCAGTTCGGCTGGGTGCTGTTGCTCGCGATCTACTACGCCTACGCCGCGGCGGGCACGGTCGCGGGCGAAGTCGAGCGCGGCACCGTCGGCCTGACGCTCTCGCTGCCCGTCTCGCGGACGCGCGTCGTCGTCGGCAAGTTCCTCTCGCTCGTCCCAGGGCTGCTCGTCGTCAACACGATCACGTTTCTCGCGGTCTACCTCGGCGTCGCGCTCGTCGGCGAATCGATCGACGTCGTCGACCTGCTGGCCGTCCACGCCGCCTCGATCCCCTACCTGCTGGCCTGCGCCGGCGTCGGGCTGCTAGCGTCGGTGGCATTCGACGCGACTCGACGCGCCCAGACCGCCGGCGCGGGCGCGGTGTTCGGACTGTTCTTACTTGACACGTTCACGTTCGACACCGACTACGAGTGGCTCGGCGACGTGGCGTTCTCGCGGTACTTCGACCCCGGCGCCATCCTCGTCGACGGTGAGATCTCGGCGGCCGATCTCTCGGTGCTGCTCGTCGCCGTCATCGTCCTTCTCGTCGCGAGCAGCGAGTACTTCGAGCGTCGCGACCTCTCTGGTTGATCCGAGCGGCGGGTGCCGCGTCGCGACCGGCGCGGGACCCGATCGGTACAGGCGTCGCGCCCACCCGGGTCCGGCGTCGCTCCCGATCTGCTCAGGCGTCCGAACCGCCGTCGGCGACCGCGGCGTCGGGCAGCGTCGTCCGAGATGCGCGACGACGCCGAAACCGACAGAACAGTGACGCCGGGACGAGTCCGACTGCGGCGTTCCGGAGTCGCGCGCCGAGAGGCGACTGCACCGTCCCGAGCCGACCGAGCCGGCGCGACTCGGCGCGGATGCCGTCCGCTCGGGGCTTCCGGTCGGCCTCGTAGGCCTCGAACGCGGCCGCCGGATCGGCGCACCGGTCGACGGCGTCGGCCAGCGCGAGCGCGTCCTCGATCGACTGGGCCGCCCCCTGCCCGGCGAACGGCAACATTCCGTGGGCCGCGTCGCCGGCGAGGACGACCGACCCGCGGGACCACCGGTCGAGCGACGGCAGGTCCGCGAGGCCGGTCGCGAAGACGTCGTCGGGGGCGAGCGCGTCGACGACCGGCGGGATCGGTTCCGGGAACGCGTCGAACCGGTCCCGCAGCGCGGCGACGACCTCCCGCGGACCGTCCAGGTCCGCGGCGGTCGCCTCGGAGACAGTCGCGAACCAGTAGAACCGGTCGTCGTCGAGCGGAGCGCCGCCGGTGTAGCTCCCCGTGCCCCACACTTCGAGGCCGCGGTCGCGGTGTCGTTCGGGCAGGTCGACGTCGACGACCGCGCGATAGCAGACGCCGTCGAGCGCCCGTGGTTCGACCGCGGGGACGACGGCGTCGCGGACGGCGGAGCGGATGCCGTCGGCGCCCACGAGGACGTCCGGGCTGATCTGCGTGCCGTCCGCGAACCGGGCGGTCGGCCGGTCGGCGTCGGTCACGGCTTCACACTCCATGTCGGTCCGGACGGGAGCGTCGAGTTCGTTGAGGAGAATCTCCTGAAGATCGGCGCGGTGGATCGCGACGAAGCCGTAGCCGAACTCGTCGCGCTCGACTCGATCCAGATCGAACCGCTTGAGCGCCCGGCCGTCCGGGGAGCGAATCGCGCTGTCGTCGAGCGGGACGCCGGTCTCCGTGACCCGATCGGCGACGCCCAAGCGCTCCAGCACGAGCAGGGCGTTCGTCTGCAGCAGGATGCCGGCGCCGACGGGTCGGTACTCGGTCGCCGCCTCGTAGACCGTCGGCTCCCACCCTCGCCGTTCGAGCGCGATCGCCGCGGTCAGCCCGCAGATCCCCCCGCCGACGATCGCGACGTCGGTCGTCTCGTCGATCCGGCTCGTCGAACGGTCGCGTCTCATACCTGTTCGTTGGCGGCCGATCGGCAAACGCCGACTGCAGCGCATCCACGCCTCTTTATGAGGGCGGGCGAATCACCGCTTCGTATGCGATACCTCACCGCGCTCGTCGAACCCGCCGCGGACGCGTTTCACCCGCTCGGGCGGGACCTCGCCGCGGAGCCGTCGATCCGGCGGGAGGCGATCCACCACGTCGAGCTGCTCGACGACGAGACGGTGCTCCTGTTCGCCGAGGGGAGCGGCGACCGCGACCGATACGAGGCGATCATGCGGGACTCCGAGTACGTACTCGATTACCTCGTTTCGGGCGAAGAACGCTGGACGGCCGTGAGCCAGTTCGAGCCGACGCCGCTGGCTCGCCGGACGCTCGAACTGCAGCGCGACGCCGAACTGGTCGTCGAGACGCCGATCCGCTTCGACGCCGACGGGGCGCTCCGGGTGACGTACCTCGGCAGCGACGCCGCGTTCCGCGAGCTCTACGAGGCGGTGGGCGAGGCGGCGGACGTCGCCGTCGAGGTGCTCGAAACGGGCGCGTACGATCCGAACGAGGCGCCGCTGACGCGGCTGCTGACGGCCCGCCAGCGGGAGGTTCTGGAGACAGCGGTCGACGCGGGCTACTACCGGACGCCCCGGGAGGCGACGCTCGAAGACGTCGCCGAGCGCGTCGGCGTCGCTCCGACGACGGTCGGCGAGCACCTCAGGAAGATCGAGGAGCATGTGTTCGGCGTCCTCGCTCGGTGACGGCGCCGTTCGGCCCGATCGAGACGAAGTGATAACGTTTAACATATGTAGATGCTACAGAACTTTTCATGACTACGATTCGCGCGACGATCCGCGGCATGGCCGAGCGGGCGAACCCGGCGTTCGCGACCGGCGCGGTCCTGCTCCCGGTCGCCGCGTTCGCCTACGTCCTGCAGTTCGGCACGCTGATCCAGCACACGTTCGTCCACGTGATGGCCGGAGTCCTCTGGACCGGCATCGACCTGTTCATGGCGCTCGTGCTCGGGCCCGTACTGGGCGGGCTGGCCGTCGAGGAGCGCGCGAGCGTGTTCGAGCGGTTCACCCCGAAGATGACGTTCCTGATGCCGACGCTGGCGCTGGTGACGATCGGCGGCGGCGTGACGCTGGCGGTCCGGATCGCCTTTTACGAGAATCTCCAGCCCTGGATCGCGATCCTCACCGCGGCGTCGCTGCTGCCGGCGCTCGCGCTGATCGGCTCCCAGTTCGACGCGTTCGGCGACCGACGCTGGCAGACCGCTTTCGGCCTCGCGCTGCTGGGGAGCGGCGCGTACCTCGCGGCGACGCTGCCCGACTTCGCGATGACAGAGCCCGCGATCGTCGTCGCGATCGCGATCGTGATCGTGCTCAGCGTGCTCGGCTTCGGCGTCTTGCTGCCCGGCGAGGTGCGGATCTACCGCCAGATGGTCTCGGCGAACCCAAATCCCGACGTGATCAGTTCGATCGGGATGCGAAACGCCCGGCTCAGCGGCGTCCAGGGCGTCTTTCAGCTCGCGATCATCGTCGTGATGGTGTACCTGCGCTACGGCGGGTTCTGACGGCGTTCCTCCGATCGGCGGGTTCTGCTCGTCAGAGCTTCACGCGCGCTCGGAGTCGTCCAGTCGCTCGGCGATCCTGTGAGAGACGTCGGCGAGGTAGATCGACCCCCACGCCGCGGCCACGACGCCGCCGACCAGGTCGTACAGCAGGTCCGTCGCGGTGTCGTCGACGCCGTGCTGGGCGAGCGCGGTTGCCATTCCAAGCCGCCGAGTCCCCTGATCGATCGCGAACTCGACGAGTTCCCAGACGACGCCCGCCGCGAGAACGAACAGCAGGATCAGCGCGAACGTCGCGTTCGGCGGGAGGTACACCGACGAGGCGTGCAGATCGATCGCACGGACGACGGCGTAGCCCGCCGCGGCGACGACCGTCGCCGAGAGCGTGTGGGTCAGGCTGTCGAACTGCGCGACGCTGCCGTAGAGCCCGGCCGATCCCAGCGAGTGCAGGAAGACGGCGATCGTGATCCAGAAGACGAGGCCAGGTTCGAGCGGCAGGCTGTAGTCCCGTTCGAGTACCGCGGGGAGGAACGTGATCCCGAGGGCGACGCCGGCGTTGGCGATCGTCGGCACGTCCCGTCGAACGAGCCCCCATATGAACAGCACCGCGAGGACGATCTGCATCGCGCGCGAAAACTGCTGCAAGCGACGATCGGGGACGTCGAGCGATCGCAAAAGGGTCGGAGCGAGCGACCCGGTCGCATCGTCGCCGGGGGCGGGACGGTCGGCTCGCTGATCCCGATCGAGTGTTTGCCGGGCCACCTCCGCGTCGTCGGCTTCCTCGGCTCGAATCGGCCCACCCGTCCCGATCGCGTCGGTCAGGAAGAGCCGATCGAAGGCGACGCCGGCGAACAGCCCGGCGACGCCGGCGTAGGCGAAGTCGATCATCATCGCCCGGTTGGCGGCGTCCTGGGACCGACCGCCCGCGAGGTAGGACGTGTCGAGCGCGAGGTCCGAGAGCCACTGGGCGACGTTCCACGCGCCGGCCGCGGCGAGCGTCGCGATCACGACCAGCGCGACGGCGAACGAGTGGGTCATCCGCAACGGCGTAAACAGGTGTAGCTCCGCGGCGATCAGCAGCGCGAGGGTCGCAACCGCGACGTACGTCGCGACGCCGAGTCCGATCGACGGCCCAAGCACGGACGCGTCGAGCACCGGCAGCGCGAGCAAGCCCAGCAGCGGCCAGGGCGGCATCACGCGACGATCGCGAACCGCGATCGCGGGCGCGAGCGCGATCACGAGGGAGACCCCGGAGAACGCCAGCCAGCGGTACGAGCCGTCGAGCGCCGTCGCGATCGCGGCCAGCGCGAGCAACGCCAGCGCACCCCAGGCGAGCGCCGCGTTTTGGTGGGTTTCGCCCAGCAGACCGCCGAGTCGATCGGACTCCATCACCGCACGCTACGCCCGGACGGGACAAAACCCCCGACTGACGACCCCACGGCTGCGCGCGACGTGCCGCTCTTCGACGCCGAACGTCAGCGAGACGACCCGTTCGTGCCTTTATGGGCAGGTTCGTGGTAGGTGACGCATGAGCACGATCGCGGAGATCTGCATCCCCACCGACGAGTTCGTCCTCCGCGAGACCCTGGATGCGGTCCCCGACGCCGAGTTCGAGGTGATGCGGGTCGCCGCCCACGGGACCGACGACGTGATCCCGTTCCTGACGGCGCACGCGCCCGACCAGGACGACCTGGAGCGCGCGCTGACCGACGACGAGTCCGTCGAGAACGTCACGCGACTGGCCGACAGCGACGAGGAGTGGCTCTACCAGATGGAGTGGGTCGAGGACATCCGGTTTATCTTGCACGTGCTAACCGAGGAACAAGGGACTATCCTCTCGGCGTACGGCAACGGGGAGGGCTGGCACCTCCGGATCCTCTTTACCGACCGGGAGTCGCTGTCCGCGACGTTCGACTTTTGCGACCAGCAGGGCCTCTCGCTGGAGATCAAGCGCATCTACGAACTCGAAGACGCCACTCGCCGGGGGCAGTACGGGCTGACGGCCGAACAGCTTGACACGCTGGAGACGGCCTACGAGCGGGGGTTCTACGACATCCCGCGCGAGGAGCCGATGAACGCGCTGGCCGACGAACTGGGAATCTCCCACCAGGCGCTCTCCGAGCGACTGCGGCGGGGCCACCGGAACCTGATCGAGAACACGCTCGTGATCGGCGCGGCGGACGGCCCGACCGAGCGGTGAGTCAGTCGGTATCGTCCGGAACGACGGGCGGGTCGCCTGCTAAAGGTCCCGTCGTCAGCAACAGCCAACACGTCGGCGTTGTGGGGGTGTCTAGCATCAACGCCTCTTCCAGTAGCGCGTATCCAGAAACTCACAGTCGAATGGCTCTGTTGAAATCCTTTTCTTTAGAACCTGATATCGCGATACTACTGCTCACTACACCTGCGAGTTGAACACTCTCGCTGACGAGAGGCCTCCTCCAAAGAATTGCTATGCCGGGAGCGTACGCGACTCATCAGGAGTGGCATAGTAGATAATGCAAACAATCGATTTTGCTTATCATTGTGCTGAGATCGGGTGATATGGAGCGCCTCTACTGCCCACAGTGGAATTGAGGCGATTCAAAATAACCCCCGTTGTCGATCAGATCTGCCGAGTACGTCTCCGCAATCGACCGATTTTCGCCAGTATCGGTCCTTGATTCGAGGCTTCATATTCGCTACCAACCCTTACGGTTCATCCGATAGATTGTTCAACAGGGGAGAGAAGATGGAGATACTCATCATCGGCGCGGGGGACGTCGGATCGAACATCGCCGCCGACCTCGCGGCGGACCACGACGTGACGGTGATCGACTGCGATTCGAAGCGGGTCGACGCCCTTGACACGGAACTCGACGTAACGGGGATCGTTGGTGACGGGAGGGCCATCCCAGTGCTGCGAGACGCCGGACTGGATCGCGCAGAAATCGTCGTCGCGAGTACGGACAGCGACGCGACCAACGTGATGGTCTGCAACGCCGCACGCCACGCGGGGCAAGCGCGGACAATCGCTCGCGTCAAAGACGCGGACCTGTTCCGAGCCTGGCAATCGTTCGAGGGAGGACTCGGCGTCGACACGATGTTATGTATTGATCTGCTAGCGGCGCGAGAACTCGTGAATACTCTCGCGCTTCCGGATGCGCTGGTAGTGGATACCTTCGCTGACGGCCTCGCGGAGGTCGCCGAGTTCGAGATTAGACCGGACGCGCCGATTGCCGACGCCACAATCGCGGAGGCGGACCAATATCCATCACTGACGTTCGCAGCCATCCTCAGAGACGACGACGTGATAATCCCCGATGGGGACACAGTCCTCCAGGCTGGTGATCGCATCGTCGTAATCGGCAGTCACTCAGGAGCCAGTCGATTCGCTGAGGCCGTGTCTGACCACTCCGCGCTGGAAGCAGACGACGAGATACTGATCGTCGGGGGATCCGAACTCGGTCTCCAGATCGCCGACCTGCTGGTGGACCGTGGGTTAGCCCCCACTATTGTTGAACGAGATCCGGATCGAACGGCTGAGATCAGAGCCGACCTCCGAGGGGCGTCCGTGCTGGAGGCGGACGCTACTGACGTACAGTCGTTCGCGTCAGAACATCTCTCAGAGACGGACACCGTGATCGGCGCGATCGACGACGATTCGAACTATCTCCTCGCAAAACTGGCCGACGAACTCGACGTTACACGGACAGCCGTCATCGTCAACGATCCAGAGGTGGTCGAGCTGTTCGAGGAGACTGGTATCGACCTCCTAACGCATCCCCAGGACGTCATCGCCGGCGAGATGCTACAAATGATCTATCGGCGCCGACCCGAGGAAGTCGCGGTGCTGGAACACGACAGCGCCGAAGTGCTTGAAGTCGTCGTCGATGAGGAAAGCATTCTGTTGGGCGATTCACTCCGCGACGTCGCGCATCAGTTACCCCACAGTTTCGTGATCGGCGCCGTCATCCGCGGTGGAACGCTCCGGGTGCCTCGCGGCGGGACGATCATTCAGCGCGGCGACCGAGTAATTGCGTTCGTCGACACCGACGACGCCGACGAAGTGGCATCCAAGATATAGAGGTTGAGTTCAGTAGGTGGGCTGCGTTCTATTCAGGCAGAAGCAGATGAATCATCTATCCGGTAGAATTGCGTATTATTCACGAGGATCTGATTCTCAGTAGCGATCTGATCGATATATCACTATCTCCAGAACACACGAACACTCCACTCCTTGCATCTATCCATCTGGGTAACGTACTATCAAGCATGGTCGAGCTGGATAACGTCGATCGAGGGATTCTCCATGAATTGCAACTGGATGCCAGAAACCGGACGGCTCAAGAGATCGGCGACAAAGTCGATGTGTCCGCCAGTACAGTGCGCAATCGAATCGAGGAACTCGAAGACAACGGAATCATCGAAGGGTATCATCCGAAAATTGACTATGAGACGGCAAATCTTCCGCTACAAGTCCTCTTCATCTGCTCAGCGCCCCCATCCGAACGGTCGGACATGGTCGAACAGATACTCGACGTTCGCGGGGTCGTGGACGTGCGAGAGACACTGACCGGTCGTCGGAACCTGTACGTCGAGGCTGTCGGAACAGGAACGTCTGATACCGCCCGGATTACCGACGCCATTCACCAGATCGGCCTCTCGATCGAGAGCTCAGAGATCCTGCGGCAGCGTCGAGTACAACCGTTTAATCACTTCTTCTTTACCGACCCGTACGACGGACCTGATGACGATCAAGAGGAGTGATCTGTCTCCCTGACTGCCCGCTGTGGAATCCGCAATCTCTGGGCGCGAAATCGAGCTTCCCACGCCATGCGATGTGACAAACGCAAATTGCACCCCATGAAACGCCACTTTCTGCAATCTGTAATATTTAAACAGAACAACCCTTAACCGCGTCAATTGGTTACAAGTAGACATGGCAAAAAGAGTCTCAGAGACAGCTGCGTCAGAATTCGATGCGGGGGGCGACTACCAAGATGACCTCTTTGGCGTATTGGCCCACCCCCGCCGTCGATTTCTACTGCACCACCTCCAGGATGCTGATACAACAGTTTCAGTGGAGGAACTAACGGCGGAACTCGTTGCATGGGAGAGTCAGAAACCAGTAGACGATCGAACTGGCAACGAGCGAGATGCGATTACGGTCTCTCTCGTTCACAATCACCTCCCCAAAATGTTGCAGGCGGGCGTTATCAGGTACGACAGGACTGAGCAGACAGCTGAGCTTGTCGATCACACGGATGAGGTACAGTCGCATCTTCAAGTGATGGTAGTCGGGTGACACGGGAACGCTATGGCTCAGTATATCGTCTGTCAGGGGTGTGGTTTCGTACTCCTTGTTGAAGGCCGAACTGAAGCCACCCCAATGAGAGTCGCTTCCTGCCCTGACTGTGACGGAACAGAATTCGAGTTCACCAGTACGTAGATTGCCTGTATCTAACAATTGGCAAAGCTAATCCTATTAGTGGCTGAGGATTTCAACTAAGTCAGTCGAATATAATTGCCGTATTCCGGTCAGATATGACCCGCAATCGGACTACCTCCCCGCGGGGGAGCTTCGTGACATCCTCCCCGCGCTAGTCGGCGGGGTTACCCACACAGTGGGAAGCCAGCGTGGCAGGTCTTAGTCCGAGTATGCTGCGAGCGTCATCTGCGAGGGGTTCTCGCTCGTCTCGCGGTGGACTATGGCGCTGTCACAGGCGCTCCCATCCCGAGGCGAGTCATCGTGTCCGGGTTCCCAACGGACGCTCTCTCCCCACGGGTTAGCGCGGCGGGCAATGTTCGCCGCCGCGTTGATATCTGCTTGGAACTCTGAAACGTGGCAGTCATCGTGCGGACACACGAACTCTGCTTGTTCACGTCGCTGTCCGAGGCGGTGGCAGGCGTGGCACGTCTGTGATGTGTACGCTGCACTGACATACTTCACTCGAATCCTTGCCTCGGTCGCTTTATCTTCGATACGACCCTGTAGTTTGGCGAACGCCCACGCGTGTAACCGACGGTTCATGAACTTTCCATAATTCAATCGATCTCGAATATACGATAGGTCTTCGAGAACGATCACCGGGTCCTCGAATTGTTGGGCGTATTCGACGGCTTGCCGAGACGCCTTCTCGACAATATCCGTGAGGGCGTTCTGGTAATGGTCGAATCGTTTGTCCATGCGCCATTCGGAGGCGTCTCGTTGTTGAAGGCGTTTGAGCGTGGTAAACATCTCCTTGCGGAGATTCCGTGCACGACTACCACTGACGAGCATCGGCTTCCGCGGCACGTCGCGTTTGAGGGCACAGCCCGTAATCAACGCGCTCTCACCGACGTCAAAACCGACGTACGTCACATCTTGTTTGTCCGTATTGATCGGTTCTTCTACTGGACATTTGACAGTGACGTGAAGTTCCCACGACGTTCTGTGTCGTTGTAGTCGCAGTTCACCCGCCGTCGCGTCGTCGTTGAGCAGATCAATCCAGAGGGATTCTTGTTCGGGATTGATTCGCAGGGGAATCCAAAAGTTCGTTCCGCGTCCTGGTTGCGGTACCTGCCATACAAAGCTGTGTTCGCGCTCATCCGTATAGTCGAAGGTGGCTGCTCGGTTGACGAGACAAAGCGGATGATCGTCGTCTAACTCCACTGCATTGTCCGTCTTGTGGAGTCTGGGAACGTACGATTTGAGCGCGTCTTTAGCTTGGTAGGGCAAGTCGTAGGGGGTCACAATGTCATTGACTGCGGACATTGTATTCGCTCCCTTATTGAAGGCATCGTGGAGTGCTTCGCGATAGGTGTCCAAAAGTCGCTGTAGCCGTTGCTCTTTGCCCAAAGTGGGCGTAGCGAGTGTGGCCTGAAGCGTCTTCGTCACCGTCTCGGACACATTCTTGGATGTGCCCTATTTGGATATAAACCTGAATAGCTGAACATAGTGTAGCAACTCGGTCGTATTGAGGTTCCAACTCCGATACCGAGTATCGCATTACCTAGCCTATGGACGAGATTCATAACGAAGAGAACGACGGCCGTTCCGGGACGACGGCGCTGCGAAAGCGATCGGCGACCGCGCCGGAGTCGCCGTCGTCGACCGTCAGTTCGTCGGCGGCCGACCGAAACGCTCGCCCCGCCGGCGAATCGGGGGCGTGCGCGAGCAGCGGTTTCCCCGCCGCGCGGGCTTCGTCGGCCGAGCGACACTCCGGAATCCGCCCGAGGATCGACCCGTCGAAGTACTCCCGCGTTCGGTCGGCGATGGCGTCGATGCGCGACCGCTCGCGGACGCGATTGAACAGCACCCCCGCCGATCCGGTGCCGTAGGAGCGGGCGTACTCCTGAACTTTGAGCCCGTCGCTGAGCGCGGGGATCGTCGGCTGCAGCACCGTGATCGTCCGGTCGGCGAGCACGATCGGCAGGACGGCGCTCTTGGAATCCAGCGCGGCCGGCGAGTCCAGCAGGAGCACGTCGGTGTCGGCCGCCAGCGTCGCGACGACCTCGCGGAGCCTGTCGGGGTCGGCCGCCTCGAACCCGGCGAGGCTCGTCCCGCAGGGGACGACCTTCATCCCGTGGCGCTCGTAGGTCGCCGCCGCGACCGACGCGGCGGCATCCTCGACGAGCAGGTCGTGCAGCGTCGTCTCGACGTCGGCCAGGCCGGCGTGGAACAGGAGGTTCGCCATCCCGGTGTCCGCGTCGACGACCGTCACGTCGTGCTCCTCGGCCAGCGCCATCCCGAGCGCGAGCGTGGCGGTGGTCTTGCCGGTGCCGCCCTTGCCGCTCGCGACTGCGAACGCCTCGACCATTGGCGGACCTGTATCTTCTCTAGACCATAAATTTTCTCATACTGATGAGAATATAATATCGACGAGGCGGCGACGACCGCGGTATTCAAGTAGAATTGCACTAATCCGTCGACAGTGGCAGTATCGTTCGACCTGTTCGGCACGCTGGTCGCCGCCGACCCCCCGGAGTCGCCGGCGCGCGCCGTGGCCCGCGAACTCGCCGAGCGCGGCGTGGCGGTACCCGGCGACTGGCCGGACGCCTACGCCGAACCGCACGTCGACGCGCCGGAAGGCGCCGAGCTCGCGCTGCCGGAACACGTCGGCGCCGCGCTGGCGAGCCGCGGCGTCGACGCCGCGGTCGCCGAGGCGGACGCCGTCCGCAAGGCGGTCACAGCGGCGTTCGATCGCCCGGTCCGGACGCGCTCGGGCGCGGTCGCGGCGGTCGACGCGGCGGCCGAGCGCGGCCCGGTCGGCGTGCTCTCGAACTGCAGCGTCCCGGGGCTGGTCGAGCGCGCCCTCGACCGGTCGGCCCTCGACCCGACCGCGCTGGACGCCGTCGTCGCCAGCGTCGACTGCGGGTGGCGAAAGCCCGATCGGCGAGCGTTCGAGGCAGTCGCCGACGAACTGGGCGTCGGCGTCGAGACGCTCGTCCACGTCGGCGACGATCCGCGAACGGACGGCGGCATCGAGCGGCTCGGCGGGACGGCGATCCTGCTCGACGACGTTCCGCTGGCGGCGGTGCCGGAGCGGCTCGACGCCGAGACAGGGCGGCCGGACGACGAGATGGAGCGGCCGGACGCCGAGGAGGGATCGCCGTGTCGCTGATCGCCGCGGGCGCGATCGCGCTCGCGGCCGGGCTGGACTGGCTCGTCCGCGAACCGCCCGCGAGCCTGCATCCGGTCGCGTGGTTCGGCCGCCTCGTCGAGCCGCTGGATCGGGACTGGACGCTCCCCCGATCGGTGAGCTTCTGGATCGCGCTGCTGTGTCCCCTCGCGGCCGGGCTGGCCGTCGGCGGCGTCGTCGCGCTCGGCTCGCTCGTCCATCCCGTCGCGGGCGGCGCCCTGGCGGGGCTCGCGCTGTTCGCGACGACGAGCCTGCGCATGCTGCTCGACGAGGCCGCGGGCGTCGTCGCGGCGAGCGGAACCGACGTCGCGGCCGCCCGCGAGCGGCTGCCCGCGCTGGCCGGGCGGGACGCCGCCGACCTCTCGGCGGGCCACTTGCGAAGCGCCGCGGTCGAGAGCGCAGCGGAGAACCTCGTGGACGGGCTGGTCGCGCCGCTGGGCGCGTTCGCCCTGCTCGCGCCGGAGTCGCTCGCCCTCGCCGCGGGCGCGGCGGCGTGGGTCAAGGCCGTCAATACGCTCGACTCGATGCTCGGCTACCCCTCGAAGCCCCACGGCTGGCTCTCCGCGCGCCTCGACGACGCCGTGATGTGGCTACCCGCCCGTCTGAGCGCGCTGTTGCTGACGATCGTCGCGCGCTCGCCCGACCCGATGCTGGCCGCGCGCCGGTGGGCCGACGCGCCGCCCTCGCCGAACTCCGGGTGGCCGATGGGAACCGTCGCCAGCGCGCTGCAGGTCAAGTTAGAGAAGCCCGGCAGCTACGTGCTCAACGGCGTCGCCTCGCTCCCGACGGTCGACGACGCCGACCGAGCGATCTCACTGGTCGGCACCGCGGGGCTGGCGGCCTACGGCGTCGCGATCCTCTGGGAGGTGCTGGTATGGGCGTGAGCGCGCTCGCGGCGCTCTCGGGCGCGCTCGGATTCCTCACTCGGCTGCCGGCCGGCCGCGACGCCGACGCGTGGGACGCCTTCGCCGCGACGCCGGCGGCGTTTCTCCCGGTCGGCTACCTCGTCGGCGGCGGCGCCGCGCTCGCGCTGGCCGTCCCCGTTCCCGACCCGGCCCGCGCGTTTCTCTACCTCGTCGCGATCTACGGCCTGACGGGGATCAATCACGTCGACGGCGTCGCGGACCTGGGCGACGCCGCGGTCGTCCACGGCGACCCCGAGCGCCGCCGCGAGGTGCTGAAGGACACGACCGTCGGCGTCGGCGCCGTGCTCGCGGTCGCGCTGGTCGTCGCCGGCCTCGCGCTGGCGGCGCTCGCGGTCGCCGGCCTGCCCTGGCGGATCGCGGCCGGGATCGTCGTCGCCGCGGAGGTCGGCGCAAAACTCGGGATGGCCGCGCTGGCCTGTCTCGGCGGCGCGCCCCACGACGGGCTGGGATCGACGTTCACGGCCATCAACGGTCCCCGTTCGCTCATCGCTCCGGCGCTGGTCGCGGTGCCCGCCGTCGCGCTGACGTGGCCGAGTCTCGCCGCGATTGGAGCGCTTGCAGGGGCGCTCGTCGCGGCCGCCGCCGTCCTGCGCTGGTCGAATCGGGCGCTCGGCGGCGTCGGCGGCGACGCGTTCGGCGCGACCAACGAACTCGGACGGCTGGCGGGGCTGTACGGCGGCCTGCTCGCGTGGTCGCTCCTCCCGGAGGTGCTCCCGTGGACGCTCTCGTGATGTGCGGCGGCGAGGGGCGCCGTCTGGCGGCGTCGATCGACCGGGATACACCCGACGGCCGCATCGAGAAGCCGCTGTTCGAGATCGGCGGCCGGCCGATGATCGACCGGGTGCTGGCCGCGCTCGACGCCGGCGCGGTCGACGCCGTTCACGCCGCGGTGTCGCCCGCCGCACCCGAGACGCGCGAACATCTCGACGGCCGCGTCGATCTGATCGAGACGCCGGGCGAGGGGTACGTCGCGGACCTCGCGAGCGCGCTCGACGAGATCGGCGCGCCCGTTCTCACCGTCGCGGCCGACCTTCCCCTGCTCGGTGCCGACCTCGTCGACGCCGCGCTCGCGGCCCACGACGGCGGCGCGCTGACGGTCTGCGTCCCCGCGGAACTCAAGCGCCGGCTCGGCGTCGGCGTCGACGCGGCGTTCGATCCCGCGAAGCTGGACGCCGAGGTTGTGGGAGTCGGTTCTCCACCCCCCGACCAGCTCGCCCCGACCGGCCTCAACGTCGCGACCGACGACGAGACGACCCGTACCGACACCATGTACCTGAGCTACGACGCGCGGCTGGCGGTGAACGTGAACCGGAAGCGAGACGCCGAGATCGCGGAGGCGCTGCTGTGAGGCTCGTCCTCGCGGCGGGATCGACCCGCACGGCCGGGATCGAGGGGATCAGCGCGGCCGGCGCGACGCGGGAGCTGATGGCCCACACGCCCGCGATCGACGCCGAGATCGTCGCCTACGGCCGGCCGATTACCGGCAACCACGTCCCCGTGAGCCCGACCGGCTGCCCGACGCCGGCCGTCCTGACGAGGGCGGTCCGCGAGGCGGTCGGCTTCGATCTCGCGGTCGTCGACGCCGGGCTGGCCGCCGAGACTGGCGCGCCAACGGTCGGCGTCGACGCCCGACCGGGACGGGACGTCCGCGACCCGGTCGCAGTGCCGGACGCCGGCGAGACCGTCGATGCGGCCCGCGAGTTCGGGGGCGCGCTCCCCGACGACGAGCTGCTGATCGGCGAGACGATCCCCGGCGGCACGACGACCGCGCTCGGCGTCCTGACGGCGCTGGGCGAGTCGGTCGGCGTCTCCTCGTCGCTGGCCGAGAACCCCACCGATCTCAAGCGCGGCGTCGTCGACGACGCGCTGGCAGAGAGCGGCGTCGAGCCGGGCGACCTCGCGGGCGATCCCGTGGAGGCGATTCGACGCGTCGGCGACCCGGTGCTGGCGACCGTCGCGGGGCTGGCGATCGGCGCCGCGGCGTCGGGCACGGCGGTCACGCTGGCCGGCGGCACCCAGCTCGTCGCCGCCGCCGCGCTGGTGCGCCACGCCGGGGTCGAGGTGCCGCTCTCGCTCGCGACGACGTCGTTCGTCGACGACGACCCGAACGTCGATCTCGACGCCGCCGCCCGGGAGTTCGACCTCGACCTCGCCGTCACCGACCCCGGCTTCGACCGATCGGAGCACGTCGCGATGAACCGGTACGTCGCCGGCGAAGCCAAGGAGGGCGTCGGGGCGGGCGGCGCGCTCGCGCTCGCCGATCGGTCCGCCGTATCGATGAGCGCGGTGCGCGACCGGATCGCGGCGGTGTACGATCGGCTGGACGTCGACGCGGCCGGATCGGCGTCCGGCGGCACCGGCGATTCGTCGTTCGGAGGTGACGGCGGTGGAGCCTGACGCCGTCCGCCGGGGCGAGCGCGTCCACCACGGCGGGGAGCCGGACCCGGACGTGCTCGACTTTAGCGCGAACGTCAACACCCGGACGCCCGACGGCGTCGAGGCGGTCTACCGCGACGCCCTGGAGCGCTCGCGCCGGTACCCCGACGACGAGTATCCCGAGTTTCGCGCCGCCGCGGCCGAGTACGTCGACTGCGACCCCGAGCGGGTCGTTCCGACGCCCGGCGGGCTGGCGGCGATCAGGCTCGCGATCGAAGTCACGCTGGAAGCGGGCGATCGTGCGCTCGTCCCGGCGCCGAGCTTCGCCGAGTACGCCCGCGAGGTGCGCCTGCAGGGCGCCGAGCCCGAGTTCGTCGCCCACGACAGGCTGCTCGACGCCGACCCGGCGAAGTACGACCTCGCGATCGTCTGCACCCCGAACAACCCGACGGGCGACGCGTACGATCCCGGCACGCTCCGCGAGTTCGCCGACGGCTGCGCGGTCGCCGGCACGCCGCTGCTGGTCGACGAGGCCTTTCTCGGCTTCACCGACCGCTCCTCGCTGGCGGGCCACGAGGGCGCGATCGTCGCCCGCTCGCTGACCAAGCTGTTCGGCCTGCCCGGGCTCCGCGCGGGGTTCGCGGCGGCGACTGGGGAGCGCCGCGACGATCTCGCGACGGCGCGTCGAGCCTGGAACCTGGGGACGCCCGCCGCCGCGGTCGGGGCGCACTGCTTGCGCGACGACGCGTTCGTCGCCGAGACGCGCGAGCGCGTCGCCGCCGAGCGCGCCCGACTGGTAGAGGCGCTCGACGACCGGTTCGACGTCCATCCGTCCGACGCGCCGTTCCTCCTGCTGGACTGCGGCGACCGGGACGTGGACGCCCTGCTCGCCCGCGCCCGCGACGATGGCATCGCGCTCAGAGACGCCCGGACGTTCCGCGGGCTGGATTCTCACGTTCGAGTGGCCGTCAAAGATGAAGCTGCCAACGACCGGCTGCTGGAGGTGATCGCGGATGGCTGAGGACGGGTCGATCTTTGATCGGGATGCCGCGCCGACGCCGGAACTCGACGTGCGCGACGGCGTCCTCCGGATTCGAGCGCCCGGCGCGACGTGGCTCTCGACGGGCTGGCGCGGCGGCCGACGGGACGCCGACGCAGCGTACAACGTCTCGGTGCCAACCGGCTGGGACCGGACCGACCTCGACGCCTACGTCGACGAGCGGCTGGACGCCGCGGGGTTCGCCGCCGACGAGCGAGACTCGTCGAGCCCTGACTCGCAGACTCGTCAGGACGCCGCTGGACGGGAGTCCAGCGAGCCCTCGGTCGCTGGCGCTCCCGAGGACGCCGACGGCCCGGCGCTGCTGACCGGCGTCGCGATGGAGCACGCCCGCGCGGCGCGTCTCGACGCCGATCCGGACGCCGACGCGACCGGGTCGGTGCTGGCGATCGCCACGGCCGGCGTCTCGAATCCCGCCGCGCTGTTTCCCGACGACGGCGGCGACGTCGACGCGGCGTCGGCCTGTTCTGACGAGGCCACCGCGGACGAGCACTCACCGGGAACGGTCAACGTCCTGCTGTACGCCGACCGGACGCTGACCGAGGGCGCGCTGGCGAACCTCGTCGCGGTGGTCGCCGAGGCGAAAGCCGCGACGCTGGTGCGCGAGGCGGGGTTCCCGGGGACGACGACGGACGCCGTGATCGTGGGCTGTCCGGCGGTCGCGGAACCCGACGGCGGCGCGGACGACGAGAACGGCGTCGCCCGCTTTTCGGGCAGCGGAACGCCGATCGGCGCCGCGGCGCGGGTCTGCGTCCGGGACGCAGTACTCGCGAGCCTGCGCTCACGCTACGCCGACCGCGAACTGCCGGCGACCGTCGCCGACGCGGAGTACGGCGTCGCGACGACCCGGACGGCCGAAGCGTTCGAGCCGGCGACAGCGGCGTCGAGCGAACCGAACGGTGTGAACGAGCGACCTTTCGATACCCATGAGTGACGACCAGAGCACCGACGACGAGAGCCGAGGTGAACAGCCCGACGACGAGAGTGCGGCGACGCCGAGCGCCGGAAGCGACAACGACGAGCGCGGCACACAGGGCCGGACATTGCGAGCCGAACCCATCGAACCGAGCGAGCCCGAGGAGTTCGGGCTCGTGCAGGCCTGGTGGGGCGGCGGCAAGGGCAAGACGACCGCCGCGATGGGGATGGGCATGCGGGCGGCCGGTCACGGCTACCGCGTCCACATGCTCCAGTTCATGAAGGGCGGGACGAACACCGTCGAGGACGTCCGCGGCGAGTACAACGCCATCGAGCACGTGCCCGGCTTCACGTACGAGAACGCCGGCCACTACGGCTGGCACGGCTTCGGCGCCGCGAGCGACGACGAAGATCACGAAGCCGAGGCCGAGGCGGGGCTGGAGCGCGCTCGCGATCTGATCGACGGCGGACTCGACGAGGACGATGACACTGACCACGATCGAATCCACATGCTGATCCTCGACGAGGTGCTGTACGCCGCCGACCGCGGGCTGATCGCCCCCGACGACGTGCTCGGGCTGATCGAGGACAAGCCCGACGACCTCGAACTCGTCCTGACGGGGAGCCACGAGGAGCCAACGTACTTGCTCGACGCGGCGGACCTCGTTACCGAAGTCCGCAAGCGCAAGCACCCGATCGACGCGGGCCAGCCGGCCCGGAAGGGGACCGAGTTCTGAGATGACGCCGCCGTCGAACCCCGAATCGTCACCGGACGCGCCCACGCTACTGGTCGGCGGCACCGCGAGCCACGTCGGCAAGAGTACCGTCGCGGCTGGACTCTGCCGGTACTTCGCGAATCGAGGCGTCGACGTGGCGCCGTTCAAGGGCCAGAACATGAGCAACAACGCCCGCGCGGTGCCAAAGGCCGACGCCGAAGACCCCGCGGACGACACCGGCGCCTTCGGCGAGATTGGCGTCTCCCAGTACGTCCAGTCCCGCGCGGCCCGACGACCGGCCTCGACCGACTGCAACCCCGTCCTGCTGAAACCTCGCGGCGAGGGCGAGAGTCAACTCGTCGTCGACGGCGAGGCTGTCGGGCACTTTGCGGCCGGGCGCTACTACGACGAGCACTGGGAGGACGCCCGGCGCGCTGCGAAGGCGGCCCACCGCCGGCTGGCTGCCGACGCGGAGCTCGTGATCGCCGAGGGCGCCGGCGGGATGGGCGAGATAAATCTCCACGACCGCGATCTGGCGAACGTCGAGACGGCGCGGTTCGCCGACGCCGCAATCCTGCTGGTCGCGGACATCGACCGCGGCGGCGCGTTCGCCAGCCTCGTCGGCACGCTCGAACTGCTGCCCGAGGACCTGCGCGAGCGCGTCGTCGGCGCCGTCATCACCAAGTTCCGCGGCGACCGCTCGATCGTCGAGCCGGGCGTCGCGGCGTTCGCGGAGCGGACCGACGTGCCGGTGGTCGGCGTCCTGCCCCACGAGGATCCCGGCCTGCCCGAGGAGGACAGCGTTTCGCTGCCCGACGAGAACGAGCGAGCCGACCGGGGCGCCGAGGACGGCGTCGACGACGCCGACGCGATGACGGTCGCCGTCCCGCGGCTCCCCCGCGTCTCGAACGTCACGGATCTGGCGCCGCTCGAACGCGTCCCCGGCGTCCGGGTGTCCTACCGGCCGCTCGACGACGAGCTGGGGGACGCCGACGCGGTGGTCGTTCCCGGCACCAAGAACACCGTCGACGACCTGCTCGCGCTCCGCGATGCCGGGCTGGACGCCGAGCTCCGGACGTTCGAGGGGCCGATCGTCGGCCTCTGTGGCGGCTACCAGATGCTCGGCGAGCGGATCGTCGGCGCGGATCTGGAGGGAACCGGCGACCGATCCGTCGTCGAGGGCGTCGGGGTGCTTCCCGTCGAGACATCGTTCTCGTCCGAGAAGCGCGTCGAACCGGTCGAGCGGGAGCTGCAGGGCGTCGGCCCGCTGGCGGGTGCGACCGGGACGGTGTCAGGCTACGAGATCCACGCCGGGGAGACGACGCCGCTCGACGCCGTCGACCGGCCGTTCGAGGGCCGCGGCGCCGCCGTCGACGGCGCGCTCGGCACCTACCTGCACGGCCTCTTCGAGAACCGGGTCGCCCGCGAGGCGTTCGTCGACTCGGCGTTCGCGGCGGCCGGCCGGGACCGGCCGTCAGCGTCTGACGACGACGGGAGCCCGAGGACGACCGCGGACCCGTACGCGAGCGCCGCTGCGCTGATCGACGAGCACCTCGACGTGTCCGCGCTCGTTCGTTCGATCGACGGAGTCGCTGCAACCGACGCCGAAGGCCGGAAGTTTTAGGAGGACCCGTACGCATCCAAGCGTGTGGTCGTGGGATTCGGCTGCGACCGCCGACGGCCACGCTCCGTGGTTCGCCAGTTTCCCCATCCCCGCGGCGAGCGTCCTCCCCGCTCGTCGTGATTTTCCGACGCGACGAACACGATAGCGGCGGCTCTGGGTGTCCGCTGCGGCGCTCCGACGACGGAACGCCGCGAGCCGAGGACGCGTTCCAAAACACATTGGGACAGACGTGATGGACGCTCCGGACCACCCTACGGATACCAGATGACCGACATCCGATCCACCGGCGACATCCCCGAATCGGCCGACGAGTCCGATGCTGACGAGGCACATCGCGACCTGCTGGCTCGTCTGCAGGACGTCGAACCGACCGACGGAGGAATCGACGAACTGTTCGACGCGCTGGCGTCGCCGCGGCGGCGTCACGTCGCGGCGTACGTCGACGAGCACGGACGCGCGTCGCTGGACGACCTCGCGGAGCACGTCGCCGAGTGCGAGTCCCCCGATCGCCCCGGCTTCAACAGCGTCAAGCTGGCGCTGCACCACGCCGATATCCCGCGGCTGGTCGACGCCGGACTGCTCGCGTACGGCGACGACAACCACCACGTCGAGCGCGGCAATCGCCTGACGGCGGTCGCGTCGCCGGAGTGAGATCGGGGTCGAACGGAAAAGAGCGGTCGAAACGGGGTCGCCGCGCTCAGTTCGCGATGCGGGCGAACGCCAGCGTGCCGCTGATGTTCTCGATGTAGATCTGGACCACGTCGCCCTCGTTGGCGCCGGGGACGAAGATCGTGTACTTGCCCTTCTCGGCGACGCCGTCGCCCTTGCGACCGGTGCCGGTGATCTTGACCTCGTAGGTCTTGCCCTCCTCGACGGCCTCGGCGCTCTGTTGCTGGGTCGCCTGACTGCGCTTCTGAACGGGTCGGAACGCGCCGCAGGCGTCGCAACGCAGCATCTGGGTCCGGTTCTCGGTGACGATCCGCGTGTCCGGCAGCCCGCACTCCGTACAGAGGACGTACTCGTCGACGTACTTCGAGATCGCGGCGTCCAGCTCGCCGTTCGTGAAGTCGCCGTTGTACCGGCCGCGGCCCTCCTCGAACGTCCCGCTCGTCCCGAGTTCCCGCTGGACGAACCGGTGGATGTGCTCGGGGTCCCGCGAGAGCTGGTCGGCGATCTCCGAGAGGTTCGTGAACCGGGTGAACGCGCCGTCTTTCTGGGCGGCGGCGTCCGGCAGCGAGAGGCGCTCGTCGCTCCCTTCGATCTCCGGCATATCGTCGATCGCTCTCTGTAGGTTAGCTTCGTAGTCCATAGCCCAATTCAGGCGACCCGCACCTAAAGCGCGTTCGGAACGGTCGGTACCACGCCACGGAATACCACGCGGGCGGGATCGGCGCGCTCACGAAACGATATCTCAAACTTTTACTACGTGCTGAATGAAGGGGGCGTATGGGTGTGAACTACGCGGATCTGCACGATCCGAACGCGGAGTACACGATGCGGGAACTTTCATCGGAAACGATGGGCGTCACCAACGAGCGCGGCGGCGGCCGCGACGTCGAAATCACCGACGTCCAGACGACGATGGTCGACGGGAACTTCCCGTGGACGCTCGTCCGGATCTACACCGACGCGGGCGTTGTCGGCACCGGTGAGGCCTACTGGGGCGCGGGCGCGCCGGAACTCATCGAGCGCATGACGCCGTTCCTCCAGGGCGAGAATCCCCTGGACATCGATCGGCTCACCGAGCACCTCGTCCAGAAGATGTCCGGCGAAGGATCGATCGGCGGCGTCACCGTCACGGCGGTCGCCGGGATCGAGGTCGCGCTTCACGACCTCGCCGGCAAGATCCTCGACGTGCCGGCCTACCAGCTGCTCGGCGGCAAGTACCGCGACGAGGTGCGCGTCTACTGCGACTGTCACACCGAGGAGGAAGCGGACCCGGTCGCCTGCGCCGAGGAGGCCGAACGCGTCGTCGAGGAACTGGGCTACGACGCCCTGAAGTTCGACCTCGACGTTCCCTCGGGCCACGAGAAGGACCGCGCGAACCGCCACCTGCGCGCACCGGAGATCGAACACAAGGTGAGCATCGTCGAGGCCGTCACCGAAGCCGTCGGCCACCGCGCAGACGTCGCGTTCGACTGCCACTGGACGTTCTCGGGCGGCAGCGCCAAGCGCCTCGCAAAGGCGCTCGAAGAGCACGACGTGTGGTGGCTGGAAGACCCCGTCCCGCCGGAGAACCATGACGTCCAGCACGCGGTGACCCAGTCGACGAGCACGCCGATCGCCGCCGGCGAGAACGTCTACCGCAAGCACGGCCACCGCCGCCTGCTCGAAGAGCAGGCCGTCGACATCATCGCCCCCGACATGCCCAAGGTCGGCGGCATGCGCGAGACGATGAAGATTGCGGACAAAGCGGACATGTACTACGTCCCCGTCGCGATGCACAACGTCTCCTCGCCGATCGCGACGATGGCCAGCGCCCACGTCGGCACTGCGATCCCGAACTCGCTGGCCGTCGAGTACCACTCCTACGAGCTCGGCTGGTGGGAGGACCTCGTCGAAGAGGACGTCATCGAGGACGGCTACATCGAGATCCCCGAGGAGCCCGGTCTCGGCCTGACGCTCGACATGGACGCCGTCGAGGAGCACATGGTCGAGGGCGAGACGCTGTTTGATCCGGCGTAAGCCGGATCGAGCTGGCGAATCTTTGATTCGACTCGTTTGACGAGGCGTAAGCCGACGTCAAACTCGCCGAGCAAGCTCGGCGGCGTTCGACGAAGCGTAAGTCTTCGTCGGGCCAGCATATCTCCGAACTCGACTCGCTCGACGCGACGAACGCCGCACTGCGGTTCGATTTTTCGCGCCAAAAAAGAGAGAGGAGTGACGTCGCCGGCAGCTCAGAGTAGCATCGCGGCCCGAGAGAGCACCAGCGTGGTGATCAGGCCCGTAACCGAAACGATCGTCGTGAGCACCGTCCACGTCTTGAGCGTCTCCGACTGGGTCAGTCCGCCGATCTCCTTGACCAGCCAGAAGCCGCTGTCGGGGTACCACGAGCAGATGTTCCCGCCGGCGCCGATCGCCATCACCATGAACGCGGGGTGGACCGCGAGGTCCGGCATCTGGGGCGCCATGATGCCCGCCGCGGTGAGCATCGCAGCGGTCGCCGAACCCTGCGCGATCCGGACGATCGCCGCGATCAGCCACGCGCTGACCAGCAGCGGGATGCCGATCGCGGCCAGCAGATCGGTGATGTACTCGCCTATCCCCGACGCGGCCAGGAGCGCGCCGAAGGCTCCGCCGGCCGCCGTGATCGCGGCGATGTTGCCGCCGCTCTTGAGCGCCTCGGTGAGCTCCTCGGTCCACTCCTCGCGGTCCATCCCGCTGTGGCGGTAGTACGTGTACGCCGCGACGAGTGCGGCGATCGTCAGCGCCACGTTCTTGTCACCGAGGAAGGCGAGGTACGGCCGAATATCGGATAGGATCGGGAAGACGGACTCGAAGGAGTTCGCGAAGGTCAGCGCCCCGACGAGAACGACGGCCAGTAGTACCGGCGCTGCGGACTCGATGACGCCCGGGAGCCGACTGGTGTCCCGGTCCGCGAGCTCCTCGAGTTCCTCGGTCGTCGTCGCCATCGTGTCCCGGAGCGGGATGTCGAGACGCCGGTTGATCCATCGACCGTAGACGAGCCCGCCGAAGAACGCCGACGGGATCGCGGTCGCGATGCCGAGGAGGATCGTCATTCCGAGGAAGTCGTTCATTCCTCTCCCCGGGATCCCGCTGGCGAGCTGGTCGACGACCGCCAGCGGTCCGGGCGTCGGCGGGACGAACACGTGCGTCGTCGCGGCGCCGGCGCCGACGACCACGATGAACAGCGTGTAGTCGCGACCGACCCGGGCGCGCATCGACCGGGCCAGCGGCGCCATCAGGTAGAACACGCTGTCGAAGAACACCGGCACCGCGAGGAACGAGCTACTACCCCACAGCGCGATGTCGGAGTTCCCGGAGCCGAGCAGGCTCTGGAACCCTCTGACGATGCGCTGGGCGGCGCCGCTCTCGATCATCGACTTGCCGATCACCGCCGCCATCAGGATCGGAATACCGATGCCCGCCATCCCGTTGCCGAACGCCTCGGCGACCTCCGTCGCCGCCTGCGCGGCCGCGAAGTCGGGCACGAACACGGCGTTTAACAACCCCACGAAGAACGCCGCGATGATCAGCCCGACGAACGCCGGGAGGTCCAAGACGACCAGCAGCAGTACGATCGCCGCTAGCGCCAGGGCGAACGTCACTAGCGGACTCTGCGCAAACTCGATTGCCATATAGTTACGACACCAGTTGCCATCATCCCTCCGCCCCACAAGTAATTTTTGAATATAATTGTTTATCCCGGTGTTTTTCTCAATGATTAGAGTTATGTCCGGGAACAGGGAGAAATATTAACTAATTTACCACACATTTTGTTTGTTTATGCACATCGCGGGGGATCGAGAACGGGTCGCGAACGTCTGTACTGCCAGCGACACTTATTTCGATCAAAAATGGCATACGGCGCGGCCGTGATCGTACAGTGCGACGCGAGATTCCCGATCTCTTGGGCCGGCGGTCTCCGTCAGTGTCCTGTGAGCGGATCTGCCGCCAGCGACGGTGACTCCGATGAACAGTGCGTAGCCCCGACCTGCGCACGTGCCGACCGAAAGAATGGACGACCGCGCTCAACTATCCCGCAATGAACCGGACCCATCCGGCGAATACGCTTAAACCAGTAGCATCATTCTGCTACGACCGGTCGACGCGCGCAGCGTCGATCCCGCGGGCATGTTCAGGACGCCGACGCGACCGACCCCTCCACGGCGTCAGCAACGCCGCGTCGGCTCGCGTCCGCCGTTCGCCCGCGAACCCTCTCTCCGCGATCCCTGCGGCTCTCGCGTTCTCTCATGACGGCGCCGGCCGCCCCCACGGTCGGCGGCGCGTCGTCTGGCGGTAGCCCCGCCCGGTCGCTACTCCTTCGCCAGCGACCGGGCGATCGCTCTCCGCTCGCAGGTTCGATCCGCTCTCGTCGTTACTCTTCGCTCTCTTCTTCCATCGCCTGCTTGACCTCTTCCGGCGGTTCCTCCTCGCCTTTCTCCCACTCCTCGCGCTGTTGCTCGTTTGGCATCTCCTGTTGCTCCTCGGGCGCGGCGTCCTCGGACTCGCTCTCGTCCTCGTCGATCCGTTCGAGTTCCTGTTTGGCTTCTTTGTCGTACTCGGCTTTCTGCTCCCGCGCTCTGTCTTGATCGTCTTCTGCCATTGTGTCCCCCGGTAGCACTCATCGACGCGCGCACTTGGGACGTGGGCCCAATCCTTTAGCCCGATCAGGGGGCAAAAGTACCCGGCAGTTACGTCTCTGCGAGCACCGAACCCTCCATCGCCGCGCCGAGTTCGCCCTTCGTGGCGCCCTGGGTCACGCCGAGTTCCTCGTCGAGCGCGTACAGCTTGAACCGGTAGGTGTGCTCGCCGTCCGGCGGCGAGGGGCCGCCGTAGCCGACCTCGCCGAAGTCGCTGGTCCCTTCGACGGCTTCCTCGGCGTCCCAGTGCTCGGGGATCGAGTCGTGACCCGGATCGATATTCCAGACGAGCCAGTGGACCCACACCTTGCCCGCGGGATCTCTGGCGTCCGGATCGTCGACGATCAGCGCGAGCGAGGCAGCGTCCTCGGGAGTGCCTGCGATCGACAGCGGCGGGTTGACGTCCGCGCCGTCGCGGCTGTACCGCTCGGGGATCGGTTCGCCGCCGTCGAACGCCGGGCTGGTCAGCGTCAGCTCGCCCGTCGGTTCGGCGTCGCCGTGTGCCGGCGTGTCAGACATAGTCTCTCTCGGTTCGAACGTCGCGTTCGATCGATGAAAATCCCCTCCCCGTCGTCGACGTGCGCACGGCGCGCTCGTCGGCCTCAACACAGCGACTTCGGCTCGACGTCAACACAGCGACTTCGGCTCGACGCCGAGCTCGCCCAGCGCGTCGACGTAGTCGTCGTAGGCCACCTGGATCACGTAGCCGGCGGCCATCTCGGCGCGCTCCCAGTCGTCGGCGTCCTCGCACAGCTCGTCGAGCAAGTCCAGCCCGGCGTCGAGCGTCCCCCGCGTGTCGGATTTCAGCTCGCGGAACAGCTCGGCGCGGGCCTCGTCGGCCTCGTTGACGAAGAAGCTGATCACTTGCGTGTGCGCGCGGACGCTGACCATCGAACGCCCGACCATCCCCGCCGCGACGCGATCGATCGTCTCCTCGCGCCCCCTGAGATAGGAGTGCATCGGTCCGCCGTCGGCCGGCTCGTACTCGCCGTCGATCTCGGCGGCGACGAGGTCGAGGTGGCGCCGCTCCTGGTCGGCGGCGTCGGCGAACGCCTCGCGAGCGGCGTCGTTCGGCTCGTCGTCGGCCCACCCGGAGAACGTCCTGCGGGCGGAGTGCTCGCTGTCGACGGCCGATTCGAGCACCGAGCGCTCGTCGAGGTCGCCGTCGGTCAGCGCGATCAACAGCTTCGAGGAGCCGAGCCGATCGAGCTGGCTGGCCTTCTCGGTCTCGACGGACTCGCGGAGTTCGGCTGCGTCCATGGCGGTACTGTCGGGCGCGTGGGAGTTGAAGGTTGGTGCGCGCAAGGGGACGCGCGAGACGGCGGAGCGTCCGGACGCCGCTGGACGATCGGTTCCGACGCCGAACGCGGACCCGGCGGGAGTGACTTACCGATACCGCACGTACGTCCGAGCATGACCGCAGACGACACCTCGATCTCGCCCGAGCAGCTCCACGAGCGCATCGAGCGCGGCGAGTCGGTCAGCGTGCTGGACGTCCGGGACCGCGACGAGTTCGAGGCCTGGCGGATCGACGGCCCGGGCGTCGACGCCGCCCAGATCCCCGAGATGCGGTTCGTCCAGGCCGACATCCGGGGCACCACGGCCGAGCTCGTCGAGGGGCTCGACGAGCCGATCGTCGCCGTCTGCGCCCGCGGCGCGGCCAGCGACGAGATCGCGGGCCAGCTGCGCGACGCCGGCGTCGACGCCGTCAACCTCGCCGAGGGAATGAACGGCTGGGCGCGCGTGTACGTCCGGCGGGAGCTCGACGTCGACGCGGCGGGGGCCGACGTCTACCAGTACCGTCGCCCGGCGAGCGGCTGTCTGAGCTACCTGATCGTGAGCGACGGCGAGGCCGCGGTGGTCGACCCGCTGCGGGCGTTCACCGATCGGTACGTCGAAGACGCCGGAGGACGCACCGCGTCCTCCGAGCCCTCGCTCACCACGGTTCGCGAGGATGCCCGAGAGCTGGACGCCGAGCTCGTCGCGGCCGTCGACACGCACGTCCACGCCGACCACGTGAGCGGGATCAGGGCGGTCGCCGATGCCGCGGGCGCTGGGGCTGTCGACGACGCCGCGGACGACGCGAATACCGAGGTGCGGCTTCCCGCCGGCGCGGAGGAGCGGGGACTCGCGTTCGACGCCGACCTCTACGACGACGGCGATCGAATCGGCGTCGGCGACGTCGAACTCGAAGCGATCCGCGCGCCGGGACACACCAGCGAGTTGTGCGTCCTGCGGCTCGGCGACGTACTATTTTCCGCGGACACGCTGTTTCTGGGCGGCGTCGGCCGACCGGATCTCGAAGCCGGAGCCGAGGGCGCGCGCGATCTCGCCGGGGACCTCTACGGCACGCTCCACGAGCGGCTGCTCGAACTCCCCGAGGACACCGTCGTGGCGCCGGGACACTACGGCGATGCCGACCGGGCGGGCGACGGTGGCACGTTCTCGGCGTCGCTCGGCGACCTCGCCGAGCGGCTCGACGCGCTGTCGATGGACCGCGAGGCGTTCGTCGAGTTCGCGGTCGAGAACCTGCCGCCGCGGCCGGCCAACCACGAGCGGATCGTCGCGACGAACCTCGGGCGGGACGAACTGGACAACGACGAGGCGTTCGAGGTCGAGCTCGGTCCGAACAACTGCGCCGTCGCCGACGCCGACTGACGGCTCTGCCGGGTAGAACGGAGAGAAAACGAAAAGAGCGACGGCGTCAGTCAGTCGGCGCAGTGGGCGCGGCGACTTAGTCGTCGGCGCGGTGGGCGCGGCGACTTAGTCGTCGGCGGCGGCGGGTGCGTCGCCGTCGGCGGCCGCCTCGACGTCGCTCTCGATGCTCGGCGGGTACTTCCCGCGGTCGAGCTTGAGATCGGACTGCGGGCGGGCCATGCAGGTCAGCGCGTAGTTTTCGGCTTCCTCCTCGGTGAGGCCGCGCGCGGCGGGCTGGGTGACCTCGCCCTCCTCGATCTTCGCGGAGCAGGCGAGACACATCCCGACGCGGCAGGAGTACTCCTGGGCGATCCCCGCCTCGATGCAGCGGCTCAGGATGGTCTCCTTGTCGGACACCGTGATCTCCTCGCCGGTGCCGACGAACTCGACGGTGTAGTCGGTCATACTCGGAGGCTACGCAAGACCTCCCTAAAACTCTTTATCACCGATCTGTCCTTTCGAAATCAACGGAATTGCGCGGCGTCGTCGCAGCGATCACTCGGCGTCGATCCGGTGAGCTTCCAGCGCGCCCTGCCACTCCTCGGGTAGGGGCGTCGGCCGCCCCTCCTCGTCGACGATCACCTGCGTCGTCCGACCCGACGCTGCGGGCTCGCCGTTCGCGCGGATGTCGTACGCCAGCGTCAGGCTCGTCTCGCCGATCTCGGCGACGCCGACGCCGACCTCGACCGTATCGGGCAGGCGAATCGGGCGCTCGTAGTCGACTTCGAGGTTGGCGATCACCGTGTCGATCCGGAGCTGGCCGACGACGTCGCGGAAAAAGCGCATCCGGGCTTCCTCCATGTAAGTCACGTGGACCGCGTGGTTGACGTGCTCGTAGGTGTCGATGTCGCGGTAGCGCGGCTCGATCGTCGCGCTGAATGCGTGCTCGGTCACGTCCGTTCCGAGGCCGCTGTCGAACTAATAGGTTCGTCTTCCGGTGGAGCGGACGAGGCGGTTTCCTCGTATCTTCGTGACTCCGCCTGTCCCGGCAACGATCGTGCACTCCACGACGACGAGTACACCCTTCGATCGTTCTTCGAGATCCCGGCGAATCCGCTTTTATAAGTTTCCAGGATTAGCTTCCGGCAGTCTCACCGGTCCGATCGTTCGAATCGTTGGGCGGCGGAATCCGGCCCCAGCGCCCGACGACTTCGACGTTCTGAACGTCGAAAAGAGAGTTTCAGCACTGGCAGAGCATTCGGATCCGGATCGAGCCGTCGTACCGGCCGGCGAGGTGCCTCGAATCGGCACGACCGTCGGGCGCCGAGGTTAACGATCACAGGATCGAAGGGCTCCGCAATCGAGTTTTTACAACGGGAATCGCATTCAAATATGCACCCGTACGTAGGAATATGTCGGAGACCAACCGATCACGAAGCGCGGCCGAGATGGGCGGCGGTTCCGCGACGCCGGTCGTGCGTGCGACTGATGTCGAAAAGACCTACGACTCGTGGCTGCCGTTCACCCGCTCGGTCGAGGTGCTAACGGGGGCCACCCTGCGCGTCGATCCCGGACAGATCGTCGGGATCGTCGGCGAGAACGGGAGCGGCAAATCGACGCTCATGGAAATCCTCGCCGGCGTCCTCGAGTACGACGCGGGCGACGTCGAGCGATCGGGCTCCGTCGGTTGGTGTCCCCAGGAACCCCGGCTGTACGACCGGCTCACCGTCGACGAGACCTTCGAGCTGTTCGGGACCGCCTACGACATGAGCGACGAAGAGATCGCCGAGGCGCGCGACTGGCTCACCGACACCCTCGATTTCGAGCAGTTTCGGGACCGACAGATCCGCAACCTCAGCGGCGGGAATCGGCAGAAAGTGAATCTGAGCGTCGCCCTGATGCACGAGCCGGACCTGCTGTTGCTCGACGAACCCTACACCGGTTTCGACTGGGAGACGTTCCTCGCCTTCTGGGATCTGACCGAAGAGCTCCGGGACCGCGGCGTCGGCGTCGCCGTCATCTCCCACATCATCACCGAGCGGGATCGGTTCGACGTCGTCTACGAGCTCCACGACGGCCACCTCCACAGACAGGAGGTCGGAGACGACGAGGAGCCCGCCGCCGAGCCGACCGCCGATGACGTCGACTGTGATCGGATCGACGCCACCCTCGAGACCGCGAACGGGCACGACCGGTCCGCGACTGCCGGGGAGGAAACGGTATGAATCGGGTCCGTCGGACGCTCGCGGGCATCTCCGCCAGCAACCGGTCGTTCGTCCGGGATCCGTTCACCGTCGTCTTCCTCGTGGTACTGCCCGCGCTGTCCACGCAGATCTACGGCATCAGCATGGCACAGTTCCCGGACATCGGCATCTTCCAGGTTGCGGGGTCACTCGCTCAGGCCGGCCGCATCACCGGCGCGGTGTTCGCGACCGGGTCGCTCGCGGGCGTGCTCGGTCTCTTCCAGATGATCAGCGCACGAAGCGCCGATCGCCGCCTCTATATCTGCGGGTACGAGGCCGGCGACCTCATCGTTACTCGCTTCGTCACCGTCGCGCTCGCCAGCGTCCTCGTCGGAGCCGTCTCGACGGTTTCGCTGCTGATCCTGCTGTCCGACCCCGTCGGAGCGCCGCTTTTCGTCTTCGGCGGGCTGGTCCTCGCCGGCGTCATCTACGGTCTTCTGGGGATTCTCGTGGGGAGCGTCCTCCCGCGGGAACTGGAGGGGTCGCTGTTCCTGGTGATCCTCGCCGACGTGGACAACGTTTTCGCTAGCGGCCTCTTCGCCATCGACCAGAGCATCACCCGGTTCGCGCCGCTGTCACATCCCCACGCAGTAGTGACTCAGGCGGTCGTCGACGGGACGCTGGCGGTCGAACGGCTCTTGCCGGCGCTGGGGCACGTCTCGCTGTTCGCGGCGCTAGCAGTGATCGCCTACACGCACCAGGTCGACGTCGGAGGTGAGAGCTGATGGCCGGAGGACACCTGCCCCGTCGCGTCTCGACCACGGTACGGATGGGCGTGCGGGAGTTCCGGCGAACGCCGGTGCTGCTGGCGTTGCTCGTCGTACTGCCGGTCTACGTCATCGGCGCGTTCGTGCTCCTGGTGCCGGATACCGAGGTTCCGCTGACCGTCGACGGCGGGACGACGACGGTCGAGATGACGGCGTTCGCCGCGGCGTACCTCACCCCGCTCACCGTCGCCATCCTCTCGGGCATCGTCGGGCTCTTCCTGGTCCGAATGTCGCAAGCGGCCGACGGCCGCCTCCGTCTCGCGGGCTTCGGCGCGGCCGAACTCGTCGTCTCGCGGGTCAGTATCCTCGCCGTCGGGAGCGTGGTCGTCACCGCAACCTCGGCGCTGGTCGCGCTGACCGCACTCCGTCCGGAGTCCGTCGCCGGGTTCCTGCTGGCGACGCTGCTGGTCGGCGTAACCTACGGTATCATCGGCGTCATCGTCGGCCTCGCAGTGGGCAAGCTCGCGGGCGTGTACGTGATGCTGTTCGCCCCGATGATCGACATCCTGATGTTCCAGAACCCGCTGGCGACCGACTCGCCCGAGTGGACGACGGCGCTGCCCAGCCACTTCGCGACGAACGCCATCTTCGATGCGGCGTTCACCGCGCAGGTGGAGCCGGCCGACTTCGCGGGGGCGGCGGCCTACGCCGTCGCCCTGCTGGCGGTCGGCGCCGTCGTGTTCTACCGGGCTACCAGAGTCGAGTGACGCTCTGAGGCTGTCGGGACGTTCCGCCGTCACCTCGTCGACGGCAGCATCCGGATTCCGGCATCAGCGCGGCGACAGAAAAAAGGTTTTCACGGTGGGGAGCCGACGAGATTGCATGACCACAACGCAGTACGACTTCGTCGTCGTCGGCGCCGGGACCGCGGGCTGCTACGCCGCGGCGACGGCTGCCCGCGCCGGCCACGATGTCGTCGTCGTCGAGCGCAAGGACGCCGAGGAAGCGGGCCACATCGCCTGCGGCGACGCGCTCAAGGGCGCCTCGGCGTTCCCCGACGCCATCCCGAAATCGAAGATCGAGCCGGCGTTCACCAACACGGGCGTCGACCACGGCCGCTTCGAGATTCCCCAGGAGGACACCGTCCTGGAGATCCCCGTGCCGGGCGAGCTCGCAGTCATCGACCGCTGGGAGTACGGCCGACTGATCATCGACGGCGCCGAGGAAGCCGGCGCCGAGTTCCACTACGACACGGTCGTCAAGGACGTCAACCAGGACGACGACGGCCGCGTCACCGGCGTCGACGCGATCCGTAAGGGTGACCCGCTGACGTACGAGGCCGAGGTCGTCGTCGACGCCGCCGGCGCGCTGTCGATCCTGCAGGACAAGGCCGATCTGGAGGACGCGACGTTCGACACGAACGTCGACTACTCGCAGTTCTGCTCGGCCTACCGCGAGATCGTCCACGTCGACGAGCCCGTCGAGTGGGACGACGCGCTGGTGTTCAAGCCGACCGAGCGCGCCGCGGGGTACCTCTGGTACTTCCCGCGAACGGACACCGAGATCAACGCCGGGCTGGGCTTCCAGATGACAGAGGAGCCGATGCAGCTCGTCGACGACCTCAAGGGCGACCTGCGCGAGCGCGAGGAGTTCGAGGGCGCCGAGGTCGAGGATAAACTCGGCGCCGCGCTGCCGACCCGGCGCCCCTACGATTCGGCGGTGGCGCCCGGCTTCGTCGCGGTCGGGGACGCCGCGGGCCACGTCAACCCCACCACGGGCGGCGGCATCGCCGGCGCGGCCTACGCCGGCCAGTACGCCGCCGAGACCGCGATCGACGCGCTCGCCAACGGCGGCCCCACCGAGGACGCGCTCTGGGAGTACAACGAGCGCGTGATGGACCACTTCGGCGCGCGCTACGCCGCGCTGGACGTGTACAACATCCTCTCGACGGCGGTCGACACCGACGAGATGATGGGCCTGCTCGCGGCGCTGCCCGGCGAGAAGATCGCCGAGTCGCTGTACGCCGGCTCGACGTCGGTCCCCCTCTCGCTGAAGGTCAAGACCGCCATCAAGAGCTACGGGTACTGGGGCGACATCTACAACCTCTACCAGACGAAACAGCGCGCCGACGCGATCCTCGACCACTACGAGTCCTACCCCTCCAGCCCCGAGGGGTTCCCGGCCTGGCAGTCCCGCCGCGACGACCTGATGGACCGGGTCTACGAGACGACCGGCGCCGATCCGAAGTACTGAGTCGGCGACCGCGTCGCGAGCGAGACGGGTCGACGTGTCCTTTTTGTGATGGGCGCGCCAACCGGCGTTCAGATGCAACGCAGGCACTCCCGTCGGCGGCTGCTCTCCGCGACCGGAACGAGCGCGCTGGTCGCGCTCGCCGGCTGTTCGGGCGTTCTCGGGGGCGGGGAGCCCGAGGACGACGACACCGACGACCAGTCCGCAAACGAAACTGACGGCGACGAGTCGGAGGGCAACGAGTCCGACGGCGGCGGCGAGACTGACGGCGACGGTAGCAGTCCCCCTGAGGACGACGACGCCGCGGACGACGAGATCCCGCCGATGCCCGAGCCCGTCGACTGGACCGGCGAGGAGCGCGGCACGATCTCGGTCGGGCCGGACGGCGAGTTCGTCTTCGATCCGGATGCGGTTCGGATCACGCCCGGAACGCTCGTACGGTGGCTCTGGGAGTCGGATTTCCACAACGTCGTCCCGGTCGATCAGCCCACCGGAAGCGACTGGGACGGCGAGGTCGATACCTACGGAGAGGGTCACAGCTACGAGTTCACGTTTGAGACGCCCGGCACCTACGAGTACGTCTGCGAACCCCACGAGGGGGCGGGGATGCGGGGCTACGTCGTTGTCGAATCGACCTGAACAGGCGCACTGCTGTTTTTGCCAGAGCAACGCTCAGTCTCAGCGGTCGCACGCGAACGTACCCGCGTGGATCACGTTACCGCAGCGAGATGCTGGCGATATCGTCGGTCCCGCAGGCGGTACAGACGGTGTCGATAGCGGACAGCGTCGTCCCGCAGTTGCGACACTCGTAGTGGACGCAGTCGCTCCGCCGGCGCTGCTCCACGCTCGGCGACCGCAGTATCATGTCGATTATATTTTCGAGCTCCGTCATGCTGCTTTAGGATATTATGTATACCTTCATTTACGCGGCAAATACTTTGTGATGATAACCAGACGACGTTCTAGATATAAATAATACTCTGAAAATATATGAATGGCTAAGATACTGGACTGTTCACAGGTCGATCGGATCGCAGTAGTCACGGTCGGCGTCGTGAACGACCTCGTCGCCCGGACGAAAATGGCGGCGTCCGATCGACTCGCCACTGCGACTGTTACTATCTCAGGAGCGCTGGGCCGCGATCCGATCGACGGCGCCGGCCAGCACGTCGACGCCGATCCCCAGACTTGCCTCGTCAACGTCGAACGTCGCGGTGTGGTGGCCGCCGGGGTGGTCCGTGCCGACGCCGACGTACGCCGCCAGCCCGCCGTTCTCCTGGACTTCGCGCATGAGGAACGTGGCGTCCTCGCTGCCGCCCAGCGGCGCCCGCTCGACGACGTGCTCGACGCCCGTGACGTCCGGCGCGACCGCGGCGACGGCGTCGACGAGCGCCTGATCGCTCTCGGCGCTGGGCGCGCTCGGCCCGATTTCGACGTCGGACTCGCAGTCGTGCATCGCCGCGGCGTTCTCGATCACCGTCTCCGCTTTGTCGAGCATGTAGTCCCGCAGTTCGGACGTCTCGCCGCGCACCTCGCCCTGGATCGAGGCTTGCTCCGCGACGATATTCGACGCGCTGCCGCCCTCGATCCGGCCGGCGTTCACTCTGGTCCCGCCGTCGGCGTGGCGCGGGATGGCGTAGAGATTTTGAACGGCCGTCGCCAGCGCCTGGTTGGCGTTCCGGCCCTCGTTAGGGGCTGCCCCCGCGTGGGCCGACGCGCCGCGGAACTCGGCGGTCAGGTGCGACACCGCCAGAAAGTCGTCGATCCCGGCGACGATCTCGTCGGTGGGGTGATCGAGGCCGACGTGCATCGCGAGCAGGTAGTCGACGTCGTCGAGGTGGCCGCTTCTCGCCATCGCCCGGCCGCCGCCGATCACCTCCTCTGCGGGCTGGAAGAACAGTTTGAACGTGCCATCGAAGTCGCTCTCGGCGATCCGTTCGAGGACGCCGACGCCGATCGTCGCGTGGGCGTCGTGACCGCAGGCGTGCATCGCGTCGTGGATCGACCGGAACCCCTCCGCCGCGGGATGGTGATTCTCGTCGTCGGCTTCCTCTCGGGGCAGCGCGTCGATGTCGACGCGCAGGCCGATCGTCGGCCCCTCGCCCCGCTTCAGGACGGCGACGGCGCCGGTCGTCCCGCCGCGCAGTCGTTCGAGGATGTCGGGGTCGCTCCCCTCGTGCTCCGCGAGGGCGTCCTCGGCCTGCGCGTACCAGCGCTCCAGTTCCGCGTCGTCGGGCACGGCGCTGCGGTGCTCGGGCGCGATGGCGTCGGGCCCGACGTGCAGTTCGTCGACGCCGATCCGCTCGATCTCCTCGACGATCCGGGCGGTCGTGTAGAACTCGCGCCACGCCGGCTCCGGTCGGCGGTGCAGGTCGCGTCGCAGCGCCACGAGCGGGTCGCGCTCGGCGGTCTGGCTCATACGGATGCCGTAGTCGGGCGAGCACTTAACAGCACCCCGCGGCGGAAAAGAGAGACAGGGGAGAGATGGACGAAGCGGCGACTTCGGGCCTCAGGCGTCCGAGCCGACGGGCGTGATCTGCTCGACCTCGACCTCGACGTGGATCGGCTCGGGGAACTCGCGGGCGGCGATCCGGCGCGCGAGATCGTCGTGGCCGACGATTTCGACCTCGCGGCTGTAGACCGTGTAGTCCCACGATCCCAGCCGGCCCCCGCCGGTCGTGTCCTTCGAGAGGGGGACCTGCATTCGCTGTGTCGTCTTCGAGTGCGGCCCCTTGAGCTCGGCGCCCTTTCGCTCGGCCGTCGATTTGATGTCGTCGACCACGCTGTCGAGCACCGCGCGGTCCCCGCTCTGGAGTCGGAGCTTCGTGACGAAGGTCATGGTGGACTACTGTTCGACGCTCCGGGACTAAAAATCCGCCTATCGCCCGCGAGACGCCTGCGAGCGGTTCGCACGCCCGCCGATCGCGCGACGGGAGTGCGGATCGGCGGCGATCGCCAGCCGACGGCGTCCGGCCGCGGTAGCGCGTCGGCCGCCGCGGCGAGCCGGGCCATGTCTAAAATCTGTCTTTTGTGTCACGCTGTCACGGACGCCCGGAGTCACCGGCGTCGACCGCCCGTGGGCCGCGGTGGCGCGGACCGCGCCGAACGACCGATCGACCGGTCCGGCGTCCGATATTCACTTAACGGATGGCCGATTACGTACGGGCAATGACGGTTGAAGCGACGAGCGCGGGCGCGATCCTCTACCGGGATACGCGCGGCCGCCGGGAGTACCTCCTCCTCAAGAGTCGCCCCGGGGACTGGGAGTTCCCCAAGGGCGGCGTCGAGGGCGAGGAAGAGCTCCAGCAGACGGCCATCCGAGAGGTCAAAGAGGAAGCCGGGATCTCCGATTTCCGGCTGCTCGACGGTTTCCGCCAGGACTACGACTACGTGTTCGAGGCGAACGGCGAGACGATCCACAAGACGGTCCACCTGTTCGTGGCCCGATCGTTCGAGGCCAGCGCCGAGCTGTCCCACGAACACCGGGACCTGCAGTGGCGCGACTACGACCAGGCGATCAACACGATCACCCAGGACGGGCCGCGAGAGATCCTCGAGGACGCCCACGAGTTCCTCGACGACCGCGAAGAGGACGAGGAGTAACCCCGCGCTCACAGTCAGAACAGCTCCGGTGGGCGCCCGCCGGCCGCGACCGGCGTTCGGGCGCCGTCAGCTATCGCTCTGTTCGGAATCGAACTCCAGCGCTGCGGAGTTGATGCAGTAGCGCTTCCCGGTCGGCTCGGGCCCGTCCGCGAACACGTGACCGAGGTGGCCGCCGCAGCGCGAGCAGATCACTTCGGTTCGGTCCATCCCGTGGCTGTCGTCGTGGCGCGTCTCGACGCTGTCCTCGTCGGCGACGTCGTAGAAGCTCGGCCAGCCGCTGTTCGAGTTGAACTTGGTGTCGGAGTCGAACAGCACCTGTCCGCAGCCGGCGCACTCGAAGCTGCCGTCGTCTTTGACGTCCAGCAGGTCGCCGCTGAACTTCGGCTCCGTGCCGGCCTCGCGCAGGATGCGGTACTCCTCCTCGTCGAGTCGTTCGCGCCACTCCTCGTCGCTCTCGGGTAGATCGTCGGCTGTCTCCTGAGACATGGTACTGCCCGAGTTTTGGGTACGCGCGAGGAAAGTGTTGTCGCCGGTCGGCGCGGCGCGCGCTCGGCCGCCGCGTACCGTGTTTACCCCCGAGCACTTTTTTCCCCACCGTTGACAGTCCACCCGTGTCGGGCGCACCGGATCCGTCCGAAATATTCGAACGATCGGCGGAGGAAGGAAAGCGACGCCTCGACCAGTCGATGCTGGAGCTGATCTCGACCAGTTTCATCGCCGGGTTCACGATCGTCTTCGGCTTCGCCGCGCTCGGCATCGTCGAGGCGATGGTCAGGCCGCAGTTCGGCCGCCTCGCCACGATCGCCGGGGCGCTCGCGTTCGGCATCGGCTTCACGTTCCTGATCGTCGGCCGCGCGGAGCTGTTCAGCGAGAACTTCTTCGATCCGGTCGCTGCGGCCGTCGAGAACGACGATTCGTGGATGATCGGGTCGCTCGTTCGCCTGTGGAGCGTCACCTTCGTGCTCAACCTCGGCGGCGGCGTCCCGTTCGTGTGGCTTCTGTCGGTCGAGGGCGCGCTGCCCCACGGAGCGCCGGAGGCGCTGACGGTCGTCGCCGAGGAGATCGTCCGCCGGTCCGCGGCCGCCGAGTTCGTGAAGGCGTTCACCGGCGGCGCGCTCGTCACGCTGCTGTCCTTTATGCTCTCGGCGACCGACAGCATGGGAAGTCGGATCGTGATGGCGTACTTCGTCGGCTTTTTGCTGACGCTCGGACCGTTCAGCCACGCCATCGTCACGATGCTGCACGTCGTGTTCGGCGTCGCCTTCGGCGCCCCGATCGGCCTCGACGAGCTGACCAGTACGGCCGTCGTCGTCACCGCCGGGAATCTCGTCGGCGGGCTCGGCCTCGTGACGCTGACGCACGTCACGCAGGCGATGGGCGCCCGCGAGGACTGACGGTCGGGACCGAACCCGTTTTTGCCGCCCGTCGGGTACACCTCCCGCATGGACAGGAGCGAGGCGCTCGATCGCGCCGCGGAGATCGTCGACGCCGTCGAGTCCGAACGGATGCCGGTGCCCGTGAGAGAGGTGTGGGTGTACGGCGACGTCGCGCTCGGGCTGGATCCGATCGACCGGCTGGACGTCTATCTCACCAAGGACGTCCTCTTCGGCGGCAACGCCGACCGCGAGCAGGAGTTCGTCGACTCCCACGGCGTCGAGGGCGTCGGCAAGAGCGTACGGGCCAACTGGGCCGACGAGCACCCCGAGTACCTCCGGGCGAACGCCAACGGTCACGCCGCGCCCGAGAAGTGCCTCGCGGCCCACCTGCTGGAGGACGACGAGCCGATCCACCTGGAAGTGTGCAACGCCAGCTTCGAGGACAACGTCACCCGCCGACTCGAAGGCGCGAAGGCCCGCAGCGACTGGGAGCAACTGCTCGACCCGCGCGCGGCCTGCCTCTGGGCGGAGGGCACCCGGAGCGACGAGGCGATGCGCAAGCTCCGCGAGAGCGAACTGCCGTTCCCGACGCTGTCGGAATCGCTGGAGATGCTCGGCCTCGACGAGGGGGAAGCCGAAGACGCCGCGGCGGCGCTCCACGAGTGGCGCGCCGAGCAAGAGGGTGCGACGGTCCGCGGCGACGTGGTGTGAGGCCGGGGCTCAGCCGCCGATGCCGAACATGCCGCCGCTCTTCTCGTCGTCTTCGTCGTCGGCGTCCTCCTCTCGCTGCTCGCGGACCTTGTCCATCGTCGCCTTGAACGCGGCGTCGATATCGTCCTCGTCGTCGCCGCCCGTCTCGTTGCCGTCGTCCACCTCGCCGCTCGTCTCGTCGCCGTCGTCCGCCTCGCCGCTCGTCTCGTCGGCCTCGATCAGGTCCTCGTCCCACGAAAACTCGTTTTTCGACGGTTCGCCGCCGCGCTCGCCGTCCGGTTCCGGGGCTGTCGCGGTCGCCTCGCCGTCGTCAGGGGCCGGCGAACCTCGCTCGGACGCCGATCCGTCCGCGGCGGCGTCGATGCCGACGCCGCCCTGCGAGTCGTCCCGACGGGACGGAGCCGACCCGGAGCTCCGGGAGAGCTGCTCCGCGGCATTTTCGTGAGCGGAAGCTGCAGCGGAGCCCCGTTCGTCTGCGGCATCAGGTTCCGGTGGAGCGACCGGCTCGGCGTCGTCCGTAGGGGCGTCGTCCGTGGGGGCGTCGTCCGCTCCGTCGGGCTCGGGGGCAGTGGCGTCGCCCGCTTTCGGAGGCCGTCGCTCGCTCGCTTGCGAGTCGAGGGCGGGAGAGTCCTCCTCGCTCGTTTCGTCGGCGTCGCCAGCACTCCCCTGACGCTGCGATTCCGAGGGGGTCGAGTCCTCGTCGCCCGCCTCGCCGCTCGGCGGCTCGTGGACGACGGGCTCGTCGCCGAGGTCGCCGTCGGCGAGGCGGTTCGCGAGCATCCAGTACACCATCGCCGCGGGGCTGTCGGGATCGTGGCGGAGTAGCGACGCGCCCGCGGCGGCGCTCTCGGCGACGGCGTCGTCCTCGGGAACCAGCGCGATCACGTCGGTGCCGATGGCCTGGGCGGCCGCCTCGTGGTCGATCTCGGTCCATTCGGGGATCTTCGTGAACGCCGTCCCGAGCACGTCCGCACCGTGGTAGCGGGCGACCGTGGCTGCGTCGGCGACCGCCGCGATGGCGTCGTCCTCGGGGGTCGACGTCAGGATCGCGGCGTCGACGCGCTCGAGGGCGAACGCCGTAGCGCCGCCGCCCGCGGAACCGAGATCGAGGAGTACGAAATCGAACCGCTCGCGGACGCGGTCGGCGGCGCGGACCAGCGCGTGCGATCGCACGTCCGTCGGCGCGGGCGCAGCGTCGCCGCTCGGAAGTACCTGCACGCCGTGGGGCGCCTCGACCAGCGCGTCGTCGAGGTCGGCGTCGCCGCGCAGGACGTCCCTGAGCGTCCGGTCGGGATCCCCCAGATCGAGCGCCGCGCCGACGCCATCGTCCTCGAAGTTCGCGTCGATCACGGCGACGCGGTGGGCCGTCTCCGCCAGGGACGCCCCCAGCGCGACGGCCGTCGCGGTCGCCCCCACGTCGCCCCGGCCCCCCAGAATCGCGTAGACGTTTCCGGTCATCGCTGTGGGCATCTCGGTCGCCCCTAATAAATTGTGGTACGCGGCGGGGCGTTCCGTTCGGCGTTCCGGGCGAGGATTTATCTCGGATCGAGACCCAGCGGTAGCTATGCCGTCGACACACCGCGTCCCGCCCGCGGCAGAGCGGGGCGACAAGGTCGCGATCGTCGCACCGGCGTCCGGACGGGCGGCTGAGTATCCCCACGTGTACGAGCTCGGGCTCCGGCGCCTGCGCAACGTATTCGATCTCGAACCGGTGGAGTTGGCCACCGCACAGAAGTCCGACGAGTACCTCCAGGACCACCCCGAGGAGCGCGCCGAGGACGTGATGGAGGCGTTCCGCGACCCCGAGATATCGGCCGTGATCGCCACGATCGGCGGGTTCGACCAGATCAGAGTGCTGGAGCACCTCGACGCGGACGTGCTACGCGAGCACCCGACGCGGTTCTTCGGGTCGAGCGACAACGCCAACCTCGCGGGGTACCTCTGGAACAACGGCGTCGTCTCGTTCTACGGCGGCAACCTTCTGACCGAGTTCGCGATGCAGGAGTCGATGCACGAGTATACCGTCGAGTATCTCGAGCGGGCGCTGTTCGAGGAGTCGCTCGGCGAGCTGCGCCCGGCCGAGGAGTTCAGCGATCACGACCTCGACTGGGCCGATCCCGACAACCTAGAGCGGCGCCGCGAGTACGAGCCCAACCCCGGCTGGGAGTGGCACGGACCCGAGCGGACGGTTTCGGGGCCGACGTGGGGCGGATCGTTAGAGATCGTCGACCTGCAGCTGTCGGCCGACCGCTATCTTCCGGATCCGGATCGCCTCGACGGCGCCGTCCTGCTACTGGAGACCTCCGAGCTGTTGCCCGAACCCTGGTACGTCATGCAGACCCTGATGGGACTGGGCGAGCGCGGGCTGCTGGAGCGGTTCTCTGCTGTGATCGTCGGGCGGATCAAGGCCCGTTCGCACGCCGTCGAACGCGAACCCGAGGAGCGCCGCGAGTACCGCGAGCGCGTCCGCGAGACGATGCTCGAAGAGCTACGGCGGTACAATCCGGACGCGCCGATCGTCCTCGGCGCCGACTTCGGCCACACCTCGCCGATCGCGCCCGTTCCGATCGGCGGCGACGTCGAGGTCGACGCCGAAAACGAGCGCATCGCCTTCGAGTAGTCGGAGAGCGATCGGCCGGCGACGCCTCAGTCGCCGCCGTCGACCGAGCCGACGGTGACGAAGAACGGCACCGTCTCGCGTCGGCGGTACTCGCCGTCGGCCATCTGGCCGACGACCTCGCGGCCCATCTCGCGCCACCGGCTCCGGAGGTCGTCGTACTCGGCCTCGGTGAGATCGCCGGCGAGCATCGTCGGCAGGTCGTCGGCGAGGCCGTCGCCCGTCGCCTTGCGCTTCGCCGCGTCGACGTCGCGCTCGGAGTAGGGCGGCTCGACGACGCGGACGTGATCGTACCGCCGCGTCGTGGGATCCGAAATTCCGGCCGCCTCGAACGCCTCACGGGTGCCGGCCGCTCCGAGGGCGACGTCCGTGTCGACGCCGTCGAGGTACGCTCGGCGCGCCCGGCCGGCGAGGTCGGACTCGGCGTCGACGCTCGATTCGACGGTGACGGCGCCGTTGTCCGGCTCGATCGCGGCGACGCGGCGGCGCGCCACGCGAGCGAACTCCCGGACCGCGGCGGCGGGGTCGGGCAGGTTGATCAGCAGCGCCTGGCAGACCACGAGATCGAACGAGTCGTCGGCGAAGGGGAGCCGCGTCGCGTCGCCCGCGACCGTCGGGACGCGCTTGCGAGCCACGTCGAGCAGCGACGGATCGGCGTCGACGCCGACCACCTCGCCGTCGGTCTCCTCGGCGAGCACGGCCGAGAGTTCGCCGGTGCCACAGCCGGCGTCGAGCACCGAGTCCCAGCGGTCGAGCTCGAGCGGGTCCAGCGCCTCGCGGGAGTCGTCCCACATCCCCTCGCGGGTGTCGCTGAGGTAGTCGGCCGAGAACTCGCGCACGCCCGGCAGTGGCGGCGGCGGGCAGTTAAGCGGGACGGTTCGCGGCGCGCCACGGTACCGAACCTTCGGGCGACTCAGCGCTCGCGCAAGTGCTCCTCGACGTACAGCGAGGCGGCCTCCAGCGTCCCCGCGCTGAGGTCGGTCGTGTGGCGCCAGCGGTCGACGCCGTCGAGCCCGTCGTGGCGGTAGAACGCCTCGCGGTCGCGACAGCCGCTGCCCGGCCAGGTCGTCTCGCCGATCGGACTCTCTCGGCCGGCGTAGGACGTCGCCAGCGGCGTCACCTCGGCGACGCCGTCGCCGACGCGTCGCACCGTCCCGAGGTTGTGCGAGCAGTCGTTCTCGATCACCGCCGCGGTGGCGTCGTCGTCGAGAAACGGGTGCAACGCCTCGTGGATCGCCATGTTCCTCGTGACGCCGCGGCCGTCCCAGCGCTCGGTCGCGCCGACGTTGACGACCGCGTGGGCGGCGTCCTCGTCGCCGACGTAGCCCAGCGCCAGGCCGTAACCCACCTCGTAGTTGAGCGGCTCGGACCACAGCAGGAGGTGACAGACGTCCCCGCCGCCCCGACCGCGCTCGCGGAGCGTCTCGCGGAACTGCTCGGCCAGCGTCCAGGCGTCGGTACCGCCTTGCAGGGCGACGCCGGCGCCCGCTTCGAGCTGCCAGTCGACCCGGTCGAGCCCCTCGCGTTCGGCCTCGGCGTACGTCGCGACGGCGTCCAGCGCGTCGCCGACCGCGCCGTGGGCCGACAGCGTCGGCACCGACCAGCCGCTCCAGCGGTCCGCGGAGTGTTCCAGGCGGGGGTAGGTCCGGACCCGGAGCGTGGCGTCGGGATCGGTGGTCGCGTCGCCCCCGGCGGTATCGTTGGACGACGCGGGCGCGCTCGCCGCGCTCCGCTGCGGGCCGTCCGACAGCTCGCCCACGCCGCCGAGCGCCGGCCCGAGCGCCGCGGCGCCCAGCGCAGCCAGCACCTCGCGCCGTCCGACGAACCGACCGTCGCTGCCCGACATACCGACCCGCTTCGACGCCGGCCGGTATGAATATGCGGGGGCAAACGATCGGTGGGGCCGGATCGGGCTGCCGGTCGCTGGGTACGCTTGCCGTTTGTTCGAAGAAAGCGGGTCGTTCGATTACGCGTCAGTTCCGTGTCGGCTTCGCGTCGCTGCGTTTAGTCACGAAGCTCGTGAACGCGATCGACGTTCCACTCGAAGCCCTTTCCGTTCTCGGTGGGCGTCTCCAGCACGAGCGGCACGTCCGCCAGGTCATCGTGGTTGATCAGCCGCTCCATCCCCTCCTCGCCGATCAGGCCCTCGCCGATGTGGGCGTGCTCGTCCTTGTTCGTGCCACACTCGTGTTTGGAGTCGTTGAGGTGGATGCACTGCAGGTGGTCGAGGCCGACGACCTCGTCGAACTCGGCGACGGCGTCGTCGACGCCCTCGGCCGTCGAGAGGTCGTAGCCCGCGGCGAACGCGTGGGCGGTGTCGACGCAGACGTCGATGTCGAGATCGGCGCGGTCGATCACGTCGGCGAGGTGCTCGAAGTCGCCGCCGAGCTTGGTGCCGCTGCCGGCGTCGCTCTCGACGAGCACGGTGACGCCGTCGGGCACGTCGAGCTCGTCGAGCGCGCTGGCGGCGTTTTCGAGGCCCTGGTCGACGCCGGCGCCGGTGTGGGCGCCCAGGTGGACGTTAACGTACTCGATGCCCAGCCGGTCGGCGGCGTCGACCTCGGCCTGCATGCTGGCGATCGACTTCTCGCGGAGGTCGTCTTTCGGCGTACAGAGGTTGACGAGGTACGAAGAGTGGATCACCCACGGCCCGTCCAGCCGTTCGAGAGTGCCGTCGCGGAATCGCTCGGCCTCGTCCTCGGCGATGTCGGGGTCCTGCCAGACCTGCGGCGAGGTCGTGAAGATCTGCCCGCAGTTGCCGCCGACGTCCAGCTGCCGTTCGACGGCGTTGTCCACGCCGCCCGCGATCGATACGTGCGCGCCGACTCGGAGGTCGCTCATGTCGCTCCCCAGGCATCCGACCGGCAAAGATACTTCGATGCGTCCGGAGTTTCCTCGGGGAAAGAACACTTGTCGGCGTACCCCCCAGAAAGGGTATGTCCGATTCGACGCCGCTGGCGGTCGGCGATCGGGTGCCCGACGTCGGCGCGCCCCTCGTTCGCACCGACGGAAGCGCCGAGGAGACGCCGCTCTCGGAACTCCTCGAAGAGCGGCCGGTGTTGCTCTGCTTCTACACCAACGACTTCGCGCCCGACTGCGTCAACGAGTGGTGCTCGTTCCGAGACTACGAGTGGTTCTCGGCCAACCCGTCGGTGACGCTCGTCGGCGTCAGCACGTCCCGGCCGGTGACTCACCGGAAGTTCATGGAGCTGCTCGATCTCTCCTTCCCGATGTACGCCGACACCGACCTGGAAATCGCGGAGGCGTTCGGCGTCGACTACCGAGCGTTCCGCCTGCTCGCCCGCTCCCGGCGGTCCTGCTTTCTGATCGACCAGGATCGGACGGTGCGCCACCGCTGGCTGGCGGATCACGCGATCGACCCGACGATGGACACGCCGGACGTGGGGAAGCTGCACGAGGCCGTCGTCGAGACGTTCGGCGACGGCTTCGAGGCGAAGGGCTGACGCCGACGGCGCCGATTCTTCGCGGGGGAGACGCGAGTTACGACCCGCCGGGCGCCGCCCGCCGACGCGTCCACTCGTCGGTCGCGTACTTCTCCTCGGCGAGTTCCCGAGCCCGCTCCAGTTCGTCCTCGCGCCACTCGCCCTCGTCGGCGTCGGCCCAGTCGCCGAGTGCGTCCTCCAGCGCGCGCACCGCTTCCTCGCGCGAGATGTCGGCGTGCTCGCGGATCGACGTGACGCGTTCGCGGAACTCCGCGACCGTGGTGTCGGGATCGGCGAAGACGCCGAGGTGATTTTCGGGGGCGAGATCGAACGAGAGCGAGCCGTGCTGGATCACGGCGTCGCGCCGGCGGTACTGGGCGTTCCCGCTGATCTTCTTCCCGCCGGCGAGGATGTCGTGGGCCGGATGGATCGCCCGCAGGTAGCAGCAGGGCTGGTGGACGGCCGGCAGCTCCTCGTCGGCGAACGACGCCGGGACGCCCATTCGCTCGAAGGCGTCGAGGATCGGCTCGCACAGCAGATCGTAGCACTCCATCAGGTCGCCCGGCAGCTCGTCGGCCGGCGCGACGACGCTATAGGAGATGTCCGCGCGCCGGTCGTGGTAGATGCCGCCGCCGCCGGTCTGTCGGCGGGTGACGCCGATCCCCTCGCGCTCGCAGTAGTCCCAGTCGACAGTGTCGGGATCCTGTCGGTAGCCCAGCGAGAGCGTCGAGGGCGCCCACGAGTACACCCGCACAGTTCGAACGCCCTCCTCGACGGCCGTCCGGGCGGCGATCTCTTCGAGTGCCATCGTCGTCGGACCGTCGTCGGCGCGTTCGGGTATCAGGCGCCACTCGCGGTCCGAAAGTGCGGTCATGGACCGGGCTACGTCGGCGTTTGCAAAGTCGGTTGCGACGCCGGAGCAGAGCAGGATCCAACGGGACGAGAGCAAAGTTCCGCGGACTTATGGAAGGGTAGCCCCTCGGTCGCCGCAAGAAGATGAAAATCGGACGCCTCCGGTACCCGCAGTTCCGGCTGGCCGACGCCGCCCAGCAGACCGTCGGCGGGTTCCTGCTGGCCGGTCCGTTCGTCGTCACCGAGGAGGTCTGGGTGCTCGCGAGCAACATGAGCCATCTCCAGGCGTTCATGGTCGTCTGCGTCACCGCCGGGATCGGCTACGCCGCGCTGTACGAGGCCGACACCGGCCGCGATCCCGACGCCGAGCAGGAGGTCGTCGGCGTGCCGCTGCGCTTTCTCTCGCTGATGCTCGTCTCCTTCGGCTCGGTGGCGCTGCTGGCGATGCTGGTGGACGCCCCCGACACGTTCGTCGAGACGTACCCGAACGGGAGCATGATCCGGACGATCGAGGTGACGATCAAGGCCGTCAGCGTCGGCTCGGTGTTCTCGGTCGTCGGCGCGGCGACGGCGGACAGCCTGCTCTGAGACGTTCTGCCGTCAGCCGATGACGCCGAAGCCGAACTGCGCGTACGGCCAGAAGAGGTGGACGCCGATCCCGACGACCAGCGCGGGGATCGTCGTGTAGATCGTCGCGACCACGGCGGCTTTCATGTCGATCGCGAGCAGCGGGAACAGCGCGTCGCCGTCCTGGCTGACGGCGTTGGCCGACAGCGCCGAGAACGGGACCTCGCCGTTGGCGTACAGCGACGCGAACACGATCTGGGGCGCGCAGCCGGGGATCAGCCCGAGCGCGGCGCCGGCGATCGGCGCGAGCAGCCCCGCCGCGGCCGCGAGCGCGCCGATGTCGAGCGCGAAGATCACGACCGAGTACTCGTAGAGCAGGTACGCGACGATCACCCAGACCGTCACCATGCTGGTCTCCATCGCGGCGTGCTGGAACGTCTCGTAGGTGCTCCCGAACGTGTCGCGAGCGCGGCCGGACGCCCCGTCGCCGATCACTCCGCGGCCGACGAAGTACAGGTACGCCGAGAGGGTCGTCCCGACCAGTCCGGCGACCGTGAACAACCCGAAGAACGTGGGGCCGATCTCCATGGCGACCTCGGGGGCGCCCCGACGGAGGTACTCGACGCCCGCGACGAGGCCGGCCGCCGCGACGATCCACCACGCGACGTGGACCGCGTGGCTGAGCGTGGCGAGCCACTCGCGGTCGGTGTCGGTGCTACTATCGACGCTGCAACTGGCGTCGGCGCCCCCCGGAACGCTCGGGGCGCCGTTGGCGACGCTCGTCGTCGCGAATCCGCCGTCGGTCATCGGCCGGCCGATCCGGCCGACTGCCCGATCGACGCGACCGACGCCGAGGCCCCAGGCGTCGACCGCGTAGCCGAAGCCGACGCCGGCGACCAGCGCTAGCCCGTAGGCGTAGATCGCGGCCTCGGGCGCCAGCGCCAGGATGACGAACGCCGAGTCGCCCGCCGTCGCCGCCAGCGCCGCGACGACGGTGCCGAAGCTGACGCTGCCCCGGACGTACAGCGGCATCGCGACGATCGCGCCGCCGCAGCCAGGCGTCAGGCCGAGCAGTCCGCCCGCCAGCGGCTGGAGCCGCTCGTTGTCCTCCAGATAGCGGACGAGCTTGCCGTCCGTTCGGTACTGGACGTAGCTGAACAGCACGACCGTGATCGCGACGAACGCGCTGACCTGCACGAACCCGTCGCGGACGGAGTACACGAAGATCTCCGCCGCCTCGTCGACGCCGATCACGGGGACCACCGCCGACCCGCCGGACCGGGCGAAGTTCTACCGCCTAATCCAATCTTTAGACGCATCTAATTCTAGCTCCGGGCCGGACGGCTTAGTACTTTCGCCCGGCGAGCGTTCGGCGGCTCCGCCGCAGCGTCGCAACTGGAGTTGCAGAACGCGGTAGTTCGGAGTACCGGGAGTGGACGAGAAACAGCGGCGGCGCGGCGTCGATCGACGGAGAGAGCGCGCAGGACGGGAGTCAGGCCCGCTTCGCGTCGACGACCTCGTAGCCGATGTTCTGGTCGCGGAGCTTGTCGGTGTGGGTCGACAGGACGTTCGTGGCGGCCAGCAAAAGCACGTCGAGACCCTTCGCCGCGGCTTCCTGGACGGCCGGCGCGGTGCCAAAGCGGACGTCCGGGTCGAGGTCGGCGGCGTCGGCCGCGGCGAGGGCTTCGGTCCCCGCGGCGGCGATCAGGTCGTGGTCCTCGGCGAGGTCGGCCACGTTCTCGGCGTCGACCGCGGCGCTGCCGCCCTCGCGCACCCTAGGCACGGCGACGGCCGTCACCGTCCCGAGGTCGTAGTCGACGACGCCCTCGAAGTTCGTCACGCCGACGTCCCGGCCGGGCTCGGCGTCGGTCACCGCGACCGCGGTCGCGCTCCCGGCGGCGCCGGCCATCGCCCGCAGGACGCCGTCCTGCATCGTCAGCGACACCGTCTCGCCCTCCGAGATCTCGGTGGTAGCGATGGCCGTCTCGATCTCGACCTCGCCGATCACGTCCTCCGAAACGTGCTGAACGAACGAACGCAGCTCGTCGGTCTGGGAGATGAGCCAGTCGACGCCCTCCTTGGTGACCTCGTAGCGCCCGCGGCCCTGCTTGTCGACCTGGCCCTGCTCGATCAGATCCTGCAGGTAGTCGCTGACGGCCTGGGACGTGACGCCGATGGCGTCGGCGATCTCCTGCTGGCTCACCGCCGGCTGGCGCTCCGCGATCTCGACCAGAATCTGGTATCTGGTCGCGTTCCGCTTGCTCTCGAGGACGCCCGACGCGTCGGCGTCCTCCGCATCCCGTGACATGGTGGGCACTGCGGGGCGCCAGCACAAGTATGTTTGGAGTATCTCTGGGAGAATTGCACTGTTAGATCCTCTATCGCGGTTATAGAAACCTGGTTTGTGTCAACGCAATCTAGTTTGTTTTACGTCCCACTATTGTTGTACTGCGTGATGTCGCGCGTATCGCTGCCCCACGACGCGACGGCCGAGCCGACCAAGCCGGAGGTCCGGGCCGTCCTGCTCGCCAGGCTCGATCTGGCGCCGTCCGACCACTTCGTCGAGGTGGGCTCCTGCACGGGGGCCGTCACCGTCTTGCGGTGGCACCACGGCCGACGTCAGAGTCCGGGAGCGCACCACCTATTGTTCCCCGCGAACAAGCGCTGAGAACGATGAAAGGCGCCGACATATCTGCGGACCGGCCAGTCGAACCGGTCGTCCGACCGCCGACTCGATCACGGAGGTCGAACCGATGAGCGACCTCTCGATCCTCGTCGTCGGCGAGACGCTCGTCGACATGCTCCCCGAGACTCCGGGAGCGCTCCGGGACGTCGAGTCGTTCCAGCGGCGGGCTGGCGGCGCGCCCGCGAACGTGGCGGCGCGCCTCGCGGCGCTGGGCTCCGAGCCGCTGTTCTGGACCCGCGTCGGCGACGACGCGTTCGGCGACTTCCTCGTCGAGACGCTGGCCGACCGCGGGGTCCCGACGCGGTTCGTCGAGCAGGATCCCGAGGCGGAGACGACGCTGGCGTTCGTCGCCCACGACGACAGCCGCGACCGCTCCTTCACGTTCTACCGCGACGGCACCGCCGACACGAGACTCGAAACCGGGACCGTCTCGACGGACGCGCTCGACGCCGTCGAGTGGGTGTACGTCGGCGGCGTCGTCCTCGCGACCGAGCCCTCGCGGTCGGCCGTGCTGGACCTGATCGACCGCGCGAACGACGCCGGCTGTTCCGTCTACTTCGACCCGAACTGGCGACCGGAACTGTGGGACGGCGAGGACGCCGGCGTCCTCCGGGACGCCGCCCGATCCGCGGACGTGCTCAAGGCGACGACCGACGAGCTCCGGCAACTGGGCTACCGCGGCGAGACGCCCGAGCAGCTCTGCGAGGCGGCCTGCAGCGAGGGGCCCCACACCGTCTTCCTGACGCGGGGTGCCGAGGGATCGACCGGATTTTCCACGAGCGCGGCGCCCTGGGGCGAGGCCGCGGTCGAGCGCGACGGGTTCGAGATCGACGTGAAGGATACGACCGGCGCCGGCGACGCGTTCGTCTCCGCGACGCTCGGCGCGCTCGCCCGCGGCGAGCGCGACTTGCGCGAGATCCTCCGGTCGGCGAACGCCGCGGCCGCGATCTCGGCGACGACGGTCGGCGCCATGGAGCAGCCGCCCGACTGGGAGCGAGTCGAGTCGTTCGTCGCGGAGCGCGACCGGTAAGCGGCGCGTCGCGGCGTCGCGGCCGGCCTCGCCGCGTTGCGGACAGCGTCGTTCACGAAGCCGCGGCGCCGCGTCGAAACCGTCGCTCGATGCGCGATACCGCCGAACTCCCCCGTCGGCCTCGATCCGTTCGACGCCGGTCAGTTCGACTCGCAACCCGCCGTCCGCGCCGTCCGCCAGCGCGAGGTCCCAGCCGTGCGCGCTCGCGACGTCGTGTACGATGGTGAGCCCGAACCCGGTCCCGTCCTCGCTGGTCGTGAATCCGTGGTCCAGCACCGCCTGCTTGCGCTCGTCGGGGATCCCGGGACCGTCGTCCTCGACGCAGAATCCGGACGCAGTTCCCCTCGCTTCCGGCGATCCGGCATCGTCGTCGAGACAGCCGACGCGCACCGTCACGTCGCTGCCGGCGTGCTCCACCGAGTTCCGGAACAGGTTCTCCAGCAGGGTGAGGAGCCGATCCCGGTCGGCGTAGACGGAGCGGTCGCACTCCAGCGAGAGCGAGGCGTCGGCCGTGTCGACGTTTCGCGACGCTTGGGTCGTGGGCTCTCGCACGACTCCGAGGCATCGATCGCGACAGCTTCGTGATGCCGGAGCGCCGAGGTGACGCATGAACGGATTCGTCCTCGGCGGCACGCGATCGGGCGTCGGCAAGACCGTCGCGACGCTCGCAGTCCTGCACGCGCTCGACGACGCGGGACGCGCGGTCCAGCCGGCGAAAGCCGGGCCGGACTTCATCGACCCGAGCCACCACGAGCGCGTCGCCGGTCGTCCCTCGCGCACGCTCGACTGTTGGCTGCAGGGCGAGGACGGCCTGCGGCGAAACTACCACCGCGGCGAGGGCGACGTCTGCGTCGTCGAGGGCGTGATGGGGCTGTACGACGGCGACGCCTCCAGCACTGCCGCGGTCGCCGAGGCGCTCGACCTGCCGGTCGTCCTGGTCGTCGACGCGAACGCCGGCATGGAGAGCGTCGCCGCGACGGCGCTCGGGTTTCGGGAGTTCGCGGCCCACGCCGGACGCGACGTCGACGTCGCCGGCGTGCTCGCCCAGCGCGCCCACGGGGGCCGGCACGAGGCGGGGATCCGCGACGCCCTGCCCGACGAGCTCGCGTACTTCGGCCGCATCCCCCCGACCGACGAACTGGAGATCCCCGATCGCCACCTCGGGCTCCACATGGGCGAAGAATCCCCGATCGAGGACGACGCACTGGACGCCGCCGCCGAGCAGCTTCGCGTCGATCGGCTGCTGGAACTCGCGCGGACGCCCCCGAGGCCCGAAGCCGATCTCGCTTCGGCGTCCGAACGGACCGGAAACCGAGTCGCCGTGGCGCGCGACGAGGCCTTCTGCTTCTACTATCCGGCGACGATCGAGCGGCTCCGCGAGCGCGCGGAGGTCGTGACGTTCGCGCCGACCGACGGCGACAAGCTGCCGGGCTGCGACGGCGTCTACCTCCCCGGCGGCTATCCGGAACTGCACGCCCCGGCGCTGGCCGAGAGTTCCGCGCTCGACCAACTCGCCGACCGCAGCGCGGAGGGGATTCCGATCCTCGGCGAGTGCGGCGGCCTGATGGCGCTCTCGGAGTCGCTCACCACGACCGACGGCGAGCGCCACGAGATGGCCGGCGCGCTACCGGCCGACCTGACGATGCACGACCGGTATCAGGCGCTGGACCACGTCGAACTGAAGGCCGGATCGGACGCGCTCACCGCCTCGAACGGGACGACACTCCGGGGTCACGAGTTCCACTACTCCAGCGCCGACGTGGACGCCGACGCCCGATTCGCCTTCGACGTCGTGCGCGGCGACGGCATCGACGAGGGACGGGACGGCCTCACCGAACACCGGACGCTGGGGACGTACTGCCACGTGCACCCCGACAGCGGCGCGTTCGACGCGTTCGTCGAGTCGCTCTGAGAGACGGCAGCCGCGACGAGGCTCCGTTTTCCCGATCAGCGCCTCAAACTGACCGCGAAGCGGTCGCCGTCGTCCGATCACGGTTGTCGGTGCTTCTGCGACCCAAGCCGATTCTATATCGCGATATGTGATTTATGCCCATCTGGTCCCGAAATACGAAAATTGCGCGGAGACAGCGGAATGGGCGGCCTCACGTCCATTCGAGCCCGGCGGGACCGATTCGCGCCGTCTCCTTGAGCGCGTCTTCCTCCCTGCCGGCGTGCTCCTCGGCCCAGACGGCCATCGCCGCGGCGAGGTTGTCGACCACCCCGGGATGCTCGTCGGAGACGTCCTCTTGCTCCCAGGGGTCGTCGATCATGTCGTAGAGCGCGACCTCCGAGAGCCGGTCGTCCCACTGACCGGGGTGATACGTTCGAACGAACTTCCAGCGCTCGGTCCGGACCGCGCGCTGTGCGGTGTACAGTCCGTGATCGACGACGACGAACTCCCGTCCCTCCGCATCCTGATCGGCGATCGCCGGCCGAAGCGACCGGCCCTGCCACCGCGCCGGCCGCTCGACGCCGAGGTAGTCGGCGACGGTCGGCGCGAGGTCGACGTTCGTCACCAGGTGGTCGCGGGCGCCCGGCGAGACGTCGGCGTCGGCGGGCGGTTTGACGAGCAGCGGGATCCGCTGGGTGCCGTCGTGCGTGCTCCAGTGCTCGCGGTAGAGCCCGTGCTCACCGAACTCCTCGCCGTGATCAGCGGTGACGATGACGAGCGAGTCTTCGTAGAGGCCTCGTTCCTTCAAGACCGACGCCAGTCGCCCGATCTGGCGGTCGACGTACGCGATCTCCGCGTCGTACTCGGCGAGCATCGCGCCGAGGTCCTCGCGATCCGAGATCCCCTGCTCGGACGCCGACCGCCACCGGTCCCACTCGCGGTGCTCGGCGATCTGCTCCTCGGTCGGGTAGGGTGGCATCGGGGGGTCGGCGACCGCCGCGACCTCCTCGTCGGTCCTGTTGTACGGCGCGTGGGGGTCCCAGTACTGAACGTACAGGTAGAACTCCTCGTCGGCGTGATCGTCGAGAAAGGCGAGCGCGAGGTCGGTGACCTCCTCGCCGCGAGGGGTCTGGAAGTACTCGCCGTCTCCCGGCGGCTCCTGGGGCTGGTAGAACTCGTGCCAGAGCTGGTAGAACCACGGCGCGGGGTGGCGGGGAAACGAGGAGATCGCTCCCGTCGCGATCCGCTCGTGGAACAGCGACTCGGGCAGCGTCCGCCAGTCGGGGTGGTACGCGCCGCCCGACCAGTAGTGCGGGGAGTTCACCGTCCGAGCTTGCGGGCCGTGCGAGGCGACCCCGTTGTGGAGCCCGTAGCGCCCCGTGAGCGTCGCTGCCCTGGAGGGCATACACGGGGAGTTGGCGGCGTAGGCGTTCTCGAACCGAACGGCGTCGTCGGCGAGCTCGTCGACGTTCGGCGTCGTGTCGCTCTCGTACCCGTACGCTCCGACGTGGTCCGGCCGGAGCGAGTCGACGTCGATGTGGATGACCGGCATCGTGCGTGCGTCGACCGATCGCCCGAAAAGGATTCCGGCGGTACTCGACCGCACGCGCGGGGCTTTTACCGCCGCGCGCGCTACGTGGCCGACATGGTGCAGAACGTCGCCGGGGTGTTGCCCGAGCTCGAGCCCGAGGACTTCCACCTCCTGTCGGGGATCGAGCAGGGGATGCGCTTCTCGGAGTGGGTCGCGAAGGAGAAGATCCCGAAGTTCTCCCGGCTGACGGCCGAGGAGGTCGACTATCGGATCGACCGCTGCCTGGACAGGGATCTAATCGAGCGCAAGACGATCCAGTACGAGGGCTACACGCTGAAGTTCGAGGGGTACGACGCGCTGGCGCTGCACAGCTTCGCCGAGCGCGATACGATCTCGGGCTTCGGAGCGTCGCTGGGCGTCGGCAAGGAAAGCGACGTCTACGAGGTCCAGTCCTACGAACCGATGGCGCTGAAGTACCACCGCGAGGGGTACACCAACTTCCGCGAGGTGATGAAAGAACGGGACTACACGTCCGACCGCGAGCACGTCTCCTGGCTCTACACCGCGCGGAAGGCAGCCGAGCGCGAGTTCGAGGCTCTGGAGGCGCTGTACCCCCAGGTGTCGGTACCTCGGCCGATCGATCAGAATCGCCACGCCATCGTGATGGAGAAGATCGACGGCGTCGAGCTCTCGCGGACGAAACTGGAAGACGAGCAGATCCGGCCGGTGCTGGGACTGATCCTCAGGGAGATGCGCGACGCGTACGACGAGGGGAGAGTCCACGCCGACATGAGCGAGTACAACGTGTTCGTCTCCGAGGAGGGAATCACGATCTTCGACTGGCCGCAGGCGATACCGACCGACCACGAGAACGCCGAAGAGTTCCTGAAGCGGGACGTCGAGAACATCGTGGGCTACTTCCGTCGGAAGTACCCCCAGCTCGTCGGCGGCGCCGACGCCGAAGCGCTGGCCGCGGCCCTCGCCGACGGTTCGTACGACTCCGTCGAGGAGTTCGTCGACGAGTAGCTTACTTTTGCGGTAGCGGCCATCTGCGGCGCGAATCTGTGACCCGCCGAGAGATCTGCCGCCCACGATCATAAATTACATAATGCGATAGCAAATCCCTGCGCTAGCGTCGAAGCGCGGGGCCGAAAGGAGACTCAGTACAGGGAGAACACGTCTACGAGCGCCACTGAGGGCGTGTAACGGCGGAACCATCCGCTTCCGCCAACCTGTCGTCCGGAAAGCATATACCAGACGCGCCGGAGCATCCCGATATGTCCCTCCCCGCTCACCGATCGAAAGGCGGCGCACCGGCCATCAGTTCCGGAACGAAATCCCTCCGAGCCGCGAGCCGCGGAGGTGCGTGATTCGATGCGTTCGATCGACGCTGCCGAGTCCGACGCCGTCTTCGAGTGCCTCGCCGAGCGACGACGACGAGCGATCGTGGCGGCGCTTCGCCACCGCGGTGCGGCGTCGCTGCGCGAACTCGCGGATTCGATCACCGGCCCGAACGGCGGAACGGAGCGCGTCGAACTAGAACTCCACCACCGTCACCTCCCGAAGCTCGCCGACGCGGGGCTCGTCGAGTACGATCCGGACGATCGTACGATCGTACCGACCGAGGAGACCGCCGCGGCCGATGTCGTCGCACGGACCGTAGAACAGCGCGGCGCGCTGTGCGCCGACGCCGAGCCGGCCCGGAGCGACCCTGCGCGCCTCGAGTGAGGGCAGCGGTGGGAACGCTCGTTACTCTTCGAGCGCGTCCTCGGCGGACTGGCCCTGGTAGACGACCTTCTCCAGCGCGTCGAGGATCGCGGTGGGGTCGTCGCGCTGCCAGACGTTCCGGCCGACCGCGAGGCCGCTTGCGCCGGCGTCCATCGCCGTCTCCACGGTGGAAAGGAACTCGTAGTCGCTGGTCTTCGAACCGCCGCTGAGGACGACGTTCGTGTCGCCGGCGGCGTCGACGGCCCACTCCATGGCCTCGCCGCTGCGCGGGTACTTCACCTTGACGAGGTCGGCGCCGAGTTCGAGGCCGATCCGCGTCGCGTACGCGATCGTCTCGGGCTTGCGGTGCTCCTTGATCGCCTGGCCGCGCGGATACGACCACATCGCGACCGGGAGTCCCTCCTCGCGGGCCTCCTCCTGGACGTCCTGGAAGTCCTCGAACATCTGGGGCTCGGTGTTCGTGCCGGGGTACACCGTGTAGCCGATGGCGTCGGCGCCCAGTTCGGCGGCGTACTCGACGGACCACGTCTGGGGCGAGTAGGGTTCGCCCATCCAGAGGCTGCTGGAGCCGTTACACTTGGCCAGCAGGTTCACCTGGTCGTCGTAGGACGGGTAGTACTGCTCGGCCAGCCCCTTCTGGACCGCGAACGCCGTGACGGCGTCGTGGGTCGCCATGTCGAACACCGTCGTCGGGTCGAGGCGGTCCTCGACGCCGGCGAACGCGGCGGGGCCGTGTTCCAGGCCGTGGTCGTGCGCGAGGATGATCGATTTGCCGTCGCGGGCGATCGGCGAGTCTGCGGGCACAGTCATAGACAATCATAACCGACGATTCCCGATCACTAAATACTACTGAATGTGTTTGTTTCGTACCACTTCAGAGCAGAAATAGAAGAGTTCGTTCGGGGCCGCACCGGGCGGCCCCCGCGCGTCGATCAGGAGAACAGCTTCTTCAGCCGGGCGACGAGCCCGCCGTCCGACGAGGACCGATCGGCGGAGCGGGAGCCGGCGTCCGCGGTCGGGTCGTCCGTACTCGACGCCGCTGCGGTGTCGTCCGAAGTCGTCGATTCGTCGGCTGCGTCGCTCGCGTCGTCGTCGGACGCTCCGGCGTCCGCGGCAGACGCCGCGTCGGCGTCGCCCTCGACGCGCTCGACGGCTTCGTCGATCATGCCGCCGGCGTCGTTGACGCCGTCTTTGACCGAGCCCTTGACGACGACCTTGCCGTCGAAGCGATCGGTCTGGACCGACGTGTCGGCGGCGATGAGCACGGCGTCGGCCTCGGCGATCGCGTCGGTCGGGATCTCGTTTTCGGTCCCCATCGCGCCCTGGACCTCGACGTGGATCTCGTGGCCGCGCTCCTCGGCGGTGGTCTCCAGGTTCTCGGCGGCCATCTGGCTGTGCGCGATACCGGTCGGGCAGGCTGTGACTGCTACAAATTTCATGATTCTTGGTTTAGTATACGGCGTACGTCTCCTTTAGTGCTTGCCGCGAGCGCGCGATCCGCGACGTCGCTGGCGTCGGCAGTGTCGATCGACTCGACTCGGGCCTTCACGTCCGGGATCGTCACGGCGCTCATGCTCAGCTCGTCGAGTCCGAGGCCGACGAGCAGCTCGGTCAGTTCGGGATCGCCGGCCATCTCGCCGCACATCCCGATCCAGGCGTCCTCGTCGTGGGCGGCCTCGACGGCCCGATCGATCGCCCGCAGCACGGGCGGGTGGCGCGGGTCGTGGAGGTGGGCCACGGCGTCGTTCTCGCGCGCGGCGGCCATCACGTACTGGGCGAGATCGTTCGTCCCGATGCTGAGAAAGTCCACGCGCGCGGCGAACTCGTCGGCCATCAGCGCGGCCGCGGGCGTCTCGACCATGACGCCGAGTTCGGGCACCGCGTGGGCGACGCCCTCCTCGTCGAGCTCGCTCGCGATCTCGTCGACCCGGTCGAGCGCGGCGTCGAGCTCCTCGACGGTCGCGACGAGCGGGAACATCACCGACAGCGTGCCCGCGCCCTCGGCGGCGGCCCGGAGCAGCGCGCGCAGTTGCGTCTCGAACAGGTCGCCGTCGTCGCCCAGCGACCGCCGGATGCCGCGGTTGCCCAGGAACGGGTTCTCCTCCTCGGGCAGATCGAGGTACGGGACGGGCTTGTCGCCGCCCACGTCGAGGGTGCGGACGACGACCCGGCCGTCGGGGAACGCGTCGAGCGCCTCCGCGTACGTCTCGACCTGCTCGTCCTCGTCCGGCGGCGACTCCCGATCGAGAAAGAGGAACTCGGTGCGATACAGGCCGACGCCGTCGGCGCCCTGCGCGTCGGCGCCCTCCAGCTCGGCGGAAGTGCCGAGGTTGGCGGCGACCTCGACCTCGCGGCCGTCTGCCGTCTCGACGCGGTCGGGCCTGACGTCGACCTCGCGCTCGGTTGCGACGCGCTCACGGGTCTCCTCGTCGGGATCGACGATCACCGCGTCGTTCACGGCGTCGACCGCCACGTCGGCGCCGTCCTCGATCTCCGCCAGCGCGTCGCCGACGCCGACGACCGCCGGGATCCCCAGCGAGCGCGCGAAGATCGCCGCGTGGGAGGTGCGCCCGCCGGTCATCGTCGCGAAGCCGGCGACCCGCTCGGGGTCGAGCTGGGCCGTGTCGCTGGGCGTGAGACGCTCGGCCAGCAGCACGGTGCCCTCGGGGAGCTCGGCGAGGTCGATGCGCTCGCCGCCCGAGAGGATCCTGAGGAGCCGGTCGCGGATGTCGCGCATGTCGTCGGCGCGCTCGGCCATCATCCCCTCCATCCCCTCGAACTGCTCGATGGCGGCGTCGAACGAGCGGGCGACGCCGGCTTCGGCCGCGGCGCCGTCGTCGATCGCGTCCTCGACGCCGTCGGTGATCTGGGGGTCGTCGAGGAACTGCAGGTGCGCGTCGAACACGGCGGCCTCCTCCTCGCCGACGCGCTCGGCGGTACGCTCGCGCTCGGCTTCGAGTTCCTCGCGGGCGGTCGCGCGCGCCTCGTCGAACCGCTTGCGCTCGGTTTCGGGATCGGCGGCCTCGATATCCTCCGGGTCCGGGTGCTCGCCGGGACGGTACCAGCGCACGGTTCCCAGTCCCGACAGCGGCGTGACGCCGACGCCATCCAGGGTCCGGCTCACGTTCTTACTCCTCCGGTGTCGTGAGGACGTCTTCGAGCGCCTCGATCGCGGCCTCCTCGTCGGGGCCGTCGGCGGTGAGCACGACGTCCTCGCCGGATTTGACGCCCAGTCCAGTGACCGCGAGCATGCTCGCGGCGTTGACCGGGTCGTCGCCGTTGGCGGCGACGGTGATCTCGCTGTCGTACTCGTTGGCCGTCTCGACGAACTTCGAGGCCGGGCGGGCGTGCAGGCCGTCTTCCGGGACGACCGTGACGGTGCGCTCGATCATTGTTCGACCGCCTCCAGCACGATATCCTGGACGCGCTCCTTGGAGTCGGCTTCGTGGAGATCGTCGCGCGTCTCCTCGTGCATCAGCGAGCGCGACAGCGAACTGAGCATCTGGAGGTGCTCCTCGCCGCCCTCCTCGGGGACCAGCAGCATGAATATCAGCGTCGCCGGCTCGTCGTCCATGGCGTCGAAGTCGATACCCTCGGGGACGCGAGTGAACGCGATCGTCGGCGAGCGGACCGCCGCGCTTTTGGCGTGGGGGATGCCGATCCCCATGCCGACGCCGGTCGTCGCCTCCTCTTCGCGTTCGAGCAAGTCGTCGAGGGCCTGCTCGCGGTCGGACACGCGGTCGGCGTCGACCGCGAGGTCGAGCAGGAATTCGATGACGCCGCGCTTGTCGGCGGGCGCCCCTTCGAGGGCGATCAGATCTGTCGTCAGCGGAGTGTGTTCCGAGTCGGAGTTCATACGTGTATAGTAGGTTTTGGGTGGTAAATAGGACCGTGGTAGGCGGTCGAGTCGATCAGGCCGCGGCGCCGGCCTCCGGTTCGTCGGCGACGGCGTCTTCGTGGTCGGGCTTGAGCAGTGCGACCGCGCCCGCGGTCACGAGCGTGCCCAGCGCGATGCTACCGAGGAAGCCGATGACGTTCTCGGCGACGAAGATCACGAAGATGCCGCCGTGAGGTGCGGGCATCCCGACGCCCAGGCCCATCGCGGCACCGGCGGCGACCGCGCTCCCGAGCATGATGCTCGGAATCACGCGCAGCGGGTCGGCCGCGGCGTAGGGGATCGCGCCCTCGGTGATGAACGAGAGGCCCATCGGTACGGCGGCGACGGCGTTTTCCTTCATCTCGGGCGCGAACTTGTGGGGTACGACGAAGTTTGCCAGCGCCAGACCGAGCGGCGGCGTCATGCCGGCGATCATCACGGCGGCCATCGGGCCGTAAATGCCGTCGGCGACCAGCACCGTCCCGAAGACGTACGCGACCTTGTTCACGGGGCCGCCCATGTCGAACGCCATCATGGCGCCGAGAACGATCCCGAGCAGGACGGCGTTCGAGCCCTGCATCCCCTGGAGCGTCTCGGTCAGCGCGGAGTCGGCCAGCGCGATCGGCACGCCGAGGACGAAGATCATCAGCGGCGCGAGCAGCGCCGTCGTGAGCACGGGGATCACGAGAATCGGCATCATCGGACGGATCGCGGACGGGACGTCCCAGCCTTTGATCCACTTGGCGACGTAGCCGGCCAGCAGCCCGGCGACGATCGCACCCAGGAAGCCGGCGCTGGCGCCTTCCGAGCTGATGCCGACGAGCGCGCCGGCTTCCGCGATGATGTTCGCCTGCTGAATCGTGTACGCGAGGATGAACCCCGGCGCGAGCCCGGGTTTGTCGGCGATCGCGTACGCGATGTACGCCCCGAGGATCGGGATCATGATAGTCAGCCCGAGAACGCCGATCTGTGCGAGGAACCAGCCCGTCGATCCCGGCGTCTCGAACACCGTTTCGGTCGTTCCTGCGAACCCGGGAATTTCGGTCACCATGAATCCGACCGCGAGGAAGATCCCGCCGATCGTGACGAACGGGATCATGAACGAGACCCCGGTCATGAGGTCTTCTTTCACCGAGGTGACGTGTGAGCGCAGCCTGGTTTCTGCCTGATCTTTGGTTGCCATTGTCGCTCTGGAAGCTAGTACTTCCACATATGCAAAAGTATTTTCGGATGTGATCGTTTCCTACCGTTTTGGGCCAGAGTAGAGTCGATATCGTTCACGGGGGTGGAAGCGCCACCTCAGCTCGGCCGCTTCGAGCGCTCTCTCGCCACCGTGTGGCAATATTTGCGCGGGCGTGCGTCGTTACCGTGGGACAATATCTGCAGAATCGTTCACTCGGACGCGCCAGGTCGATAGTTTAGTCCCGATACGAGCCGGTTCGGGCGCTAATATCTCCCGCATCGATATATTCCAATCACGTACGATCGAAAGAGGTGATAAACAGTTATAGCGATGGGTCCCAACGTGTCGAACGAACGGACGACTCATGCTACCGGAAGCACGCCAGCGAAAGATCGTCGAACTCGTCTCCGAGCGGGACGGCTGTTCGGTCGAGGAACTCTCCGAGAAGATGGACTGCTCGAAGGCGACGATCCGCCGGGATCTGAACGAGCTCGCGGATCGCCAGCTGATCGAGCGCTCCCACGGCGGCGCCGTCCCCGCGACGTCGGTCGGCCAGGAGCAGACCTACCGCCAGAAGGAGGTCCAGAACCTCGACGGCAAGGTCGCGATCGCCGAACGGGCGGTCGAGGAGGTCCACGACAACCAGGTCGTGTTCTTCGACGCCGGCTCGACGACGATGCAGGTCGCAAAGCAACTGCCCGCCAACGACACGGTGCTGGCGGTCACGAACTCTCCGCTCCAGGCGATGGAGCTCGACGACGACGGCACCGAGGTCAAACTCACCGGCGGGTCGCTGCGCCGCCCGACCCGCGCGCTGGTCGGGCCGAGCGCCGAGCGGTTCATGGAGCGGATGACGTTCGACGTGCTATTTCTGGGGACCAACGCGATCGACGCCGATGGCGGGCTGATGACGCCCAACGAGGACGAGGCGCGGATCAAGGAACTGATGATCGAGAAGTCCCACCGCGTCGTGCTGGTCGCCGACGGGTCGAAGATCGGCGAACAGAGCTTCATCAGCTTCGCGGACCTCGCCGACGTCGACGTGTTCGTCACCGACGCCGACGTCCCGCCCGATCTCGCCGAACAGTTCGAGACGGACGACGTCACTCTCGCGGAGGTACGATGATCGTCACCGTGACGTTCAACCCGGCGGTCGACCACACCATTCAGGTCGACGCCATGCCGGAGCCGGGCGCCGTCGCGCGCACCGACGAGGCGCAGTTCGACGCCGGCGGCAAGGGGATCAACGTCTCGCAGTACCTGACCGGACTCGGCGCCGACACCGTCGCGACGGGGCTGGTCGGCGACTTCCTCGGCGAGTACATCCGAACCGAACTCGACGACGCGGGAATCCCCGCCGACCTCGTCGAGATAGACGGGAAGACGCGCCTGAACACGACGATCCTTTCCGAGGACGGCGAGTTCAAGATCAACCACGACGGGCCGACCGTCGACGCCGGGATCGTCGACGACGCGATCGAGGCCATCGATCGCCACGACCCCGAGATGGTGCTGGTCGCCGGGAGCCTGCCGCCGGGGCTCGGTCCCGAGGCCATCGACCGAATCGCACGGACGGGCGAGTGGGACGCCGTCGTCGACGTCGGGGGCGCGACGCTGCAGGAGCTCGACGCCGACTACGCGCTGTGCAAGCCTAACTGGGAGGAACTCGCCGCCGCCGTCGACCGGCCGGTCGAGACCGTCGAGGACTGTCTGGTGGCCGCGGACGCGCTGCGCGAACGGGGGTTCGAGCGCGTCGTCGCCTCGCTGGGCGCCGACGGCGCCCTGCTGGCGAGCGGGGACGCGCTGGTTCACGCCGCCGCCTTGGACGTCGAGGTCGCCGACACGGTCGGCGCCGGCGACGCGATGCTGGCGGGCGTGCTCTCGGAGCTCGTCGACGACGGGGACGAGCGAGCGGCGCTGCGCCGCGGCGTCGCCGTCGCCTCGCGAGTCGTCGCGAACACCGGGACGACGGTTCCCTCGTTCGCCGACCTCGACGACGCCGCGGACCGCGTCGAACTGACCGACCACTCCTCGCTGCGCGAGTGACCGGCGGGTCCGCTTTCGACGAGTCGTCCACTCTTTCGCCGGTCCGGTAGTTCTCTACTGCGCCATCAGTTCGCCGTCCGTTCGTCGACCGCTCACTCGCCGAGCCGCTCCTCCAGCTCCTCGATCATCTCGGGCGACCCGAAGAAGGTCGGGAGCCGCTGGTGGAGCCCCTCCGGTTCGGCGTCGAGGATCCGCTCGTGGCCCGTCGAGGCCGCCCCGCCGGCCGATTCGACGACGTAGGCCACCGGGTTCGACTCGTACTGCAACCGGAGCACGCCGTCGGGCCGCGAGCGCTGGGCCGGATAGCCGACGATGCCGCCCTTCGCGAGCAGGTGCTGGACGTCGGCGACCATCGCACCGGTGTACCGGAGCTTCGTGCGGTGGTACAGATCGTCGGCGAAGTCGGCGACCGGCTCGTACCACTCGTCGGGCCCGCCCGCGAATCCCCAGATGGCGTTTTCCTCGGCCAGCGAGACGGGCGTCGAGTCGACGATTTCGCCGTCGTCGATGACGTACTCGGTCGCCTCGCCGTCGATGGCGACGGTCAGGGTCGTCGTCGGGCCGAACACCAGCACCATCCCCGCGAGCAGGTCGTCGCCCGTCGCGGGAAGCTCGCCGTCGTACACCGCGAGGATCGTCCCGACGGTCGTGTTCGACGCCAGGTTCGAGGAGCCGTCCAGCGGGTCGGTCGCGACGGCGAGGCCGCCGCCGACGTCGGCGATCGCCTCGCGCTCCTCGCTGGCGAACGCGCCGACGCCGTCGATCGGCGTCAGCTTCTCGTAGAGCAGTTCGTCGAGCTTCCGGTCGGCGAGCGACTGCTCGTCGCCGCTGGGGTTCGTCCCGTCCTTCGCGCCCCGGTGGTCGGCCAGCGCGGCCCGTAGCTCGGGCGCGACTTCGACCAGCGCGTCGACGACCTCGTCGACGACGTCGCTCATCGCACCTCCCAGCCGGCTCGCCGGTCCGTGGATCGCTGTTCGCTCATGCGAGAGTCCACTTCGCGCGCCCACTAACAGTTTGTGGACGTGCTCGTTTTCGCTCGATCGTGGGCCGAGTCGCGGACGTTCCCGCAGGACCGGACGGCGTCGTCTCGATCCTTCGCCGTCGGGCCGTTTCGAGGCGGCCTATAGCAGCAGCGAGATGATCGCCAGCACGAGGAAGATCAGCACGAACACGCGGGCGATGTCCATCGAGACGCCGGCGACGCCGCGGGCGCCGACGGCCGCCGCGACGATCGCCAGGACGAAAAACAGGATCGCCCACTGCAGGAACTCCCCCGTGAGCTGGACCGGGAGCGCCTGCGCGGCGACGGCGAGGCTCACGCGCGATCACCCCGATTCCCGGGACGCTGCGGTGTCCGCGAGCCGAACCCCTGCCGTGACTGGCTGCGTGTCATCGACATACCGAAAGGTTCGCCGAGACCGGACTTTGTAACCGTCCGGTTATCGCCGGAAATCCGCGCTTACCCGGCGTGACGCCGCGATAGCGCGGACGGACACCGTCGAGGCACTTGCAGGACGCCGTTACGGAGCCGGCGGGATGTCGCGGTGCCGCGAGCGGACGGAGCATCGCAGTAACGCAAGCGGGCGGGGCGCCACAGTGACGGAAGCGAGTCGGACGCGCAAGCGAACGCGCGGCGCCCGCCGGGGCGGGTTTCGAAGCCCTTATGCGCCGAACCGGACAAGATTCGGCCACTCGCTGGACGACACGGGCACCAGCGGGCACCTGCCGCACGCGCGACAGGACGGGATGTGGCCGGACTGCCGGCTGAACCACGCAACGCCCGTGGTGATAACCATGGCACGAAGCTTCTACTCCCACATCAAGGACGCCTGGAAGGATCCGGGCGACGGACAGCTCGCAGAACTGCAGTGGCAGCGCAAGCAGGAGTGGCGCGACCAGGGCGCCATCGAGCGCGTCGAGCGCCCCACCCGCCTGGACAAGGCCCGCGAACTGGGCTACAAGGCCAAGCAGGGCGTCGTCGTCGCCCGCGTCAGCGTCCGCAAGGGCTCGGCGCGCAAGGTTCGACACAAGGCCGGCCGCAGAACGAAGCGCCAGGGGGTCAACCGCATCACGCGGCGCAAGAACCTCCAGCGCATCGCCGAGGAGCGCGCCAGCCGCAAGTTCCGCAACCTGCGCGTCCTGAACAGCTACTGGGTCGGCGAGGACGGCAGCCAGAAGTGGCACGAAGTCATCCTCATCGATCCGAACCACCCCGCGATCGAGAACGACGACGAGCTCAACTGGATCTGCGACGACACCCATCAGGGTCGCGCGTTCCGCGGCAAGACCAGCGCCGGCCAGCGCGGCCGAGGTCAGCAGAACCGCGGCAAGGGTACCGAGCACACCAAACCCTCGATCAACGGCGACCGCAACCGCGGCAAGTAGACGCCGCCTTCGATTTTCGCGTATTTTTCCGAGGCTGTCAGCCGTAGCGCCGCCCCGTGCCAGTCGACTGAACCGCACGTCACGACTCGGCCGCCGCTTCGGGAACGCGCCAGTCCACGTCGACCAGCCCGTCGGCGTCGCCGCGCAGCCCCTCGCGGCTCACGATCTCGAAGGTCTCGTTCCTGGCGGCGGGCGTGAACAGCGCGGCCACCATCAGCCGCGCGACGTCCGCCCGCGGGATCGACCCAGCGACGGTGTCACCTCCCTGACCGACGAGCACGTCGCCGGTCGCCGGGCCGTCGGTCAGTCGGCCCGGCCGCAGGATCGTGTAGTCGAGCCCCGACGTCCGGAGCGCGTTTTCGGACGCCATTTTCGCCCGAAGCGTCGCGCGGATCACCAGTCGGAATGGAAGCGGGATGCCGGCAGCCGAGCTACCGACGCCGATCGCGCTCTCGTAGACGAACTGGTCGACGCCCTCGGCGATCGCTGCGGTCATCAGGTTCGCTACGCCGGTCCGGTCGACGAGGGGACCGCCCAGCACGTGTCGCGGGCCGGGCGGCGTCCCGACCGCGCAGAGTACGGCGTCGCAGTCCTCGACCGTCCGAACCGCGTCGCCCGGTTCGAACAGGTCGCCGCCGACCACCTCGTCGGCGCCGCGACGCTGCAGTTCTAGTTCGCGCTCGGACGAGCGCGTCATCGCACGCACGACGACGCCGGCGTTGCGAAGTTGGGTGAGAATTTCGCGACCGGTTCCTCCGGTGGCTCCCGCGACGAGCACGCGTTGGATCGGAGCGGACATACCGAACCGTACCACGACCGCGGGGATAAGCGTCGATTTGAGGGCGCTGCGAACGCGCTCTACGGACGTCGGAACGTCGTGGCGACAACTCATCGTTCGGCAAGCAAGTTCAAGCGTGATGACGACAAACGACTGCCATGGGCACGGACGCACTACCGCCGGAGGCGCGGATGGGACGGGTACGGCTCCGGGCGAACGACGTCAACGAGCAAGTCGAGTTCTACCGGCGCGTCGTCGGCGTCCCGACGGTCGACCGCGGGGACGGTCGAGCGACGCTCCGGGTTGGCGATGAGACGCTGCTGGAACTGATCGAGGACCCCGAAGCGCCCGAACGGCCGCGGGCGGCGGCGGGGCTGTTCCACGTCGCGATCAGGGTGCCGGACCGGGACGCGCTCGCCGACGCGCTGACGCGGGTTCGCTCGGAGTGGACGCTGGGCGGCGTCGCGGACCACGACGCCAGCGAGGCGCTGTACCTGACCGACCCCGAGGACAACGGGATCGAACTGTACTGCGACCGGCCGCGCGAGGCGTGGCCGCGCGTCGAGGACGGGCGGGTCGACATCGGGACCGCGCCGCTGGATACGGACTCGCTGGCGGGCGGCGACGCCGACGCCGCACTTCCGCGGGGGACGGACGTGGGCCACGTCCACCTGGAGATGTCGACGCTCGCGCCCTCGCGGTCGTTCTACGTCGACGCGCTGGGGTTCGACGTCTCGGGAACGTACGACGACGGCGCCGCCTTCCTCGCGGCCGGCGACTACCACCACCACCTCGCGATCAACACCTGGAACGGGCGAACCGAGCCCGCCGGCGACAACCGCGGGCTGGTTCGATTCGACGTGGTCGTTCCGGACGCCGACGCGCTGGCGGCGACGCGGCGGCGCCTGGAACGTCACAGCGTGGCCGTCGAGCGCCGCGACGACCACCTGCGAATCGAGGATCCCGACGGGATCGGGGTCCGCGTGGTCACGGAATGACGGCGCTGGCGAGCTGACGGCCGCTCGCCGTCGAGCGCGACCGGACGCCGGCGTCGTCGCAGCGGTCGGGCGCCGGCATAGGCGCAGCGTCCGGACGCCGCGCTCGTACGAGCGCCTGGGCGTAACGCGCTCACGAGCGCATCCCTCTTTTCCGACTGGCGCCGTAACGTGGTCGCATGAGTCAACAGGCCGCCGAGCGGATCACGGTGTTCGCCGACTACGTCTGTCCCTTTTGCTACCTGGGACGGGAGTCGCTCGATCAGTACCAGGCCGAACGCGAGGAGAACCTGGAGATCGACTGGCACCCCTTCGACCTGCGGTCGGGCAAGCGCGGGCCCGACGGCGAGATCGACCACTCCGTCGACGACGGGAAGGACGAGGCGTACTTCGAGCAGGCCAAGGAGAACGTCCGCCGGCTCCAGGAGAAGTACGACGTCGAGATGGAACTGGAGCTCTCCCGCGATATCGACTCGCTGAACGCGCAGGTGGCGTCGTACCACGTCAAGCAGCAGTACGACTACGATCGGTGGCTCGACTTCGACGAGGCCATCTACGCCGCGCTGTGGCAGGACGGTCGCGACATCGGCGATCCGGACGTGCTGGCCGAGCTGGCCGAGGACGTCGGCCTCGACCCCGAGGAGATCAGGGACGCGATCGACGACGATGGGCTGCGCGAGGAACTCACCCGGCAGTTCAGCGTCGCCCAGCAGCAGGGCGTCACTGGCGTCCCGACGTTCGCCTACGAGGGGTACGCCGCGCGCGGCGCCGTGCCGCCCGAGCAGCTCCGACGGCTGGTCGAAGGCGAGTAGCGGCGTCGAAGCGAGGACGCCGAATCAGAGGAACGCCTGGCCGCCGAGAATGAACAGCGCCGTCGAGATCAGCGCGAAGAGGCTGGCGACGAACAGCTTGAGCGTGGTCGTGTCGAGCGCGGCGGCGACGTAGGGGGCGAGTTGGCCGCCGATGACCGTCGCCGGCACGGTGAACACGACCATGTTCCACGGCGTCGTCGCCAGGTTGATCCCGCCGTGGCCGACGAGTCCGCCGCCGAACACGTGCGTGAGCGACGCCACGATCGCGGTGGTGGCGACGACGATGTGGTTCGTGCCGATGGCGACCCGGACCGGGATCGACGAGGTGAGCATCGAGACGATGCCGATCTCGCCGATGCCGAAGCCGGCGACGCCCTGGAACACGCCGCCGAAGCCGTAGGTTCCGAAGCGCCGCAGGTAGCCCGACCGATCGTAGCGGTACTCGTTGCCCTCCTTGTCGATGCGAGTCACGTTCCCGTCGTCGACCGCGACGCCCGCGACGCCGAGCTTGTCGGCGTCGTCGGGGAGCACGCCCTCGGTCCCGCCGTCGGCAGCCGCGGTGGGTGCGTCAGTCTCCTCGGCGCCGGGCTCCTCGTGGTCCAGATCGAGTCGGAACAGGAGGTAGGCCGAGGCGGTGAGGACGCCGCCGAGCAGCAGCTGGAACACCGGTTCGGGAAGGAAAAACGACAGGAGCGCGCCGCCGATCACCAGCGGGAGCGCGCCGGCGACGATCGCCAGCGACAGCCGACGGTCGACCAGCCCGTAGGAGATAAACGCCAGCGCGGAACTGGAGAGCCCGAACGACTCGCTGATCAGGCCGACTTTCACCAGCGTCTGGGAGGAAAGCGGCTCGGCGAACAGCGGGAAGACGAAGATCAGGAACGGGACGAACAGCGCGGCCCCGCTGATACCGACCGTGTTCACGATGGTCGCACCCAGCAGGAAAAACGGGAACAGCCACCAGAATTCGAGCCAGTAGCTCGCGCCGGCGTCGGCCGGCGTCGGGGCTGCGAGGAACACGAGGCCGACGAACGCGACGGGCGCGAGGAACACCAGCACGTGCTGATACCGCAGGAACGCGGCGACGATTCGGTCGAACGACGGCGACGATGGAAGTGTCACGGACAGTGGCCGTCTCTGAACGGATCGATCGGAAAAAAGGCGGCGCTATCGTCCGATTGTAATCATCTTTGAAGCGATACCGACCTCCGCGGCGGAGCGGGCCGCGGCGTCAGGCGTAGCCGTCCGGCGCAAGTTCGGGCCTGGACGCGTCGCCGAGCCCCTGGACGACCTCCATCGCGGTGACCAGATCGGCCTGCGAGATCGTCCCGACGATCTCGTCGCCGTCGACGACGACGACCCGGTCGGTGCGCGACTCGGCGAACAGCTGCAGGGCGTCGAACGCGTCGGCGTCGATGCCGACCGTCGGCGGATCGGCGCGCATCACGTCGGACACCCGGCCGGCGTCGCGCTCGGCCGGCGGGACCGACCGGACCTCGTCGAACGTCACCAGCCCGACCAGGCGCCCGCCGTCGACGACCGGGTAGCCCGTCGAGCGCTCGTCGACGAGCCGTTCTAGCAGCGCCTGAACCGATTCGTCGGCGTCGACCGCCTCGCCGCGGTCCGAGAGCAGGTCGCGGACGGTAATGCCCCGGAACAGGTCACGGAGCGCCGTGGTGCGGGACTCGGCCGTCGCCGCGACGTAGACGAACATCGCGATCAGCACGAGCATCGGCGCGAAGCTGAGGATGCCGAGGATCGCCATCACGATGGCGAAGCCCCGGCCGACCGCCGCGGCGGTCTGGGTGGCCGCGACGTACGGGCGCGACCGGGCGAGCAGCGCCCGGAGGATCCGGCCGCCGTCCATCGGAAAGGCGGGCACCATGTTGAAGATCGCCAGCGAGAGGTTGGCGACCGCGAGCCAGCCGACGACGAAGATCGCCAGCGGCGCCGACGCGGGGACGACCTGAAGGGCGGCACCGAAGCCGAGGGCCAGCAGCAGGCTGGTGATCGGTCCGGCGATGGCGATCCAGAACTCGACATTCCAGTCCTCGGGGAGCTCGTCCATATGGGCCATCCCGCCGAAGATCCACAGCGTGATCGACGCGATGCCGACCTCGAAGTGGCGGGCGGTCCACGAGTGGCCGAGTTCGTGGAGCAGGACGCTGGCGAACAGCCCGACGGCTCCCGCGCTTCCCAGGATCAGGGGCGTCTGTCCGGCTTCGATGGCGGCCTCGTCGATGCCGTGGGGCGAGAGCGACTCGATCACGCCGGCGTAGACGCCGATCTGGTCGGGACGGCTGAGCAGCCACGCCAGCGCCGGCAGAAACACCAGCAGCGTGACGTTGATCCGGATCGGGATCCCGGTCACCGATCCGATCGTGTAGTTACGCATGCTATCCCGATTGGCGCGGCCGGCGGTTATAGCTGGTTATCGCGGCGGGATCTCGCCGGGCGCTTCGCCGTCGGGACGGCGAGCTGCCGGAACGCGCCCGACCGAATCACGCGTACTCAGGGCTGACATATCCGATCTTCGTCACCATCACTAAATACCGCGGCAGAATACTCCAGAGTATGAGTGATCTCGGAAAGATCGACCGCGAGTTCTTCGACGAGTACGTGTACCCGAACCTCGGCGCCGAGCGCGAGGACGTGACGCTCGGTCCGCAACACGGCGTCGACTTCGGCGTGGTCGACCTGGGCGAGCGAGTCGCCGCGATGGCGACCGATCCGGTGTTCGTGATGCCGTCGCTCGGCTTCGAGCGGGCGGCGTGGTTCGCGGTCCACATCCTGCTGAGCGACGTCGCCGTCTCCGGACTGGCGCCGACGCACCTCAGCGTCGATCTGAACATGCCCGCCGAGATCACCGACGAACAGTTCGCCACGCTCTGGGAGACGTTCGACCGCGAGGCCACCGAGTTCGGCGTCAGCATCGTCACCGGTCACACCGGCCGGTACGCCGGCTGCAACTACCCGATGATCGGCGGGGGAACGGCGATCTCGGTCGGTGACGGCGACGATCTGGTGCGCCCCGACGGCGCGCGGCCGGGCGACAAAATCGTCGTCACGAAGGGGCCCGCGATCGAGGCGACCGGACTCATGTCGATCCAGTTCGAGTCGCTCATGCGGGGCGACCTCGACGACGGGACGATCGCGGACGCGAAAGACCGCTTCTACGACATGAGCCCGATCAGGGACGCGCTGACCGCCGCGGCGGCTGGCCCGGTCAGCGCGATGCACGACGCGACCGAGGGCGGCGTCCACGGCGGCCTCTACGAGATGGCCCGCGCCGCGGGCGTCGGCATCGAGATCGAGCGCGACCGCGTTCCGGTCCAGCCCGGCGTGCTGGAAGCCTGCGAGTACTTCGGCATCGACCCGTGGATCTCGATCAGCGAGGGAACGCTGCTGGCCGCCGTCGCGCCGGCGGGCGTCGACAACGTGCTCGACGCCCTGGAGTCCGAAGGCATTGCGGCGGCCGAGGTTGGCGAGGTAACCGACGGATCGGGACTCACGGTCGACGGCGAGCGCGTCGACCACCCCGGTCACGATCCGTTCTGGGGCGCCTTCGAGGAGTACATGGGGAAGTTGCAGAGCGAAGAGTGACCGAAGCGACACCTCCAAGCAATAATCCATCACCGATTTGTATTCTCTGGTTATACACACAACCATGAGACGATCTGCACCGGACGAGCGGCCGGTCGCGCTGACCGTCGCCGGCAGCGATTCGGGCGGCGGCGCGGGGATCCAGGCCGATCTGAAGACGATGGAGGCCCACGGCGTCTTCGGCACGAGCGCGATCACCGCCGCGACCGCCCAGAACACGACCGGCGTGTACGGCTCGCACGTCCTGCCCGTCGAGGAGATCGAGGCACAGATCGACGCCGTCGTCGAGGACTTCGACGTCCGCGCGATCAAGACCGGAATGCTCGCGACGGCGCCGGTGATCGACCTCGTCGCCGAAACGGTCGCCGCGAGCGACACGGCCGCGGTCGTCGATCCGGTGATGGTCGCGACCTCGGGCGACCGGCTGCTCGATCCCGACGCCGAGGACGCCTACGAGGATCTGATCGCCGAGAGCGCCGTCGTGACGCCGAATGCCGACGAGGCGGAAGTGCTGACCGGCCGCTCCCTCGAAACGGTCGCGGACGCCCGGGCAGCCGGCGAGGCGCTCGTCGAGACGGGCGCGGACGCCGCGCTCGTCAAAGGCGGCCACCTCGACGCCGGGAGTGGCGCTCGTGAGGACGCCGTCGTCGACGTGCTGGTCACCGCGGACGGCGCCGAGCGCTTCGAGCACCCGCGGATCGACACCGACGCCACCCACGGCTCGGGCTGTACGCTCTCGAGCGCGATCGCCGCCCGGCTGGCGCAGGACGAGTCGCTCCGCGACGCCGTCGCCGCCGGAGTCCGGTTCATGGAGCGGGCGGTCCGGTACCACTACGACGTCGGCGAGGGGCCCGGCGCCGTCAATCACGGGGCCGCCCGACAGGAACTCGCGGAGCGATCCGGGACCGCCGAGGCGATCGAGGCCGTGCTCGACCAGCTCGCGGACGCCGACGCGCAGGCGCTGGCGGGAGAGGGCGAGTTCCAGCTCGCCGGCGCGACGCCGTACGCCGAGCGCCCCGCGGAAGTCGCCGGCGTCGAGGGGGGCGTCGGCGCGACGCGGTCCGGCCTGCGGGCGAACCGCGGCGTCCGCTTCGGCGTCGCGCCGCGGGCGGCCGCGGTGGTGCTGGGCGCCCGCGAGGTCGATCCCGACGTCCGGTTCGGAGCGACGATCCGGGCGGCGGGCGCGGCCGACGCGGTCGAGGCTCTCGGCTGGACGGCGGTCGACTACAGCCGGCCGGCGGCCGATGGGGAGCCGGCGAGCGACGGGGAGTCGGCGGCTCCCGGCCGACTGCGCGACGCGGTCGCGGCGGCGATCGCGGCGACCGATGAGCGGCCGCGGGCGCTCGTCGACGAGCGCGGTCGCTCGGTCACGATCCTGTCGGACGATCGCGACCGGCTCGCCGACCGAACGCTCGCGCTGGCCGACAAGATCGGGAGCGACGACTGAGAAGGCGGCAGTCTCACGTCATCTACTCGGGTCGAAAAAAGCGCCGCGAGCCGCGCCGTCAGTTCTCGTCGTCGCGGTTCTCGGGATCGGACTGGACGAACGAGAACATGTCGTCCGCATCGTCCTCGTCGTCGGCGTCCGCGCCGTCAGCGTCCGATTCCTCCTCCGCATCGTCGTCGTCCCCATCCGCGTCGTCCCCGGCGTCGGCGGCGTCCGCGGGTGCGCCGAGCGTTATCGAGTCCGACTGCCCGTCGTTGGCGAGCGGGTCCGGCGTTCCGTCGTCACCGTCCTCGGCGGTAACGTCACCGGATAGCGGGTCGGGCGTCGCGTCGCCCGCATCGTCAGCGAGCGGATCGGGCGTCGTGTCGCCCGCATCGTCACCGTCGTCGGCGGGCGGGGCAGTCGCCTCGTCCGCACCGTCGTCGGCGATCGGATCGGCCGCACCGTCGTCGGCGAACGCGTCTTCGACCTGTTCGTCCGAGGTCGTCCCGTCGTCCGCGGAACCGCCGAGCGGCCCTTCGTCGTCGAACATGTCGTCGGGGTCGACTCTGCCGGCGGCCGTCGCCGAGGCATCGGTATCCGCGGCCGGATCCGGCTCGTTCGAGGACTCGGCGTCGCTCGCGGCAGATCCGCCGAGCGGCGTGGCATCGGGCTGCTCCTCGTCGGGCGTATCCGCTGCGACCTGCTCGTCCTGTTCGTCGGGGGCCTCGGCGCTCTCGCCGAAGCCGCCGGTCGTCGGCTCGCTTCCGGCGTCCGTCGACTGCTCGGTGCGGTTGAGCGTCGCCGGGTCGGCGTCGGCTGCGCCGACCGGTGCGGCGTCGGCGTCCGGCGCGTCAGCGGCGTCCGTCTGGAGCGCGTCGGCACCGAGCGTGTCCGAATCGTCGGAGTCGGCGTCTCCGAGCGGTTCAGGCTCCTCGGTGGCCCGATCGCCGTCGTGCTGCGGCGCCGTCGCGTCGGCGGCGGGCGCCGTCGTCACGTCGTCGGTGCCCTGATCGCCGGCCTCGTCGGTCTGTTCGCGCACGTCCGCGGCAAGTTCTTCGGCCGAGGGCAGCGCGCTGTCCTCGCCGTCCGGAAGCTCGGCGGGACCGGGCTCTCGGTCGGCGTCGGTGTCGAAGCGGTCGAGCGCCTCCGAGAGCTGGGACGCCTGGTTGGCCAGGTCGGACGCGGACCGGGAGACCTCGGTGAGTGCGGTGGTCTGTTCCTCGGCGGCGGCGGCGACGTTCTCGGCTTCGGCGGTGGTCTCCTCGCTGATCGTGGCGGCCTCGTCGACCATCGCGACGACCTGCTGGGTCGAGGCGGCCTGCTCCTCGGTCGCCGCCGAGATCTCCTGGACGCCGGTGTTGGTCTCCTGCGCGTAGCCGGCGATCTCCTCGAGCGCGTCCGCGGCCTGACGCACGGAGTCGGTGTGCTGGGAGACCTCGTTGGAGGTCTTGCGGACCTCCTCGGCGGTGGTGTCGGTCTGGGCCTTGATCTGCTCGAGCCGGTCCTCGATGTCCTCGGCCGCGTCCTTCGTGTCGGCGGCGAGTTCTTTGACCTCCTCGGCGACGACGGCGAAGCCCTCGCCGGACTCGCCGGAGCGGGAGGCCTCGATGTTGGCGTTGAGCGCGAGCATGTTGGTCTGTTCGGCGACCTCGGTGATGAACTCCAGCAGCTCGTCGATCTGGGCGACTTCCTCCTGGAGCTGCTCGATCTCCGCGACGGCGTCCTCGCTCTCGGCCTCGATCGAGTTCATCCCCTCGATCGCCTGCTGGGCCGCCTCGCGACCCTCGCGGCCGGTGTTCGCGGTCTGTTCGGCGATGTCGGCGACCTCGTTCGAGGACGACGCGATCTCCTCGATCGTCGTCGAGAGGCCGGACATCTCCTGGCTGACCGACTGGAGCGAGTCGTTCTGGCGCTCGGCGCCGTCCGAAATCTCCTGGATCGACTCGGTCACCTGCTCGCTGGCCGAGCGGACCTCCTCGCTGGAGGCGGTCACCTGCTCGCTGGCGGTCGCGACCTCAGCGGCGAAGTTTTTGAGCTGCTCGGTGGTCGCTTCGATCTCGCCGAGCATGTCGTTGAACGTCCGACCGATCTGGGCCATCGACTCGTTGTCGCTCTCGGGATCCATCCGAGCGGTCATGTCGCCCTCGGCGGCCGCTTCCATGACCGTCTGGTAGTCGTCGGCCTTGGCCTCGAGATGCTCGTTCATCTGCTCGGTCTCCGCGCGGGCCTGTTCGGCCTCCTCGCGGGCCTGCTGGGCCTCGCGGATCTGTTCGCGCAAGGCGTCGCGCATGTTCGCGAACCCGCCGTACAGCCGACCGATGTTGTCGATGCGCTGGGTCTCGAAGTCGACGTCGAGGTTCCCGGACTCCATTTCCTCGGTCTTCGAGGTGAGCCGGTCGATCGCAACTGCGGTGTTCCGGCCGAGCAGGGCGCCCAGCAGGCCGATCAGGAGCACGCCGCCCAGCGTCGCCGCGACGCCGTACTGTCTGACCGACGAAACGAAGCCGAACGCCTGACTCGTCGGCGTCTGAACCATCACGTACCAGTCCTCGCCGGACGTCCGGGAGGAGTCAGAAGTCGCCGCGACTCCGACGATGTGATCCTGTTCGATGATGCCGGCGATCGACCCGGTCTGCAGCGCGACCGGGTTACTGATGTACTGGATCTCGGTCGCGGCCTGGAACGCCTCGCCGTCCGTCGGATAGGTCTCACCGACCAACGAGCCGTCGTCCTCGTCGTGCATGATGATGTTCCCGTCGCCGTCGACGACGGTGCTGAAGCTACCGTCGTAGGAGGTGCCCGAGAGGACCGTCTCGCCGACCCGGTCCGCGTTGTAGGACATCACGACGAGGAGATCCTCCTGATCCTGAACAGGTTTGACGAACGAGATCAGTTTGTTGCCCTCGGCCGCGTACTCCGACACGTGCGTCTCGGAGACGTGGACGCCCCGCGTGTCGAACTGGGGATCGTCGAGCCACGGGTAGTTCTCGTCGGACAGCGTGTTGCCGCGGTACACGCCGTTCGACGAGTTCCGGACGTACCCCGTGTCCCGTTCGACGACGTGGATCGACGTGAGATACGTCGTCTCGCCCGTCTGTTGGCCGGTGTAACTGCTGAGGAACTCGTTTACGTTCGCGTCGCTGGAAGTGGACTCGGAAAGGATATCCTGCCGGGAGAGGACGCTGACGCTGTTGACCTTGTCCGTCTGCCACTTGTAGACGCTGTTGGCGCTGTCCCGTGCTGTGGTCGCGTGGTCGTTGTTGACGCTTTGTTCGATATCCTCGGAAATCAGGGCGGTCGCCACCCCGCCGATGAGACCGATCGAGAGTCCGATTATGATCACGACGATGGCGAACTTCGCCGCGTAACTCCGGCGGATCCTGTTAGGAACCAGCCGTTTTAGAGGATCGAGCATACAGCAACTGCAATCCCTGAAGTAATATAAATTCATCCATTGGTAACTAATCGGACAGTACCTGTAGCAGTAATCATGTATAGTTAACTATATATAATCCATCATTTGTCTTAGCGAAATAATATGTCGTGGACCTGATACCGCAACTCCAGCCCGCAGTCCGCCGATCGAGCCGGCTGACGCTGTGGTGAATCGAACGCGTCGGCGCCCCGGTTCGCGAACCGTCCCCGCGGACCCGAAACCGGGTGCCGTCGGTGGTTGAGAAGAGCGCCCCGGTGGCTGGCGGCGAACCGCGCGGCGCCGGCGATCAGCAGGATTTTATTCGGACGGCAACGTGGACCGACCATGACCGAGGCCGAGGGGATCGTCGGCGAGTTCAAGTCGCTCAAGCGATCGAGCGACGCGGATCTGCTGGCGATGCAGGTCGGCGACTTCTACGAGTTTTTCGACGAGGACGCCGAGATCGTCGGCGAGGAGCTGGATCTGAAGACGTCGAAGAAGTCCTCCGGAGGAACCAAGTTTCCGATGGCCGGCGTGCCGGTCGCCGAGCTGACGCCGTACCTCAAGGCGCTGGTCGAGCGGGGCTACCGCGTCGCCGTCGCGAACCAGCGCGAGACCGAGTCGGGCCACGTCCGCGAGATCGAGCGCGTCGCCACGCCCGGCACACTCTTAGAAACGAGCGACGCCGACGCGCGCTACGTCGCCGCGGTCGTCGACGGCGGATCCCAGTCCGGCGGCGACGACACCTACGGGCTGGCGTTCGCGGACGTGACGACCGGGCGATTCTACGTCACCGGCGTCGACGGCGACGACCCGCGAGGCGCGGCGCTGACCGAACTGTACCGGTTCGATCCGGTCGAGGTGCTGCCCGGCCCGTCGGTGCGCGAGGACGACGAGCTCGTGGGGACGATCCGCGATCGGACCGGCGCGACGCCGACGCTGTTCGACGCCGACGCGTTCGCGCCGGGCGCAGCCGAGCGAGCGCTCCGCGAGCAGTTCGGCGCCGAGACCGTCGACAGCGTCGGCGTCGAGTCCGACGCCGCGATCCGGGCGGCCGGCGCCGTCGTCGCGTACGTCGAGGAGACCGGAACCGGCGTGCTGGCGTCGATGACGCGGCTCCAGCGCTACCGCGACGCAGACCACGTCGAACTGGACGCGACGACCCAGCGCAACCTCGAACTGACCGAGACGATGCAGGGCGACCGCTCGGGATCGCTGTACGACACGATCGACCACACCGTCACGAGCCCGGGCGGGCGCCTGCTCAAGGAGTGGCTCCAGCGCCCGCGCCGGTCGCGGGACGTGCTTGAGCGCCGGCAGGCGAGCGTCGAGGCGCTGGCGGCTGCGGCGCTCGCTCGAGAAGAACTGCGGGAGACGCTGGGCGAGGCCTACGACCTCGAACGGCTGGCGAGCAAGGCGACCCACGGCAGCGCCGACGCCCGCGACCTGCTCGCGGTGCGGGACACGCTCGGTCTGTTGCCCGAACTGGAGGCCGCGATCGACGCCGCGCCGCAGCTCGCGGACTCGCCGCTGGCCGAAATCGTCGACACGCCCGACCGGGACGCCGCCGCGGAGTTGCGGGAGCGACTCGACGCCGCGCTGGCCGCTGAGCCCCCATCGACCGTTCGCGAGGGCGGGATGCTCACGCGCGGGTTCGACGAGGAGCTCGACGAGATCATCGAGCGCCACGAGGAGCTGGAGGAGTGGTTCGACACGCTGGCCGAGCGCGAGCGCCGCCAGCACGGGCTGGCCCACGTCAGCGTCGGCCGGAACAAGACCGATGGCTACTACATCCAGGTCGGCAAGTCGGCCGCCGACGGGGTTCCGGAGCACTACGAGAACGTCAAGACGCTCAAAAACTCCGAGCGGTTCGTCACCGACGAGCTAGAGGAAAAAGAGCGCGAGATCATGCGTCTGGAGGAGCGACGCGGCGACCTGGAGTACGAACTGTTCTGCGAGCTGCGCGAGGCCGTCGCCGCGGCCGCCGAGACCCTGCAGGACGTCGGCCGATCGATCGCCGAGGTCGACGCGCTGGCGAGCCTGGCGGTCCACGCCGTCGGCAACGACTGGACCCGCCCGGAGCTCGCCGAGCCGGGCGCGGACGTCGAGATCGAGCAGGGACGGCATCCGGTCGTCGAGCAGACGACCGACTTCGTGCCCAACGACGCGAGCCTGACCGACGACCGCCGGTTCCTGATCGTCACCGGCCCGAACATGGCCGGGAAGTCTACCTACATGCGCCAGACCGCGCTGATCGTGCTGCTCGCTCAGATCGGCAGCTTCGTCCCCGCCCGCTCGGCGTCGGTCGGGCTGGTCGACGGCATCTACACGCGCGTGGGCGCGCTCGACGAACTCGCGCAGGGCCGCTCGACGTTCATGGTAGAGATGCAGGAGCTATCGAAGATCCTCCACTCGGCGACCGACGAGTCGCTGGTGATCCTCGACGAAGTGGGCCGCGGGACGGCGACGTACGACGGCATCTCGATCGCCTGGGCCGCCACGGAGTATCTCGTCAACGAGATCGGCGCCCGGACGCTGTTTGCGACCCACTACCACGAGCTCACCGCGCTGGGCGATCACTTCGACACCGTCGCGAACGTCCACGTCGCGGCCGACGAGACCGACGGCAACGTCACCTTCCTTCGAACTGTCCGCGACGGACCGACCGACCGCTCCTATGGCATCCATGTCGCGGACCTCGCCGGCGTGCCCGACCCGGTCGTCGACCGGTCGCAGGACGTGCTCGCCCGGCTGCGCGACGACAAGGCCATCGACGTGCGGGGCAGCGGCGGGAGCGGCGGCGGGACGAAACAGGTCGTCTTCGACGTCCAGAGCGGGCAGATGAAGACGGCGAGCGCGGACGGCGGGGGGGCGGCGGCTTCGCGACGGGATTCGGACGAACCAACGGGCGACGAGGACGCCGCGCCGGACGCCGAAGCCCAAGCGGCCGACGAGTTCGGCCAGGGCGCCGCCGAGGTCCTCGACGAACTGGCCGACCTCGACGTCAACGAGACGCCGCCCGTCGAACTGATGGCGAAGGTCCAGGAGTGGCAGGACGACATCGACGAGGAGTGATCGCGGCGGGCTTCCCGCAGCTCGACGCGGTCGACTCGCGAATCCTCACCGCGATTCGCGGTGGAGCACTTCGTCGACCGAACGGCGCGGGAGCCGGTCGGGCTCCTCGCCGGCGCTCGGCCCGATCGAGATCAGCATGACAGGGATCTCGTCGTCGGGCAGGTCGAGGAACTCGGAGATCCCGTCCTGATCGAATCCAATCATCGGCGTTGCCTTCAACCCGCGAGCGTGGGCCGACAGCAGGAGGTTCTGCGCCGCGAGACTGGCGTTTCGGACGGCGTAATCGCGGCCCATCCGCTCGTCCTCGTACATCTCGACCGACTGGGCCTTCGTCTGCTCGGCCGAGGCCTCGTCCATCCGGCCGGCGTCCTCCCACTCGTCGAACACCCGATCCGCTGTCTTGGCGTCGGTGTGGCCGACGACGAGGATCGCGGTTCCGGCCTCTCGGATGTGCTCTTGTCCATAGGCCAGTTCGACGACTTGGTCGAGGCGATCCTCGTCCTGCACGGCGACGAACTCCCACGGCTGGAGGTTGTACGACGACGGCGCCAGGGTGGCGTCGCGGATCACCGCCTCCAGCGTCTCGTCGTCGAGTTTCGCGTCGGGGTCGAAGTTGTGCCCCGAGCGGCGGGTTCGGATGGCCTCGATGGCTTCGCCGAACGATTCGTCGTGCGATACGGCTCGCTCTTCGGGGGCGGCGGGTTCGGAAGACATCGACGGGATCTAGCCGGTTGCGGGAAATACGCTCGGTCCCAAACCACCGAGGTGGCACGGACGTAACCGGGCCCGCTCGGCTGCCGGGCAGCGGGCGGACCGCGGATGACCACATCCGCTCCGAACCGCGCGTTTTAGTGGGACGACCCCCCACAGTGGAGCATGAATCGAGCGACGCCGCAGCGCCGAGCGCATTCGGAGGTGGCCGCACCGTGACCGACGCACCCGAATCCGGCGGAGCGGACGCCGACGCGTCCGTCGAAAACGACGCCGAGGCGATCGAGGGAGACGACACGGAGATCCGAAAACTCGACGAGCGCACGGTCCAGCGCATCGCCGCCGGCGAGGTCGTCGAGCGACCCGCCTCCGCGGTGAAGGAACTGGTCGAGAACAGCCTCGACGCCGACGCCTCGCGCATCGAGGTGGCCGTCGAGCGCGGCGGCGTCGAGTCGATCCGCGTGCGCGACGACGGCGTCGGGATGAGCGAGGCCGACGTCCGGGCCGCGGTCCGGGAACACACCACCAGCAAGATCGAGGACGTCGACGACCTCGAATCCGGCGTCGCGACGCTGGGGTTCCGGGGCGAGGCGCTACACACCATCGGCGCCGTCTCGCGGACCGAGATCACGACGAAGCCGAGAGACGCCGACGGCGCCGGCACGGAACTAACCTACGTCGGCGGCGAGGTCGAGTCGGTCGAGCCCGCAGGCTGTCCCGACGGCACGACGGTCGAGGTCACGGAGCTGTTCTTCAACACGCCCGCGCGCAAGAAGTATCTCAAGACCGAGGCCACGGAGTTCGCCCACGTCAATCGAGTAGTGACCCAGTACGCGCTGGCCAACCCCGACGTCGCCGTCTCGCTGGAACACGACGGCCGCGAGGTGTTCGCCACCACCGGGCAGGGCGACCTGCAGTCGACGCTGCTCGCGGTGTACGGCAAGGACGTCGCCGCGTCGATGATCGGCGTCGACGCCGCGCCCGACGTGGGCAGCGAGTTCCCCGAGGGGCCCCTGGAGGGGATCTCGGGCTACGTCAGCCACCCCGAGACGACCCGGTCGAGCCGCGAGTACGTCTCGACGTTCGTCAACGGCCGGTACGTCCGCTCGCCCGCGGTGCGCGAGGCGATCCTCGAAGCCTACGGCGGCCAGCTCGCGAGCGACCGGTACCCGTTCGTCGTCCTCTTCCTGGAGGTGCCCGCCGAGACGGTCGACGTCAACGTCCACCCCCGCAAGATGGAGATCCGGTGGGGCGACGAGGCGGGCGTGCGCCGGCAGGTACGCGCCGCCGTCGAGGACGCGCTGCTCGACCACGGGCTCGTGCGCTCGTCGGCGCCGCGGGGAAGGTCTGCACCCGAGGAGGCGTCGATCGTGCCGGACGCCGACAAGCACAGCTCGTCGAGCCCTGTGCTCGAAAATCTCGATTTTCGGCATGACGAGAGAGCTCCGCTCTCTCGAACCACCTCGACTTCGTCTCGGCAGGACGCTGACGGCGAGTCGGGCGACGCCGACAGCGAACCGAGCGAGGGCGAGTCGGTCAACGCTGAGAGCGAGGAGCCGGCGAAGAACGACGCCGCGAGGGCCGCAGAGCCCGATAGCTCGCAGACGAGCGATGCGGACGCCGACGCGGGGACAGCCGCCGGCACGGGTGCCGCGAGCGCAGCGCCGAGTGGAACCGATTCGGCGAGCGTCGGATCGGCCGCCGACTCGGAGCCTGACACGGCATCGAGCATCGACAGCGAGCGGGACAGCGGCGTTGACAGCGACCCGGACAGTGACGTCGAGAGTGAGCCAGGAGACGGCGTCGACGTGACGCCGACCGAGCGCGGCGAGGCGTCCGCACCGCACGGTGAAACGCCGGACGACGCCGGTTCTTCGGCGTCGCCCGACGCCGACACGAAGTGGACGGTCGACGACGAGAAGTTCACCGGCCCCCACGACCAGCGGACGCTGGGCGGCGACGTGGTCGACGACGAGCGACGGTTCGACAGCCTCCCCAGGCTCCGCGTCATGGGGCAGCTACAGGACACCTACGTCGTCGCCGAGACCGACGAGGGACTGGCGCTGATCGACCAGCACGCCGCCGACGAGCGGGTCAACTACGAGCGCCTGAAAGCCGAGTTCGAGGGCGATACGACCGCGCAGGCGCTGGCGAACCCCGTCGAACTGGAGCTCACCGCGGGGGAAGCGGCGCTGTTCGACGAGTACCGCGAGGCGCTGGCGAAGCTCGGCTTCTACGCCGAGCGCGACGGACGGCGAGCCTCGGTCTCGACGGTGCCCGCCGTACTCGACGAGACGCTGGCGCCCGAGCGCCTGCGCGACGTGCTGACCTCGTTCATCGAGGGCGAGGCCGACGACGGCGGGGAGGCCGCCGTCGAGTCGCTGGCCGACGAGTTCATCGCCGACCTGGCCTGTTACCCCTCGATCACGGGCAACACGTCGCTGCGCGAGGGGTCGGTCGTCGAACTGCTCGACGAACTCGACGACTGCGAGAACCCGTGGGCCTGCCCGCACGGCCGGCCGGTCGTCATCGAGATCGACGGCGAGGAGCTGGACGATCGGTTCGAGCGCGACTACCCCGGTCACGGCGGGCGGCGGGACTGAGCGCCGGCGTCGCAGGGCGCGCCGGCCGACTCGCGAGCGGCGTCCGGAGGCCCCGAAACGATGGAACTTATATCGGGCCCGTCCGATTGCCGAACCATGATTCCGAGTAGCTCGCGATCGGGCGCCGCGGCGGCGTCCGGCGGCCGGGAGGAGAACCGATGAGCGACGACCTCGTCACCTTCGGCGAGACGATGCTGCGCCTGTCGCCGCCGAAGGGCGAGCGCCTCGAAACCGCCTCGAACCTGGAGTTCCGGGCGGCCGGCGCCGAGAGCAACGTCGCGACCGCCGCCCAGCGGCTGGGCGCGAAGTCGACGTGGCTCTCGAAGCTCCCGAACAACGAGCTCGGCCGGAAAGTCGTGTCAGACCTCCGGAGCCACGGCGTCAACGTCGACATCGCCTGGACGAGCGAGGGGCGCCAGGGCACCTACTACCTGGAGTACGGCGGCAAGCCCCGCGGGACCAACGTGATCTACGACCGGGACGACGCCGCGATCCAGACCGCTCGCGCCGAGGAGCTCAACCTCCAGCGCATCCGCGAGGCAGGCGCGTTCCACACCACGGGGATCACGCCGGCGCTGTCGAACCAGCTCGCCGAGACGACGGCGAAGCTGCTGAAAGTCGCCAAGGACGCCGGCACGACGACGTCGTTCGACGTCAACTACCGGTCGAAGCTCTGGTCACCCGAGGAAGCAAAGCAGACGCTCTTGCGGCTGTTCCCGGCGGTCGACGTGCTGGTGTTCGCCTACAAGGACGCAAAGCGAATTCTCGACTGGGACGGCGAGGCCCGCCAGCTGGCCCACCACCTCGGCTCGGAGTTCGACCTGCAGACCGCCATCGTCACGCACGGCGAGCGCGGCTCGCTGGCCTGGCACGACAACACGGTCCACGAACAGGGCATCTACGAGGCCGACACGTTCGACGCCATCGGCACCGGCGACGCGTTCGTCGGCGCGTTCCTCGCCCGCCGGCTCGCCGGCGACGGCGTCCCGCGCGCGATGGACTACGCGGCGGCGACGGCGTCGCTCAAGCGCACGATCGCCGGCGACGTCGCCACGGTCACGCGCCGGGAGGTCGAGGACGTGATAGACGAGGGGTTCGACGACGTCTCGCGGTAAGATCGGCTCGTCGACCGGGAGTTTTCCACTTTCTTTCAGCATAGTTGTCGCGCGAGCGATAGCACCGCCGAATCACCCCCAGAATGGCGGGGATGGGATTCTCTAGCGCCGGTCAGACTCGCACTCTGATGCCCAGTCATGTACACTATTCGCGCCGGAACGTCTAGAGCGCCGTATACGAAGCCAGAAAATATATCCGGTACTCTCGGCCACCAGTAGGACGGCATGAAACGCGTAGTCGCAGCTACGATGGCAGTGTTGTTGATGAGCGCGGCGGTGGCGCCCGCCGCGACCGCGTCGACCGGGGCGACCTCGGCCGACGCGTCGACACAGAGCGCCGAGGCGTTCGCGGGCGCGCACGTGTCGTTCCAGACTGAAGGGAACGCGCTGACGAACTACACGGTCGACGGCCAGACGGTCGCCGAGAACGTCACAGTCGAGTCCGCGAGCGCCTACGAGGGACGCCTCGGGCTCGGCGCCGACGTGCGCCTCTCGGCCGTGACGAACCTGGCCGGGGCATCGACGTCACTGAGTGCGGAAACCGAGACGAGCGCGACCGTCGAGACCGGCGGCTCGGCCGAGCTCCGCGCCCACGACAGCGAGCACGGCCAGCTCGTCGTCGACGCCGGCGGCGAGAGCCAGTACGTTCAGGCGAACCTCTCCGAGGACGCCGAGACCGAACAGCACGGCGAGTCGCGCCTGACGGTCGAAACCGCCGACGGCGGCGAGGCGACGTACCTCGTCGTCGGCGACGGCGAAGTCACCGCCAACGAGGAGGGTGACGTCGCCGCGTCGCTCTCGGGTGACGCCCAGCTCGTCGTGCGAACGTACGACGAATCCCGGGACGAGAGCGACGAGCGGATCGAGCAGTACGTCGCCAACGGCACCGCGACCGCCGAGGCGTACGTGACCGAGCGGAGCGGCGAGGTCGTCAACTCGACGGTCGCGTACGGCCAGGAGACCAGCGTCGAGGCGAGCCAGACCGCCGAGAACGAGGTCACCGTGACCGTCGACCGCGCCGAGAGCGAGGGCAAGATCCTCGTGACGAGCGTCAGCGAGGCGGCCGTCGGGAGCGTCGAGGATCTGAACGTCACCGTCGACGGCGAGGCCGCCGCCGAGGTCGAGAGCTACTCCGAGCTGGAGGGCGCGATCGGCAACGAGCCGCGCTACATGGTCGTCGGCGAGGGGAGCGCCGACGCCGACGCGACGGTGCTCGTCGGGATCGACCACTTCTCGGAGCGGCGGGTGACGATGAGCGGCGACGGGTCGAGCGATGGCGGTTCGGGCGACGACGGCAGTTCGGACGACGGCTCGCCCGGCTTCGGCGTCCTCGCGGGCCTGACCGCGCTGCTGAGCGCGGCCGGCATCGCGCGCCGCCGATAGAATCGAGCGAGAACGCGATAGATCACGACGCGGTTCCTTTTCGCGGTGGCGACGGCCGCCGCAGTAACTTCTATCCGGGGCGGCGCCGACCATCCGCCATGACACACGTCGCCATCGTCGGCGCTTACGGCAGCGCCGGCGTCGCCGCCGCGCGGAGACTCGCCGGGCGCGAGGGCGTCGAGCTGACGCTGATCGACGACGGCGAGCCGGGCGGCGGCCTCTGCATCCTCCGGGGCTGCATGCCCTCCAAAGAAGTGCTGTCGGCCGGACAACACCGATTTCAGGCGCGTCACGACGACCGGGTCCGCGGGACGCCGGAGGTCGACCTCGAACGAGTCGTTGCGACCAAGGACCGCCACGTCGAGAGCTTCGCCGAGCACCGACGCGAGGGCGTCCACGACCTCGCCGAGCGCGAGGGCGTCGAGTTCATCCACGACACCGCACGCTTCGTCGACGATCGGCGCCTCGTCGTCGGCGACCGGGAGATCGACCCCGATTACGTCGTGCTCGCGACCGGGTCGACGGTGTCGGTGCCGGACTTGCCGGGGATCGAGGACGTCGATCCGACGACAAGCGCGGAGGTGCTCGACGCCACGTCGCTCCCCGACTCCGGCGTCGTGATGGGACTGGGCTACGTCGGGCTGGAACTGGCGCCGTATCTCGCGGAGGCTGCCGAGATGGATCTGACGGTGATCGAGCACGACGCCCGCCCGCTCGACGAGGCCGACGGCGAGTACGGCGAGCGGATCCTCGACCTCTACCGCGAGCAGTTCGGCATCGAGGTGCTGACCCGCACTCACGAGCGGTCCGTCGAACCGACGGGCGACGGCGGCGTCCGCCTGCACGTCGAGCGTGATCCGCAGGAGGGCGAAGCGACCGAGCGCGCCGTCGAGGCCGAGGAGCTGTTTCTGTTCACCGGGCGACGGCCCGCGCTCGACAAACTGGATCTGGAGAACACCTCGCTCGACCCGGGGCCGGGCTGGGTCGACGCGACCATGCAGGCCGCGGGCGACCCCCAGACGTTCGTCGTCGGCGACGCCAACGGCCGGGAGCCGATCCTGCACGTCGCCAAGGAGCAGGGGATCGCGGCCGCCCGGAACGTGCTCGCGCTGGAGGACGGTCGCGATCCCGAGCGCTACGAGAACGTCCATCACCACGTGATCTTCTCGGGGCTCGGCGTCTACCCGTACGTCCGCGTGGGCCACTCGGTCGACTCGGCGCGCGCGGCGGACCTGGACTACGTCGCGGTCCACCGCGAGGCCAGCAGCGACGGCGTGTTCAAGACCAAGGCCGCGCCCGAAGGCAAGGCGACGCTGGTCGCGGACGCCGACGACGGAACGGTGCTTGGCTACCAGGGGCTCCACTACCACGCCGACGTGATGGCCAAGACGATGCAGGTCGCAGTGGAGATGGGACTGGACGTCCACGAGATCCCGGACCGGGCGTACCACCCGACGACGCCGGAGATCATCGACGGCCTGCTGCGGGAGGCCGCGGACGCCGTCGCGGACGCTGGCGGAGACTGAGAGCGACGCCTTGCAGCGGCGGGCGGACGGCGCGCCCGCAGCGGCGTCTGGACGGTGCGCCCACTTGGTGTCGCGACGTCGCGTCGCTGCGCCGGATCGTCGCGACGGGCGACGAACGTAACCGCTCGCGCGGCGTACGTCCGGCGTGGTCAACGCGTTCTGGCTCGATCGAGACACCGAGCGGACAGTCCGGTGGCTCGTGGATCGTCACGTCACGAGCAGCGTGTTCGAGTGCGCCATGGTACTGACGACGGCCGTTCAGCTGAACGGCTATCCGGAGTCCGACGAGCTGTACTTCACACACCCGGACCACCCGCTGACGCGGTGGGCAGCGGCGTCGCGAGCGAACTGGGAGCGGCTCCGCAAGTACACCCGGTTGGCCCACGAGGAGTGGCGCTACCGCTGGGATCACGGCCCCGAACGGGTCCACAAGTCCTGGGAGACGGTGCTGTCGCTCGACGTCGACGCCGCCGACGCGCTGGCGTGGCCCGACGAGAGCCGGAGCGCTCCGCCGCAGGTCACCGGCGAGTGGCGGGCGGCGGACTACGTCGACGCCTACCGGCTCTACTACGCCAACGAGAAGCGGTCGCTGTTCGAGTGGTCCGGGCGAGAGCGGCCGCCCTGGCTCGACGAGTACGCGTTCCCCGAGGGACCGGAGAGCCACCCGTACTGAGGCCCGCTCAGCGGGTGGCGGCGACCGCGAAGCGGGGTCTCCCGCGCTAGTGCGCCCCCGGGGCACGACCGCGGGGGGCTTTTGATGCGCCCGCCCATATAAAGGAGCGCATGACTGATCGAGAGGTTCTGTCGGAGTGTCCGCCGAGCGCCAAGCTGGTGTACAAGGTGCTGGAACACGACGGGGAGCTGACTCAGCAGAAACTCGCCGAGGCGACGATGCTCTCGCCCCGGACAGTCCGGCACGCGCTGTCGGACCTCGAAGAGGAGGGGCTGATCGACCAGCGCGTCTATCTCGCCGACGCCCGCCAGAAGATCTACTCGCTGCAGGACGCCGACGCCGAGGCCGACGTCGACGCCGCCGCGGTGTGACGCCGAAACGGCGGTGCCGTTTCGAGCCCCGGCTCGGCTTCGCCTCGCCGGGACGCCGACGAGCACAGCTCGTCGAGCCCTGTGCTCGAAGATCAAGATCTTCGGCATGACGAGAGCGCTTCGCGCTCTCGAACCACCTCGCTGGCGCTCGGCAGGACGCGAACCACCTCGCTGGCGCTCGGCAGGACGCCGACCTACCGGCCGCCCCGACGCTACCCGCCGAGCTGTTCTCCGGTGTGCTCCTCCTGAGCGTGCTCTCTGAGCATATCCTTCGTGTCGAACGTGTCGCCACAGAGGTCGCACTCGTACTCGTCGGACATGCGCGTCCGACTACCACGGGCGAGACCAAAAACGGCGGGCGACGGCGCACCAAAGCCTAAGCGCCCGCTCGCGGACAGCTACGTATGGGAAGCGGGGATCGGAGCGCCGTCGGACGTCGCGACGCCCTGAGACTGACGGCGACGAGCGGCGCCGCCACGCTGCTCGCGGGCTGTTTCGGTCAGGACGACGGGAGCGACGGAGACGGGGGCGGCGGAGGCGGCGGAACCGGTGGCGGAGACGATCCCGCCGATTCCGACGGCCCCCGCGAACTCGTCGTCGGTACCGCCGCGGAGTTCCCGCCGTTCGAGTCGACCGCAGCGTCCTCGCTGGTCGGCTTCGACGTCGACCTCGCGACGGCCGCGATCGAGGCCGTCGAAGGCTACGAGCTCGCGGAGTGGCGCTACGATCGACTGTTCTCGTCGCTGCCCGGCGCGCTCGCGGACGGCGACGTCGACGTGCTGGCGGCGGCGCTGTCGATCACCGAGCCGCGACAGGGGGATTTCGCGTTCACCGAGCCGTACTTCGACACGCGCCAGGCCGCGCTCGTCGCTGACGACGACCGGACTCCCGCGTCGCTCGACGAGCTGGCCGGGTCGACGCTCGGCGCCCAGACCGCCACCACCGGGGAAGCGCTGATCCAGACGGAGCTGATCGAGCCGGAACTCGTCGAACCCAACGAGTACGCCTCGTGGGACACTTACCCCGCGGCCGTCGCGGCGCTGGAGCAGGGAACGATCGACGCGGTGGTCGTCGACGCGCCCGCCGCCTGGTCGTTCGCTGCGGACGGACCGGCGTCGATCGCCTTTCTCGTCGACGATCGCGTCGAGCGCTACGGCTTCGGCGTCCGCGGCGACGACGAGGAACTCCGCGATGCGCTCGACGAGGGCTTGCTGGCGGTTCGCGAGAGCGGCCGGTACGACGAGATCGCCGCCGAGTGGCTGTCGGGCGGCGAGGCTGTCGGAGAGGATGGAGCGGGCGGCGCGAACGATAGTGCGAACGGGAGCGGCGGAGGCGGGGACGACGGAACGGGCGAGAGCGAGAACGCCAGCGCAACGGAGAGCGGAAAAGATTCTGACAGCAGCTGACAGTAGCCGCGGGTCCGAACTCCGGAACGGACGAGTGAACGTGTTCGCGACTCCGTCGGTGATCGGGTGACGACTATCCCTGCAACTCTCCGGCCGGGGTGCGAAATCGCGCCGTCACCCGGATACTCAATGGTCGTCTTCGCGTGAAATTGTCCTCGGTTTATAGTCAGCAGCGCCCTGTTATGATGTACCATGACACTGTACATGGACGTCCACAGAGATGTCGACGCAAGCGTCGAGGACGTCGTAGAGGCTCACAAGCAAGACGTCGAAACCCAGGAGGAACACGGCGTGGAATACAAGAACTACTGGGTCGACGAAGACGAAGGTGCGGTCTTCTGCCTGTTCGAGGGGCCCAGTAAAGAAGCAGGCGAGGCGGTCCACCGCGAAGCGCACGGCCTCACCGCGGACGAGATCTTCGAGGTCGAGCAGGGGGAGCACTGAACTCGCGGGTTGCGCTCACGATAGTCCGATTTCGCCCCAAAACGCCACGCGACGACGATGACGCCGCAACTGCAGTTTCTTTCTTCGTTCGAACGTCACGCCCGATCCCCGAACCCCCGCCCGATACAGTTTCAGGCGCCGTTCCAAAGACTGCACGCGAGTTTGCGGAGCGTGCTCCGAGTTAGACGTCGGTACTCGGTGACGACGCGAAGACGAGTCTCTGGCGTCGTCGACCACAGCGGCTCGCGGTGCCCGCTCGGGAGCGGCGCCGCTGGTCGATGTAGTTACGCTAAAATACGGAAAGTAGTATGCGAACCCGCGTCAGACCGCCTTAGAGGCGCTCGACGTTGGTCGCCCGGGGGCCCTTGGGGGCCTGTTCGATGTCGAACTCGATCTCGGTGCCTTCCTCGAGGTCCGGGCCGCCAACGTCTTCCATGTGGAAGAACACGTCGTCGTCCGCGTCGTCCGTCGAGATGAAACCGTAGCCGCCAGTGTCGTTGAAGAAGTCAACTTCGCCTTTCGCCATTGCAATCTACCGGAGGCACACCACAGGGATAAGGCCTTCGTAACAGTTTTTGCCGGGAGACGCGCTGACACGGCGCTCGACGAGGACGCAATTCTGGAAGGCTACGGGTTGATTCTCGGAGGTCCGTCGTGCCAGCACTCCCAGTTCTCTGCGATCTCGTCGGCGATCATACGGCCGACGCGGTAGGCGTTCTCGAACGCCGATCCTTTCATCCGCCACCCGTCGAAGCGCTCGTCGGCGTCGACCGGCGGCCGGTCGAAGTTCGACGCGGCGCGGACGCTGAGATACCGGTCGATCCGATCGAAACGGTCGCATGCGACCGCCGCGCCGAACCCCTCGCACTCGGTCGTCGCGTACGTGCCGGCGTCGTACGTGTCGACGAGCGACTCGACGGCGTCTGCGAGATCGCAGCCGTGCCAGAAATCCGCGCCGGAGACGGTGGTGCCGACCGCCAACTCCGGAGAGCCGGCCGCTGCGGCCGCGTCGTAGCGGGTGCGATGGTCGCGAGCCGACTTCGAGTCCGCGAGATCTACGCCGGCCGCCGCGTCGCGGGCTGCGACCACCAGCTCCGGATCGATCTCGTACGCTTGCGGCGGGCCGAACCCCCACGGTTCGGCGCCGCCGTCCCCGTAGCGCTTCTTCGCGTCCCAGTTGACGACGTGGTCCGCCAGAACGACCGAGCCGAGCGTGCCAGCTTCAGGTGAGATTCCTGCGATTCCTGCGGTGAGCACGTACGCGTCGTCGGTATCGATCGCGTCGGACGCCAGAATCGCCGTGGCGGTCGCGGCCGCGCGGGTCGGGCCGATCCCGGTCGCCGTGACGCCGACGCCGCGATCGGTGATCCGGACCGGAACCGGCGCTCCCGGTACCGAGACCTCACGGTCGAACCCGTCGTAGCCGTTGAGCCATCGACCGAGTTCGCCGCTGCCGTCCGCAGCGACGTCGGGGCCGAACGCCGTCAACACGAGGACGCGAAGCTGGGGTGCAGACATAGAAACTCAGTCCGACGGACTCCACCGCGCGTCCGCGAGCGTGCGCTGGACGACGTCCTGCCCGACGGCTTCGGCGAGCGTCTCGAAGGCCGCCCGCTCCGAGCGGTCGTCGGCGCCGGCGACGAGCCGCGAGACGATGAACTCCGGCGTCGACCGGCCGACCGTGCCGAAACGGGGCTGGTAGTCGACCAGCAGATCGAGTTCCGGCGAGAGCCCCTCGGCGAAGATGCCGTCGACCCGCGCGGTCTCGGGAAGCGGTTCGAGGTCGTCGGCGAGGTGGGTGACAAAGGCGCCCAGCGCGGCGCGCTCGACCGTCAGCGTGACGAGGCCGTGGAGCAGGTCGGCGGCGCTGCCGGGCTCGGTGATCGCCTCGAACTCGTCGACGAGCATCAGGGTGCGCTCGCCCGCCGAGACGGGCGGGACGATCGAGCGCAGCGTCGATTCGAGGACGCCGGCGTTGAAACTGGCGTGCCGTCGGTGGAAGACGACGGCGTCGAACACCGACACTTCGGCGCGCTCGGCGGGCACCGGCAGGCCCATCTGGGCGAGCAGGACGATCTGGCAAAGTGTTTCGAGCAGCGTCGTCTTCCCGCCGCTGTTCGCGCCGGTGACGACCGCGACCCGGTCGTCGTCGGGCGGCGTCGGGGTCTCGCGCCCGCCCGGGCCGGCGGTCGGGTCGACCTCGCCGAGGCCGTGCTCGCCGACGGCGTACGTGACGGGCTGGACGCGATCTTCCTCGCCGGCGAGCAAGGAGAGATTCCGGGCCGCGACCGCCGCGACGACGTCCCGCTCGCCCTCGACGTACGTCGGCCGGACGAGCTCGTAGGCGTCGGCGAAGCGGCCCAGCGAGAGGTAAAAGGCGACGTCGTCGACCGCGGCGACGGCGGCGTCGACGTCCTCGCGCGCCTCGGCGACGGTCCCCCGGAGGTCGCTGGCGACCAGTTCTTCCCGCGTCGAGACGGCCTCGCGCAGGTCGTTCGAGAGCTCGCGCAGCGTCGTCCCGGCGAAGTCGGTCGCGTCGACGGCGTCGCCCGGCATCGCGTCCCGGACGCGGTCGACGGTGACGCCGGCCTCCGACCGGACGTGTTCGAGGAAGGCGTCGCGGAACCCGTCGCCGTCGCGGACGCCGTCCTCGCGCAGCTGCTCGATGACGTCCAGCGCGTTGGCTTCCAGTCGGTCGGCCGCGGCCAGCGACTCCCGTAGCTCGTCGAGCTCCTCGTCGACGCCCTCGGCGACGCGGCCCTCGGCCAGCCCGCCGAGCGCCTCGGCGGCCTCGGCGATGGCGTCCCGATCGAGCTCCGCGAGCGGGGCGAAGGGCGAGTCGGTATCGCGGTCCGCGGACTCCACCACGCCGGCGTCCAGCAGCGCGAGCGCGGCCTCGACGGCGGGGCGTTCGCCGGCGCCGGCCTCGTCGTAGCGCTCGAAGGCGTCGAGCACCCGCTCGCGCTCGGCGTCGTCGAGCGCCGTCCAGACCGCGCGGACCGCCTCGACGTCATCGAGCCGTTCGTTCATCGGATCGGTGTCGAGCAGCGGCGTCAGCACGCGGATCCGGTCGGCGGCCTGCCGGGTGACCGCGTACGCCTGAATCAGATCCAGCAGCTCGCGGTAGACGTCGCGGGCGTCGCCGGTCGCGAGCACGTCCATCCCCTCGCCGCCGTTGGCCCGGCGCAGGATGCGCGTCGCGCGGCCCCGCGAGAGGCCGGCGTCGGTCAAGGCGCGGACGTCGCCGCCCTCGATCGCCGCCACGGCGTCCTCGACGCCGATCGACTCCGTCAGCCGCTCCCTGGTCTTCGGGCCGACGCCCCAGTACTCCTCCAGTCGCATACCGTGTGAGTCCCACCCGCGGGCTATCAGTGCTGTGGTCCGGGCGGACCCGAGACGCCGACGCGGATCATTCTACGCCTCGACGGCGTACGTCCGGTCGACGAACTCGACGATGTTGTCGGACTCGGCCATCGTGACGCCGCGGTCCTCGTCGACCAGCACCGGGACGCCCCGCTGGCCCGACACGCGCTTTACCTCGTCGCGGTCGGAGTGCATCGCGTCGACCCAGATCGTCTCGTAGTCGACGCCGACCTCGTCGAGGCGGTCGGCGACTTTCTCGCAGAACGGGCAGCCGTCGAGCTGGTACAGCGTGACGCTCATGCGAACAGCTTGGGGCCCTCGTCACTAATCGTTCACGGACGTGGCCGCGTCGAGGCGATCGGGCCGAACCGACGCGGCGTCGAGACGCCGATGCGAAAGCGCGTCGTCGGTCAGTCGAGCGTAAACGTTCCGACTCGATCAAGCGCGTACCGGAACGACCACGCCGCGACGCCGAGCCAGGCCAGCAGGACGACCCCGGCACCGGCGCGGATCGCGACCCCCGAGACGCCGACCGCGCCGGCGACCCACCCGGCCCCGCCCGCGGAGATCAGTAACCAGGCAAGCAGCGAGAACGGGAGGACGAGCAGCGAGTAGATGCCGAACGCGGACTTGCTGGGCGCGGTCGCCTCGCGGTTGTTCATCACCTGGACCGTGCCGAATCGGGGGAAGGCGACGCCAATCCCCGTCGCGAGCAGGGTCGCGCCGCAGACGCCGAGCGCGGTGACGGCAGCGAGTCCCCCCGCCTCGACGATCCCGAGCGGGCCGAGAACGGCGACGAGCGCCGCCAGTACGGCGCCGGGAACCAGCGCGCAGAGCGCGCCCGCGGCGGCGTGACCGACGACGACGTGGCGGCCGCCGCTGGGCGCGCTCAGCGCGACCGGCATCGTCGCGCCCTGGTCGCCCAGCACGTTGAGCGTGAACGCCGAGCCGGCCGCCCAGACGACGAAGCCGGCGACGAGCCAGGGGACGTGGCCGGGGATCGAGCCGGACGCGTAGATCTCCTGGGCAAGGGGGAACGCGCCGAACAGCGGGTAGAACAGATACGCTAACTTGACCGGCGCGCGGCGGGTCCGAACCACGACGGTCCGCACGACCGATCTTGTCGGCCGGCCGACGCCGGACGGCAGCAGGTCGGCGAGGCGCTCGCTGGTCGAGCCCCCGACGTCGGCGTCCGCGCTCGATTCGTCGTCATCCTCGATCACGCCGTCGGCCAGCCAGTGCGCCTCGGCGACGCGCGCGCTCACGACGACCAGCGCGGGGACGACGCCGACGGTGAGCGCCGCGGCCGCAAGGATCCGCAGCGGCGCGACGCCGAGCGCCGGCACGTCGACGAGCAGGAGATCCGCGAACCAGCCGACCGGCACCGCCGCCATGAAGGGGAACGCCGCGGCCATGACCGCGCCGAGCGCGTCCGACACGAGCAGCCCGAAGTACGCGATCGCGGCGACGATCGCGATCGCGGTCCTGTTGTCGGCGATCGGCTCGACGGTCAACAGCGCGTGCCGGAGCACGATCCCGACCAGGAAGCCAAGCGGGACCGCCCACGCGAGCACGGCCGCGACGACGACCGGGAGCGCGAGCACCGGCGCGACGGCGTGAGCGCCGACTGCGAACCCGCCCGCGAACAGGACCAGCGGGATGCCGATCCACGCCCCGACCACGGCGGCCTCGGCCAGCAAGGTTCCGACGACGGCGTCGAACACCGGGACGGTCGTGAACAGTCCGGCGGGGGCGTCCGGATCGCCGCGGTAGTTGATCGTCCGGATCGCGACGAACGACGCCGCGCCGAGCCAGCCCATCGCGACGAGGCTGCGGACCCGCTCGGTCGCGACGAACTCGGCGACGTCGCCGCCCATGCGGAGATCGACGCCGAGCCCGTGCAACAGCCCCACGAACAGCAGTATCGGGAACGTCATCATCAGCCCGACGAGTCCCAGCACCGCGAGCTGCGTCTTCCGTTCGCTCATCTTGCGCCAGCCTCGTCGGAGCTCGGTCCGGGCGATCAGCCGGTGGCGTCGGAACGCGGTCCCGTCGATCACGAGGGATCACCGTCCGCGCGTCGAACGTGTAATGTCACGAACGTCTCTCGGCCGTGTGTTCGACAAGTCGTCTCTTGAAGTATGTGGTTTTGACGCGAAACGCGGCCCCGCCGTGAATTTCTATGCGATATCGCCGGTTAGGAAAGTAAATTCACGCGTACGGGAATTTATTTGTACGTGGGGTGCAGTACGGTAGGATATGGAGCGGGACGAGCCATCGGGTGGCGACGCGTACGTTGAGGCGCGAATCCCGGCAGCGCTGTACGAGCGGCTCGAGGCGCTGTTCCGGGAGTACCGGGGGTACGATCCGTCGTCGGTCCAGGAGTGTCTGAGCGTCGTCGCCGATCTCGCCGAGCGGCCCGACCGGGAGGCGACTGCGGCGGCTGCCGACGAACGGCGCACGGGCCCGGCCGCGACGCGGAACTCCGCCGGAGCGCCGAACGCGGAGTCCGCGGAGCCTGCCGAGAGCCCGACGACCGCGGCGGCTGCGGCAAGCGACGCGCCGAGCGACGAACCCTCCGCGGAGATCGTCGACGCGATCGACGATGTGTTCCCGACGAACTGGTCGGCCACCGACGACGCCGAGCGGTTGCTCCCGCTGGTCGTGCGGCGGTACGTCGCCGCGACCGACGCCGACACGCGCGTCGAGCGCGAGAACGCGGCGCTGTCCGCTGTCGCGGCCCGCGAGGGGACGACGGCCGAGGAGCTCCGGGAGACGCTCGTCGACGACGTCTACGGCGGGCCCGCGCTACCGGGCGACCTCGCGTCGGAGTTTCTCAGCGAGGGGCTGGAGAAAGTCGAACGCCACCTCGACGACGCCGAGCGCGAGACGCTCTCGCCGATCGATCTCGTCGAGGGCGACGCCGATTCGGGAACTGCCGTCGGCGAGATCGGCCAGGTCGACGGTCCCACCGACCACGCCGCCAGCACCGATCCCGCCGTCGACACCGCCGCTAGCACCGATCCCGCCGTCGACGCCGACGCGGAATCGAACGACGACGGAGACGACCTGTCGGTCGGACTCGATCTCGGTCCGGGGAGCGGGGACCTCCCGCAGGAACTGGCCGACGAGATGGCCAGCGACGGCGGCTCGGTCCAGGGCGTCGACGAGCGCGTCGACAACCTGTTTACGGGGCCGAACGGGCTGACCGAGATCGGGCTGGATTCGATGATCTCGGGCGCCAGGGCCGACTGCGAGATCTGCGGCGCCACCCGATCGATCCGGTCGCTGGAGACGACGACGGAAGCGAGCGACGACCGGCGGGTCGATCTCGTCTGCCCGGACTGCCTGTAGCCAAAAGCAAGCCTCAAAACCCCCCGGCACACACATCACCCGCATGGCTATCGTCGAAGCGGCGGCGGTCGTGATCCACACGATCTTCGCCGCCCTCTGGGTGGGTAGCGTCGTTTTCATGACTGTCTCCGTGCTCCCGATGGCGAAAGACGGACTGCTCGATCCCGAGGCCGTCGAGCGAGCGTCCGGAACGCTGACGTCGATCACGCGCTGGAGCGCGCTGCTGTTGCTGGCCACGGGAAGCTACATGGCGTCGAGTTTCTACACGGCCGATGGGCTGTTCGGCAGCGGTCGAGGCCACCTGGTGCTGTCGATGGTCGCGCTCTGGCTGGTGCTGACCGGGCTGCTCGAGATGACGACGCGCCGCCTCGAAGACGGGCTGCAGGCCAAGCGCGTCCGCGCGCCGGCCGCCGAAACCGAGACGTGGTTCCGCGCGGCGTCGGTCGTCGGCCTCGCGCTGCTGACCGTCGCCGGGCTGCTGTCCTCGCCCGGCCTCATCTGAGTCGGGCATCCTTCCTCGCTCCCAAAGCATCTTCCCCCCGCGTCTTTTGCCGAAAGCGTCGTACCCGCCAGTATGGCCGAACAACCGCTGGATCGGGAGACGCTGCTCGACATCACGGTCAACGTCATCCCGCTGGGGATACTGGTGATCTTCATCCTCCTGTTCACGTTCGTCACGCCGTGGGGGCCGCGCTTCGGCGAGGCGAACACGCTGCCGACGCTGATCATGTACGGGCACATGCTCTTTACGACGTTCGTGCTCGTGCTCGTGACCTACGTCGGCGCGAAGTACATCTCGCGCGACGAACCCTGAGCGGACCCTCGCGAGCGTTCGGCGTCCGGGCGGGCGTCGCGATCGACGAACCGCGACGCGGACGTCGAATCGAGTACAACGGGTGATGTAAATCCGCAACGGTTTTTCCGGCGACGCGCGCACGGAGAGTCATGGCAGATTTCGGACCCGAACCGGACGCCGGCGACCGGACGCCGCGGTGGACCCGCGAGCAGGCGTCGGAGATCGATCGCAGCCCCGACGCCGTCGCGCCGATCGTCTACCCGCCCGACGAGCAGGACACGCCGGAGTTCCACGTCTGGGACACCTGGTTCCTGCGGAACCGCGACGGGTCGATCGCGGAGATCGACGGCTATCGCGTGACCTTCTCGCTGACGGCGCCGGCCGACCTACTGCCCGGCAAGCGCCACGACGTCGCGACCGTCCGGTACTTCTACTCCCGCGACGGGCGCACCTGGCACTGCGGCGGCCCGGTGTTCGACGGTGATGCGTTCGGCTCGCGCCAGTGGGCTGGGTCGGCGCTGTACGACGACCGGGCGGACGGAGAGGGGACGGTCTACGTCTACTACACCGCCGCCGGCGAGCGCGGCGAGGACGAACTCACCTACACCCAGCGGATAGCGGTCGGCGCCGGCGGGCGCGTCGAGACGACCGACGAGGGGCTCTCGATCGAGGGACCGTTCGACCACGAGGTGCTGCTCGAACCGGACGGCGACTGGTACGAGCGGGAAGACCAGTCCCGCGGGATGATCTACACGTTCCGCGACCCGTGGTTCTTCGAGGACCCCCAGACCGGCGAGACGTGTCTGCTGTTCGAGGCCAACACGCCGATCCCGGAGGGCAGCGACGCCGGCGACGGAGACCCGCACCACCAGAAGTTCAACGGCAGCGTCGGCGTCGCCGTCTCCGAGACGGGGGACCCGACCGAGTGGGAACTCGACGACCCGCTGCTGGAAGGGGTCTGTACGAACCAGGAGCTCGAACGGCCCCACGTCGTCGTGCGCGACGGCCGGCACCACCTGTTCCTGTCGAGCCACGAGCACACGTTCGCGCCGGGGATCGAGGGGTACGACGCGCTGTACGGCTTCGTCGCCGACTCGCTCCGCGGCGAGTACGAGCCGCTCAACGGGAGCGGGCTGGTCGTGACGAACCCGGCGAACGCGCCGTTCCAGACGTACTCGTGGGTCGCGTACCCCCACCGCGAGGAGCTGCTTGTGAGCAGCTTCTTCAACTACTACGATCTCCGCGGGCTGTCGCTGGACGACGTCGCGGAGCTACCGCCCGAGGAACAGCAGCGGCGGTTCGGCGGGACGCTCGCGCCGACGCTCCGACTCGCCCTCGACGGGACGGAGACGCGCGTGCTCGGCGCGCTGGAGCACGGCCACCTGCCGCTCGCGGAGGAAGCCCTGCCGCCGCTGCTCTCGGAGTACCGGAGCGACGACGCCGGACGGGGCGAGTACTGACCGCCCGGGAAGTAGCGGTCAGCGTCGCGGCGTCGAGCCGCCGAAGCGACCGCCACCGCGGCGTCCAATCTCCCCGGCGCCTACTCTTCCGCCGGCTCGGCGGCCGACGCTGCGCGCTCGTCGTGCTTCCACGCCGAGCCGAGCTCCCAGACGTCGAGCGATTCGACGGTCGCGGTGCCGCCGGTCGCGGCCACCGACAGCCGGTCGGCGTCGGCCGCGGTCGGGTAGATCCGCGTCGTCAGGCAGTGGCGCTCGTTGACGAACAGCTCCAGCACCGAGCCGTCGAGATAGGCGGTCAGTTCCAGCGGCCCGTCGACCGGTGAGACGGGCATCCGCTCGGGCGCCTTCGTCGACCGCGGGTCGGCGCTCGATTCGGTCCGATCGACCTCGACGTGACTGTCCCGCGCGTACCGGATCGGCGTCCGCTCGTCGCCGTCGGCCGAGTCGCAGACCACCACGGAAAACTCGTCGGCGTCCTCCAGTCGGACCTCGGCGCGGAGTTCGATCGACCGGCCGCGCCCGAGGTCGCGCCGCTCGTCGGTCAGTTCGACGCCGCCCTCGTGCAGCCGTCGCTCGCGTAGCTCCTCGAGTTCGGCCGCGGGGCGCTGGCGGAGCCGTCCTTCGTCGTCGAGATCGACGCGCCGCGGGAGCGAGAGCGTCCCGGCCCAGCCGGCGTCCCACTGGGCGCTCTCGTCTCTGGCCTCCCAGCACCAGCCCCAGGTGAGCCAGCGACCGTCGTCGGTCCGCATCGACTGTGGCGCGTAGAAGTCGCCGTGATCGAGCAGCCCGGTCGTCTCGACGTCGAGCTCGCCGTCGGCGTACTCGCCGAGGTAGTAGCGGACCTCCTCGTAGTTCGAGATGTGCAACAGTCGCTTCGCGCCGAGGTCGAGCAGCTCGGGACACTCCCACATCGCGCCGTCGCGCTCGGGCTCGCCGGTCAGGATCGGCCCCTCGTAGCGCCAGTCGGTCAGGTCGCCGCCGGCGGTGTACAGCAGCGCCGTGCCGCCCCCGCCCTCGACGCCGGAGCCGATCAGCTGGTGCCAGCGTTCGTCCTCGTACCAGACGTTGTGGTCGCGGAACTCCGCGACCCAGTCGTCCGTCGAGCGCAGCGGCGGCTCCGCGGGGAGGTCGGAGATGACGGGGTTGGCCGCCGACTTCTCCCACCCGCGCAGGGACCGATCGGCGGCGGTCGCCAGACAGGGCAGTTGCTCGTCGCCGCGACCGCCGGTGTAGAGGACCGTCGCCTCGCCGTCCGAGACAAAGGCACAGCCCGACCAGCACCCGTCCCGATCCGGCCCGTCGGGCGAGGGCGTCAGCGCGACCGGCTCGTCGCGCCAGCGGACCAGATCGTCGCTGACGGCGTGGCCCCAGTGGATCGTGTCGTGGTACGGACCGCCGGGGTTGTACTGGTAGAACACGTGGAACTGCCCGTCCCAGTGGATCAGTCCGTTGGGGTCGTTGAGCCAGTTCGCCGGCGGAGAGACGTGGTACCGCGGGCGATTCGGGTCGTCCGACAGCTGCGAGCGCATCGCCGAGAGCGCGTCGGCGTCCTTCGGTCGGCCGTCGACGAACGCCCCGGCGTCGACGGCCAGCGCCGACAGCAGGTTCTCGAGGAGGCGCGCGCGGTTCCGTTCGCACTCCTCGGTCGTGTCGCCGGCGAAAGTGAGCGCGGTGCCCAGCCCGGCGACGCCGCCGTCGCCGACCGACCAGCCGATCAGCGCCGGCTGGTGGGCGACATCGTCTGCGTCCCGGATCGTACTCGCGAGCACGTCGCCGCGCTCGGGCAGCACATCGTCGTACCGCGCGTACGGCTGCGGGCCGCCGACCGACCGCGTCGGGACGCGCAGGCCGTCGAACCCCGAGAACGCGCGGTGGTCGTCGTACAGCGATTTGCGGAGCAGACCGATCGTCGTCTCCGGGTGATCGACGCCCGTCGCGTCCGGCCCGACGGGATCGACCCCGAGGGCAGGTACGGCCTCCTGGGCGCGCAGCGACAGTAGCAAGCCACCGCCCGCATCGACGTACGCCCGGATCGGGTCGACGGCCCGTTCGAGCGCCGGGTCGTCCGCGACCGACTCGTCGGCGTGCCACCAGAGGACGTCGCAGTCAGCGAGCGCGACCTCGCCGGACGCGACGCCGGAAAGTGACAGTGTCTCGACGGTCGCGCCGGTCTCGGCGCACCACTCGATCGCGGCGCGCTGCTCGGGGGTCGGATCGCCGGAGAGCACGAAGCCGACGCGACTCGCGGGATCGGTCATATACACTGTATCGTTCGCCAGACGCTATTAGGCGTGCCGACACGGGATCGTTGGCGGGTATCGATACAAACCGACAATATACGTGACAGAAGTTTCCGCCCCGCGAGAGCGATCGGGGTTCGACTAGCCCGGGCGCTGGCAGCGGGTCGGCTGAAAGAGATTGGACGAACATCGACCGATTCGGGTAGTTTTCCCCATCCGTATACTTTTATTATGCCGTATATATTTAGATTGTGCGGGTTTGATCGGGCAGTGGACGGGCGTAACGAAGTTCATGATAACCGAACCGGACACGTACATCGACCAGTACGACGAGGACCACGGGGTCGGGTATCCGATCAAGTTCGTGACGCTGTCGGTGATCGCCGCGCTCTTCCTCGAGCTCGGCGGCGGTGGCGGAGCGCCAGTACGACTCATTTCTGAGAACCAAAACGGATTTGTTACGGTATGCCCGGACTTCGACCGAGATGTACGCAGGATTGGTCGACGGCACGGGACGGATCGGATCGTCAACGACGGAAGGCGAGGGACGTCGCCTACGGATCGACGCGAACGGGCTCGTCGACCCTGCGGTCGGTGACAGCGTGAGCGTCGCCGGGGCCTGTCTCACCGCGGATCGAGTCGGCAACGGCTGGTTCGAGGCGTTCCTCTCGGCCGAGACGGTCGAACGGACGTACCTCGCGGAGCTGCCGCTCGGTGCCCCGGTGAACTTGGAGTCGCCGCTCGCGCTCGGCGAACCGATCGACGGCCACCTCGTGGGCGGGACGGTCGCCGCGACGAGCGAGGTCCTCGCCGTCGAGGACGACGAGGCCGGCTGGACCTACGAGTTCGCGATTCCCGACGGATTCGCTCCGTACCTCGCTGAAAAGGGCGCCGTGACTGTCGACGGCGCGAGCCTGACCGTCGCCGAACTAGACGCGGATCGATTTGCCGTGGCGGTGATCCCCGAGACGTACGAGCTGACGACGCTCTCGGAGAAAGAACCGGGCGATCCGGTCCACCTCGAACCGGACCCGGTCGCGACGTACGTCGAGCGCCAGCTCTCGATGGCCTGAGCCGAGTCGACGGGGCGGCACGCGACGGAACATCCGGACGGGCGCCCCCGAAGATTGCTCCCCGAGGACTATTGCTTTCGGCATTCTCAGGGAGCGTATGGGAGACACCGTTCTACAGATCGACGGCGATCGATCGCGGACCGAGGTCGCGTCGACGCTTCGAGCGCTCGCCGAGCAGCTCGACCGCGGCGAGGAGGTCCGGCTCGTCGGCGACGGCGAGACGATCGCGGTCCGGCCGGCCGACGAGCTGGCCTTAGAGCTAGAGGTCGAGCAGGAGTCCAACGGCGACCGTGAGATCGGGGTCGAGATCGAACTGGAGTGGACCGAGCCGTCCGAGCCGCCGGGCGAGGCCGCCGAAGCGCAAAGTCGTTCGAGAGAGGGCAAAGCCCTCTCTCGTGATCACGAAAGAGCGCAGGGCGCTCTTTCGGACGACGCTTCGAGCCCTGATTCGGCGTCGCCTCGTCAGGACGCCACGGAAACGACTGGCGCCGGGGAGGACGACGAAACCGAAGAGCTTCCGGACGTCGAGGCGCCCCCCGCGGCGCCCGAGGAGACGGACGCCGATACGGCGGTGCCGGTCGACGCCGACACGATCGCGAGCCTGGCGCGGTTCGAGGTGTTTCAGGATCGCGCCGACGAGTGGCGCTGGCGGCTGGTCCACCGCAACGGGAACATCATCGCCGCAAGCGGCGAGGGGTACACGACGCGACAGAACGCCGAAAAAGGGATGCGCAGCGTGATGCGGAACGCGCCCGGCGCGAGCATCCTGCGCGGCGAGTAAGGCGGGTCGGGTCTACTTTTCGTCGACGTGGCGGACCGAGGAGGCGACGCCGCGGGTGCTCTCGACCATCTCTGGGCCGGACATCGTCGCGCGGCCGACGCCGAAGGCCTTCGGGCCCTCGATGACGATCTCGTCGCCGACGCGGATCTCCTCGTCGGCGTCGACGATCCCCGGCGCCAGCACGTCGCCGTGCGGGACGAAGGCGTCGATCTCGACGCGTTTGGTCGGTGCGGGGCTCTCGACCCACCGGCGAGCGCCCTCCAGAGTGAAGGCGAGGACGCCGTAGTTGGGCACCATCGCGGCGAGCTGCTCGCCGTCGGCGTCGTGAACCCGCAGCTTGGGGTAGCGACTCTCCATCGAGATGTCGTCGAACAGTTCGTCGCCGGCGCCGGGACCGAACTGGTAGTCCGCGATCGCCCGCACGGTGTTGTGCTCGCGCTCGCGCTTCAAGAACTTGAGCTCGCCCTGCATCGCGCTGGCGAGGTTCGCGAGCGACTCGTCGTCGGTGGGGTGGTCCGCGACGGTGTACTCGAAGTCGAGTCCGAGCTCGGCTTCGACGCGCTCGCAGATGTCGCGGTACCCCTCCTCGGGGACGTGCGCGATAACTCTCGGATACTCGTTGCGCCGGAGGTACGCCTCCAGCACGTCCGCGACGAACTGCTTTTCGTCCTCGGACCAGCGGCCCGTCACCACCGAATCGTAGTGCTGCGCGGGGTAGGTGGTCTCCAGCTCCTGGGGCACGACGCCGATCGGGCTGGTCATCGAGACGGTGTGGCCGCGGAACTGGACGGCGTCGTGGAACTGGCCGTGGCTCTGGGACTCGCTGTAGGGCTTCTGTGCCGAACACGGCACCAGCACGAGCGGGTTGTCGAACCGGTTGGTGTACCGGGTCGTGACGCGCTCGGCGAACCGCTGGATCTCGACGCGCCGGATCGTGTCCTCGGTAGCCGAAACCAGCTCCGATCCGCGGAGCACCGGCGTGCGCTGTTCGAGGTACGACCACTGCTGGTCGAACTGGCGGAACGCGGCGGTACACCACTGCTCGTGGCGGGCCTGCCCCTCGATGTAGTCCCGGAGGCGGCCGGCGCGGATGCGCTCCCGGACGGTCCCGAGCTCGGCGCGCAGCGCGTTGACGTTGTGCTCGACGCAGTCCTCGCGGTCGAACTCGTCGATCGATCGCTGGCACGCCGAGCAGGCGCAGGGAAGTTCGGTGAGATCCGAGAGGAAGTGCTCGCCCTCGCTGGTGAGATACTTGCCCTGGGTACCTTTCACCACGGCGCGGTCGGCGTCGAACAGGTCGACGCCGGCGTAGACGAGCGTGGCGACGTTGGCCGGCGTCGCGACGCCCGAGAGGTACAACGCGCTGTCGGCCGGGATCGCCTCGCGCGTCTCGACGACGGCGTCGCGGAACGCCCGCCCGTGGCCGACGACGTTCTGGGTACCCGAGAGGACGTAGGCGTCGGCGCCGAAGTCCGCGGCCGTATCGGGATCGACCACGACCGCGCTGGGGTAGTCGACGTCGGGGTAGTCGACAGCGAACGAGTCCTTGACTTCGTCGGCGGTTCCGGAGGGGAAGCCGCGGTGGGGCAGAATCGTGAGGCTGCTCTCAGATCCCTCGGGAAGCTCCCGGTCCTCGGGCCACAGGCTGCCGGCGTCCTCCACGACGTCGTCGACGAGCGCCGGCGTCGTCAGCGGCTCGTCGAGGCGGAGCTGGGCGATCCGCGCGGCGGCGTCCCGCTCCAGCACCTCGAAGTAGTCGGTCATACCTCACAGGTGCCGCGGCGACCGAATGAGGCTGTCGGTCCCCGTCGGTGGGCGCTCTGCCGGTTCGACGGCCGACGTCGAGCGGCGTCGGTGTGACGCCGAAGCGGCGTCGAGCTGAATCGACAAAGTAGCGGACAGGCGGCACTCGACTGGGAGTCCACAGCTCCGAGAGTAGATTCGCGGGGCGACGTGCCGCGCAATCGCGAACCGCCCCGCGGCGTCGGTTAGATCACGGCGGGGCTGGCCGCTCGATCGGTGATAAAGCTGTGGCGCAGGAAGCGGTGGTTCGGCGTCCGAAACGAAGGCGGTCTATCTGGACTGCGCCGAGAGGTTCCAGAGCGTCACTCGCTCGGGGATCCGAGCCAGCGCGGACTCGTGCCAGCCGCGGTGACCCACAGTGAACTCGACGTCGGGGTTCAACTCCGCCAGCCGGGCGATGCCGTCAGCGGCGCGTTCGAGCGCCCGCCGATCGCGGCGGTCGGGAACCTCCGCGGTGAGCGGGTACGTCTCCGAGAGTTCTCTGGGGAACGGGCCGAACGGCGGGACGACGCGCCAGGACTCGTCGAAGCTGTCGGACTTGTTGCCCTCGGTGAGCAGCACTTCGCCCTCGGGATCGAGCCGGTCGAGGCGCTTGTGGTGACGAACGACTTCGGGACGGTCCGCGCTCTCGGCGGAGAGGTAGAAAAAGGCGTTCTTGGAGGCGGGATCCGACCGTTCGAGCTGCTCGGCGTGATCGCACAGCGCACGGTAGCCGTCGAGCATCGCGGGGTGGGCGCGGGCGCGAGCCTCGACGAGTTCCAGCAGGTCGCCGTCGCGGATCGCCTGCTTGATCCGGCGGATCTCCTGGAACGTGACGTGGAGGTTGTGGGCGGCGAGTTCCTCCTCCCGGGCGCGGTCGTCGAGCGCGCGGAGTTCGTCGGGCGAGAACTCCGTACAGACCGGACACGAGCAGGGTAGGTAGTCGAGTTCGTCGAGGTGCTCGGTGCCGCTGACCGTGAGATACCGACCGTCCCGGGCGTACAGTGCGTAGGCGGCCGAGTCGAACAGATCGCAGCCCATCGCGACCGCGAGCGCGAACATCATCGGATGGCCGGCGCCGAACAGGTGGACCGGTGCGTCCTCGCCCAGCCCGCGCTTGGCGGCGGCGACGGCGTCGACCATGTCGCCGTAGCGGTAGTCGTTCATCAGCGGGACGACCGCGCCGACCGGGAACACGTCGAGATCGGTCGCGTCGGCGTGTTCGGCGGATTCCTCCCGAAGATCGAGGTACGTCGACCCCTGGACCGGCGCGTTGACGAGCATCTCGCCGGTGTCGATCCCTTCGGCTTCTTCGAGGCGTCGTTTGGTCGTCGCGAGCTCCTCCTCGGCGCGCTCGCGGTCGACGTCCGGCGGCGTCGGGATATCGACGGGCGTGCCGATGTCAGAGCCGATCTTTCGCTGGAACCGGAGAATCTCGTCGGTCGTCACGTCGATCTCGCCGTACTCCGAGAGCTGGAACGAGCCGGAGTCGGTCATGATCGCGCCGGGGAACTCCAGCATCTCGTGGAGGCCGCGACCGAGAGCCTCCTCGCGGAGTTCGTCGTTGCCGTGGATGATGTAGGAGTTGGTGATGAGGATCTCGGCGCCGAACTCCTCGTGGAGTCGCTTCGGGGAGATCGTCTGGAGGTTCGGGTTGACGACCGGCAGCAGCACCGGCGTCTCGACGGTGACGTCGGCGCGGGGGACCGTCAGCCGGCCGATCCGGCCGGCCGCGTCGGCGTCCCGGAGCTCGAAGTGCTCTCGCATTACCGGAGCGTGGCCCGGCGCGAGGGTAAGGATTCCGTTCCGGGATCAGTCCTCGACGAGCTCGTAGTAGAGCACGGCCAGTGCAGCCCTGCCGTCGCGAACGTCGTCCGCCGCGACGGCCGCGCGGAGCTCGTCGAACGAGGTGGTGTCGGTCCGGATGCTCTCGTTGTGGTCGAGGTCCTGTGCGGCCGTGGGTCGACAGTCGCGGGCGACGAAGAAGTGCAGCACCGAGTCGGCGATGCCGTTGGCCGGCTCGACGGTCGTCATCTGGCTCATCGACTCGGCCTCGAAGCCGGTCTCCTCGCGGAGTTCCCTGTGGGCTGCGGCCGCCAGCGACTCGTCCTCGGGTTCGACGCTGCCGACGGGCAGCCCGCGGTTGATCCGATCGACCGCCTGGCGCCACTCCTCGATGACGACGACCTCGTCCTCGGTGGTGAACGGCAGGATTACGACCGCCGGTGGCTCCGAGAGGTAGTCGTACTCGCCCTCGGTGCCGTCGGGAAAGCGAACGTCGTCGGTCACGACGTCGAACCCGGGACAGGAGTAGGCGATCTGCGAGTCGAGCGTCTCCCATCGAAGGTCGTCTTCGGCCATCGCCCCGTGATTGCGGCGCCATCTCGAAAAGCCTCACGACAGCCGGTCCCCCTGGTCTCCGAAAACCAGACGAAAACTGACTAGTTCGATACCGTTACATTACCGGCTCTCGACGGTTTAGCAGCGTATAGTCTAAACACTGATAATAGTAGATACACTTTTCCGGCTCGCCACCTCAGTAAGGCGTAGTTACCTCCGACCCATGCAACGCAACGCAACCGAACGAAGAACGCGGGCCGGCGCCGAGGAGAGGGACGTATTCTGGGCGTACCACGACGAAGACAGCCCGGCGAAGCTGAGTACGACGATCGCGCACGCCCTGGCTGATGTGCTCGGTGCGGACGCTTCGGTGATGCGAGAGGAGCTCCACGACTGCGTCGATCTGCGCGGGCTCGATCTGCTCTTTCGCGACCGAACCGACGGGACGCCGCGCGCCGGCGGGTACCTCAGTTTCCGACTGTACGACCATCAGGTGACGGTGTACGCCAGCGGCGACATCGCCGTCGAGCCGCCGGCGCCGACTTGCGGGGCACCGCCCGCAGTCTGACCCCGGCGATACTCGTAATCTCTCCTTACCCGCTGTTCGTCCAGTCGACGAGCGTTCGCTATCGACGGTGACGTTCGGGCGTGGCCGGCAACGGCCGATCGTTCGGCGTCCCAACCAAGAAGTACTTTCGCGGCCGGAAGCAACAGCTACGGCCGCTGAACCGTCTGAACGGTCGCTCCCGACTATACTCGTGGCTCCCGGCGACTAACGAGCCGGACGGTCGCCGGCGCGCGGCGCCAGCCGTCGGCGGCCGACGAACTCACCCATGACAGACGCAAACCGACAGCCACGATCCGAGTCGAACCGACAGCACGACGAATCGACCCGACGGAGAGACGAGCGCGGACGCGGAGACGAGCTGGGCGGCTACCGGACCGCGATGGACGTCCAGGAGACGACGATGGACCAGGGCCAGCAGGCGATACGCCGGACTGCGGAGTTACAGCGGTCGTTCGCGCAGGCGGCGCTCCGCGGGATCGAGAGCCAGCAGGCCGCCCAGCGTCAGGCCTTCGAGTTCACGAAGGCGGCGATCGGCAGCTACGTCGACACGATGAACTCGATGCTGCCGGCCATCGAGGACGCCCAGCAGCAGTTCGCACGGGAGGCCGCGAGCGCGGGCGACGAGATGACCGACCAGTTTCAGGAGACGGCCCGGGAGATGGGCCAGCAGTCGGAGCAGTTCGGCCAGCAGATAGCCCAGCAGGGTCAGCAGACGGGGCAGCAAGCTCGGCGACACGTCGACCGGAGGAGCCAGCAGATGTCCGGAGCGGCCCAGCAGACCGGACAGCGACCGGGCCAGCAGGTCGAACAGCGAACAGCCGACCAGTCGAGCGGGGCCGGGCAGCCCAAAAGTGGCGGGTTCCAGCGCGCGGATGCCCCGCACGAGCGCGGCATCCAGCCGTCGTCGAGCGGTCAGCGCGGCGGCGGGTATCAGCCGCCACAGCGGCCCGGCGCCCGATCGCAGGCGCCACAGCAGCCCACGCGAGCATCGCCGTCGCAGCACGGATCGACCGGACGAGAGCGCGGTCAGCCCCACTCCCGATCGCCCGGAACGACAGGGCGATCCGGCGAACAGACGAAATACCGGCAGCCATCGGGGTCGACAGCCGGATTCCAGACGGGGCGAGAACAATCGGGAGACCAGACGAGACGAGGACAGTCGGAGTTCCGAGGTTCGAGCGATCACGACGATTCCTCGGACCGTTTCGGCGGCCAGACGTCTCCGACGCATCAGGAGCGCCGGGAGGCGCCACAGACCACCCGCACGGGCGATGAGACGTCGCAACGCGAGATCCCGATCAGTTCGTCACCCGAGCGGACGCACAGCCACTCGCAGAGATCGAGCGCCGAGTACGGCACTCGGAGCGATGCCGGCAGCGAGTCGAACGAGGAACGCGAGGAGCCGCCCGAGTGATATGAGTTCCCTCAGTGATGCCGTCGGGTCGGTCGTCGTCGACGCTGCGGGCGACCGAGTCGGCGTGGTTACCGACAGTGACGGTGACCGGCTGTTCGTCCGACCGGAACCGGGCGCCCTCGACGCCGTGGCGAGCAAGTTCGGCTGGATGGAGGCTCGACGAGACGCGTACCCGCTGGCGCCCGAACACGTCGCCACCGCCGGCGGTGGAACGGTGCGGCTTCGGGAGTGACGGGCGAATCGAAATCCGCACGGCCCCGCCCGGCCGAGGCGCCGATCGCTCGGAAGCCGAAACTACCCCGTCGATGGACGAACGTACCGCGCCGGGGCAGGCTGCACCGCCGAAGAAACTCGCGATGAACTTCCGGACTGAACTTCGGTAGCGACGCCTACGTTTCCGTTTCTCGACCTCTCACGAGGCCTGCGTTTCGAAGCGACGTCCTATCCGGTCCAACGGTCACGTCGTTTTTCCGCGCCAGCGGTCAACCGCGAAACGCTATGTCTGAAGATCAAAGCCGCGGAAGCCAACGTATCTCGACGGATCGCGAGACGATCAGAGGCTGGGCAGACGAGCACGAGGCGGTCCCGGCCCGGCACACGGGGGCCGAGGAGACGCGATACCACGTCGTCAGGGAGACCGATCTCGGAGGCGACCACGAGCGCATGGAGTGGGACGAGTTCTTCGCGGAGATCGACGACACCAACCACGTCGTCGTGTACGAGGAGTCGGCCGAGAGCGAGCCGTTCGACGTCCTCGCCCGCGACGAGGCGCTCGTCGAGAGCGACGTGGAGCGCGAGGAGATCGAGCGCGCGCTGACGGAAGGCGAGGTCGTGACCAGCGAGGTCACCGAGACGACCGTCGTCGAGAGCGTCGTCGTCGAGGAGGCGACTATCGAGAGCGAACTCGTCGACACAGAACTCGTCGAGGAGCGCCTGGTCGACGCCGAGCTGATCGAGCGGGAGTGTACGGGCTGCGAGATCGTCGCCGACCGGGAGGGAGAGGACGGCGCGCTGTTCGACGAGGAGCGGTACTTCGACGCCGTCCGAACCGACGAGCGGTCGGATCACGAGGGAACGGGCGTGTTCGGCGCCGGCGGCGGGAAGGATCTGCCCTACTACGCCGAGCTCGACGTCCGCGAGACGTGGAGCGCCACGCGCGAGTTGCTCGAACGGTTCACTGTCGAGAGCGAGATCGTCGACACCGACATCGCCGAGAGCGATCGCATCGAAGACGTCGACATCGACGTCGAGGGCGTCCAGCGGGACATCCTGCGGAGCGACCTGTTCGACGAGGACGCTGACGAGGAGATCGTCACTCAGTACGACATCGAGAGCGAGTTCGGCGAGGGCGACGCGATCCATACGTTCTTCAACCGGCGCCGGACCGTCGAGGACGAGATCGTCGACGAGAAGCGGCTCCGCGCGGACGTGACGGGCGGAGAGATCCTCGGGATGGAACGGATGGAGACGATCGACATCGACTCCGAGTTCACCGACGACGAGGGGCTCGCACCGCTCGAAACGCGCGACGCGGAAGGGTCCGCGGCGGAACCGGCGCTCGACGACGAGTCGACCACGGCTGGCGGTTCGACGGCCGGGACGGCGGAGGGGGAAACGGCCGGGGCGGCGACGCTCACCGAGGACGACGTGGGCAAGGAGGTCGTCGACGCCACCGGCGAGAAAGTCGGCATGGTCGCGACCGTCGACGAGGCCGAGAACGTGATGTACGTCGACGCCGACCCGAGCATCACCGAGCGGATCAAGGCCGCGCTCGACTGGGGCGAGGTCGGAGAGGAGGACTATCCCGTCGACGCCGACCACGTCAGTCGCGTCGACGACAACGTGGTCGAGCTGAAACCCGAAGAGCACCTCTCGGGTGAAGAGTCGTCGCACTGACGCCTGTGATCATTTTTGGTCTTGTTGAAATCCTCAGCTGAAAACAGTCTTCAAGCGTCGTGCTGAATGCAAGGCGCGAATGCAGCACTCTCTGCCCACGCATTTGCGAGGATGCCGACGTCAGCACAGGCTGTTTAGGTATCGACAGCCGGAAGCGTAAATGAAAACGTCGACCCCTCTCCGGGTTCGGAGTCGACCCAGATCTCGCCGCCGTGGCGTTCGACGATCCGCCGGGACAGCGCGAGGCCAATGCCCGTTCCCGAGTGTTCCTCGCGGGTATGCAGTCGTTGGAACACCTCGAAGATATGCTCCTGTTCATCAGGATCGATCCCAATGCCGTCATCCTGCACTGAAATAATCCACCGTTCGTCATCACGCGCGGCGGAAATGTCGATCTGCGTCGGCTCGTCGCTGTACTCGATCGCATTACTCAGCAGGTTCTGGAAGACTCGGCGCAACTGGTTGTCGTCGCCATCTACACACGGGAGATCGTCGGTTGTGATTTCAGCGTTACTTTCGTCGATCCGCATTTGGAGATCTTCGCAAACGTCATCAAGGACATCGTCGAGGTCGACCGGTTCGAACGGATCGCCACGCGTTTCGATACGCGAGTACTCGAGCAGTCCGTCGATCATCTCCCGCATCCGCTCGGCGCCGTCGACAGCGAACTCGAGGAACTCTTCACCGTCTTCGTCGAGGGCATCGCCGTACCGATCCTCGATTAATTGGAGGTAGCTCGTAACCATTCGTAGTGGCTCTTGCAGGTCGTGGGAGGCGGCATAGGCGAACTGCTCTAACCGTTCGTTCGACTCCTCGAGTTTGCGCTGGTACTCCCGTCGTTCGGTAACGTCTTGGGCGACGAGCAATCCCGCAAACACTTCTTCGTCGTTGTTTCTGACGGGCAAGGTGTAGGCGAACAGGTTGCGATCGTTGTACTCGGCCTCGAACGAGTTCGCCTCGCCCTCCAGCGCAGCCTCGAAGTACGGTTCGACCTCCTTGACGATCTCGTCCGGATAGATGTCGTAAACGCTGTTTCCGATCCGATCTTCCGGGGAGACACCGGCTGCGTCCAGTAACTCCCCACCGATGGCCGTGTACTGCAGGTCATCGTCGAACAGGCCAACCGCACCGTTCGGGAAGTTTTCGACGAGCGTCCGGTAGCGCCGTTCGGACTCCTCGAGCGCGCGTTCGCGCTCCTTTCGTTCGGTGATGTCGGTGTAATGCTCGATGCGGCCGCCGGCGTAGAGCCCAGACTCGATGGGCTGGCTCCAGTGGTTTACCCAGCGTTCCTCGAGGCTCTCCTCCCCGAGGACGTGGCTCTCGAACTCCTCGGTGTAGGTGTTGTCCTCGTAGGTGGCGGTCACGCGGTTGGCGAACCGTTCGGGCTCCTCGAAGATACCCGCGATCTCCGCCTCGATGAGCGCTCGTTTGTTCTGACCGACGATAGCCTCGCGATCGAGTCCGAAGAACTCCTCGATCGCCTCATTGATCCAGACGACCTCGAAGTCGGAATTCAGGATGAACGTTCCCACGTCTGATGTGTCGAGGACATCATTCGTCAGCGACCGATAGCGCGCCTCGCTCTCCCTGAGTGCCTGTTCGCGCTCTTTGCTCTCGGTGATATCTTCGATGGCGAACACAGCACTCTCGATCTCTCCGTGGTCGTCGTAGACCGGCGCTCCGTTGATAGAGATCCAGACTCGTTCTCCGTCCGGGCTAGATATTCCACTGACATGGTCGAACACGGGTTCTCCGGACTCCATAACTTGCGGGAAAGGCTTCTCGCCATCCGGAAGTGGTTCGCTGTCAACGTCGACTTCGGTCCACTCGGAATCGTCAAAGCTGAGGTCGTTGATCTGGTCTTTGCTCCGACCGTAGATCTCCTCAGCGCGGTCGTTGGCGAACTGCATTTCGCCGTCACTGTCAACGATCGTGATGCCGATTGGACTCGTTTCAACGATTGTTTCGTAGCGGGTCAGTTCTCGTTCACGTCGCTTCCGTTCGGTGATGTCGCGGGAGTAGACCGACAGGCCCGATTCTGAGGGATAGATGGCGTTCAGAAACCACTTGCCCCACGGAGGATAGTAGTCTTCGAAGACTACGGCCTCTTGTGTTTCAAGAGCCTCATACAGTGCGTTCTCGTACGCCTCCGTGAGATTCTCGTTACGAATGTCCGAACCAATTGCGTCCTCATCCAGATCAAAAAGGTCTGCTGCAGTGTCGTTCAGATAGCGAAAGCGGAGTTCTTCGTCGAGGGCGTAGAAACTATCCGAGATTCGATCGAAGACCTCGCCGAGGTCGCTGTCTACCGCATCTCTTTCCCACCCCTTCGTGAACGCTTGTCCGTGCGTGGATGGCTGCCACCACACGCGTCCGTTTCCTCCGACTTTCTTTGTTTCGAGTTGGTCATGATCGACGAGTCGCTCTAAGCGCTCGTAGGTGCTCCGGCGGCCGAGGTCGAGTTGTTCGGTCACCTCGGCTGTCGTCATAGGTGCTCCTCCCGTTTCGAAGAGGGCGAGGGTCTCCCGAAGTGCATTCGTCAATGGCGAATCGGTCACTGTTTCAGTTATTCACGACACAGATGGATAAGCCCTCCATCGTTGGAGGCAGTATTATAAGACGAGCGGATTATAGGTGCTCTTCGCACAGGACACGTACTCTGTAGTCAGCACCACGTTTGTATCAACTTCTGAGACTTTCAACAGAGCCACTGATTTATGTTTGACTGACCGGCTGGGTACTCGTTACTAGAATGCGGGAAAAGTGGGCCGGCGCGAATTCGAATCGCGGTTACGGCCACCCGAAGGCCGAAGGATACCAAGCTACCCCACCGGCCCGCAATAGAACCAAAGCCGGGGTCATTTTTAACGGTTGCGGAACAGCGTCCGGCGATCAGTAGGTCTCGAACCCGTCGGTATCGAGGTAGTTGTGCGCGACCGTGATGGCGTGGTCGGCGTGCAACCGCTCGGGGCCGAGCCGCACGCGCCGGTCGGCGGCGTCGTCGAGCAGAGCGGTCTCGTCGTCGGTGAAGTCGTTGTGGTCCGAGAGCACGAAGATCGGGTTCTCGGGCGGGTCGACCTCGACGACCGGGTCGCCGTCCTCGTGGAGCTGGACGACGGTCCCCTCGACCGACTCCAGCAGCGGCTCGAAGCCGCGCCGGGTCAGCGAGACGCCGGGCGAGGCCTCGACGGGCATGTGACCGATCGCTTCCTCGCGCTCGTCGAGCGCGTTGCGGACGAGCGCGGCCGTCGAGCGCTCGTCGGGGTTCAGGCGGTGCAGGTCCGAGCCCTCGAACGAGACTGTGAACTCGTCCTGCAGGACGAGATGCGTTCGGACGTCCTCCCGAATCGCGTGCGAGAGGAAAAAGGCGGAGTTGACGCAGCGACAGAGCACGTCGAGGCGGCCGGCGCCGCCCGCGATGTCGTCGAGCGAGAAGTCGGGCTCCGTGGGGACGTCGTGCCCGAGCACGATGAACTGGCGCATGCGACCGACTCGGACGCCGGCGGGCATAGTGGCGTCGGATCGCGGCGGCGCTCGCGGAGCAGTCGGGTTGCCGGACGTGACGCCGCCGCGGCGGCCGGGAGTGCGTGCTCGCGCGAAGCGCGGGCCGCACGACCTGGGGGAAGGCAGGCCCGCGGTGCGGTGGCGGTGCGGTCGCGGTGCGGAGGCGGTCCTGGTGGAAATGCAAAGGGCGAGGGAGCGAACGTAGTGAGCGACCGAGGGCTTTGCACACCGCAAGGCAATTGACCCCGCCGCGACTGTTTTCGGCCATGACTCTCACCGAGCGGGCCCGGGCGCTGCTGGAGTCCGGCCCGATCTGCGACGCCTGCCTCGGCCGGCCCTTCGCCGACCGCAGCTTCGGGCTGACGAACGCCCGGCGCGGGCGCGCCCTGCGGACGACCGTCGCGCTGGAGGACGACGAGCCCTACGAGTCGACCGAACCCGCGGAGTGCTGGGTCTGCGAGGGCCACTGCGGCGACTACGGCGAGTGGGCCGAGCACGTCGCCGAAGCCGCCGAAAGCGTCGACTTTTCGACCTACCAGGTCGGGACGCGCGTGCCGCCGCTGATCGAGGAGAACGACGTGTTGCTGCGCGAGGAGGCCGGGATGGAGGAAGACGCGGGCGAACTGTTCAAGTCGGCGTTCAACCGCGAGGTCGGCAAGCGCGTCGGCCAACTCACCGGCGCCGAGGTCGACTTCGACCGACCCGACGTGCTCGCGCTGCTCAATCTCGAACGCGAGGGCGACGTCGAGTTCCAGGTCAACCCCGCGTTCGTCTACGGGCGCTACCGCAAGCTAGAGCGGGATATCCCCCAGACCGAGTGGCCCTGCCGGGAGTGTGGCGGCAGCGGGAAGCAGCTGGCCCCCGACGGCGAGGAGGCCTGCGACCACTGCGGCGGCAGCGGCTACCTCTACGACGACAGCGTCGAGGGGTACGTCGCGCCCCACGTCCGCGAGGCGATGGACGGCGACGAGACCGTGTTCCACGGCGCCGGCCGCGAGGACGTCGACGCGCTGATGCTCGGGACGGGCCGGCCGTTCGTCGTCGAGGTGAAAGAGCCCCGGCGCCGCGACCCGGATCCCGAGGAGCTCGAAGCCGCGATCAACGACGCCGCCGACGGCGCCGCGGAGGTCGAGGGGCTGCGACTCGCCACCCACGAGATGGTCGAGCGCGTCAAGGAACACGACGCGAGCAAAACCTACCGGATGGACGTCGAGTTCGACGGGCCGGTCGCGGACGCCGCGCTCGCCGAGGCGCTCGACGAACTCGAGGGGACGACGGTCGACCAGCACACGCCCCAGCGCGTCGACCACCGGCGGGCGAGCCTGACGCGGACGCGCGACGTCTACGAGATCGAGGGCGAACTCGACGACGACCGCCACGGAACGCTCGAACTCCACGGCGAGGGCGGCCTCTACGTCAAAGAACTGGTCAGCGGCGACGACGGCCGTACCGAGCCCAGTCTGGCGGGGCTGCTCGGCGTCGACGCCGAGGTGACGGCGCTGGACGTGATTGCAGTCGAGGGCGAGTCCGAGCCGTTCGAGGTCGCGGAGTACTTCCGGGACGGCGAGGAGGAGTAGCGCCGACGTTCTTGGTCGATCGAATCTACTCGTCGTCCTCGTCGACGATCTCGATCCCGCGGTTGTTCACCGCGCTGGGGTCGAGGCCGACCTCCTGGAGGAAGTCCTTGTACTCGCGCTCGCACTGCTCGGCGTCTTTCTGCTGGTCGGAGGCGTGGTCGCACAGCGCCACGAGATCCTCCGGCACGTCGTTCGTGTAGACGATCCAGTGGTTGATCAGGTCCGACAGGCGGCGGATCGGGCTGGTGAAGTGGCCGTAGATCTCGAAGTTCAGCGCGTGGTGGCCGCCGAACGGGTCGTTCATGTACTTCGCGCGGGGCATCACCTTCATCACGGCCCACTGGATCTTGTCGAGCTGGCGGCCGGGCGCCTCCTCGAGGGTGGCGTTGACGGCCTTGCGCGGGTCGTCCCACGAGTCCGCGGGGATCGAGACGCCGTCGAGCTCCTGAATCTCCCGCAGCGCCTCGTCCCACTCGTCGGGGCTGGGCTGGGGGTGGACGCGGTACATCGCCTCGACGCCGCGGTCCCACATGAGCTTGTGCGTGACGGCCTTGTTGGCCTTGAGCATGCACTCCTCGATGATGGTGTGGGCGCGGTCTCGGGCCGGGTTCAGGACGAGCGACCCCTCCTCCTTGCGCTGCTCGTGCATCCGGTCTGCGACCTCCCAGACGAGCTCGCACTTCTCGGCGAGGTCGACGTCCTGGTCTTCCAGCAGGTCCGCAGCGGAGTCGGGCTCGTCCAGCAGATTCTCGGCCTCCGAGTAGGTGAGCCGCGCGTCGCTGCGGATCACCGACTTGTAGATCTCGATCTCGTCGTAGCCCAGCGTCTCCTTGTCGAGGTGCATCTCGACCGTGTGGGCGAGCCGGTCCTCGTTCGGGACGAGCGAGCAGACGGTCTCGGCCAGCACCGGCGGGAGCATGTGGATCGTGTACCCCGGCAGGTAGACGGTGTTGCCCCGCTCGACTGCCTCGTCCCACATCGCGGTGTCGGGGTTGACGTAGTGAGTGACGTCGGCGATGTGGACCCACAGCACGTACTCGTCGTCCCGTTCCTCGATCGAGATGGCGTCGTCGAAGTCCTGGGCGTCGATCGGGTCGACGGTCCAGGTCGTCATCTCCCGCAGGTCGTCGCGCTCGTCGACCTCGTCGGCGATCTCCTGCTGGATTCCTTCGGTGCGGGCCTCGGCTTCGTCGAGGACCTCCTGAGGGAAGCCGTCGCGGATGCCGAGCTTCTCGAACAGTTCCTCGCGCTTGTTCTCCAGGTGCCGGGCCATCTCCTCGTCGATCTCGACCGGCCCCTGGCTCTCGGCCGTCCCCGCTTCGGCCTGCGACTCGCTGGTCATGCTCGGTGGTAGGACGGTGGGACGGATAGACGTATCGCAACGGTGGCGGAATCGGCTTCGGCCGCCGTTCCCGCCGCCGGGCGATCCGGTCGGTACCCTTATGCGCCCGCTCCGACCACTCGCGCCCGTGACAGCTATCGAACTCGACGGCGTCTCGAAGCGGTTCGGCTCCGTCACCGCCCTCCGTGATCTCGACCTGACCGTCGAGCAGGGGGAGGTCTTCGGATTCCTCGGCCCCAACGGCGCCGGGAAGTCCACGACGATCGATCTGCTGCTGGACTACCTGCGCCCGACCGAGGGGCGCGTGACGGTGCTCGGAACGGACGTGCAGGCCGATCCGATCGCCGTCCGCGAGCGCACCGGCATCCTTCCCGAGGGGTTCTCCACGTTCGCGACGATGACCGGCCGCCAGCACCTGCAGTTCGCGATCGACGCGCGCGACGCCGCCGACGATCCCGACGCGATCCTCGACCGAGTCGGCCTCGGCGACGCCGGCGACAGGCGGGCCAGCGGCTACTCGAAGGGGATGGCCCAGCGCCTCGCGCTCGGGATGGCGCTGGTCGGCGAACCGGACCTGCTCATTCTGGACGAGCCCTCGACGGGACTGGACCCCCACGGCGTCCGCCGGATGCGCGAGATCGTCCGTGAGGAGCGCGACCGCGGGGCGACGGTGTTCTTCTCCAGCCACATCCTCGGGCAGGTGGAGGCGGTCTGCGACCGCGTCGGCATTTTGCGGAGCGGCGAGCTGCTCGCGGTCGACACGCTCGACGGCTTGCGCGATACCGCCGGCTTCGCGGGCCAGCTGTCGGTCACGCTGGATCGCGAGCCCGACGGCGCGGTCGAGGACGTCCGGACGCTCGACGCCGTTTCGTCCGTGGCCGTCGACGGACGGACGATCACGGTCGGCTGCCCCGACGGCGTCAAGGCCGACGTGATCGACGCCGCGCGCGAGCGGGGCGCCGCCGTCGAGAACGTCGAGACGGCGGACTCGTCGCTCGAAGACCTGTTCGTTGCGTATACGGAGGGCGAAGCATGAACTGGCCGCTGATCTTCCGGGAGGATCTGCGGGACGCCTACGACCAGTACCTGTTCCAGACCGGCGTCGCGATGTTCGCGCTGCTGTTCGGACTCATCGCGTGGGCGTACACCCGGACGCCGGCGAACCCGGCGACGCTCGTCGAAGGGCCGCTGTTCCTCGTCTCCTTGGTGCTCGTTCCGGCCTTCGCGCTGATGAGCGCCAACGAGACGGTCGCCGCCAAGCGATCGGACGGACGGCTGCGGCTGGTGTTCGGACTGCCGGTTTCTCGGCGCGACGTCGTCGTCGGCAGCTACCTCGGCCGGGCCGTCGTGTTCGCCGCGTCGCTGCTCGCCGGCGTCGCCGCGGCGGCGATCGTCGTCCAGATCCGGGGCGACACGCTGTTGACGTCGGCCCTGCTGGCCTATCTCGGGCTGACGCTGCTGCTGGGGCTGGCGTACCTCGGCGTCGCCGTCGGCCTCTCGGCGGCGATCCGCTCGACGAAGTGGGTGACCGTACTCGTGTTCGCGATCTTTCTGGTGTTCGCGTTCGTCTGGCGGTTCGTCCCGACGGGCGTCGTCTACCTCGCCAACGGGATGGAACTGCCCGCGACGATGCCCGACTGGACGGGGCTGGTGTCGGGGCTCTCGCCGAGCGTCGCCTACGAGAATCTGATGCGGACGTACGCGTTCGCGGGCTCGACGACCGACCCGGCGGCGTGGTTCCTCGAACCCTGGGTGAACGCGACCGTGCTCGCCGGCTGGATCGTCCTGGTCCCGCTGCTGGGCTATCGGCGCTTCGACCGATCGGATCTGTAGCGGCATCACTCGACGCCGGCGTGCGGGTGGACGGTTCGGCGGCCCCGGAGCCGCCGAACCGGCGACTACTACTCCTCGATCGGCCCGTAGCGTTCCTCGACGAGCGCGCTGTACCAGGAGAGAAACTCGTCGCGCGAGTGCTCGCCGGCGTCGACCTCCACGAGCAGCCCCTCGAGCTCGTCGCGGGGCTGGTGGCACAGCTCGCGGTCGCAGGCCTTGCAGAGGTACTCGAACTCCTTGCCGTCGCGATCCCACCGGTCGCCGTACTTGTCGTACTCGCGGGCGTGATCGCGTCGGAGCGAGGTCCCACAGGCGATGCAGGTGACCGACTCGGTGTCGCGGGACCGGGATCCCCACATACGCTACCACACGGCTCGGGCCCACTTAGCGTTTTGTCGACGAGAACCGACACGACCGGCCCGTATCGATGAGAAACCCGCCGGCGAGCGGACGTGATCGGAACCGTTCCGGCAGGGGAAAATGGTGATCCGGACGCGAGTCGGAAAGCGATCGAGGAGAACACGGACGTTTACGCAGTGAACTGGCGAAATACCGGCAGCGAATATCGACCTCGTTGACCGCGCAACGGCGACCGAGCGCACCGACCGGGTACGCGAGCCCGAACTGGAGTGAGTCACACACTACCACGCAGGCGGCGGGGGACTACGGCGCGACTACGGCGTCGCGCCCCGGCGCTCGCCGACGGTCGACGCCGGTATCGACCCGTTACCCCCGGCGTCGGGCGTCTCTGCCGGAGCGCGGCGTTTATGCTGTCGGACCTGTTCGGTCCGCACATGGACATCAAATCGCGCCACCACCTCCGGAGCGACGACGTTTCGGAGCTGGAGTCGGTGATCGAAGGACAGCTCGGCGTCGACGTCGGCGGCGACTCCTACGAACTGGTCGAGCTGGAGGGCTCGGAGTTCGATCTCGTGCTGGTCGACGGCGAGCCGCTCGTGCTGTACTACGAGGACGAACCGTTCCTGACCGTGCGGGGCGCCAACGAGCGTCCCCCCGAGAGCCACGTCGTCACGGTCGACGCCGGCGCCGTGTCGTTCGTCAGCGACGGGGCGGACGTGATGCGACCCGGCATCGTCGAGGCCGACGACGACGTCGAGGCCGGCGATCTGGTCGCGATCGCCGAGGAGTCCCACGGCAAGGTGCTCGGGATCGGTCGCGCCAGGGTCGACGGCTCGGAGATGGTCGGCGACGAGGGCAAGGTCGTCGACTCGGTCCACCACGTCGGCGACGACCTGTACGACTTCGTCGTCTGAGACGCCGCGCTACGCGTCGGCGTCGTCGCCCGCGTTCGTTGCGTCCTTTTCCGCGTTTTCGGCGTCGTTCTCCCCGCTCTCCGTGTCGTCCGCCTGCCGAGCGATCGCGCTCCGGAACCCCTCGACCGCGAGCTCGTAGGTCTCCTGCAAGTCCGCGACCGGCGCCTCGGTGGCGTCGACGCGCAGGTCGTCGTAGAAGCTCGTCACCTCCCGATACTCGGTCCGGGCGACGCGGACGGCCGCGCTCTGGACGGTCTGGTCCTCGCGGCGGTCGCCGCCGGCCTCGTGGCCCGCCGCGAGCGCGTCGATCAGGCGCTCGGCGAGCGGCGCCGGGCCCTCGGGATCGTCGATCACGTCGACGCGCTCGTCGTGGGCCGACGCCTCGTAGGCCGACGCGGTCGCCTCGATCACCTCGGGCCCGGTCAGCAGGTTCCCGGCGACCGTGTAGCCGTCGCCGCTCGCGTGGCCGAACCAGTCTTTGCACTCCTCGCCCGAGAAGGTGAAGGCGCCGTCCGCGCCGACGCCGTGAAGCTGGCGCTCGGGCGCGCCGTCGTCGGCGTTGACCAGGGCGTCCAGGGCGTCCTCGATCGCGAGGCCGTCCGCGAGATACTCCACGCCCTTTCGGCCGAGTTCTACGTTCACGAAGCTCTGGGTCGCGACGGCGCCGTGCTCGTTGACGAACGGACAGAGCCGCCCGACGCCGGGCAGCCGCGTGGTGACGGCGACGCCGAAACGCGTCTGCACGATACCGCTCTCGTCGGTGTAGGACTCGCGCGCGCAGATGCTGAACGTCACGCCGGGCAGTGGCGTCGCCAGCGACAAAAACCCGCGCTCCACGGCATACCCGATTCGCCCCCGGCCCGTCCGACGCTGGAAGTTGCCCTATACCGGCGCGAAAGTCACGTTTACCGTTCGAGTATCACAACCTTACGTCGGTAATCGGGACGATTACTTCAAACGGTTGTCTCGACGGCTGGATCGATGCCAGAACGAAGCTTCCCGACGCGGTCGCTCGCGGTCGCAGCCCTCGCGGTCCTCGCGCTGGGCGCGATCGTCGCGGCGACCGCGGCGACACCGATCGCACAGCCGGCGGACGATCCGAGCGCGCAGATCGCGGACGACCAGCGCGCGCCGTCGCTCGCCCAGGAGAACGCCACGGACGGCGAACCGATGGAAGACGAGTTCGTCGTCCCCGCGCCCGAGGAGGGCGACGAGTACTTCGAGGCCGTCGCCGACGACCGCAGGTGGATCAGCTACGTCAACCCGCGCGACGAGTACCGAGATCCGTATCGCGGCGAGGGCTCGGGCAAGATCTGCGTCACGCTGCTGAATCAGGACGGGGAAGTCGTCGCCGGCGACTCGGTGCCTGACACCCGCGTCAGGATCCCCACCGGCGAGACGATCTCGTGGCACTCCGAGGCCGACCCGATCGAGGTCGAGTTCCCGCTGACCGAGCACTACGAGCGCCCGCTCGACTCCGATCAGTTCGGCACCAGCCCGGACGTTCCCCAAGGCGACGGCTACATGGACAGCCACTGCATCGAGTTCCACGGGCCCGAGGAGACCGCGACGATCAGCTACGGCGAAGCTCGCGTCGAGGGCGAGCACGCCGACCGGATCGACGTCGTCGGCTACGTCCAGAAGACGAACACGTGGGACTCCGACGTCGATCCGATCGCCGCGGCCGAGCCTTACGAGGACGCCGGCGGCTGGACGTACGAGCCCGACAACTCTCACGGGCAGGCCGTCGTCGTTCTCCAGCTCGATCCGCCCGCGGACGACGACGGGACGGACGGGAACTCCGGCGGCGAGGACGGATCGAACGGTAGCGACGGCGAAACCGACGACGAAAACGGAACCGACGACGAGAGCGGCGTGGACGACGTCGGTGAGAACGGACCCGACGACGGAAACGAGACGATCGGCGAAAACGAGACGGACGGCGGAAACGAGACGGACGCGAACGAGAGCGACGGCGAAGGCGGGACCGATTCGACCGACAACGGGGACGCCGAAACCGGGGACGACGCCGACTCGCTGCCGGGCTTCGGCGTCGAGATCGCACTCGCGGCCCTGTCGATCGCGGCGCTCGCGCGGACGCGGCGCTGAGCCCCGATCACGCCGTTCGGTCGACGGCCTTCGTCGGTCGCTCGAGGAGCGGCGTCAGACCTGCGTCCGACGGGCGGCGTCTCGTCGCCGAGTTCGCCCGCCGCGCGAGGGCAAGAACTATACTCGCTCCGCCGGTCGGGTTCCCACATGGGTCTCATGAGCACGATCCTCGGGGGCCGGGGTTCCCGGAGCACCGAGGACTACGTCGAACTCGACCTCGACGACTTCGAGTCGGTCGCGACCGAGGCCGCGATGCAGGTCCACGTCGCGGAGATCGCTGGACAGGCTGACGCCATCGACATCAAAGACGCCATCTACGACGGCGACATGGTGGTCGCGGACATCACGCGACTGCGAACCAGCGACAGCACGACCGAACACGTCATCGACGAGCTGCGACAGGTCGCCAGCGAGGTCGACGGCGACATCGTCCAGAAGGGCGACGACCAGCTGATCGTGACGCCGACCGGCGTGAAGATCAGCCGCGAGAAGCTCGGCGACGGCGTCTGAGGCCGGAGTCGAGGAAACGCTCGTTTTACCAGCGGCCGTCCTTGAAGTCGCCGCGGCCGCCCTCCGTGCGGTCGACCCCCATGATGCTTTCCTCCTGATCGACGCCGAAGCTTCCGCCGGACTCGGGGACGCGGACGGTCACTTCCTCGACCTCGGGGTACTTCTTGATGAGGTCGGCCTCGATGTTGCCCGCGGTGATGTCCGCGACGTCGCAGCCCGCACAGCCGCCGCCGAGTTCGACGACGACCTCGCCGGTCTCGGGGTCGGCCTTGCGGACGTTGCTTGTCCCGCCGTGCATCTTGATGATCGGCATCTGCTTTACCAGCCAGGTCTCGATCTCCTCGGCGAGCGTCTCCTCGCCCGCGTCGTCGGCGGCATCCTCGGAGGCGTCTGTGCTCATTGCACGTACCTAGGGGTTCCGGGGATGGAAAGCGTTCGGGTTTCGTGAACTATGATGGCAGATCCGGTCCGGAGGTGGGGAAAGAGCTCACTCCTCGCCGGCGCCGCGAGAGCGCGACCGGGCCAGCGCGCCGGCGCCCAGCCCGAGCGCCGCGGCGCCGACGCCGAAGCCGGGCAGCGGCGAGTCCGAGTCGCCCCCGCCGGAGCCGTTCGACCCCCCATCGGCCGAGTTCTCGCCGACGCCGTCGGGAAGGCCGTCGTCGTCGACCGGTCCGTCGGGAAACGTGTAGAGACGCCCTTGCTCGGCCAGATGAGGGCTCGTCTCCTCGGCGCTGCTGGCGACGACACAGTCGCCGGCTCGGGCGATCTGGGCCGTCCAGAAGCTGGCTTCCTCGGGCTCGCGCCACCAAGCGATCCGCATCGGCGTCGACGGGTCGCTCAGGTCGTGAATCTGCACGCCCCCGAAGTACCACGACGAGTAGAGCCGCCCGTTCGCGATATCGAAATTGTGCGAGGTGGTGAACTGCCCCTCGCGGGTGTTGTTCGTGTCGGCGCGGGCGTCGGGAGCGTCGATGTGTGCGAGTCGCTCTGGCGCCGCGGGGTCGGAGATGTCGAAGAGGTCGATCCCGCCGGGGCCGCCGACGGTTTCCTCCTCGGTTTCGACGGCCCAGGCTTCCTTGCCGACGCCGAGCAGCGATCCGTCGTCGCTGAACTCGCAGTAGTGGGCGTTCCCCTCGGGGATCATCCGCTCGGTCCCCGCCTGCATGGTGTCGAGTTGCGTCAGGTCGTCGAGGTCGTAGTCGCCGACGCGGGCGACGTAGGAGGGGTTCGCGGGATCGGACACGTCGACGAGCCACGTGCCGATGTCCCAGTAGGCCAGCGCGGCCAGCCCGTCGCGGACCTGCACGTCGTGGAGCGGCCGCAGCGACCCGACGACGCTCGCCCACCCGTCGTCGTGCTGCAGCGGCGACCAGCGGCCGACCTGTAAGAGCTCGCCGCCGTCGGCGTCGAGGATCACGAGCGGATTCGAACCGCCGTCGTTGCCGGTGAGATAGACGCGGCCGTCGACGAACTCGGCGTTGTGGATCGGGAACTCGGTCGGGTAGAAGGTCAACAGCTCCGGGGCGGCCGGGTCGCTCACGTCGTACAGCAGGACGCCGTTCGTCGCCTCGACGCTGGGGTTGGCCGGTCCGACGACGATCAGCCGGTCGCCGTCGACGCGGCAGTCCCAGAGCTGTCCGACGGCCTCGTCCGATCGATCCGCGAGCGGCTCCCGAATCTCGGCGAGAAGCTGCGGATTCGCGGTGTCCGACACGTCGACGGTCGCGACCCCGTCGCCGGCGGCCACGTACGCCACCTCGCCGTCCGGTCCGACGACGGCCTCCTTCGCGCCGTCGATATCGACGCTTCCGAACGGCAGGAAGTGGCTCTCGGGGTGGGCGGCCGCGCTGCCGACAGTCGTGAGCGCGAGCGCGCCGGCGCCCGCTCGCAGAACGTCGCGTCGTCGCATGCCCGGTGCTCCGAGTGTCAGAGAGTTAAGCCGTCCGGTCTCCGCGACGCGGCGTCGAGACGCCGGAGGACGCGAGGCGTCCTCCGAGCCCTCACTCGCTAGCGCTCGTGAGGACGCCGACGAGCATAGCTCGTCGAGCCCTGACTCGACTCCGTCTTGTCAGGACGCCGAAGCGCGTTGCGCTTCGAGCTCCGACTCATTACGCTCGTCGGGACGCCGCTGCGGAGGGGACATCCGGCTGCCCGCGGTCCCTCGACTACCGCACTCGGGATCGATCGCCCGTTCCGTCTGTGATGGTCCAGCCGCGGTCGCTCGACTATCGTACTCGCGACCGGTCGCCCGTTTCGTCGGTGATGGCCCTGCTGCGGTCCCTCGGCTACCGCACTCGGGACCGATCACCAGTGCCATCAGTCATCGCGCTCGCGAGCGCCCCTTTCACCACGACGTCGTCGCCCAGATTCGTCAGCTGGACGTCCGGCAGGTTGGTAAAGACCATCTCGGGGAGCTTCTCGCGGATCGGTTCCAGGACGCGTTCCTCGTTGTTGAGCGCGACCGCGCCGCCGACATAGACGACGATCGGCGCGTAGGCGTGGATGATGTTGGCGATCCCCATCGCGTTCCAGTGGGCGGTCTGGTCGATCACGTGGTCGGCCAGCGCGTCCTCGCCGGCGTGCTCGAACACGTCGGCGGCCGAGAAGTCGGGATCCTCGATCGGCATCGCGGTGTCGACGGGGTCGTCCTCGTAGATCATCTTCGCGTACCGCGGGATGTTGTTGCCCGAGCAGTACGCCTCCCAGTGGCCGTCCTTGCCGCAGCCGCAGGTGAGCCGGCCGTGGGGATCCAGCATCATGTGGCCGACCTCGCCCGCGTTGCCGTCCCAGCCCGAGAGGACGTTCCCGTCGGTGCAGATGCCGGCGCCGATACCGCTGGAGATCGTCAGATAAACCATGTCGTCGGGGTTGCGATCGCTGTGGAACCGTTCGCCGATGACGCCCGCGATCGTGTCGTTGTGGAGGTGGACGTCGTCGCTGTCGATCAGCTTCGAGATCGGCCCGGTCAGCGGGATCCGGTCGATCGTGTCGGGCAGGTTCGCCGGGTCGATCACCGCTCCCTCGGCCAGGTCCAGCGGCCCGATCGAGCCCACGCCCGCCGCGACGACCGACGTCGGTTCGATGCCCGCGTCGTCGCAGGCGATCCGCAGCGACTCCAGGACGGCCTCGGTGACCGCGATCCCCGTCGGGCCGCGAGGCGTCCCCCGCTTGTGCGCGCCGATGATCGTCCCAGCATCGTCGGCGACGACCGCCCTGACGTTGGTCGCACCGAGGTCGACCCCCGCGTAGTTCACCATGTACGTGGGAAACGAGCGCGGCCGCACTTAATTGCATAGTTTTCCGCGGCCGCCTCGCCCTCGGGTGGTTGCCGCCGCCGGACGCCGAGAATCGAGCCGGCGGCGGCGCTACGCGATCGGGACGCCGGTCGAAAAACACTGAAACTACGTCTGGCGCGAGGCGCTACTCCTCGCGGACGAACGTGACCGGGCACGGCGCCGACAGCATCACCTTCTGGGCGGTGCTGCCGAAGACGGCCTTGCCGGTCGGCGACCGCTTGCGGCCGCCGACGATCACGCGGTCGACGCCGATCTCCTCGGCGAGGTCGACGATCGTCTCGCCGTGCTCGCCGACGGCGCCCCGCACCTCGAACTCGACGTCGTAGGCGTCCAGCGAGTCCGAGAGCGTCCGGATCGTCGCGTGGCGCTGGGCGACCTCGTCGGGCGAGACCTCGGTGCGCTCGGTGTCGAACTCCAGGCGATCGAGCACGTCGTCGTACTCGTCCTGTGTGAACACGTGGGCCAGCACGACTCTGGCGTTCGAGGGCGCCGCGACCTCGACGGCGGCTTCGGCGATCTCCTCGGCGCGATCGGCGTCGCCGGGACCCACGGCGACGAGAATTTTTGTGAGCGTCATATCACAGTTTTCTCAACGGACCTTCTTAAGGATACTGACCGGGCGAACGTTTTCCGACGCCGTCGGGTCGGAGCCGCGGGACGCGACGCGGACGGAACCGCCGACGTTGATAACGTCGCAGGCCGACGTACGGGTATGATCGATACGGACCTCTCAGGTCGCGTCGCGCTCGTCACGGGCAGTTCCCGCGGCGTCGGCCGCGAGCTACTGCTGGCGGCCGCCGAGCGGGGTGCCAGCGTCGCAGTCCACTACAACACCAGCGACGACGCCGCCCGCGAGGTCGCCGCCGAAGCTGCCGAGCGCGGGGCGCCGGAGACAACAGTCGTGCGCGGCGACGTCACCGATCCCGACGCCGTCGACGGGCTGTTCGACGCCGTCGAGGCGGATCTCGGCGCGGTCGACGTGCTGGTCAACAACGTGGGCAATTTCGCGCCGGTCCACTGGGAGGAGATGGGCGCCGAACGGTGGCAGGACGTGTTCGCGACCAACGTCCACGCGACCTACCTCTGCTCGCGCCGCGCCCTCCCGGCGATGCGCGAACAGTCCTACGGCCGGATCGTCAACATCGGCTACGCGTCCAGCGAGAAGGGGCTGATCGACCCGAAGAACGCGCCCTACTTCATGGCGAAGGCCGGCGTCCTGATGTTTACCCGGATGCTCGCCGCCGACACGCAGGACGACGGCATCACCGTCAACGCCGTCTCGCCGTACGTCGTCGAGAACTCCGACGAGTTCCCCGAGGATCTCCCGCGAGGACGCCCGGCATCGTTCGAGGACATCGTCCAGGCGGTCATGTTCTTCCTCGACGACGACAGCGACTACGTCAGCGGCGAGAACATCGAGGTCGACGGCGGGTGGCTGCCCGAGGACGTCTAAAGACGACGCTACGGCCTTTTTCGCCCTCGGGTTCGCTCGCAAAGCGAGCGAACCGCTCGGACCAAAAAGCTCGGCCAAAAAGGTCGGGCGCTCTCTCCGGTCGCGACCGGTGAACCGCTCGCTTCGCTCGCGGACGGGAGCTGACTCACGCCCACGGCTCGTCGAGCAGTTCGTCCATCGACTCGACCCGAACGTCCGGCGTCGGCGTCGGATCGTCGACGCCGTCGCGATCGAACCACACCGATCGCAGGCCGGCACTGTGCGCGCCGGCGACGTCGTGTTCGAGCGAGTTACCGATCTTGACGGCCCGCTCCGGCGTCGCGTCGAGAGCGTCCAGCGCGACCTCGAACGGCTCCGGGTCCGGCTTCGGAGCTGTCTCGTAGCCCGCGTAGACGATGGTCTCGAAGCGGTCCTCTATCCCGAGGCCGCGGAGTTTCGCCGACTGCCACTCCCGGTCGCCGTTCGTGACCAGTGCGAGGGGGTACCTCTCGGACAGTGACTCGAACGCGGCCTTCGCTTCCGGCACCCACGAGACGTTCGCGTGGTCGCGTTCGGCCGCGAAGGCGTCCGCGACTCGGCGTCCGACCCCGGGGCTGCGTCCTGCCTCCGTCGCGAGCGCCTCGAAACACCGCGCGCGGTTCTCCCGACCGTCGCCGCTCTCCTTGACGTAATCGTCGAAGATCTCGTAGTAGTCCTCAACCGCGAAGAACGGGACGACCTCCGCGGCCTCGAACGCCAGCGAGAGAATTTCTTCGCCGGAGCGTCGGTACGTACAGAGCGTGTGGTCGAGATCGAATACGAGCGCATCCGCGGGGGCGGCCATACCGTACACTGCCGACAGACTGACAAAAAATCCGTCGGGAGCGTCTGCGTTGTCGCCACTGCCGCTTCGAAACCCCTTTCACGCTCACTGACTGACTAGTCAGTCAGGAATGAGCGACGCCCCCAGCGACGAGTCAGCCGAGGACGCCGATGAGCAGAGCTCATCGAACCCTCGCTCGAATTCGTCTCGCGAGGACGCCGATCCGCGCGAGGAGATCATGGACGCCACGTACAGCGCGCTCGGCGAGCACGGCTACGCCGACCTGACGATGCAGGACATCGCGGACGAGCTGGGCAAGAGCACGTCGCTGCTGCACTACCACTTCGACACGAAAGAGGAGCTGCTGGTCGCCTTCATCGACCACATCATGGCGGAGTTCCGCGAGGAGCACGCGCCGCGGGAGGATCTGGCGCCCGAGGAGCGGCTCCGCGAGTTCCTCGATCTGTGGGTGTTCGAGCCAGACGAGGACGAACGGGCCGCTCTTCACCTCGCGCTGCTGGAGTTCCGCTCGCGCGGGCCGTTCAACGAGGCCTACCGCGAGCAGCTGGTTCGGAGCGACGAGCTGCTCCGGGGCACCGTCGCGGAGATACTGAGAGCCGGCGTCGAGTCGGGCGCGTTCGAGCCGGTCGACCCCGAGGCGACAGCGCGGATGGTCGTCGCGACGCTGGACGGAGCGCGAACGCGCCAGATCACGCTCGACGATCCCGCGTACACGCCGACGATCCGGGACGAACTGGTCGAGAGGGTCGTCGAGCCGCTGCTGGCCGACTCGGGTGACGAACAGGACGATTCGAGCGAGGTGTCTGACCGACCGTGAGCGAGCGCGAGGACCGGTCGGTCGACGTCGTCGACGGCGAGCTGTTCCGCCCGCTGGTGGTGCTGTCGGCGCCGATCGTGATGACGATGCTGTTGCAGGTGGGCTACAACCTCGCGGACACCTACTGGGTCGGCCGCCTGGGCTCCGAGGCCGTCGCCGCGCTGTCGTACTCGTGGTCGATCGTGTTCCTGATGGTCAGCGTCGGCGGCGGCTTCACCGTCGCGGGGACGGTGCTGGTCGCCCAGAACAAGGGCGCCGGCCAGTCGGACCGGTCGCACCACGTCGCCGGCCAGACGATCGCGTTCGTCACGCTGCTGTCGCTGGGATTCTCGATCCTGGGGATCGCCCTGACGCCGACGCTGCTGCGCCTGATCGGTGCCGATCCCAGCGGCGCCGCCTTCCGGTACGCCGTCGACTACACGCGCGTCGTGTTCGCCGGGCTGCAGTTCATGTTCTGGTTTTTCATCTTCAACGCCCTGATGCGCGGGTGGGGCGACACCAGGACGCCGCTGTACCTGATGTTCGGCAGCGTCGTGCTGAACGTCGTGATCGACCCGATATTCATCCTCGGGTTCGACGGCAACCCGCTGTTCGCCATGCTCGGGTTGGAGGGTCTGGAGGCGTCGCTGTACGCCGCGACGGGATTCGAGGGCTGGTCGGTGATGGGCGCCGGCGTCGCGACCGTGCTCTCGCGTGGGCTGGCGGCGATCGTCGGGCTCTACATCCTGTTTAGCGGCTGGGCCGGCCTCCAGCCGACGCTCGCGGACCTGCGGCTCAAGCGCGACACGGTCCGCAAGATCGTCGACATCGGGCTGCCCACCGCCGGCGAGCAGAGCTTTCGCTCGCTCGGGATCACGGCGCTGACCGCGATCGTCGCGATCGCCGGCACGGACGCCGTGGCGGCCTACGGCATCGTCCAGCGGCTCGCCTCGCTGGTCTTCCTCCCGGCGATCGGGCTGGCCCGGGGCACCGAGACGGTCGTCGGCCAGAACCTCGGCGCACAGCAGGTAGAGCGCGCCAAGCGCGCCGTCATGATGAGCGCGGCGATGGTCACGGTCGTGTTCCTCGGCGTCGGCGCCGTCGCCTACACGTTCGCCGAGCCGATCACCGGCGTGTTCGTCACCGGCGAGGGGGCGGCCGACGTGATCGACGTCGGCTCGGCCTACCTGATGATCTGCGCGCCCGCCTTCGCTTTCCTCGGGATCTTCCAGGTCGTGCTCGGCGGGTTCCGGGGCAGCGGCAGCACGCGCACCGCGATGCTGCTGTCGATGCAGGAGATCTGGATCTACCGCATCCCGCTGGCGTACGTCCTGCTAGTGTACACCGACCTGGGCGTCGTCGGCGTCTGGTACGCGATGGCGTTTTCCTACGTCGCCAGCGCGCTCACCACGGGCGGCTGGTTCCTCCGTGGCACCTGGACCGAAAACGAGGTCGACGAAGGGCGCGCCGCGGCAGCGACCGCGGACTGAGCGGGGGTTCCGGGGGACCACAGGCCGCGCGGCGGCGTCCTGACGCCGCTGCGAGTCGGCGTCCTATCGCCACTGGAGTCGGGTCAGTCTTCCGCGAGCAGCGTCGAAACGCGGGCGTTCTCCTTGATCTTGAGGCCGGCGCCGCCGACCGACAGCGGCACCCGCGGGAGCTCCGCGACGTGCAGCGTCGGGTGGCCGGCGCCGCGCTCGCGGACGGCATCACGGATCTGCAGCGGAATCCGGCCCTCACCCGAAAGCGACTCGTTGTACTCGAGCAGGTACTGGCCGGCGTCGAGGTGCCACCACTGGTAGTCGTCCGATTCGTCTCGCCACGCGCGTTCGTGGGGGTCGAGATCGGCAGCCTCCAGCTCGCCACCCCCGAAGTCGACGCGCCCGGGCGCCGCGATCTCGTAGATCTCCGCGACCGTCAGGTCGAGGCCGGCGTCGGTGCGCTGGGTCTCCTCGTGGACGATCCCCTCTACGCGCGTCGCGAGTTCGTCGAGCGTCGGCATCGGCCGAGAAATCGGCCGCGGGCGGCAAAAGGCTGTGGTCGGATCCTTAAGTGTTCGACCGACGAACGTCCGCAGGTGAGGAAGGTTCTGATCGACGCCGATCCGGGCACCGACGACGCGGTCGCGATGGCGACGCTGCTGGCCGCCGAGAACGTCGACGTGGTCGGCGTGACGACCGTCGCGGGCAACTCGACGCTCGAGAACACGACGGCCAACGCCCGCTCCATCCTGGAGCTGTTCGATCGGGACGACGTGCCGGTCGCGAGCGGCTGCGAGCGCCCGCTGGCCCACTCGCTGTCGACCGGCGAGTCGATCCACGGCCCGGGCGGCCTGCGCGGGGACGTGCCGGCGCCGTCGGGAACGACGCTCGACGCCCACGCCAGCGAGTTCGTACGCGAGCAGGTCGACGAGCACGGCACCGACCTGACGATCGCGGCGCTGGGCCCCCTGACCAACGTCGCGGTGGCGATGGCCGTCGATCCCAATCTGGCCGATCGAGTCGGAAGCGTGATCGCGATGGGCGGCGCGGTCCACGCGGGGGGCAACGTCACGCCCGCGGCGGAGTACAACGCGTACGCCGACCCCGCCGCAGCGAGCCGGGTCGTCCAGGACGCCGGGCCGAATCTGGTGCCGCTCGACGTCACCGATCGGGCGACGCTCCCGGAGTCGACCGTCGCCGAGCTACGAGGCGGCGGCGGGCCGCTCGCGACCGTGGCGGAGTGGTGCGACTACCCCGAACAGCTCCGGGAGGCCGACGGTCACGCGATCCACGACGCCGCCGTGGCGGCCCACCTGACCGGCGACGTGCTGACGTTCGAGCCACGGGCGCTGTCGGTCGTCGACGGCCACGGTCCCTGCAGAGGGGCGACGATCGCGGACACCCGGGCGGACTCGAACGCCGAGCCGACCGCGAGCGTCGCGACCGAGATCGACGTCGAGGCGTTCCGCGAGACGGTCGTCGACGCGCTGCTGTCGCTGGCCTGATCCGTGGCGTCGAGGTGTCCCGGGAGAGACGATTGGCGCCATTTTTGTCCGACGCCACGGAACGATCACGCATGACAATCGACGACGTGCAGCGACTGGGCATCCACGAGTCGGTCGACGCCGTGTTTCCGCCCGCTCGACTCGAAGCTGCGCTCTCGGGGCTCGACGCCGACGTCGAGATCGTCGGAGACGACCCCGACCGCGTCGCCGAGTGCGACGGACTCGTCACGTTCGCCCACCGGGACTACTTCGTCGGCGCGGTCGAGTGGCTCCACACGATCCAGGCGGGCTACGACCGGTTCCCGCTCGACACGTTCGAGCGCGAGGGGATCGCGCTCACCAACAGCACCGGCATCCACGGCGAGAGCGTCGGCGAGACGGCGACGGGCTACATGCTCGCGCTGGCGCGGCGCCTGCACACCTTCATCGAGAACCAGCACGAGCGCGCGTGGGACCGGCCCGACTGGGACGAGGCGTTCACGATCGCCGGCGAGTCGCTGTGCGTCGTCGGCCTCGGCACGCTCGGCCGCGGCGTCGCCGAGCGCGCCGACGCGCTCGGGATGGACGTCTCGGGCGTCAAGCGCACGCCCGAACCGGTGCCGGGCGTCGAGCACGTCTACGCGAACGACGATCTCCACGAGGCGATCACGGGGGCGAAATTCGTCGCGCTGACGGTCCCTCTGACCGAGGAAACCCACAATCTCGTCGGCGAGACCGAACTTGCGGCGATGGACGACGACGCGTACCTGATCAACGTCGCGCGGGGCGGCGTCGTCGACCAGGACGCGCTCGTCGACGCGCTGGAGCGCGGCGAGATCGCCGGCGCCGCGCTCGACGTGTTCGAGGCCGAACCCCTGCCCGAGGACTCGCCGCTGTGGGACATGGACGAGGTGATCGTGACGCCCCACGCCGCCGCGGCGACGCGGGACTACTTCCGCGATATCGCCGAGCTGGTTCGCGAGAACGTCGGCCGGATCGAGCGCGGCGAGGATCTGCAAAATCGGGTGGCGTGATCGGCCAGCGACGCAGTTGGTCCACAGATTTTAACGGAGGGGCCCGGAAAATCCGGCACATGGACGAAGCGCTCGAAGTGGTCGACGTGCTCGCGGACTCGGGCTTCGAGGGACTGATCGCCTGGGCGCTCCGGATCGCCGGGCTGCTCGCGATCCTGGCGGGCCTGGGCCTGTGGCTCGGGACCGAGATGGGGCTGCTGGTGATTCCGGCGCTGTTGATCCTCGGCGGACTGGTGTTGCTCGTCGCGCCGAGCGTGTTGCTCGTGCTGGCGGAGTTCGCGTAACGCCGCCGATTTTTCACAAGAATGGCGGGGAGAGCCGTCGCTCGGGAGTGAGTAGCGGGCGGCTCGGGTGAAGGCATCGTCACAAGGGGCTCGGTGGGGGTAACCTTCGTCACTGCCGCCCGTCGGCGATTGGCGGCGGTGTGGTTTCACTGTTGCGTCTGCGCGTTCCGCTCCCGCTTTGGGGCCCGCTCGTTACTCCCGCCACCCCGTCAACCCAGCGTGTTCCTCGGCGACTGCAGCGACGTCCTCGCCGTCCAGACGCCCGCGCTCGGTGACCACCGCGTCGACCAGCTCGCTCGGTGTCACGTCGAACGTCGGGTTCAGCACGTCCAGCTCGGCGTCGCCGTCGTAGATCGCCGTCGCGTCGCCGGTTTCGAGGTTGACCGTCTCGCGGCGGGTGATCTTGTCGCTCGCGGCGACGGCGTAGACGGGGATTCCCTCGCGGGCGGCGGCCAGCGCGGCGGCCCGGGTCCCGGTCTTGTTGACGACCCGGCCGTCGGGCAGCACGGCGTCGGCGCCGACGACGACCGCGTCGACGGCCTCGGTCGCGAGCGCGTGGGCGACCGCGGCGTCGGCCAGCACGGTCACCGGCGCGTCGAGGGCGTCCGCGAGTTCCTCCGCGACGTCGATCCCCTCGCGCGCCGGCCGCGACTCGGCGACGTAGACGGCCCTGGGCGACGCCGATCTGAGGGCGTCGAGGACGGTTCCCGAGCGCGAGAGCGTGAGGACGCCCGCATCGTCGAGCAGTTCGGCGGCCGCCGCCGCGGCGTCGGCGTCAGCCCGGAGAGCGCGGTCGATGCCGGCGTCGGCCGCAGCTTCGACGGCGCCCGCGACGCCCTCGACAGTGTCGTCCGCGTCCATCGTCCCGGCGTCGGCATTGTCGACATCCGCGACGTCGTCACCGTCGTCCGCATCCGTGACTTTGTCGCAGTCGTCGGCATCTCCGCCATCGTCACCCACGGCATCGTCGCCGTCGACGGCGGCCGCCAGCACCCTGTTCACGCGGTTCTCCAGGACGGCCATGCTCGGCCGGGTGCTCAGCAGGCGATCGCCCAGATCGGTAAGTTCGTCCGGATCCGGGTCGTCCTCCGAGACCTGCAGCGCCGCGCGGTCCCGCAGCACCTCCAGGGCTCGCACCGAGAGGTACGCCGCCCCGTGCTCGCCGTCGGCGGCGATCGAGCGGACGGTCGGCGCGACGCGCTGGTAGCGGTACCACTCGCTCGGCGACGCCGACTCGTGGAGCAGCGCAGTCGGGGCGACCCACTCGGCGTCGTCGGCCGTCGCCGCGGCGTCGCCGGCGACGTCGAACAGCACCGGCGCGTACGACTCCTCGCCGTCCCGGATCGGAGAGCCCGTTCGGACGTGATCGAGGGCGCCGGGATCGAGGCCGAGCGCCGACGCGGCTCGTCGGGCCGCGGCGATCGGCTCGTCTGCGGCTTCGTGCGGTTCGGCGCCGGCGTCCGGCCGTTCGTCTACGGGGGCCCCCGAGTCCTCCAGCGGTGCGGACGGGAGGCGGGGGGCACCGTCGTCGCGGCGGACGAGCACCGCGCTCCCCCGCCGGAGGACGGCCGCGGCGTAGTCGGTCATGCGTCCGAGGAGGGATCCCTCCGGGGAACCTCTTTCGGGATCCGTTACGAACGGGGAGCCATGACGACGGTAGCCATCGTCAGCGACACGCACGTTTCCTCGCGAGCCGGCGCGGTGCCCGAGTGGGTGCGCGAGGCGGTCGCGAGCGCCGACCGGGCGATTCACGCCGGCGACTTCGACTCGCGGGATGCCTACGAGGCGCTCCGTGATCTGGCCGGTGGGGACCTCGTCGCGGTCCGGGGCAACATGGACCCGCTGGACCTCGATCTCCCCGAAACGGCCAGCCTGACAGTCGAGGGCGTCGAGTTCGTCGTCACCCACGGCGACGGCCACACCGGCAGCTACCACGACAGGGTGCTGGAGACAGTCGGGCGGGAAGCCGACGAGCCTGATTCGGCGGTCGGCGTCTCGGGACACACCCACGAACAGCTCGACGAGGTCGTCGACGGGACGCGCCTGCTCAATCCCGGGAGCGCGACGGGCGCCGCGCCGGCGTCGTCGGCGTCGATGCTGGTCGCGGAGGTAGCCGACGGCGAGCTGTCGGTGGAAGTGCTCGAACGGTGAGGCCCGTGCGACGGTCGAGAACACATTCGGCAGCGGGGCAGGCGAATTAAAGTGGGCGGGGGAACGACCACGTCTGCATGCCCGGCTCAACGTTCGCGAAGGGCGAGACGATCGAACTGCGCACGATCGAACCCGAGGACGCGGAGTTCCTCCAGCGGGTGGTGAACGATCCGCGGGTCCGCTCCGGGCTCGCCGCCTACGAGCCGATCAACGGACCGGCGGAGAGCGAGTGGATCGAGTCGCTCGACGAGGGCGACGGAGCGGACTTCCTGATCTGCGCCCGGGGTGACCGCGTCGGGACCATCGGACTCAATTCGCCGAACGAGGTCTGGGGAACGGCCGAGATCGGCTACATGATCGATCCCGACAGGTGGGGCGAGGGCCACGCGACCGACGCCGTCGAGACCGTCTGTCGCTACGCCTTCGAGGACCGGCGGCTGCACAAGGTGTACGCCAAGGTCTACGAGACGAACCCGGCGTCCCGGCGGGTGCTGGAAAAGGCCGGGTTCGCCGAAGAAGGCGTCCTGCGCGAGGAGGCGTTCGCCGGCGGTGAGCGCGTCGACATCTACCGGTACGGCCTCCTTGCCGACGACCGGGAGGAGTGAGTCCCCGCGGGGTGGCGCTCGACGAGTGCGGTAGTTGCGGCGACGCCGGATGCACTTTCCACCATCCGCGCGCTTTTTACCGGCCACCACCGAGGGGGAGCCATGGAAGCGTTCGCGGTTCCGGACGTGCCCGAGATCCGGGCGGGCGACGACCTCGCGGCGATCGTCGAGGAGCGCGTCGACCTGCGCCCCGACGACGTCGTGGTCGTCGCCAGCACGATCGTCTCGAAGGCCGAGGGCCGGACCGCAGATCTGGATGCGTTCCCGGCCGGCCCGCGCGCCGTCGAGATCGCCGACCGGCTGGAGTCGGCCACGGGCGACGAGAAGGACCCGCGGTTCGCCCAGGCAGTCTTGGAGGAGAGCACCGAACTGCTGATGGACGCGCCGTTCCTCCTGACCGAGACGCGCTTCGGCCACGTCAACGTGAACGCGGGAATCGACCGCTCGAACGTTCCCGGGGCCGAGCTGCTCCTGTTGCCCGAGCGCCCGAGCGAGAGCGCCGCGCGGATCCGCGAGGGCCTCGCATCCGAGGCGCCCGTCGTCGTCACCGACACCTGCGGGCGGCCGTTCCGCCACGGCCAGCGCGGCGTCGCGATCGGCTGGGCGGGGATGCCCGCGAGCCGCGACTGGCGCGGCGAGGCCGACCGCGACGGTCACGAGCTGGAAGTCACGGTCCAGAGCGTCGTCGACGAGCTCGCCGCCGCGGCGAACCTGATCGCCGGCGAGGGCGACGGCGGGACGCCGGTCGTCGTGATCCGGGACTGGTCCTTCGGCGACCACGAGGGCAGCGACGAGCTGTTCCGATCGATCGAGAGCGACTTCGTCCGGCAGGCGCTGCGGGAATGGAGCTACGAGGACTGAGAACGGCAGACGAGAACCGAGAACTTTTGCGAGGACTACGAAACCCAATGCACGGCATCGAACTCACCCCCGAGCACCCGGTCGCAGAGATCGTCGAATACGCCGAGCGCGCCGAAGCCGAGGGGTTCGACGCGATTTTCGCGGCGAGCCACTACTTCAACCGCGATCCGTTCGTGACGCTCGATCGGATCGCGGCGGCGACGGACGACATCGCGGTCGGTCCCGCGGCGGCCAACCCCTACGACACCCACCCGGTGACGCTGGCCTCGCGGATGGCCACCTTGCAGGAGGTCAGCGACGGGCGAGGGGTCTTCGGCGTCGGACCGGGCGACAAGTCTACCCTGTCGAGCCTCGGCGTCGAGCAGGAGCGGCCGCTCCGGCGCGTGCTGGAGTCGTTCAAGGTCGCCCAGGACCTCTGGGCGGGCGAGCGCGTCTCGATCGACGGCACCTTCGAGACGAGCGACGCCGGCCTGGAGTACGACGTCGAGGGCGAGATTCCGGTGTACGTCGGCGCGCAGGGCCCCCACATGCTCCGGATGAGCGCCAAGCACGCCGACGGCGTCCTCGTGAACGCCTCGCATCCCGACGACTTCGCGTGGGCGAGCGATCGGATCGCGGAAGGGTTAGAGGAGCGCCCGGACGACCGGGGCGAGTTCGACGTGGCGGCCTACGCGAGCGTCAGCGTCGCCGAGGACGCCGACGCGGCCCGGGAGATCGCGCGCCAGCCGGTCGCCTTCATCGCCGCCGGCGCGGCGCCGCCGGTGCTGGACCGGCACGGGCTGGACGCCGACGCGGCCGCGGAGATCGGCGCCGCCATCGAGCGGGGCGACTTCGGCGCCGCGTTCGAGGCCGTCACGCCGGCGATGATCGACGCGCTGGCGGTCGCCGGGACGCCCGACGACGTCGCAGAGCGGATCGAGGCGATTCTGGAGTACGCCGACAGCTTCGTCGCCGGGACGCCGCTCGGCCCCGATCTGGAGGAGGCGATTACTCTCGTCGCGGCGGCGATCGACCGGGCGACTCGGGGATGACCAGGTCGACGAGCGAGCCCAGCACGAGGTAGCCGAAAAAGAGGAACGTCGCGGCGAAGAACAGATTGCCCAGCGCGACGAGAACCGCCGAGAGCGGGTCGACCGTCGCGGCGTCGACGAAGTACGTGACCGCGTCGAGCACGTCGCCGATCGGATTCACCTGTGCGATCAGTCCGGTGGTAGTTACCATGCTCCGGCTTTTGGGGTTGTGGTACTTGTTTGCTTCCGTCTGGGACGACTTCGGTGCGGCGCCCGACGTTCAGTCGCCGAGTTGGCGCACCATGATGATCGCGTCCTCGCCGTCGTCGTAGTAGCGGGGCACCCGCCGCAGCGGCTCGAACTCGAACCGGTCGTACAGCGACCGGGCGCCCTCGCTGCCGACTCGCACTTCCAGTTTCACCGAGTTGGCCGACTCGGCGCGGAGCGCGGCCAGCGCCCGACCGAGCAGCGTCGAGCCGACGCCCTCGCCGCGCCGATCGGGGTGGACGGCGAGATCCTTGACGTGGCCCAGCGGTCGGCCGTGGTTCGGCACGAGGTCGGCGACGACGAACCCGAGCACGGACGCCGCGTCGATCGCCTCGCTGGCGGATCGATCGGCGTTCTGCGGGTCGTCGGAGGCGGCTTCCCCGTCGACGGCGACCAGGAACGCCGGCGATGTCAGGTAGCGCTCGAACGCCGCCATCGGCCACGGGCTCGGGAACGACGCCCGCTCGATGCGGTGGACCGCCAGCAGGTCCGCGCGCTCGGCGTCGCGCACCCGGACGTCGTCGGTCGACTCCTCGGGCGTGACTGTCACGGGGGGCAGTACGGGTCGCGGGACTAATAGGTGCTCGGCTAGGTAACATCGATCGAACGACGAAAGACCTCGGCCCGCTCTCAGGAACTGGAGTCGCGACCACTATCTAAAACACCTCGAAAGCCCTCGGCCCGCTCTACGGCTCTCGATCGGCTCTATCCGAGCGTAGCGAGGATATCCGTTCGAGAGCCGTCGACTGCGCCTCGCCCTTTCAATCCACCGGAAGACTCGCTACGCTCGTCTTCCGAGCCCTGCCTCGCTTCGCTCGGCAGGACACCAGGACAGCAGTGCGCGGGTCGCCACGGGCGACCACGCGCGCCCCGGCCCTTCCCCGTCGGCGCGACACCGGAAGACGCTGCGCGTCTTCCGAGCTCACGCTCGCTTCGCTCGCGTGAACACGAGGTCGCGCCCGGCCGCACGGCTGCGGTGGCGCGCGCTCGCGGGCGCTCCGTCGCCCGCAGACACTGCGCGAGGGATGAGCGAGCGGTAGCGAGCGAATCGGCTGGGAAGGACGAGGCTGCTGTTCGGGTGGAATGAAAGGGGCCGCCGTTCTCGATCCGGTGAGGCGAAGCAAGGACCGCAACGCAGTGAGGACCGCAGCGAGCCGCAACCGGTCGAGCGCGGCGGGGGCTTTCAGAGAGGTCCCGTCCAGTGCAGTTCCAGAGAGCGCAGCGGGGGCTTTCAGAGAGGTCTCGTCCAGTGCAGTTCCAGGGAGCGCAGCGGGGGCTTTCAGAGAGGTCTCGTCCAGTGCAGTTCCAGAGAGCGCAGCGGGGGCTTTCAGCGTGTTCGTGGCGCCTGTTGCTACTCAAGAGAGCGCGTGAAGTGATATTCCGACGTGTCGCGGAAGCTGCTGCGTAGATACGTCACTATCCCTTCGAGATCGCAAAAAATACGGAGAAAACGAGGTAGCCGATCAGTCGTCCGCGGGAGCGGGACTGTCGCCGGACTCCTCGGCCTGCTGTTTCGTGTGAGCCAGCTTGCCGCCGGCCGCGAGGATGTCGCGCTCGCGCTCGGAGGCGTCGAGCTGCGCGGTCGCCTCCCAGTCGTCGTTCACGCGGATCGTGAACTCCTCCTGGCCGGACTGGACCGCCTCGGCGACGTCGTCGACGATCTCGACGTCGTCGCCCTGCTCGATTTTCTCGTAGGTGTCCTCGTCGATGGCCAGCGGGATCAGGCCGAAGTTGAAGAGGTTCGCCTTGTGGATGCGGGCGAAGCTCTGGGCCAGCACGCCCTCGACGCCCAGGTACATGGGACAGAGGGCGGCGTGCTCGCGGGAGCTACCCTGGCCGTAGTTCTCGCCGGCGACGAGGAAGCCGCCGTCGGCCTCCAGCGCGCGGTCGGCGAACGTCTCGTCGATGCGCGAGAGGGTGAACTCCGAGAGCTTCGGGACGTTCGACCGGTACATCAGGATGTCCTGGGTCGCGGGGATGATGTGGTCGGTCGTGATGTTGTCGTCCATCTTCAGCAGGGTCGGGCCCTGCAGCTTCGAGTCCAGCGGGTCCTTCAGCGGCACGTCGCCGATGTTGGGGCCCTTGACGAGCTCGTCGTCGACGGCCTCGTCGGGGCTGATGAGGTCCGTCTTGGAGGCGTCGTACTCCTCGGGGAGCTCGATGCCGGGCGCCTCGAGGTCGCCGAGCTCGTCGGCTAGGTCGCGCGGGTCGACGATTTCGCCTTTGAGCGCCGCGGCGGTCGCGACTTCCGGCGAACAGAGGTAGACGTTGTCGTCCTCGATGCCCGAGCGGCCCTCGAAGTTGCGGTTGAACGTCCGCAGCGACACGGAGTCGCTGGCGGGAACGTGACCGATGCCGATACAGGCGCCGCAGGTCGCTTCCGAGAAGTTGACGCCGGCCGCCATCATCTCGGCGACCCAGCCCTGGCGGGCCAGGATCTCGGAGGCCTGCTTCGAGCCGGGGGCGACGATCATGTCGGTCTTCTTGTCGACCTCGCGGCCCTCCAGCATCTTCGCGCCGGGGAGGATGTCCTCGTAGCCGCCGTTCGTACAGGAGCCGATGATGACCTGGTCGACGTCCTGGCCCGCGACTTCGCTGACGGGCACGACGTTGTCGGGCATCGACGGCTGGGCGATCAGCGGTTCCAGCTCCGAGAGGTCGACGACGATCTCGTCGTCGTACTCGGCGTCGTCGTCGGGCTGGAGCTCGACGTACTCGTCGCCGCGGCCGACGCGCTCGAGGTAGTCCTGGGTCTGCTCGTCGGTCGGGAAGATAGACGTCGTGGCGCCCAGCTCGGTGCCCATGTTGGTGATCGTCATCCGCTCGGGCGCGGTCAGCGTCTCGACGCCCGGGCCGGTGTACTCGAGGATCTTGCCGACGCCGCCCTTGACGGAGAGGCGACGGAGCATCTCGAGGATGACGTCCTTCGCGGTGGCCCAGTCGGGCAGCTCGCCTTCGAGGCGAACGTTGACGACTTCGGGCATCTCGATGTAGTAGGGCGCGCCGCCCATCGCGACGGTGATGTCGATCCCGCCCGCACCGATCGCGAGCTCGCCGAGCCCGCCGGGGGTCGGCGTGTGGGAGTCGCTCCCCAGCAGCGTCTTGCCGGGCGCGGCGAAGTTCTCCCGGTGGACGTTGTGGCAGATGCCGTTGCCGGGGCGCGAGAAGTGCGCGCCGTAGGTGCCGGCCGCCGAGCGGAGGAAGCGGTGGTCGTCGGTATTCTTAAAGTCGAACTGATAGGTCTGGTGGTCGCAGTACTGGGCGGCGAGTTCCGTCTGGACGTTGTCCAGTCCCATCGCCTCGAACTGCAGCCAGACCATCGTCCCCGTGGTGTCCTGCGTGAGGACCTGGTCGATCTCGATGCCGATCTCCTCGCCGGTTTCCAGCTCGCCTTCGACGAGATGGTCATCGAGAATTTTCTCTGTCAGAGTTTGTCCCATAGCGGCCGGATATCGTCTTTCCTCGGATATAAATCCCGCGAGTCCCTCCTGTACGACCGTTCAGAATACCGGCCGCCGCCGCGGTTTTTAACTTAAATCGTCGCGAAGAACACGTACGTTCGTACGCATCCGCGTTAGTTCCGAAATTGTTCACCGACGTCGACGTTCGATCCGTCGTCGCGCACCGTCTCGTCGACCGATCGGTCCGTCCGACGGGGCGTCCCGCCGGAACCCGGAGTCGATCGCGTCACGTCGGCGCGGCGTCGATCCGAGCGTTCGTAGACGAGTCACCAAGGTCCGAAACTGACTTGCCGGCCGGGCGACCTCGTGGGCGCATGTTCCGATCCGGCGCGTTCGTCGCAGAGCACGTGTCGCCGCTCGGCGACGAGCAGGTCCAGCCCAACGGCGTCGATCTCACGGTGGAAGCCGTCTTCGAGCAGGTCGAAACAGGACGCATCGCCCGCGACGGCAAGCGAATCGGCGAGCGCGAGGAAATGGAGCCCGACGCCGAAGCGCAAAGCGCCTCGAGCCCTGCCTCGACTCCGTCTCGGCAGGACGATGACGCGGGGGTGCCGACGTTCCACCTCTCGCCCGGCGGCTACGTCGCCCGCTACGGCGAGACGATCTCGATCCCGGAGGGCCACGTCGGCTTCGTCCTCCCGCGGTCGTCGCTGATGCGCAACTCGGCGATGCTCCACACGGCGGTCTGGGACGCCGGCTACACCGGCCGGGGCGAGGGGCTGCTGGAGGTCAACCGCGACCTCGAACTGGAGCAGGGCGCGCGCATCGCCCAGCTCGTGTTCGCGCGCGCCGACCACGAGGAGACCTACGACGGGGCCTATCAGGGCGAAAATATCGAGTAAGCCGGCCCCACTGTGGTGCGGTAGCAAAACGGAAGCGGCCACGGGCCGGTCGCAACGGGCCACGTAGAGCGTGGTAACCCCACGTTACCGTCGCGTAATACGCATTCAAAGCGCCTGTAGACCCCTCCAAACAACTCGAGGAGCCGTGAACGGTTCTCGGTGTTCAAGGCGGGTCCTCGCTAGTGGATCGAACGCAGGTCACTCTATGAGCCAAAAAATGCGAGGACAAGAGACAGACGTAGCGGCGGAGGCCGGAACGGACTTCGCGCTGTTCGCTTCGGTCGCCTCGATCGCGATGTCGTGGTACGCGTTCTTCGTGCGAGGCGACCGGGAGCTGGGGCTGTTCGTCGGGCTGTGGGCGCCGACGATCCTCACGATCGCGAACCACTTCAAGCAGCGCCAGTTCGAACAGCGCCTCAAGATGATCCCGATCGCGCCCTCGGCGTCGAATGTCCGAGAGACGATCGAGGACCTGCTGCGATCGAGCCAGTAGAACAGTCGTCGCGGTAGCCATTTTTCGGACGACAGCGTCGAGCAGCGGCGTCTTCGGCGTCCAGCCGAGCGAGCAGCGGCGTCCAGCCGAAGCGCAGGACGACGCCGTCAGTCCCCGGCTCGCCCGGCGGGGTCGAGTGCCGCGGCGTCGAGGTCGTACTGCCGGATCGCGCCGACGATGGCGTAGACGACGGGCGTGTCGAGGACGGCGATCGCCAGCTTGAGCAGGTACTGGCCGACGATCAGCGACGCGAGGAAGCCGACGCCGGGGACGTCGCCGTTTCCGAGGATCGCCGGCGCGATCGCGAACCCGACGGTGACGAAGATCACGGTGTCGATCGCCTGACTGGACGCGGTCGAGCCGACGTTGCGCAGCCAGAGGTGGTCGCCGTCGGTGTACTCCCGGAGCCTGTGGAAGACGAGCACGTCCCAGTTCTGGCTGACGACGTACGCCAGCAGGCTCGCGACGACGATGTTCGTGCTCGCGCCCAGCACCGTCGCGAACGTGTCGGCCGCGACCGGGGAGTTCGGAGCGACCGGCGCCGCGATCGTCGACCAGACCAGCGCCAGCAGCACGAAGTTCATCGCGAAGCCGACGTTGACCATCACCTGCGCGGCCCGCCGACCGTACAGCTCGGCGTAGCAGTCGCTCGCCAGGAACGTGACGGCGTAAGCCAACGCGGCGCCGGGCAGCGCGAGCTGGGCGCCGACGACAGGGAGTTCGAAGGGCAGCGCAAACCCCAGGATCTTCGAGGCGGTCAACTGTGCGGTCACCAGCGCGGTGACGAACAGGCCGATCAGCGTCACCTGACCGACCGTCGGCGTCGCCGCGGCGCGGGGGCTGTCGCGTGGCATCTCTATCCCCGACCAGTCGGGGTGGGAGCAAGGATGTTTCTACTCACGCTGCTCAGACGAGTTCTACGCGCGCTTGCCGGTTCGCGTCGCCGGCGACCGACCCGGTGCAGGTCCCCGCGGCGAGCGCCCGACGGTCGGAAGCACTGTAAGGAATCGGCCCGTCACCGTCGAGTATGCTCGTAGGCGTCATCTCGGACACCCACGACAACGTCGCGGCGGTCGATCGAGCGGTCGAGATCTTCGAGGACGCGGGCGTCGACGCCGTCGTCCACTGCGGCGACGTGATCGCCCCGCCCGTGGTGCCTCACTTCGAGGGACTGGAGGTCCACGCCGTGCTGGGCAACAACGACGGCGAACTCGACGGGTTGGAGTCGGCGTTTCGCGCGCTCGGTGACGACAGCGAACTCCACGGTCGGTTCGCGGACCTGGAGTTCGACGGCGCGCGCTTCGCCGTGCTCCACGGCGAGGACACCGCCGACGTCGAGGCCCACGCCCAGTCCGGCGAGTACGACTACGTCTGCTACGGCCACCACCACGTCGCCGAGGAGCGCGACGTCGAGGGAACGACGGTGCTCAACCCCGGCGCGCACTTCCCGGACGTCCCCGACGAGCAACACAGCGTCGCGCTGGTCGACACCGCGAGCGGCGACGTCGAGTTCCGGGACGTGGCGGTCTGAGCGCGTCGACGCTCCTGGTTTTCAGCGCGCGCGCGTCGTACGTCCGCGCATGGACGACCGGCCACGCGGGCAGACCGAGGACGCGGTGCGCGACCGCCCGGAGACCGAGGAGAGCTACGGCATCCCGGACGATCGGGACGGAGTGCTAGAGTGGTCGGTCGTAGTCGAGCGCCTCCGGAGCGAGGAGTTCTTCTGGGTGTCGACGACCGCACCCGAGGGGCGCCCACACGCGCGACCGGTCTGGGGCGTCTGGGTCGACGGGCAGTTCCACTGCGGCGGCGGCGAGCGGACGCGCTGGGTGCGAAATCTCGACGAGAATCCCGCGATCAGCGTCCACACCGAAGACGCCGAAGAGGTCGTGATCCTCGAAGGCGCCGCAGACAAACTGACCGACGCGACGGCGGAGAGCGACCGCCTCGAACGCATCGACGCGGCGTACGAATCGAAGTACGGCGTCGAGCACGGGACGCCGGTGTTCGCGGTGCGACCGGAGCGCGTGCTGGCGTGGAGCGACTACCCCGCCGACGCGACGCGCTGGCGGTTCGATCGGCCGGAGTGACAACCCTGAATCCGGATCGGGCCGAACGGCCCGCATGGACAAGCAGGATCTTCGCGAGCGCGTCTGGGACGAGTTGGAGGACAGCGGCGAGGCCCGGTTTCCGTACCCGCCCCACGGGAGAATTCCCAACTTTGCGGGCGCGGACGACGCCGCCGATCGGCTCGCCGAGACCGACGCCTGGCGAGACGCAGCCGCGATCAAATCCAACCCCGACGCACCACAGCTCTCGGTTCGGCGCGCGGCGCTGCGGGCTGGGAAGACGGTGTACATGGCCGTCCCGCGGCTGCGCGACGAGCAGTGTTTCCTCCGGCTCGACCCAGACGAGATCGACGATATCGACCACGCGACGACGATCGGCGGCTCGGCCGAAGTCGGCGTGCAGGTCCAGCCCGAGGCGATGGAGCCGATCGACCTGATCGTCGCCGGCAGCGTCGCCGTCACCGACGAGGGCGCCCGCGTCGGCAAAGGCGAGGGGTACAGCGACCTGGAGTACGGCGTCCTGCAGGCGTTCGATCTCGTGGACCGGTCGACGACCGTCGCGACGACCGTCCACGAGCGTCAGGTCGTCGACGAGGACGTTCCGGTCGATTCCCACGATGTACCCCTCGATCTGGTGGTGACGCCCGAGCGGACCGTCGAGACAGAGACGCCACACGGTCGACCGGACGGACTCGACTGGACAGCACTATCCGAGGAGCGAATCGAGGAGATTCCGGTGCTGGCGTCGTTACGACCGTAGCTGGTTCGCCTGCGCGGCTTCGACCGCTACGGTCCCCACTCCGAGGCTAACAGTCCGTACAGGAACGCGTCGACTCGTTCGCCGTCGACGAAGTAGTGGTCCCGCAGGCGCCCCTCGCGTTCGAAGCCGATACGTTCGAGGATTGTCCGCGATGCGTCGTTCGTCTCGAAGACACGGGCCGAGACCTTCCGCAAGCCCCGCTCGCTGACGGCGTAGCGCACCGCGAGTCGGGCGGCACGGGTGCCGTAGCCGACGCCGCGCTCGTCGGGGTGAATCCAGTAGCCCAGTTCGGCCCGGTCTGCGACGTCGTCGATATCGAACAGCCACACGAACCCGACCGGACCGTCGGACGTACAGGGGAGAAAGGAGATCACGTCGTCGCCGCCGAGCCAGCCTTCGAGGTCGTCGGCCGACATCGGCTCGGTGCCGGCGATCCCGTGGCGAACCTCGGGCGCGTTGAACTGTCGGCGGAGGAACTCGTAGTCGTCCGATTCGACGGTTCGGAGCGAGAGTCGGTCGCCGCGAAGGAAGACTGGACCGGGCATGGACTGGCCCAGGTACCCCCGATCCATCAACGTTCGGACCGGTCAGCCGCGGGAGTCGAAACGGGTTTCCACCGCGACCGGAGAGATGGGCCTATGACTCCGCAGGACTGGCGAACGTACCTCGTCACCCAGGAGAGCCGCTCGGCCGGCCGGAGCACCGTCGAGATCGCCGAAGCGGCGATCGAGGGCGGCGTCGACGCGATCCAACTCCGGGACAAGAACCGGAGCGCGAAGCGCAGATACGAGACCGGGCAGGAACTCCGCGAACTCACCGCCGAGGCCGGCGTCGACCTGATAGTCAACGACCGGGTCGACCTCGCGCGGGCGATCGACGCCGACGGCGTCCACCTCGGTCAGGACGACCTGCCGGTGCCCGCGGCGCGCGAGCTGCTGGGCGCAGATGCCGTGATCGGCAAATCGACGTCGACCGTCGCGGAGGCCCGCGAGGCCGAGCGCGAGGGCGCGGACTACCTCGGCGTCGGCGCAGTGTACGGCACGAGCTCCAAAGACGTCCCGGACGACGAGGCCGACTTCGGCCCCGGACGCGTCGCCGAGATCGCCGATGCCGTCGAGATTCCCGTGGCGGGGATCGGCGGCATCGACGCGTCGAACGCCGCTGCGGTCGCCGAGGCGGGGGCGGTCGGCGTCGCGGTCATCTCGGCGATCACGCGGGCCGACGATCCGGCGGCGGCGACGCGAGCGCTGCGCGAGGCCGTCGAGCGCGGCCGAGAACGCTGAGGCGCACCCGCTGTCGGGAGTCTCGCGCTACTGCATCGTGACGTAGGTCAGCACGCCGATCGCGAACAGCTGGAGGGTTCGGAGCACGAGGATGGCGCGCTGGGCGAACGGATCGCCGGAGTACAGCATGCTCGTGCTGAAAAAGAAGTAGATGGCCAGCGCGTTTTCGAGCAGGAGAACGGCGCCGAACGCCACCAGCCCGAGGCTCAGCGGCGTCCGGAACGTCCGATAGTTGCGGACCCAGACGCCGAGGAGCCCCGCCAGCAGCAGGATGCTCAACCCCGACAGTACGCTCGCGATCATGATTGTGGTGTTCATCGCCATCGTCAGTCCTCCATGTGCTCGGTGATCCGCCGGAACTCGTCCTCGTGTCGCTCGAACCGGTCGGTGAGAAAGTACAGCTCGCCGTAGTCCTCGCCGCCGGTTTCGAGGACGTCGTGGTCGACCAGCTTCTCGAGATGGTACCGGACCGTGTTGTAGTCCAGATCGACCGCCTCGCTGATCTGGTTGGCGTTCCGGGGGCGCTCGAATAGCACGCGGATGATGCGCGCCCGGTTCTCGCCGCCGCGCGTGCCGGCGAACAAGTACCACAGCACTTTCTCCATCCGGTCTCGCCACGGTGTTTCGGCAGGACCGGTTTAATGGTGCCCCTTCGAGAGGGGCGACCGGTTCGGCGAACTCTCTTCCCGCGTCGCGCCACCTACATTTCCATGCCGACGGAGACGATCGGACAGTTCACGGTCGCGATGCCGGAGTCGAGCACGTTGGCGTCCAGCGCCGAGTCGAGGTCGGAGACGCTCTCGAAGTCGTCGTTGTCGTAGGGGCTGACCGACCAGAGCGGCGAGTACCCCTCGTCGCCGGGGAGCGTCGCGACGACGTTGTGCGTCCGGTCGCTCCCCTCCTCGGTGACGAAGCCGGAGGCCGGGCCGCCGCCGTCCTCGCCGGGATTCGTGTTGAACGTGACGTAGATGGGCGACAGCGGGACCGATCCCTCGCCGGTGGCCGTCAGCGGCGCTTCCTCGAACAGGAAGTAGCTCACCACCGTCCCGTCGTACCAGCCCTGGACGAGACCCGCGTCCCCGTCGCCGTACCGCATCGAAGCGGTCGACCCCTCGGGGACGATCGGGCAGTTCTTGATCGTGTTCGTCGCCTCGATGTCGTAGTCCGCGTCCATCAGATCTTGCACGCTCGTCGCCGCGTTCGCCTCGTAGTCCTCCGGCACCGTCACCCTGTGGACGTGCCAGAAGTCGTTGTACCCCTCGTCGCCGGGAACGACGTCGACGATGTTCAGCTGTCCTTCGACCGGCGTCTCCTCCCCCTCCCGGAACAGCGCGTAGATCGGGGCCGGCGCAGTCGGCTGGACGTCGAAGTTGTAGTACGAGACGGGCGCGCCGTCGGGGCCGAGCCCTTTCGTCAGGAACGGCGCCCGATCGAAGTCGATCGGTTCGTCGGGGCCGGGGAGGCCGTTCTCCTCGGTGCGGACCATCAGCGTGCCGGCGGCCTCGCTGAACCGGTCGATCTCGGCGCGAGGGGCGTCGGCCGGGTTCGTCGATTCGCTCATTTCGTCGCCCTCGCCGTCCATTCCGTCGCTCCCGTCATCCATCTCGTCGCCGCCGGAACCGATACAGCCGGCGAGCGTACCGGTGGCCAGTAGTCCAGTCGTTGCCAGGAACCGCCGTCGGGTCTCGTTTCGGGACATCGCGTTTGGAGGGTCGCAACCGCCGGTAAAGGAGATTTTTCAAAGTCGGACTGAGGTCGAACGAAATTCCGACCGAACTCTCTCTAGAATCTCTCGAACCGCCGGTCGCCGCTGCGCTCGGGCTCCCGGGTGGACGCGTCGAAAACGGGATCAGAAAAACTCGTCGAGCCCGCTCTGTGGATCAGATTCGGGCGCGTCGACCGGCTCGATGAGCTCCGGCGAGTCGTTGGTCGGGTCGTTGACCGCCGTGGAGATCGGGTACTTCTCGAAGCCGTCGCCGGAGTGGGGGTCGAGCAGATCGTCTTTCGACGGCGGCTCGTCGTCGAGCCAGTCGCGTTCGTCGTCGGCGTCGAAGATCACCGGCATCCGGTGGTGGAGCGGCTCCATCAGGTCGTTCGGTTCGGTGGTGAGGATCGCCGCCGACTCGACGGCGCGGTCCTCGCCCTCCCAACGCGACCAGACGCCGGCCATCGCGAACGGCTCGCCGTCCGCGCGCTCGACGCGAAACGGCTGGGTGCCGTCGGTTCGGTCCTGCCACTCGTAGAAGCCGTCGGCGACGACCAAACATCTGCGTTCCTCGTAGGCCTCGCGGAACGCCGGCTTCTCGTCGATCGACTCCGCGCGGGCGTTGATCAGCCCGTTCCACTCGGCGGGGTCGTCGGCCCACGCGGGCACGAATCCCCAGTGCAGATGATCGAGCGTTTCGGGCGCGTCGTCGCGGATCATCGCGATCGGCGTCTCCGGCGCGACGTTGTACCGCGGCTCGTACTCTTCGGTGACCGTCACGTCGAAGCGCTCTTCGAGCACCGGCGGCGAGGCGAACAGCGAGGTGCGACCGCACATGCGATCCGGTTCGGGCCGGAGGCGCCTAAATCGTCCGAACGGGACCGTCGGCGACCGATCGTCGGCGTCGAACGAGCGGCTGGAAGACGCCGCTGGTAGGCCGACAGACGCCGCTGACCGGCTATCCGTGCGGTGAGCAGATTCATATCCGCGGGGCGTGTAGTGTGCGAACATGGACCGAGAAGAGAGCGATCGGGAGTTCGTCGTCGTGGACGACGGTCCGGACACCGACTTCGTCATCGTCGAGGACGAGCCCGCGGACGCAGAATCCCGGCGCAATGACGAACTCGTCGCGGTGCCCGACGCCGACGCGCGGTACCCCGGTCTGGTACCCGTCGAGTCGCTCACCGAGACGGGCTTCGTCATCGTCGACGAACCGGTCGAGGAGACGGACTTCGTCATCGTCGAGGACGTTCGCGACGAGGGCGACGCCGAGCCGGAGCCGGCAGGCGATACCGAACTCGTGCCGGCGAAGGATACGGAGCTCGCGCTCGCGGGCGATTCTGATCTCGTCCCGATGGACGACGAGACTCCGACGGGCGGGACGGTTCCGGATCCGTTTACGCCGGACCTGTTTGGGCCGAATAGCGGGATCTGATCGTCACACGCAGCCGGGGAACTCCTCGCCCTGCACCGGGACCGAGTCGACCCAGTCAGGCCGCTCCGCGGCGGACTTCGTGAATCGCGATCGCGAGTTCATGTACGACATGATGAGCGCGCGCCGCCAGTCGTCGGTGTCGTTGGGCGAGGTGTAGTGAGGCAGCAGGCAGTGCGTGAACAGGGCGCTGCCGGCCTCCATCGGCACCGGCTCCGCGTCCTCGGGCTCGTAGTCGCGTTCGCCGATGACGATGTCGGTGTCGTACTCGACGGCCTCGTGGCCGAGCAGCCCGTCGGTGTGGGCGCCCGGCACGACCTGCATGCAGCCATTTTTAGGCGTGGCGTCGTCGAGCGCGATCCAGACCGTGACGTGGTCCAGCGGCCGGATCGGGTAGTAGGCGGCGTCCTGGTGGAACCCCTTCTCGCTGCCGACCCGCGGGGGCTTGAACATCGCCGCGCTACGCAGCAGCTTGAGGTTCGGTCCGAGCAGGTCCGCGGCGACCGCGGTGATCGCTTCATTCCGCATCACGTCGCGAAAGACGTCGTCGTCCCGGACCATCCCGAGCCCCTCGAACTTCCGGACGGCGTCGCCCGCCTCGTCGACCTCGATCTCGCCGCGCTCGACCGCCGGCTCGAGCTGGGACTGGAACGTCTCGGGCTCGCGGTCGCCGTGCGTGTACTCGCGCAGGCGCTCCCGGACGGTTTCGACCGTCTCGGGCGAGAGGGCGTCCTCGACGACGACGTAGCCGTCGGTCTGGTACTGTTCGAACTCGACCTCGGACAGGTGCATATCCGACACTCGGTGGTATTCGACAGTAATCGTTTTGGTTCAGAATCATATCCGGGTGATACCACCGAGTAGAATAGTTTTTAACCGCCGAGCGGTTTCGAGACGACGATGAGTGACGCGATCGGCGGATCGACGGCGGACGGACTGCGCGCGAAACTATCCGGACTGGGACCGACGTGGATCGCGGGCGCCATCGCCGCGGGGCCGGCCTCGATGGCGGCGGTGCTCGGCGCCGGCGCGACCTTCGGCTACGCGCTGCTGTGGGTCGTCGTGCTCTCGGCGCTTCTGGGCGCGACCGCGCAGTACCTCTCGATGCGGCTCGGACTGCTGACCGAGCGGGGGATCGTCGGCGCCGTCGAGGAGCACCTCGGCGAGCTCTGGGCGTGGGTGCTGGTGATCGACACGGTGCTGGCATCGGGGCTGGCCCAGATCGTGATCATGAAGACGGTCGCGGAGGTCAGCGGGACGATCACCGGGCTCGACCCCCGGCTCTGGGGCGTCGTCTGGGCGCTGGTGCTGGCGGTCGGCCTCGCCGGCGGCGGCTATCGCTTCCTGGAGGGCGGCGCGAAGCTGATCGTTTCGATCGTCGTGCTGGCATTCGTCGCCACGGCGTTTCTCGTGCCGATCGACGCGGGCGCCGCCGCGGGCGGGTTAGTGCCGACGCTCCCGGCCGGTATCGACGGCGCGCTGCTGGCCGCGGGCGTGCTCGGCGGCGCGGTCCACATCACGCTGATCACGATGCAGAGCTACACGATGCGGGCCCGCGGGTGGACCCGCGACGACTACGATCTCGGGCTGTTCGACGTCGGCACCTCGATGCTGGTCGCCTTTGGCGTGTTCAGCGTCGCGACGTTCCTGGTCGCCGCGAGCGTGCTCGCGCCGGAGTTCTCACCCGGCGGCGATCTGAACGCCGCGGTCGCGGCGGACGCGCTCGGTCCGCTGGCCGGCGAGTACGCCCAGACGCTGTTCCTGTTCGGGCTGTGGGGCGCCGCCGTCTCGACGCTGGGCGCCAACACGGTCGTCCCGCCGTACCTGCTGGCCGACAAGCTCGGCTGGGACACCGACGTCTCCGACGACCGGTTCCGCGCCGCGGTCGCCGCGGTCGCGCTGATCGGCGCGCTCGGCGTGTTTCTCGGCGGCGAGTTCTTCACGCTGCTCGTCGTGATGCTCGCCTTCGGGCTGGTCGGAACGCCGTTCGCGCTCGTCGTCGTCCTTGGCCTGCTGAACCACCCCGACGCGGTGCCCGAACCCAACCCGGCGATCGCGAACGTCGGCGGCGTCGTCGTGCTCGCGATCGCGTCGGTGCTCGCGGCGGTGTTCGTGCAGAACCAGTACGCGCAGGGGGGTCTCGCCGACCCCGTCACGGCGTTCGTCCTCGCGTTTGCGGTCGCGATGGCCGCCGCGACGCTCGGCCTGATCGGCAAGTTCGCGCTGGACGCGCGCCGCCCTGCCCGAACTGTGGACGCGGATCCGGATGCCTGAGCGGCCGACGCGGGCTCCGGATCTGCCGTTCCCGCTCCGGGGGACGACGCTGCTCACCGGCCCCTCGAACACCGGCAAGACGCGCCTGACCGCCCGCGCGCTCGACGCCTGGCTCGCCGATCGCGGCGCCGACGGCGTCGTCGTACTGGAGTTCGCCCCCGAAATCGAGCGCGACGGCGTCCTGCTCGGCGGGCGACTCGACCGCTTCGTCGAGATTCCCGACGCCGCGTTCCACGGCGTCCTCGACGCCCACGCGCCGCGGGCCGCCGCAGACGACGAGAACGAGGCCCGCCAGTACGCCGCCGACAACGCCGAGCGCGCGCGATCGATCCTGCGCGCCGCGCCGGCGACTCCCGAGGCCGTGTTCGTCAACGACGCGACGATTCCGTTCCAGCACGCCTCGGGCGATCCCGATCGGCTCTCCTCGTACTGCGAGGACGCCGACGCGGCCGTGCTGAACGCCTTCGAGAGCGACGAACTCGGGGTCGACCACCCGGTCACCCGTCGCGAGCGGGACGCGCTCGACCGGCTGACGTCCGGCGTCGACCGGCGCGTCGAGCTCGGGGACGGGTCGTGAGCGCGGCGCGACGCCGCTCGTGAGCGCGAACTGACGTCTCGGACCGTCGTCCAAATCGCTTATGTCTCATGGTAGCGTATCTCAATACGTCCGACGAGGACCCGAGGACACACCGGACGACCCGGAACGAGCTGCTCGATTTTCGAGCGGACCGTTCCGGGTTAGGGGCAAAACTAAACTCCCTGTAACAGGGGAACAAAGTGAACACCCCGAAGGAGGCTCGAAGCGGCCCGTCAATCGTCCGCCCGGGCGGACGATCGCGAAGACCAAGTACCGGACGTCGCGCAAGCGACGTTCGAGAACCTGGAACGTCCAGCACGGTCGTAGGGGCCGCGGAAAACGGCTCCCGTCCGGGTCCTAATCGGGCGCCTCGTCGGGAACTGCAGCGATTTTACCGACGATTCCGACGATCACCCGCGGGGAAGTCACCCGATATCGAAGTTGAGCCTGTCTTTCGCCCTGTCGACCAGCGCGTCGATCCGGTCCTGGAACTCCTCGACCGAGCGCTCGACGTAGTACACCCGATTGCGGGGGATCCTGCGGATCACGTCGTTTCCGTCCTCGTCCTCCCCGGTCTTGACCTGCCAGTGGTCCTGAAACAGCACGATGTGCTCGTTGTCGACCTCGTAGGACTTGACGTCGCCGTCGGGCCCGTCGAAGACGATCGTCGCCTGACCCAGCTCCGGATCTGGCATGTCGAACTGCGTCTCGGACATGGTTCTAGACGCCACGAGGGCGGCCAAAAGCGTCGGGGGCAAGACGGGAAGAGTGGACCGGTTGCTGGGCGTCTACAGGTACGTGTCCCGCATCGTCTCTTCGAGGATTCCGTCTGGATCGAGCACGATGTAGACGAGCACGAACGGCTCGCGGGGGTCGAGCACCCACACCGAAAACGGCGGCTCGGCGGACTCGGCGGCGCGAGCGACCAGCGGCTCCAGGGGCTTGACGCCGTCGCGGAACTCCGAGAACAGGTCGCGCTGGCCGGCCTGCTCGGCGAACGTGTAGACGACGCCGTTGGGCTCGTTGTCGGTGCTGTAGGTGACCCGCGAGTTCATCGCCTCGCCGGCCGAGCGGGCGGCCTCGAAACACTCCTGGGCGGCCTGGAACACGGCTTCCTCGGTGCGGACGAACTGGAACCGCGTCGGCGCGGTGACATCCACGTCCTCGATCGCGGGATCGCCGTCGGTCCACCGTAGCGACGCCGACACTCGATTTCCGACCGCCAGGTCGGGCGCGTCCGCCGCCGGGACGTACGTCGGCTCGGCCGACTCGACGTCCAGCAGGAGCCACTCCTCCTCGTCGCGTCCCGGCAGCACGCGGAACCGACCGTCCGACGACTGTTGCATTGGGTGAAGGTAGGTCCCCCGGCGTACATGAGTGCCACGACCTGGAGAGGCGCGATCCGGCGGCGCCGACGCCGGCGAACAGGCATATCCAGCCTGAGCGCGTAGGCGGGCCCATGACCGAGGGTGCCGCGTCGCTGACCGATTCGCCCGGAATCCACCACGTCACCGGGATCGTCGGAGACGCCCAGCGAAACGTCGACTTCTACGCCGGGACGCTCGGCCTGCGGCTCGTCAAGCGGACGGTCAACTACGAGGACGTGCTTCGGTATCACCTCTACTACGGCAACGAGCGCGGCGAGCTCGGAACTGTGCTGACGTGCTTTCCGTACCCGAACGACGACCCCGGCCGACTCGGCAAGCCCCAGATCGAGTCGGTCGGCTTCGTCGTCCCGCCGGGCGCGCTCTCCTACTGGGTCGATCGCCTCGCGGAGCGGGGCGTCGACGTCGAGGGGCCCGATCGACGCTTCGACGAGCGGTTCGTCCGCTTCGAGGATCCGGCCGGAACGCGGGTCGAACTCGTCACCGGCGAGTCGCC
>Ga0207715_100015_pt1 | contig 195236 bp, 197 predicted proteins | sample A23M3SouthBayCA_FD_187732 | JGI IMG/M metagenome (GOLD analysis project Ga0207715, IMG submission 187732) | Aerobic enrichment media from Eden Landing Ponds, California, USA - A23 M3 (SPAdes) | ecosystem: Environmental > Aquatic > Marine > Unclassified | place: USA: Emeryville, California... | reverse complement strand
GACCTCACCGTCGAGGAGGGCGAGGTGTTCGGGTTTCTGGGACCCAACGGCGCCGGCAAGACGACGACGATCGACGTGCTGCTCGATTTTATCCGGCCGACGGAGGGCTCGGCGACGGTGCTGGGGTACGACGCGCAAGCCGAGACCGACGCCGTGCGCGAGCGGGTCGGCATCCTGCCCGACGGCGTCGGGCTGTACGACCGGTCGACGGGCTACCGTCACCTGGAGTTCGCGATCGAGTCCAAGGGCGGCTCGGAGACGCCCGAGGAACTGCTCGACCGGGTCGGTCTCGACCGCGAGGCCGCCGAGCGACCGGTCGGGGGCTACTCGAAGGGCATGACCCAGCGCCTGACGATGGCGATGGCGCTCGCGGGCGATCCCGACCTGCTCGTGCTCGACGAGCCCTCCAGCGGGCTCGACCCGATCGGGATCCGCGAGATGCAACGGCTGGTCCGCGAGGAAGCCGAGAGCGGGACGACGGTGTTTTTCTCCAGCCACATCCTCGGACAGGTGTCGGCGGTCTGCGACCGCGTCGGCATCCTCGACGAAGGAGAACTCGTGACCGTCGACACGATCGAGGGGCTGCGCGAGTCCGCGGGCGTCGGCTCCAGGCTCGTGGTGGAGGTCGGCGGTGGGCGGGCCGAAAACGTCGACCTGACGGCGCTATCCGGCGTGACCGCGGTCGATCGGACCGACGGCGATCTCGTCGTCTCCTACACCGACGCCGCGGCGAAGGCGGCGGCGATCCACCGTCTGGTCGACGCCGGCGTCGAAGTGCTCGACTTCTCGACCGAGGAGGCGACGCTGGAGGACCTGTTCGCCGCCTACACCGGGACGGACGCCGCGGCGGTGCAGGACGCCGACGCCGAGGCTGGCGAGCGAGGCGACGAGGCGAGCGGTGACGGGATCACCGGGCGCGTCGCCGCCGGGATAGGGGGTGGTGACGAATGAGCTGGCAACTCGTCGCCCGCAAAGATTTCGAGGACACGGTGCGCTCGAAGATGATCTGGTCGATCGTCGCGGTGTTCGTCTTGCTGATGGGGATCGTCGCGGTCGGCACGACCGCCGGCGGCTCCGGCGATCCGACCGCGTCGGACGTGATCGGACTGTTCGTCTCGCTGGCGGGCAACCTGCTGATTCCCGTCACCGCGCTGGTCGTCGGCTACATGGCGATCGTCGGCGAGCGCCAGTCAGGCAGCCTGCGCGTGCTGTTCGGGCTCTCCCACAACAGGCGCGACGTGGTCGCCGGGAAGTACGCCAGCAGGATCTCGGTGATGGTGCTGGTCGCGCTCGTGACGCTCTCGGTCGCCGCGGTGATGATCCTCGGGATCGTCGGCTCGCTTCCGCTCGGGACGTTCGGCCCGTTCCTCGTCCTGACGGTGCTGCTCGCCGCGGCGTTCACGGCGCTTGCGGTCGGCGTCTCCGCGATGACCGACACGCGCATGCAGGCGATGGGCGGCGCGATCGGCAGCTACGTCGGCTTCGCGCTGCTGTGGCATCCGTTCGTCGCCGGCGTTCACTACCTCGTCGAGGGCGAACTCGCCGGGCTCGACGCGCAGGGATGGTACTTCCTGCTGCTCCGGTTGGACCCAATGACGGCCTACCGGCAGTCGATCAGCCTCCTGACCGAGCAGTACCAGTGGCCGCTGATCGGCTGGACGAACATCGTCGAGGACATCCCCGCCGAGCAAGCGGCCGGTGAGAACCTGCTGCTGACGAACCGCGTCGCCGGCGACCTGCCGTTCTACCTCACCGAGTGGTTCGGCGCCGTCGTGTTGCTGGCCTGGGTGGTCGTCCCGGTGGCGCTGGGCTACTGGCGGTTCCAGCGAGCGGATCTGAACTGAACCGGTGGGCGGCGCGCGGAGACGACGGCGGTGGGCGGCGCGCGGCGAAACGCCGTCGGTGGGCGGCGCGCGGTGAGACGCTGTCAACCGGTGCGGTGAGACGCTGGCGACCGGTGCGGTGAGACGCTGGCGACCGGTGCGCGGAGCGGCGCCGGCGACGCCGCTGCGACGGCGCCAACGCGGCATCGGCACCGTTGCGACCGAGCCACCGAGGTATCGGTCTTCGCGCAGGCTTGCTAGCGGGCGCGATGAGCAATCATATAGGGGTCCGGGCGGGACTGTTGAGCATGAAACAGGCGATCGTCGCCCGCACGGACGTCGGCATGGGCAAAGGGAAGCTCGCGGCCCAGGTGGCTCACGCCTCCCTGTCGGCCTACGAGGACACCGACGAGCGCACCCGCCGCGCGTGGAAGGGCGAGGGCCAGAAGAAGGTCGTGCTGAAAGGCGACGGCGAGCGGACGCTGTTCGAGCTGGCCGATATCGCCGAGCGCAAGGGGCTGCCCCACGCCATCGTGCGCGACGCGGGCCACACCCAGCTCGACCCCGGTACGGTGACCGCGCTGGCGGTCGGCCCCGCCGACGAAGACCTGGTCGACGAAGTGACCGGCGACCTCTCGCTGTACTGATGCGCGAGGCACACCCGACCGAGAGCGCGGTGGGAATGGAGTGGTACGTCAGCGACGCCGACGGGACCGGCGGGCGACTTCGCGACGCCGACGAGGACTTCCGAGTACGGGAGATCGAGCGCTTCGAGACCGAGCCGGTCGACGCCGATCCCGGCGGCTACCCTCACGTCGTCCTGCGCGCCCGGCTGCGCGGATGGGACACCAACGACTTCGCGGCGCGGCTCTCGGACGGGCTGGGGATCAGCCGCGAGCGCGTTTCCTGGGCCGGCACGAAGGACAAGCACGCCGTGACGACCCAGCTGTTCAGCGTCCGCGACGTCGACCCCGACGACGTGCCCGAAATCCGTGACGCCGACGTCGAGGTTCTGGGGCGCGCGGGCCGGAGCATCGAGTTCGGCGACCTCGTGGGCAACGAGTTCGAGATCGTCGTCAGCGACGCCGACCGTCCCGAGCAGGCCGACGCCGTGGCGTCGGAGCTTCGGGCGTTCGGTGGAGGGAGCAAAACGCAGATCGGCGTCCCGAACTACTTCGGCCAGCAGCGCTTCGGCAGCCAGCGGCCGGTCACCCACGAAGTCGGTCACCACGTCGTCCGCGGGGAGTGGGAGGAAGCCGTGCTGGCGTACGTCGGGAACTCCTCGGAGAACGAGCCGGAGGGGACCCAAGAGGCGCGGGCGCTCGCCGACGAGGCGGCGTCCGGCGACCGTGACTGGGGCAGAGTGTTAGAGCAGTACCCACAGCGGCTTCGCTACGAGCGCTCGATGCTGCACTCGTTGGTCGAGAGCGGTGGGGACGATCCCGAGGACTTCCGCGAGGCGCTGGAGACGGTGCCGAGCAACCTCCAGCGGCTGTTCGTCCACGCCGCCCAGTCGTACGTGTTCAACCTGATCCTCTCGAAGCGCCTGGAGCGGGGACTCCCCTTCGACCGGCCCGTCGAGGGCGACGTGGCGTGCTTCTCGGATCGCTCGGCGCCGGGCGAGCTGGTCGTGCCCGACACCGACCGGCTCCAGCGCGTGACGGGGGAGCGCGTCGAGACGATGGTCCGCCACTGCGAGCGCGGGCGTGCGTTCGTCACGGCGCCGCTCGTCGGGACCGAGACAGAACTGGCCGAGGGCGAGCAGGGCGAAATCGAGCACGAGATTCTGGACGAGTTGGATCTCGAACCGGGCGACTTCGACCTGCCCGGCGAGTTCGACTCGACGGGTACGCGCCGGGCGATCCTCGTCCGGACGGATCTCGACGTGTCGGTCGACGGCGACGACGTCGCGGTCCAGTTCGGGCTGCCGAAGGGCTCGTACGCGACGGTCGTGCTTCGGGAGTTCCTGAAGGCCGATCCGATCGATCTGGGCTAGCGCGGAGCAGTCGAACCGAGCGGGCGCCGCGGCAGCGTACGAAGCCTTATCTCCCGCGTCGTGGTGACGTTACGTGATGCACAGCCGCCAGCTACGGGAGCAACTCGACGCGGCGGTCGCCGACGGGTGGCAGATCGACCAGGAGACGCCGGACCGGGTCGTTCTCGTCCGGCGCAACTACGGCAGCGTCGGCGTCCACGTCCTGCTGGCCCTGTTCACCGCGTGGTGGTCGTTCGCCGCGTTCAATCTCCTGTACGCCGGCTACTGTTATCTCGAAGAATCCGAGCGGAGAGTGCTACGAGAACCGTCCGAGCGGAGAGCGCTGCGAGAATCCTCCGAACGGATCTGTCCCGAGTGCGGAGCGGCGTCCCGACCGGACGCCGAGTTCTGTCGGGAGTGCGGGACCGATCTCGGCGGGGTCGCAACCCGCGGTGCGCCCGGCGAAACGGCGGGCGAGCCGATGACCTGTCCCGAGTGCGACGCCGTCGTCGACGACGGCGCGCGCTACTGCGCGAACTGCGGGGCCGAGCTGCCCGAGACAGCCGCCCGTCGACGCGACGAATCGAGCGAGTGACGAATGCGGGGCCCGTGAGCGAGGATGCGGGGCCCGCGAGCGAGGAACGAGCGCCGGCCGGCGAGAAAGCGGGCCGCTTTACCGGGTGGACGCCGTTGCGGCGTACATGGAGTGTGGGCGTTGCGCCAGCTCGCTCGAGCGGCCAGGAGACTACTGTCTGGTCTGTAACACCGGCAACGCCGACACCGTGGTGCTCGATCTCGACCGCGACCGGGCGACGGTGACGATGCTCGACGGCGACGACGTGCTCGGCGAGACGACGGTAACGACGATGCCCGAGGAAGAGGGCGAGAGCGCGGTGATCGAGCTCCGGAACTACGCCGGGAAGATCGCCGACGAGATCCGGCGCAAGCGCCCCGACGAAGTGTACGCGACCGGCGATCGCGAGGTCCTGCGGGCGATCCGCGGACAGTCCCACTACGAGTTCTACCGCGTCGCCGGCGAGGACCCCGTCGAAGCCGTGATCGATCGCCGCGGCGAGCGCGCGCTGGAGGTCGTCGACCTCCCGCCCATGGAGAAGCTCGGCGGGTCGCACACGACGCTGATCGGGAGTCGCGACGGGCGACGGGCCGTCCAGACCGTCGCCGAGCATCCGCACGTCAAGAAGGTGATCCCGGGCCCGATCGACGCCGGCGGCACCGGCTCCCAGTCCGGGCTGCGCGCGAAGGTCACGCGTGCGGACGGGAACGGGAACGTTCGCCTGTTGTTGCGGGACGGGTCCAGCGTGCAGGAGAACCGCATCGTGACGACGGCCCGCGACATCGACGGCGGCGAGCGGGTCCGGGAGGATCTGAACGAGGCGCTCGACGACGCCGAACTCTACTGACCGCGAGATCCGGTGCCACCGCCGCGACGGCCGGCGGCGACACTGCGGGGAGCGCCGGAGCACACACCACTGCGTCGAGTGTTCCTCGGACGAGGATCTCGTCGCCTTCGGACGATTTTACTGCGGTTCGTCGAGGAGTCGATCGGCGGTCCCACCCCACGTTGTCGAGTGTTAGTCGCGAATGGGCGAGGGGGGCGATGAGCGAGTGCCGGTCACCCACCCCACCGCGTCGAGTGTTTCGGAGAAGACCAGGGAGGGGGTGAGACGCAGATACAGTTGTAGTTCGAACGTTACTTAACGTAGGTAACCGCTAGGAGCAATTCGACACGAAAAGCGCGGGGACGGGGCACGGGGGATTCGTCGAACAGGGAAAGAGCGTCCGTCGAACACGCGACACGGTGGGGGCGAACCGGTGACGGCACCGGCCGGAGCCGACCATCCGCGTCCGTGACCGCGGCGGACGAGTCGACCGACGACAAACACTCGACGCGGAGGGGTGTTCCATCATATAAGCGTTTATATCACACGACGCACTCGACACGCCGGTTTTATGTAGGACCTGTCCTAGGGTTTCGTCAATGCCGCTGTTCGATCGGGACACGACCATCTTCCGCGACGAGGACGTCCTGCGGGAGGACTACCAGCCCGATTCGATTCAGGAGCGCGACGAAGAACTCGACGCGTACAAGACCGCGCTGCAACCGGTGGTCAACGGCGCCCAGCCGCGAAACGTCTTCCTCTACGGCAAGACGGGGGTCGGCAAGACCGTCGCCACGCGCTTCCTGCTCGATCACCTCCGCCGGGACGTCGAGGAGTACGACGACGTCGACCTGTCGATCGTCTGGCTGAACTGCAACAATCTTACCAGTTCCTATCAGGTCGCGGCGAATCTGGTCAACGAGCTGCGGCCGGCCAACGAACAGATCAGCACGACGGGCTACCCCCAGCAGAAGATCTTCGACATGCTCTACGACGAGCTAGAGCGGCTGGGTGGAACCGTGTTGATCGTGCTCGACGAGATCGACCACATCGGAGACGACGACGATCTGCTGTACGAGCTTCCGCGAGCGCGAGCAAACGGGTATCTTTCGGCCGGGAAACCAGGGATCATCGGCATCAGCAACGACTTCAGCTTCCGCAGCGGCCTCTCGCCGAAAGTCAAGGACGCCCTCTGCGAAGAGGAGATCCACTTTTCGCCGTACGTCGCCAGCGAACTGGAGTCGATCCTCGACCAGCGCGCCGCGAAGGCGCTGCACGACGACGTCCTCGCCGACGGCGTCCTGCCGCTGTGCGCCGCGCTGGCTGCTCAGGACACCGGCAGCGCGCGACAGGCGCTCGACCTGCTGTACAAGGCCGGCGACCTCGCGCGATCACAGGACGTCGCGGAAGTGACCGAGAAGCACGTCCGCGACGCACAGCGCGCGCTCGAACGCGGCCGGATCAAGCAGGGAATGGTGGAGTTGACCCAGCACGGCCACCTCTCGCTGGTCGCCGTGTTGAGTCTCGCCCTGGAAGAGGAGACGCCGGCGCGCGTCCGCGAGATCTATCCTCGCTATCGCTCGGCCGCCGAGTACGTCGGGACGAACCCGCTCGTGCGTCGTCGGATGCACGATCACCTCTCCGATCTGGCGATGCAGGGAATTCTCCACAGGAACACCCGCAACGAAGGCCGAGCCGGCGGAAAGTACTACGTCTACGACCTCGACGTCGCCGTCGAAATGGTAATGGACGTCGTCGACGATCTGGAAACGGTCGACCTTCCGCCGACGGTCGTCCGTCAGGCGGAACAGACCGACCTGACCGCACACTGAATATCGCGGCGGCCGTGAAAACGTCCGGATACGCGGAACGTCCCGATACGCGGCACACACGTCGAGGCTCGTCTCCCGAAGCTGGCAGATAGTTACTGCAAACCGTATCGAGCGGAGCTACTCGGTTGACGCTAAACCGCGGCGGCTCGGATCAGTAGGGCTAGTCGTTTTTCGGCGCCGAACACTCGACAGAGTGGTGTGGGTGTGAGCCTTCACCACCGAGACGGGTGGAACAGACCGAAAGCCGGTCGATCTCGTGCAGTCGGTCCGGTCCAACGTCACCGAAATCCGATCACCACAGTTACGGTGACGGTCTCATCGAGGCGTCCACCGCGGATCGATTCCTGCTTACGAAAGAATTCACTGCCCCGTCTCGTTACCCCCTCCCCGCCATCCGCCGGGAACACTCGACGCGATGGGGTGGGGGACCCATCGAAACTCAATCGATGTAGCAGTTTCGAGGACCATCGCAACAGACCGTAAAACACTCGACACGGTGGGGTGGGCGTGAGGACGCACGGTGGGTGGCATCAGGATCGGTTCGACTGGTTCCGCAAATCCGTACGGCATCGCTGATCTGGACGGTAGTAACACCTCTCGATGCCGCCTGAAGCGGCGGTTGTGAAATGCAGTGCCGCCGACCCTCACGTCGAGACACACTACATTTACAAGGAGCGCTCTAATTACATCTAATTAGAAATGCCCACCAGGCACGACGTGGTTCTGGCAGTACTGCCGCTGCTGGTCCTGAGTGGAATCGTCCTCCAGTCGTTCGCGGGAGTGCTCGAGCGAGTTGCAGGCATCGGCGGCGGCCTCGAACAATTACCGCTGGCGATCCCCGGAATTATAGCGGCGGTCGCGCTGGTCGGTCACGAACTCGCTATCTCCCCGCCGACAGCCGAGGATTGCTGACTCCTGCGTATCGATTCTCCCGATCGCTACGTCCGAGCTCCGCCTTTCTGATTCTCGCAGGCGAGTTCGAGCAACCCGTCGCAACGACCGCTCCGGCCCGGCGCGCGCTCCGCGACCGTCCCGACTCAAAGGGTTTATCTGTGCCGTAGAGCTATCTCACGGTACTATGGCCGAAGGCAAGAAGGGACGGACCGGAAGCGCGGGTCGCTTCGGCGCGCGCTACGGTCGGGTTTCCCGCAAGCGAGTCGCCGAGATCGAGAGCGAGATGAACGACGACCACACCTGCCCCGAGTGCGGCGGCGACACCATCGACCGCAAGGGGACGGGCATCTGGGGCTGCCGGCGCTGCGGCCACAAGTTCGCCGGCGGCACCTACCGCCCCGAGACGCCGGGCGGAAAGAGCGTCGAGCGATCGATCCGCGCCGCGCTCGCCGAGGACGAGGAGTAACAATGGCGTACAAGTGCTCGCGCTGCAAACGCGACGTCGAACTCGACGAGTACGGCGGCGTTCGCTGTCCCTACTGCGGGCACAGGGTGCTCCTCAAGGAGCGCAGCCGCGACGTGAAGGAAGTCGACGTTAACTAAGTCGACGACAACCAGATGGACGCCCCCGTCCACGAGGCGACGTACGATTTCGAGTACGATTCTGCGGACGCGGCGTCGGTCGTCGAGCGGAGCCTCCGCCGGGAGATCGGCGAGATCGACGACGATCGCTCGACCGCCGCCCTCGAACGCGACGGGCGAACGCTCTCAGTCCGCGTCGAAGCCGCCGACCTGGTCGCGCTCCGCGCCGCGACCAACACCTGGCTCTCGCTCGTCGACGTCGCGGAGAGCGCCCGATCGGCCGGAATCGAGCGCGATCGATCCCGGATCGCGTAGCGACCCGACAGCCCGACGACAATGCAGGGGTTTTTCAGTCCGGGTCACCACTTCGGACGTATGCAGGGTAATCTGCCGCCGGAAGCACAAGAGAAGCTCGAACAGCTCCAGGACCTTCAGGAGACGGCTCAGGAAGTCGCAGTCCAGAAGGAAGAGGCCGAGTCGCAGCTCAGCGAGTCCCGCACGGCCCTCGACGAGCTCGAGGACATCGACGCGGACACCGTAATGTACCGCGAGGTCGGCGAGCTGCTCGTCGAGACGAACTACGACGAGGCCCAGGACGACCTCGAGGAGACGGTCAACGACCTCGAGATCCGCGTCGAGACGCTGGACAAGCAGGAAGAGCGCGTCCAGGAGCAGTTCGAGGAGCTCCAGGAGGAGCTCCAGGAGATGCTCGGCGGCGGTGGCGGCGGCGGCCCGATGGGCGGCGGCATGGGCCCCGGCGGCGCGTAAGCGTCCGATGCCCACCGACGAAGCGGTCGTCCAGACCGCCGCGGAAGCCGCCGAAGGCGTGATCTTCTCGCGCATGAAGCGCTCCGCGGTCGACGACTACGACGTGCGGGTGACCTTCGAGGACGGCGTCCTCGAGGTCGACGTCTACGTCGAGGCGCCCGAGACCGACGCCGACGAGGAGCGGGTCGCCGACGACGCCGCGCTCGCGGCGCGCTCGGCGGTCGACGACCTGTTCGCGGACGAGTAACCGCTGACCCCTCTGGGGTCGACGCTCAGTTTTCGGCCAGCGCTGCGTGTTCGACTATCGGAGAATACGGCGATTCGCCCGATGAGGAGCCCTGGCTGATCAGAAGAGTCGAAGACGCACCAATGATCGATCCGGCGAAAGCGGCCAGAGAGCTACGACTGATCGCAGATGTCGACGAAGTTCTCGAACAGCTCCTCGCCCTCCTCGGTGTGCGCGACTTCGGGGTGCCACTGGACGCCGTAGAGCTCCTTCTCGGCGTCGCTCATCGCCTCGACGTCACAGACGTCGCTGCGTCCGGTCAGCGAGAAGCCGTCGGGAAGCTCCTTGACCTCGTCGGCGTGGCTCGCCCAGACGCGGGTTTCGGGCGCGAGCGATCCGGTCAGCGGATCGTCTTCGTCGAGCACCTCGACGGTGACGTCCGCGTAGCCGCCGTACTCGCCGCCGCCGACGCGACCGCCGAGTTCGTCGGCGATGATCTGCATCCCCAGACAGATGCCCAGCACCGGCACGTCGAGATCCAGATAGTCGGCACAGCGCCCGATGTCGTCGATGTCCGGGCCGCCCGAGAGCACGAGACCGTCGGCGTCGATCTCCTCGGGCGGCGTCTCGTTGTCGATCAGCTCCACGTCGACGCCCATGTCCCGGAGCGCGCGCTGCTCCAGGTGGGTGAACTGGCCGTGGTTGTCGACCACGTCGATCTTCGTCATTGCGGCGTCGTAGTCGCGCAGTCGTTAAAAGGCGTCCGGAACGCGCCGAAAACTGCCAAAGCTCCGCCGACACCGTCCAGACGCGAACGACCGTCTCGCTTCGAACCTCCGACCGGCTCCCCGCTCACTACACCAACGGTTCGTCAGTTTTCCAGCGTGCCAACAGTGTTAACTCTCCGCACGCGAACAGCGTTGGTATGACGATCGACGCACTCGACGAGTTCGGCCACCCGGCGTGGTTGACCGCGGTCACCACCGCGGTCGCCTACGGCGTCGTGCTGCTGGTCATGTTCGCGGCGCTATTTTTAGTCCCGTACGCGCTCTTCACGCTGCTCTGAGACCGCGGCGATCAGCGTTCGGTCGTATCGGCGGCATCAGTCGACCGATCTCCGCCGAGCGCCGCGCCCGCGACGAGCAGCGGCGCACCGACTACGGCGACGCTGAGGACGCTCCCGATCGCGGCGACGCCGAGGATCGAGAGCCCCCAGAACCGCGGCGTCACCACGGGAGTAACAGCCAGCGCGCCGACTGCGAATCCGGTCGCGGCCGTCCCGGCGGCCAGCCGTCGGTTCCCGCATCCCAGCGCGTACCCGGCGGGAAGAAGCGAGAAGACGGAGACCAGCGTGGGCAGACCCGACGCTAACCATCGCGTCGAGCCGGGTGCGAGCGCCGCGACGGCGAGCGTGACTGCACCGGCGACGACGATTCCGAGGGCCGCAAGACCGACCAGCGTGCGGTACGACGTCCGTCTCTCGACGGCAGCCGACGACATCCCGACGCCCAGAACCGCGTACGCGATCCCGACGCCGAAGAGCGGTAGCAGCGACGGGCCGACGGCCCTGACGGCGCCGATCCCGAGCACCGCGAGCGCCGTCGCCGCGCCGACGACGGCGAGAGCGACGCCGGGCGACGCCAGCACCTCGTCGACGGTGAGTCCGACGCGCGCGAGCGCACGGTCCGCTGCGGACGCGACGCTGTCACTCCGGCCGAACAGTGGAACGGCGATCCCCACCGTGGCACCGAACAGGAGCGCAGGCGTCACCGCGACCACGAGCGCGTTGGCCGCGGCGGACGGGGCGACGAGTCCCGCGACGGCGAGCACACTCCACAGCGCCCCCAGCGCGGCGTCGCGCGGCACGAACGTGACGATACCCTGTTCGTCGAGATCGGTGAGCGTCATCCGGGTGCCGTCGTCGGACACCGTCGCGTCGGAGACCGTCCAGCCCACGCGATACCCCTCCGGCGCGACGACGGCGAGCCGATCGGCGCCCAGGCCGTGCAGGTTCCGGTAGCCGTACGCGCTCGTGAACTCGCCGGACCGCAACGTTCCGCGGATCGACGGCTCGGCGAAGCGCCGTTCGCAGTAGCGCAGCTCGATGACGTCGTCCTCGGAGACGGTCGCGCCGACGAACTCGGCGTCCCACATCGCGGACTCCCCGACCGCGTCACGATAGGTTGCGTTCGAGCGCAACCGGTCGGTGCCGGGCGAGTCGCCGAGCCGGTTCCGGACGACCCACGTCGCGGTGCCGTTCTCGTAGACGCGTACCGTCGCGGTGCTGCGTTCGACGTCGATCGGTTCGGTGACGATCTCCTCGTCGACGACGACGCCGCGGTCGGCGACGGTTTCCTCGAACGACTCCCCGCAGGCGTCACACAGCGGTCGCGGCGGCGGCGCCGCGCCTGCGGGTGCGATCATCGCGACGAGCGAAACGGCCAGCAGCGTACAGAGCGCGACTTGGAGGGACGTCCGCGGGACCATACGCTCCCGTCACGGCCACGGATTATGTAATTTTCCCGAATGGTATCCGCTTCACTTCCGGACGCACGATTCGCTCCAAACCGTCGGCGGGATACCGCAGAAAAACAACGCAGTTCGAGCCGCGAAAACGGTGTGGACGACGCCGCCGTCCGATCAGGCGAACGTCTTGGAGACGTCCTCTTCCTCGGTCTCCTTCTGGATCTTCCGCCAGGCCTCCTCGAAGTCCTCCATCCGGATGTCCGTGCGGTCGTCGCGGATGGCGAACATCCCCGCCTCGGTGCAGATCGCCTTGACGTCGGCGCCGCTGGCCTCGTCGGCCATGCGAGCCAGTTCCTCGAAGTCCACGTCGTCGGCGACGTTCATGTCGCGCGTGTGGATCTGGAAGATGATCTCGCGGCCGTCAAGATCGGGCTTGGGCACCTCGATGAGGCGATCGAACCGGCCGGGCCGGAGGATCGCGCGATCGAGCATGTCGAAGCGGTTCGTCGCCGCGATGATGCGGATCTCGCCGCGGTCCTCGAAGCCGTCCATCTCCGAGAGCAGCTGCATCATCGTGCGCTGGACCTCGGCGTCGCCGGAGGTCTTGGACTCGGTGCGCTTGGCGGCGATGGCGTCGATCTCGTCGATGAAGATCACGGCGGGCTCGTGGTCGCGGGCGACCTGGAACAGGTCGCGGACCAGCTTCGCGCCCTCGCCGATGAACTTGTGGACCAGCTCCGAGCCGGCCATCTTGATGAAAGTGGCGTCGGTCTGGTTCGCGACGGCCTTCGCGAGCATCGTCTTGCCGGTCCCGGGCGGGCCGTACAGCAGGACGCCACTGGGCGGCTGGATGCCGACCTCGTCGAACGCGCCGGGGTTCTTCAGCGGCATTTCGACGGTCTCGCGGACCTCGTTGATCTGCTCCTCGATGCCGCCGATGTCCTCGTAGGTGACCTCCGGCGACTCGTCGACCTGCATCACGCGTGCGCGGACGTCGGTCTCGTCCTCGAGGGACTTGACGACCGACAGCGAGTTGTTCACGGCGACGCGGTCGTCGGGTTCGAGGTCCGAGCGCATCTCCTCGGTGACCTCGGTGAGGGCCTCCTGGTTGTTGCCGTGCTGCTTAATGATGACCCCCTCGTCGGTGAGCTCCTGAACGGTCGCGACGAACAGGGGCGACTGCTTGAGCTTCTTGTTCTCGTGAGTGAGACGTTCTAACTTCTGCTGGTACTTGTTGTTCTCCGCGTTGGCGTCCAGCAGCTTGTCGCGCATCTCTTCGTTCTGGGACTCCAGAACTTCGAGGCGCTCGCGGAGGGCTTCTATTTTCTCCTGCATTGACGTGTCCTCCTCGTCGTACGGGAGGTCGACGTCGTCCACAGTATCGCTCATCACCCGGGCCTAGGGCGTTGGTTCATAAGAGGCTTCGGGTAGGGTCGATTTACTGGATCGACGCCGCCGCCGCTGAGGCTCCCGATTTCGACGATGCCAGGAGAATTGAATGAGCAACGGTAATAATCACGAAGGGTTAATATTATTAGTCCGTATCTGCTACCCCGGAGTATCATGAGCGCATCAGAGACGGCACGGGTAGACGCCGACGACGCCGAGCCGACGTGGGACGACGTTCGCGATCTCCCGCCGAGCGCGAAGCTCGTCGCGAAAGTTCTCGAATACAACGACACGCTCACTCAGAGTCAGCTCGCCGAGGAGACGCTCCTCCCGCCCCGGACGGTGCGGTACGCCCTGAACCGACTCGAAGAGCAGGGTGTCGTGGACTCTCGCTTTTCCTTTTCGGACGCGCGCAAGCGCCTCTACACGCTTACAATCGAGTAGGCGGGTCGCGATCGAGCGGACGAGTTTCGATCGAGTAGACAAGTTGCGATCCAATAGCAACGCTCCGTGACGGGGGCGCGTTCCGGCCCCGCCTCCGCGAGTTAACTCGTCCGACGCGGCAACGCCGAACGTACGACCCGCGACCGTTCTACGCGTCCGGTAGTTTCGATCGTCGTCGAAGACGGTCGCTCCCCGTAGCTCTACGACTCGCCGGATTTCGATCGGAGGTGACGTTCGTCGAGCCACACGAACTCCGAGGTCGGGTTCGGGGCCGCGGCGACAGGCGTCGAATCGGCATCGGCGTCGGCGCCGGCATCGGCATCAGGCATCGAATCGGCGTCAGGCGTCGAATCGTTGTCGGCGTCTGGCATCGAACTTGCTGCGGCATCGGACGTCGACGCGGCGATCGTCTCGGGCGTCGCATCGGGGTCGGTTTGTCGCGTCGTATCGGCCGCATCGGTGACGTCGTTCCGCGAGCGGGCCGCGACGTCGCGTTCCAGCCGGTAGAACAGTTCGTCGATCGCCGCCATTTCTCCCTCGAGCGGGTCCGGCGACGACTCCAGTACCGGCGTCTCGGCGTTCGTCTCTCGCTCGGGGTGCCCCTCGACATCGGGCGGCCAGACGTCCGACAGATCCCCCAACAGCGCCGCGACGTCCTCGGCCCGATGCATCTCTCCGGGCGGCTCCGTATCGCCGGCACAGGGCGCCTCGGGATCGACGTCCGCGAACGAGTCGGTCGAGCGGTCGATCCGCTGGAGCAGGGTGGCGAACGACTCGCCGCCCTCGCGGAACGAAACGCCGCGTTCGAGACGACCGGAGGACGCGTCCGCCCAGTCGGGGACGGGAACGTCGCCGCTTCGTTCGGACGCCGGTTCGTCGTCGCCTTCGGAGCCGGGTCCGCAACCGGCGGGAACGTACTCGTGCGGCTGGTGCTCGGCCAGCAGTCCCCGGCTCCCGAATTTGACCGTCTCGCCGTAGCGACACCGAAGCTTGTCCAGGGCCGCCCGCTCCCCAAGCGCGAACTGCCAGCGCTCGCTGGGACCGTCGAGCAACACCAGCTCAACGCCGGTCCCTGCGACCAGCTCGCGGTTGACAGCATCGAGCAGCGCGGGGTAGTTGTCCCGCCCCAAGGGCGTATCCGGATACGTCAGCGTCGCTCGAAACTCCGTTCCGGCGGCGTCTTCGAGCACGATTCGCCGGGTGTCGGCGCGACGCCACTCCACGGTTACTCGACAGCCGAAGGGCACGAACAGCGCATCGAGGTGGACCTCCGGGGCGTTCGCCCAGTACCGCGCCGGCGCGTCGACGCCCCGGGCGGACGCGACCAGCGTGTCGCGGACGAACGTCACCGGATCCGGAAACGCTGACGGATGGCGTCGCGCGGCGCGAACGAGATCCGCGACCGACCCCACGTCCTCGCCGTCGAGTTCCTCGTGGCACCCGGCGACGTCCTCGACGGTCAGCGCGAACGCCTCGAGGACGTTCCCACACCAGTGGGTGACGTCGTCCGTCGAGCGGAGGGTCGATTGCGTAGCCACTGACGGGTGGTCACTGTCCACTCTCTTAATTATTTCTTCATAATATTTCTATGTAGTTCGGCCGCGCCGATCAGTAACGCCGTGATCCTTCATTATACGTTAGGATATTTTGTGTAATATACGCGGCCAGCCGATCGCAGCAGGCCACTTCCGATCACGCCTGATGCAGGCCGGACGGAGCTGCGCGACGGCGCGGTTCACTTTCACCGCGGTCGCGGAACCGATTTAAGACGCCGCCGCCAAGGGCCGGCAATGACACGGGTGATCCACACCGGCGACACCCACATCGGGTACCGGCAGTACCACTCGCCGGAGCGTCGTCGGGACTTTCTCGCGGCGTTCGAACGGGTCGTCGACGACGCCGTCGAGGCCGAGGTCGACGCCGTCGTCCACGCGGGCGACCTGTTCCACGACCGCCGGCCGGAACTGCTCGACCTTCAGGGGACCGTCTCGGCGTTGCGGGACCTCGCGGACGCGGGGATCCCGTTCCTCGCGGTCGTCGGCAACCACGAGACCAAGCGCGACGGCCAGTGGCTCGACCTGTTCGAGGACCTCGGGTTGGCGACTCGGCTGGGCGCCAGCCCCGAGGTGATCGGAGACACCGCGTTCTACGGACTCGACTTCGTCCCCGAGTCCCGCAGGGACGATCTCGACTACGAGTTCGAGCCCGCCGACGCCGACCACCGCGCGCTCGTCAGCCACGGGCTGTTCGAGCCGTTCGCCCACGCCGACTGGGACACCGAGGAAGTCCTCGCGGAGGCCACCGTCGAGTTCGACGCCGTGCTGCTGGGCGACAACCACGCGCCCGGCAAGCGCGAGGTCGAGGGGTCGTGGGTCACCTACTGCGGGTCGACCGAGCGCGCCAGCGCCGACGAGCGCGACGAGCGAGGCTACAACATCGTCCGGTTCGGCGACGCCGCCGGCGCCGACGCGGACGCCGCGGGCACCGACGCGGTCTCGATCACCCGCCGCGCGGTCGCCGACACCCGCGAGTTCGCGTTCGTCGACGTGGAACTCGCCGACGGCGAGGGGACCGAGCGCGTCCGCGAGCGCGTCCGCGAGTACGACGTCGAGGACGCCGTCGTGATCGTCACGGTCGAGGGCGACGGCGAGGAGATCACTCCCGCCGCCGTCGAGGAACTCGCCTTAGAGCGGGACGCGCTCGTCGCTCGCGTCAACGACCGCCGGGAGATCGACGGCGAGACCGACGTCAGCGTGAGCTTCGCCGACCCGGACGACGCCGTCCGCGAGCGCCTGCGCGAACTGGGGCTGAGCCCCGCCGCCCGCGACATCGACGAGGCCGTCCGGGAGAGCAAGGTCGCCGACTCGAACGTCCGCGAAACCGTCGAGACGCAGATCCGCGACCGGCTCGGCGACGGCCTCGACGCGTTCGAGGGCGTCGAAGACGCCGGTGACGCCGACGCGCAGGACGCCGGTGACGCCGACGCGCAGGACGCGGACATCGATGACGCCGAAGCATCCTCCGGCGACGAAGGCGCGGCCGCGGACGGCGGCGACGTCACCGATCCGGCCGCCGAAGCGGACAATGACGACGCCGAAGACGCCGCGACCGCGTCCGACGACGGCGACGCTGCGGATGCCGACGCCGCAACCGATGCCGACGCCGCAACCGATGCCGACGCCGCGACCGACTCCGGAGACGAGCCGGGCGCCGAGTCGCCCGCCGAGAGCGCACAGAACGACTCGCAGGCCTCCATGGAGGAGTACCTGTGAAGTTCCGCGAGATCCGGCTGGAGAACTTCAAGTGCTACGCCGACGCCGAGCTCCGGCTCGACGAGGGCGTCACGGTGATCCACGGCGTCAACGGCAGCGGAAAGTCCTCGCTGCTGGAGGCCTGCTTCTTCGCGCTGTACGGCTCGAAGGCGCTCGACGACCGGACGCTCGACGACGTCATCACGAATGGCGCCGAGGACGCCGAGATCGAGCTCGCCTTCGACCACGGCGGCGAGGCCTATCACATCGAGCGTCGGATCCGCTTTTCCGGCGAACGCGCCCAGACGGCCAAGTGCGTCCTCGAAGCGCCCGACGAGACGATCGAGGGCGCCCGCGCGGTGCGGGGCTACGTCGCCGACCTGCTCCGGATGGACGCCGAGGCGTTCGTCAACTGCGCGTACGTCCGGCAGGGCGAGGTGAACAAGCTGATCCACGCCTCGCCGAGCGACCGTCAGGACATGATCGACGACCTGCTCCAGCTCGGCAAGTTAGAGGAGTACCGCGAGCGCGCCAGCGAGGCCCGCCTCGCGGTGAAGGACGTGCTGAGCGAGCTTCGCGGGAACGTCGACGAGATCGACAGCCAGATCGAGGCCAAAGAGGAGAAGGGACTCCACGAGCAGCTCAACGAGTTAGAGAGCGAGCGCAACGAGACGACCGCCGAGATCGAGCGGATCGAGGACCAGCTCGATACCGCCCGCGAGACGAAAGAGAGCGCCGAGTCGGTTCTCGAGGAGTTCGAGGAGAAACGGGACGAGATCGACGAGCTCGCCGACGACGTCGAGGAGCTGGAGGAGACGATCCGCGAGACCGAGGCCGAACGCGACCGGCTCAAAGAGCGGCTCGCCGAGACGCGCGAGCGCCGCGACGACCTGCGCGACGAACGGGACGAACTACTCGCGGCAGCGCAAGACGCCGGCGATATCGACGCGGAGGACTCGGCGTCCGGCGGCGATAGCGGTGCCGACGGCGAGGGTGCGCTCGCGACCGCCGTCGAGGACGCCCTCGGTCAGATCCGCGAGGCGGACGAGCGGCTCCAGGAGGAGCTGAACGATCTGAGCGGCGAAATTCAAAAACACGCCAGCGAAGCCGAGAACGCCCGCGAGCGCGCCGACGAACTCGAAGCGACGGCCGCCGAGAAGCGCGAGGAGGCCGACGAACTCGAAGCCGATCTCGACGACGACGAATCCACGCTGGCCGAGCGCCGCGAGAAGCTCGACGCGATCGACGACGAGATCGAAGCCGCGAAAGACCGCTTCGAAGATGCACCGGTCGCGTTCGGCGAGGCCGAGGCGCATCGCGAGGGGCTGCGGGAGCGCAAGAACGCTCTCGAAGACGATCTCGGCGACGTGCGCGCCGAGCTCCGAACCGTCCGATCGCAGATCGAAGAGGCCGAGGAGCTCCTCGACGAGGGGAAGTGTCCCGAGTGCGGCCAGCCCGTCGAGGACTCGCCCCACGTCGACGCGCTCGCGGACGATCGGGAGCGACTGGCCGACCTCGAAAACGAGCGCGACGAGCTGAAAGACGAGATCGAAGACGTCGAAACGGATCTCGAAACCGCCGACGAACTCGTCGAAGCCGAACGTGAGGTCGACCAGCTCCGGGAGAACCGGTCGAGCGTCGAGCAGTTGATCGACGAGCGCGAGGCCGCCCTGGAGGATCGGCGCGAGCGCGTCGAGCGGCTCCGCGAGGAGGCCGACGAGCACGAGGCCGACGCCGAGAGCAAGCGCGAGGACGCCGCCGCCGCCGAGGACCGCGCCGACGAGCGCCGCGAGCGGATCGCCGAGATCAACGCCGAGCGCGGCGACCTCCGGGAGCGCCGCGAGCGCCTCGAATCGCTCGCCGACGCCATCGACGAACTCGCGGACGCCGAGGCCGACATCGAGGATCTGCGAGACAAGCGCGCGGCGAAGGCCGACCTGAACGACGAGCGCCGGGACCGACTCTCGGAGAAGAAAGAGCGCAAGCGAGAACTGGAGGCCGAGTTCGACGCCGACCGCGTCGAGGAGGCCAGATCCGAAAAGAAGCGCGCCGCGAACTACGTCGAGCAGGCCGAATCGACCCTGGCGGAGCTGCGCGAGGAACGGGACGACCTGATCGACCGCATCGGCGGCGTCCGGAACGAACTCGACGAACTCGAAGCGCTCCGCGAGCGCCGCGAGCAGCTCGTCAAGCGCCACGACGCGCTGGACTCGCTGTACGAGGAGGCCGAGCAGCTCCAGGAGACCTACGGCGACCTGCGCGCCGAGCTGCGCCAGCGCAACGTCGAAACCCTCGAACGGATGCTCAACGAGACGTTCGATCTGGTGTATCAGAACGACTCCTATTCGCACATCGAGCTCGACGGCGAGTACGAGCTGACCGTGTACCAGAAGGACGGCGAACCGCTCGATCCCGAGCAGCTCTCGGGCGGCGAGCGCGCGCTGTTCAACCTCAGCCTGCGCTGTGCGATCTACCGGCTGCTCGCCGAGGGGATCGAGGGCGCGGCGCCGATGCCGCCGCTGATCCTCGACGAGCCGACCGTGTTCCTCGACTCGGGCCACGTCGCCCAGCTGGTCGAGCTCGTCGGATCGATGCGCGACCTTGGCGTCGAGCAGATCGTCGTCGTCAGCCACGACGAGGAGCTGGTCGGCGCGGCCGACGCCGTCGTCCACGTCCGCAAGGACCCGACGACGAACCGCTCGACCGTCGAGCGCGGCGAGACGCCCGCGCTGCTGGCGGAGTAGCGTCCGGAAAACCGACGATCGCCGTCCTTACTGATCCCGCAACGTTCTCAGCGCGTCCTGCGCCGTCTCGGTGGCGTCGTAGCCGCGTTCGCCGGCGACCTGTGCCTCCTCGATCAAACCCGCCGCGCGGAGCTCGGCCAGCCGGCCGTGGAGGTCGCTCTCGCACTGGTCGTAGGCGCCGAGCATGTCCCGAACCGCGATCGGGCCGCGATCGACGAGGTCGGCCAGCAGCCCGATCCCGGCGTCGTCATGGACGGCCGAGACGACGCGCCGGACCGGCTCGGGGACGCCGACGGCGGCTGTCTCAAGGGGCTCCTCGCCGTCGACCGGCTCGATCTGTTCGTTCTCGACGTACCGGCTGTCGCCGGTCTCGGGATCGCGGACCAGACTGCTGTCGGTCGACTCTTTGAGGAGAACGTAGCGCTTGCCGGACTCGTCGCGGACCGTTCGCATCGGTCGACGGTTGGGTTCCTGTCCGGTTAGGCTCACCGGTGTCGTGCTGACCGGTCGGTGAGTCACGCTGTGGCGAGTACTCCTCGCGCGTCGTCGCTACTCGTACTCGTACCGACGGTAGATCCGATACGCATGGAGACCGCCCAGCAGACCGACCAGAACCAGCCCGCCGCCGAGCTGGAACCGGCCGCGGAAGACGACGTACATGACGCCGAGGCTGGCCGCGAGAATCGCGAGGTTCAGCAGCACGACGACGCTCCAGAACATCTTCTGGAGCTCCTCGGGGGCCTCCGTCGCCGGCGGCGGTTCCGGAGCTTTCGGAATCTCCGGGGGGAGCGTCGACTCGGAGTCGAGAACGTCGAAGTCGAGTTCCTCCTCCGGGTCGACCTCTTCCGGTTCCTCGTCGGCCGGTTCGTCAAACACTACCGATACGTTCGCGGCGGAACGCAAAAAGCGTCCCGTAACGCCGAACGGCACCGCTAGCGCGGTCGGGAGAGCGGTGCGGGCGTCCGCGAGAGAAGGGTGCCGCGCGTGGTCGGCGAGAGAGCGTTACGCGTGGTCGGCGAGCGAGAGTGTGACGGACGCCTCCACCCACGCGAGCGGGTTCTGCGCGTCGAAGAACACCGTCCCGTCGTCGGTCTCGTAGCGCTCGACGCTCTCGGCGCCCCGCGGCTGCGTCGCTCCGGTCGTCGCGCTGTCCCACTGGCCGGCTTCCGGGTGGTCGGACATTGACGTCACCTCTGGGGCTTGGTAGGTAGTACCACAATATATGCTTTGTTGCCGATCCGGCGGTCCGACCGTGCGTACGCTTTTGTCGCCGCCGCCGCATGTGAGACCATGTCGCGCAGGAGCGTGCTGTTCACGCCGGGAGACCGACCGTCGATGCTCAGGAAGGCGCCGGCGTCGGGCGCCGACGCCGTCGTGTTCGACCTGGAGGACGCCGTCGCGCCCGATCGCAAGGACGAGGCTCGCGAGACTGTCGCCGAGACGCTCGGCGACCCCGAGTTCGATCCGTTGTGCGAAGTCTGCGTCCGCGTGAATCCCCTCCCCGAGGGTCGGACCGATCTGGACGCCGTTCTCGACGAGGTGAGCGCGGTGTCGATCGACGCGCTGGTCCTGCCGAAGGCGTCGGACGCCGCGTCGGTGACCGATCTCGCCGCGGCGGCGGCCGACCGCGGCGTCGATCTTCCCGTGCTGGCACTCGTCGAGACCGCCGCCGGTGTTCTCGCTGCTCCTCGGATCGCCGCCGCCGATCCGACCGACGCACTGCTTTTCGGCGCCGAGGATCTGGCGGCCGACCTCGGCGCGACCCGCACCAAGGACGGGACGGAGGTACTCTACGCCCGCGAGCGCGTCGTCGTTGCGGCGCGCGCCGCCGGCGTCGACGCGATCGACACGCTCTACACTACGATCGACGACGAACGTGGCCTGCGCGAGGACGCCGCCGTCGCTCGGCAACTGGGGTTCGACGGGAAGCTGGCGATCCACCCTGGGCAGGTGGGGACGATCCACGAAGCGATGACGCCCGACTCGGATCGCATCGAGTGGGCCAGACGAATCCTGGACGAACGTCCAGACGACGCCGACGCGCCCGGCGCGTTCGAGGTCGACGGCGAGATGATCGACGCGCCGCTGCTGCGGCAGGCCGAACGCGTGCTGGAACGGGCCCCCGACGAGTATTCCCGCGGCGGCGACCGGTGACGGTCCGTTCGCCCGTCGACCGCCGATCATGACAAGTGTATAACCGAGACTTAGATCTTTGAATATGCATATATCATAATATCCTCTTTGGGTATATATATACTATCAAGGAGCATTGAATACCGCTACTCTTAACCCGCACCTCCGATCAATCCGACGTATGGCAGAGGAAGTCAACCCGTTCGAGAGCCTACAGGAACAGATCGACGAGGCCGCAGAGTACCTCGACGTCGGCGACGACGTGATCGAGCGTCTCAAGCACCCCGAGCGCGTGCTGGAGACGAACCTCTCGGTCGAGATGGACGACGGTTCCATCGAGGTCTTCAAGGCGTTCCGCTCGCAGTTCAACGGCGACCGCGGCCCCTACAAAGGCGGCATCCGCTACCACCCGCAGGTCTCCCGCGACGAAGTACGCGCGCTGTCAGGCTGGATGGTCTACAAGACCGCGACGGTCGGCATCCCGCTGGGCGGCGGCAAGGGCGGCATCATCATCGACCCCGACGAGTACTCCGAGAGCGAACTCGAGCGCATCACCCGCGCGTTCGCCGAAGAGATCACGCCCCTGATCGGCGAGGACAAGGACGTCCCCGCGCCCGACGTCAACACGGGCCAGCGGGAGATGAACTGGATCAAGGACACGTACGAGACCCTCGAGAACACGACCGAGCCCGGCGTCATCACGGGCAAGGACATCTCCAGCGGCGGCAGCGCCGGCCGCGTCGAGGCGACCGGCCGATCGACCGTCCTCGCGGCGCGCGAGGCGTTCGACTACCTCGACAAGGACGTCGAGGGCGCCACCGTCGCCGTGCAGGGCTACGGTAACGCCGGCTGGATCACGGCGAAGCTCATCGACGAGATGGGCGCCGACGTCGTCGCGGTCAGCGACTCCAGCGGCGGCATCTACAACGCCGACGGCTTCGACCCCGTCGACGCCAAGCAGCACAAGCGCGAGACCGGCAGCGTCGTCGGCTACAGCGAGGCCGACGAGGAGATCAGCAACGAGGAGGTACTGACGCTCGACGTCGATCTGCTGGTCCCCGCCGCGCTGGAGAACGCCATCGACGAGGAGCTCGCCCACGACATCCAGGCCGACGTGATCTCCGAGGCCGCCAACGGCCCGATCACGCCCGAGGGCGACGACGTGCTCGAGAACAAAGACGTGCTGATCATCCCCGACATCCTCGCGAACGCCGGCGGCGTCACCGTCTCGTACTTCGAGTGGGTGCAGAACCGCCAACGCTTCTACTGGGACGAGGAGCGCGTCAACGAAGAACTCGAGGAGATCATCGTCGAGCAGTTCGACACCCTCGTCGACGCCTACGAGGAACACGACCTGCCGAGCCTGCGCGTCGCGGCCTACGTGGTCGCGATCCAGCGCGTCGTCGACTCCTACGAGCAGTCCGGCAACTGGCCCTGAGATCGGCTCTCAGCCGGCAACGCCCGTTTTTTTACTGCAGTCGCTCGGTCGTCTCGACCAGCGGATGCCGCGCGTAGTCGACGACCTCGACGTCGTCGAGCGCGGCCAGCCCTTCCCGATCGGCCGTGCGCTGCATCCCGAGGTCGAGTTTGTCGTCGATCACGATCACGTACGCGTCCATCTCGTCGACGCCGATCCGGTGGGCCGCGAGCACGCGGTGGTGACCGTCGGCGAGCAACAGCTCGCCGGCGTTGTCGATGACGACCAGCGGCTCGGCCAGTCCCCGCTCTAGCTCGTAGCGACGTCCCTCCAGCTCGTCGGCGTACACCTCGCCCTGGGTCGGCGTCAGGGCGTCGAGGCGCACTTGGCGGCGCTCCTGGCGCAGCTCGACGCCGTGGATGTTCTCCAGCGTTCGCATCAGCTTGCCCACCTTCTCGGGCGTCGCCCGCTCGATCTGGCTGCGGATCACGTCGGCGTTGCTGATGATCCCCACGAGGTGGCCCGCGTCGTCGACGACCGGGAGCTTCTGGATCCCCGAGCGCAAGATCACGCGACCGGCGTCGTTGACCTTCATCTCGGGGTGGGCGACGATCAGATCCGTCGTCATCACCTCGTACAGCGAGGCGTCGTCGTCGGCCAGCAGCAGGTCGCGCGCGCTGACGAACCCCTCCACCCGGCGGCGGTCGCAGACGGGGAAGCCGCTGTGTTCGTCGCTCTCGGCGATGCGAACCGCGACGTCGCCGACCGTGTCCTCGGGGGCGACCGTCGCGACGTCCTGGGTCATGTACTCGCGCACCCGCGCGTTCCCGGTGGTGCCAGCTACGCCCATGACCGCTCCAACGGCTCGCTTACCGAAAAACCTGTCTCGGACCCTGCAGAGGTCGCTCCGTTCCCGCCGGCCCGTCTCACTCGTCGCCGCCGTCGCGCTCGCCGTTCGACGGCGTCCGGTCGGACGCGACGCCCGACCCCGCCTCGATCGATCCTTCGGGTGCGAGGTCTTCGTGGCCGTCCTCGGACCGCAGCGGAAACTCGAACTCCGAAACCGCCGAGAGGTACTCGTTGGGGAGCTCGAACGGCCGTTCGCGCAGCGCATCGAAAAAGCGGTCCCTGAGCACGGACTCGATCGCGTCGTTGGTCGCCTCGCCGTCCTCGTCGGCGGTCGCCAGCATCCCGACGGGGATCTGCGCGCCGGCCATGTCGGTGTGGCCGCCGGCGCTCCCGATCCTGTTGTACGCGAGTCGGAGTGTCTCGCCGAGATCCAGTTCCGAGCCCTGCGCCCGCGCGGAGACGTAGACGACGCCGTCGAGCAGCCCGAACACGACCGTCGTCGTCACCCCCTCCATGTCGAGCAGCCTGTCGGCCGCCTGGGCCAGCGCGTCGCGGTCCGACAGCTCGCCGACGAAGCTCGTCAGTATCGAGCCCTTCTGTTCGCGGTTCCTGATCGCGCCGGCGACGGTCTCCAGGGTGTCCCCGGAGATGCTCGGCGACTCGACGCGCTCTAACAGCCCGACGTCGGCGTGCGGGACGAGCGTCCCGGCGGCCTCGAAGTCGGACAGGGCGACCTCCCGGGAGAAGTCCCAGGTGTCGATCCGGATGCCGTACAGCAGGGCCGTCGCGACCGTTTCGTCGATCTCGACGCCGAACTCCGCGAAGTACTCCGTCAGGAGCGTGCTCGTCGCCCCGACGGTGCTCCGGATGTCGACGAACTCCGCGTCGACCGGTCCGCGCGGCGGGTGGTGGTCGACGACGACGTCGATCGGGAGATCTTCGGGGAGCTGGTCGTTGACGCCCGCCCGGCTGTGATCGACCAGCGCGAACCCCGCGAACTCCTCTAAGTGGTCGGGGTCGTCGGCGTCGAGCTGGCGCAGGTCCAGATCGAGCAGATTGACCAGCGCGCGGTTCTCCTGGTGAGTGATTTCGCCGTAGTAGCAGGCCTGCGCGTCGACGCCGATCACGCCGGCCAGTCTTGCGAGCGCGAGCGCGCTGGCGATGGCGTCCGGGTCGGGGTTGTCGTGTGCGACGACGGCGATCGGACCGTCGACGGCCCGTAGCGTGCGCCGGAGTTTCCGGGTGCGCTCGCCCGTCTCGCCGGACACGACGTCGAGCACGCGCGACGCCGTGGCGGCGCCGGGGTCGATCAGTCGGTCGGCGTGGCGCTCGATCCGCCGGCGGTCGGCGTCGGTCGGCCGGTAGCCCGTGTACGCGACGATCATCGCGCCGGGGTAGACGGTCCGCGCCGCTCGCGCGATTGCGGCGTTCCGACTCGGATCGTCGCTGCCGACGAACACCACCTCGGCGCTCGGCTGGGCCGCTTCGAGTTCCTCCGGATCGGCCGGATCGCGCTCGGTGACCTTTCGGTTGTCTCCCCGCAGCGTGTCCGTTCGGCCGGCGTCGTCCGTTACGACGTGCAGAGAGCGGCCGCTCTCGACGGCTCGATCGACCAGCGCCTGACAGACGGCGCCGCTCCCGAGGACGAGCCGGGTGACCATACCGGTCGTATCCGGGCCTGTCGTTAAAACCTACCGTCTCCGGCGACGAGAACTGGACCTTCGAGAAGAAAGCTATCGAACCGGGGCGTCAGGCCAGCAGCGCGCCGGCGGCGTCGACGGCCGTCGAGACGACCGGATTGAACGCCACCAGCAGCGCGACGGTGACGACCGCCGCGGCGATCACGGCGGTGTACAGCCCAACCGGCTGGCTCTCGATGCGGAGATCGTCGGCCGGATCCTCGATCCACATCGCCTTGGCCAGCCGCGAGTAGTAGTACAGCGACAGCGCGCTGGTGATCGCGCCGACCGCGGCGAGCCACCAGATCCCGTTCGTGACCGCCGAGCCGAACAGGAAGTACTTGCTGATGAACCCGGCGCCGATCGGCAGGCCGGCGAGATTGAAGAGGAACACCGTCATCGCCAGCGAGGCGACCGGCGCCTTCGTCGCCAGCCCGTTGAAGTCCTCGAACGTGCGGCCGACCTCCCAGTGCTCGGCCAGCGCGATGAACAGGAACGCACCCGTGTTCATGAAGCCGTACACCAGCAGGTGGAGCATCGCGCTCCCGAGCACGAAGTCGTTGTACGCGCCGCCGCCGGTTAGCGCGGCCAGCCCGATCAGCGCGTAGCCGGCGTGGCCGACCGAGGAGTACGCCAGCATCCGCTTGACGTTCTCCTGGACGGCCGCGGCGAAGTTACCGAGCACCATCGTCACGACGGCAAGCACCTGGAAGACGAGCATCCACTCGATCCCGTTGGCGACCGACGCGATCGGGAACGCCTCGACGAACACGCGGAACGCCAGCACGAAGCCGGCGGCCTTCGACGCCGAGGAGAGGAAGGCGCTGATCGGCGCGGGCGCGCCCTCGTAGGCCTCCGGCGCCCAGAAGTGGAACGGGACGGAGGCGGTCTTGTAGGCCAGTCCGCCGACGATCATCAGCACGCCGATGGCGAAGATACCCTGATCGAACCCGCCCTCGGCGACCGAGGTCGCGATCTCGGAGAAGCCGAGGCGACCGGTCGAGACGTACACCAGGCTGATGCCGTACAGGAAGATCGCTGACGACAGCGCACCGATCAGGAAGTACTTCAGACCGGCTTCGACGCTGCCGCGGTTGTCCTTGAGGAACGCGACCAGCGCGAACGACGGCAGGCTCGCCAGCTCCAGCGCGATGAAGGCGGTGACGAAGCTGTCGGCCATCGCCATCGTCGACATCCCGGTCGCGGCCAGCAGCACCAGCGAGTAGAACTCGCCGGCGTGGGGCTGGCCCTCGAGGTAGTCGTAGCTCGCGACCAGCACCAGCGCGGTGACGCTGGTGACGATGGCGACGAACAGCAGCGCCATCTGGTCGACGATCAGCGAGCCGCCGAACAGCTCGAACAGTCCCTGGACGCCCGCCTCGTTCGGATCGCCGGCGACGCCGACGCCGATGGCGATGTACCAGATCGTCACGCCCAGCGCGGCGAGCGTGCCGGCGATCGACGTGCCGGCGATCAGCCGGTAGTTCGTCGAGTCGGCGTCGACGCTGTCGATCAGGAACGCGAGCATCGCGGCCCCGACCAGCAGCAACACCGGGGCGAGCACCTTGTACGTGTCGGGGTCTGAGATAGCTACTTCTGCCATTGTTATGCACCTCCCACCGCCGGGATAGCCCCGACGGCGTCACGGATCATCTCGAACGCGATCTCGGGCGCGACGCCCAGCAGGATGACGAGCCCGAGCAGGGCGAACAGCGGCGCCACGTCGTGGAACGGCGCCCGCGTCACCTCGTAGTCGGTCTCCAGGCTGAACGGTCCGAACAGGGTCCGCTGCATCGCAAAGAGCAGGTAGCCCGCCACGATGACGATGCCGAACATCGCCAGCGCGGTGAACACCGGAGCGAACGTTCCGATCGACTCGGTGGCGCCGAACGCGCCCGCGAACACGTAGAACTCGGCGGCGAACCCGCTCATCAGCGGCAGGCCCATGTAGCCGAACGCGCCCGCGAGGAAGATGCCGGTCGTGATCGGCATCCGGTCGGCGAGCCCGGACATGTCCGTGACCATCCGGGTGTGAGTCGTGTTGTAGATGACGCCGACCGCCATGAACATCAGTCCGGAGATCAGCCCGTGGCTGACCATCTGGAACGTCGCGCCGCCGACGCCGTAGACGGTGTAGGCGACGAGCCCCAGAATCACGTACCCCATCGAGGAGACCGAGGAGTACGCGACGATCCGCTTGAGGTCCTGCTGGGCCAGCGCCAGCATCGCCCCGTAGATCACCGACACCACCGCGAGCCCGGCTAACAGCCAGGCGAACTCGGCGGCGACGTCCGCGAGCATCGTGAAGTTGAATCGGAGCAGTGCGTACGTCCCCATCTTCAGGAGGACGCCCGCCAGCAGCACCGACACCGGGGTCGGCGCCTCGACGTGAGCGTCGGGCAGCCACGTGTGGACCGGAACGACGGGCACCTTCACCGCGAACCCGGCGAACATCGCGAAGAAGACGGCGGTCTTGAGCGCGCCCGCGGAGACGCCCGGGAACGCGCTCGGCGCGGCGCCGTCGACGACCAGCGCCTGCGCGACGTCGGCCATGTCGAACGTGTCGACGCCGAGGCCGATCACGAGCGCGACGTAGCCGATGAACATCACGAGCGACGCGATGTTCGTGTAGACGAAGAACTTGATCGCGGCGTACTTCCGGCGCGGACCGCCCCAGACGCCGATGAGGAAGTACATCGGGATCAGGACGGCCTCCCAGAAGACGAACCAGACGAAGAAGTCAAGCGCCGAGAAGACGCCGATCAGCGCGGCTTCCATGAACAGCACCAGCCCGTAGAACTGGGACTGGCGCTCGTCGATCGGCGTCCAGGCGCTGACGATCGCCAGGCTCGTCAGGATCGTCGTGAGCGCGAGCAGCGGCATGCTGATGCCGTCCAGCCCGACGTGCCAGTCGAGCCGGAACAGCTCGCCCACCTCGATCCAGGTCGTGCGCGTGTAGAACGCGACGTTTTCGGACGACGCGAGCAGGGCGTTCCCGCTGGCGTCGAACTGGCTGTACATGAACAGGCTCCCGATCAGCGGGAGCAGGCTCACTCCGAAGGCCAGGCGGCCGGCGTACCTGTCGGGTGCCAGGAACGCCGCGGCCGCGCCGACCAGACAGACTGCGATTAGCGCTTCGATCATCATAGTAACCACCCCCCGGCGAGGCCGAAGGCGACCACAAGCACGACGAGGCTCAGCGCGAGCAGCGCCGCGTAGTTCGTGACGATGCCGCTCTGGATGCGACGGATCCGATCGCCGCTGAACAGGCTGACGCTGCTGGCGCCGTTGACGACGCCGTCGACGACGCCCTGGTCGAACGTATCAGCGCTGCGAGCCGCGGGCAGCGTCACGCCCTCGGCGAGCCACACCTGGAACTCGTCCAGGTAGTAGTTGCTGAACAGGACGTCGCGCACCGATCCGAGGTTCTCCGTGTGGGGCTCGGGTCGCGAGACGTTGTACAGGAAGTACGCCAGCCCGACGCCCGCGAGCGCGAGGCCGAGCGACAGTCCGGCAGAGACGAGCACAGTCGCCACTTCGGAGCCGAACAGCGTGCCGGCCGTGTAGTGGGCGAAGTCGTGAGTCAGGTCACTGTAGTGGTGAGCCGACAGCGCCGAGAACTGCCCGGACTGGCTGTCGAGCCAGCCGTGCAGGTAGTCGATGCCGGAGATTCCCAGCACCTTCTGGACGGGCACCATGTTGACGAAGCCGGCGACGACCGCCAGCGTCCCGAGCACGGTCAGGGGCCCCTTGACGTTCCAGCGAACGCCGTGGGGGTCACGCGCCGTGTCCGAACGGGGCTCGCCGTGGAACGTGAGGAACACCATCCGGAAGGTGTAGAACCCGGTGAAGAACACGGCGAGCAGGCCCATCACCCACGCCGCGAGCAGGAGCGGGCTGTTCAGCCCGTGAGCGAGCGCCTCGTAGAGCACCTCGTCCTTCGACCAGAAGCCCGAGAACGGGAAAATCCCCGCGAGCGCGAGCGAGCCAGCGAGGAAGGTCGCGTAGGTCACGGGCATCTTGTCCTTGAGACCGCCCATGTCCCACATATCCTCGTTGTGGTGCATCGCGATGATCACCGACCCGGCGCCGAGGAACAGCAGCGCCTTGAAGAACGCGTGGGTCATCAGGTGGAAGACCGCGGCGACGTAGCCGCCCGATCCCAGCGCGAGCATCATATACCCGTACTGCGAGATTGTCGAGTACGCCAGCACCTGCTTGAGCTCGTTCTTGACGACGCCCATCGTCGCCGCGAACAGCGCGGTGAACCCGCCGACGAACGCGATGATCGCCAGCGCGGTCGGCGACAGGGCGTAGAAGCCGTACATCCGCGCGACCAGGTAGACGCCGGCTGCGACCATCGTCGCGGCGTGGATCAGCGCGGAGACGGGCGTCGGGCCCTCCATCGCGTCGGGAAGCCAGGTGTGGAGCGGGAACTGCGCGGACTTGCCGACCACGCCGCCCAGCACCAGTAGACCGAGGATCGTGAACCACGTCTGGACATCGAAGCCGAGGAACGTCGTGACCTCTGCCTCGCCGTTGAGAGCTTGCTCGGCGATCGCGGGGAACGACTCCGCGCCCGCAAACTGCGTCGTGCCGAACGTCGCCAGGATGCCGACGACGCCGATCAGGAAGAAGTAGTCACCGAAGCGGGTGACCAGGAACGCCTTCTTCGCCGCGGATGGCGCGCTCTCCGTGCGGAAGTGGAACCCGATCAGCAGGAACGAGCACAGGCCCACCAGCTCGAAGAACATGAACGCCATCAGCAGGTTATCGGCGAACACGAACGAGAGCATGCTGAACGTGAACAGTCCCAGCCCGGCGTAGTACCGGGGCAGGCCCGTCTCGCCCTCGTCGTTCATGTAGCCCAGACTGAACACGTGGACCAGCAGCGCGACCAGCGAGACGATCACCAGCATCAGCGAGGACAGCGGATCGACGAGGATGCCGAACGTCAGCTGCGGGTCGGCGTCGACCCACGTGTACAGCGTCTCCTGGTGGGCGCCGTTGCTCCGAACCTGGAGGAACGTCAGGACCGACAGGATCAGCGACCCGGCCGTGGCGGCGATCCCCCCGAATGCGCCGCCTTTGGGCATGTACTTACCCGCGACCAGCGCGAGCAGAAACGATACGAACGGAAGCGCGGCGATCGCCGGAACGTATTCGTAGGCCATCTGTTACCACCTCATTGTCGTAGCTTTCCGAACGTCCATGTCGCGGAAGTTCCGCACCAGCACCAGGATGATCCCGATGCCGATGGCGACCTCCGCGGCGGCGAGTCCGATCGTGAACAGCGCGAACACCTGCCCAGTGAGGTTCCCGTGGAAGTACGAGAACGCGATCAGGTTGATGTTCGCGGCGTTGAGCATCAACTCGACGCAGATCAGGAACATCAGCGCGTTCCGTCGCGTGAGGATGCCGAACAGCCCGATGCAAAACACCGCTGCCGACAGCACCAGGTAGTAGTTCATCGGGACCGTCATCGGTCCTCACCCCGGCCGGTGCGGTCGTCGCCGCCATCGGTCTTCAGCGCCGACGTGAGATTGTCGTCCTCCTCGCGGCGCGCGAGCATGATCGCCCCGTCGAGCGCGGCGTCGAGCGCCACCGCGATCAGGATGAACGCGACGAGGAACCCTTCGACGGGGACGCCGTCCGCGACGTCGACGTTCAGCAGCGCGAAGCCGATCGCCTCCATCACCGAGGCGTCGCCGAATCCGGCGGGGGGCGCGAAGCCGGCGGTGAGAAACACCGTCGCCATGACGGCGAACAGCGCCACCGCGACGAGGCCCGGAAGCAGGTGCGAGCCGACGTCGAACTCGGGCTTTGTCACCGACACCACCTCCGAGTGCGGTCGGCGGTCCCGTCAGCTACCATGCCGCACCACCTCCTCGTCCGCGTCGCGCCCGCGGGTCAGCATCACGCCGAACGTGATCAGGATCAACACGCCGCCGACGTACACGAGGATCTGGATGACTGCAAGGAACTCGGCTTGCAGCATCACGTAGAACCCCGCCACGCTGACCAGCGCGACGCCGAGGAACAGTGCGGCGTGCCACACGTCACGTACCAGCACCGCCCCGGCGCTGCTCCCGACGGTCAGGAGCGCGAACAGCGCGAACGCGATGTAATCAAGTGCCATTAGTACCCTCTCGTCGCGGATGCCCTTTGAAGATTTCGAGACTGTTCGGAGAGCGACCCCTCGACGGCCGAGTTTCGGTCGACTGTCCCGGCTCAGAGCGGGAACTCGGAGGCGATATCGCCGTGTCAGGTCGGCCGAGCGATGCCGATGCCCCTCGACGCCGCTCGCGCGCGCTAAAACAGTCACTATCTCGCGTTCGAAGAGCCGGGGCTGAAAACGTGATGGCGTCGGTACTGGTGAGAAAAACGGAACCTCACTACTCTGGTGAGAAAAACGTGACCGCGCTATTGGTAGTCGACTTCGCCCTCGCCCTCGCCGATCCAGGCGTCCCGGTCGGGTTCGCGCGAGTTCAGCGGGTCGATGTCCTTGTACCACGGCACCGACTTGAGCTGCTCCTTGTTGTACACCAGGTCGTCCTTGGTGTCGCCGGTGAACTCGAAGTTCTGCGTGAGGAGAATCGCGTCGACGGGGCAGACCTCCTCACAGAGCCGGCAGTAGATGCACTGCCCGATGTGGAGGTTGTACTGCTCGCCGTTGCGCTGCTCGTCGGTGACGATCTGGATGGTGTCGTTCGGGCAGACGTTCTCGCACTGCCGGCACCAGATGCACCGTTCCTGGCTGAACTTGTGGACGCCGCGGAACCGCGGCGACACTTCGGGCGCTTCTTCGGGGTACTCGACGGTGAACGTGTTGCCGTCGAGCGCGTGCTTCATCGTCGTTGCCATCGACTTCAGGAGTCCGATCATAGCGTTAGCACCCCCACGATTACGGCCGTGAGCACCAGGTTAGCAAAGGAAAGGACCAGTAGGCCCTTCCAGCCGATCTCGATGAGCTGATCGATGCGGACCCGCGGGATCGCCGAGCGCGCCCACTGGGTGAACAGGAACACGGCCCACATCTTGATCAGCATCCACACCAGCCCGGGCAGCACCGGCCCCGCGGGGCCGCCGAGGAAGACGACCGCGAGGATGGCGCCGCCGAGGAAGATGTGAACGAACTCGCCGAGGTAGATCAGCACGAAGTAGATCGAGGAGTACTCCGTCTGATAGCCGGCGACGATCTCCGTCGGCGCCTCGGGCGTGTCGAACGGGTTCCGCCCGACTTCCGCGAGGTTCGCCGTCAGGAACAGCACGAACGCGAACGGGTTGACGAAGGCGTACCACGACGGGATCGAGATGCCGGCGATCGTGACCAGCGTCTCGGTCTGGGCCGCGACGATCGTGCTCATCTGGAGCGACTCCGAGAAGATGACCACCGACGCCGCGGTGACGATCAGCGGGATCTCGTAGGCGATGTTCTGGGCGACCGCGCGCAGCCCGCCCAGCAGCGAGTACTTGTTGTTCGACGCGTAGCCGCACATCACCAGGCCGACGCTCGCGATCGAGGCGATCGCGAACGCGAACACCAGCCCGATCTCGGGGTCGGCGATCTGGAAGTTGATCCCCCCGAGCGTACCGAAGGGAATCACCGCGAAGGCGAACAGCGCCGAGAAGGCGATGAGGATCGGCCCGATGTCGTAGGCCGGGCGGTCGGCGCCCTCCGGCACGATCAGCTCCTTGGACATCAGCCGGACCGCGTCGGCCACGATGATCAGCAGCCCGAACGGGCCGTGGCGATTCACGGCGATGCGGTCGGTGAACGCGGCGGTGATCTTCCGCTTGGCCCACGGACCGGCGAGCGCCGCGTTAGTGAGCATCAGCGTCGCGACCAGCGCCGAGGCGATGATGCCGGCGACGAACGTCCCGGCGCCGCCGTAGGCGTCGAGGCCGAGCCAGTTCGCCAGCTGCTCTGGCATCAGTGCCGACTGGAGCGGCGCCGTCATCGGTCCACCTCCCCGAGCACGATGTCGAGGCTACCCAGCGACGCGATCAGGTCGGCGATGTACTCGCCCTCGGACATCTCCGGCAGCGTCTGCAGGTTCGAGAAGCAGGGGCTGCGGATCTTGAATCGGCCGGGCTTGTCGGTGCCGTCCGATCGGATGTAGATGCCGAGCTCGCCCTTCGCGCCCTCGACCGCGCGGTAGATCTCGGTGTCGGGGTCGGGCTTGATCGTCCGCGGGACGTTACTCTGGATGTTGCGCTCCTCCTCGGGCCAGTCCTCGAGCAGATCCACGCACTGGTCGATGATCTTCGCGGACTCCTCGACCTCGCGCATGCGCACGAGCAGGCGCGAGAAGTTGTCGCAGCCGTCCTCGACGACGACGTCCCAGTCGAGCTCGTCGTAGTAGCCGTAGGGGTCGTCCCGCCGAAGGTCGTAGTCGACGCCCGAGCCCCGTGCGACGGGGCCGGTCGCGCCGTACTGCTTCGCTTCCTCGGGTTCCAGGACGCCAGTGTCGATCGTCCGGGCCTGCAGGATCTCGTTGTTGGTCAGCAGGTTGTGGAACTCCTCGGACGCCGCGGGCAGCCCGTTCGTGAAGTCCCGGGTCTTCTCGAAGAACTCCTCGCGGGGTTCGGGCAGATCCCAGGCGACCCCGCCCAGCCGGAAGTAGTTGAACATCAGGCGCTGGCCGGTGAGATCTTCGAGAATGTTCTGGGCCTTCTCGCGCTCGCGGATCGCGTACATGAACGTCGCGGTGAAGTCACCGTTGATGTCGAGCGCGAACGTCGCGAGCGCGAGCAGGTGCGAGGCGATCCGGCAGAGCTCGGCGCCCATCGTCCGGATGATCTGGGCGTACTCGGGCACGTCGAGATCCGCGAGGTCCTCGGCCGTGCGCGCGTAGGCCCACTCGTTGAGCAGCCCCGCCGAGATGTAGTCCCAGCGGTCGGGGTAGGGCATGATCTGGTGGCGGTAGGTGCCCTGCTGGCACATCTGCTCCTCGCAGCGGTGGAGATAGCCGATGTCGGGGTCGACGTCGAGCACCTGCTCGCCGTCGAGCACCGTCTTCAGGTGGAGAACACCGTGGGTCGCGGGGTGGTGGGGACCGATGTTGAGGAACATCGTGTCGGTCCCGTCGTTGTCATTCTCGACCCGATGGTCGTCCTGGAGCGGGTTGGCGTGCTCGGTCAGCGAGACGACCTGCGGCTTGGTCTGGTCGTAGTCGCCGCCCAGCGGGTGGCCGGTCCAGGTTTCGGGCAGGAGAATCCGCCGAAGATCGGGATTGCCCTCGTACTCGATGCCCACGAGGTCGTAGGCTTCGCGCTCGTGCCACTCCGCGGTCCGGAACACGGGTTCGGCGCTCTCGCTGACGGGCTCGTCCGTCGGCGTCGGGACGATGACGTTGACCTCCTGGGTCGGATCGTCGTACTTCTTGAGGTGGTAGATCGACTCGTAGCGGTCCTCGTACTGCTGGGCCGTGACGTTCGAGAGGTGGTCGAAGCCGGCCTCGTGGCGCAGCGTCGAGAGCACGTCCTGGACGTCGTCCGGCCGGATCACGAACCCGCCGGCGTTGACGTGGTCCTCGCGCTCCAGGACCTTCTCGCCGAGCAGCGCTTCGAGTTCGTCGTAGTCGACCTCGCCCTCCGCGACGCCTACCTCGGGCGTATCGGGGAGTTCCGACCGGCTCATGGCGAATCAGCCCAGTTGTACCGCATCACGAGCTCTTCTTCGTCGATCTGGTCGGCCAGCTCGTCGACGATCTCGTCGCGCGGCAGATCGCCGAACTGCTCTAGCTCGTAGGGCTTGACGGTGACCGGCGCCGACTCGCCGTTGGCGATGCGCTCCTGGAGCTTGACGACGCCGTAGACCAGCGCCTCGGGGCGGGGCGGACAGCCCGGGATCTGGATGTCGACCGGGATGACCTCCTCGGCGCCCTTGACGACGTTGTACCCCTCCTGGAACGGGCCGCCGGAGATCGTACACGAGCCCATCCCGACGACGAACTTGGGCTCGGGCATCTGGTCGTACACGCGCTTCATGCGCGGGGCGAACTTCGAGACGATGGTACCGGGGACGATGATCACGTCGGCCTGTCGGGGCGACGCTCGCGGGACGCCCGAGCCGAAGCGGTCGAGGTCGTGCTTGACCGCGTAGGTGTGCATCATCTCGATGCTGCAGCAGGCGATGCCGAACTGCAGCATGAACATCGAGGAGCCCCGGACCCAGTTCATGAAGGAGTCGAACTTCGTGAGGATAAAGGGTGACGCCCCCATCGCCTCGCGGAGCTTCGAGTTGAACCGATCGTCCGCCTCCGACCCCATCCGCGCGTCGCGGGTCTCTGTTAGCGGGTCTGTACTCCCGGTAATCGCTTCCCGTGGTGTGTCGCTACTCATTGTTCAATCTTCCGTGACCGGTCTTCGACCCGCGTGCTGCGGGCCCACTTGACTGCGCCGTTGCGCCAGGCCCAGACGAGGCCGACGACGAGGATGCCGACGAACACCAGCATCGGGACGAGGGCGCGAGCGAGCCCGACCTGCTCGATCGCGGACTGGTAGACGACCGTCCAGGGGAGGATGAGTACGGTCTCGACGTCGAAGACGACAAACAGGAGCGCAACCATGTAGTACTGGATGTTAAATCGGATGCGCGTCCCCCCTGTCGGGATCTCGCCGCTCTCGTAGGTGGCGCGTTTACTGTCTTCGGGCACGCTCGGGCGCAGCAGCCACGATACCGCCAACATACTGAGCGGTACCAGCACGGCCACCAGCGCCAGCGCGCCGACTGCTATCCATGACATACGATGTTCTCCGTGACGTCCGGAGCTTAGGAACGCACCCATATAAGGGTTGATTCTTCCGTTTCCGCCCGCCAGCGCGGCGTCGGCCGGTTCTGCGGCCGGCCGCACCGAGCCGACCGCTGGCGGCGGTGACCGCTACGGAATCGGCTACTCCCGCCGGTCGCGGAACGCCGGCGTCCCGAGTTCGTGGAGCTCCCGCGAGACGACGCCGACGTCGTCCTGCAGCCCCTCGTGGTACTCGACGAGCCGCATCCGAACCTCCTCGTGCTCGCGCGCGAGGATCTGGGCCGCCGACAGCGCCGCGTTGAACGACTTCCCGGCGTCGACGGCCGTCAGCGGCGCGCCCTGGGGCATCCCGATCACCGAGTCGACCGACTTCTCCTGAACGGGGACGCCGATCACCGGCAGGGGGTACGCGATCGAGGCGGTCATGTTCGGCAGGTCGGCGGACTTCCCGCCCGCGCCGGCGATGATCACGTCGATCCCGCGGTCGGCGGCGGCCTCGCCGTACGCGTACATCAGCTCCGGCGTCCGGTGGGCCGACACGACGAACGTCTCGAACGTAAAGCGACTCTCGGGAGGGTTCTCGTAGTCGGTCTGCTCCTCGAAGCCGAGTTCGTCGACGAACGCGTCGTACGCCCCGCCCCGGCCCTCCTCGCTGCCCATCATCACGTCGAGGTCCGAGTCGCTACCCATGATGATCCCGACGTCCGGCGTCGTTTCGGGGTCGCGGTCCTGCTCTGCCTGCGCTCGGAGCTCGTCGATCAGCGCGTCGACCTCCTCGGATCCGGTCATACGGGAGAGAACGGACAACCGGTCAATGTACGTTTTGGGTTCGACTCGTCGTCGCCGCGTCGGAGAACGCTTCGAGAGTCCGCCCGCTCAGCAGTCAGGCGACAGCGAGGCCCCATCGACGACCGCCGACTCGCGCGCGTCGATCGGCTCCGGCGTGACGCTGACGCTGCCGTCACCGTGGACCGTCACGCCACAGCCCGCGTACGTGAACTCCACTTCGGGGCCGTCGACGCCGCCGCGGTCGTACAGCGCCTCGAGCGCGTCGGGGTCGACCGCCTCGTACAGCGGCGGGAGATCGAGCGGGTCGGCCCCGGCCACGTCGGTGGTCGACTCGACGATCCGTTCGGTGAGGCTGGCTGCGTCGGCGTCCGCGTCGTCGGGGGAAACGTTGAGTGTCACAAACCATCGTACACGGTTGTCGGGGAAGGGCGTTGCACCTACATTCACACCCCCGCCGATCGAGCGGGGCTATTCATCTAGGGTCGACGCCGCAGTGACGCCGAAAACGGCCGCGACGGATCAGTCCTCGTCGGTAAACGTCGCCGCGTCCCGGAGCTCCCGAACGCGCGCGAGGAGGTCGTCAACGGACGCTCTCTCGTCGCCGGTTCCGGACGCCCCGTCGTCGCCGGTCAGCGTGACGTGGCCCATCTTCCGCAGCGGCCGGACGTCGCGCTTGCCGTACCAGTGCAAGGCGGCCCGGGGCGTCCCGAGCACGTCGTCGACGCCGCGGAGCTCGGCGGGCTGCGTTTCCTCGACGTCGCCCAGCAGGTTCGTCATCACCGTCGGCGAGCGCTGCGCGGTCGATCCCAGCGGCCGTCCGGTCACCGCGCGAACGTGCTGTTCGAACTGGGAGGTCGCGGCGCCCTCGATCGTCCAGTGCCCCGAGTTGTGCGGACGGGGCGCGATCTCGTTGACCAGGATCTCGTCGTCGGGTCCCTGGAACAGCTCGATGCCGTAGACGCCCCGGCCGTCCATCAGTTCGAGGACGTCCGTCGCGACCTGATGTGCGTTCCGTCGAACCGCCTCGTCGGCGCGAGCGGGAACGACCGTCTCCCGAAGGATCTCCTCCCGGTGGACGTTCTCGCCGGCGGGGAACGTCGCGACCTCGCCGTCACCTTTGACGCCGATCACCGACAGCTCGCGCTCGTAGTCGACGAACGCCTCGACCATCGCCGCGCCGCCGATCTCGTCGAGCACGGCCTCGGCGTCGTCGGGCGACTCGATCGGCGCGTTGCCGCGGCCGTCGTAGCCGCCCTCGCGGGCTTTCACCATCGCCGGGGCCCCCAGCTCGTCGAGGGCGTCGCGCAGCTCGTCGGCGTCGTCGATCGCGCGGTACTCGGGAACCGGAATCCCCGCCTCCGACAGCGCGTCCTTCTGGACGAGCTTGTCCTGGATTGTCCGGAGCGTGTCGGGCGAGGGATGAACCGGAACGCCGGTTTCTTGCCGGACGCGGTCCAGCAGGTCCGGGTCGGCAAGTTCGATCTCGAAGGTCAGAACGTCCGCGCGCTCGGCCAGTTCGCGGACGGCGTCGACGTCGTCGAACTCGCCGACGATCTGGTCGCGACACACCGGCGACGCCGGACAGTCCGGCGTGGGATCGAGGACGACCAGCTCGACGCCGAGCGGGCCGGCCGCTTCCGCGAGCATCCGTCCGAGCTGTCCGCCGCCGACGACGCCGAGCGTCGGGCCGGGCGTGGAGAGTGCGGTCGTCATCTTGCGACAACGTTTCTTTCACCCGCGCTTAAGAATTGCCAACTGGGGACGTCCGTTCCGCCGTATCGACGCCTCGAACGTCCGAAGAACTCGTTCTTCAGTTACCAGCTCCGTATAATAATCTATCGATCATGTAGGTTTCCAAGTTACTTTATATTATACTTTTGTCTCATTGGGTATGCTGGGGAAGGTTCGGCGACTCGTACCGCGGATCGTCAGGCGCAGTTACGCCGCGAAGTTCGGCATCGCGCTGTTGATACTCGGGCTTCTCGTGGGCGGGATCGGGATCACGGCGACGCAGGCGATCGAATCCGGCGTCGCGGAGGACACCAACGAGGATTACGCCACGATGGCCGCCCAGGAGGCGAGCGCGCTCGAATCCTGGAACGACAAGCAGCGCCTCGTCGCGGGGATGATGAGCGAGTCCGCGATCATTCGCAGCGGCAACACGGAGCAGATCGGCCCGTACCTGAACCGGTGGCAGAGCCAGCTCAACGGGCGGACCGAAGGTACCCGCGGGAACTACGCGTACGCAGTCCACTACGTCGACGTCGAGCAGGGAGTCGTTCTCAACAGTACGGCCGGGTACGCGGGCGAACCGGTTTCGGCGCTGGCACTGCCCGAGGACGATCGCGGGGTTCTGACCGGCGATCCGCCGTCCGAGGACACGCACACGACCAGTCCGTACAAGATCGGCGGTGAGGACGTCGCAGGCACGCCGGTCGTCTCCTACATCCGCCAGGTGGCGGGCGATCCCGGTCACGCGATTCTCTACACCGCCGACCTCTCCTCGTACTCGGCGAACTTCCAGAGCGCCGGCAGCACCACGACGACGATGGTGGTCGACGAGAACGACCGGGTGATCTTCGACGACAGCTACTTCGGCGCCGAGAACCAGCTGTTCCTCGACTCCTACGACGGCAACGGCGACCTTACCGCAGCCGCGAGAGAGGCCGGTTCGGGCGACCCGCAGGCCCAGCGAATCGACGCCGATCCGCGAGGAGCGCTCGCCAACGAGGTGTACGGCTTCCCCGCAGAGTCCTACGTCGTCGGCGCCGCGCAGATCGAGGGGTCGGACTGGGTCGTGCTCGTCCACGAACCGGTCAGTCAGGCCTACGGCTTCGTCAACGCCGTCTCGACGTACGGCGTCTGGATCACGGGCGCCGTCGTCGTGCTGATCGGGCTGGTCGGCGCGGTGCTCGGTCGGAACACCGCGGTTGCGATCGACCGGCTCACCTCGAAGACCGAAGAGATGGAAGACGGCAACCTCGACGTCGATTTCGAGACGTCACGCATCGACAGCATCGGCCGGCTGTACGACGGGTTCGCGAACATGCGCGACGCCTTGCGCGAGCAGATCCGCGAGGCTCAGAGCGCCCGTCAGGAGGCCGAGAGCGCACGCGCCGAAACCGAGCGGATGAACGACCATCTCGAAACCAAGGCCGAGGAGTACCAGCAGGTCATGGAGACGGCCGCGGCGGGAGATCTCACCGTTCGGATGGATCCCGAGAGCCACAACGAGTCGATGGCCCAGATCGGCCGCACGTTCAACGGGATGCTCGGCGAACTGGAGGCGACGACCGACCGGCTCAAGGCGTTCGCCGGCGAGGTCGCGACGGCCAGCGAGCAGGTGACCGCCTCCAGCGAGGAAGTCCGCTCGGCCAGCGAGCAGGTGACCGAGTCGATCCAGGAGATCTCGGACGGCGCCGAACGCCAGAACGAGTCGCTCCAGGCCGTCTCGCAGGAGATGGACGGGCTCTCGACGACGACCGAACAGATTGCCGCCTCCTCGAACGAAGTCGCCGACCTGGCGGCCCGAACCGCCCAGACGGGCCAGGAGGGTCGCGAAGCGGCCCAGCGGGCGATCGCGGGGATGAACTCGATCGAGGCCGAGAGCGAGGACGCCGTCGCGGAGATCGAGCAGCTCCAGGAGGAAGTCGCCCAGATCGACGAACTGTTGGAGTTCATCACCGAGGTCGCCGAGCAGACGAACATGCTCGCGCTCAACGCCAACATCGAGGCCTCCCGCTCGAACAGCGGCGAGGCCGGCGAGGGCTTCGCCGTCGTCGCCGAGGAAGTCAAAGAACTCGCCGCCGATACGAAGGACGCGGCCGAGGACATCGAGGATCGGCTCGACCGCATCAAATCCCAGACCGACACCACCGCCGCGGAGGTGCGCAAGACCTCCAGCGAGATCACCGACCACACCGACTCCGTGCGCGAAGCCGCCGACGCGCTCGAGGAGATCGCCGGCTACGCGCAGGAGACCAACGACGGCGTCCAGGAGATCAGCGCCGCCACCGAGGAGCAGGCCGCCTCGACCCAGGAAGTCGTCGCGATGGTCGACGAGGCCGCGACGATCAGCGAGGAGACGACCGCTGAGGCCGAGAACGTCGCCGCCGCCGCCGAGGAACAGACCACCGCGATGACCGAGGTGTCGGGCTCGGCGGCGTCGCTCTCCCAGCAGGCCGCCCAGCTCTCCGAGGCGCTCGATCGCTTCGAGACGGACGCCGACTCGGGAGATGATCGAAGCGCTCTCCCGGCCGACGGTCACGCCGACAGCGACAGTCCGACCGAAGAGCCGGACGCGTTGCCGACCGAATCGACGCGGGCCGAGGAGAACCTTGACGAAGCGGATCCCGATATCGACGAAGCGGCGACGGCACCCGAAGACGACGAGCCGGAACGGTCGGACGACGATCGGGCCGAGGACGCGTTCACGTTCGGGTCCGCGGCGCCCGAGTCGGACGAGAAGTAATCCGACAGCCGCGTCACTCGCGCCGGTAGATCCGGAGTCGCCCGTCGAGGATAGTGAACTCGGATTTGAGGCCCGGCGGGATCGTCTCGGCCTTCCCGATGACGAGGTAGCCGCCGGGGCGCAGCGAGTCGGCGATCGTCTGCAAGATCGACTGCTTGTACTCGTTGTCGATGTAGATAAAGAGGTTCCGACAGATCACCAGATCGAAGCCGGACTTCGGGTCGCCGTTGATCAGGTCGTGGCGCTCGAACGCGACCATCTCCTTGACCGGATCGCGAATCTCGAAGCGATCGCCGCTCTGGTCGACGTAGCGGTGGTAGTTCGAGAGGAACGTCAGCTGTTCGCCGACGTCGATGGTGCGGGTGCTCTCGTAGACGCCCTCGTTCGCGTCGTCCAGGGCCGCCTGGTTGATGTCGGTCGCCAGAATCGAGAGCCGGTCGCCCGCCGTGCGGGGGTCGTCGAGCCCGAGCATCGCCAGCGAGTAGGGCTCGCGCCCGTCCGCGCAGGCGGCGCTCCAGGCGTGGATGCGCTCGCAGTCCTCCGAGAGGCGCCGGAGCACCGACCGGATCCCCTCCCAGACGTCGGGGTTCCGGAAGAATCCGGTAACGTTGATCGAGAGCGTGTCGAGCAGCTCCTGACCCTCGTCGGGATCGTCGCGAAGGATATCGAGGTACTCGGCGTAGTCGCCCGCACCCGTGCGTCGCATCCGCGAGGAGAAGCGTCGCTGCAGGTAGCTGTCGTTGTAGTGGCTGGTGGCGAAGCCGAGGTTTTCCTCGACGTGAGCCGTCAGCCGATCGAACGCGTCGTCGTCGCTCACAGTTCCCTGACTTCCTGATCGCCGTCGGCGGTCTTGATCGAGAAGGTGCCGGTGTCCGTCTCGAAGACGACGGTCCGGCCGCGCTGGCCGCCGACCTCCTCGGCGACGATCGGGACGCCGAGCTTGTCGAGCTCCTCGCGGGCGGCGACGATGTTGCGCTGGCCGACGCCGTCGCCGAAGCTCTCGAAGTCGAACATGTCGCTGCCGCCCGCGACCTTGGCCTGGACGTCGGTGTAGCTCGCGCCCTTCTCGACCATCTGGCGCAACATCGCGCGGACGGCCGTGTCGGCGAACTTGCCGGGCTTGTCTTCGCTGGCGTCGTTGGCGTCGCCGTCGGGCAGCATGATGTGGGCGAGCCCGCCGACGCCCGAGCCCTCGTCGTACAGCGCGACGGCGAGACAGGACCCGAGCCCGTAGGACTTGAGCGTCTGGCCGCTGTCGCTGACGACGAACTCCGAGATGCCGACGCGGATCGGATCCGGATCGGGCGCGCCCGGTTCGCTTCCGTAGGTTTTCATGTGTCAGTTTCGACCTCTTCGATGCTGGCTTTGGTCGGCGCCTCCTCGATGCGGTCCATCGGCAGGTCGTTGATCGCCTGCTCGAGATCGGCTTCGTCGGGGATCGCGTAGATGTTGCAGTCGAACTCCCGGTCGGCGGCCTGCACGACCGTGTCGAACACGAACGCGAACTCCTGGTTCTCGCCGAGCTGGATCACGACGGGGTCGATCACGGCCGCGCCCATGTCGTGGATGTACTCGGGCGGCGAGTGGTCGATCGTCGTGTCGAGCACGTTGGCCCAGCCGTCCAGAAAGCCGCTGGCCATGATGTTGCCCAACTCCTTGATCGCGCTCTGGCCCATCTCGTCGAACTCGTCGTCGGGCTCGTTGGGCACCATCGCGCGCACGATCTCCCGGGCCGAGGACTCGTCGAACAGGAAGAGGAGATAGCCGCTGGGGGTCCCGTCGAACTCGAAGGCGACGCCGACGAGCTGCTCGTCGTCGATCTCCTCGGGCAGCGCCTCCAGGGGGACGAAGTTCAGCCGGCGGATCTCGACGCTCGTGTCGATGCCGGTCAGCATCGTGACGTTGTTGGCCACCTCGTCGGCGCCCCGCTGGGCGAGCCGGTCGAAGCCGGCGAGCTTGTCGTACTCGATGCCGGATTCGCCGTCGGCGCCCTGGCGTTCGAGGACGTCGGCCATCGCGTCGTGCTCGGGAAACAGGTAGTAGCGGAACTTGATCTCTGTGTCGATCGCCTCGATCTGGCTCTGGAAGAGCAGCGCCAGATCGTCTGCGCCGGGCGTCGTGTCGATGTCCGTGAGGAACGCCTCGGCGGTGTCGCCCTCGACGAACTCCGGCGTCGCGACGTCGATCGCGGTGCCGAGCACGTCGGCCCAGCCGTCGATAAAGCCGCTGTTCATGATCTGGCCGACCTCGGTGATCGTGCTCCGGTTCATCTCGTCGAACTCGTCGTCGGGGTCCTCGGGCAGCGACGGCGCGTCGTCGATCGTCGGCTGCAGGGTCTCGACCAGCCGGATCGCGCTCGCCCGGTCGAAAACGATGACGGCGTGGCCGCCCAGCCCGCCCGACAGCTCGACGCGCACGCCGACCTTCTTGGTCTCGTCGGCGAGTTCAGCCCGGATGTCCGAGCCGCGCATGAAGTTGAGCTTCGTCACGCCGACGCGCGTGTCGACGCCGGTCAGGCGCGTGAGCCGGCCGGCCGCCAGCCCCGCGCCCTCCTGGGCCATCTGATAGAACGTTCCGAGTGCGTTAACATCTAGTTTCATACATCACCTAAGCGTAGGAGGTCTCGATGCTGTTGACCATCTCGACGAACTCCTGGAGGTCCGGGAACGCGTAGATCTCGGCCTCGATCTCGTAGCTGGGCACGTTCAGACTGGAGTCGAAGAACAGCGCCAGATCCTCGTCGCCGAGCCCGGCTGTCCGGCCGACGATCTCGGCGGCCGGCGCGTACACGAGCTGGGGGGTCGCGATGTCGATCGTCGTGCCGAGCACGTCCGCCCAGCCGTCGATGAAGCCGCTGGCCATCATGTTGCCCAGCTCCTCGACGGCGCTGCGCGCCATCTCGCCCGACACGGACGACATGTCGTCGACCATGTCGTTGAGCATCAGCGCCGTGATCTTCTTGGCGCTCTGCTCGGGGAACAGAATGAGGATGTGCCCGTGGGGCGGCTCCATCAGCCGGACCCGAACGCCGACGCGCTTGCCGTCGTCGAGCTGAGCCGTCAGATCCTCGACGTCGATGAAGTTCGTCTTCGTCACCTCCATCTTGGCGTCCTCGCCGGTCAGCTTGCTCATGTTGTCGGCGACGCCGTTCGTGCCGACTTTCGCCATCTCGTTGATGAAGCTCAACTTCCGTATGTCGACCATCAGACTCATTGTATCACCATCATAGTGTTTCCACGTCCAGGATGTTCACGACGTCTCCCTCGCCCAGCACGGTCGCTCCGCTGAGGCCGGGGATGTCCCCGAGGAACCCCTCGAACGGCTTGACCACGACCTCCTGCTGGCCGCGGATCCGGTCGCAGTGGAGCGCGACCGGGCGGACGTCGTCGCGAACTTTCACCGTCATGCCGTCGCCGTTGCGGCCGCGCTCGGGCGTCTCCAGGGCGTCGGCGAGCCGGATCAGCGGATAGCTCTCCTCGCCCCGCGAGATGACCTCGCGGCCGTCTTCCGTCGAGACCGACCCCGAGGGACCGATCTCCTCGACGACCTTGATTGGGATGCCGTACTCCTCGCCGCCGGACTCGACGAACAGGACGTCGGCGATCGCCACCGAGATCGGCACCCGGAGGCTGACCGTCGTCCCCTCGCCGATCTCGCTGTCGACCGACACCGAGCCGTCGAGGTCCTCGACCGTTCGAGCGACGACGTCCATCCCGACGCCGCGGCCGCTGACGTCGGTGACCTCTTCGCTCGTCGAGAAGCCCGAGTGGAACACGAGGTCGTACACCTCCTCGTCGTCCATCTCTAACAGTTCCTCGTACTCGGCGATGCCCTGCTCGACGGCCTCGTCGCGGATCGCGTCGACGTCGAGCCCGCGCCCGTCGTCGGCGATCTCGATGACGACCTCGTCGCGCTCGCGCCGGGCCCGGAGTTCGATCGTGCCCTCGGGATCCTTGCCCGCGTCTTCGCGCTCTTCCGGGGGCTCGATCCCGTGGTCGATCGCGTTCCGAACCAGATGCATCAGCGGGTCGCCGATATCGTTGAGGATCGAGCGGTCGAGCTCGACGTCCTCGCCGTCCATCTCCAGGGCGACCTGCTTGTCCTGGTCGCGCGAGAGATCCCGGACGAGCCGGGGGAGCTTGTTGGCGACGGTCTTGAGCGGGACGAGCCGCACGTCCATCACCGTGTCCTGCATCTCGGAGGTGATCGTCTCCAGTTCGTCGACCTCGCCCTCGATCACGGTCCGGGGCTCGTCGGCCTCGACGGCTCGCCGGAGGCGGGCGCGGGTCGTGACCAGCTCCTCGACGAGGTTCATCAGGTCGTCGACCTGATCGACGTCGACCCGGATCGACTGAATCTCGTCGGCGCTGACGCCGGTGCCTGCGGCGGCCGACGGCACGGGTTCCGCGTCCGCCTCGTCGGTTTCGTCCACCGCGGCGGCCGCGGCCGAACCCGTTCCGTTCGACGCCGTCGTCGCAGCGTCGTCCGCAGCTTCACCGACCGACGATTCGGCGTCCGCACCCGCTGCGTCGGACGCTTCCGCGGCGGTCGCGTCGTCGTCCGCCACCCCATCGTCGGCGTCCGGTCCGTCGTCTTGCGACAGGGCGTCGGCGCCGAACGACGTGGTCTCGACCGACGGTTCGTCCTCTGCGTCCTCGTCGTCCAGCCCCATCGAGAGATCGAGCTCGTCGGCCGATCCGAACTCCTCGTCCTCGTCGGGACCGTCGGGGTCGCTGAAGTCGATATCCTCGAACTGGCCCGCGTCGCTGAGCTCGACGTCGGCGTCGTCTGCGGTGGCGCCGTCGACGGTCGCGTCGTCGGCGTCCGCGTCCTCGACAGACTGGCTGTTCACGGTGTCGGAACGTTCGTCGTCATCAGTTCCGACGCCGCTGCCGAACGGATCGTCCAGTTCGAGGTCCGGACCGCTCTCGCCGACCTCGTCGCCGGCCGTCTCCGGCTCGCCGAACGAGATGTCGTCGAGTTCGTCGTCGGTCGCGCTCTCGTCGGCCGTCTCGACCGCATCCTCCTCGTCCGCTTCGGTGGGAGTTGCGTCGAGCGCGCCGTCGAGTGCGTCGCCGATGTCGGTCGCCGTCGCGTCGTCATCCGACGCCGTTTCGTCGGCGGGCATCGGTTCGTCAGCGGCCGCCTCGACGTCTCCGGACGACGGGTCGTCGACGGGAGCATCGGACGCGTCGTCCGTGATCGGCTCGTCGGCGGCGTCCGCGACCGGTTCTTCGGCGGCCGGATCCTCGGCGTCCGCAGCCGGTTCTTCGGCGAACGGGTCGTCCGCGAACGGATCGTCTTCGATGCCCGCGCCCTCCACATCGCCCTCGACCAGCTCGTCGACCGACGGTTCGTCGGCCGGTTCGGCCTCGTCGTCCGGTCCGTCCTCCCCGATCAGTTCGCCGACCGACGGTTCGTCCGCGTCGCCGGCGCCGAACGGGTCCTCCGACACCTCGCCGGAGGCGAAGGGGTCGTCGCCGCCGAGTTCCTCCTCGTCGAGCAGTTCGTCGAAGCCGACCTCGTCGTCGTCGAGCTCCTCGAACTCCAGCTCGGCGAGTTCGTCCTGCAGCTCGTCGAAGCCGACCGGGTCGACTTCCTCTTTGAGCTGCTGGAACGTGTCCGACGCGTCGCCGTCGCCGGCGTCCGCGTCGGCGCTTTCGGCGTCCGCCTCCGCGTCGTCCGCGGTCGCCTCCGCGTCGGCGGCTTCGCCGGCGTCGACCTCGTCGGGCGAGGGCGCGTCGACGTCGACGTCGCCGACTTCGATGTCGTCGAACGTTCCGGCGTCGCCCAAGTCGTCGAACCCTTCGACGTCGTCGACCTGCTCGACCATCTCGTCCAGATCGTCGTACTCGCTGAACTCGTCGAGCAGGTCGTCGACCTCCATGTCGTCGGGGTCGACGTCCTCCCCGAGTTCCTCATCGCCCGTCTCGTCGGACGCCGCGTCCGCCGCGGCGTCCTCGCGATCGAGGCGATCGGTCACGTCCGCGATGATGGCGCCCTCGACGGCGTCGACGGGGTCGAGCGCGGCCAAGATCGAATTCTCCTCGACGGCGCTCGCGAACACGGCGTCGAAGCTGCCGCCGTAGTCGCCGGCGGCGATCTCGTCTTCCGCGGGAGCGGTTCCCAGGAGGTCGAACGCGTCTTCCAGCGCCTCGACGACGAGCATCCCCTGGGACTCCAGCTCCTCGGAGACGTCGAGCCGGACGTGAAAGAGGTTGTGCGACCGGGCCGCGGGCGCGTCCGCGGCCTCGACGAGGTCGTCGATCTCGCGGTCGCTTGGCTCGATCAGCCCTTCGGTCGCCGCGAGCTCCTCGCGGAGCCGTTCGATCGTCTCGGTCGGATCGGTCCGGGGCTCGCCGTGCTCGGGCACCTCGTCGATCATCGCCTCGAGCTCGTCGACGCCCTCGAAGATGCGGTCCATCAGCTCCGGCGACACCTCCAGCTTGCCGGAGCGCACGGCGTCGAGCAGGTCCTCGAGCGCGTGGGCCAGATCGCTCGCGTCGGTAAAGCCCATCGCGCCGCAGTTGCCCTTCAGCGTGTGAGCGGTGCGGAAGATCCGCTCCATCGCCCCGTCGTCGTCGGGATCCCGCTCCAGCGCGAGCAGCGCGTTGTTCAGCTCCGTGATGTTCTCCTCGCTCTCCTGAACGAACTCCCTGACGTACTCATCCATGCGTTTCCACCTCCGTCGAAAGGGCGTCTCCGATGCCCGCGGCGATCTCGTCGGCCGGTAGCACCCGGTCGACGGCGCCCGTCGCGATCGCCTGGCGCGGGATGCCGAACACGGGGCTCGTCTCGCTGTCCTGGGCGATCGTCGTACCGCCGGCGGCCTTGATCGCGCTGATGCCGGCGGCGCCGTCCTTGCCCATGCCGGTCAGCGCGACGCCGACCAGCGGCGGGTCGACCCGCTCGGCAGCCGATTCCATCGTGACGTCGATCGCCGGGCGGACGCCGTGGACGCGCTCGTCGTCGGTCAGCCGCACGCGCAGTCCGCGGTCGGACGCGTGGGCGACTTCCACGTGACGGTCACCCGGGGCGATCAGCACTTCGCCGCCCGTGATCCGGTCGCCGTCGTCGGCTTCGCGGACCTCGTACTCGCACAGCGAGTCGAGTCGCACCGCGAGCCGGTCGGTGAACTCCGCGGGCATGTGCTGGACGACGAGCACGCGGGCGTCGAGCTCGATCGGGAGATCGTACAGGATCCCCTCGACGATCTTCGGGCCGCCCGTAGAGGCCCCGACGACGATCGTGGGGTGCTCGCTGAACTCCCTGTCGGCGGAATCGGCTCCCGCGCCGGGAGCGTCGGGCGCGCTCGGATCGGACGGGGCCGTCTCGGCCTCCGGTCGCCGGTCCGCCGCGCGGGCCTCGCTGGCCGACGCGCGGTGGGCCGCCGCTGCGGCGCGCGAGGGCGCCAGCGACGCGACGTCGGCGTCCGCGACGGCGTCGACGGTCTCGATCAGGCTGTCTTTCAGCCCGGCGATGTCGGTCGACACCTCCCCACTCGGCTTCGCGAGGAAGTCGACGGCGCCCCGCGAGAGCGCTTCCAGCGTCTCCTCGGCGCCCTCGCGCGTGTGCGCGCTCAACATGATTATTCGCGTCGGATTCGTCGCCATGATCTCGCTGACGGCCTCGATGCCGTCCATCTCCGGCATCTGGACGTCCATCGTGACGACGTCGGGGTCGTGCTTCCGGACGGCCTCGACCGCCCGCCGGCCGTCGCTCGCCCGGTGGACGTCGTAGCCGTGCTCGGTCAGGACGTTGCCGATGACCGTCCGCATGAACTGCGAGTCATCGACAACGAGTACGCTCGTCATGCCGGGACGACGTCCTTGAGCGCCTTGCGGACGCTCGGCTCCTCGAACGGCTTGGTCACGTAGCCGTCCGCGCCGGCCTTGACGGCGAGTTTCATCTTCTCGCGCTGGCCGACGCTCGTGCACATGATGACCCGCGAGTCCGGGTCGAGTTTCTTGATCGCAGCCGTCGCCTTGATGCCGTTACATTTCGGCATCACTATGTCCATCATCACGATGTCCGGCTGCTGCTCTTTGTACAACTTGACCGCTTCCGCCCCGTTGGACGCCTCCCCTACGATGTCGTAGTCTTCTTCCAGAATCTGCCGTAGGAGATTCCGCATAAAATGAGAGTCGTCCACGATGAGCACCCCTGTCGACATTCAGTTGATACACCAACCACCGCTTGGCGAAACGGGACCATAAATGCTGTCTCTACATTATCACATACGATAACCGAAAGGATCGCGTCGATCCGCCGCCGTTGACGCCCGAAACCGAGAGAGCGGACCGTCCGGACTGACGGACGGAATTCCGTCGCTCGCCGGGAGAACGCACCGCCAAAAGGACGCCGATCGTCAGGCGTCGCCCGCGACCGCGACCAGCCCCTCGACGTCGAGCAGCGAGATGCGCTCGTCGTCGGACGGAGCGCTGATCACCGCGCGCACGAGCTCGTGAGCCAGCGCGGCGTCGTCGACGCCGGCCTCGGGCGCGGGCCGGCGGTAGATCCGCCCCACCGGGATCGACTCGACGCCGCTCACCCGATCGACCCGGATGCCGGCGCCCTGCCGATCCGACGGGCGATCGAACACCAGAACCCGCTGGTTCTCGGGATCGGACGACGCGGACTCCTCGACGGGCAGGTACACCCGCGGGTCGATGATCGCGGTGATGTCACCGCGGAGGTCGATCACGCCGTCGATGGCGTCCGAGGATCGCGGAACCCGCGTGAACTCTCCGACCTCGACGACGCTGCGAACCGACTCGACGTCGACGGCGTAACGATCCGCACCGATTCGGAACACGACGAATCGCTCGCGCTCCTCGGTCTCTTCCTCTTCGTCCTGCGGGTCCGGGTCCCGATCGCCCGTCTCCTGGTCGTCGAGTTCGAGGAGTTTCTCCGGTAGTTCCGTCGACATCGTTTTCCTATTCACCGCGCCGGAGCACCAAAAACGTTGACCACCTCCCTTCGAGTCCGTGCCGGTCGCTCGATCATACTTGCCGTAAGATTCAAATCTGATAGATAGGTAGTTGTGCGGACGAGATGTCCCAGGAACGTTCCGAGCAACCGATCGACGACGCCGAGGGACCCGAGCGGCTCCTCGAGGCGCTGGGCGGCAAGTACAGCGCCGAGATTCTGGCGGCGACCCGCACGCCCACTTCGGCCCAGGCGCTGAGCGACAGCCTCGAAATCCCGATCGCGACCTGCTACCGCCGGATCGAGGACCTGACCGAGGCCGGACTGCTCCGCTGCGAGGGCCGACAGCTTTCCGAGGAGGGGCGACGCACGAGCGTCTACCGGCGCACGCTCGACGGGCTGACGCTGGATTTCACCGGCGACGAGCCGACGATCGACCGCGAGGAACGCTCCGAGGCCAAGAATCGTCTGCAGGATCAGCTCGACGAGTAACGGCGTCCCGATCGGCCGGACAACGACGGCGGGAACGATTACGCTCGCGACGAACGATTTAAGGTATTCTCTCTATAGTACTGCAGTATGACCGAATCAGGATCAGTCGCCCGCGACGACGCCGCGGCCGACGCTCGAACGCCCGCCACCGACGAGCGCGTGCTGTACATCGGTCGGGACCGCCCGATCCGGATCAGCGCCGGACACCGCCTCATGCACCACGACGGCAAGTGCAGTCGCCCGCACGGGCACAACTACGAGATCGCGGTGCGCGTGACCGGCGAGCTCACTGAGGAGGGGTGGGTCGTCGACAAAGGTGATATTACCTCAGTAATATCCGAGTGGGACCACATGTTCCTGCTGGAAGCCGACGATCCGCTGGTCGAGGCGTTCCACTCCTCGGGCGACGGCGACGCCGTCGTCGAGCTGGAGCGCCCGCCGACCGCAGAGGTGATGGCCGTCGTTCTCGAGGAACGGCTCGCCGAGGCGCTGCCCGAGACCGTCAGCGACGTCGCGGTCCAGGTCAGCGAGACGGCCGAACTCTGCGGTGGGAGCCCGATCTGACCGTGCCGGTCAGCTCCGACGTCGAGGACGAACGGGAGGCCCACGCCGAGACGGACGGCGACGCCGAGTCGGACGCCGGCCCCGAGGAGTCGAAGATCGACGCCGGCGACGGCCTGCCGATCAACGAGTTGTTCTACTCGCTGCAGGGCGAGGGCCGGCTCGCGGGGACGCCCTCGGTATTCGTCCGCACCTCGGGCTGCAACCTCCGGTGCTGGTTCTGCGACTCCTATCACACCTCCTGGGAGCCGACCCACGCCTGGGAATCGATCGACGAGATCGTCGCCGCGGTCGAGAGCTACGACGAGGCCGACCACGTCGTGCTGACCGGCGGCGAGCCGCTCGTCCACGACGCCGCGGTCGATCTGATCGAGCGCCTCGACGCCGCGGGCTACCACGTCACCGTCGAGACCAACGGGACGATCCACCGCGACGCGCCGATCGATCTCGCGAGCGTGAGTCCCAAACTCTCGAACAGCACGCCGACCGCCGAGCGCGACCCGGCGGGCGACGGCGAGTGGGCCGAGCGCCACGACGACCGGCGGATCGACATGGGCGCGCTGACCGCGCTCGTCGAGGACTACGACACGCAACTGAAGTTCGTCGTCGCCGACGACGGCGACCTCCCCGAGATCCTCGACCTGCTCGATCGGCTCCGGGACGCCGCCGACGCGCCGGTACCCGACGGTGACGTCCTGCTGATGCCCGAAGGCGCGACCCGCGAACGCCTCGCCGAAACCCGAGAGCGCGTCGCCGACCTCGCGCTCGAACACGGCTTCCGGTACACGCCCCGGCTGCACGTCGACCTCTGGAACGATGCCCCCGAAACCTGACGCGACGACCGACACGAACCCATGAACGACACTACCGCGACCGACTCCGACGAGACGACCGACGAACAGTCCCCCGGCGCCGTCGTGCTGGCATCGGGCGGCATGGACAGCGCGACCGCGGCCTACGAGGCCCGCGACCGCGGCTACGAGCTGTACCTGCTGCACACCTCCTACGGCCAGCGCACCGAGGGTAAGGAGTACGAGTGCGCCCGCGCGCTCGCCGAGGAACTGGACGCCGCGGACTTTCTCAGGGTCGAGACGAGCCACCTCGCTCGCATCGGCGCCTCCAGCCTCACCGACGACGAGATCGACGTCGAGGATGCTTCCGACACCGACGACGACGAGATCCCGGACACGTACGTCCCCTTCCGGAACGCCAACTTGCTCTCGATGGCCGTCTCGTACGCCGAAGCCAACGACTGCGAGGCGATCTTCATCGGCGCCCACAGCGAGGACTTCTCTGGCTATCCGGACTGTCGCCCCGAGTTCTTCGAGGCGTTCCAGACCGTGGTCGACGCCGGCACGAAGCCCGACACCGAGATCGAGATCGCGGCGCCGTTCGTCGAGTTCTCGAAGACCGACATCGCCGAGCGCGGGGCCGACCTCGACGTCCCCTACGAGCTCACCTGGAGCTGCTACCGCGAGGAATCGCCGGCGTGTGGCACCTGTGACGCCTGCGCCTTCCGGCTGGAGGCGTTCCAGAACCTCGGCCTTCGGGACCCGATCGAGTACGAGGAGCGCCCCGAGTACGCCGACTGACTCGCTGGGCTTGTTCTCTCTCTCTCACTGACTCACTCCCCGCTTGCGTCCGACGACGCCGCGGCGTCCCCGCGCCGAGCAGTGCTGGTCACGTAGATCCCCGCCAGCACCACGGCGCCGCCGACGAGCGTGACGGACGAGGGAACTTCCGAGAGCAAGAGGAGCGCGAGCAGCGTCGAGCCGACGGGTTCGCCGAGCAGAGACACGCTGACGACGGTCGACCGGACGTGCTCGAGCGCCCAGTTGACGACGGTGTGGCCGAGCACGCCGGGGCCGACGGCGAGTCCGAGAAAGAGCAGCCACTCGCGGGGCGGATACGCGAACAAGGGACGCCCCTGCAAGAGGACGATCGCCAGCAGCGTCGCGGCGCAGGTCGCGTACACCACCGTGACGTATGGGAACAGCGACACGCGCTGCCGGATCGATCGGCCGGCCAGGAAGTAGACGGCCGCCATCACGGCGCCGACGACCGCCAGCGCGTTGCCGATGCGCGCATCGCCCGCGACCGCGACCGACGCGTCCGGGTCCGCGACCGACATCACCACGGCGCCACAGACCGTCACGCCGATGCCGAGGGCGATCCGCCGATCGACGAACTCGCCGAGCAGCAGGTACGCGCCCAGCGCCACGAAGATCGGCTGCGTCTGGACGAGCGTCACCGAGGCCGCCACGGTCGTCAACTCCAGGCTCTCGAACCACGCCGCGAAGTGCAGCGCGAGCGCGACGCCCGCGACCACCGCCGCCGCGGCGTCGCGACGGGAGAGTCGCCGGAACTCGCCGCGGCGGCGCCCCAGCGCGAACGGTGCGACCAGTGCGAGGGTGAAGAGGACCCGGTAGAACGCCGCGACGCTCGCGGCGGCGCCGCTCCAGCGGACGAGGATCGCCGCGGTGCTGACCGCGGCGACCGCGACCCACAGCGCCGCCATCGGCGGGACGCGCTCGTCGGCCCAGTCGCTAATGTCACCGAACACGTCCCTACAGGATCCGCCCCGATGCTTGAACGTTACTCCCGCTCGGCGGTCTCAGTCCTCGAGCAGCTCCCGCATCCGGCGGTGGCGGTACCGGAACATCGGCTCGAAGCCGACGACCGCGAGCGGACTGACCGCCCGGCCAGCGGCGCCGCCCGGCAGCTCGTACTCGATGCGGTCGCGAGCGAGGGTCTCGCCGCCCTCAGCCGCGAAAAACGAGTGCGTGTGAACCCAGCGGGCGAACGGCCCGCCGATCATCTCGTCGCGAAACCGGGCGACGCCCTCGCCCGATTCGCGCTCGACGATCCGGGACGTCCAGCGCTGGCGCGACCCGACGCCGAACGGGCGGACCGACGCCCTGATCTCCGCGCCGGTGTCGAGAATATCCGGATCCCGCTCGCCGTCCGGCCCGACGATCGACTCGACGCGCATGCCCATCCAGTCGGGCGTCAGCGCGACCAGCCCGTCGACGGTCGAGTGAAACGCCCAGACGTCTTCGAGCGGTGCGCGGACTCGCGTCTCGCGCTGATACGTCGCCATACCGAGCCTACGGACGGGACGACCAAAACGGTCCGGACTCCGACAACCGGGCGGCGTTACTTCAGCCGCTCCTGCAGGAACGAGGGATGGGCCGCGGTGACGCCGTCGATCTCCAGAATGTGGTCGCCGATCGCGTCCGCCAGCTCGTCGCCGTCGCCGGCCCGCACTTCGGCCATCAGCATGTGGTCGCCGCTGGAGGTGTACAGCGACTCGATCTCCTCCAAGTTCTTCAGCGCGCGCGTGGCCTCGACGTAGCGCTCGCTCTCGACGTCGATGCCGACCAGCGCGATCGACTGGCTCGACAGCTTCTTCGGGTCGACGTCGGCGGAGTACCCCACGATCACGCCTTCGTCTTCGAGCTTTTCGATGTACTTCCGAACCGTGGGCTTCGAGACGTTCGCCCGGTTCGCGATGTCCGCGTAGGACGCCTTCGCGTCCTCCTCGAGAACAGAGAGGATACGATCTTCCGTAGACTCGGTGCTCATGGGCGTATATTTTGCGCCGAACGGAAAATATCTTTTGAATCGGTTAACCCGCGTTCGCCGAGCGAAACCCGCCGGCGTCCGGAGTCGTCGACCGGTTCAGGCGTGCCGGTCGAGCAGGTCGTAGGACCGCTCGGACTCCCAGTCGTAGTCCTCGTCGAAGTACCGCTCCGCGAGCGGTTCGTCGGGCATCTCGCCGATCGCCTGCTTCTCCTCGGTGTAGGAGGGGCGATCGTCGTCGACGTAGAACCGGCCGGTCAGCACCTTGCCGTCCGCGAGGGACTCCTCGGCTTCCTGGGCCATGTCCGCGGCCGCACCGCGGTCGTGGATGTCGTGGTCGTAGTCGTCGGACTCCTGGATGTCGATGTAGGGGACGTACTGCTTGGCGTCCTTGTTCCAGGTCGGACACTGGGTCAGGAAGTCGACGTGGGCGAACCCGTCGTGTTCCATCGCCTCGACGAGGATCTCCTTGGCCTGGTTCGGGTTGACCGCGGCCGTCCGCGCGACGTAGGACGAGCCGGAGGTCAGCGACAGGCTCAGCGGGCGGATCGGCGACTTCGCCGAGCCCGAGGGCTGGGTCTTGGACTTGTGGCCCTTGGGACTCGTCGGCGAGGTCTGGCCCTTGGTGAGCCCGAAGATCTCGTTGTTGAACACGATGTAGGTCATGTCGTGGTTCTCACGAGCGGTGTGAATGAAGTGGTTCCCGCCGATGCCGTAGCCGTCACCGTCGCCGCCCGCGGCGATCACTTCGAGGCCGGGGTTGGCGAGGTTGGCGGCGCGGGCGACCGGCAGCGATCGGCCGTGGATCGTGTGGAACCCGTAGCTGTCGAGGTAGCTGTTGAGCTTGCCCGAACAGCCGATACCCGTACAGAGCAGCGTCTCCTCGGGCGAGCGGCCGACTTCCGGGAGGGCCTGCTTCAGCGCCTTGAGGACGCCGAAGTCGCCACACCCCGGACACCAGGTCGGCTGCGGTTCGATTCCCGGCGTGTACTCGTCGCGGTCGATATCGCGTTCTTCACCGATTGCGTTGAATGCGCTCATACGTGAATCACCTCGTGGTTAGTCTCCGGCGGCGGGCTCGATGCGGGTGTTGGTACCCGGGGTCTGGCCCTCACCGTCGATCTGCGCCTCGAAGCCCTCGACGATCTCCCAGGGCTCGAAGGGGTTGCCGTTGTACTTGAGCAGGCTCGACAGCTTGTCGCCAAAGCGGCCGAGTTCCTTCTGGGTCAGCCCGCGGAACTGGGCGGTGGCGTTCATCTCGACGACGATCGCCTCGTCGACGCTCTCTAGGAACTCGGTCATCTCCTTCTTGGGGTACGGCATCAGGTCGCTGACGCCGATGGACTTGACCGAGTAGCCCTGGTCGTTGAGACGGTCGACCGACTCTTCGACGGCGCCCTGCTGGGAGCCCCAGACGACGAGTCCGTAGTCGGCGTCCTCGGGACCGTGGTAGGACTGCTGGGACTCGTGGTCCTCGTCGAGTTCCGTCCGGATGGACTGGAACTTCTGCATGCGCCGATCCATCTGGGCGACGCGGTTCTCGGGGTCCTCGCTGATGTGGCCCGAAAGGTTGTGCTCGTTACCGGTCGCGAGGTAGCGGCCGCCCTTCTGGCCGGGCAGCGAGCGCGGGCTCACGCCGTCCTCCGTGTCGTGGAGGAAGCGCTGGAACTTGCCCGACTCGTCGTGGGCCGCCTCGGCGATCTCGTCCTCGGTGAGGACGCTGCCCGGGTCCGGATCGGGCTGGCGATCGAAGAAGTCCTTGGGGACGCTGCGGTTCTCGCCCGAGAGCTTCTGGTCGATGATGACGATCGCCGGGATCTGGTAGTCGTAGGCGATCTTGAACGCCATCCGCGTCTGCTCGTAGGCCTCGGCGGGATTGCCGGGCGCGAACACGACGCGGTTCGAGTCACCCTGACTCGTGTACAGGATGTGCTCGAGGTCGGACTGTTCGGGCTTGGTGGGCATCCCCGTCGAGGGGCCGGCCCGCATCGCCTCGATCAGCACGATCGGCGTCTCGGTCATCTCGGCCAGGCCGAGCGGCTCGGACATCAGCGCGAAGCCGCCGCCCGAGGAACCGGACATCGACTTCACGCCGGCGTGGCTGGCGCCGACCGCCAGCGCCGCGGCGGCGATCTCGTCCTCGACCTGCTCGGAGATCCCGTTGAACTTCGGCAGGTTCTGGGACATGATCGTGAACACGTCGGTCCACGGCGTCATCGGGTAGCCGGCGATGAAGCGACAGCCGGCGTCCAGGGCGCCGTAGGCGACGCCGTTCGAGCCCGAGACGAGCACCTGCTCTTCCTCGGTCGACCCTTCGGGAACGCGCAGGTCGTGCTCGAACTCGTACTCCTCGGTGACCAGTTCGTAGGCGTCGTGGAGCACCTCGACGTTCTGTTCGAGGATGTCGCCGCCCATGGCCTCCTCCATGAGGTTCTCGAACGGCTCGAGTTCGATGTCCAGCAGCGCGGCGGTGACGCCGACGCCGGCGGTGTTGCGCATGACCTCGCGGCCGTGCTCCTTGGCGATCGAGCGGAGATCGATGTCGAAGACGTGCCAGTCGTTCTCCTCGGCGCGCTCCTCGAGCTCCGGTACGTCCTCGGAATCGAGCAGGCCGGAGTCGTAGACGATGATCCCACCCTCTCGGAGGTCGTCGAGGTTCTCCGAGAGCGGCTTGATCTCCTCGTCGCCGTAGTAGGCCTCGTCCTGCGGGTTCCGGGCGAACGAGTCGCCCAGCGCCAGCAGGAAGTTGTACCCGTCACCGCGCGACTGTACGTCGTTGTCGGCGGCGCGAATCTCCACGTACGTGTGGCCCCCGCGGATTCGCGACGGGTAGTGACGATGCGTGAACACGTTCAGCCCCGATCGCATCAGGGCCTTCGCGAAGTTCTGGCTCGTCGAGTCGATTCCGTCTCCGGAACCGCCCGCGATTCGCCAGATGAGTTCGTCGTCAGTCATATTTGGTGTCCCGGCCCGTAGCGGGCCAGCAGTATCTGAATCTTTTGACTGACCCGAACTAAAGCCTTTGCTATCCGTTGGCAAGGAACTATTATGAAGGTCTCCTTACACCGCAGAAATGCTAGCGAATATTCATTATGGATTCGGATCGCCGCCGATACGCGACCCCCGTCCGCCGCCGGTTGGTACCACGTCGCTAACTGGATCGAACGCTCCGACTGGCGACCCGTCAGCTCCGTTGCCTGACAGACCGGACGATCTCGTCGACGTCGAACTCGTCGTCGGCGACGTCGAAGATCGTCTCGCCGTCCACGTCGACCCTGAACACGCCGCCATCGCCGGTTCGGAGCGTGACGGCCGCGACGTCGCGTTCGAGCGCCTGAAGGATCGCGCGCTGGAGGTCCATCGCCCGATCGAGGTGGCCGCAGGGGACGCAGTACTCGATTTCGACTGTCGTCATGCGCGACCGTTTCGGCCGAACCGACAAAAAGGCGCGGCCGTTCGGCGTCGACTGCTCGACGGCCGGCTACGCGTCGGCGTCGAACCCGAGCTGATCGGCGACTTTCGCCGTGAGCTCGTCGCGACTCAGGTTCGCCTTCACGCCGACCTTTTTCGCGGTCGACTGGAGCTCCCTGTAGGAGAGGTCCCGGAGCTCGTCGGCCGACTCGGGCGCGTCGTCGACGTCGAGTTGCTCGAACACCGCCTCGGGATCCTCTTGGGCGTCCTCGCTTTCGGCGTCCTGATCGCCCGCTCCCTGGTCGCTTACTTCTTCCTCCTCGTCGGCCGTTTGTTCGTCCTCGCTTTCCACCTCGTCGCTTTCGGCTTCAGCACCGGAGGACTCCTCGTCGGCAACCTCCGGCTGATTCTCTTCGTCGGCCGCTTCGAGCTGTTCGTCCTCGTCGCCGGCCTCCTGCTCTTCGTCGTCCCCGCCGGACGCCGGTTCGGCCTCTTGGGCTCCCGCCTCGGGCTGGTCAGTTTCTTCATCAGATACTTCGGATTCGTCCTCCTTTGCTTGCTCCGGCTCCCCGCCCGCTTCCGGTTCCTCGGATTCACCGGCTTCGGGGCGCTCGTCCGCTTCGGCGTCCTCGATCTCCGCGGAAGCATCTTCCTCGGATTCTTCCCCGAGGATATCCGAGACCTGCTCGACGAGCCACCGGACGAGCCGCGTAAGGTAGCCGCTCGACTCGCCCTCTTCGTCTTCGCTTTCGGCACCGGGACCGGAGTCCTGCAGTCGCTGCCGGAGCCGGTCATCGACTGCCCGCCCGACGACGGCGCCGAACTCCCGACCCACGGCGGCGCCGAACTCGCGTCCGATCGCCGCGACGAACTCCTCGTCGCGGAGCAGTTCGGACAGGTCCACTTCGTCGAGCGATCCATCAACGTCGTCCGGGGCGGCCGACTCGACGGCCTCCTCGGCGTTCGTCTCGCTCATCAGGACTCCTCCTCGGCGTCGTCGTCGCTGTCGTCGTCGGCGCTCGTCTCGCCGTTGTCGGACTCCCCTTCGGCGTCGTCGGACTCTTCCTCGTCTCCGTCTTCGGCCCGCTGTTCGTCGTCGGCCTGTCGCTCGCCGTCTTCGGTTTCGCCGGCCTGCTGATCGTCCCCGCCTTCCGACTGGTCGCTCTCGTCGTCCACCTCACTTTCCTCGGTGCTCTCGCCGGGGCCGTCCCGGTCCTGCTCGCCGATCGACCCGAGCAGCTGCTCGGTCAGGAGGACGCCGAGCCTGCGCCCGGCCGCCTCGCCGAGGCGACGGCCGAGCTGTTCGCCGATCCGCGCGCCGAGGGCCTCGCCGACCGAACTGTCGCCGATGTCGGTCCCCGAAAGCATCTCGTCGACGTCGATCGCGTTCGCGAGACCGCTCGTCGTCTCGGTCGCCGTATCGTCGCTCATGAGTTATTCCCCGACGAAGCGATCAAAAAGCGATGGTGGCCACTGGTTGCAGGATGAGTGTGGATGGTCGAGAAATCGTTCGGCTTGGTTCCCGGACAGGGAGCTGCGGAGCGACCGCCGGGGACTGAATCGGGTTACTCGCGGTCGTCGGCGTCGGCCGCGATCGCGAACGCGGTGATGCGGCGCCGCCGGAGCGACGCGAGGTGGTAGCGCGTCGTCATGGCGGCGTAGGCGACCAGCGCCGCGGCGGCGGGCAGCGCGATCGGGAGCGAGGCGCCGAACGCGAGACCGTTGACTACGAGTGCGGCCGCCAGCAGGAGCGGCACGAACGTAAACAGCGTCGTGCGAGTCGGCGCCGCCCGGTAGAGCGTCGCCAGCGTCTGCAGTCGTGCGTCCATCGTGTTCGTCCGTCACAAACTCCCGTCGCCGTGCAAAACAGTTTCGATCGGTCACTGCGGTGCGAACGCCGTCATGCACTCCGCGCAGACCAGCGGCGCCTCGTCGAGCGCCGCGACGTTCGTATCCGTGAGCCGGCCCTCCTCGACGAACACCGCGGCCGCGACGCCGGCCTTCATGACGCCGTCGGCGCCGCAGTTCGGACACTCGATCCCGGACGACGATTCGAGATAGTCGACGCGCGTACGTAATCGATCTATTTCGTCGCGTAGCTCGTCGACCGTCTCCTCGGTGTCGTCGCGGTCGCCGGTCGAACTCCCGTCGTCGAGTTCCACCGACGCGCCGTCTCTCTCGACCTGCTCACGGAGCGCCGTCAACTCCTGGGAGTCTTCCATCGACGCCCGGGCGACGATCTCGATCGCTTCGGAGAGAGGTACTGGCTCGTCCATCCACGGAAGTTCGACGTCCGGCTCGTTCATGCGTCACGCTACGACGCCCCCGGTAAAAATCACTGTAGCCCGTTCAGAACACCACTGCTGTCTCGTTTACAGTTCGACGACGCTCTTGCCCGCCAGCGTGCCGGGGACGCGCAGCACGTGCGTCGTGGTCGCCCCGGCCGCCGTCGTCAACCGGACCGTCACTTCGTCGCCCGGCGATAGGCCTTCGCCATCGTCGAGTCCCGAGTCGCCGTAGATGCGGACGTAGCCGATGTCGCTCCCCTCGGTCAGTACCGCGTCGTCGTCGTCGCCGACGACTTCGACGGAGGGTGACGGGGCGACGCCGTCGCCGACGGTCTGGACCGACGCCGATTCCAGGTCGACCGAGTCCGTCCCCGGAGCCGTTCGGACCCGCAGCCTGACGGTCTCGACGGTCCCGTCGTCGCCCACCTCGCCGAGCGCCGAGACCACCTGCACCCGTTCGGTGAGCTGGTCGAGACTCTCCTCGCCCGTCTCCTGGGCCTGGGCCTGCAGCGCGAGCGCCGTGTTTAGGAGCAGGGACGCCGCGATCGCCGCGACGACGACCGCCGCGATGAACACCACCAGTAGCTCGACGCCGACCTGCGCTCGGTCGCCATCTCCGCGTCGCCGAAGTGCGTTCATCCTTCCGACTCGGTTAAAATACTACTAACAGCCGTACAAAAATACGTCGGTTCTAAACGATGAACGAACGATCGATTCGAGAAGAAAAGATCACCGCTCGGGCGCCTGCTCGTCGGAGACGTCGCCGCGTCGGTACCGCCCGGTGAGGCGGTACCCCTCCAGATCGCCGTCGCCGCCGATCGACACCTCGTAGCGACCCAGAATGTCCTGGGTGTCCGGAATCGCCCTCCGCTCGATCACCTCGACGACGCCCGTCCAGCCGTCGCCCTCCTCGGCGCGCGTGATCTCGATGATGCCGTCGAACGGGTCGTCGATGAGTTCGTTCGCGACCCGCTCGGCCGTCTCCCGGGCGTCCCAAAGGTCGGCACCGCCGGACGTGGACCCCCCGTCGGCTCCCGACCCGCTCTCGTCGTCCAGTTTCGCACCGGCGTCCGCCGAGTCCTCGACGTCGGCGACCGGCTCCTCGGACGTCTCGGCGCTCTGCTCGCTCTCCTCCGCCTCTGTTTCGGCTGTTGATTCTTCTTCCTGTTCGGCCTCGGCCTCTTTGGTACTCATTGTATCGTCTCCCTCAGTTCGTTCGTCGGCCGAGCCGTCGTCGCTCGCCTCGGCGTCGTCGACCGTCCGACCGGATTCGTCGTGCTGGTAGCAGAACCCGTCGGCGCCGGCCTCGCGCGAGCAGCGCGCTCCCTCCGCGGTCAGGGCGCGACAGCGCGCGGCGTCCGTCTCCGATTCGGCCTCGGCCATTCGTGTGATTTCGGTACTCCCTGGTTACAGGATCGATTCGATCTGTTCGCGTACGTCGAGGAACTCCTCCCTCGTCGCCACTTTCGAGCCGACGACGTCGGCGGCGACCTCCGCGAGCGACGCCTCGTCGCCGAACGCGACCAGCCCCCGCGCGGTCGTCACCGCGGCGCGCGTGCCGACGACCACGTCGAGTTCGTCTCGGAGCGTCTGGACGACGCCGACGACCTCCTCGATGCGGTCTCGATCGAGTTCCTCGACGTGTGCCGCGACGATTTCGGTCTCGGTTTCGGGACCGTAGAAGTCCATGTGGACCGCGACCGTCCGGTCGAGCAGCGCGTCCTGCGGGCGGTGGACGCCGGCGTACTCCGTCGAGTTCGACACCAGCAGCGCGCGGAACTCGGGGTGGACGTCGACGCGCGCGTCCTCGCCGCGCTTGCCGGGCCGCGAAAGTACGGATTCCTCGAACACCGACAGCAGAGCGTTGTTCGCGGCCGGCTTCGTCCGCGAGAACTCGTTGTACACGAGCGTCGCGCCCTCGCGGACCGCGATCGTCAGCGGGTTGTCGACCCACCGGTCGCGGACGACCGACTTCTTTTTGACGACGTTGCGCACGTACTCGTCGCGGACGGCGTACTGCTCCTTGCCGGCGTGCTCGCCGACGAGATCGGCCGTCGAGAGCGCCTCGTCGCCCGTGATCCAGACGACGGGTCGGTCGCGCTCGCTCGCGACGTGCATCGCCAGCGAGGTCTTGCCCGACCCCGTCGGCCCGATCAGGTGCACGGGGAGGTCGGCGTCGAGCCAGCGCTCGATCCGGTCGCGGTAGCCCCGCACCTCGTCAGTCTCGACGAACGGTCCGGCGACGTCGCCCGGTTCGACGTCCGCGGGCGGTGCCTCGGTCCCCCCTGCACTCGCCCCGCCCGCGCCCTCGTCGCCCGCCAGCCGATCCAGTTGCTTCTGCTCGCGCCGCTGGGACCGGCTCGAGTTCCCTCGGCGCCGCTGCTTGTCTTCGCGGCTGGTCTGGATCCGCTTCCCGCGGACCTTGCGCTGGCGGGACGAGTCGTCGCTCATGGCGGTCCGGTGTCAGTCCTCCGTGGTTTGTTCGGGCGCGTGCTGTGGGGTGTCTACCTCCAGCTCCTGGAGATCCTGCATCTCACCTTCCGCCGACGCCTCCTCGATCTTCGCGATCTCCTCGGCGTAGTGGAGGAACGTGTCGACCGACGCGACGACGACCCGCGCCTCGACTGTCAGCAGCTCGATCCCCACGACCGAGATCCGGGCCCAGACGTCGATGACGACGCCCTTGTCCAGAATCCGATCGAGAACTTCCGCCAAACTCGACCCCTGTGGCTCTTTTCGTGGCATTGAATCTCTCTCTCCACCCGGGACTACCACGCGACCGGTTAAGAGGATTGTCTGGGGTTCGTTTAAATAACAAGCTTAGATAATTGCCCCGATATACGCGGCTGTTTATTGGCTCGCGGACCGAACACCCACACGGAGGAAATTCGGCGTCGACCGCCGCAATATCGACGAAAGCGGGCTTCGGACGGCGGCCGGGGGAGGCTGACGCCGAGTGGGGATCTATGACAGGCGACCATCTGTACGTCTACGGTATCGTGGAAGACGAGGAACTCGAACTGGGCGTCGAGGGCGTCGGAGACGCCGATAGCGTCTACACCGTCACCACCGGCGGGCTGTCGGCGGTCGTCTCGGACATCGACACGACCGACCCCGAGCGCACGACCGAGGCGATGGAGGCCCACGACGGCGTCCTGAAGGCGGTCCTCGAGGACCGGACCGTCGTGCCGATGAGCTTCGGGATGGCGTTCAAGGACGAGCGTACGCTCCGGAACGTGCTCGGCGGCGGCAAGCGCGCGTTCAGGAAAGCGCTGGACGAGGTCGAGGGCACGGTCGAACTCGGCGTCAAAGTCGTGAGCGAAGCCGACGCGGATCTCCAGCGCGACTCCGTACGGGCGGAGACCCGCGACCGACTCGAACCGATCGCCGTCGACGTCGTCGGCAACGACCTGTTCAGCGACCGGCTGCTGGTCAACGACGCCTACCTCGTCGAGCGCGACGACCGCGAGGCGTTCGATCACGCGGTCGGGGATCTGGAACAGGAGCTCGACGGCGTCGTCGTGCAGTACACCGGTCCGTTCGCGCCGTACAACTTCGTCGACATCCACGTCGGCGCCGAACAGTAACCATGCTCGTGATCGACGACCTGCTCGTTCGGCCGTTCGTCTCGCTGCTCGACATCCTCCAGACGATGGCCCTCGAAGAGCTGTACGACGTCGATCGCATCCGGGACGAGCTCAAGGAGACCCAGCTGCTCTACGAGATCGGCGAGCTGGACGAGGAGGAGTACCGACGCCGGCGGACGGATCTTGAGGAACAGCTGGAACTGGCCGAACAGGTGCGCGAGGACCTGACGAGCGGGAAAATAGAGGTGAAACGCTGATGGTACACGACAGGCCCGACGACGAGGACGACCGCGAGGGAGAGGACCGAACGCCGGACCGGGAGGACCGATCGACGGATAGCGAGTCCGACCGCGACGACGCCGTCCGGCCGTCGAACGGCGAGTCCGACCGGCCGTCGGACGGCGACGACGACCTGCCGATCGACGCCGAGGATCGGCGTCACGACGACGACCGTCGGCGGGCCGAGGGCGACCGTCGGCGCACCGATGACGAGCGCGACACCGGCGGCCCGTTCGGGATCGGTGTCGGCGGGCGCATCGGCCGGCTGCTGGAGTTCCTCGACGAGGCCGGGCGGGACTCCGACCAGCCGCGACGCCGACCGTCGGGGCGCGACCGCCGCGAGCTCGGCCGGACGCCGAAGGGAAAACCCAGTTCGTCGGATCGCTTCTCGATCGATCTCGACGTCTCGATCGGCTCGCTGGGTGACGAGGGGCAAAGCGGCGACCGGGGCGGCCGATCGCGGAGCCGGCACCGGCGCGGCAGGGTCGCGGACGACGCCGGCGAGCACCTCACGACGGTCCGCCACGACGGCGAGGACGTCGTGGTTACCGCCGACCTGCCGGGCGTCGAGATGTCGGACCTGACCGTCGGCGTCACCGAGGACGGCCGGACGCTCGTCGTCGCCGCCGACGGCGAGGAGCTGGCCAGAATCCCGGTCGAGAACTGGGACGAGTCGGCCGTCAGCGCGACGTTCAACAACTTCATCCTCGAGGTCAGGGTCGACGACGACGTCGTCGCCGGCGACCCCGACGAGGTGGTGAGTCGATGAGCGAGTCCGAGACCGACGTCCTCGCAGAGATCGCCGATCTGGTCGAGGACGCGCAGCTGTCGCTCGACCAACTCCGCGAGGACGAGGACCCCGAAGCCGAGCGCGAGGACCTCGAGCACCTCTACAAGATCGCCCAGGAGGCCGCCGAACTGCTCGAGACGATCGACGTCTCGGAGCTGCCCGACACCGTCGACGGCGAAGCGGTGATCGCCGCCGTCGAGGCCGGCGAGCTCGACGCCGCGATCGAGGAAGGCGATCTCAAGCGAGCGGTCGACTACAAGGCGCTGCTGAAGGCGATCGATTTCGGCAACCTCGCGTCGACGGCCGACATCACCGAGCTCGTGGCGAACTCGAAGGAGCTCGGCGACGCCGTGGACGATGCGACCGAGAGCGGTTCCGGAGTGGACGGGAGCGACGACGAGGCGACGGCCGACGACGAGGACGACGGCATCGTCGACGGGTTCGACGCCGCGATCGGGGACGACGGCGGGCTCGGCGGCGAGGAAGGCCTCGGCGGCGGGATGGGAAACCTGGGGAACCTCCCCGACGAGGCCTACCAGGTCACGATCCAACAGAAAGCGATGGAGGCCGTCGACGAGTTCCGCGCGGGCGTGCTGGAGGCCCACGACAAGCTCCGTGCGCTCCACGAGAAGAACCGCGAGCAGATGCGCCGCCAGCACGACGAGCAGGGGACGAACTCGCGGAACCCGACCGCCCACTCGACGGTCGTGACCGACCGCGGCGACGTCGGCGGGAGCGCGACGCAGTACTCGACGATCCCGACCGGAACCAAGTACTCGACCGCGCCGACCAGGACGCGCATCTACGGCAACCGGTTCGAACGACGGAGGAAAACCAATGACACCAAGACACCGAACGACGACGACCGCACCGACGACGCCGACCGCTCCGACGGGTGATCCGACGTGAGCCCGCGCGGCACCAAGGGACCCCAGCCCTCCCGGGGGAAGAGCGACCTCGCGGACGTCGTCGAGATGCTGCTCGACAAGGGCGTCGTGATCAACGCCGACATCGCGGTGACCGTCGGCGACACCGAGCTGCTCGGCGTGAAGATCCGGGCGGCGATCGCGTCGTTCGAGACGGCCGCGAAGTACGGCCTGGAGTTCCCGAGCGGCACCGACCGCAAGCGGGTCGAGGAACAGACCGGCGTCCCCGCGGTGACGACCGACGACGAGGTCGCGGACGACCAGATGCGCCTCTCGGAGCTGGTGTTCGACGACGGCCCGGCGGACGTTAACGTCGGGCCCGTCCCGCCCGCGAGCGTCACCGAGGGCGAGAAAGAAGCGGAGAGCGAGGACGACGCTGAAGCCGACGAACGAGCGGCAGAGGCCGCGCCCGTTTCGAGCGACGAGGGGGACGACGATGCGAACGAGGAGTGAGCCGCGCGCGAGCACCGCGGAGGTGCGGGAGGTAACCCGGTGACCCAGATCAACGTCGACGGCGACGAGGCCCGCTCGGGGCTGATGGCGCTGCTGATCACGGTCGTCGAACTGCTGCTCGACGCCATGGAGCGCGAGGCCGTGCGCCGGATGGAGAGCGGCCGACTCGCCGACGAGGAGATCGAGCGCCTCGGCGAGCAGCTCGCCCGGCTGGAGGACGAGATCGCCGAGATCAAGCGCGACGAGGGGATCGAAGACGAGGTCGACCGCCTGCGGGGCGATCTCGACGGCATCGTCGGCGACGCCGTCCGCGGCCTCGACGTCGAGCGGGAGACGATGGCGGACGTCGGGGACGAGCGCGACGCGGCCGACGACGCCGATTCGGAGACGAACCGCGAACCGACTGCGCCCGACCGAACGGAGTGATCACCGATGCAGGACCCGACCGACGACGAGCGCCGCGCCGACCGGACCCGATCCGACGAGCCCCGGGCAGACGGTACGCCCGAGTTCGATCGGGGACGATACCTCTACTGTCTCGTGGACGCGCCCGGCGACAACAACGAGGACGCCGCTACCGCCGACTTCGAGGCCGAAGGACTCGCCGAGGAGCGCGCGTACCTCGTGCGGTCCGGCGGCGTCGGCGCGGTCGTCCACGGCTGCGAGTCGATGTACGATTCGGACGACCCGCGCCAGGTCCAGCGGTGGCTGCTCGCCCACCAGCGCGTCGTCGACGAGGCCGGCGAGGCGTTCGGCACGCCGATCCCGTTCCGGTTTCACACGATCCTGCCGGGCGACGACGACACCGTCCGGGAGTGGCTCGACGGCATCCGAACCGAGGCCCGCGCCCACCTCGACGAGCTCACGGGGCGCTGGGAGTACCGGATCTCCCTCCATCTCGACGAAGAACAGCTAGAAGACAGGCTCGCCGCCGAGGACGAGGAGCTGCGATCGCTCCGCGCGCGCACGGAGTCGGCGAGCGAGGGCAAGTCGTTCCTGCTCGAAAAGCAGTACGACCAGCGAGTGAGCAAGCGCGTCAGCGAACGCCGCCAGGAACTGCTGGAGGAGCTTCGCCAGCACATCGCGCCCCACGTCGAGTGCGCCGAAGTGCTGGGCCGCCGCCGCGCGACGATCGAAGGCGTCGACGCCGGCGCCGAGCCCGCCCAGCGCGTCGCGACGCTGGCCCACGAGGACGAGGTCGACGCGCTCGGCGCGGCGCTCGACGAGGTCGCGGCCAACCCCGGCGTCGAGATCGAGTTCACCGGACCGTGGCCGCCCTACACGTTCGCGCCGGAGTTCGCCGGCGAATCGCTCGACGAGGAGATCGGATCGGACGGAGGGAGGTGAGCCGGCGTGGAACCCAGCCGCGACGACGACGCCGTGGTCGACCTGCTGGACGTGCTCCTGCGGGACGGCGCGATGCTCCAGGCCGACGTGCTCGTCACCGTCGCGGACGTCCCGCTGATCGGGATCAACCTCCGGGCGGCGATCGCCGGGATGGCGACGATGCGCGACTACGGCTTCTTCGAGGAGTGGGACGCCGCGACGCGCGCCGAAGCGGTCGGCGAGCAGCGCGCCGCGACCCGCCGAGGAAAGTTCGTCCCGCGCGATGAGTCCGGCACGCACGGCGAGGCGGGCTCGTCCCCGCCCTCGAAGCGTCCCGGCGCGCCGCGGATGTCCGATTCCGGGCGGTCACCGCCCTCTGAGCGCCCCGACCGGTCGAAGCGTCCGAGAGAGTCCGACTCGTGGCGCGACGACGAGACATCGGCGTCGGGCCGCCCGCGCGACTCCGAGCGGCCGGGCGAGCCGGATCGGTCATCGGTGTCGGAGCGCCCGCGCAGGTCGGAACGGCCGCGCGAACTCGACGTCGACGTGGGCGGGAACCCGGACAAGGAGAGCGAAACCAGGCGAGAGACCGCGGAGCGTGAGGATGCCGAAGCGAAGCGGGAAGATACCGAAGCGGAGCGGGATGCCGTCGAGGCGGAGTCGGATGACGCCGAGATGGAGCGGAATGACGCCGAAATGGAGCGGCAGGACGGCGAAGCGGAGACGGACGACGACGAGCCGTCGGCGGACTCCTGAGCGCGTGCCGATCGGTCAGTTTTCGAGCGGGTACGACTCGACGACGGCGTCGAGCGCCTCGTGGTGTTCGGTGGTGTGGGGCGCCGTCAGCGGGGAGACGCTCACGCGGCCCTCGACGACAGCGCGGCGGTCCGTCCCCTCGGCGTCCTCGATGTCGCCCTCGGCCATCCGGTCCCAGATCCGATCGTGAAGCGCGATCGTGTCGCCGTTGTGCGTCGCGTCCATGTCGTAGACGTGGGAGGGGCGCGTGACGGTCATCGGCGCCGGGTCGCCGTCGGGCAGCGGCGCGTTGACGTTGAGGTAGTCGGCCTGCTCGAACACGCCGTTCCCCGCGGCGTTCTCGACGAGGTACTCGGTCGCACGGGCGGCTTCGGCGTAGTCCTCGCGGGTCGTCTCGACCTCGTGGAACTCCATGTCGCCGGTGGGCACGTACAGCGAGACGGCGATCGCGGGGATGCCGAAGAAGGCAGCCTCGACCGCCGCGCTGACCGTCCCCGAGCGTCCGAGCACGTACTCGCCGAGGTTCGCGCCGCGGTTGCAGCCCGACACCACCAGATCGGGGTAGGGGCCGATCGCCTCCAGCCCGGCGACCACGCAGTCCGACGGCGTCCCGGCGATGGCGTAGCCCAGTTCGTGCTCCTCGATCCCGACCTCGGTCGACATCGCGCGGCCGACAGCGCTCTGGTCGTCGGCCGGCGCGACCACCGTCACGTTACCGATCTCGTCGAGCGCGTCGTGGAGCGCCCGGATCCCGACGCTCCCGATCCCGTCGTCGTTCGTCAGGAGGATCTCCAGCTCCTCGGACTCGTCCATGCCGGGACGGTCGGACGCCCCGGCGAAAAGCACACCGGTCGCGGTTCGATCCCTGCTCCCGACCGCCGCCGCTCCTCGGCCGGCTCCGCCCGGATCCGGCGCGAGCGATCGCCCGTCACAAATGCGAGGGATTTGCACACCCGGGGCGGGTTTATGCGTCCCGTCGACAACTGTTGACGCGTGACTACGTTCGTCGTAGTCGGCGGCGACGCCGCCGGCATGTCGGCCGCGAGCAAGGCCAAGCGAGAGGATCCCGACCTCGACATCGTCGTGTTCGAGCGGGGCGAGTGGGTGTCCTACGGCGCCTGCGGGCTGCCGTACTACGTCAAGGGCGAGATCCAGTCGCTACAGGATCTGGTCTCCGTGACGCCCGAGGAGTTCCGCGAGGAGCGCGACATCGACCTCCGGACGGGCCACGACGTGATCGACGTCGATCCCGACGACCGTACCGTCACCGCCCGCAGCGACGACGGCGAGGTGACGGTGGAGTACGATCACCTGCTGCTGTCGACCGGCGCGGCCGCCGTCGAACCGGCGATCGAGGGGATCGACCGCGAGGGCGTCTTCACGCTCGGCTCGATGTCGGACGGCAACGACCTCCGCGAGTACGTCGCCCGCTCGCGATCCGAGGAGGACCTCTACCAGCCCGATCGGGGCCCGGCCTGCCAGTTCCTCGAAACCTGCAGCGGGCCGGTCGGGGTCGTCGGCGGCGGGTACATCGGCGTCGAGATGGCCGAGGCGCTGGCGGCCAACGGCTTCGAGGTCCACCTGTTCCAGCGCGGGGGGCGCATCCTCAAGCAGTTCAGCGAGGCGACGAGCGAGCGCATCCTCGATCACCTCCGCGACCAGGACGTTGCGGTGTACCTGGAAGCCGAGGTCGAAGCGCTGGTCGGCGCGGATCGCGTCGAGACGATCGAGACGACCGACGGCCGGGTCCCGATCGACGCGGCGCTGGTCGGCACCGGCGTCCGACCGCGGACCGAGTTAGCGGAGGACGCCGGAATCGAACTCGGCGAGACGGGCGCGATCGCGACCGACGCCTACCGGGAGACGAACCGACCGGACGTGTACGCCGCGGGCGACTGCGCGGAGGCCCGGCACGTCGTCACCGGCGAGCCGGCCTACGTCCCGCTGGCGCTGACGGCGAACCGCCACGGGCGCGCGGTCGGCCAGACCGTCGCCGGGACGCCGTCCGAGGGCGGCGGGATCGCGGGAACGGCCGCGGTCAAGGCGTTCGAGGTCGAGGCTGCCCGGACCGGCATCCTCGACCACGAGGTGGCCCGCGCGGCAGGGTTCGACCCGATAACCGAGACGATCGACGCGAAGTCACGCGCGGGCTACTACCCCGGCGGCGGGACGGTGACGGTGACGCTCACCGCCGATCGCGACTCCGGGCGCGTTCTCGGCGGCTGTCTCGTCTCCGAGTACGGAGAGGGTGCGGTTCACCGCAGTCACGCCCTCGTCGCCGCCGTGACCGAGGGCGTCACCGTCGACGAGCTGTCGGATTACGACCTCGCGTACGCACCCCCGTTCAACACCACCTGGGACCCCGTGCTGACGGCGGCGAAGGTTCTCGGCGGGCGGCTCGAATCGGATCGGTAGCTCTGAATCGTACGACTCGCCCTTGACGGCGTCCGCGGGCGAATCGAGGCGCCGGTCGTCGAGTGATCGCCGTCGAAAGAAAGCCGCGGAGAGCGGGATTCAGTCCCGGTAACGAGCGGCGACCACACCGCCGACGGCGATCACGGCCAGCGTCAGAATCGCCACTTTCCCCAGGACGACGACGATGCCTCCGACGGCACCCTGCGCCGGGGCGGCTCCGCCGTCGTTCGGTTGGGACCCGTCATCGCTTGCTTCGACGACTTGGACCGACGCCGTCGCTTCGTCGCGCTGGCCGGCCTCGTCGACCGCGGTGACGGTCACCTCGCGGTCGTCGGCGCTCTCGAACGCGTGTTCGACGGTCGGTTCGTCGGTCGTGACGTCGACCGTGCCGTCGCCGGTGAGGTCCCACTCGTACGCGTCGATCCCGTGATCGTCGGTCGTTCCGGACGCGTCGAGTTCGACGGTCGCCCCGGCTTCGACGCGGTCGGGAGCGTCGAGCGCGGCCGTCGGCGGTTCGGTCGCGGTGATCAGCTTCGTCGCCGACGTCCGATCGCCGTCCTCATCGGTGACGATCACCGTCACGACGTACTCGCCGGCCGACTCGAACGTTCGGGTCACTTCGGCGTCCTGGCACTCGCCGTCCTCGCCGAAGCGCCAGCAGACGTCGCTCACCCCCTCGCGATCGGCGATCTTGGTCGCGTCGAGCGTGACGGATTCGTTGACGCCGACGGCGTCGGGAACGTCGATCCCGTCGAGTTCGTCCTCGTCGACCTGCTGGAGCGTCGCCGGCGGCGCGTCGCTCGACGCGCCGGCCGTTCCAATCGCTCCTGCGACGCCGGCGCCCAGAAGCGCGAGGACCGCGGCGACCGCCGCGATCCGGTGGAGTGTTCCTGTCATCGGCGATCAGGGCTCCAGGTCGATCGTCTTGTCGGCGTCCTCGAGCGACACCGAGCCGTACGGGTGTCGTTTGGCGAACATGACGTGACGCCGATCGTCTGCGGTGTCGATCTCGATCAGTCCCTCTTCGAGCGAGACGTCGATCCCGGCCTTCTCGCCGCCGCACGTCCCGAGGAACTGCGCGTCGGCCTTCGAGAGCTCCGTCACGTCCGACCGGTCGACCGGTCCGTAGAACAGGTACGCTGCGCCCGCGTGCGTCCCGTTGATGTCGCTGTGGGGCACGCCGACCAGCAGATCCTTCTTGCCGTTCCCCGTGGCGTCTCCCCAGGTGACGTTCCAGCCGGGGCGAGCCTCGATCGGCGTGTCCTTCGCCCGGTCCGGGATCGGCTGGACGGGCTCGCGGAAGTCCTTCTGGGATTCTCCGACGCGGAAGATACCCCAGGCGCCGGCCTCGAGGCGCCGGCGCATCTTCGTCGCCATGTAGACGTGATCGCCGACGCTATCGACCAGGCTGCCGGCACCGCCGATCATGTCGAAGCGACGCGCCTTGCCCGGCATGAACTGATCGTCGACGCCGATGATGCTCGATTCGGGAACGTTACGATTCTGGAGCCACTGGTGGGCGGCGAGGTGGAAGTCGAGTCCGCGCGCCTTGTCGGCCGTGTGGTGGACGCGGAACCGCACCGGATCGTCGAGGAACGCCTTCAGCATCGGCGTCGCCGGATCGCCGTGGGTCTCCGAGTCGAACACGAGGTGCTGCTCGTCGGGGCCGGTCTGGAACCGACGGATGAACGGCTCCGCGCGGTTGTTGATCGCCATGTACCCCTGGTCCTCCGGATCGTCCGGGATCTGGTTGCAGGGAGCGTCGGGGTCGTCGTCGGGCCCCGGCGGCACGACGCAGTCGTCGGGATCCTCCTGATTGAGGATGTAGCGGCCGTCGCTAAAGGACAGCGGGAACTCCCGGAAGTCGGGGCTGTCCTGGGCGACGACGATCGCGTTGTTCTCCATCGCCGTGGCGAACTCGGCTCTCTTGTCCGCCAGCGGTTCGGCCGTGTTCGGATCGATCCAGGTCGCGTCCGCCGGTTCGACGATCAGCCGACCGAACGCGCCGTGGTGGCGGTGGCCGCGGATGTCCGCGAAGTCCCACAGCACGGCCGTATCGAGCACCTCGTCGGCGAACCACCGGTACGTGATCGTCTCGCCCGGCGCGATCGTCTGGTCGAAATTAAACCCGACCGTCGCGCCGTCCGATCCCTGCACGTCGTACTCGAGCCGTTGGGGATGAAGCGACGCCCGCTCCGAGGCGTCCCACTCGATCCCGAGGTCCTGCTCGCGAGTCCGCATCTCGGGGTGGGCGTGATCGTCCGGGAGGTCCGCGGGCAGCTCGTTGGTGAGGTTGATCTGGACGCAGTCGCCCTCGTTCGCCCGCAGCGTCAGCGGCGTCGGCGGCCGCTGGCCGGCCTCGATCTCGTCGACGTGCTCGTCGAGCGCGAACACGATCCCGAACTCGTCGGTGTCGGTGTACTCGTTGAACTTGATATCGGTCTGGAAGACCGTGACGTCGTACTCGCGGACGCGAGCGCCGTCGGGACAGGGCTCGCCCGGATCGGGCGCCTGCGGCGGGATGTCGCCGACATTCTCATTCCGGCGAGCGGGCTTGTCTGGCGGGAACGGCGGCTTGTCGACGCGCGGGACGCGGCGATCCTTCACGAACCGCTCGGCCCGCTTCCGGAGTTTGTCCGCGACGTCGCGCCTGTCTTTTTTCTCGGCCTGCTTTTTCTTCTTCAGGAACTTCCGGATCGCCTTCCGGATCTTGTCGTTCTTGCGCTCCCAGTCGTCGACGTACTTCTCGAGGGTCTTCTCGTCGTACGTGAGCCACGCCTTCCGGCCGAGCCGCTCCCAGTCGAGGAACGGCGCGGGGTGACCCATCTTCGCCAGTTCTTTCTCGCTGATCTTCTCGTCCGGTGCGCCCCGGTCTGGCAGGGGTTCGAGATGGGCGACCTCGGCGCCGAACACGCGGTGGACGCCCCACATACCGTCCCAGAGGTCGTCGGCGACGCCCGACCCGTAGAGGTGATCGTACACGGGGAGGCCGTCGGGGTTCGGCAGGTCGTCGGCGTCGGCCTCCAGGAAGAACGTGAACGCCTCCGCGACGTGGATCGCCTGCGAGACCGTGTCCTCGGGATTCGGCCCGCCGGGCTTCTTCCGGACGCCGTTCATGATGAAGTTGTGCTGCTCCTCGTAGGCGGGCTGGAGGAAGCGGATGCGGATCGGGTCGTCCTCGTAGGCCTCCAGCGTCGGCGTCGGCGGATCGCCGTGGACGTACGAGCTGTGGACGTACGCCGGGTCCGGGTCGGGGCCGCGCCGGTAGTACGGCGCGTTCCGGTAATTCATCGCCATCACGCCAGCGTTCTGGTTGTGCTCGACGAGTTCGTTGACGAACTCGCCGTCCCGGTTGCGCAGCGGCGCGAAGTCGTGGTACAGCAGCGTGAATTCGCGGTAGTCCTCGCCGTCGGGCTGGGAGATGATCGCCTGCGTGCCCGACCGGATGGGATCGCCGGTGTGGGGGTCGAGCCACTCGGAGTCCTCGGGCTCGACGATCAGCGCCGCGAAGTGACCGTTCATGATCTGCTCGATCCCCTGGATGTGGTCGTGGAAGAAGATCGTCCCCTCCTCGTCGGCGTACCAGCGGTAGGTGAACGTCCGGCCGGAATCGGTCGCCTGGTCGTAGTTGTACCCCGTCGCTAGCGAGTCCGACCCGAGCACGTCGTAGGAGACGAAGTGGATGTGGTTCGACCGACCTTCGGGCATCAGGTTGGTCAGCTTGATCTGGACGCAGTCGCCGAGGTTGGCGCGGATCACCAGCGGCTCGGGGTTCATCTTCCCGGTGAGGACGTCCGCGAGATCCTCCTCCAGGACGAACACCTGCCCCTCGGGGTCGTGGTCGCCCGCGTCGTTGTAGACGAGTTCCGCCGGCACCGCGTAGATGTGATACTCGTGCTGCGGAGCCTCCTCGCCGGCGGGCGGGCCGCCGAACTCCTCGGTGCTGACATCGGGATCGCAGGGGTCGGTGTACGGGGCGCCGGGCACGATGTCGCCCAGTGCGGCGGCCTCCTCGGGCGTCGGGTCGCGGACGAACTCGTACGGCGGTTTGGGCGGCGTCTCGCCCCCTTCGCCGGGGATGAAGTCGGGGAACCCGGGCGCGTCGCCGTTCTCGAACGGCGGGTCGTTGTTCGGCAGCGGCTGCAGGTCCTTCTGTTCCTCGTCGTTGACGCGCATGAGTCCCCACATTCCTTCGCCGTAGTGGGGGAACAGGTGGCAGTGGAACAGGAAGTCGCCGGCGCTGCGATGAGAGCCGCCGGCGCCGACCTCGAACGCCTCCTCCCAGCTCATCTGCGGACGAGCGCTCGTCAGCGGGTCGGCGATGCCGTCGTCCAGATCGTCCGGAACGTCGAAGTCGTCGAAATCGTCGAAGTCGAAGTCGTCGAAGTCGATGTCCAGTTCGTCCTCGATCTCGTCGAGAGCATCCTCCAGTCGTTCCGGAACCTCTCCTGGACCGAAGCCGAGCGGGGGCAAGTCGAAGAAGCCGACGCCGCCGTGAGCGGTGGTCAGGTACGTTTCGTGCGTTCCCCCGAAGCCGACGTTCTGCACGTCGATCGTGTCGACGTCCTCGCGGCCGTCGACCTCCTTCCAGCGGTGGCCGTGGAGGTGGTGGGAGTGGCGTTCCTCGTGAGACGCCCCCACCGCGACCATCTTCACCGGATCGCCGAGGTACGCCTCGAAGACGTTGTCGCCGCCGCCGGGGTCGCCGAACAGCCACGAGTTGTAGAAGAACTCCGCCAGCTCCTCGAAATCGCCGTCGAGCTGCTCGAGCACGTCCTCGTCTAACCTGTTGCCGGTCGGGTCGGCACGGTAGTTGATCGCGTGGACGGTCTGCTTGGGGTCGGCTTCACCGCCGATTTCCGCCTCGTCGGGGAGCTCACCGGGCCACTCCAGTGCGTCGCCGCCGGCGGTGTAGATGCCCTCCGGCGTGTGGTAGTGTAGGATGAACTCCCGGTGGTCGGTGCCATCCGGCTCGTGAATATCCGCGCGGACGCCGCTGCGGAGCTCCTCGCCCGTCTCGGGATCGGTCCACGTCGCGCCTTCCGGTTCGACGACCATCGATCCGAACAGACCCCGGGAGACGAGGTTCGCCTCCTCGGGCGGTTCGTCGGCGCTGTCGAACGCGGGGTTCGCCAGGTCGTGGAAGAAGTGGGTCCCCTCGTAGGTCGCGTACCACTCGTACGTGACTGATTCGCCGGGCGCGGCGGTCGTGTCGGGGTTGTACCCGACGCTGGCGCCGTCGGACTCGGTCACCCGGTAGGGCAGCGCGGTCTGGTGCATCGACGCGTGCCGGTCGAGGTGGTTGACGAACTCGATCTCGACGACGTCGCCGGCGTTCGCCCGGATCGTCAGCGGCTGGAGAACCTCGGTGTCGACGTCGCCCAGCTTTCGCTTTAGTTTCGCTTTCTTCTTGCGCAGCCGGTGGAGTTTCTTCCGCACCTTCTTGCGCTCCTTGGCGTTTCCGGCCTTTTCGAGCTTCTTCTTGGCCTTCTGTATCTTCCGATCGAACTCCTTGAGCCGCTTTCGCTTCTTCTTTTTCTCCTCTTTCCCCGGTTCGTCGCGCTGATCGGGGAAGATGTCGGAGAGCGGGTGGTCGTCGTGCGAGTCCTCGGGCAGGTCGTCGAACGCGTCGTCGGGGGTCACGCCCGACGCGGCCAGCGCGTCCACGAGGTTCTCTTCGAGGACGTAGATCGCCGCCTTCGGCTGGTTGAGGCCGAACGCGTTGTAGACGATCTCCGGCGAGATCGCGTGGACGGTGTACGTCCGGGTTTGACCCTCCGGATCGTCGTCGCCGCCAAGCTCCATCGCGAAGTCGGCGCCGTTTTCGAGGAGACTTCCTGCAGCGAGGGCGCCGCTCCCTTTGAGAACTGACCGTCGCGAGGCCGGGAGATCCTGTTCCTCAGCGTCGTCCGCGGTGTCGTATCCGTTCATGCCTGTGAGCGGTGATCGATGTTGCGCGCGCGGCGGCCGCTCGCCGCCCCGCGGTTGCGTCCCGTGCCGAGGGCGCACCGCCGAGGATCAGTCGTCGCGTCGGCGTCGCTGATTCGCGTCTCGAGCTCCCGGCATACTGAATGGTATGAACTCATCATCTATCTCGCCTGCATCACTCGTCAATCCGGAATTGCCGATATTGTTATTCGTATTATAAGTTTGAACGCCTAACTTCCGACCATCGTAATCCGTCTATTCAGAAGTATAAGCTACGCAATCGTAGACAGTGACGTTGTATCGGGACGGCGGTCACGAGTACTGGGAAACTTCGGGCAGGTTCTCCGCTCTCTCGTTCGGATCTGTTGTTCCTGTGCGGGTGAATCGGCGTTTTAGCGTTTCTACGCCCTGACACGGCCGTTTCAGCGTCGCCTTTCCGAGCGAGGTGCTAGTTTGGTTCGGGATTACGGGCAAGTGACGAAAATTATGGCGAGCGAATCCGGGGTACTCCGTCTATAATCGGTAGCAATGGATGATTGCGGCGATACGCTCGGAGTCGCCGAGGCGTGTGTTGCTTTCGTATCAGAAGTTGCTCTCGTCGTCGACAAACCGAACCGCTCGTCGCACATCGTCTAGATCGTATGGCTATTACGCCGGCCGGGGGGCAAGGCAGGCACACCCCTTTTTCGAGAGCCGGGCAACGACGACCGTCGTAGAGGATCGGCGAGCCGCAGTATCGACAGAGGGCGAAGTAGGGTTGGCACTCCCTCGACCGATCGCCGGACGGCGGCGAGGTGCGCCGCGCTACGTGTTCTACTATCTTCCCCGAGCCTGATGGCTCAACGTCGAAATGGGAAATTCTGTACGAACGAAGCCCTGAGGAGCCTGAATAACGTCCCTGGACAAAACAGCCGAATAGGGATGGACTCGTCGGGATTTGAACCCGAGGCCTTCCCCGTGCCAGGGGGATGATCTACCGCTGATCTACGAGCCCTCGAACGCACTACTGGCTATCTGCCGCTCCGGTATAAACCTCTCGAAATAGACGACGGGACGGGATTGTGTGGCACGGGGCAGTGATCTGCGAGGGTCCGGCGACATCCCGAACCGGTCGATTTCGGCAGCTCCGGCGAGCGTTACGAAATCCTTTAGTCGGCGTCCGCGCAAGGTCCCGTCGGGAACAGCACGGCCGCAAATCTGACTCGCCGCGTTTCTCGCGGCTCGGGATTGCGGAAGTGCGCCCGGCCCACAGAGGCCGGACTACGTCTGCGGTTGTGCGGTTCCTATCCTCAAATCATGGCACGAATGCACACCGACCGTCGTGGGTCGTCCGGTTCGGACCACCCCACGGCAGACGAACCGCCGGAGTGGAGCGACGTCGACGCCGACGAGATCGAAGAGCGCGTCGTCGAACTAGCCGAGCAGGGCCACGACCCGAGCCAGATCGGCCAGAAGCTGCGCGACGAGGGCGTGAAGGGCACGCCCGTCCCGGACGTCAAGCTGGCGACCGGCAAGAAGGTCTCCGAGATTCTCGAGGAGAACGACGCCGAGAGCGAGCTCCCCGAGGACCTCCGGAACCTGCTGGAGCGCTCGGTCCGCCTCTACGAGCACGTCGAGGAGAACCCCCAGGACCACCAGAACAAGCGCGCGCTCCAGAACACCGAGTCGAAGGTCCGCCGCCTGGCCAACTACTACCGCGGCGACGAGATCGACCAGGACTTCAAGTACACCTACGAGCGAGCCAAGGAGCTCCTGTAGATCCCGATGTCCGCCGCCGGTCGCACCGAACCCGACGCCCTCGCCGCCAGTGACGTCGCCGCCGCCGTTCGCGACGCGCCGTTCGTTCGGCTGTTCGCGAACGCGGACGGCGACGCGCTGGCAGCCGCGGGCGTCCTCGCGCGAGCGCTCGACGACCTGCGCCGGCCGTTCCAGGTCGGCGTCGTCGAGACGGCCGCCGAGAGCGCCGACCGGATCGCAGCCGGCGACCCGGAGACGCTGTCCGTGACCGTCGGCAGCGGCGTCGCGCCGACCGAGGCCGAAGAAGAGGGCGCGGACGCGCTCTCGATCCCGGCGACCGACAGACCGGCGAGCCTCACCGCCTTCGAGAGCGCGCGGGAACTGGGCGCGACGCCCGATCCCGTCCTCGCGCTCGCCGGCGTGCTCGCCGCGGGCGCAACGCCCGGCGCGGGCGACACCGGCCCGGTGTTCGACGCCGCGCGCGAGGCCGGCGTCGAACGGCGCCCCGGCGTGGGGACGCCGACGGCCGATCTCGCGGACGGGCTGGCCCACACCACGCTCGCCCGCGCGCCGTTCTCGGGCGACCCCGGAGCGGCGCAGGCGACACTCGCCGAACTCGGACTGCCGGCCGAACTCGACGCCGACGCGCACCGGCGCGTCGCGTCGCTGTTCGCGCTGGAGTCGACCGACGTCGACACGGCGCCCGAACGCGCCGTCGACGCGGCCGAGCGCGCGCTCCGACCGCACGCCGCGCCCGCCGACGCGCCGTTTGCCACCGTCGAAGGGTACGCAGACGTGCTCTCGGCGGTCGCGACCGACGCGCCTGGCACCGGCGTCGCGCTCGCACTCGGCCACGACGCCCGCGCGGACGCGATCGAAACCTGGCGTCAGCACGCCGCCGCGGCCCACCGCGGGCTCGATCGAGCGACGACCGGCCGGTACGACGGCCTGTTCGTCGCGCGCGTCGACGTCACCGGAAGACGCGAAGCGTCTTCCGAGCCCTCGGGCGCAGAGACGCCCGAGAACGCCCCGGTGCGGACGACCGCCCGACTCCTTCGGGACTTCCGATCGCCGGAGCCGGTTGCGATGGCCGTCTCGAACGATGAGGCCGCCGTCGCCGCCGTCGAGGCGTCCGACGTGGACGCCGCGCTCGCTGCCGCCGTCGAAGAAGTCGGCGGCGCGTCGGCGGGCGACCCCGAGCGCGGGTACGCGCGGTACGACGGCGACACCAAGGCGTTCATCGCAGCGTTCAGGGAGGCGCTATGAGACGGGCGACGATCCGCTCCGAACTCGACGATGCGAGTGTTATCGCACGAGCCATCCGGCCGGACAACACCGACGAGATGGACACGCGTGTCGAGACGGACGAGGACGGCACCCCGACGACCGTCGTCACCGAGATCGAGCGCGAGACGACCGGCGGACTCAGGACGAACGTCGACGACTACGTGGTCAACGTGGACGTCGCGACGCGAGTCGCACAGCACGCACACCGACACACCAACACACAATCATGAGCGAACGATCCGTATCGAAGCAGGCACAGGAAAAGCGGTGGTACACTATCCACGCTCCCGAGCAGTTCGACCGCGAGGAGCTGGGCGAGACCCCCGCTGACGAACCGGACAAGGTCCTCGGTCGCACGATCGAGACCACGCTGGGCGATCTCCGCAACGAGTCCAGCGAGAACAACACGAAGCTGAAGTTCAAGATCAACGACGTCGGGAGCGACGCGGCCTACACCGAGTTCGTCAAGCACGAGCTCACCCGCGACTACCTCCGCAGCCTCGTCCGCCGGGGCGCGTCGAAGGTCGAGGCGTACATCACGGTGCTGACGACCGACGACTACCGCGTCCAGGTCCAGCCCGTCGCGTTCACGACCAAGAAGGCCGACGCCAGCCAGGAGCAGGCGATCCGCCGCACGATGATCGACCTGGTCGAGGAGTCCGCCGAGGAGCACTCCTTCGAGCAGCTGCTCGACAGCATCGTCGACGGCCGCCTCTCCAGCGCGATCTACGGCGAGGGCAAGGAGATCTACCCGCTGCGCCGCGTCGAGATCCAGAAGACGACGCTGGAAGCCCGACCCGAAGAGGTCGCCGCCGAGGAGGAGACCGCGGTCGACGTCGACGAAGACGACGTCGAGGTCTGATCGGCGATTCAGAACTGATCCTTTTTCGCGCGCTCGACCGCGAGTAGCGACGCCGTAAATCCTCGAAAAATCACTCCGTGACGACGATCGTCCCGTCCATCCCCTGGGGGACGTGGGGGATGCAGTAGTAGCCGTACTCGCCGGGCACCTCGAAGGTGTGCTCGAACGTGTCGCCGCGCTGGATGTTGCCGCTCCGGCTGGTCGTCCAGGCGTCCTCGGCCTCGGACTGGCTCTCGTGGCCGCCGGTCGCGAAGTACTCCGCCTCTTCGGGGATGTTGTCCTCGTAAGCCGTCACCGAGTGGCCGCGCGAACTGGTGTTCCGCCAGACGACGGTGTCGCCGACGCTCACCTCGTAGGTGTTCGGCATGAACGCGTTCGCGCTCATCCCGATGTCGTAGTCCCCGCCGCCGTCGCTCCCGAACCCGAGGACGGTACAGCCAGACAGTCCCGCTGCGGTTGCGCTCCCGACCGCGGCCAGGTACGCGCGACGCTTCATGCCTCGTTCTCGGGACCGGGAGAATTTATGAGCGCCGATTCGTTCGAGCGCGGCCGATCACTTCGTGATTCTCTTCACGGCGACTGCCAACACCTCGAAAGCCCCCGACTGCTCCGCTCGAGGGGCTCCGTGCGCGCGCTCGCTTCGCTCGCGTGCTACGGTCGCCCGTCTTCCCGGAGCAGTCGGCCCCTTTCAGTCCCGCCCGTGCCGGCTGGGCGAACAAGCGTACGGGCGGGACTGAAAGCGGTCGGGGGCTTTCGAGGCGTTAGCACCGTCTACCGTCTCACTCGTCGCTTCGGGAATGCTGCTAGCGCGGGGAATGTAAAGACGTAAGTCCCGCGTGGGCATTTCCGAACCACATGCAGCCACGGTTCGTCGGCCGAGTGAGTCTCGCCGACGCGGTGACGGTGGCCAACGCCGCGCTGGGCTTTCTCGCCGTCGTCGTGACGTTCGAGGACGTCGAGCTCGGCGCCCGGTTGCTGTTGCTCGCGGCCGTCGCGGACGGACTCGACGGCGTCGTCGCGCGCCACGTCGGCAGCTCGGCCGCCGGACCCTACCTCGACTCGCTGGCCGACGTCGCCTCCTTCGCGGTGGCGCCGGCGACGCTCGTGTTCGTCGCCGTGCGGGACGGTTGGGGCGTGACGGCGCCCGCAGCGACGCCGGAAGCCGCGCTGACCGCCGGCGTCCCCGCGCTGTTCGTCGCGATGGCCGTGTTGCGCCTGGGGATGTACACCGCCTACGACACCAAAGACGAGTACACCGAGGGCGTCCCGACGACGCTGGCGGCGACGATCCTCAGCGCGGCCGTCCTCGCGGGGATGACCGATCCCGACGTGCTGATCGCGGCGACCGCACTCTTCTGTTACCTGATGGTCTCGCCCGTCGAGTACCCCGACCTGCTGGCCCGCGACGCCTTCATCATGGGCGTGACCCACTCGCTCGCGATTTTGCTGCCGGCCTACGCGAACAACTCCTTCCCGTTCGCGCTGCTCATCCTCGCGCTGGCGTACCTCACGCTGGGGCCGCGGTTCTACTGGCGCGACGGGCTGCCCGAGCCCCCGCTGGTGGGGTCGAAAGGAAACGCTTAGGGGACGTACGCACACAGGTTCGAGTATATGGTCACGAGTCCGAGCGGCGCGACGTCCCGGTCGGGAGCCGAGGGCGCGCTCCCGGGGGTGTCCGCATGAGCGACGAGGAGAGCGGGGACGCCGAGGCGAACGGCGAACCCGAGCAGAACGGCGACGCCGCCGAGGAGATCACGGTCGAGTCGCTCCGCGAGCGCCTCGAGGTGATCGAGGCCCAGCTCGACGAGGCCGAAACCGAGGACGATCTCGACGAGGTCGAGGCCGAACTGGAAGACCTCGAGACCGACCTCGAGGCCGCGGACCTCCCCGATCCCGACGACGAGGACGAGGACCCGCCCGAGGAAGAAATCGAATCCGAAAAGGAGGGCCTCGAAGAGCAACTCGAGGAACAGCGGGGCCCCTACGCCGAGGACGTCGTCGCCGAGATCGAGTCGGCGATCGACGAGATCGAAAGTAGCGAGTGGACCGAGGCCGGCGCCGCGGAGCTCGCGACGGTCGTCGACGACTTCCTCGATGCCGCCGGCGACGAGCTCGACCAGTCCTTCGAGCGGACCGGCGAGGAGACCGACGACCTGGCCGAAGCGCTCGAAGCGGCGATCGACAGCATCGAGGACGCCGATCTCGACCCCGACGCGGACGCCGAGACGATCGCGGCGCTGCTCGAACACGCCGAGGCGCTCGTCGCCGGCGTCGAGGACGCCGAGACGTGGAGCGACCTCTCGGTGCGCGAGAAGCTCGACCACCACGGGTTCTACGACGTGCTCGACCACCGGAAGGATTACCCGCCGGAGTGGCACGCGCTGAAGGTGTTCGAGAAGCGCGGCGAGGTCGACAAGATCCTCATCGCGCTCGACCTGCTCGACTCCGATTTCATGGAGGAACACTGCCTCGAAGCGCTCCGCCGGATGGGGCCCGAGGAGGCCGTCGAGCCGATGCTGGAACGCGCCCAGAAGCGCGACCAGGACGCCATCGAAATTCTCGGTAAGATCGGCAGCGAGGAGCCGGTCGACACGCTCGTCGAGTACATCGAGGGCGACGGCAACCCCGGGCTCCAGAAGGTCGTCCTCAAGGCGCTGGGCGAGATCGGCAGCGAGGAGGTGACCCAGGACGTCGCCGACAAGCTCGTCTCCGACAACGAGTCGATCCGCTCCCGTGCGGCCCGCTCGCTCGGGATGATCGGCGACACGCGCGCGGTCGAACCGCTCGCGGACGTGCTCGAAGATGACGACTCCGACACGGTTCGCGCGAGCGCCGCCTGGGCGCTCGTGCAGATCGGCACCGAGGACGCCCTCGACGAGGTCAGTCAGTACAGCGACGACCGCGCGTACCTCGTTCAGTCGGAAGCCGAGAAGGCGGTCTAAGCAGCCGGCACCTCCGGCCGCTCACAGCAGCAACTCGATTTCTAACTCCGTCTCGCGGATCGTCGCGTCGTCGGCCGCGCATGTCGCTTCGACGTCGCCGGTGCTACCCGACGGTCCGTCCACGCTGGACCAGCCGTTCTCCTCGAAGTACCGCTCCCAGGCGTCGGCGTGGGTCGAATCCTCGATGGTGACCGTCAGGGGTCCGTCGGATCGGTTGAGTTCCGTCCCGTCCTTCGTCGCCCGGATGCGAAGCGTCGACGACGTCGACACCGACGACGGCTGCGTGGCTGTCAAGTTCGTGTACGACACGATGGCGCGATCGGGGCCGCTCGACGACGTCGTGCAGACGAACTCGGGCGGCCGCACCATCACGCTGTGTCCGTCGTCGGCGCGGAACGCGGCGCCCAGCTCGTAGCTGATCTCGGTCCCTTCGTGGTTGTAGTCGAGCGAGCCGACCGGCCCGTCGTACCACGAAGCCCCGTCGACGGATACGTTCAACCGGGTGCTGCCGTCCACACTCACCTGACCGCCACGCGGGTTGAGCTGGCTCAGCCGTTCGACGCCGCGGCCGTCCTGCAGATCGCTGAAACTCACCGTTATCGTCTCGAACGCGCGCTCCGCGTTTCTGTTCTGTTCGTTGACCTGCGCTTCACCGAGCGCACCCATCCCGAACACGTAGACGAGACCGACCGACGTGATGATGATCGAGAACACCAGGATGAAGGCCAACACGTCGCTGATCGCCCGGTCGTCCGAAGGATCGGGACGCCGCGTCGACAGTGACTCGATCATGCTTCCTCCAGCGTGATTTCGCCGGCGTCGCTCTGGTTGTACGTGATGTACACGTCGCCCCCGGTGACCGACGACTCTTCGATCGGCATCGACGTCCGCAGCGGGACCTCGACGTCTTCGGACGTTTGACTCGCCGAGAGTATCAGGCAGGTATCAGGGTCCCACGTGTCGCAGGCGCTCGAATCGTTAGCGAGCTGGATGCGATAGGAACTCCCGGCGACCGTGTGGGGGTGTTCGACGAGGACGGTGGCGTTGCCTGCCGGCGACCCCTTGGCGTTCTGATCGACCGCCGTGAGCTCCGCCGCGAGCCTGTCGCCGATTGTCCCCATCTCCTGGTAGGCGGCGCGATCCATCTGTCCTTCGAGCATCGTCGTCGTCCCGATGAACAGCCCGGAGATCAGGACCGTGGTGATGCCGATCGTCAGCACGTGGGTCAGCGCCGTCGAGACGCCGCGGTCGTCGGTGCTGAAGGTTGGTTTCCGTCTCATGGATCGTACCCCGACACCTCCGTCTCGCTCTCCCGAAGGACAGCCGACGTCTCGTAGACGATGCCGACGTCGGTCGACCAGAGTATATCGGTGCTCGAAGCAGTCCCTGGCAGACTGAAACCACTCTCGTTGACGGTGTACTCGTAAGCGGTGTTCAGCGATCCCGTGTTCGTCACCGCCACGTCGTACGGGGCGTCGAGGGAGTCCGAGAACTGCTCCGGACAGGCCTGTCTGTCACTGGGGTCGTAGGGATTCCCGGCGGCGAAGTTGTTTGAGAGATCAACATAGACCGTATTTGTCCCCGATACAACGGCATCGTCGGCGTCAATCCTGCACTCGGGAGCAGTCATATCGAGGTCGCCGGTCGAGTCCGCCGAATCGATCCAGAGTTGGTCGCCGTTCTTTTCCATCCTGACGTACGTCGAGTCGCCGCCGTTCGACTCGCTGATCTCGATCTCTAACGGCGCCGTGTCAGTGGAACTCTCTACGTCGACGATCATCACGAACTCGTCGAGCTTTCGCTCGTTCACGAACGCCACTGCGGGGACCGACGAGAAACTGTCCTGCTTGATGCGGACGCCTCGATTGAAACTCTGCCGCGAGACGTTGACATACGTCGGTCCGGTCTCGGCTTTGCTCGCCGCGAGTTGCCGACCGTACGCGCTCAGGTTGTCGTCGAACCGGTTCTCGAGCTCGGTTGCCGACGACTCCGAACGATCGAGGAACGTTCGGTCGTGCGTCAACAGCCAGTCGTTCTGCTGGTTAACGCGCTCTAACAGCCCCTCCGTCGTGTGCTCGACGGACTGTTCGGTGCCGGTTCCGTCGGCCACCGTCTCGACGGTGCCGCTCGAACCGACGCTGGCGGTAAACAGCGTCGTCGAGAACACCAGCGCGATGGCGATGAGTATCAGCGCGAACGACACCGCACCCGCGAGGATGAGTTGGCCGCGTTCCGATTGTGTGTCTATCATGGTTACCAGATGATCGTCAGCCGCACCTCGACGACGTTGTAGATCTCGCTCTCTTTTGACGCTCCAGGGGGGATCGGATAGTCCCCCTCGTCCCTGTCGTGGTCTGTATCATCGCCGGTGTAGGCTGCCCGGAGCCCTTCGCCGGTATCGGCCGGCCCGCCGTCACACGATGCGGTCAGGTTCTGATCTTCGTACAGCGTGACGGTGTGGGTGACGGTGATCGACTTCCGGAGCGCGTTACCCTGCTCGACGATGGTGACTTCCTCGCCCGTCACGTCGTCGGCGTCCGTGGTCCGATAGTTGGCCCGCAAGCTGTAGCTGTTGTACCGCTCCGAGAACGTCTCCTCGAGCATCGTCCCCAGCGAGTTGTTCATCGGGTTGCTGTACCCGTACGTCCCGTCGGGGCTCGTCGCGCCGTAGAAACTCGCGTTGCCGGTATCGTAGCACCGCAGCGTCGCCGAGAGGTTCCCGTCCTCGTCGGCGAGTCGCAGGATGTCGGTCGCCTGCTGGCCGACGTCGGACTGGACGCCGCGGTCGATCGTTCCCGATGTCGAGGGGAGCAACACCGCCGAGTTCAGTGCCATCAGAACGGCGGTGAGCAGGATCATCGCGCCGATGATCCCTTCGAGGGTGTACGCCTGGCCGCGGTCGTCACCGTCGATCGACCTATCGTCACCTCGTCGCGGCGGACGATCGTCGGAGCCGTCGAGTCCTGTCATAGTTACCACACCCTCACGACGAGTCGGTAGGCGGTCTCGCAGTCGTCCGGACTGTCGAGAACGCCGCAGTCGTCGAGTCTGACGATCCGGGCCGCAGTCGATGTGTCACGACCGCGGTATTCCGGTCCAATAGACGCCTCCCCGGAGCCAACAGCCGTGCTGTTGAGTTCGACCGGTTGGTCGCTGCTCGTTCCCATCGTCGTCATCGTGACGTTGACCTGTGCCGCCGACGAGACGCCGACGGCACCGTTCAGATCGCCATTGTCGAACCAGTACTCGATCTCCTCTTCGGTGAGCTCGTTCGCTCCGTCCGCGTCTCCGGTCACGTTATCGGCGATCAGCATCCCGATCCGGTCGGCCTGGCTGTCGGGGCTCTCATCGGCGATCGCCTGCTCGTAGGGGGTAAACAGCGACGGGAACATGAGGAACACCGCGCCCACGACCAGCAGGAAGATGCTGATGCCGACCGCGAAGTCCTGGACGGTCTGGGCGCGCTCGTCGTCGCCGAACGCCGCGCCGGGGAGTCGTTCGCCGGACATGCTATCCGACGACCGCCCAGACTGCGAGCGCGATAGTCACCAGCACGACCACGAACTTGCAGCCGCTGAGCAGATCCGCGTCGCGGATGTAGCCGCTGATCAGTCCCGACAGGATCGCCTGCATCGTCACGGCGTGGAAGAACAGCATCGACATCAGCTGGGTGTCGACGTTGGCTCCCAGCGCCGCGGGGCCGCCACCGCCGCCGCTCGCGCTGTCTGTCAGCCCGGCCATCACGTCGAGGAACTGCGTCTGCAGGATCGCCATCACCGCCAGCAGCGTCAGGTACGTCATAATGATGATGACCATCTGCATCCGCGTTCGGGACTTGCGCTCGCGGACGATGTCGTCCTGGTTCTCGCTGGCCTGCGCGGCGGTCGAAAGAACGTCCGAGATCTGGCTCGAAGCCTCCTGGGCCTTGCTGATCAGCTTCACCGTTCGGGCGAGCCGCGGGACGTGGTACTTGTTGTTGAACTCGACCAGGGCGTCCCGCAGATTCATCCCGTAGTTGACCTTGGCGTACATCGTCTCGAACTCGGTCGAGAGTTTCCCCGTGGACGTCTCGGCGACGGTGTTGAACGACTCCAGCAGCGTCAGCCCGGTGTCGTTCGCGCTCGAGAGCTTCCGAAGGTTTTCCGAGATCTCCCCGAGCACCCGCTTCCGGTAGCGGACGTTCCACTCGTAGAACACCGTCAGCGGCACCAGGATGATGTACATCGGGAGGTAGACGTACACGAACGTCCCCCAGACGGGGGTGGACTTCATCGCGTCCAGCGACGTCGGCGCCGAGCCTGCGACCAGCGCGGTCGAGACGATGACCAGCGCCGCGGGGACGGTCAGCGCCAGCGTCATCAGCGGGTTGTCCCGGAAGAAAATGTGCGGCCGTCGGAGCACGTCGAGCGTCTCCAGCGTCCCCTCGCGGTTCTTGATCCGGTCGAACACGCTGAACTCGCCGGTGTACTCCTCGATCAGGCCCAGATCCAGCAGCCCGCTGTCGTTGTCGACCTGCACCCACTGGCTCGACCCCTGGGGGTTCAGGAACCCGTCGCCGACCTCGTCTTCTTTCACCGTCGAGACCAGCACCAGGAAGCCAAGCCCCGTCAGCGGGATCATCCCGTAGACGGTGCCGTACAGCATCTCGGTTCGGCTCTGGCCCATCATCTGCATGATGACGAGGATGATGATCAACAGCAGCGGGAACAGCGACAGCGTCATGTACATCTCGCCGAACAGCTCCAGGGTTTCGAGGGTAAGCTCCTGTTGCTGCTTGGCGGTTCGCATGTGCTTTTCTTTCTTGTCGTCGAGGAAATCCTGCATGTCGCCGCCGCTGTTGACGATCGACAGCATGTCCGTCAGAAACTGGCTCAGCTCGTCGCTGGGCGTGTTCATCGACTGGTTCTGGATCGCCGAGCGGTAGTCCGTGTCGAAGTACTCGGTCTCCTGAACGATACTCTGGAACTCCTTTGCGACCTCGCCGTACGTGTCGTCGGCTTTCGCCATCGCCTCCAGAATTTCGAGTTGGTTGAGCCCCCCGATCGACAGGGCGTACATGAACGAGACGGCGTCGGGCAACAGCATGTTGATCTCGCGCTTGCGCGCGGACGATCTGGAGTACGGCACCGCGATCAGCGTCCCGAAGCCGATGCCGAACCCGATCGCGCCGAACACCAGCCCGGTCACGAGGATGATCGCCGGGATCTTGACCGTCTGGATGAAGTGGAGCACCGCCTCGTTGGGAACGGGCATCCCGAGCAGCGGTTCGGTGCTGCTGAACACGCCGATCGAGACCAGCGAGTAGCCGATCAGGATCCCGAGCACCCACAGCACGACGCCGCTCATGACGCCGATCGCAAGCGCGCGCGAGATGTACATCTCGACGGTGACGGGCATCCGCGCCTCGCCGAGCTTTCGCTCGACGTCCCTGACGAAGTCGCTGTCCTCGCTGAACAGCCGGTCGTACAGCGGGTAGAACGCGTCGCCGAGCCCGCTCCCGGTGCTGAATCCGCTACCGCCCGGCCCCTTACCGGCCGTATCCAGGCTCATCGTCAGTCATCACCGTCCTCGGCGTCGAATTCGACGTACTCGAACCCCTCGATCTGTTTGTCCGGCCCGTCGCCGCCGCCGTCATCGTCGTCCTCCGCGAAGATCGAGTCGTCGTCCGCGCTGTCGATCTCGTCGAAGATCGAGCCCGGCTCCTCGACGTCCTCGGCGTCGGCGTCGCTGAACACGTCGCCCTCTTCGTCGGTATCGAACATCGACTCGGCGGCCGCCGGGTCGACCGACGTTCGGTCCTCGGTGGAGACGTCGGCCCCTTCGCTTTCCCCCGGCGCCGACGCGTCCGCAGCATCCGGCGTCTGTTCGGCCTCCACGTCCGGCGTTTCGGCATCCGGCGGTTGTTCGACGTCCGCCGCGGTTTCAGCGGACGCACCGACGTCCTGCGTTTTCGCGTCGGTCGACGACGTCGCTGTATCCTCCTCAACCGGTTCGGCGGGCGACGCTTCGGCGTCGGGTTTAGTCGTTGATTCGTCCGACTCCGTTGCTGGTTCGTCCGGTTCCGGTGCTTGTTCGTCCGGTTCGACCGCTCCGGGACCGTCGTCAGGTGAATCGCCCGGTTCCGAGGCCGACCGGTCGCCGAACGGGCCGTCGACGTCGCCCTCGAAGTCGTCGGTCGTCGGACCGCCGAACCCGTCGTCCGCGTCGTCGAACAGCGATCCGTCGTCGTCCGCGGGTTCGGGGTCGTCGCTGAACACCCCTCCCGCTTCGGCGTCGTCGCCGAAGACGGAGCCGGCTTCGGTCTCCGTTGCATCCGCCTCGTCGGCGCCGAAGCCGGTGTCGGCGGCCTCGGTCTCAGTCGCGGCGGAATCGGTCGACTCGGTGTCGACGGGTTCCGCTTCGGCGTCCGGTTCGACCGATTCCGTCCCGGCGTCAGCCTCGACCGATTCCGTCCCGGCGTCAGCCTCGACCGAGTCCGTTCCGGCGTCCGCTTCAACGGATTCCGCTCCGTCGTCAGCTTCGACCGATTCCACTCCGTCCTCCGCCTCGGCAGGCTCCGTCGCCGCCTCGGCGTCCGCCGGTTCGGCCGACGCCCCGGCTTCAGTCGCCTCGACGGGCGTATCCGCTTCGGACGGCTCGGGCTGCGACGCCGCGTCGATCTCGGACTCCGGGTCCGACGCCGACGGTCCGGTCGCCGGCGTTGCGTCCGCAGTTTCGGTCGACGGCTCCTGCGAGGGTGATGCCGTCGTACCGTCGAGCGCCGCCTGCGGTTCCGCGTCCGGGGCGGCCGCGTCTGTTCCCGTTTCGGCAGCGGTGTCGGTATCCGCGGCCGCTTCGGACGCCGCCGTTTCGCCGGATTCGGCGGTCTCGCCCCCGCTCGCCGGCGACGGGTCGGCCGGCGCTTCGGCGTCGTCCGGGCTCTCGATCGCCGGCGGCGACGCGTTCGGTGAATCGGCCGCGTCGGCGGTCGCAGCGTCTGCGTCGGCGGACGCACCGTCGGCGTCGCCGGTCTCGGTATCGAGGTTGTCGATGGCGTCGCGAGCTTCGGACGTGACCTCCTCGCCCGACGCGTCCGCCTCGGCGCCGTCGTCGAAGAAGAAGCCGCCGTCGTCGCTGAACCAGTCGGGTTCCTCGACGTCCTCGCCGGCGTCGCCGAACGAGACGTTGTCGCCGTCGATCCCGAACGCGTCCTCGTCGGGTGCCGAGTCGTCGAACTCGAACTCGTCGCCCCCGTCGTCGCCGGTCAGTTCCGGCTCCGGGGCTTCCTCGACGCCGTCGAGGGCGCTCGCCAGGCCGCTCGGGGTCTTGCCCTTGAACTCCTGGAGGATCGATTCCTCCGCGCGTTCGAGAACGTCGGTCACCTCGTTCATCCCCTCCTCATTGGGGTCGGGTCGGGGGACGAGCTCTTCCTTCTCGGGGTCGACGTCGATCAGGACGCTCTCCATCTCCCGGAGGTCTTCGAGACTGTCCTCCAGAACGCCGTTGGCGATCAGCGTCAGGATCGTCTCGGGATCGTTTATAAAGGCCTGGATCGTCGCCGCGACCTGTGCGTACTTGTTGAGACCGTTCTTGATGAGGTACGCGAGGATCACCCGGCGCTTTTCGAGTTCCCGGTCGAGCCGCTCCTGGCCCCACCCGCGGTCGAACTTGATCTCGTCTAAGGTGTTCGACTCGCCCATCTTCAGGAACTCGTCGGTCTCGGCCTGCCACTGGTAGACGTCCTGAACGTTGATCTCGTCGTTCTCGGCGTCGTAGTGGTTGACCTCGGTCAGCACCTTGTTCCGGCGGACCTTGTGGCCCTGGACTCGCGTCTGGGTCTGGATCGACACCAGGTCCAGCGCCGTGAACATCGTCTTCGAGACGTTGATCGGCGCCGTGGTGAACCGCTTGAGAACCTCGCCGACGGAGTCGGCGTGGAAGGTGGTGTAGGTGGTGTGACCGGTCGACATGACCTGGAACAGCGTCCGGCCCTCCTCCCCGCGGATCTCCCCCATGACGATGTAGTCGGGGCGCTGGCGGAGCGCGGCCTCCAGCAGGTCGAACTCGTCGACGTCGCCCTGCGAGTCGTCCGAGAACGACGGGCGCGTGATGCTGGCGATCCAGTTGCGCTGCGGCAGCTCGACCTCGCGGGTGTCCTCGATGGAGACGATCTTCGTGTTGCTCGGGATGAACAGCGAGACGGCGTTCAGGCTCGTCGTCTTCCCCGAGGCCGTGCCGCCCGCGAAGATCAGGCTCTTGTGGTTCTCGATGCAGAGCCAGAGGAACGCCATCTCGTCGAGCGAGAACGTCTTCCAGTTGATCAGGTCGATCGGAGTGAAGGGGACGTCCTTGAACTGACGGATGGTGTAGTTGGTCCCGTGGTCGGACACCTCGCGGCCCAGCGTCAGCTGGGAGCGCGAGCCGTCCGGCAGCGTGGCGTCGACCTGGGGCCGGCGCTTGCTGATCCCCTTGCCCGAGCGCTGGGCCATCTTGACGACGAAGTCGTCGAGCTCCTCCTCGCCGTGGTAGATGTTCGTGATGATCTGCTCGTAGTCGCTGTGGTAGACGAAGACGGGCGAGTTGTACCCGTCGCAGGAGATGTCCTCGACGTTGATGTCGTGCTTGATCGGGTCGATCCGCTCGTAGCCGATGAAGTTCCGCTTCAGCAGGTACAGCAGCTTCTCGACCTGATACTCGGTCAGCTTTTCGGGGTCGTCCTCCAGTACGGCGGGTTCGGGTCGCGCCTCGATCCCGTGGAGCCCGCCGTCGTCCTCGTCGTCGGGTTCGACGTCGCGGCCGAGCAGTTGCTTGATCTGCCCGACGTAGTCGCCGCCGCCGCTGCCGGGGCTGGTAAAGAGGTCGTAGCGCTGGAGCAGCTTCTTGGTCTCCCGATCGATCACGTCCTTGCGGACGGTCTCGTCGCCCGCGGTCGCGATGTCGTCGTCGGCGTACTTGATCGCGGTCCGGAGCTTCCCGGAGAGGAAGTCCTGCAGGTCGAGTTCGATCTCGTTGAGGTGGGGCTCGATCGCGTAGTACTTCTTCTCGTTTTCCTTCTCGGAGTGAAACAGGATGACGAAGGAGTACGGTTTGTTGACCCAGTAGCGGTTCTCCTCGCGGAAGTGGACCTTCTTCTCCATCGGGACGGCCTTCTCGAGGTCGTAGCGATTGACGACCGTCGTGTGCCCCTCGACCGTCGAGAAGAACTCGTCTTCGGCCTCGTGTTCGACGTTGACCGTCCGTTCGTCGACGAGGTCGGCCAGCTCTTCGGCCTTCGAGTTACCCTCGAACAGCTTGTCCTCTACGTCCTCGGGCTCGAAGCCGAGATGCTCTTCGGGTTCGAAGGGAACTTTCTCGCCGTCCTCGCGGGGCGCCTCGACGCCGGTGCCGCGCCCCTCGTAGTAGAACTCCTGTTTGAAATGCTCCCACTCGTAGACGTCCTTGACGCAGGGTGTCTGGACGGGATCGATGTACTCCCAGAGCGTCCGGTCGACGTCCTCGGCGATCTCCTCGTGGTCGCCGAACACCGATCCCAGCTCGTCAGGATGAAATCCTAGGTACGGGACGGGATCGAACTGCACCCGGTTCCAGTCGTCGCCGGACGGTTTCTCCGGATCGGCGCCCTCGTCGTCCTCGGCACCGGCGTCTAGACCGAGACGCTCGTCCTCGGGATCCGGATACAGCTCCGATACCTCGTTCGCGTATCCGAACTCCTCCATGAAGTCCGCCCACGTGTACCCCCCGACACTCGCGGGCGTCGCGTCCGAAGACGGATCCCCGTCGTCCTCGGAGGTGGCCGACTCATCGGCGCCGTCGAATCGTCCAGAACCCGACTGGTCGGCGTCATCGATAGCCATTGGATACACCCTTTCCTCGACCAATCATAAAACCTTCCGACAATTATTACTACTGATAACTACGGCGTCCGCCAGCCGGGCGCGGCGGTCGATCGACCTATCCCCGGCCACGTACCGCGCTCTCGGCGTCAGTAGTCGATTATTGCTCAGGCGAAGCGAGATAATACGCAGATAAATATGGAGAAATTATGTTCTGTGAGACCAGCAAAAACGAGGGTATATGACAGCTTATCTGAGCATCGCGCCGGCGGGATGCGTGGCGCAAACCTCCGGATCGTAGCCGGCGTCGGTCAGGCCGGTCCCGAGGGCGAACACCGTCTCGCCGAGCATCGCCATCGACGCCTGCCCGCCGGCCTCGCTGACGTCCGTGATCGCCTCGCCGACCCGCTCGCTCAACAGGTCCGCCTCGCGGGCGAACCGGCGCGAGGCGAAGATGAAACTCGACAGCGTCGGTTCGCGCACGACACGTGAGAGCGCGCGCTCGCCGGCCTCGTCGATCGGATCGGTCTCGCCGCCGAGCACCGCCTCGGTGTCGAGTTCGCCGAACGTGACGTATTCGACGCGGGCGCGTGCGGGCACGGCGTCGAGCAGATTGTGCTGGGGCCCGCCGGGTTCGAGCCGGATCGGGACGCCGCCCCGCGCTTGGGCGACCACGTCGCCGAGTCCGGTCCCGGACTGGACCTCCGCGCCGTGGGCGATCGTGACGAGCTCGTTTTCCGAGAGCGCCAGGCCGAGCGCGCGGTTGGCCGCCAGCGCCGTCCCGAGCGACAGCGCCCCCGAGACGCCGAAGCCCGAGCCGAGCGGAAGCTCCGATTCGGCTGTCACGACCGCGCCGGCGTCCAGCGCGTCGAGGACGCGCTCGACCGGCTCGACGTCGATGCTCGCGCCGTCGAGATACACTTCGCGCTCGTCGGCCGGCCGCACCGTCACCTCGACGCCGTCGGTCAGCGCGAGTCCGGCGCCCTGCGAGCCGGCCTTCGTCGGATCGTCGTCCTCCGAGACGGTGAAAAAGCCGGTGACGTGGCCCGGCACGAATGCGGTCGCTTCGTCGCTCATCGTCTTCCCCCTCGATCTCGTCGCAGCCCGGTCATTGGAGCGGTCTTTCCGTCGGATCCCAATAAGCGTACAGATTGGCGACCGTCGTCAGCGTGCTACGCGCGGGGATCCTGCTCTTCGACGACCTCGAGTCCCGGCGTCGCGCTGATGCCGTGGAGCAGGATCGAGAACAGCACGACGAAGCCGACGAGCGCCCACAGCAGGTCGGCTTCCGGAAACGGCGCCTCGGCGAGCGCGTACGAGAGATAGAAAAAGGAGCCGATGCCGCGGATGCCGAAGAAGGCGATCCCGGCCCGCTCGATCCAGTGGCGGTCGAAGCCGACCAGCGCGAGGCCGCCGGCCAGCGGCCGCACGACGAGCACGATCCCCAGCCCGACGAGCGCCGCGGGCAGCGTCAGCGGCGCCAGCAGTCCCCCCGCCAGCGCCCCGCCGAACAGGATCATGATCGCGGCCATCAGGAGCTGCTCGGCCTTCTCGGCGACGTCGTGCAACGGCTGACTGTACTCGCCATCACGCTCGCGGTCTCGGATCACCGTTGCGGCGACGAACACCGCGATGAAGCCGTACCCACCGACGAGTTCGGTCAGTCCGTAGGCCAGAAACACGCCGGCGAGCGCCTCGAGCCCCTTGACCGACTGCGCGAGGTGGGTTTCGGGGCGGCTGGTGAAGATCACGAGCGCGAGCACCCAGCCGATGAGGACGCCCGCGAGCGCGCCGACGACGATCCGGTAGCCCACGTCGACCAGCAGCCACTCGCCGATCCAGCTGCTCGGCGCGGTACCGACGAGCGCCATCGCGATCGCGAGGTACGTGAAGGGGAACGCCAGCCCGTCGTTGAGCCCGGCCTCGGAACTGAGCGCGAACCTGACCTCGTCACGGCCGCCCTCGGCGCCCTCCAGAGGCTGGTCCTCCTCACTCGCCCCGGGCTTCTCGACCTGCACCTCCGAGGCGAGCACGGGATCGGTCGGTGCGATGACGGCACCCAGCAGTACGGCGGTGGGAAGCACGAGCCCCGTCCCCCACCAGCCCAGCAACGCGGCGCCGGCGATCGACAGCGGCATCGCCACGATCAGGAGTCGCCAGGTCGTCGCCCAGCGCCGGAGTCCCGGCCGGCGATCGAGCTTCAGCCCGACGCTCATCAGGGCGATGATCACCCCCAGCTCGGCGACTCTGGTCGTCAGATCCGGGTACTCGAGCGGGCTCGGCGAGGGTAGCCCCGTCGGCGCCGAGAATACGGCGACGCCGAGGCCGAGGTACGCCATCGGGACGGTGATCGGCTGTTCGGCGAGGTACCGGGGCAACAGCGCGACGCCGAGGATCGACAGCCCGACGACAACGAGTCCGACGTCGTACAGCTCCAGCGCCATGCGGTCACCTAGGAGGGACGCGCACAAAACCGTCCGACGAGGTGTGACCACGTCACCCACGGGATGCGGCCGGTCGGCCCGGCCCAGAGAGCACGGGGCGCCCGTACCGGCCCTGCCGCTTAACCGCCCGCAAACCGTAGCGTGGCGCTGTGTCGCCAGTTCCGCCCGACCGAGGAGAACGGTCCTCGAAGCGCGTAACCAGACGAACGATCCTGCGCGGCGCCACCGTCCCCATAGCACTCTCGCTGGCGGGATGCGGGAGTCGCCGCGGCGACGCCACGGAACCGGTGCCCCTCTCAGACGTGATCCCGGACCTGCCCGTCGAGCAGCGCAGCGACCTCCTCGAAGCCGGCGTCGTCGCCGGTCTGGAGACGGAGGCCTCGGCCCCCGAGTCATTCGAGCGCGCGCTGGTTGAGGCCGGCGTCCCAGTCGAGTCCGTCGATCCTGCCGACGGCACCGTCGATATCGAGTTCCCCGCCGACTGGGCCGACGGGCTGCTGTACGGGGTGGGACTGGTCGGCGGCGCGTACGCGTCGCTGGTTCGCGGTGGATACCCCGCGACGGAGCTCAGCGCGACGGTCCTCGACGCCGATGGTCGGCCGTTCGGCGAGTTCACCGCGAAGATCGACTGGACCCGGCGGCTCGGCGGCGAGCTCACCGAGTCGGGCTACGGCACGCTCGTCGCGGATACGCTGGAGACCGTCGCCTGATGGCACGGCGGCGTCTCGACGCCGCGCCGAACCGGCTTCAGTTCCGGTCGGGCAACTGCACCCGCCCTTCCCTGTTCATGTCGGCGTCCATCACCAGCTCGTCCCGGTCGCGCAGGTCCTCCAGTTCGGTCTTGGCGTCGCCGCGGTCGTAGTCGGCGAGCACGGTCGCGGCGTCCAGCAGTAGCTGCTGGGGGACGCCCCGGCCCTGTCCTCCCCTGTCGGTACCGCGGGACGAGGTTTCGATGTCTTCGGTCATCACCCGGACGAACGCTCGCAGATCGTCCTCGGGACCGAGCTGCTCGTGCCAGCGCTTGGGAAAGCTGCTCACCCGGTCGGTCCCGACCCGGTAGAACGAGTCCTCGCCGGTCCACGCCTCGCTGTCCTCGGTGCGCCGGTCGATCTGCTCGCGAACGACGTCGGCGCTGCGAGGGAACACGTTCTTTTCCACGAGCGCCTCGACGTAGGCGTCGAGCTGCGCGTCGCTGACGCCGGGCCGGTCGTCCGCGTCGTAGCGCTCGATGTACAGCAGCAGTTCGCCGATGAGCAGGGACTCGCCTTCGCGCTCTGCCTGTTCGAGTACGTAGTCGTTCGGCTCCGGATCGGTCACGTGCGAGTTGCCCACGGGCGCGCGCAAAAGCGTGGGGGAGAAGTCGGCCGGAACCGATCAGCGGACCGACTCCAGCAGCAGGCGCTGCTCGACGCGCTGGACGCGCTGTTGCACGTCGCGCACGGCGTCGGCGTTGGCGCTGATCGAGGTGATCCCCTCGTCGACGAGGAACTCGACCATCTTGGGCTTCGAGCCCGCCTGGCCGCAGATGCTGGTCTCGACGCCGCGGTCCCGGCAGGTCTGGATCGTCTGCGAGATCAGATCGAGCACCGCGGGGTGAAGCTCGTCGAAGCGGTCGGCGACGGCGCCGTTGTTCCGGTCGACCGCCAGCGTGTACTGGGTGAGGTCGTTGGTCCCGAACGAGGCGAAGTCGATGCCGGCGTCGGCCATCTCCTCGACGCCCAGCGCGGCGGCGGGCGTCTCGATCATCGCGCCCCACGAGCGCTTGTCGGGGTCGATGCCCGCGGCCTCCATCTCCCGGCGGGCGCCGAGCACGTCCTCGGCGTCGTTGACCAGCGGGAACATGATCTCGACGTTGTCGTACCCCTTCTCGTACAGGCGCCGGAACGCCGCCAGCTCGTGGCGGAACGATTCGGGCTTGTCGAGGCTCCGGCGGATACCCCGGTAGCCCAGCATCGGGTTGTGCTCCTCGGGTTCGTCCTCGCCGCCCTCCAGCTGGCGGAACTCGTCGGTCGGCGCGTCGAGCGTGCGCACGCGCACCGGTCGGGGGTAGAACTCGTCGGCCACGGTGCTGATGCCGTCGACCAGCTCGTCGACGAAGGCGCTCTCGCCGTGGTCTTTCACGTAGCGCTCGGGCGTCTTCCCCAGCGAGATGACCATGTGCTCCATCCGGAGCAGACCGACGCCGTCGGCGCCGGTCGCCGCCGCGCGCCGCGCGGCCGACGCCTCCGGGATCGAGAGGTTCACTTTCACCTCCGTCGCTGTCATCGGCTTGGGCTGTCGAGACTGGCCGGCGGGTTCGGCCGCGGCTCGCTCGTCCTCGTCGGCGTCCTCGACGGCGTTTGCCTCGCCCTCGACGACGGCCCCGCGTTCGCCGTCGATCGTGACGACCTGGCCGTCCTCGAGCGTCGCCGTCGCGCCGCCGGTCCCCACGACTGCGGGCACTTCCAGTTCCCGCGACACGATGGCGGCGTGGCTGGTCATCCCGCCCTCGTCGGTGACGAGCCCGACGGCCCGTTTCATCGCGGGCACCATGTCCGGCGTCGTCATCTCGGTGACGATCACGTCGCCCTCGCTCACCCGGTCAAGTTCGTCGAGCTGGTCGACGACGCGCACCGCGCCGGACGCCCTGCCGGGGCTGGCGCCCAGCCCCGAGACGAGGACCTCGTCGGTCGCCCCGCCGGACTGCTCGGCGACCGCTCCGCTGCCGTCGGTCGCGCTCGCGCGCTCGTCGCCCGACTCGGCGTCCGCATCGGCGCCGGCGCCCTTGGAATCGAGGTCCATGTCGCCGAGCGCGCCCTCGGACGCCGACCCCGACTCGCCCTCGATCGTCGTGATCGGTCGGGACTGGAGCATGTGGACCTCGCCGTCGACCATCGCCCACTCGACGTCCTGGGGCGTCCCGTAGTGGCCCTCGACGGCCTCGCCGAGTTCGACGAGGGCCTCCAGGTCGTCGTCGGAGAGGACGCGCTGCTCGCGGCGATCCTCGGGCACCTGACGCTCGACGGTCTCGCCGGTCTCGTCGTCCTTGACGTGCATCACCTTCTTGTCGGCGACGGTGACCTCCTCGACGGCGCCCGTCTCGCGGTCGACCACGTAGTTGTCCGGCGACACCGATCCGGAGACCACCGCCTCGCCGAGCCCCCACGCGGACTCGACGACCATCCGCGGATCGCCGGTCGAGGGATGGCTGGTGAACATGACGCCGCTGCGGTCGGCGTCGACCATCCGCTGGACGACGACCGCGATGTCGACGATGCTGTGATCGAACCCCTGCTTCTGTCGGTAGTAGATCGCTCGCCGGGTGAACAGCGACGCCCAGCACTCCCGTACGCGTTCGAGGAGATCCTCCTCGGTAACATTTAAAAACGTCTCCTGCTGGCCGGCGAAGCTCGCGTCGGGCAGGTCCTCGGCGGTCGCCGAGGAGCGCACCGCCACGAACGGGTCGTCGCCGAGTTCGCCGTACGCCTCGAGGATCTCGGTCCGAAGTTCGTCGGGCAGGGGCGCTCCCAAGATCAGCTCCTGGGCGCGCTCGGCGGCGTCGGACAGCGCGGCCGAATCCTCGACGTCGACGTCGACGACCGAGAACAGCTCCTCGTCGATCCCGGTCGTCTCGAGGAACGACCGGTAGGCCGCCGCGCCGACGACGAATCCCGAGGGGACGGGCAGATCCGCGCCCGTCAGTTCGCCAAGCGACGCGCCTTTGCCGCCGACCGCGTCGACGTCATCGGCACCGATCTCGTCCAGCCAGAGCACTCCCATCTGTGTTCGGGTGATCCACGAGGGCGGTTAAGAACTTTTCTAATAACCATTATAGATTAGAACGCGTATCCGAGTAAGTTCTGTGATCGAGAGCCCCTCGACGGCGACCGTGCCGGTGCAAGCGCCGATCGGTCGCCGGCGCTTCGGCGCCCACATTTATCTGGGACGAACGTCTCGCAAACGAGCATGCGACTGACAACCTCGCTTCGGTGGGCACTGTACTACCGCGGGCTCGCGCTGCTTTCCTTCGTTGTGGGCGCGGCCGTGGCCGCCGTCGGCGTCTGGATCGGCCTCTACGACGTGCTGGTGGCGCTGCTCGATCTGGCCTCGGGCGGCGGGAACGTCTCGGACGCTCTGGCGTCGTCGCGCCCGATCGTCGGCGGCGCGCTGCTGGTGCTCGGCTTCGCGATCTGGCAGCTCGGCAAGACCGCGGCGTTCTACAAGACGCTGACGCAGGCGACCGAGTCTGAGATGGCGGATCGGTTCGACACTCAGACCGTCAAAAGCGAGATCCTCGCGGCGCTCGACGAACAGCTCTCGGAGCTGCACGCGGACGTGGAGACGACCCGTCGGCAGGTCAGCCGGCTGAACCGCGACGACCACGCGGACGAACTGGTCGACGACGGCGTCGCGGCCGAAACGACGGCGAGCGGCGGCGATCGCGGCGCGGCGTCGGGCACCGCCGGAGCCGAGACGCGGGAAAACGAGTCGCCTTCGAGCGAGCCCGAGGGCCGGTAAGCCGATCGCCGCCTCAGGCTTCGACGATCTCGTCCGATTCGATCTCCGGCACCGCGACCGCCCCCTCCAGGCTCGTCACGCCGGCGCCGCCGACGCGGATCTCCTCGCCGACCTCGACGCGCACTTCGCCGGGCCGATCCAGTACGTGGCCCTGCTCTAACAACAGCTCGTCAGGCAGGTCGCCGCCGAACGCGTCCGTGCGACGGAGGTAAGCGCCGACGGCGCCCGAAGCGGTGCCGGTGACCGGGTCCTCCGGGACGCCCGCGCCGGGCGCGAACATCCGGCCGTGGAGCGTCGCGTCCGGCGAGAGCGCGTCGAACGTAAAGAGGTAGAGCCCGGTCGCGCCGACCTCCTCGCACAGCGCCTCGATCGCGGCCGGGTCGGGATCTGCGCCGCTGACCTGCCGGAAGTACGTCGCCGGGACGACCAGGAACGGGAGGCCCGTCGAGGCGACCGCCAGCGGCAGGTCGATCTCCAGTTCGCGGAGCGCGACGCCGTCGATCCCCAGCGCGTCGGCGACGCGATCGTGTTCGAGGTCGACCTCGCGGAACTCGGGGCTGTCCTGTGTCATCCAGACGACGCCGTCCTCGTCGATTTCGACGTCGAGGACGCCGACGTTCGTTTCGAGGGTGTGCTCGCCCGCAGAGAGGTCTCGCGTCTCGCGGAGGTAGACGTGGCTGCCGATCGTGGCGTGTCCGCAGAGGTCGACCTCCTCGGTCGGCGTGAAGTACCGCACCTTCCGGTCGGCGGGGCCGCTGGGCTGCAGGAACGCGGTCTCGCTGACCGAGAGTTCCCGGGCGATCGCCTGCATCTGCTCCTCGGACAGTCCCTCGGCGTCCGGGACCACTCCGGCCGGGTTGCCGGCCAGCGGGTCCTCGGTGAACGCGTCGACGAGGGCGACCTCGAGTTCGCTGTCGTCGCTCATGGCAGGGTACAACGGGGACCGCACTCAAAGGAGTGACGCCGTAGTCCGCGGTGATCCGCGGATCCTGATCCGGTCGGCTCTCCGCAGATCTACGGCTCTCATCGAGCCGACGGCGGCGAGACGCACCACTTTAGGCGGTGCGACGCCCTCTCGTAGGCATGGGCGAGCTTCCGGACGAGTTCAAGTGCACGGTCACCGACTGGGACTACATCTACAGCCTCTGTCGCGACGTGAGCGACCAGGTCAAGGCCGCGGAGTTCGAGCCCGACGTCGTCGTCGCGCTCGCGCGGGGCGGCTGGTTCGCGGGGCGGTGTCTCTGTGACTTCCTCGGGCTCGACGACCTGACGAGCCTGAAGATGGAACACTACGTCGGCACCGGCCAGAAGGCCGACGAACCCCAGGTCCGCTACCCGATGCCGGAGGGCAGCGTCGAGGGGAAAGACGTGCTGATCATCGACGACATCGCCGACACCGGCGGGTCGATCGAGCGCGCCCACGACTACGTCACCGACCGAAACCCCGGCGAAGTCCGCACCGCCACCCTGCAGCTGCTCCAGACCAGCGAGTTCGAACCGGAGTTCGTCGGCGAGCGCTTGGAGGAGTGGGCGTGGATCGTCTACCCCTGGAACTTCATCGAAGACATGATCGAGCTGATCGAGGGCGTCATGGAGAAGGCCGATCAGACGGCGTTCGACGGCGAGGACGTCCGCCACTACCTCTCGGAGTTCCACGACGTCGACCGCATCGAGATGGAGATCGCCCAGCCCGATCGGCTCGACGAGGTGCTGACCGAGATGGAACGCCGCGGCGTGATCGACGCCGCGGCCGCCGACGGGGGCCGCTGGCGGCTGGCGGAGTAGAGAAACCGACAGCAGCGCCGACCGGCACGCGTTACCTGAATCCGCCCGGCGCTATTCGAGGCGTACGTTGTCGAACACGTGGCGCACGCCGGTTTCCCAGATGATGTTCATTCCGACGGCGACGGTCGCCGCCCCGTCGATCCCACCGACGTCGTAGCTGAACGTCTTCCACCCCGAGTGGCCCTCGACGTCGTTGTCGCGATCGAAGTCGACCTCGACGAGTTCGTCCGAGGACTTCTCGCCGGCGTAGAACGCCACCTGCGTCAGGATGTTGAACGACTCCTCGTCGTTGTACACGTCGACGAGCACCGACTCGGCGTCCGACAGGTCGACCGTCTGGGCGACCCAGACGGTGCCGTCGTCGGCGCTCCCGTCGAGGTAGAACTCGACCGAGGAATCTTCGTCCGAGGCCCGCCTGTCGACCGTCGTGACGCCGTGATCGACTTTCTCGGTCGAGTCGCCGGGATTTTCGGGGAGATCGGTGCCGACGGTCCAGCCGTCGAGGCCGTTCTCGAACGACGGATTCTCGAACGTGACCGGAAGTGGATCGCTCGACTCCGACTCGTTCGGATCGGAACTCCCCGGCTCGGACTCGTTCGGTGCGGAATCGGACGGATCCGATTCGTTCGGATTCGTCTCGTCGGGCTCGTCGTTCGGTTCGTCTTCCAGCACGCCAGTGCAACCGGCTGCGGCGGACGCGCCGAGCGCGCACGCCGCGGTGGAGAGCAGTTGTCTGCGTCGCATCGTCGTCGACTTGGGGACCCCGGGGCAGGTATCTTCTCTAAGCTAAAACGTCCGTTTGATCTACCGCACCGACGACGTGACCGCTCATCGACCGTTACCGCATCAGAAGGTTCATACTCGACCTCGCCTACTATCGTCAAGACTCGCTTACCATGTCCGCATCCGACTACCTCGACCTCGTCCGCGCCGACCCCGGCCGCGTCGTCGCCTACTCGGTCGTCCCCGTTCTCGTCGCCCTCGCGCAGTTGGCGAACGCGCTGTACCACGGCATCTCGCCGGTGTTCCCTGGTCTGTTCGCGCTGGCGTTGATCGCGTTCGCGGCGCTCGCTGCGCAGTACCACGTCGCGACGAACCGCCTCGAAGAAGCGTGGTCGACGACCGCCGGACAGACGGCCGACTGAATCAGGCCGTCCGCACCGCAGTCTGTTGATCTGCGGCCTGGCTCCCCTTGTAGGCGTTGTACGCGCCGATCGCCGCCACGATCAGTCCGCTGACGACCGTGCTCCAGAACATGCCCGTCCCCATCGTGAACGTGATGAACGGGGCGACGAGCAGCCACAGTCCCAGCAGCGCGACCAGACCGGCGGCCGCGCGGCTGACGTTGTCCTCCCGGGACAGCCGGTAGAAGTTCGCGCCGGCCACCAGGAAGATGGCCGTCCCGATGATCACGTTGTTCCAGCCCGCCGCGGCGAGGCTGATGCCGTCGGCGACGTCGCCGTACACGAACGGCGACAGCGCGATCCAGGCCCCGAACAGCGACGCCAACCCGGCCAGTAACTTCGAGCCGCGCAGGTCGACCGTCCGGTGATCGCCGGCCTCGCGGCGGTCGTTTGTCGTCGTCTCCGCGGTCCTGTCTCTATCGGATGTATCTGCCATTGTAAGTTGCCTCCAGTCGGAACGACGCCGCTACGCCGGGAAAAGGAGTCGACTGTTTATCCTTGAACTTGCGAGCGCAGATAGCTAGCGGCGACTTACTCGTGCCGCCGCCCGCGACCGTCGTCGCGCACGTACTCCAGCGCTGAAACGTACTCGGTCGGGTCGACGCGCTCCTCGGACTCGCGGAGACGTTCACGAATTTTCGTAGGAGTCATGTGGTAACGTACGACACGCACGTGCATAACTGCTGCGGTAAGCGGTGTTGCGTCGACGGCGCGGCGAGAACAGGTGTCGGTTTCAGCCAGTGCCGATCGTCGTCTCCGCTCAGTCCGCTATCGCCGGCTCCTCGGCCTCGACGGCGGCGGGGTCCTGGACCCAGAGGTCGCCGAACAGCTCGTCCTGCTGGAGTTCGACGTGCCCGCGATTCGCGAGAAAGAGCAGCGCGAGATACGTCTCGACGCGGGAGCCGCCGGCGTCGTCGATCTCGGCGTACAGTACCTCACGGCGCCCGGCGTCGTAGTGCTCGCGGAGCACCCGGTTGACGTCCTCGATCACCGTCTCGATGTCCTCCTCGTGGGCGTTGCCTGTCACTTCGTCCTCGGTCGGCTCGTCGGCCGCCCGGAGGTCGTCGCCCGAGTGGTAATCGAGCGTCTGGGTGCCCCGCTGGAATCCGTGGGGCGACTCTGTCGTGTCGTACTCTCGGGACTCCTTCCACCAGGTGTCGCGCTCGGCCTCCCGCAGCTCGCGGACGAGTTCGTCGAGAGTCTCGGGTTTGCCCCGGACGCTCTTCCGTTCGAGGCGGCGCTCCATCTCGGCTTCGAGCCCCTCGACCGGATCGGGGCCGGCGGGGGCGTCGCCGCCGCTCTCGGGGTCGTCGACGAACGGCTGCTCCCACGGCTCGGGCTCGGCGGGCTCCTTGGACCCCTCCGAGAGCAGCCCGTCGCCTTTCATCCGGAGGAGGACGCTCGCGTAGAACAGCGCGCGTCCCGACGTCCGGAGGTCGGCCTCGTCCAGTCGGTCGAGGTACTTGTCGGTCACCGTCACGACGTCGATGTCCCACGGGTCGATCTCGCCCTCCTCGGCGAGGTTGACGAGCAGCTCGACCGGCTCGACTTCCTCGTCGTCGTCGTCGCGTTCGTCGCGGCTCGACGCCGCTGTGGCGTCGGGCGCGGCGGGGGAGTCGGCGCCTTCCGACGCCGAAGCGTCCCCGCCGAGATTGCCGGGAAGGCCGTCGTCGCCCGCGTCGCCCGGCCGCTCGCCGTCGTCGTGGCCCGCGATGTTCAGCGGAACGTCCTCGTCAGTCATCCGCGCTCACCTCCTCGTCGCCCGCGCCGTCGAGCTGGATGCCGGTGACCGCGCTGACGTTGTCGCCCTGCATCGTGACGCCGATGGCGCGCTCGGAGCGGTCCAGCATCGCCGAGCGGTGGGAAACGACGACGAACTGCGCGTCGCCCGCGAGCTCGTCGACCATCTCGCCGACGCGCTCGGCGTTGGCGGCGTCGAGAAAAGCGTCGACCTCGTCTAACGCGTAGAACGGCGCCGGGTTATACCGCTGGATCGCGAAGATGAAGGCGAGCGCCGTCAGGGATTTCTCGCCGCCCGACATCGCGTCGAGGCGCTGGATCGGCTTGTCGCCCGGCTCGGCCTTCATCGTCATGCCGCCCTCGAAGGGATCCTCCTGATCTTCGAGGTGGAGCGTGCCGGTGCCGTTTGAGAGGCGCTGGAAGATCTCCTCGAACTGGTCGTCGATCGCCTCGTAGGCCTCCATGAACGTCGCCTTCTTCTGGGCCTCGTAGGAGTCGATGCGCTCGCGGATGCCGTCCCGTTCCTCGACGAGCGTGTCGCGGCCCTCCTGGAGCTCTTCGAGATCCTCCTCGACGTCGTCGTACTCGTCGATCGCGAGCATGTTCACCGGCTCGAGCTCCTCCATCTCGGATTCGAGCGTCTCGACCCGCTCGGTCACCTCGTCGTGGTCGGGGATCTCCTCGGGGTCGTACTCGCCGACGGCGGCCTCGAGTTCCTCGACTTCCCACTCCAGCCGATCCTCGGCGTCCCGCAGGTCGTCGAGCTTGCTCTCGACGCGGTCGACGTCGTCCCGAGCGCTGTCGCGCTCGGACTTGGCCGCCTTCAGCTCGTCTTTCAGCTCGGAGCGCTCGTCTTTCAGCTCGGCCAGCTCGTCTTCGAGTTCGAGGACCTCCTGGCGCTTCTCTTCGAGTAGTTCCTCCTTCTCGTCGATCTGGGCTTCGAGTTCCGAGATCTGCTCCTCGCACTCTGCCTTGCGGTTCTGGGCGTCCTCGATCGTCTCGTTGAGCTCCTCGATCGACTCTTCGGCGTACTGCTTCTCGAGCTGGTACTCGTTGAGATCGGCGTCGAGGTCGTCGAGCGTGTCCTCCAGGTCGTCGATCTCGTCCTCGACCGCTTCGGCCTGACTGGTCAGCTCGGGGATCTCCGAGTCGGCCAGCTCGGTCTCTAACTCCTCGATGTCGGCGTCGATCGCCGCGAGCTCGTCGTCCTTCTGGTCGAGCTCCTCGTCGATCTCGCTCATGCGCTCGTCGACCGACTCACGCTCCTCGCGGAGCTCTTCGAGTCGGTCTTCCTTCTCGCCGATGCTCTCGCGAACCGCTTCGATCTCCGATTCGGTGCTCTCGATCTCCGATTCGATCGAGCGCACCTGATCGTTCGCGTCGGTCTTGCGGTCGCGGGCGTCGTCGAGGCGGTCCTCGACGCCCTGCAGATCCTCGCGCAGCGAGTCGCGCTCGTCCTGCAGCTCCTGGATCGCCTCGGCGACCCGTTCGAGCTGGCCCTTGCCGGACTTCGAGAACGAGTAGCGTGAGCCGCTGGTCGACCCGCCGGTCATGGCGCCGCTCTTCTCGACGAGCTCGCCGTCGAGCGTAACCATCCGGAAATCGCCCATGTACTCGCGCGCGGTGTCCATGTCCTCGACGACGAGCGTGTCGCCGAGCACGTAGGAAAAGATGCCCGAGTAGCTCGAATCGAAGTCGACGAGGTTGTACGCGAAGTCGACGACGCCGGGATCGGACGGCTTCGACGGCAGGCTCCGGGAGTGCATCTCCGTCAGCGGGAGGAACGTCGCCCGGCCGGCGTTGCGCGACTTCAGATACTCGATGCAGGACTGCCCGACGCCGTCGTCGTCGACGACGACGTTGGCGAGCCGGCCGCCCGCCGCCGTCTCGCAGGCCGTCGCGTACCGCTGGGAGACGCCGCCGAGCTGGCCGACCGTGCCGTGGACGCCGTCGAGATTGCCGTTCAGGATCGTCGTCACCGCGCGGCCGTAGGAGCTGTCGCCGCTCTCGTCGGCGCGGGCCTCGAGCTCGGCGTACTCCTGTTGTTTGGCCTGGATCTCGTCCTCGACGTCCGCGATGTCCTCCTGCAGCGCGCGTTTCTGCTGTTTGAGATCGTCGACGACCTCCTCGATGTTCTCGGCGTTCGACCGGGCCTTCGTCAGCTCGCTTTGCAGGTCCTCGACGTCGGACTCCAGTTCGGGGATCTGCTCGCGGGCCTCGTCGATCTCGGTTTCGAGGTCTGCGATCTCGTTCGAGCGGCGCCGCGCCTCGTCGAGCAGCCGATCCTTCTCGCGCTGGAGGTCGTTGCGCGCCTCTTTGGCCGACTCGCGGTCGGCCTTGCGCTCCTGCAGGTCGGCCTTCAGCTCGTCGAACTCCGTGTCGATGTCGTCGATCCGCTGCTCGATCTCTTCGAGCTCGGCCTCCTTGGACTGGATGTCGGCTTTCACCGAGGACTTCTCGACTTTGATCTCGCGGATCGACGATTCGAGGTCGTCGATCTCCTCTTGCTTGCGGTCGACCTGGACGAACGCCTCGCGGCGCTCGTTCTCGGCGGCCGCTCGCTTCTCCTCGGTCGACTCGATCTTGTCCTCGAGCCGGGCGACGTCGCCTTTGATCCCCTCGATCTCGCTTTTGATCTCCAGCTGCTCGTCCTCGCCTTTCCGCTCGATCTCGGCGTTGAGGTCTTCGAGATCTTCTTCCAGTCGGACGACGGTGCCCTGCTTCTCGTCGAGGTCGCGCTGGAGCTCTTCGAGTTCCGCCTCGCGCTCTGCGATCGACTCGCGAACGTCCGCGAGGTCGTCGCGCTTGTCCTCGAGTTCCGCGGCTTTGAGGTAGCCCTCGTACTCCTCTTTCTCCTCGCGGAGCGACTGGTACTCCAGGGCGGTCTCGCGCTCGTCGCTGAGCTGGTCGAGGCGCTCCTGTTTCTCGTCGATCTTCAGCTGCGCTTCGTCGATCTGGTCCTCGACCGCCTCCAGTTCCTCGAAGGCGTCCTCCTTCTTGGCGTCGAACTCCGCGACGCCGGCGATCTGGTCGATGATCTCCCGGCGCTCGTGGGGCGTCATGTTGATGATCTCGGTCACGTCGCCCTGCATGACGACGTTGTACCCCTCCGGCGTGACGCCGGCCTGCGCGAGCAGGTCCTGGATGTCCGAGAGGTTCACCGAGCGCCCGTTGAGGTAGTAGTAGGAGTAGTAGTTGTCCTCGGTCTCCTTGACGCGCCGGCGGATCGTCACTTCCTCTACGTCGCCGACGTCCTCGCTCCCGGCGGCGTTGACGATCTGGCCCCGGTCGAGCGAGCCGTCGGAGTTGTCCAGCACGACTTCGACGCTGGCCTCGTTCGGCCCGGCGTTCTCGGCCCCGTCGTCGAACCCGGGGTTGTAGATCAGGTCGGTCAGCTTCTGGGCCCGGATCCCGCGGGCGCGGGCCAGTCCCAGCGCGAACAGCACCGCGTCGATGATGTTCGATTTCCCGCTACCGTTCGGACCAGTGACGACGGTGAAGTCCTCGTAGAACGGGATGCGAGTCTTGCGGCCGAAGCTCTTGAAGTTTTCCAGAACGAGCTCTTTTATATGCATGCGTTGTCATCTCCCGGGCGACGCCCGCGGTCGGACCCGGCGATCACGCGACGATGATGTCGTCGCCGAGTCCGGAGCCGTCGGTTTCGTCCTCCCCGTTGTCCCCATCTCCCTTATCCGCTTCGGCTGCCGCTTCCTGGACCTCTTCGGGCGCGGCTTCGTCGGAGGGCGCGTCGCCCTGTTCGGATTCTGACTCCGCGTCGGCGGCGGCGTCGCGCCGGGCCGTCGCGGGCGTCCCCGTCGTGGCGCCCTCACTCGGCTCGAGTTCGGCTTCCAGCAGTCGGACGCGCTCTTTCGTCTCGACGAGCTCCTCGGTGAGCCCGCGGACGGTCGACTCCAGCTCGGATACCGTAGCTTCGAGTTCCTCGACCCGGTTTTTCGACATATGAATGAAGGGACGGCTCCGTGACCTTAAACGTGCGTCAGACAAACAAAAGAAATCTGATCTGTACTTCGCGGCTGGTCACCACGTATCCCGATCGACGGCCGTCAGCGCCGACCCGTAGCCGATCGCCAGCCCGCCGGTGAACACGAAAAAGACGGTGATCATCGCGCTCTGGTGGTCGACGCCGTTGCGCCAGTAGATCGTCAGCAGTCCGAGTCCGAGCGCGACGGACGCCAGTCCGATCGTCCGCAACTGCGCCGGAGAGAGGCCGAACGGGATGTACACCATACCGGCGTGAATCCGGCGAACCGGCAAATAGGTTGTGCTCGGCGTCGACGCCGATCCGGAACCGGTCGCGGTCCGCGGCGCCGGGGCGAGCTACGACGCCGATGTCGCTGTGATCCCCGCGGCGACGGGATGGCGTCGACGTGGCGGTTCGGCGTCGCGCACACGTATGCGTTAGTCTTTAGCGGTCCCGTCCCGAACCCGTCGCCAATGACCGCGCAGGCGACTCAGCAGGACGCCGACCTCGCCGTCGTGATCGGGCTGGAGGTCCACGTCCAGCTCGAGACCGACACGAAGATCTTCTGTCGCTGCTCGACCGACCAGACAGACGCCGAGCCCAACTCGAACACCTGCCCCGTCTGTCTGGGGCTGCCCGGCGCGCTGCCGGTGCTCAACGAGGGCGCCGTCGAGGCCGCGGTGAAGGTCGGCAAGGCGATCGACGCCGACATCCCCGAGGAGACGCGCTTCCACCGGAAGAACTACTACTACCCCGACCTGCCGAAGAACTTCCAGATCACCCAGTACGACGAGCCGATCTGTCAGGACGGCCGCCTGGTTGTCGGCGTCGAGGGCGAGCGCCGCGAGATCGGCATCGAGCGCGCCCACCTCGAGGAGGACCCCGGCAGCCTCCAGCACGTCGGCGGGTCGATCGACACCGCCGACTACACGCTGGTCAACTACAACCGCGCGGGCGTCCCGCTGCTGGAGATCGTCACGCGGCCGGACTTCCGCAGCCCCGACGAGGTGCGCGCGTTCCTCGCCAAGCTCGAGGAGGTTCTGGAGTATCTGGGCGTGTTCGAGAGCACCCGCGACGGCAGCCTGCGCATCGACGCCAACATCTCGCTGGTCGAGACCAGCGACGCGAACCTCGACGCCGACACCGGCGAGTTCAGCGACGAGGCGCTGTCGGCCGCCAACCGCACGGAGGTCAAGAACATCTCCAGCCACAAGGGCGCCGAGAAGGCGCTGGCCTACGAGGTGACCCGCCAGAAGAACGCCATCCAGCGCGGACGCGCCGTCGAGCAGGAGACCCGCCACTGGGACGAGGCCAAGGGGATCACCGTCTCGATGCGCTCCAAGGAGGAGGAGAAGGACTACCGCTACTTCGGGGAGGCCGACCTCCCGCCGCTGCAGGTCGCCGACTGGAAGGAGAAAATCGCCATCCCGGAGCTGCCCGACGCACGCCGCGAGCGCTTCCGCGAGGAGTACGGCCTGGGCGAGGAGGCCGCGAGCAAGCTCACCTCCACCAAGCAGGTCGCGGACTTCTACGAGGACGTCGCCGAGGAGTACGACCCCGACCTGGCGGCGACGTGGGTCGCGGACAACCTGCTCGGCGAGCTCAACTACCGTGACATGGAAGTGACCGACGTCGAGGACCGCCTCGACGAGGTGACTCGTCTCGTGGAGCTCGTCGCGACCGACGAGATCACCGCGAAGAACGCCCGCGAGACGGTGCTCCGCGAGATGCTCGACGAGGGTCGCGCGCCCGACGAGATAGTCGAGGCCGAGGGCCTTGGCAAGACCGACGACGACGAGCTCCAGCAGGCCGTCGCGGCCGCCATCGAGGAGAACCCCGACGCCGTCGCGGACCACGAGAACGGCGAGGACGGCGCCATCAACTTCCTCGTCGGGCAGGTCATGCAGAAGACCGGCGGGTCGGCCGATCCGGGCGACGTGAACCAGCTGTTGCGAGAAGAGTTGGCGGAGTAACGTACGCGCGAAGCGCCGTTTCACCGCGAGCGTAGCGAGCGGCTTTTTGGCCCAGATTTTTGCACCGAGCGGTGCGCACAGCGCACACGAGGTGGAAAAAGGTGGCAGTGAGACCGGCGGGTCGGCCGATCCGGGCGACGTGAACCAGCTGTTGCGAGAAGAGCTGGCGGAGTAACGTACGGCGCGAAGCGCCGTTTCACCGCGAGCGTAGCACGGCGTCGTCGCGAAGCGAAACCGATCGAGCGCTGCCCCGCCGATCGCGGTAGTAAGAAAAACTATATATTTTCGCGATAGTGGTCCGCTATGGACTGTCCGCGATGCGGCGAACAGCTGATCCACTACAGCCTCGGGGACAGCGAGACGTGGAACTGTCAGAGCTGTTCGTACTCGGGCATCACCGTCGAACACCGGAGCGACCGCCCCGAAACGGAATCCTGGGCGGAGAGCTTCGAGCGGTTCTACCAGCAGAACGCCGAGAGCGAGACGCCGGACCGCTGCGTCGCCGCGACGGCCTCGGGCGAGCGCTGTTCGCGCGACGCGAAGCCGGGCGAACGGTACTGCAGTCAACACCGCTCGATGGCCGAGCGCGACGACGCCGACGCGGTGACCGATCACGGTCAGTAGCAACTACTGAGGTGCCGCGCACCCGCGGCCCAGCCGCGGCGGCCGGTCCGAATCAGCCTCGAATTTTAAATGGACGCAAGAGAAGGTCGACTCCGACCGCCGGAGATTTATATCCCACCCCGAAAATCGGGGAATCATTGAAGTAGTTTCGCGCTGCAAACCTGTGTATGGACGAAGAACTGTTTCATCGCCGCTCCGATGACGCGACCGATCGCGCCAACGGCGACGAAATCCAGCTCGACGCCGACGCTCCGAAGGCGATCTTCGAACCGTCGACGGGCGGCTCGGCGACCGAAGCGATCGTCTCGCTGGTCGCTCAGGAGAAAGACTGCGCGCCACTCGAACTCGATCCGCTGTACGACGCCGTCGATCCCGAAGCGCTCGACAACATCTGTACCGCCACGCCGGACAGTTCGCTCCGCCTTTCGTTCGACTACGCGGGCTACACCGTTCTCGTCGACGCCAGCGGGATCGTCCAGCTGATCACGGCCGAGGACTGAGCGGGCGCGACTTCGTTTTCCGGCTTCCTCATCCCGATCGAGCCCCAGCGCAGTCGTCGTGTTGGCCGCCCCGAAAGGTTTACCAGCCGGGTTGTCCTACGCCTGATAACGACCGACAGAGCGGAGTCGGAGGTGCCATCCTGTGGAACTCATCATCACCGAGAAGGACAACGCGGCCCGACGGATCGCCGACATTCTGAGCGGCGAGTCCGCGAGCTCGACCCGCCGGAACGGCGTCAACGTCTACCGGTGGGGCGGCAAGCGCGTGATCGGCCTCTCCGGTCACGTCGTCGGCGTCGACTTCCCCGAGGAGTACAGCGACTGGCGCGACGTCGAGCCCGTCGAGCTGATCGACGCCGAGGTCGAGAAGACGCCGACTCAGGAGTCGATCGTCGCGGCGCTGCGCTCGCTGGCCCGCGACGCCGACCGGGTGACGATCGCGACCGACTACGACCGCGAGGGCGAGCTGATCGGCAAGGAGGCCTACGAGCTCGTTCGGGACGTCAACGACGAGGCCCCGATCGACCGCGTGCGGTTCTCCTCGATCACCGAGCGCGAAGTGCAGGAGGCGTTCGAGAACCGCGAGGAGCTGGACTTCGATCTCGCTGCGGCCGGCGAGGCCCGCCAGACGATCGACCTGATCTGGGGCGCCGCCCTGACGCGCTTCCTCTCGCTGTCGGCGCGCCAGCTCGGCGACGACTTCATCTCGGTCGGCCGCGTCCAGACGCCGACGCTGCGCCTGCTGGTCGACCGCGAGCGCGAGATTCAGGCGTTCGAGCCCGACGACTACTGGGAGCTGTACGCCGACCTGGAGAAAGAGGAGGACGACTTCCAGGCCCAGTACTTCTACCGCGACGAGGACGGCAACGAGGCCGAGCGCGTCTGGGACGAGGACCTCGCGGACGCCGTCTACGAGGCGCTCGCGGCGACCGACGCGACGACGACCGTCGAGCGCGTCAACCGCCGGACCCGGACCGACAGCCCGCCCGAGCCGTTCAGCACCACGCAGTTCATCCGCGCCGCGGGCGCGCTGGGCTACTCCGCCCAGCGCGGGATGAGCGTCGCCGAGGACCTCTACACCGCGGGCTACATCACGTACCCGCGGACCGACAACACGGTCTATCCCGACGATCTGGACCCCGAGGCGCTGCTCGACGAGTTCGTCGGCCACTACACGTTCGGCGACGACGCCGAATCCCTGCTGGAGATCGACGAGATCGACCCCACCGAGGGCGACGAGGAGACCACCGACCACCCGCCGATCCACCCGACCGGCGAGATTCCCAAAAAGAGCGAGCTCTCCGACGACGAGTGGGAAGTGTACGAGCTCGTCGTCCGGCGCTTCTTTGCGACGGTCGCCGAACCCGCAGTCTGGGAGCACCTCAAGGTCGTCGCCGAACTCGACGGCGCGGTGTCGATCGACCTCCCCGAGGAGACCGACGACGTGACGCTGAAGGCCAACGGCAAGCGCCTCGTCGAAGCCGGCTACCACGACGTCTACCCGTACTTCAACACCAGCGAGAACTACGTGCCCGACGTCGCGGAGGGCGAGCAACTGCCGATCGTCGAGGCGCGCCAGGAGGACAAGGAGACCCAGCCGCCCCGCCGGTACGGCCAGTCGCGGCTCATCGAGACGATGGAGAAGCTCGGGATCGGCACGAAGTCGACCCGCCACAACACCATCGAGAAGCTCTACGACCGGGGCTACGTCGAGGGCGACCCGCCGCGGCCGACCAAGCTCGCGATGGCGGTCGTCGAAGCCGCCGAGGAGTACGCCGATCGGGTCGTCAGCGAGGACATGACCAGCGAACTCGAGCGGGACATGACCGCCATCGCCAACGGCGAGGCGACGCTCGACGACGTCACCGAGGAGTCCCGCGAGATGCTCGGCCGGGTGTTCGAGGAGCTGGTCGACTCGCGCGAGGAGATCGGCGACCACCTCCAGAAGTCGCTCAAGGCCGACAAGACGCTCGGGCCCTGTCCCGAGTCGGACCACGATCTGCTGGTTCGCCGCGCCCGCGGCGGCTCGGCCTTCGTCGGCTGCGACGGCTACCCCGAGTGCGAGTACACGCTCCCGCTGCCGAGTACAGGCAAACCGCTGATCCTCGACGAGACCTGCGACGAGCACGGGCTGCGCCACGTCAAGATGCTCGCCGGCCGCCAGACCTTCGTCCACGGCTGCCCCCAGTGCAAGGCCGACGAGGCCGGCGAGGGCCCGATTCTCGGGGAGTGCCCCGACTGCGGCGAGGAGCATGACGGCGAACTCGCCATCAAGCAGCTGCGCAACGGCTCGCGACTCGTCGGCTGCACGCGCTATCCGGACTGCGACTACTCGCTGCCGCTGCCCCGCCGCGGCGAGATCGAGGTCACCGACGAGCACTGCGATGAACACGGGCTGCCCGAACTGATCGTCCACAACGGCGACGAGCCCTGGGAGCTGGGCTGTCCGATCTGCAACTACCGGGAGTACCAGGCCCGCGAGAGCGACTCCGGCAGCGACCTGGAGGCGCTGGACGGCATCGGAGCCAAGACCGCCGAGAAGCTCGCCGACGCCGGTATCGAGAGCATCGACGACCTGGAGTCGGCCGAGCCCGACGCCGTCGCCGGGGAGGTCGACGGCGTCAGCGAGGACCGGATCCGGAAGTGGCAGGCGAAGGCGTAACTACGACCTTTTCCCGTTCGGGTGGCGTCGCTCGGGCCCGTAAGCCCTCGTTCGCTCCGCTCACGAGGAAGCCGCTCACTCGTTCGCGCCCTGTCGGGCGCTCGTGCGCGGTACAACTGCTCGGTCTCTAACCCCACCGCTACCGCACAACATCAGCACCGCGACCGCGCCGCCGGATGTCGCTGCGACCGGACGCCGCTGCGGAGTCAGCTTTAGGGCGTCCCGGTGTCTCTGATCAGGTATGAGCGATCCGGAGCCGACGATCCGACGCGCCGAGGAGATCGAGTACGAAACAGTCGACGCGGCGGAGGGGTTGTCGAAGGGCGTCCTGATCGGCGAGGGCCAGCGCGCGCCGAACTTCGCCGTCCGGCGGTTCGAGCTCGACGCCGGCGCCGAGGTACCGAAACACACCAACGAGGTCGAACACGAGCAGTACGTCCTCTCCGGGACGTACGTCGTTGGCATCGACGACGAGGAACACGAGGTGAGCGCGGGCGACTCGCTGCTGATTCCGGCGGGGACGGTCCACTGGTATCGGAACGAGGCCGACGAGCCGGGCGCGTTCATCTGTGCGGTGCCGAACGGCGACGACGAGATCGAACTGGCGGAGTGACGCGGCGGCGGCGGCTTTAACTTTGGAGTTCGAAGTAACTATGTTTTGAAATCAGAAGTATCGAAGAAGAACTCGTCAACGACCGCCATAGGCCGACTCGATGTACTCCTCGACCTCCCCCACCAGCTCCGACTCGAACGTCCAGAGGCCGTCCCACAGCTCGGGCTCGCGCTCGACCGCGACCAGCGCGGCCTCCTGAACGTCCTCCCGTTCGCTCGTGAAGACGACGAACCAGGAGGTGCGGATCTCCTCGGCGTCGATCCCGTGGAGCGCGACACCGGGGTGATCGAGCGGGTCGGCGTCCGGGATGCCGTAGACGTGCACGTCGAGATCGGCGTCTCCGAGCGTCTCGTAGGCCGCGAGCGTGCCCCGCTCGTCGTCGAGCCGCGAGAGTTCCTGGAAGCCGCTGTGCAGGACGCCCTCGCCGGCCTGGAGCGCCATCGCCTCGATCTCGCGGGAAAGCTGGATCAGGAGGTACTTCTGGTGTCCGCCGACCGAGAACGTCGTCTCGCCGAGTCCGGCGATCACGTCGGGCGTGTCGACGTCTTCTAGCGGGCGCGAACCGGTGATGTAGAGGTCCGAGTTCACCGTGAGCACGCTGTCGCGGACTTCGGTGAGCGAGGAGACCGCTAGCGCCTCGTCGGCCTCGCAGAGCAGGACCTCGTTTTCCGGCGCTTCCGCGTCGTCGATCTCCTCGACGATGACGTTCTGGCCCGCGAACCGATCCTCGAGCATACCGTAGACGGGATCCTCCTCGGTGCGGTTGACCACCCGGAGCGTCAGCTCCCGGCCCTCGACGCCGTCGACGAACCGTGCGAACGTCATCTCTCGTCTCGGCATGGGCACGGGATCGCTTATAGGTTGGGTCCGCCGAAGCGGCAGTTCCGAAGGGGTTTTAGCCGATCCTTTAGATTGCTCGGGTATGACGACTCGCTGGGCCGAGTGGGACCACATCGTGAAGATCGACCCCGACAAGACGCTAGTCGAGGGCGAGACGTTCGAGGACGTCTGCGAGACCGGCACCGACGCCATCGAGATCGGCGGGACGACCGGGATGACCACCGACAAGATGCAGCGCGTCATCGACGCCTGCGCGACTCACGACGTGCCGCTGTACCTCGAACCCAGCGCGCCCGAAGTCGCGGTCAACGACGAGGCGCTGGACGGGTATCTCATCCCGACGGTGCTGAACGCGGGCGATCCCTTCTGGACCGTCGGCGCCCACAAGGAGTGGGCCCGCATGGAGGACGATCTGCCCTGGGACCGGATCACCACCGAGGCGTACGTCGTGATGAACCCCGACGCCAGCGTCGCGACCTACACAGAGGCCGACTGCGATCTCGGCCCCGACGACGTCGCGGCCTACGCCGAGGTCGCCGAGGAGATGTTCGGTCAGGAAATCGTGTACGTCGAGTACTCCGGCACGCTGGGCGACACCGAGGTCGTCGAGGCGGCCGACGAGGCGCTCGACGACACCACCCTGTTCTACGGCGGCGGGATCCACGACTACGATTCGGCCTACAGGATGGGCGAACACGCCGACGTGATCGTCGTCGGCGACCTCGTCCACGCGGAGGGCGTCGACGCCGTCGAGGAGACGGTGCGGGGCGCCAAGGAGTCCTGAGCCTGCGATTTTCCTGCTCCCTTCGACGCCGGAACGCGGCGTGCCAACGCCTCTCGACCCGTTCCGCGACCTGAAGGCCTAAGAGCGCCGATCGACTAGCTCCGCTGTGCCTTCTGCGACGAGCCGACTGCCGAACCCGATCCGCTGGCTCCTGCTGTCGATCGGACGCCTGCTCGCGCGGGCGGGCCTGATCGACGGCCGCAGAGCCGAGCGGACGACCGACCTCGCGTGGCCCCGGATCGTCACGGGGTTGGCGCGGATGTCCAAATCCGCCGCCGACGTCGCGATGGTCGGGGCCGCGCTCGGGTCGGCGGCCATCGCCGGCGTCGGCATCGCGACGCCGTTCTGGGGGCTGGCGTTCGCGTTCGGCGGCGGCGTCGCCGGAGCGACGATCGGGCTCGTCTCCCAGCGCTACGGCGCCGACGCCCACGAGGAGCTGTCGCTGGCGGTCACGACGGGCTGGCTCGTCGTGCTCGCGCTCACGCTGCCGCTCGCGGCGCTGTTCTGGGCGTACCCCCGCGAACTGGTCACGCTGGTCGGCCAGGCGCTGGCCGACGACAGCCCCGCAGCGATCGCCTACGGGGCGGAGTACCTCCGAATCGTCGCGCTCGGAGTGCCGTTCGCGGGCCTGAACCTGATCGGGAGTCGCACGCTCGTCGGCGCGGACGACGCCTGGACGCCGATGATCCTCCGGGCCGGCGGCGCCGTCGTCAACGTCGCCATCAACACCGTGCTGATCTTCTCGGTGGGAATGGGCGTCGTCGGCGCCGCGATCGGGACGGTCGTCGCCAACGTGCTCGTGCTCGTCACGTTCGTCGCCGGATTCACCGGCTTCCGGCTGCCGCTGATCGGCGAGTTTCCGGTGACGCTGACCCGCTCGGCGCCCGTCGCCACGCTCGGCGAGGTCCGCGACGTCGTCACGATCGGCGCGCCGCTGGTGTTTACCAACTCCGCGCGGCGGGCGGCCCAGTTCCCGATGCTGGCGATCGTCGCCCTGTTCGGCGCCGACGTGCTGGCGGCCTTCGTCGCGGCGCGGCGCGTCCGGGATCTGATGGACACGCCCGGCTGGGGCTTTTCGCTGGCCTCCAGCAGCCTCGTCGGGCAGGAACTGGGCACCGGCGACGAGCGCGACGCCGCCACGTACGGCTCGGAGGTGCTCCTGTTCGGCGTGGCGGTGTACGCGGTCGCCGCCGGGCTCGTGTTCGCGTTCGCCGAGCCGATCGCGAGCGTCTTCGCCGACGATCCGTCGATGGTGCCGCTCGTGACGACGTTCGTCGTCGTGGCCTGCGTCAGCGTCGTGTTCCGCGGCGTCAGCGGCGGCGCGACCGGTCCGCTGCGCGCCAGCGGCGACACGCGCTGGCCGTTCTACGCGCAGTTGCTCGGCCTGTACGCGTTCACGCTGCCGATCGCGTACGCCGGCGCGGCGTCGATCCCGCTGCCCGGTCTCGCGGCGGTGACGCCGCTGGGCATCGAGGCGCTGTACGTCGCGCTGGTCGTCGAGACGCTGGTGCCCGCGGTCGTCACCTACTACCGGTTCAAGAGCGGTCGGTGGATGGCGATCAGCCGATCCTACCGGCCCGAACCGTCGCCCGGGGACTGACGGGCGGCGTTCGTTCGTTCACCGCCGACCGCCCAGCGGTGTGGTAACACCAAACAATAAATACGACAGACGTGGTCATACTGCGTTGTCCATGTCTAGTTCGCGGCGTACCCTTCCGATCCGATCCGACGCGACCCCCGCGTCGCTGCTCGCGCTGGCCACCGTCGCCGCGCTGCCGATCGTCGGCGCCGACGCGGGCGTCCGTGCGCTGATGGCCGCCGGACTCTCGAAGAACGCGGCGGGTACCGGCATCACGCTCGTCGCGGTCGTCGTCGGACTCGCTGCGCTGATGCGACTGACGAGAGCCGTCTCGATTCGATAACCGACGACTGGAGGCTCAATTTCGAGTTCCGGGCGGTCGAACCGCTGTTTTCGCCGGCTCTCGCTCCGAGAGCGACCGCGTCGCCCTCGCGACGGTCGTTCCGTTGGTGCCGCTGCCCGATTCTATATCGCAATATGTGATTTATGCCGGCGTTCGGACGTCACTTCGGCGTCGCGCCGAAATCGAGACAACTCGCGCCGTCAATCCGTGAAGCGCTCGAAATCGGCGTACGGAGGCGAGTTTTGATCGCTCGTGCGCAGGCGGATACGCGATCGAAGCGCCCGTTCGGGCTCGAGCGCGTCTGCGCCGAACCGACGCAGTTTAAGGCGCGGCCCTCCGAATCCGGAGGTATGCAGGACCGCACTTACACAGCGGACGCCGAGCCGGGCGACGCCGTCACCGTCGCCGGCTGGGCCCACGAGATCCGCGACCTCGGCGGGATCGCCTTCCTCATCGTGCGAGACCAGTCCGGGAAGATCCAGGTCAAGTTCGAGAAAGACGAGATGGACGACGAGCTCGTCGAGACGGGGCTGGATATCTCCCGCGAGAGCGTCGTCAAGGTGACCGGCGACGTCGAGGAGGAGCCCCGCGCTCCGACCGACGTCGAGATCGTCCCCGAGGACGTCGAAGTTATCGCGCCCGCGGACCCCGAACTGCCGCTCGATCCCTCTGGAAAGGTCGACGCCGACCTCTCGACGCGACTCGACAACCGGACGCTCGACGTCCGCAAGCCCGAGGTGCAGGCGGTCTTCGAGATCCGCGCGGAGATCCTGCGGGCGGTGCGGGACTACTTCCGGTCGGTCGGCTGCACGGAGATCAACACGCCGAAGATCGTCGCCACGGGCACCGAGGGCGGCACCGAGCTGTTCCCGGTGACCTACTTCGGCCAGGAAGCGTTCATGAACCAGTCGCCCCAGCTGTTCAAGCAGCTGATGGTCGGCTCCGGACTCGAACGCGTCTTCGAGGTCGGCCCGATCTTCCGCGCCGAGGAGCACAACACGCCGCGACACCTCAACGAGGCGACGATGATCGACTTCGAGTCGGCCTTCATCGACCACGAGGAGGCGATGGACGTCTGCGAGGGCACGCTCCACGCCGCCTACCAGGCCGTCGAGGAGAACTGCCAGGAGGAGCTCGAACTGCTGGGGTACGACGACTTCGCGGCCCCCGAGGAGGACTTCCCGCGACTCACCTACGAGGAGGCCCTCGAGCGGATCAACGCGACCGGCGAGCTCGACGAGCAACTCGTCTGGGGCGACGACCTCTCGACGGAGGCCGAGAAGGCCCTCGGCGACGAGATCGGCGGTCACTACTTCATCACCGACTGGCCCAGCGAGATCAAGCCGTTCTACATCCAGGACTACGACGACGACCCCGAGCTCTCGAAGGGCTTCGACCTGATGCACCCGCGCATGGAGCTGGTCTCGGGCGGCCAGCGCGAGCACCGCCACGAGAACCTCGTCGAGGGGTTCGAGCAGCAGGGCCTGGACCCCTCGCAGTTCGAGTACTACACCAAGATGTTCAAGTATGGCATGCCGCCCCACGCCGGGTGGGCCTACGGCGTCGAGCGCGTCGTGATGACGATGCTCGACCTCGACAACATCCGGGAGGCCGTACTCTTCCCGCGAGACCGGCAGCGACTGTCGCCGTAGGCGACGTCGCAACTGTCGAGCGGGATTGGGAGAGCTTTGCTCTCCCGGCGTTTCCGCGAGATAGACAGCGCCTCTCTCCCTGAGACGGCGCCTGAGTCCGTGACGCCGTAATTCGGCGTCCAACTGCTTCTCGCCGCGATTTTAACGCCGTACCGACGGCTGGCGAGTATGCACGTCCGCCGAACTATCAACCGATAGTTGCTATATCAAATAGCGGAACACTGCGTCAGCGGGGCCGGCGGCGAACCGACGCCGCGTCTCGCGTCGAGTCGTGAGCGGCGCTCCGACGCGCTCGCGGCCCGACAACTCGCGACTCGTTGCCGCCCTTCGGAGAACGCAATCCCTAAACGCCTGTCCGCCCACATTCTGGCTATGCGAGCCGAGCCGCAGGATTTCAGCCGGGTGCTCTCCTCGATGTGTACCGAACCGCACCCGGTGGCGCGCGAGGCCGCCGAAACTTTCCTGGCGACCAACCCGGGCGACCCCGGAACGTACCAGAGCGTCGCAGCGCTCGAAACCGACGCCGTCGACGCGCTGGGCGAGATCGTCGGGCTGGACGATCCACACGGCTACGTCGCCAGCGGCGGAACCGAGGCAAACATCCAGGCCGTGCGGGCCGCGCGCAACCTCGCGGCGACCGACGATCCCAACGTCGTGTTACCCGAGAGCGCCCACTTCAGCTTCCGGAAGGCCGCGGGACTGCTCGGCGTCGAGCTCCGGACCGCGCCGGTCGACGACGACTATCGCGCGCACGTCGACGCCGTGACGGAGCTGGCCGACGCCGACACCGCGCTGGTCGTGGGCGTCGCCGGCTCGACGGAGTACGGCCGCGTCGACCCGCTCGACGCGCTGGCGGACGTGGCCGACGACGCCGGCGCCCTGCTCCACGTCGACGCCGCCTGGGGCGGATTCGTCCTCCCCTTCACCGACCGCGAGTGGCGCTTCGACCACGTCCCCGTCGACACGCTGACGATCGACCCGCACAAGATGGGCTGTGCGGCGATCCCCGCGGGCGGGTTTCTCGCCCGATCGCCGGAGGTGCTCGACGCGCTGGCCGTCGACACGCCGTACCTCGAATCGACCGATCAGGCGACGCTCACCGGGACGCGCAGCGGCGCCGGCGTGGCCAGCGTCGTCGCCGCGCTGGAGGAACTCTGGCCCGACGGCTACCGCGAGCAGTACGTGCGCGCCCAGAACAACGCCGACTGGCTGGCCGACGCCCTCGCCGAACGGGGGTACGACGTGGTCGAGCCCGAACTGCCGCTCGTGGCCGCCGACGTTCCGCCGACGCTGTTCGATCGCCTGCGCGAGGAAGGGTGGCGAATCTCGCGGACGAGCGCCGGCGAGCTCCGGGTCGTCTGCATGCCCCACGTCACCCGCGAGATGCTGGAGTCCTTTGTCGCGGACGTCGACGCGCTCCGGCGGACCGTCAGCACGGGCGACTGAGTCGAACGCGGTCGTATCGGCACTGAAAACGGCAGAATACGGCGCATACTGTTAAGCTCTCGGCGCGCCTATACGTAGGTAGGAACGAGGTCGGTGCCGCCGACCGGACCGATTTTCTCTTTCGCGGCCGCGACGCCGACGTTCCGGTGATACCAATGATTTCAGAAGCCATCGACTACCCGCGCAGCAACGAAGATTCCGTACGCACCCTCCTGATCGGGGGGCTGCTCGCGCTCACGAGCGTCCTGATCGTCCCGGCGATCGTCCTGGTCGGCTACCTCATGCGCGTGATCCGCTCGGTCGCCCGCGGCGAGGAGCGCGCGCCCGCCTTCGAGGACTGGGAGGGGCTGTTCCGTGAGGGCGTCCGCGGCTCGGTCGTCGCGCTCGCCTACGCGCTCGTCTCGGCGATCGGCGCCGTCGTGTTCGTCGGCGGCGCGCTCGCGCTGGCCGGCGACGCGACCGCCGTCGGCGCCGTGCTGCTGGTGATCGGCGGACTGCTCTGGTTCGCGCTCTCGCTCGTCGCCGCGTACGTCACGCCCGCTGCACTGGCCAACGTCGCCGAGCGCGGCCGGATCGGCGCCGGCTTCGACGTCGCGACGCTCAGCCCCGTGCTGACCAGCGGCTCGTACGCGACCGCCTGGATCGTCGGCGTCGGCTTCATCCTCGCCGGCGGCGTCGTCTCGGGCGTCTTCGCCGGCATCCCCGCGGTCGGAGCGATCGTCGGCGCCTTCGTCGGATTTTACGCCGGCGTCGCCGCGTACTACGCGATCGGGCGGGCCTGGGGCGACCGCGAGGAGGTCGACGTCGCCGAGACCGAGACCGACGCCGTCTCCCGGCCGGCCGCCTGACGCCGGTCGCCAGTCGTGAATCTCCCGGTCGGCAATCCGCCGACCGAACTACCGCAACCTGACCGTTTTTCCGGCGCCGTACCGACCCTCACAGCATGGACCTCGGTATCATCAGCACCGCCGACATCGCTCGCGGATCGCTCATTCCCGCACTGGAAGGCAGCGACCACGACGTCGCCGCGATCAGTTCGCGCGACGCCGACCGCGCCCGGGCGGTCGCCGAAGAGTACGACATCCCGCGGAGCTACGGCTCCTACGAGGAACTGTTCGAAGACGACGGCATCGACGGCGTGTACAACCCCCTTCCCAACGGGCTCCACGCCGAGTGGACCAAGAAGGCGGCCGACGCCGGGCTGCACGTGCTCTGCGAGAAACCCCTGACCGAGGACGCCGCGGAGGCTCGCGACGTCGTCGACCACTGCGCCGACCGCGGCGTCACGCTGATGGAAGCGTTCATGTATCGCTACCACCCCCGTACGGAGCGCGCCGCCCAGCTCGCGCACGAGGAACTCGGCGAGATCCGGTCGGTGAACGCCTCGTTCAAGTTCCCGCTGTACGGTCGCCCCGACGACGTGCGTCTCGATCCGGACCTGGCCGGCGGGAGCCTGATGGACGTGGGCTGTTACGCCGTCTCGGCGGCGCGGCTGTTTCTCGGCCATCCCGACCGCGCGTACGCGCACACCGACGACTCCCGGGATAGCGGGGTCGACACCGAACTCGCCGGTGTGCTGGAGTACGAGTCGGGGGCGTCCGCGCGGGTGGCTTGCGGCTTCGACACGCAGCTCGTCCAGCGCTACCGCGTCGAAGCGACCGACGGCTGGATCGAAGTGCGCGACGCCTTCGACGCGCCGACCGAGGAACCGGTCGAGCTGGAGTACCGCATCGACGGCCGACACGCCGTCGAGACGTTCGATCCGATCGACCAGTACCGCCTGGAGGTCGACCACTTCGCGGAGTCGATCGAAACCGGCGAGGGACCGCGAACCGGCGGAGCGGACGCCATCGCGAACATGCACGTGATCGACGCGCTCTACGAGAGCGCCGACCGGGACGCCCCGGTGTCGGTCGAGTAGCGGATCGGCGATCCGGCGCGACACCGCGGCTCTTCTTGCTGTTTAGCTACTCGTCCGGATAGACGCCCGCGGGACGGCGCTCCGGCGCCGATCGGTCGATAAATCGCACGCTACGATAGCAAATCGGTTGCGGCGTCGATCCGCCCGAATCGCCCGACCGCCAGATATATACTCGTCGTCAAAGCACGTTGTCACTAGAGCGTCCGATGTTCTACCGGCGTGCGTGTCGCCCGGTGTTCGATCCGCTCTCGCCGCCCGCCGCGAGAGGGGCCCGATAGCTGCAGCACTCGGGTTTCGTTTCGCTACGTTCCGTAGCCGAAGTTCGCCGATCGAACACGCACGCACATGTCGAATTCCGCAGAGCCGCCGGTCCACAGCCGGGGCTCGCACTACGATCCGCCGCTCGCACCGCAGACGAACAGTTCGCGCCGCCAGCAGCCGTTAGAATCGGCGGCGGCCGCGGAAGGTGGTCGGCAGTGACCGCGGCCGACGCGACTGACGCCGCCGATCGCGCTGCCGTCGATGCCGCCGAGGCCGCGGATACCGCCGCCACCGAAGCTGCGGATACCGCCGCCGATGCGACGGACGGAGAGTCGTCGCTGTGGCGGAACCGCGACTTCCGCCGGTTCTTCGCCGGGCAGTTCGTCACGAACGCCGGCGATAGCCTCTACACCGTCGCGGTCCTGTGGCTCGTCTTCGAGCTCAGCGGCTCGACCGTCCTCACCGGGATCGCGAACGCGCTCCTGTTGCTGCCGTGGCTCCTCCAGATGCTGGCCGGCCCCGTCGTGGATCGGTTGCCGCTCAAACCCGTCCTCGTCGGCTCGCAGGCGGTGCAGGGCGTCGTCGTGCTCGCTCTGCCGCTCGCCGCCGCGACGAGGAACTTGAGTGTCGGCGTCATCCTCGCGGTGATTCCCGCGCTGACGCTCGCGACGCTCGTGATGACGCCGATGCAGGCGACGCTCGTCCCGCGCATCGTGGACGAGCGGCGGCTCTCGAAGGCCAACTCCTCGCTCGCGACGGTCACGCTCGGCCTCGATATGGTGTTCGACGCGCTCGGAGGCGCCGTCATCGCCGTCTTCGGCGCGACGACGCTGTTCCTGGTCGACTCGGCGACGTTCGCCGTCGCGGGCCTGCTGTTCGCCGGCATCGCCGTCCCGAGCGAGTCGGCGGGCGAGAACGACGGCGGGGGCGACGAATCCCCGCTCGACGCGTACGTCGACGACCTCCGGGACGGGATCGACGTGCTTCGCGGGACCGCCTTCGTCGAGCTGGTGGGCCTGACGGCGGTTGCCAACCTCGCGACCGGCGTGACGCTCGCCATCCTCCCGGCGTTCGGCGACGGGCTCGGCGGCCCGGCCGTCTACGGCCTGCTGCTCGGCGCCCTCGGCGTCGGCCGGATGGTCGGGTCGGTGGTCGCACCCTCTCTCGAACGGGTCTCGTACGGCCGCCTGCTGCTCGTCGGGAACCTGCTGGCCGCCTGCTGCTGGTTCGCCGCGGTCGCCGCGCCGTCGCCGGCGCTCACCGTCGTCCTGTTCGGGCTGGCGTGGGTACCGGCGGGCGTCAGCGGCGTCCTCACGGCGACGCTGAACCAGACCGTGTTCCCGACGGAGCTGCTCGGTCGCGTCTCCTCGATCAAGGGGACCGCCTCGGGGGCGACGCTGCCGCTGGGGTCGCTGATCGGCGGCGTCGTCGCCGAGCTGTTGGGGACCACGACGACGATGGGCTTGGCCGGCTTCGGCTTCGGCTTCACGGGGCTGTACATTCTCGTGCGGCCGCGACTCCGGCGGCTTCCGTCGGTCGTCGACGCCGATCCGGCGGCGTTCGACGTCGCCATCCCTGCCGAGTACGAGGGAGAGTAGCGGGACGATCCCTCGCGGTCGCGCTTCGGCGAGATCCTGCCTCGGAAGGGGCTCTACGACAACCGCCGATCGATCGAGGGCGGCGCCGATCGCCGACCGCGGATCAGTACTCCGAACCCAGCAGCCAGTTCGCGCCGAGAAGTGCGAGGACGACCGCCATCAGCGCCGCGAGCATCGTGAACGAGGCCGCCCACCCGAACTGGTCGGCCACGGTTCCGGTGGCGACCGATCCTGTCGCGGCGATCACCATGTACACCGTCCGCACCAGCCCGAAGCCGGCGCCCCGCTCCTCGTCCGAAAGGTTGTCCATGAACCGCGGGATCACCGCGGCGCCCCAGCCCATTCCGAGGCCCAGCAGGACGATCCCGGCCGACACCGCGGCGATCCCCGGGCCCGCGACGAGCAGCCCGAACCCGGCGATGCCGGCGCCCATGCACAGCGCGGTGGCGACGTCGCGCCCGAACCGGTCGGCGACGTTACCGACCGCAACCTGCAACACGCCCTGGATCACGAAGTACACCGCGAACAGCGTCCCCGACAGCGTCCCGGAGTACCCCCGGAAGTTCTCGAGAAAGGTCGGCAGGAACGACGCGACGCCCTGCCACGTGAAATCGCAGATGATCGCGACCGCGCCGGTAAAGACGATCGAGGGCCGCGAGAGCAGATCGAGGATCGGCGCCAGCTCGAGCCGCTCGCGCATCGGCTGGTCGGGTCGCCGCGGCTCTGTCGGCCGGACGCCGCGCGCGAACAGGACGAGCGCGGGAATCGCGACGACGACGGTGATCCCGACCGCCGGGCGCCAGCCGTGCCGAACCGCGATCCACGAGACGACGATGGGCGTGAGCAGCCCGGCGGCGGGCGCGCCGGCGTTGTGCAGTCCGACCGCGGTCCCGATGTCGTCGTACGTGCGCGTGAGCAACGTCGTCGCGACGCTGTAGTGCAGGCCCGCGGCGGCGCCCAAGAGCACCGTCCCGAGGACGAACACGGCGAACTGCGGCGCCGCGACGATCAGGAGGCTCGTCGCGCCGGTGCCGGCGATCGACGCGAGGATGACGATCCGCTCGCCGTACCGGTCGGCCAGGACGCCGCTGGGGAACTGCGCGAGCGCGTAGGTCATCCACATCCCCGTCAGCGCCAGTCCGATCAGGCCGTTCGAGACGCCGAACTCCGCGGTGAGATCGGGGACGACCGGGCTGATCGCGAGCCGGCCGACCATCGTCACGAAGAAGGCCAGCGTACAGAGGGCGAGGACGGTGTCGCGGTAGCGCCAGCGCATCGGATACGCTCACCTGTCTCGGGCCCGGGGACCTACACCTTCGGATTTCGAGCGCGGGTTCCGCCTTCCGAAGGTTGAATTCCGCGGGCGGTCGAAAACCGATGATGACCGAGAGTCCCTTCGACGTCACGATCGAGGTCGGCGAAGTGCAGGACGCCGAGCCGTTCCCGGAGGCGAACAAACCCGAACTCGTGAAGCTGTGGATCGACCTCGGCGACGAGGAGGTCCAGTCGGCGGCACAGTTGGGGTACAACCACGATCCCGAGGAGCTGCCGGGGCGACAGGTGCTCTGTGCCACCGATCTCGGGACGGTCCCGATCGCGGGCTTCGAGTCGCAGGCGCTGACCGTGGGCGTTCCCGACGAAGACGGCAACCCGATGCTGGTCGGTCCCGACGAGGACGTCCCGCTCGGCGGCGAGCTGTACTGAACGGCGAAAGGAGAGTACTCGGGGTGGCGTCGAGGATCCGCTCAGCAGTCCGCCCGAGCGTCGTCGCGTGCGGCCAGTTCGAGGTACGGCGAGAGGGCGGTCGCGGCGCGGGCCGACAGCGTCACGACGTCGGTCCGGGGATCGTACTCGGCGACGTCCGTCTCCTCGAACTTCGGTAGATGCGTGTGGTAGAGCCCGGTCGCGACGCGCTGGCGGCGCTCGTCGGTCGGCTCGCCCTCCCGCTCCGCGACGGCGCCGGCGAGTTCCGAGAGCGGCACCGCGCCGACGCGGTCGGCGAGGTAGTACAGCGCGTGGCGGCGCCGCGAGTGGTTCAGCACGTCGAAGATGACGTCCGCCCGCAGGCCGGGGTCGATGCGGTTCCGCTCGGGGTTGGCAGTGTCGGTCGTCATGATAACATCACCCCGCCCTCACGTTCGATAGCGCGGCTGTACCGACGGTAGGGCGTGACAACTACGGCTTGCCGCGGGAGTAATATAGCCCTATCTGAAGAATGCCCGCGTTCCGTCTCGTTTGCGTACCGAAAGCTGCTCGACGCGTTCGTTTACGAACCGACGCGCGGCGGGACGAGCGCGCGGCGACGAGCTCAATCGTCGGCGTCGAGCGTGTCGCTCTCCCGGCGGCTGATCGTCACCGTCCAGTCGGGGACGCTGGGCGACTCGGTTTCGACCGTCCAGTCGCCGTCGATCGGCGACCCGGCGGCGAACGCCCGGAGCAGCAGGTCGGAGAGTTCGCGGTCGAAGTCGACGGGCTCCGTCGGGGTGTCCGAACAATCTGTGGGATCGTGAGAGTACATGGTCCGTCGTGGGTGTCGGCCGGCGGGCCGCGTCGGGCGCGGGGCGGCGACACTCAGAGGAGACGAAGGCGCGATGACAGCATAACGCTTGCGCGCGCCGGAGCAAGCACCGCGGCCGGAGTCCCGGCCCGTCGGCAGCGCCGGGAACATGGGTGAGCGATCCACGGCCGAAACCAGCGGCTTTTACTCGCGGAAGCGACCAAGCGATAGTATGAGCCGCGAAGAGTTCCCGACAGACGATCCCGCCGTGGTGACCTGCGGGCTGCCGTACGCCAACGGCGACCTGCACATCGGTCACCTGCGGGGGTACATCGGCGCCGACGCGTTCGACCGCTCCTTGGAGACGCTGGGCCAGCAGACCGCCTACGTCTGCGGGTCGGACATGCACGGCACGCCGGTGGCCGTCAACGCAGAACAGGAGGGCGTCGACCCCGAGGAGTTCGCCCTGGAGTGGCACGAACAGTACGAGGAGACGTTCCCGAAGTTCGGCGTCGACTTCGACAACTACGGCCACACCCACGACGAGACTAACACCGAACTCACCCGGGAGATCGTCAGAACACTCGACGAGGCGGGGTACGTCTACGAGAAGGAGATCCAGGTCGCCTACGACCCGGACGCCGACCAGTACCTGCCCGACCGGTACGTCGTCGGCACCTGCCCCTACTGCGGGGCGAAAGCCCGCGGCGACGAGTGCGACGAGGGCTGCCAGCGCCACCTCGAACCCGGCGAGGTCGAGGACCCGACGAGTTCGATCACGGGCAACCCCGCCGAGTACCGCGAGCGTACTCACAAGTTCTTCGAGGTCTCGGAGTTCTCCGACTACCTCACCGAGTTCCTCGACGGGCTCGAAGGGACGTCGAACGCGCGCAACCAGCCCCGCCAGTGGATCGAGGACGGCCTGCAGGACTGGTGTATCACCCGCGACATGGACTGGGGAATCGACTATCCGGATGACGAGGATTCCGACGGCGAGGACCTCGTGCTGTACGTCTGGGTCGACGCGCCGATCGAGTACATCGCCAGCTCCAAGCAGTACTCCGAGCGCGTCGGCGCCGACGAGTACGACTGGGAGGACGTCTGGAAGGCGAGCGGCCCGTCGGGCGAGTCCGGCGGCGAGATCGTCCACTTCATCGGCCGGGACATCATCCAACACCACACCATCTTCTGGCCGGCGATGCTGGAGGGCGCCGACTACAACGCGCCCCGCGCGGTCGCCGCGACGGGCTTCATCACGATTAACGGCAAGGGCCTGTCGACCAGCCGAAACCGTGCGATCTGGGCAGAGGAGTACCTCGACGAAGGGTTCCACCCCGACCTGCTGCGGTACTACCTGACGACGACCGGCGGCCTCCAGCAGGACGTCGACTTCTCGTGGGACGCCTTTCAGGAGAAGGTCAACGGCGAGCTGGTGGGCAACGTCGGCAACTTCCTGTACCGCAGCACGCTCTTTGCCTACCGCAACTACGAGGGCACGCCGGACGCCGACGTCTCGGAGGAGGTCCGCGAACGCATCCAGGACGCCGTCGAGCAGTTCCGCGCCGGCGTCAACGAGTACTCGCTGCGCGAGGTCGCGAGCGCCACCACCGAGCTGGCGAAGTTCGGCAACGAGTACATCCAGCGCAACGAGCCCTGGAACCTCGTCGACGACGACCCCGAAGAGGCCGAGCAGGTGATCCGCGACTGCGTCCAGATCGCCAAGGCCGTCGCGGTGCTGCTGGAGCCGATCGCCCCCGAGAAGGCCCAGCAGGTCTGGGAGCAACTCGGCGAGGACGGGCAGGTCGGCGACGCGTTGCTCGAACACGCGCTGGAAGCCCCGCCCGCCGAGTTCGACGAGCCCGCGGAGCTATTTGAAAAGATCGAGGACGACCGCGTCGAGGAGCTCAACGAGAAGCTCGCCGAGCGGGTCGCGGCGGCGAGCGACGACGAGGACGCCGACGCGGACGACGCCGAGGGTGACGCCGACGCGGCGTCGAGCGACGACGCCGACGCGGCCGCGGACCTCGAAGCGCTCGCGGACGAGCGCATCGGCTTCGAGGAGTTTCAGGACGTCGACATGCGCGTCGGGCGCATCGAGAGCGCCGAGGGGATCGAGGGCGCCGACGAGCTCGTCCGGCTGGAGGTCGACATCGGCGTCGAGACGCGCCAGATCGTCGCCGGCCTCAAGCAGCTCCACGACGTCGACGCGCTGCCCGGGACGAAGGTCGTCGTTCTGGCGAACCTCGAAAAGGCCGAGCTGTTCGGCGTCGAGTCCAACGGCATGGTGCTGGCCGCGGGCGAGCAGGCCGACCTGCTGACGACCCACGAGGACGCCGATCCGGGGACGAAGATCAAGTAATCGCGCCGTCGCGTCGTCTCGACGAGTCGCGTCCGGCCGGAGCCGACGCTCGTTTTCCCGCAAGTTCTAACCCGTCCTGCCTCTCAGCAGCTACTAGCTATCGTGTCCCGGATCTTCTCGACTGCGAGCGGGCGACGCGCGATCCTGGCTCTCGGAGCGCTGTACGTCGCGCTCGGCATCGCGTGGCCGCTCGCGCAGGTCCGGACGGGCATGCCGCCGCGAGAGGGACTGAGCATCGCCGTTCTCACCGGCGGCGCCGGGATCGCCCTGCTCTACGGCGGCTATCGTCTGCCGAAAACAGACATCCGCCCCGAGTTCTTCGCCACCGTCGCCGGGTGGTGTCTCCGTGGCATCGTTGCGATAGCCTCCGTCCTCGTCTTTCTGGAGCTTCTCGTCGACCTCTCGAACGCCGTCGCCAACGTGCTCATTCTCTCTTCGCTCGCGGGCGTCGCCGGCTTCGCCGCGGGTCTGTACGACGCGCGCGCCAGAACGCGAACGCGCGAACTCGAACTCCGAAACCGGGAGCTGGAACGAACGAAGGCCGAACTGGAGGAGGCGGTCGACCAGCTTCGGACGTCGAACGAGCGCCTCGAGGAGTTCGCCTACGCCGCCTCCCACGACCTGCAGGAACCCCTGCGGATGGTGTCGAGCTACCTCCAGTTGCTGGAAAAGCGGTACCGCGACGACCTCGACGAGGACGCCGAGGAGTACATCGACTTCGCAGTGGGCGGCGCCGACCGGATGCGCGCGATGATCGAGAGCCTGCTGGCGTACTCGCGCGTGTCGACCGGCGGCGAACCGCTGGCGCCGACGGACGCCGAAGCGGCGTTCGAGACGGTTCTCGACGAGTTCGCGCCGACGATCGAGGAAACCGACGCGACGATCACCGCCGACGAACTTCCGACGGTGCGCGCCGATCCCGCGCAGCTCGAACAGGTGTTCCGGAACCTGCTCTCGAACGCGCTGGCGTTCAGCGGGGACGCTCCGCCGCGCGTGCACGTCAGCGCCGACCGCGAGGGCGACGAGTGGCGGTTCTCGGTGGCCGACGAGGGGATCGGCATCGAAGATAAGTACCAGAAACAGATCTTCGACGTGTTCGAACGCATGCACGCGAGCGAGTCCGCGGTTGGCGACGACAGGGGCGGCATCGGCCTCGCGCTCTGCGAGCGCATCGTCGAACGCCACGGCGGCCGGATCTGGGTCGAGTCAGCCCCCGGCGAGGGGGCGACGTTCTACTTCACGCTCCCGGCGGTCGACCGCGAGTCGAACTGCTCCGAGCGACCCGCCCAACTGGACAGTAATCTTATCTAAGATCTCAGCACCTACGTCGTTTGGCGTGTAACCTACCCCCTACCGACTCCTTCGATAGAGTACGATGTCAGTAACCCACTTCGGCGACGACCGTACTCTGTCGGAAGCCACGCTTACCAGCGTCGTCGACCCGCGACGCCGAGCCGTCCTCGCCGCGCTGCAGGGCGAGCAGACGGTCGTCGACCGGCGCGAGCTCGCCGAGCAGGTCGCCGCCGTCGAGAACGACGCCGCGCCCGCGGCGGTCGAGGAGGACGCAGTCGACGACGTGCTGCTGACGCTCCACCACGTCCACCTCCCGAAGCTTGACGACGCCGGCTACCTCACCTACGACGCCGAAGAAAACGAGATCGAACCCCGAACCGCCAACGACGGCGAGACGTCCCTGCTCGCCGAGTTCTGAGGCTACGTTCCCGGAGCACCGTTCTCGCAACGCGATCGAGTCGCCCAGCGGCGCATCCGGTAGTCGCCGAGACGTACGGTTGTGCTCGCTCCCGTCAGGCCGAGAGCGGACTGTCAGTCCGTTCGTACAGTTCTACTGTCCCGTTCGATCCGACGACAACCGCGTATCCCGCGTAGTCGAATCGCAACTCGCCGCCCGCCGCGTCCGATGGAAAGAGGCTGTCCAGCGTGTCCGGATCGACAGTGTCGTACAGCGGCGGCAGGCGGGTCGCCGCGGTGTTCGACGCCGTAGCGATCGCTCGCACCACGGCGGCGCTGGTGGGTTCCTCGTCGCCAGCTGAACACGCGAGTATCGCGGAGCCGTCGTCGGTGTCCCGAACGGGGCCGTCCATAAGTACGGTACAGCCTTCTAACGGTTAGCCCCCGTGGCTAGGATTTAACCCTGCAGATACCAAACGTCCTCGTCGATGACAGTGAACCAGCAGCGTCCGGTGTCCGAGGGGGTCACGCGGGTCGAGTTCGCCGTCTCGAACCCCGAGTACCCCTTCGTGGGGGCGTCCGCAGTCGACGGGTGCCGGATCTTTCTGGAGGAGATTCTCCCTCGCGGCGCGAGCGCCTACGCCGAGTTTTTCGCGGTGGTCGGCGCCGATACCGACCGCATCCTCGATCTCGCGGACGAGCACCCGTCCGCCGACCCGACGCTGCTCAACGAGTACGAGTCGGGCGGGCTGTTCGAGTTTCACGTCGCCGAGGACTGCCCGGCCGTCTTCCTGAGCGAGCGCGGCGCGCTGCCGCGCCGCGTCTACAGCAACGGGGGCGAGGGGCACATCAGCGCCGAGATCCCGTCGGACGAAGACGCCGGCCGGATCGTCGACGCGTTCCTGGACGCCCACCCCGACGCCGAGCTGGAACGAAAGTGCGACCAGCCGTACGTGACGCCGATGTTCAGCCACCGAAAGTTCCGGGACGCGATCGAAGCGCGACTCACCGACCGCCAGACGGAGGTGCTGACCGCGGCCCACGAGTCGGGGTACTACGACTGGCCGCGCGAGATCACCGCGGAGGAACTCGCCGACCGACAGGGCATCTCGACGTCGACGCTGCTCAAGCATCTCCGGGCCGTCGAGCGCAAGTTCATCGCGGCGTTCTTCGAGCGGCCCGAGGAGGCAGATCGGAGGCGGGCGGACAACACTGACACCGCGTGAGTCGACGCCGACGACCGGTCGCCGTCGGCCGTCACCCGATCTCGAACTCGGTTTCCGCCTGATACTTGCGCTCGGCGTGCTTCGAGGCCTCGAAACGGATCTCCTCCAGGGCCTCCTCGAACTCGCCGTCCTCGTAGGTCGCCTCGCGCTCGGCGGACCAGCCGTCCTCGGGTTCCAGCGAGAGGTACCAGATCCGGTCCTCGGTCGCGAACAGCACGTCCTCGGCGTGGTCCTCGTTCGGGCCGGATCGGCCGCCGGGACCGCGCACCAGCACGGGCGAGGCGTGGCGCACGGCATCGGCGTCGCCCAGCGAGTCGATGGCGTCCCGGGTCAGCGGCGCGTCGGGCAGCGACGACAGCACGCTCGGATCCTCGGTCATGCTCCGAGATGGGACGCCGCCGGGCAAGAAAGCCCCGGTCGGAACGCCGGCCCCCCATCGATCGACGCGACGGCCCACACCCATCGAGCGCCGCGGTCGGCCTCCGTACGGTGCACACGTTCGGCTCGATCCGATACCGACGCCGAGTTGTCACGAAACTGCCGACGATAGTGAGCAAACGTACCACGCGCGGCCGGAACAAAGCGTTTTTTGAGTAGGTCGGGCGTACACCCTGGCATGAGAAACGCGAAGATAGTCTGTACGCTGGGTCCGGCGTCGGACTCCCGGCGTGCGATTCGGGATCTGGCGGACGCGGGGATGTCGGTCGCGCGGCTCAACGCGAGCCACGGCGACCTCGAGACGCGAGGGGAGCTGATCGACCGCATCCAGGCGGTCGACGAGGCGGCCGACGAACCGCTGGCCGCGATGCTCGACACCAAGGGTCCCGAGATCCGCACCGCACCGCTGGAGGATCCGATCGAGCTCGAAGCCGGCAGCGAGATCCGGTTCGTCGAGGGCGAGGAGGCGACGCCCGAGGAGGTCGGCCTGTCGGTCTCGATCTCCGGCGTCGCCGAGGGCGACCGCATCCTGCTCGACGACGGGCGGATCGAGACGACCGTGATCCGGGTGGACGGCGACGTCGTGTACGCGCGCGTCGAGGACGGCGGCCCCCTGTCCGGCCGCAAGGGCGTCAACATCCCCGGCGTCGACCTCGATCTCGACGTCGTCACCGAGAAGGACCGCAAGGATCTGGAACTGGCCGCCGAGAAGGGCGCCGACTTCGTCGCCGCGAGTTTCGTCCGCGACGCCGACGACGTCTACGAGGTCAACCAGGTGCTCGAGGAGGCCGGCGCCGACATCCCGATCATCGCGAAGATCGAGCGCGCGGGCGCGGTCGACAACTTAGACGAGATCATCGACGCCGCGTACGGCGTGATGGTCGCGCGCGGCGACCTGGGCGTCGAGTGTCCGATGGAGGAGGTCCCGATCGTTCAAAAGCGGATCATCCGGAAGTGCCGCGACGCCGGCGTCCCGGTCATCACGGCGACGGAGATGCTCGACTCGATGGTCCACGAGCGCCGGCCGACCCGCGCGGAGGCCTCGGACGTCGCTAACGCGGTGCTCGACGGCACCGACGCCGTGATGCTGTCGGGCGAGACGGCGATCGGCGAGCACCCCGTCCGTGTCGTCGAGGCGATGGATCGGATCGTCGCCGAGGTCGAGCGCAGCGGCGAGTACCGCGAAGTTCGGGAGGGCCGCGTCCCCGCCGCCGACGACTCGCGGACCGACGCGCTGGCCCGGTCGGCGCGCTACCTCGCGCGGGACATCGGCGCCGGCGCGGTCGTCGCCGCCAGCGAGTCCGGCTACACAGCCCTGAAGACCGCCAAGTTCCGGCCCGGCGCGCCGGTCGTCGCGGCGACGCCGAACGATCGCGTGCGCCGCCAGCTCGCGCTCTCGTGGGGCGTCCGGCCGGTGTACGCGCCCTTTACCGACGATGGGTCCGACGCCGTCATCGAGAACGCCGTCCAGGCCGCGCTCGATTCCAGTGCCGCCGAGAGCGGCGACACGGTCGTCGTGCTCTCCGGGATGATGACCGAGCTCGAAGGGACCAGCACCACGAACATGCTCAAAGTCCACGTCGCCGCGGAAGCGGTCGCCGCGGGGCGGGCCGTCGTCGAGGGGCGCCTGTCGGGACCGGTCGCCAGAACTACCGACGGCGACCTCTCGGACGTTCCCGAGGGCGCGATCCTCGCGCTCGACGAGTCGTTCGACGGCGAGTTCGACGGCGACGCCGCGAAGCTCGGCGGCATCGTCGACGCCCGTCCGGGGATGACGGGCTACCCCGCGATGGTCGCCCGGGAGCTCGACATCCCGATGGTCAGCGGCGCCGAGCTCGGCGGCGACGTCGAGGTCGGCGAGACGGTGACGATCGACGCCCAGCGCGGCGTCGTCTACGCCGGCGACGTCGTCTCCGCGCGCGAGCGCGCCGAGGAAACGGGACGGGCGCCGGCCGAGCGGCGTCGATAAGGGCGGCGTCGGCGTCGACGCGCGCCGCTCTCGGACGGATCGCTTTTTGCGCTGGGCCGGCTACGAGTACGTATGGCTGCGCCGAGCGACGACGACGGGGGCCGCGAGTGGGAGTACAGCCTCGCAGATCTGGAGGACGACGACGCGGGGGACGCGGCGTCGGACGGGGAGTCCCCCGACGAGGATGACGGCGAGGACCCCTACGAGGCGATCGACCGCTCGATCGATCCCGAGGAGATCGATCTCGAGAACGCGGCGTTCGTCGCGCTCGGGGCTCTCGTGGGGATCCTGATCGTGCTGCGGACCGCCACGGTGTTCGTCGGGTGACCGTCGCCCGTTCCTTGCCACGCTTGCACAAGCATTAATCGGTCACGTTCCCAACACCCGCGTATGGTGTTGGAGGCCGTCGACCCGCCGCTGTTGTTGGTGATCGCCGGGATCGTCCTTTTAGTGATGGAAGCGATGGCGCCCGGGGCTCACCTGATCGTGCTCGGCGTCGCGTTGCTGTTCGCGGGGCTGCTGGGAATGGCCTTTACGCCCCTCGCGGCGCCGATCGCGATGGCAGCGACGGTGCTGATCGTCGGTGCAGCGGCGCTGTGGATCTACCGGGAATTTGACTTCTACGGCGGGAAGGGAACCGCGCGAACGAGCGACTCAGACTCGCTGAAGGGCCAGACCGGAAAAGTCACCGAGCGCGTCACCGCGACCGAGGGCCAGGTCAAACTGGAGGACGGCGGCTTCAACCCGTTCTTTCAGGCGCGCGCGTTCGACGAGGAGATCCCCGAAGGGACGGAAGTGATCGTCGTCGACCCCGGCGGCGGCAACGTGGTGACGGTCGACTCGATGGAGCGGTACGACCGGGACGCGATCGACCGCGAACTCGAACGCGACAGCCGCGCCGCGACCGACGAGGAGGACGCCGGATCGCAGGACGCCGAATCCGAGCGGGCCGACGACATCTCGCCGGAGGACGCCGGCGCCGCGGCGTCGGACGACGACGAGCGCGACGTCGAGACCGAAGAAGCGGGCTGAAACGCGGCGCTCTCCTGTCGATCGCCGGGAAATTATAGATCGTTATGAACAGAGAACTCTTATTACGCTCCCGACATAAATTGCGAGCATGGTCGGAGAAATACTACTGCAGACCGTCCCGACGATTACTGTCCTCGGGGCCCTGCTGCTGCTGTTGGCGGTCGTAACGCTCGCGAGTTCGATCGAGATCGTCGACGCGACCGAAAAGCGCGCTCTCACCGTGTTCGGCGAGTACCGCAAACTGCTCGAACCCGGTATCAACTTCGTCCCGCCGTTCGTCTCGAACACGCACAAGTTCGACATGCGGACCCAGACGCTGGACGTGCCGCGCCAGGAAGCGATCACCCGCGACAACTCGCCGGTGACCGCCGACGCCGTCGTCTACATCAAGGTGATGAACGCCAAGAAGGCGTTCCTCGAAGTCGACGACTACAAGCGCGCCGTCTCGAACCTCGCCCAGACGACGCTGCGGGCGGTGCTGGGCGACATGGAACTCGACGACACGCTGAACAAGCGCCAGGAGATCAACGCCAAGATCCGGAAGGAACTCGACGAGCCCACCGACGAGTGGGGGATCCGAGTCGAGTCCGTCGAGGTCCGCGAGGTCAACCCCTCGAAGGACGTTCAGGAAGCGATGGAGCAACAGACCAGCGCCGAACGTCGGCGCCGCGCCATGATCCTCGAAGCGCAGGGTGAACGGCGCTCCGCCGTCGAGCAGGCCGAGGGTGACAAGCAGTCCAACATCATCCGCGCGCAGGGTGAAAAGCAGAGCCAGATCCTCGAAGCGCAGGGTGACGCCATCTCGACCGTGCTGCGCGCCAAGTCCGCCGAGTCGATGGGCGAGCGCGCGGTGATCGACAAGGGCATGGAAACCCTCGAAGAGATCGGCAAGGGCGAGTCCACCACGTTCGTGATGCCCCAGGAACTCACCTCGCTGGTCGGCCGCTACGGCAAGCACCTGACCGGAAGCGACGTCCAGCAGCAGGACGGGTCGCTCGAGAGCATGGAGTTCGACCAGGAGACCCGCGAGATGCTCGGCCTCGACGACATCGAGGAGATCCTCGGCCAGATCGACGCCGAAGCCGAGATGGACGTCGAGCAGATGGAAGAGGAGGCCCAGGCGATCAAGGAAGGTAGCGCGGGCGCGAACATCCGCAGCGCCGACGAAGTGATCGAGGAGATGGACCAGGAAGCCAAAGGGCAGGCCGACCTCGAAGAGGAACTGGAGTAACTGCTCCGCAGAAGCGCCGTCCCTCGCCACTCCGCCGCCGTCGGCCTCGGGCGTCGACGCGACGGCCCCACCGCCGAACCGACCCGCAACTAACCGAACCCGTCCGTAGCCATTTTTATCCAGACGATAGTATTGGAAGCAACCCCGGCCATCCGAAGCGGTTTTATTTCGACGCGCTCTACGTCGTGGTAGATGGCCGGTCCCCGAGACGTCGACGAGTCCAAGCGCGCCACGCTGCGGCGCTTCGCCGCCCTCGGCGCCGCGGCGCCGTTCGCCGGCGGCGTGGCCGCGGGCGAGGAGGCCGAGAGCGACGACAGCGAGGCCCGGAGCGCGATCTCGGGCTACCTCGCGACGACGCCCGGCGCTCACTTCTCGAAGGTCCGCGACGACCTGCAGCTCGGAACCGGCGAGACCCAGCACCACCTCCGGGAACTGCTCGACGCGGGCCGAATCGAGTCGCGCCGCGACGGCGACTACCGGCGGTACTTCCCCGCCGATCGCTTCTCCGAGTTCGAGCAGGTGGCCCTGGGGTACCTCCGCCGCGAGACGCCCCGCGGGATGCTCGTCGAACTCCTGCGCGATCCCGCCGCGACCGGCGGCGACATCGCGGACGCCGTCGGCGTCTCCCGACCGACGGTGAGCAAGTACGCCGGCGAACTGGAGACGGCGGGACTGCTCTCGCGGGAGGACGGCTACGCGGTGCGAGAGCCAGAGACGGTACTGACACTGATCGTTCGGTACGCCGATTCGTTCGACGGAGACGCCGAGGCGCTGGCCGGCGAGGCCGACGAGCTGATCCGGTTCGATCCGTAGCCGGCAGCGACGCTCCGGAGGGACAGCCGGAACGAGTGACCGCGAGAATAGTTCTGACGCGAGTTCTACGAGTCGCCGATTCAGGCGCTGACCTTCCAGGTCGTACTGGAGGAGTATCCCCACTTCTCGACGTCGACGTCGAAGTTCCCCTCCTGGATCGCGGTCATGTTCGCGCCCACTTCCTTGGCGGTCATGTCGAGCGCGTCGCCGATCAGCCGCGACTTGAAGTACGTCTTGGTCGCCGCGCGCTCGCGCAGGTACGAGAGGATGCGGCGCTGCTTGTCGGACAGGTCGGGGGCGGTCTCGGACTCGGCGGCGGTTTCGGCGGTCGCGGTTGCGGTCGTGCTCATACTACAGGGTAGAGGTAAGACCGCCTTAGGGGGTTTGGTACGAGGGTCTAACCCCGTGCCGTAACGCGATTTTGGCATCCAGCCCGTCCGAAAGAAACCCGCCTGGGGGCGCCGTTGGTACGGCTGGTTAACGCCCCGGCGGTCGGACCGGTCCGGTAACGCTCAGTTAACCGACCGCGTCACGACGGCGCCTCTCGTCGTTCCCCTACGATCACTCGTCGTAGTGGGGCGTCACGAACGGCCCGAGCGCCGCCGCGACGGCGTGGGCGAGCGACGATCGGCGGTCGATGGCGTCGCCGGAGAGAACGCCTGCCGCGCCCCTGCCTTCGCCGACGTCGTCGGTGCCGAGCGCCTTGTCGACGACTGGACCGAGCTCGCGGCCCTCGCGCACGGGCTCGGCCAGCGACTCCGGAAGCCGGATCGTCGGCCCGGCGCCACGGCCCGTCCGCTCGCCGTCGGTCGCCGCGGCCCACATGATCAGGTACAGCCCCGGCCGCGACGCGAGTTCGGCGACGCCGCCCTCGACGCCGACGCCGAGATCGTACGTACCGGCTGCGAGGGCGCGCTCGGCGCGCGTCTCGGCGCCTTCGATCGTCTCGGAGCGCCCTCGGGGTTGCTCGGAGACGCCGGAGTCGACGTCCGCGCTCTCGACGGCGACGCCCGGAACGTCCGCCAGGGCGTCCTCGACCGCTGCTACCTTGACCGGGTTCCCGCTCCCCACGCTCACTCGCATTACTCGAAGCAGTCGCTCGGGCTATCTGTAAGCAACGATTCTGACGGTGCGGGAATCGAGATCGACGTTACTCGTTGCGCGGGCTGGAGGGGTGGTAGTCTGTGTCGTACTCGCCGATCTTCCCGTCGACGCGGTCGGGGTTGATCCGGCCGCCGAGCAGCATGAAGTCGACCAGCGTGAGCGCGAACATCGCCTCGACGACGGGGACGCCGCGGGGCGGCAGCACGGGGTCGTGGCGCCCGATGACCTTCTCCTCTTTGACCTCCTCGGTCTCCCAGTCGACGGTCTGCTGGGTCTTGGGGATCGAGGTCGGAGCGTGCAAGGTCACTTCGCCGTAGATCGGCTCGCCCGAGGTGATGCCACCCTGCAAGCCGCCGTGGTCGTTCTCGGCGGGCACGGGCTCGTCGTTCTCGTCAAATTCCCAGTGGTCGTTCCGGTCGTAGCCCGAAACCTGGCGGGCCTCCTTCCCGAGGCCGAACTCGAAGGCGGTCGTCGCGGGGACGCTCATCATCGCCTGGCCGAGTCGCGCTTCGATCGAGTCGAACCGGGGCGCGCCCAGCCCGCGCGGGACGCCGCGGGCCTCGAAATAGATTGAGCCGCCGATCGAGTCGCCTTTCTCTTGATAGTCCTCGATCAGCTCCTGCATCTCCGCGGCGGCGTCGGGATCGGCACAGCGAACGTCGTTCTCCTCGCTGTGTTCGAGCATCTGCTCGAACGAGACTTCGGGCGCCTCGACGTCGCCGATCTGATTGACGTGGGCTTTGAGTTCGACGCCCTCCTGGGCGAGGAGCTTCTTGGCGATCGCGCCCGCGGCGACCCAGTTTACCGTCTCGCGGGCCGAGGACCGTCCGCCGCCGCCCCAGTTGCGCGTGCCGAACTTCGCCGAGTAGGTGAAGTCGCCGTGCGAGGGCCGGGGCGCCGTGATGAAGGGCTCGTACTTGCCCGAGCGGGCGTCCTTGTTCTGGATGACCATCCCGATCGGCGTCCCGGTGGTGTAGCCGTCCTGAACGCCGCTCTTGATCGAGACGGCGTCGGGCTCGCCGCGGCTCGTCGAGATCTTCGACTGGCCGGGCTTGCGCCGGTCGAGGTCGCCCTGGATGTCCTCCTCGGAGAGTTCGAGCCCGGCCGGACAGCCGGACACGGTCACGCCCATCGCCTCGCCGTGGCTCTCGCCGAACGTGGTCACCTGAAACAGGCGACCGAACGAGTTCCCGTTCATTACCCGCTTCTGGGCGGGCCGGGCATTTAGATGTTGCAATTTACGCAAGAAGGTCGATTTGCTGGCTGCTTCTCGCGGTTGCCGACGACGACGCGGCGTCTCGCAGCCGTCGGTCCGGACGCGGCGCCTCAGTCGTTCGATTCGAGCTGTTCGACCAGCTCCCGCAGCGTCGCGAGGTCGTACTGGCCGGGTGCGGTCGCGTCTTCCGGGTCGACCGGCGCGTAGCCGATCCGCGAGCCGTACAGCGGCGCGACGGCCCGGGAGTGGCGTCCCGCCTCGCCCATCGCCATCGTCGCGACGCGCTCGCCCTTGGCGTCGAACTCCCGGGTCGCCGCGAGCAACACGAGCACGTCCTCGCGGGAGTGGGCGGTGATCGCGAGCTTGCCGACGTCGCCGAACGACGCCGCCTCTTCGAGGACCTTTCGCAGGTCCGCGGGCGAGGGCGTGCGCTCGAAGTTGTGGGCCGAGACGACGACCGAGACGTCCCGCTTGCGGGCCGCGGCCGCGACCTGCTGGCCCTGCTCGGTGCGGACGCTGTCGAGTTCCAGATCGACCGCTTCGACGGCGTCGATCTCGGCAGCCTCGCCGAGGGCGTCCAGCCGTCCCCGGTCGGACGCCTCGCCGCCCTCCCACTCGGCGCGGTTGGTCGCGAGGATCGGCAGGTCGCCGTCGTACGATTCCAGCGCCTCGATCGGGTCGTCGGCCAGATCCATCCGGAACTCGACGGCGTCGGCGTCGTCGCGCGCGGCCTGCTCGTCGTCGAGACTCGCCGTGGACGCACAGAGGACGAACGAGTCGAAGTTCATACTGTATCGCGCGCGTTCCGGGATCAAAAAAGCACCTTCTCGGACGGTTCTGCCGGCGAGAATGCCGAACTGTGGCCGATCAGGCCAGCCCGAGGCTCTCCTCGGCTTCCAGCAGTTCGTGGTAGCGGTTGCGGATGGTGACCTCGGAGATGTCGGCGACGTCGCTGACGGCGGCCTGCGTCGTCTTCTCGTTGGTCAGCAAGGCGGCGGCGTACACCGCGGCGGCGGCGAGCCCGACGGGGCTCTTGCCGGAGTGGACGCCTTTCTCCTTGGCGTTCTGGAGGAGCTTGCGGGCGCGGTGCTCGGCCTCGTCGGAGAGTTCGAGTCCCGAGGCGAAGCGGGGGACGTAGCTTTCGGGGTCGGCGGGCTGGACCTCCAGACCGAGTTCGCGGACGACGTAGCGGTACGTCCGGGCGACCTCGTTTTTCTCGACGCGGGAGACCTCGGCGATCTCGTCCAGACTCCGGGGCACGCCGGCCTGGCGCGCGGCGGCGTAGACGCAGGCCGTCGAGACGCCCTCGATCGAGCGGCCCGGAAGGAGGTCCTCGTTGAGCGCGCGCCGGTAGATCACGCTGGCGGTCTCGCGGACGTTGCTCGGCAGTCCGAGCGCGGACGCCATCCGGTCGATCTCGCCGAGCGCCTGCTTGAGGTTGCGCTCCTTGCTGTCGCGGGTGCGGAAGCGCTCGTTCCACTTGCGGAGGCGCTGCATCTTCTCGCGCTGACGCGAGCCCAGCGAGTTGCCGTAGGCGTCCTTGTCGCGCCAGTCGATGTTCGTCGACAGCCCCTTGTCGTGCATCGTGTTCGTCGTGGGGGCGCCGACGCGGGACTTCTCGTTCTTTTCGGCGGCGTCGAACGCGCGCCACTCGGGCCCGCGGTCGACGGAATCCTCCTCGACGACGAGGCCGCAGTCGGCACACACCGTCTCGCCGTGTTCCTCGTCGTTGATGAGCTGGCCGCTGCACTCCGGGCAGGAGACGCTCTCGTCGGCCGACTCTGTTTCCTCTTGCTGTTCGTCCGTTCGGGTTCGCGTCCGTGCGTTTGACTCTGTCATTGTGCGAAGGCGGGGGCTGACCGGGCAGGAGATTCCTGGAAAAACCCCGGGTGAAACCTTTCGTAGAAATTGCTACTCGGTATATTTAAATCATTCGGTATCGCCGAACCTCACTCGCGAACGAGGGTTCGAGCCGCCGAAATCGCTTCAAAAATCAAAACATTCATTACAGATCACGCTACGAGCCTGTCGACGACGGTTTCGTCGTCCACGACGAGATTGTACGCCTCCTCGTCGTCGTTCCACAGCGCCAGCGCCGACTCGATCGAGAGCAGGTCGCCGTAGTCGGCGGCCGCCAGCTCGCGGTTCAGCGACGTCTCCCGCGTGAGAACGGCGTAGTGCTCGGTGGCCTCGCTACCGTCGCTGATCTTGTACAGCGGGTTCGCGTCGTCCTCCGAGAGCGACCGGCTCAGCTTCAGCGCCAGCAGGTCGATCCGCTCGGAGACGTGGCGTTCCATCTCGGCCATCTTCGCGTAGCGGTCCGGTTCGGGGTCCAGCGCGTACTTGCGCAGGCCGTCGGTCCGGAGGATCGAGTGGGAGAACTGCACGTCGACGTTGACGAACTCGCCGTGCTCGTGGTCCGGGTCCGCGGCGCCGGCGTCGTCGAGGCGCCGCTGGAACTCGGGCACCGCCAGATCGGGCCGGACATCGAACGACCAGCCCCGGTCTGTCGGCGCCTCGCCGGGCCAGAGGCGCACCGTCGGCGAGAAGACGGTCGCAGGCGGTTGCCGGGCGTCCTCGGCGTCCCCCTCGTCGTCGTCGGGCCCGTCGGCCAGCGCGCGTTCGATCGTGCGGAGGCCGGTGCTCGTGTTCCGGTCGGCGGGCGCCAGCGCGACCATCGACCCCTCCGGTGCCAGCGCGTCGAGGTACCGCCGCGCGACAGCGACGGGATCGTCGAGTTCGCTCAGCACGTTAGCGAAGATGATCAGGTCGAAGCCGGAATCGGCCGAGTCGTCGGCGCCACCCGCGCCGTCGTCGCCGCTCGCGAACTGCGCGTCGAGCACGCTCCCGGGATCGAACTCCTCCGCGCGCTCGCGGTGGATCGTCGGGTGGAAGTTCCGCGACGTCTCGCCCAACACGGCGTCCAGCACGTCCGCCGCCGCGCTCGGCTCGACGGCGTGGTACTCAATCAGCGCGTCGTCGGCCAGCAGGTCGTGGAGCCCGAGGGCGGGCCCGCCGACGCCGGCGCCGACGTCGAGCACGCGCAATCGTCGGTCGACCAGCCCGCGCTCGGTCAGGTCGGCGAGCGCGTACTGGACGACGGCGTAGTAGTCCGGCAGGTGGTAGAGCGCGTAGCCCAGCGCCGCCTCGCGGTCGTACTCGACGGGATGCTGGCGGTAGTAGGCGTCCTTGAGCCGGCGGATCGCCTCGCGGAGCCGGTCGCCGGATTCGCCTTTCGGCCAGTCGTGGCCGTACTCCTCGACGAGCAGGTCTTCGACGCGCTCGGCGTAGGAGTCGGGAAACGTCTCGACGGTGCCGGGCGTCGCCGTCACCGGCTCGTCGCCGATGGGGACGAACGTGCCGTCCTCCCGCTCGCGCAGGCCTAGCGCGACGGCTTCCTCGCGGAGCGTCTGGCGAACCACCGCGGGATGGGGCTGGCTCGCGACGTACTCGTAGATCTCGTCGGGGTCGATCGGGCGCACCTCGCGCAGGTACTTCGCGTTCTCGACGATCGCGCGACGCTCGTCGTCGGTCATCGGTCCTCCTCCGCGCCGGACGCCGACGCGTCTGCGACGGAACTGGACCCCGAAGCGTCGGCGACGACCTCGCCGGCGTCGCGGTACAGTTCGTCGAACGTTTCGTCGTCAGCGTCCGTGATCTCCCGAGCGGCCGCGGCGACCGCCTCGGCGCCGTCGAACGCCGACTGGATCTCGCCGTACACGCGCGGGTTGGTGCCCGTCACCTGCTCGACCAGGTCGAGCAGCCCCGACGAGATCGGCGTCTGGAATCGCTCGGGGACGTCCTCGGCGGCCAGCGCGTAGGCCAGCACCGCGGTGTGGGCGCCGGCCTGCACGGTCGCCATCGCCTCGTCGTGCTCCTCGGGCGTCGTCTCGAACACCTCGTTGCCGGCCGCCGAGATGGCGTCGAGCACGGCGTCGGTCGTCGGCCCCGCCTTGTCCCGCACGACGGCGACGTTGCCCGGCGCGTTCTCCGGTGCGAACAGCGGGTGCAGGCTGGCGCGTTCGAGGTCCGGCGCGTGCTCGGCCATCGCGGCGACGGGGCCGGCCATCTCGCCGGTCACGTCGACGATCGCCGCGGTCGCCCGGCCGGCGTGCTCCGCGATCGTGTCGTCGGCGACAGACATCGGCACCGCGACGCAGACGACGTCGAATCGCTCGTCGGTCTCGGGTGGGACGGCGCGACCGCCCACGGCGTCGGCTGCGGCGACAGCGGCGTCGGCGTCGAGATCGGTAAAGGCGACGTCTGCGTCGAGATCAGCAACGCTGTGGCCGGACGCCGCGCCGCGCTCGCCGGACAGCGTCGCGCCGAACCAGCGTCCCATCGCCCCCGCTCCGACGACCAGTACGTCCATTGGGGCGAGATAGCCGGGGGCGGTCAAAAAAGGCTACGAGTCGGCCGCCTCCGACCGATCCTCGCGCAGCACGGCGGCGTCGCGCTGCTCGGCGCCGCTGGCGGCGCTTCGTAGCGCCGAACGGTACATTTAAACTCGCGGACGCATGCCTCTAGAACAATGGCTTTTGAGGATCTCCTCGAGGACCCCGTCATCCAGAAGTACTTGCACGAGCTCGTCGGTCCGAAGGGCATGCCGGTCGCGGCCGCCCCGCCGGACGGCGAGGTCACCGACGAGGAACTCGCCGAGGAGCTCGACATGGAGCTCAACGACGTCCGCCGGGCGCTGTTTATCCTCTACGAGAACGACCTGGCGACGTACCGCCGGCTCCGCGACGAGGACTCGGGCTGGCTGACCTACCTCTGGACGTTCGAGTACGACAAGATTCCGGAAAATCTCGAAGAGGAGATGCACCGCCTCTACGAGGCTCTGGAGGAACGCCGCGAGTACGAGCGAACTCACGAGTTCTACCTCTGTGAGGTCTGTTCGATCCGCTTCGAGTTCGGCGAGGCGATGGACTTCGGCTTCGAGTGCCCCGAGTGTGGCTCGCCCCTGGAGTCGATGGAGAACACCCACCTCGTCGACGCGATGGACGAGCGCATCGCCGAACTCCGCGACGAGCTGAACGTCGACATCGAGGCCGAGGCATAATGGTCGTCCTGGCCACGAAGCTGTACGTCTCGGGCGACGCCGAGGACCGGGCGCTGGACTCGCTGCGCTCGCTGATCGACAACGCGCTGGGCGATCTCGACGTCACCTACGAGCTGGGGGTCCGCCACGACGACTTCCCCTCGGTGACGATCGAGGGCGAGGACGCCGTCGCGGCCCGAAACGTGCTCTCCGAGGAGTGGGGGGCGATCACCGACAGCTTCGAGGACGGCGAGACGTACGTCGGGACGCTCGAATCCTGGGACGACGACGGGTTCGTCCTCGATTCGGGCGGCGCCGTTCGCATCTCGGCGGCCGACCTCGGACTCGGGCAGGGGAGCCCCGAGCAGATCCGCCAGCGGTTCGGCATCGTCCAGCACACGCCCCTGGAGTTCGTCTACGGCGACGCCGAGGACGACGCCCGCCTCTCGGAAGCCCAGCAGGACCAGCTCTACGAGTGGCGCCGCGGGACGGGCCGGGTCAACGTCAACAGCGCGACCCGCGCCGAAGTTCGAGCGACGGTCAACCGCGCCGGGCACGCTCAGGACATCGTCACCGTCGAGCGCCTCGGCCTCCTCGAGCAGAGCGTCATCTGCGCCGAAGGAACCGATCCGCCGGGACTGGTCGCGAGCATCGGCCAGTACCTGCCCGCCGAGCTGCGCGCCGTCGTTCCATGAATCGGCGGCTGCTCCTCGCCACGGTCGCGGTCGCTCTTCTCGCGCTCACCGCGGGCTGCGTCGGCGGCGGCGGCCCCGACGAGGAGCGGCTCAACGAGGACGCGACGTACGACTGGAGCGCCCAGCAGGACGTGTACATCGACATCGCGAACGCCGGATCGCTCACCAGCGACGCGGAGTTCAAGGCGGTGTACGACGTTTCCGGCCGGGAGGAACTCGAGCTCTACCGGAGCGGCATCACCAGCGACCGGCCGCTGCGGATCAGCGCGATCAAGTTCCGCAGCGAGAACGGCACCTTCACCAACGGCACCGATCTGAACGTCGAGCAAAACGACGAGCGGACCGTCGTGAATCTGCCGAGCGAGGACGGCAAGCTCGCGTTCACCTCCGAGACCGACCCCAAGGAGCTCCGGCTCCCGGCGTACGTGGAGGGGTCCTACCGCGTAGCTCTGCCGCCCGATCACAGCACCGAAGACTTTCTGCTCGGCCACGTCAGTCCGCGCAGCGGCTACCGGACCGAGACGGTCGACGGCCGCGTCAACATCGTCTGGAGCGACGTGTCGAGTCCGATCTTCCTGAAGTACTACGTCGACCGCGATCGGTACTTCTTCTACGGGCTGGTCGCCAGCCTCGGACTGGTCGCGCTGGGCGGGTACTTCCACTTCAACCGTCAGATCCGGAAGTTAAAGGAGATGCGCAAGGAGCACGGTCTCGAACTCGATCCGGAGGACGACGACGGCAAGCGGCCGCCGCCGGGAATGGGCTGACCGGGCTGGAGTACCGTAGAACTGTCCTGCGGCGTCGAACCGGCCGTCCCGGCCCCGTCCCGCGAACTTTTGTCCCGGGCCGCGCAACGGTTCGGTATGCACGTCGCGGTCATCAACGTCGGCGACGAGATCCTCGCCGGCGACACGACCAACACCAACGCGACCTGGCTCTGCGACCGCCTCGACGAGCGCGGCGTCGGCGTCGAGCGGATCACGGTCGTCCCCGATCGCGTCGCCGACATCGCCCGCGTCGTCAACGAGTACCGCGCCGAGCACGACGCGGTGGTCGTCACCGGCGGGCTGGGGCCGACCCACGACGACGTGACGATGGACGGCGTCGCCGCGGCCTTCGGCCGCGAGGTCGAGCGCAACGACGAGGCCGTCGAGTGGCTCGTCGAGCACGGCGGCTACGAGCGCGACGATCTCGTCGAGGGAACGAGCCACCTCCCCGCGGGCGCCCGCGTGCTCCACAACGAGGTCGGCGTCGCGCCGGGCTGCGTGGTCGACGACGAGGTGTACGTCCTGCCGGGCGTCCCCCAGGAGATGGAGGGGATGTTCGAGCAAATCGCCGGGGAGTTCGACGGCGAGCGCACGCACGTCGTCGTCGTTACGGTCGACGAGCCCGAGAGCGCGCTGCTCGATAGAGTTGAAGAGCTCCGGGAGCGATTCGACGTGACGGTCGGCAGCTACCCCGGCGAGTACGTCCGCGTGAAGCTCAAGGACGCCAACGCCGACGCTGTCGAGGCGGCGGCCGACTGGCTTCGCGAGCGGGTCGACGTGGTCGAGACCGAGGAACGCTGACGCTCACCGGCGCTATCCGCCGACAGCCGTCGGCGCTACCGGTACAGGTAGAACAGCCAGGCGATCGTGATCAGCAGGCTCGATCCCAGCACGGCGAGGCTCGTCGGCCACATCGGCAGGTCGGCGGCGAGGGGTGCGACGGTCATGGTCGCGTGTTTTTGCGGCGCGCTCTTAAGCTTTGAGAAGCTGTCCCACCGGTGGCGCTCCGCGGGCATCGCACGGACCACCACCGTCGAGCGGCGGTCTTTTCCCCCCGCTCGCCCAACGTGTCCGCATGCGTCGGATCGGCGTCGTCGTGAACCCCGTCGCCGGGATGGGGGGTCGCGTCGGCCTCAAGGGAACGGACGGGAAAGTCGCGGAAGCCGTCGAGCGTGGCGCGACGCCGCGAGCGCCCGACCGCGCGGTCGAAGCGCTGGAATCGCTGGCCCGCCACGCCGACGAGGAGTTAGATCTGTTCGCAGCCGGCGGGTCGATGGGCGCCGACGAGGCGGGTGCGGCCGGGTTCGAGCCGACGGCCGTCTACGAACCGACAGGTGGTGCAAAAAGCGCCGGCGTAGACGACCCGCCCGAGACGACCGCCGAGGACACGCGGGCGGCCGTAACCGAGTTTGCCGAGCGAGACGTCGACCTCGTGCTGTTCGTCGGCGGCGACGGCACCGCCGTCGACGTCGCCACGGCGCTGGACGACGTCGAAGCGCCCGACGAATCCGTCGAGGAGACGCCGATGCTCGGCGTCCCGGCGGGCGTGAAAGTCTACTCGTCGGTGTTTGCGGTCTCTCCGCGGGACGCCGGGCGGATCGCGGCGACGTTCGAGCGCGTCGAGGACCGGGAGATCAACGACATCGACGAGGACGCGTACCGCGGCGGCGCCGTCGAGACCGAGCTTCGGGGCGTCCGGCCCGTCCCGGTCTCCGAGGAGCTGCAGTCGAGCAAGCAACTGGGCGGCGGCAGCGTCGAGACGCTTGCGGAGGGGTTCGTCCGCGATATCGATCCGGAGACGACCTACGTGCTCGGACCTGGCAGCACCGTCGGCGCGATCAAAGAGCGGCTCGGATTCGAGGGGTCGCCGCTGGGCGTCGACGTCTGGCGGGCCGCGCCGGAGGGCGTCGAGGCCGACAGCTACCACGAGCCGGCGACGCCGGCCGGCGAGTTGCTCGCCCGGGACGCCACCGAAGCCGAGATCCTCGACGCGCTGGAAGGGCCGGCGGTCGTCGTCGTCTCGCCGATCGGCGGCCAGGGGTTCGTGTTCGGTCGCGGCAACGACCAGATCTCGCCGGCCGTGATCGAGCGTTGCGATCTAGAAGTCGTCGCCTCGCGGCGGAAGCTCGACGACCTCAACGTGCTCCGGGTCGACACTGACGACGCCGACCTCGACGAGTCGCTCCGCGGCTGGCTGAAGGCCCGCGTCGGACGCTTCGAGCGGCGGATGATGAAGGTGGTCTAAGACCTTATATATTGGACGGTCGTTCGCAGCAGTGTATTATTACTCGCGTGTGGATAATGCAGATATAGACAAGATTAAGGTCGGCTCCGCCGTACCCCCTCGCATGGAAACGCGCAAGGTCCAGCGGCTGGGGCCCTCCACGCTCGCGATGACGCTCCCGGCGGAGTGGGCGAGCGAACAGAACGTCGAAAAGGGCGACGAGGTGTCCCTGCGGATGGGCGGGAAGGGGACGCTGACGGTCATGCCGGAGTCCGCGAGCACCGAGGAGTCCGAGGCGATCATCCGGGCGGACAATCTCGACGCGGACGCCGTCGAGCGGGCGATCGTCGCCCAGTACGTGCTCGGTCGGCGCGTCATCCGGATCGACCAGTCAGAGGGCGCGCTGTCGTCGGATCACATCAACGCCGTCTACAAGGCCGAGACCCAGCTGATGGGCCTCGGCGTCATCGAGGAGACGCCGGAAAGCATCGCCATCCGCTGCTCGGTCGATCCCGAGGACTTCACGCTCGACAACCTCATCGAGCGCCTGGAGTCGACCGGCTCGACGATGCGCGGCGAGGGGATCAAGGCGCTCGCGCACGGCAACCCCGACCTCGCCCAGCGCGCGCTCAACCGCGAGCGCCAGGCGAACAAGATCTTCGTCCTGATGCTCCGTCTGATCTTCACGGCCTACCAGAACCCCAACCTCGCCCGCGCAGTGGGACTCGAATCGGGCTTCCCGCTGATCGGCTACCGCTCGATCGCGAAGAACCTCGAACTGACCGCCGACAACGCCGAGGACATCGCCGAGATCGTCCTCGACACCGAGGAGCACTCGCTGAGCGTCGACCAGCAGACGATGCGGCGCATCCGCGAGTTCACCGACGACGTCGACGAGCTGACCAAGCTCGCCGTCGAGTCGGCCGTCGAACGGGACTACGACAAGACGATCGAGGCCCGCAAGCGGTTCCACCAGATCGGCGACCGCGAGCAGGAGATCCTCGACGATCTCCCCGAGATGGACAACGAGGACCTCCTGCAGGTCCGCGAGGTTCTCGTCAGCCTCAAGCAGACCGCCGAGTACGCCATGCGGAACGCCGAGATCGCCGCGAACCTCGCGCTCAACGAGGAGTCAGAGCACACCACGATTAACTGACGACCTTTTTCCTGCTCGGATAGGCTCGCTCGGGCTCGCAAGCCCTCGCTCGCCTACCACTCGCAGCAAAAATCTCGTCTTGCCGAGCGAAGCGAGGCAAGGCTCGGAAGACGCATTGCGTCTTCCGGCGGCCAAAAATCGGCGTACTCCCTCGCGCCCTGTCGGGTCGCTCGGTCGTACGCCGTTGCTTTACTGAGTGCTACAACACCGCGACACCCCGCTACTCGGCAGTACGCAACCGCCGCCGGACGCCGACGGCGCCGCTGCTCGGCGCCGCTAGTCGGCCGGCAGTTCCGCCGTCGCGTCGTCGGCAGTCGTCGTCTCTTCGCCTGTTCCAGTCTTCTCGGCGCGCAGCGGCTTCCGCGAGGCGATCTCGCAGTCGAACGCCGGGTGCTCGGCGACGTGCCGGACGATCATGTGGCGGCGCGAGCCGGTGATGCCCGTGCGGCCCACGTCGTCGGCGTCGAACACGTCTGGCAGGCGCTCGTACAGCCGGCGCAGTTCCTCGAAGTCGCGGAACACCTTGGCGTTGCCCGCCGAGTCGGCGCCGCGACGAGAGACCTCGTACGTTCCGTCCTCGCGGTACTCGCCCGCGGTCCGGAAGAACTCGGTGCGCTCGGTCAGCGCGTCGCCGACGGCGTCCTGCAGGTCGGCGGCGTCGCTGCGGGAGAGTCGGAACTGGGTGCCGTCGATCACTACGTCGATGCCATCGTCGTCGCTCGTCGCCGCGACCGTGGTCTCATCGCCCGAGAAGAACGCGATCAGGAGCGGAGTCACTCCGTGTCATGCGTACGCTGATTCAGAACGAGGCCACAAAACGTTACCGGCGGTGTTGGGACCGTCACCGCGGCGTCGGGACGCCGAACTGCCGGCTCTCAGCTGTTCTGGCCCTCGAAGATGTTCGTCTCGATCGTCTCCTCGTGGTCGAGCGCGCGCACCGGAACGCGGAACTCCTGGCCCTCAATCTCGACCGTGGCGTAGAATCGGATCTCCAGCTGGGTCACCTGATCGTTCTCCAGGTGGGTCACCCACCACTCGTCGAGGTTGTCGTTCGTGATCGCCGTCGTGGTCTCGATCCGCTCGGACCGCTCGGGGAGGATCGCCGCGTTCGTCTCCGAGCCGCCCTCGCCGACGAGCACGTCGTTCATCGTGATCTCGTAGTCGATCTCGGTCACGGTGAGCGGGTAGGCCTGCGGGTTGTACGCGACGAACTCGACGTCCATCGGCGTCCGCTCGCGCGAGACGGTTCCCCAGTCCGCGCTGGTTTCGTTGACGTACAGCACCGGGTTCTCGACCAGCGGCGTCGCCGTGATCGCCGAGTCCTCGATCTCGACCAGGCGGGTCTCGTTCGAGTCGAACTGGCCGATCAGGTCAGTCTCGATCGAGCGCTCGACGGTGAACCGCTTGCTGCGGCCGAGCCGCTCCGAGCGCACGTCGGCGTCGACGACGAGCTGGCTCCGCTCGCCGTTCCGGACGTGGCTGGCGAACCACGGCGGGATCTGTTGGTTGTCCATCCGCGTCGTGAGCTCGGTCGTGCTGTTGCCCGGCCGCAGCGAGACGCCCTCGCGCGAGCCGTTCGCGACGCGGACGTCGTTCATCGAGACGCCGTAGTCGATCCGCACGTCGCCGAACGTCGCGCCGACGGGGTTGGGGTTCGAGATCACCAGGTCGGTCTCGATCGTCGTCGTCGACTCGTCGACGGCGCCGAACTCGTTGTCGACGGCCGCGACGCCCGGGACGCCCAGCACGCCGAGCCCGACGGCGGCGCCGAGCATCACCGCCAGCGTCAGGACGACGGTGCCCGCGACGCGCAGCTTGCTCCCCAGTAACAGGGCCCGGAGAGCGCCGAAGTCGTCAGGTAGGTCCATCTTATCCGGGCATGGACACCCGCGCTGTAAAAGCCTCTCGTCAGTCAGTCTGACAAGAGCTAAGTTGCTGCCCTCGCAAGCCGCGGGCATGACAGCGTCCGCTTCGCAGTCGACCGACAAGGGAATCGGGATCGCCGTACTGTGCGCCGTCGTCGCCGGGCTGGGCGCGCTCACGATGTTTGGCGGCGCGCCGGACGTCACCGCGGCGTGGGGCTTCGCCGCCGCGATGCTGTTCGGCGCGCTGTCGGTCGTCGCGCTCCACGTCTACGAGGACTGAGCGGTTCGACCGATACGCCGACCCTTGGTACCGTTGCACGATCAAAAACCGTTAAACGCGTCGAGCGCCTAGCGCGGCCATAATGTCCGACTACAGCGACGAGGACCGGCGCATCGTCTCGTACCTCCGCGAGAGCGCCGCCCGGGGGGAGCAGTACTTCCGGGCGAAAAACGTCGCCGAAGCGATCGGGCTCTCCGCCAAGCAGGTCGGATCGCGGCTTCCTCGCCTCGCCGAGGAGTCCGACGAGGTCGACATCGAGAAGTGGGGCCGCTCCCGGTCGACGACCTGGAAGGTAACGGTCAGCTAAGCCGCCGCCGGAACGGGCGGCTTTTTACTCCCGAGCGCCTCAGTTTGGCCAATGACAGTCCGGGTCGAGCGCACGTTCGAGTTGGCCGTCGAGCCCGAGCGCGTCTGGGAGTTCATTTCGGATCCGGAGCAGCGAGCCCGGGCGATCAGCGTCGTCTCGGACTTCGAGCTCGACGACGCCGACGGGCGACGAGCGACGTGGCACGTCGAGTTGCCGATCCCGCTGCTGAATCGGACGGCGGCGGTTCGTACCGAAGACGTAGAGCGCAGGCCGCCCGAGTACGTCAAGTTCGTCGGCCGGTCGAAGGTGATGCGCGTCACCGGCGAGCACGAGATCGAGGCGACCGACGGCGGCTCGCGGGTCGTCAACCGGTTCGTCGTCGACGGCCGCCTGCCGGGCGTCGAGCGGTACTTCGAGCGCAACCTCGATGGGGAACTCCAGAACCTGGAGACGACGCTCCGGAGGGAACTGGGTGTCGAGCAGTGATCGGGGACGGGAGCAGGATCGAGCCCAAGAGGGCGGCCGGGGTGGCGAGAGCGTGACCGAGGACGACTCGTCCGTGACCGTCACGCTCGCGCTCGCCCAGATCGAGGTCGAGGCCGGGGCGGTCGAAGCCAACCGAAAGCGGGCGACCGACGCCGTCGCCCGCGCGGCCGACCGCGGCGCCGACCTCGTTGCGCTCCCCGAAATCTTCAACGTCGGCTTCTTCGCGTTCGACCTCTACCACCGACTGGCCGAGCCGCTGGGCGGCGAGACGCTCTCGCAGGTCGCCGACGCCGCGGCCGAACACGACGTCGCCGTCCTCGCGGGCAGCGTCGTCGAGGATCTAGCGGCGACGAGCGGCGTCGAGACGCCGGCCGAGGAGGGGCTGGCGAACACCTCCGTTTTCTTCGACCGCGACGGCGAGCGTCGGGCGGTATACCGCAAGCGCCACCTGTTCGGCTACGACTCGGCGGAAGCCGAGCTGCTCGTCCCCGGCGAGCGCACCGCGACCGCCGAGTTCGAGGGGTTCACCGTCGGGATGACGACCTGCTACGACCTGCGCTTCCCCGAGCAGTACCGCGAGCTGACCGACGCCGGCGCGACGCTCGTGCTCGTGCCGTCGGCGTGGCCCTACCCCCGCGTCGAGCACTGGAAGACGCTCTCGCGGGCGCGGGCCATCGAGAACCAGTGCTACGTCGCCACGATCAACGGATCGGGGGAGTTCGACGACGCGACGCTGCTCGGGCGCTCGACGGCGTACGACCCGTGGGGGACGCCGCTGGCGTCGTGCGACGACGATCCGTCGATCGTCACCGCGGAGCTCGATCCCGAGCGCGTCGCCGCCGTCCGCGAGGAGTTCCCGGCGCTGCGCGACCGGCGCGTCTGACCCGGCGCTGCGCGACCGGCGCGTCTGACCCGGCGCTGCGCGGTCCGCACGTCCGGCCCGGCGGTCGCAAGCTTCGGCGTCGGTGCCGGCCGGTTCCGAAGACCGTGGGTTTATACGTTCGCCCGCCCAACGAACGCCTGCCGGACACACGGCGCTTTTCACGTCGTTCCGGCACAACGCTCGTCGCGCTCGACCCGACTTGGGATCGACCTAGGCGATCCCGCTGCTCCGGTCCGGCGTCCCGCTGCTCGCTCGAAGCGGGGTCCGGAATCGGAGCAACCCGGCGTCCCACCTCGGCCCACTCCGCCTTTCACGCTTTCAGACCGTTCGACCGGCTAGCTGTCGCGCTCAGTCGGCGACTTTCTCGATCTCTCCTTTCACCAGCGCCGCGTCGAAATCGTGGTCCGGACGCAGCTTCACGAAGTCGAGGAACTCCCGGGCGGCGAGCACTTCCTCGGGCGAGTAGTGGGTCGTCGCAGCGTCGATGGCGTCACGGGCGCCGATCGTCGGCGCGAGCACGGCCAGCGCGCAGGCCAGGTCGTACGAGCGGGCCGACGCCAGCCCCTCCTCGCGGACGTAGGTGGCGTCGATAAAGTACAGCTCGTCGTCGGCGATCAGCACGTTCTCCCCGCGTAAGTCGCCGTGAGCGAGTTCGTCGTCGTGCATCCGTCGGAGCGCGCCGAACAGCTCGCCGGCCCGACGCCGCTTCTCGGCGGTCGGGAGGTCGTCGAACGTCCGGAAATCGTCGAGATACTCCAGCACGAGGACGCCGAACTCGTCGAACTCGAACACGCCGACCGGCGCCGGGGCGTTCAGCCCGATCCGACGCATCTCGCGGGTCGCCTCCAGCTCGTGGCGCGCCATCTCGACGGGGCCGTCGAACCGGCCGAAGAAGCCCGGCGTCCCGCTCGAGAAGGCGCCGGCGTTGCGGGCGCCGGTGAGCACGGCGTGGACGAGCGCGTTCTGGGGCGAGATCAGCTTCACGAACCAGCGCTCGTCGACGACCAGCGGCGTCGACAGCCAGTTGTCGGCGTCGAGAAACGTGATCCGCACCTGCTCGCGGTCCGCGCGGCGCGCAAGCTCGGCGCCGATGGCTTCCAGCTGGGGCCAGCCGACGGTCCCCCGGACGATGCCGCGCAGATCCATCACGCGAACGGTGGGCTGCGAGCGTTAAATGCCTCCCGGCGGTGAAGTATATCAATCGTTCGTGATCTTTATGCTCGGCGTCCGCGAACCCACACGCATGGAGTTTCGCGTCCCCGACGAGCACCGGATGATCCGCGAGAGCGTCCGGGATTTCTGCGAAGCCGAGATCGCACCGATCGCCCAGGAGATCGAGGACGAGCACCGGTTCCCCGACGAGATTTTCGACCAGCTCGCGGAGCTGGACGTGATGGGCGTCCCGGTCGACGAGGAGTACGGCGGCCTCGGCGGCGATCAGCTGATGTACGCGCTCGTCGCCGAGGAACTGGGCAGAGTGTCGGGCGCGATCGGGCTGTCGTACGCCGCCCACGTCAGTCTCGGCTCGAAGCCGATCGAGATGTTCGGGAGCGACGAACAGAAGGAGCGCTGGCTCCGCCCGCTCGCGGAGGGCCGGCACATGGGCGCCTGGGCGCTCACCGAACCCGGCAGCGGAAGCGACGCCAGCGACATGGACACTCGGGCTCGCAAGGTGGGCGACGAGTGGGTTCTCAACGGCACCAAGCAGTTCATCACCAACGCCAACGTCGCCGGATCGATCCTCGTCAAGGCCGTCACCGATCCCGACGCGGGCTACGACGGCATCTCAACGTTCATCGTCGATCCCGACGCCGACGACGGGTTCGAGGTGACGACCGTCTGGGACAAGCTCGGGCTGAACGCCTCGCCGACCTGCGAGATCAACTTCGACGACTGCCGGATCCCCGAGGATCGCCTGCTCGGCGAGGAGGGAGAGGGCTGGCGCCAGACGACGAAGACGCTGGACGGCGGGCGCATCTCGATCGCCGCGCTGTCGGTCGGGCTCGCGCAGGGCGCCTACGAGGCCGCCAAATCCTACGCCACCGAGCGCGAGCAGTTCGGCCAGCCGATCTCGGAGTTCGACGCGATCCGGGACAAGCTCGTCGCGATGGACCGGAAGATCGAGCGCTCGCGCCTGCTGACTCACAAGGCCGCGTGGACCTACGACCAGGGCGAGGACTGCACGCGCCTCTCTTCGCTCGCCAAGCTAGACGCCAGCGAAACCGCCCGCGAGGTCGCCGAAGAAGCGATTCAGACGCTGGGGGGCTACGGCTACACGACCGACTTCGCGCCCCAGCGGTTCTACCGGGACGCCAAGCTGATGGAGATCGGCGAGGGGACCAGCGAGATCCAGCACCTCGTCATCGGGCGCGAACTGGGGCTCTGACCGCTCGCTCGGCACCGCCTCGCGAGGACGTCCGGCCACGGCCGTCGCCGCCCCTTGGATGCCTCTTCAGTTAGGCACGGCCATTATATCGCTTCGCCGTACAGATACTCGGAGAGTGCGCCGACCGACGCCGCCGCCCGGGAGCCGCGACGGGGGGCAACGCTGATCGACTCTTCGCCGCGGCCCCGGGGACAGGTCGGCGTCGAGACGCTGATCGTCTTCGTCGCGATGATCCTGGTCGCCGCGATCGGGGCGACGCTGCTGATCTCGACCGCCGGGCTGCTCCAGAACACGGCCGAGGCGACCAGCGAGGACTCGACGGCACAGGTCAGCGACCAGATTCTTGTCGTCGGCGCCACGGGTGAGATCGGCGTCGACGGCGGTGATCGTACGGTCGACGCCGTCGACCTCACCGTGACGACCTCGCCCGGCGCCGACGAGATCGATCTCTCGCAAGCGTCGATCGAGCTGGTGGGCGCGACGCGCCAGCGCACGCTCGGCTACGCTGAGACGGCTGACACCGACTCGTTCGCGGTCGAGCCGCTGGTCGACGACGACGCCGGCGCGCCGGTGTTGAACGACCGGAGCGACCGCTTCTCGATCCGGATCTCGCTCGACGGCGACGCGCGACTCGAACCCGGAGAGCGAGCGACGATCCGGCTGGTCGGCGCCGGCGGGAGCGTCCAGACGAAGATCGTCGGGGCGCCCCAGTCGCTCCGGTCGTACGAAGCGGGCGACGACGTTCAGCTGTAAGCTGCTCGTTCAGTCCAGCACCAGTCGCTTCTCGTAGTCGGTGAGGTTCTCGCAGCCGTCCTCGGTGACGACCACGAGATCCTCGATCCGGATGCCGCCGACCTCTGGGTCGTACAGGCCCGGCTCGACGGTGACGATCTGGCCGACCTGCAGCTCCTCCCCGGTCGGGTTGAGCGTCGGCTGCTCGTGGACGTCCAGCCCGATGCCGTGGCCCGTCCCGTGGATGTAGCCGACCTCCGTCGAAGGGTCGGAGCGCAGCGTCGGATAGCCAGCGTCCTCGTAGACGTCACAGACCGCATCGTGGACCGCTTTGCCCGTGACGCCCGCCGCGACGGCGTCGAGCGCGGCCTCCTGGGCTTCGAGAGTCGCGTCGTAGCGCTCGCGAACTTCCTGGGAGGACTCGCCGCGCAGGAAGGTGCGGGTCATGTCGGCGTGGTATTCGGTTTCCTTGTCCCGCGGGAAGATGTCGACGACGATCGGCTCACCCGCAGGCAGCGAGCCGCTGCCGCGGTCGTGGGGATCGGCCGCGTCGGCGCCGCCCGCGACGATCGTCTCGTCGAGCGCGCAGCCGTTCCGCAGCAGTTCGATCTCGATCTCCTGCTTGACGAACTCGCTGGTCAGGGGCTCGTCGTCCCGATAGAGGATGCCGTCCCGGATCTCGGCGTCCGCGATCAGCTCTTCGGCTCTCCGTAGCGCGGCCTCGTTGGCGCGCTGGGCCGTCCGAACGTGGTCGATCTCCTCGTCAGTCTTGACCGACCGGATCTCGGTGATCACGTCCGAGCGCTCGACGGCGACGCCGAGGTCGCGCTCGCGCAGCCCGTCGGCGGTGCCGGTCGGGAACGATCCGGGGACCAGCGCGGCGCCCACGCCGTGCTCGGCGAGGAACGCCGCGATCACGTCGAGGCGGGCCTCCTTCGGGCCGTCGCGGGCCGCCCGCTCCTGGTAGTCGTACTCGCCGAGGCGCGCGACCGTGGCGGCGCGGCTCTCCTTCTCGGCGCGGCCGTACTCCAGGCCCGACACCAGCAGGTGAACGTCGGTGCCGTCGTACAGCGCGACGAACGGGTCGGGCGCGTCGAACCCGCAGACGTAGTACTGGTCGGAGTCGTCGTGGCCGTCGAACAGGTAGCCGTCGGCGCCGTGTTCCTCGACGGCGGCGGCGAGTCGCGAGAGGTCCGGATCCATACCCGATTGCTCGGCGGTGGCGAATAAAAGATATCGGGATCCGGTACGGCTCCGGCCGACGGGTCAGGGGTGGTCGAACCGATCGACGCTCTTGAGAAACGCCACGAGCCCGGGCCCGAACTCCCGTTTCGCGACCTCTCCGGCCTCGTGGTCGTACCCGACGAGTCCGGCCTCGTCGAGCCGCGGCAGGTGATTGTGCACGAGCGCGATCTCGACCTCCCGGCGGTGGAGCGGCCCGGTCACGTCGCCGCGAGCCAGCTCCCGATCGACGACCTCGTTGACTATCCACTCCAGCGAGGCGGTCTGTGTCTGCGACTGGGCAAGCGCGTACATGGCTCTGCGCCGCCGCTCGTCCGAGAGCAACTCGAATACGCCGTCGAGCGGCCGATCGAGCGGCGGCCGGTCCGTCGGGGTTTCGCCCGGGTAGAGCGCCGAGCTTTCGCCGCGGAACTGCGGCGTCTCGTCCCGCGAGACGGTCGTCACGGCCCAGCCGTCCTCCGGGACGTGTTCGGCGACGGCGTCGAACAGCGGCCGGATATCGGCGACGGTCTGCTCGTCGTGGGCTTCGGGATCGAGGTGGTAGTGGACGACGGCGTCGGTCGCCTCCAGTCGGGCGTCCAGCGCGTTGATCAGCTGCACGACCTCGCCCCGAGCGAACGAGTCGAGCAGCTCCGACAGCGAGTGAATGCACGCGAGCGTCCGCTCGGGGTACTCGGCCCACTCGCCCAGATACTGGCCGATCGTCAGCGCGAGCTCCATCGGCCCGGCGGTGTCCGACAGCACGTCGACGGAGAGTTCGGGCACCTCCTCGGCGATCGCCGCTCGCTCGGGGTCCGTCGTGGACCCGCAGCCGTCGACGACGGCCGAGCGGTTCGGCATCGTCCCGTCGCCCTCCCGTCTCCAGAGCGCCAGTCGCTCGGCGGGCGTCTGGGAGAGTGTGACGCTGAGAACGTTCTCGCGTCTCGGATCGTCGAACGTCAGCAGGTCCACGCAGGCGCGATCGTCGGCCGGTTCCGACGCCGGCGCTACGAGCAGCACCGACGTCGAATCCTCCAGTTGCGTCGCCAGGGGCCCGCGCTCCATCGTACATCGACAAAGCGATCCTGGACTCTTCAGTATTTTTTTATTGATCATCAATATCCCCGGTTAATCAGAGTTTACCCTGCTAGCAAGCGGAAACTAGATACTCACAACAGTGATCTATTATCGTATTATCCGTCTCTCGGGGTCGCGGCGCCCTCGTGCTCACGTCTCAGACTGGCGCGATCCGGCCCCACGGCGGCCGACATCCGGCCGCGCTTCAGCGTCGACGAGCCGCCCGGTTCCGGTACTGTGATACGCCCCCCGCCCGACTCACCGGGCATGAACGTCGAGATCTCACCGTCGAGGGTTCGGGGTGCTGCGGCGGCGCCGCCGTCGAAGAGCTACACCCACCGCGCGGTGCTGGCCGCCGGCTACGCCGAGGGCGCGACCGTGCGGGACCCCCTGACCAGCGCGGACATCCGGGCAACGATGCGGGCCGTCGAAGCGTTCGGCGGGTCGGTCGAGGAGGCGAGTGACGGATCGCTGAACGTCGACGGCTTCGGCGGGCGGCCCGACGTGCCGGCGGACGTGGTCGATTGTGCCAACAGCGGGACAACGATGCGGCTGGTGACTGCGGCAGCCGCGCTCGCGGACGGCGGCACCGTGCTGACCGGCGACGAGTCGCTGCGCTCGCGCCCCCAGGGCCCGCTGCTCGACGCCATCGAGCAGCTGGGCGGGAGCGCCCGCTCGACGCGCGGGAACGGCCAGGCGCCGCTGGTGATCGACGGCCCCATCGCGGGCGGCACGGCGTCGATCCCGGGCGACGTCTCCTCGCAGTTCATCTCCGCGCTGCTGTTCGCGGGCGCGGTCACCGACGAGGGCGTCGAGATCGAGCTCGAAACCGAGCTCAAGTCCGCGCCGTACGTCGACATCACGATCGAGCTGCTGGACGCCTTCGGCGTCGACGCGCGCCGGACCGACGCCGGCTTCGCGGTCGACGGCGGGCAGTCCTACGCTCCGGAGGGAGGGGAGTACGCCGTTCCGGGGGACTTCTCGTCGATGTCGTATCTGCTGGCTGCCGGCGCGGTGGCGGCCGCCGACGGCGAGGCGGTCGACGTGCGCGGCGCCCAGCCGAGCGCGCAGGGCGACAGTGCGATCGTCGGCGTCCTCGAAGAGATGGGCGCCGCGATCGACTGGGACCGGTCGGCCGGCGTCATTTCGGTCGAGCGCTCCGACCTCTCGGGGACGACCGTCGACGTCGGCGACACGCCGGACCTGCTGCCGACGATCGCGACGCTCGGGGCGATCGCCGACGGCGACACCCGGATCGAGAACTGCGAGCACGTCCGCTACAAGGAGACCGACCGGGTCAGCGCGATGGCCGAGGAGCTGGGCAAGATGGGCGCGAGCGTGACCGAGGAACGGGACGTGCTGACGATCCATGGCGGCGAGACGCAGCTTTCGGGCGCGACCGTCGAGGGCCGGAAGGACCACCGGATCGTCATGTCGCTGGCGGTCGCCGGATTGGTTGCGGAGGGGCCGACGACGATTCAGGGCGCCGAGCACGTCGACGTCTCGTTCCCCGGCTTCTTCGAGACGATGGAGGAGTTGGGCGCGGACGTAGTGCGGGAGTGATTGAACACCGTAACAGAGCGAACGACTGATCTTCAACTGATGGACGACGCTCCTGACGATCCCCAAGCGACCGATCTGCTCGACCGCGTCTCGGCCGCGCTCGACGCCGACGCCACCGATGCGACGGAACTCGACGGCGGCAACGTCGGGACGGTGTACCGGGTCGACCTCGCAGAGGGTCGCGCGCCCGTCGCGGCGAAGGTCGACGACGCGCCGCTGGGCGTCGAAGCCGCCATGCTCCAGTACCTCGCCCGCGAGACGCCCCTGCCCGTCCCCGAGGTGTACCACGTCGAGCAGGGCCTGCTCATCATGGAGTTCGTCGCGGGCGATGGACAGTTCGACGAGCGGGCCGAGCGCGATCTCGCGCGCCGGGTCGCGGCGCTCCACGACGTGTCGGCCGACGCGTACGGCTTCCCGTTCGACACGCTCTCGGGGCCCTTCTCGCAGTCGAACCCCTGGACCGACTCGTGGATCGAGTTCTTCCGGGAGCGACGGGTGCTGCCGTACGCCGCGGCGGCGCGAGACGCGGGATCGCTCCCCGACCCGACGTTCGATCGCGTCCGGGAGTTCGCCGACCGGCTCGACGATCTCCTCGTCGACCCCGACGCGCCCGCGCTGCTCCATGGGGACGTCCACCCGGGCAACGTCGTCTTCGACGAGGGCGCGGTGCGAGCCGTCCTCGACCCCGCGATCTTCTTCGGCCACGACGAGTTCGACCTGTCGTACGTGCTCCGGTCGGACGCGGTGGGCGACGCGTTCCTCGCGGAGTATCGGCGTCACCGCGACGTCGACCCGGCGTTCTTCGAGACGCGACGGGACGCGTACGACGCGTTTCACGCGCTGGAGAACGTCCGATTTTTCGGCGATCGGCTGCTGGGGCGACTGGATCGGGCGCTGGACCGCGTCGGAGTGTAAGGGTGCGGTCCGTGGAGTCGTCGGCCGAACGACGAGAGTCGGCCGGCGTCCGAGCGAAAATCCGAAGCGTAATGGGCGCAGCGTCGTAACCCCGAGGAAAGATAATGGTACGGAAACGTCCCCTGATCGCCGCCGCGCTCTCGCTATACCCCGGGCTGGGACACGCGTACCTGCGGCGGTGGCTGCGCGCGCTGCTGTGGTTCGGGCTGGTCGTTTCCGCCGTCGCGTTCGTCGCACCCGAGGCGGCGCTGGACGGGTCGGTTGGCGTGTTCGAGGGCGCCCAGTTGATCACGGAGAACCTCTCTACGGTCGAGGAGTTCGCGCTCGTCTCGATCCTTGGCTTCAGCATGCTCGACGCGTACCTGCTGGCCGAACACGGCCAGCGCCGGGCCGACGACGGCGTCCCGACGTGTCCCCACTGCGGGCAGGAACTCGACGAGGACCTGGACTTCTGTCACTGGTGTACGAGTCGGCTCGACGAGCCGGCCGACGAAGAAACGGTCTGACCGCCCGGCGCGGACGCCGCAACGAACGCCGCGTTACTTCTCGATGATGCTCTCCTCGACGGCCTCGCCGAAGTGGCGCGCTTCCGCGCCGTAGTGCAGTTTGATATCGTCGCCCTCTTCGAGGTCGGTGACGGCTTTCCGGCCGTCGCTCGTCGCGACTTTCACCGTCTCGGCGTTCTGGATCAGCGTCTCGACTCGGTCGCCGTCGATGTCGAGTTCGACGCGGAACATCGGGCGCTGCTCGATCTTGACGCGACCGACGACCGCCTCGCGCGTGTTGCCGTCGAGGTCGACGATCTGGACCTCGTCGCCGCTCTTGAGCTCCGAGAGGTACTTCGTGCCGCCGTCGGGCGTCCGGATGTACGCGTGGACCGCGCCGGCGTTGACCCGGAACGGCCGGGAGGCGACGTACGGCGACTCGGCGGTCTCGGCGTGGACGAACACGAGTCCCCGCGACATCGAGCCGATCAGCATCCCCTCGTCGTGGTCCATCAGGCTGCCGGTGTCGACGCAGACGCGGTCGGCGCTGCCGGCGCGGTCGACGGTCAGCACCTCGCCCCACTGCAGGTCGAGCGTCTCGCGCTCGGCCTCGTCCCGGACCGCGACGGTCTCGCGGATCTCGTCGGGATCCGAGCTATCGAGCAGCACCGCGTCGGCCCCCAGCTCCAGGGTCTCGTAGGCGGTCTGGGCCTCCTCGGCGGTGGTGACGCCGGCGATCAGCGTCGTCTCCTCGCCGATGCGCGCGATGAGGTTCTCCAGGGGGATGATCGTCCAGTCCTCGGCGACGACGATCGTGTACTCGGCGTCCTGCGCGGCGGTCTCGGCGAAGGCCTCGTAGTCCTCGTCGAAGATGCGGACGTACGACCCCTGCGCGCGGTCGTCGTCCCGGCGGAGCGTGGAGAGATCGGCGGAGCCAGAGAGATCGCCCGGCAGGTCGACCGTGCCGTCGCCCTCGCCGTTCTTGCCGACCACGTAGGCGTCCGGCTCGGCGTCCTCGGCGTCGTCGGCCTCGGCGTCGTCGATCACGTCGACGTCGCCGCCGGTGCGGAACGCCGCGACGTTCACGTCGCCCAGTTCTCGGACCCGGGCCACGTCGTGCTCGTCGACGAGCACCCAGTCGACGCCGGACTCCAGCCCGGCGGTGATTCGCTTGCGCCGCTCGTCCCAGTCGCCGACGGAGTCGTCGGCCTTCAGCCAGACTGCGCGTGTCATGCTCGAACGCTCGCAGGCTGCCGGCTTGAACGTGGCGGAACGTCGGAAGTTTGCGCGGCCGGCCGGACGATTCGCAATAGTGCGGATCGTATCGATAGTCACGATAGTACTGATACTATCGACAGAGATGATAAGACCCGACGGCATCCTCGTTCTGATATGGCGCCGAACCTCGACGACGACGCCAGCAGCACGGACACCGACCGCAGCGACGCCGTCGCCCGGACGTCGTCCCGGGACAGCGACGACCGCACCGAGTTCGTCGCCCGTCTGATCGTCGAACGATTCGGCGGGCCCGCGCTGTGCGAGTTTGGACGCGCGCCGACCGTCGTCGCGGCTCACAGGATCGCCCGGAACCGCTCCGGCCGCGACGCCACGCCGCTAGAGGACGCCGCCGCGGCGGCCGACCTGTCGGTGCCGACGGTCGCCCGCGCCGAGAACGCGCTGCTCGCGGAGATCGGCGCACCCGGCGATCCCGCCGAGGTTCGGCGCCTGGCCGACCGGGTCGAGCGGTGCCGGCAGGTGCTGGTCGCGACCGCCCGCGAGCGGGCGGGGGCGCCGCGGCTCACGACGGTGCTCTGCGGCGGCGGTCCCGACGACCCCGATCCGGAGGACGTCGAAGTGTCCGACGACGTCGATCCGCTGCCGCCCGCCGAGAGCGCCGAGGAACTGAAGGCGTACTACCACCGACTCCGGTCGGACCTGCGCTGCGCTCGGCTCGGCTTCCGACTCTACGAAGCGGTCGTCGACGCCGAACTCGGCGACGGGCCGCGGTGCGGTCGCTACTGAGGGGACTCGTCACTACCGACGACGCTCGGCCCTCCATCCGGTTGCTGCCCCGGCCCCCATTCCGCTGACGCTCAGCTCTCCCACCGCTGACGCTCAGCCCACCCATCGCTGACGCTCGGCCTTCCCCACCGTGACGTTCGGCCTTCTCCACTGCTGACGCTCAGCCCTCCCACCGCTGACGTTCGGCCTTCTCCACCGCTGACGCCCGATCCCACACTATCCGTCTCGGCGATGCCGTAGCGGCATCGTCCGCCGCCGGCCGCCGACTACTCGGGGTGTTCCAGCTTGTGCCGGAACGCCCGGAGCGCGTTGTGCCCGCGCTCGGTTAACTCGACCAGATGCCGCCGACCGACCGTCCTGATCTCGATATAGCCGTCCTCGACCAGCGGCGAGACGACGTGCGTGTCGAGCAGGCGGAACTTCGCCTTGTCGTTGGCCGGATCGCGGTCCGCGATGAACGAGAGATCCGCCGCCTCGGCGTGGTCGATCAGGTCGCGCTTTTTCGGTCTAGCCGTCCCGCCCTCGCGTTCGGCGAGGTAGGCCATGATCGCGACCTGATCTCGCGACGGCGAGTCGACCGGGTAGGTCGGTAGCGTCGCCAGATCAGAAAAGCCCTCGCTGATCGGTTCGGCGTCGGCGTCGTGGGCGTACTCCTCGGGTTCGACGTAGTAGGCGGTGGCGTCGGTCGAGACGTCCATGCAGGCGATCGTCGCCCCGATGGCCGCGAGCGTGCCGGCGCCCGAGACGTTCACTCTCACCGAGTCGCCGCGGTGCTCGGCGGCGATCGTCGTGACGACGCCGAGCACGTCGTAGACGTCTCGCAGGTCGCAGTCGCGACGCCGAACCTCGACGCCCTCCGCGTCGAGCGCGGCGACCACCTCGTCGTGGTAGTCCGGCGTCTCGCGGTGGGGGTCGTCGTGTTCGAGCAGGTACACCACGTCGGCCCGGTAGCGCACGACCGGCTCGACGATCCGGTCGAGCTCGCTACCGAAGGGTACGACGTGAACCCGGTCGACGGCGTCCATGAACGTGAGCGCGCACCCTCGGCGCAAAACAGTTACGCTCGCTTACGCTTCGACGGTCAGGCCGGCCCGGTCGAGCGCCTCGTCGACGCCCGCGTCGTCGTGGATGACGGCCGAAACGGCCCGCGAGATGGCCTCGGGGTCCTCGTGCTGGAAGATCGACCGGCCCATCGAGATGCCGTCGGCGCCGGCGTCCATCGCGCCGCGGACGTTCTCGACGGTCTCCCGGTCGGTGCCGGGGCTCCCGCCCGCGATGACGACCGGCAGGCGCGTCGACTCGGTGACGTGCTGGAAGCTCTCGGCGTCGCCGCTGTAGGCCGTCTTGACGACGTCGGCGCCGACCTCCTCGGCGAGACGCACCGCGTGGCCGAGATACTCGGCGTCGTGCTCGGGATCCTCGCCGTCCAGATTCTCGCCTCGTGCGTAGGACATCGCCAGCACCGGGATGCCCAGTCGGTCGGCCTCGGCGGTCATCTTCGAGAGGTCCTCGATCTGGTCGGGTTCGTGCTTGCTGCCGACGTTGATGTGGTAGGAGACGGCGTCGGCGCCCGCGCGGACGGCCTCCTCGACGGTGCCGGTACGGCGCTTCTCGTTGGCGTCCGGCCCGATCACCGTCGAAGCGTTGAGGTGGACGATGTACCCCTGGCCGTTCTTGTTGTCGTGGACCCGCGGGGCGATCCCCTTCTGGGTGAGGACGGCGTCGGCGCCGCCGCGCGTGATCGCGTCGATCGTCGATTCGATGTCTTTCAGCCCCTGTACCGCTCCGAGCGTGATCCCGTGGTCCATCGGGACGATCATGTACTTCTCGTCTGTCCCAATGCGCTCGAGCCGCGCGTCCGTTCCGACAGTCATGGTATGTGAGTCTCTGGCAATCTGCGGTTATGTGTTTTCCGATTCGCGAGGTGGCGCCGCCGGCCAGCGCTCAGGTCGTGCGGTCGACGGGATCGCCGGCCTCGTCCGGCCGGGCGTCGGAACCGTCGATCGCGCCGGCTTTTAGCTCCGCCGCTTTGGCTTCCAGGCGCTCGGCGACGGTGCCCTCCTCGGCGTCACCGTCCGCCACGATGTCGACGAACACGCTGCCCGCGACGACGCCGTCGGCGCCCGCCGCGACGATCTCCTCGGCGTGCTCGCGCTCGCTGACGCCGAAGCCCACCGCCTTGGGCACCGACCACTCGGCGAGCCGCGCGAGGCTCTCGTGGGTGGCGTCGCTGACGTCGGCCTGCGCGCCCGTCGTGCCGAGGCGGGCCTGCACGTAGACGAACCCGGAGACGCGCTCGCGCATCTTCGCGAGCCGCTCGTCAGTCGTCGTCGGCGCGACGACGAAGATCAGGTCGACGCCGAACTCGTCGCAGGCCTCCCGGAGCGGGTCCGATTCGTCGACCGGCAGGTCGGGGATGATCAGCCCCGAAATTCCCGCTTCGGCGGCGCGCCGGACGAACGGACGCAGGCGCTCGTAGTCGCTGCCCTCCTTTTCGTCGCCGTACTGGTACAGCAGGTTGTAGTAGGTCATACAGACCAGCGGCACGTCGACGTCCAGGCCTTCGACGATCTCGAAGAACCGCTCGGGCGTCGTGCCCGCCGCGAGCGCGCGCTGGATCGCGTTCTGGATCGTCGGACCGTCCGCGATCGGCTCCGAAAAGGGCATCCCGAGCTCGATCACGTCGGCGCCGCCCGCCGCGAGCGCCTCGACGTACTCGGCGGTGGCCTCGGGCTCGGGATCGCCCGCCGTGACGTACGGCACGAGCGAGGGCTCGTCGCCGGCGATCGCCTTCTCTATATCACTCATGGAAGACCCCCATGTCGGGCGCGGCGTCGATGTCGCGCTTCTCGGTCTCCTCGATGGCGGATTCGAGGTCCTTGTCGCCCCGGCCCGAGAGGTTGAGCACGATCACGTCGCCCAGGTCGCGCTCGGTCGTCTCGGCGGGGACGCCGTCGGGGCCGAGTTGCTGTTCGAGGAAGGCGACGGCGTGGGCCGACTCCAGCGCGGGGATGATCCCCTCGACCTGCGAGAGCCGGTGGAACCCTTCGAGCGCGGCGTCGTCGTCGACGCTGACCGGCGTAACTAGCCCCTCGTCGACGAGGTACGACAGTTCCGGCCCGACGCCGGCGTAGTCCAGCCCCGAGGAGACGCTGTGGGACTCGACGATCTGGCCGTCGGCGTCCTGCAGCAGCTTGGTTCGGGCGCCGTGGAGGACGCCTTCGTCGCCCGAGGAGAGCGACGCCGAGTGCGGGGCGACGCCCTCGTCCTCGTCGACGAACAGGCCCTCGCCGCCGGCTTCGACGGCGAACAGCGTGGTATCGCCGTCTTCGGCGTCCGGGACGAACTCGTGGAACGCGCCCATCGTGTTCGAGCCGCCGCCGGCGCAGGCGACGACGCTGTCGGGCAGGCGTCCGGCCTTCTCCTGCACTTGCTCGCGGGCCTCCTCGCCGATCACCGACTGGAAGTCTCGGACCATCCGCGGGAAGGGATGGGGGCCGACGATCGACCCGATCACGTAGTGGGTGTCCTCGACGCTGGTCGCCCACTCGCGCATCGTCTCGTTGATCGCCTCCTTGAGCGTGCCCCGCCCGACGGTCACCGGGATCACCTCGGCGCCGTTGAGACGCATCCGGAACACGTTGGGGCGCTGGCGATTGATGTCGCGCCGTCCCATGTAGATCTCGCAGGGCATGTCGAGGTGGGCCGCGGCCATCGCCGTCGCCGTGCCGTGCTGGCCGGCGCCGGTCTCGGCGACGATGCGCTCCTTGCCCATGTATTTGGCCAGCAGCACCTGTCCCAGCGCGTTGTTGAGCTTGTGGGCGCCGCCGTGGAGCAGATCCTCGCGCTTGAGGTAGACGTCGGCGTCGTAGCGCTCCGATAGCTGGTCGGCGCGCTGCAAGGGCGTGGGCCGGCCGCCGAAGTCGGCCAGCCGCTCCCGGAACTCGTCCATGAAGCCGTCCTCGTTGTCGAGAACGTAACGCTCGTAGGCGTCGGTGAGCTCCTCGATCGCCGGCATCAACACTTCCGGCACGTACTGTCCGCCGTACTCTCCGAACTTCGTCGCGCTCATTCGTTGTCTCCAGTCTGGGACTCCGCCGTGGTCAGTCGTTCGGTGTTCTCTCGAACTGTTGCGGCTGGGTCGTCCCCTTCACCGTAGTCCATGATCGCGCTGCCGATCAGCAGGGCGTCCGCGCCCGCCTCTCGCATCCGCCGGATATCCTCAGGTGTCGAGACGCCGCTTTCGGCGATCAGCGTCGCGTCGGTTCGGTCCCGGGCGTGCGCGGCGACGTCCTCGAACGTCGCGAGGTCGACCTCAAGCTTCGCGAGGTCGCGGTTGTTCACTCCGACGAAGTTCGCGCCGGCGTTGATCGCTCGCTCCAGTTCCTCGCGCGTGTGAACCTCGACGAGCACCTGGAACCCTCGGTCGCGGGCCGCCGCGAGCAGGTCGGCGAGATCGTCGCCGACGAACCGCGCGATCAGCAGGACGACGTCGGCCTCGACGGCGTCGAGCTGGGCCTCGCGCAGCAGGAAATCCTTGCGCAGCACCGGTACGTCGACGGCTTCGCGCACCCGCTCGAGGTACTCCGGGTTGCCGCCGAAGTGTTCGGGTTCGGTGAGCACCGACAGGGCGGCCGCGCCGCCGTCGACCATCGCCCGGGCGAGCTCGACCGGATCGTCGGTGCGGGTGCCCTCAGTCGTCGGGCTGGTAGGCTTGACCTCGGCGATCACCGGCGTCCGACCGTCCGCCTCCGTCGCCGCGACGGCGTCGTCGAGCGACCGGGGGTCGACCGACACCCGCGCTCCGTCGGGCGCGTCGCGCCGATCGGCGGCGTCGAGGATCGATCTGACCGCCGGCGCTACGTCTTCATCAGCGTCCATTATCGTACATTAACGGACGGAAATGCACATAAGGCTTGCGCACCCGACGCGCTCGGACCGCACGGAAGCCCCGACCGTCGGCGCCGAGGCGGCCGACGTACCAATCTTCAAGTCGGTGACCGACCGAAGCTACCGCATGGACGCAGACGACGCCGGCATCTACGCGCGCGACTCGGAGTACCTCGACCGCTCGATCCAGCTCGGCGTCGCCAGCAGCAAGGTGCTGCGGGTGACGTTCCCCCAGTCGGCCGACGCCGACGCGGGGACCGACCATCCCCTGCTCGACCGGGTCGACGACTACCTCACGGGCGTCGAGGAGGCGGACTTCTCGGACGTGCAGGTCGCGCTGACGATGCCGACCGACCAGCGCAAAGTTCTGGAATCGGTCAGGGACGTCCCCTACGGCGAGTCGGTGACCGTGGCGGCAATCGCCCGCATGACGCCCTCGCTGAACGACGACGACGAGGAGGACCTGACGCTCGTACGTACCGCGCTGGCGGAGAATCCGGCGCCGCTCGTGATCCCGGACCACCGCGTCAGCGACGGTCCGAGCGCGGCGCCGCCGGCCGTCGAGCAGCGCCTCCGCTCGATCGAGGGCCTCTGAAGCCCCTCAGAACCCTAGCGCCCGCTTGATCGACGCCAGCACGCCCGGATCGTCGGTCGGGAGCTCCCGGGCCAGCGCGTCGAGTTCCTCGTCGCCGAACCGCTCGTCATCCCGGGCCGAACGCAGCCACGCCTCCCACTCGTCGTCGGTCATCGTTCCCCGCGACTCCGGCCCCCACTGGCCGACGAGCGCCTCGCGATCCGGAAACGGGACGTCCATGTCGCCCCCGCCCCAGTACAGCGGGACGAGCTTGAACTCGTACTCCTCGTGGTCGAGCGGCTGGAACCGGTAGGGGTACTCCTCGTAGAGAAACACGTCCTCGGGCGTGACGACCTCGCCGTCCGGAAGCTCCAGCGTCTCGGGCATCTGTGCGGTTGTTGGGCGCGCTCGTCCTTGAGGATTGCCGACTAGGACACGTTTCGCTCGACGGTTCAGCACCTGCGTCGTGATCGGTAGCGTTCGAAGCGACACCGCAGATCGACTTCCGAACAGAAACGACTGCTAGCCGACCCACTCGATCCCGAAGCCCTCGTGAACGACGAACTCCAGGGCGTTGATCAGGTAGTGGGCCACGATCACCGTCAGCAAACTCCCCGTCAGGACGAACGCAGCCGCGAGGACGCCTCCGAGCAGCCCCGTCACGATCATACCGCTGGGACCCTGGATGCCGTGGCCGAAGCCGAAGGCCAGCGAGGAGGCGGCCGCGAGCACCCACGGCGAGACGCCGAAGCCCGCCGACAGCGCGCCGATCAGCGCGGCGCGAAAGAGTAGCTCCTCGAAGACGGCGATGATCGGCAGCACGACCGCCAGTAACACGAGCCAGCCCGCGATCGAATCCGGCCCGAGCGCGTCCCGGAGCTCCTCGCTGTACTCGATGCCGACGCGATCGAGGTTGGCCGCGAGCAGTTCGTTGCCGGCGTACAGCGCGACGCCGAGTCCGAGGCCGACGCCGAGCGCCGGCCAGCCGACGTTGGCGGCGGCGTCGATCCCGAGCGCGGTCGCGGGGACGGCGGCGGCCCAGGCCGCGACCAACAGAATCGCGCCGAGCGCGCCGTGGGTCACCGCGACGTTCGCGAGCAGCGCACCCGTCGAGAGCGATTGGAGGTCGGCGTCGTTGCGTCGAGCCCCGCGGCCGGAGCGCTCCGGTCGCCGGGGCGCGCGGTCGATCGCCGATCCGTCGGCGGAAGCCGCGTCCCGCTCGCCATCGATCTCGGCGGCGTCCGGGTCCTGCGGGTCGCCGCTCTCGTGCGGCTGAGCCTCGGCGGCGTCGCGCAGTTGCGCCTCGGCGTCCTCGCGCAGCTGGGCGGCGGAACGCCGCGTCCGGCGTCTCTCCGATCCGCCGCTCGACGCCGACTGCGTGGCGCGTGCGAGCGCGAGTACCACTGCGAGAACTGCGAGAACGACCAGCGCGAAAGCTTCCCACTGAGTCACGTTGCACCGTACGGAGCGGTGATAGAAAAGCTGCCCCGTTAGAGCCCTACTGCGGGCTCGGGTTCGAGCCGGCCTGGCCGACCTGCGGGTCCAGCGCCTGGCCGGTGATGCTCTTGAGACGGTCGACGAGGCTGTCCTTCTCGGTCTCGCCGGCCAGCGCGACGTCGAGCACCTCGCTGATGTTGCTGACCGGGACGATCTCGACCATCTCCTCGTACTCGTCCTCGATCATGACGTCCTGCTCGTTGGCCTTCGGGATGATGATCGTCTCGATGCCGGACTTGGCGGCGGCCTCGATCTTGTGGGTGACGCCGCCGACGGGCAGCACGTCGCCCCGCACCGACAGCGAGCCGGTCATCGCCAGATCCTGACGGACCGGGATGTCCTCCAGCGCGGAGATGACGGCGGTGGCGACCGTGATCGACGCCGAGTCGCCGTCGACGCCCTGCTGGCCCGCCTGGACGAACTGGATGTGAACGTCCTTCTCGGAGAGGTCGACGTCCGAGAACTTCTTGATGATCGCGGAGACGTTCTGGACCGACTCCTCGGCCATCTCCTGGAGCTTCCCGGTGGCGATCACCTGGCCGCCGCCCTGGGCGGGCGCGACCTCCGCCATGACGGGAAGCATGATGCCCGAGTCCTCGCCCATGACCGCGAGCCCGTTGACGCGGCCGACGACGTCGCCGTCGGCGACCGTGAGCTCGTAGTCCTTGCGGCGCTCGATGTAGGTGTCGGCGAGCTGCTGCTCGATCGAGCGCGAGCGCTTCTTGGCCTGCAGCACGTCCTCGCGCTCGGTGAACTCCTTGTCCTCGGCGCGGGCGATGTCGCCCGCGACGCGGACCAGACCGCCGAGGTTCCGGAAGAGCAGCGTCAGGTGGCCCTTCCGGCCCGAGCGGCGCTTCGCTTCGAGCACCACTTCCTTCGCCGCTTCGGGCGTGAAGTGGGGCAGGCGGCCGTCCTTCTCGACCTCCTGTGCGATGAAGCGGATGTACTTGCGCCGCATCTCGGGGGTGTCCTCGATGGTGTCGTCCATGAACACCTCGTAGCCGTACCCCTTGATCCGGGAGCGCAGCGCCGGGTGCATGTTCTCCAGCGCGTCGCGGTTCCCCGCGGCGATCATGATGAAGTCACAGGGGACGGGTTCGGTCTGGACCATCGCGCCCGAGGAGCGCTCGGACTGGCCCGTGATCGAGAACTCGCCCTCCTGGATGGCCGTCATCAGCTTCTGCTGGCTGCGGATGTCGAGCGTGTTGATCTCGTCGACGAACAGCACGCCCTTGTTGGCCTTGTGGATCGCTCCCGGCTCGACGCGGTCGTGGCTGGGGGTCTCCATCCCGCCGGACTGGAACGGGTCGTGGCGGACGTCGCCCAGCAGCGCGCCGGCGTGGGCGCCGGTGGCGTCCTCGAAGGGCGCCTGGGTCTGCTCGGCGGCGTTGACGATCATGTTGGGGATCATCGCGTCGCTGCCCCGCTGCGTGTAGCGGAACAGGATGTAGACCGCCACGGCGGCGATGATACCCAGCAGGAGCGACGCTCCCGTGATGAGGGTGTACCCGAGGATGATCGCGACGATGATCAGCATCAGGAAGGTGCGCAGCTGGTTGCGCTTACGCGCCTCCTCCTTGTGAGCGTCGATGATCTGATCGCCCTTGCCGGCCGGAACCGTCCGGACCTTCGGCTCGTTGCCGTCGTCGGGGTTGTGGTAGACGAGAACGTCCTGGAGATCCTCCTTTGGCAGGAGGTGGCTCATCGCCTTGGCCAGCATCGACTTGCCGGTCCCCGGCGACCCGATCATCATCACGTGGCGTCGCTGCTTGGCCGCCTTCTTGACGATGTCGCGGGCCTCGTCCTGGCCGATCACGTGGTCGACCAGCTCGTCGGGGATCGCGATCTCGTCGGTCGAGTCGATGTCGAGCCCCCCGAGCAGATCGTCTTCGTCGAACTCGTCGCGAATGTCGGCCTCGACCTCGCTACCGAGGTCGTCCTCGAGGCCGTACTCGTCGTCCAGATCGTCGGCAGACTGGGACGACGTGTCCTCCACCGAGTCTTCGGCGTGCTCGTCGCCTTCTGTTCGCTCCCCCGTTTGCTGTTCATTCCCCGACGGCGCGCCGTCCGACGCGTCGTCCGCCGGCTCCGTGGACTCGCCCGGTCGCTCCGCGACGTCCTCCTCCTGGGACGCCGGAACCTCCGCGGGCGATTCGCTTCCCCCGTCCCTGCGGGGGTCGTCGTCGGTATCCGTGTCGTTACTCATAGAATCGTTCTGCTACCTAATTCGAAGGCTGCGCTACTGATATACTTTCTCCCTCAGTGCATCGTCGACGCACGCGAGGACCGCCGTACGGCGGGTTGGCGGTTCGCTACACGGACGCTCGATCGGCCAGTCGAGGAGTCCGGACGTGTCGCTCGTCGAGCATCAACGTTGCCCCGCCGATCGCGGCGTCTCGCTGCGCTGGTCGCGGCGTCTCGCCACGCTTATGGCCAGAGCCACGAAGGTTCGAGCATGATCCGCGGGTGCTACATCGGCCGGTTCCAGCCGTTCCACAACGGCCACCGAAGTATGGTCGAGGCAATCGTCGAGGACGACCACGTCGACGAGCTCGTCCTCGGCATCGGCAGCGCCGACGCCTCCCACACCAGGCACGATCCGTTCACGGCCGGCGAGCGCATCATGATGCTGACGAAGTCGCTCGTCGACCTCGACCTCGTGACGTACGCGGTGCCGATCGAGGACCTCGATCGCAACTCCGTCTGGGTGAGCCACGTCCAGAGCATGAGCCCCGACTTCGACGTCGCGTACTCGAACAATCCCCTCGTCATCCAGCTGTTCGAGGAGGCCGGCGTCGAGGTGCGCCAGTCTCCGATGTTCAACCGCGAGGTGCTGGAGGGTTCGGAGGTCCGCGAGCGCATGATCAAGGACGGCAACTGGGAGTCGCTGGTGCCCGATCCGGTCGTCGACACGATCGAGGAGATCGACGGCATCGAGCGCATCCAGCGCGTCAGCGAGACCGACAGCAACGGCGTCTGAATCGGCCGTTCGCACATCCACGCCCACACAGCACCCATGATAACGCTCTCCTCCGATTTCGGCTCGCCGTACCCCGCCGCGATGAAAGGCGTCGTTCTGCAGCGTACCGACGCCCGCCTCGTCGACGTGAGCCACGCGTTCCCCCGGCAGGACGTCCGCGCCGCCGCGTTCTGGCTCCGCGAGATTCTCCCGTACTTCCCGCCCGCGGCCCACCTGGTCGTCGTCGACCCCGGCGTCGGCACCGACCGGGCCGCGATCGCCGTCGAAGCCGGCGAGCACGTCCTCGTCGGCCCCGACAACGGCGTCCTGCTGCCGGCCGCTAAGGAACTGGCGACCGGTGCGACCAACGACGCGATCCGCGTCCACGAGATCGGCTACGAGAACGCAGAATCGAGCACGTTCCACGGCCGGGACGTGTTCGCGCCGGCGGCCGCCGCCGTCCACGAGTCGTGGGACGCCGACCGCACCGTGCCCGAGGCCGTCGACGGGCTGGGCGACGTGACGCCGACCGGCGAGTTCGTCGACTTCGAGCTTCCGGAGCCGACGATCGAGGACGACGCCGTCCGGGGCGAGGTGCTGGTCGTCGACGACTTCGGCAACGCGATCACGAACGTGCCGGGCTACGTGCTGGAGGGCCTCGACGAGGTTCGCGTCGACGGCCGGACGGTGCCCGCCGTCGAGACCTTCGCCGAGGTGCCGGAGGGCCAGTGGCTCGCCACCGTCGGCAGCCACGGGAACGTCGAGTTAGACGTCAATCGCGGCCGGGGCGACGAGGCGTTCGGCGTCGAGCCGGGCGATTCGGTGCGGCTCGAACTGTAGGATTCTCGGAGTCGGACCGGTCAGGCGCTGTTCTGTGCGTCCACCGCGAGTTGGTAGGTTAGGTACGCGAAACTCGCAAGCACCAGCGCGATCGACCCCCAGACGAGCAGGCCGAACGCGGTCGGACCGAGCGCGCTCATCGGTCCACCTCCGGCGCCGCTGCGTCGGCGTCTGCCGCGGTCGCACCCGTAGTGGCATCATCGTCGGCGTCGATCCCGCCGTCGGTCATCGGCTGCTCGATCTCCCGAATCTCGCGAGCCAGCCCCGCGTGATCGAAGTCGGCGTCGGCGACGCGCGCGGCGACGAGCGTCAGCAGCGCGGACACCGCGGTCGCGCCGACGAACGCGTGCATGAACGACGGTGCGGGCAACGCGTCCCCGAGCCCCGGAATCGCTGCGAGCGCCCCCCGCAACGTCGGGAAGAATACGACGCCGAGGGCGAGGCCCGCGAGCGAACTGGCGAGCGCGCCGGTTTCGGTCAGTCGCGTCGAGTACAGTCCCGCGATAAAGGGGACGAACGTCGCAGCGGCGAGCAGGTCTGCGGTCAGGAACAGCGAGAGGACGCTGTACCCCTGCGAGCCGATCACGATCGCACCTGCGGCGACGGCGACGGTCAGCGCCCGGCCGGTGCGCGAGAGCGCCGCGGCGTCCGCATCGACCAGCCGCGCGAGATCCGCCGTGACGAGGCTCGCGATGGCGTTGAACATCGTGTCCGCCGAACTGGCGACGAGCAAGACGGCGAGCACGACGACCACCAGCGCGACCCACTCCGGAAAGGCGCCGTTCACGAGGGCGAAAAACGCCACGCTGGCGTTCCCGTCGACGAAGCCGAGCCCCGCGGCGGCGACGCCGAACAGTCCCGAGAGCAGGATCAGCGGAACGCTCATCGCCGCGGCGGCGACCAGCGAGCGCCGGAGCGTCGCGTCGTTCTTCGCGGCGTAGACGCGCTGCCATCGGCCCTGGTTGAGCATCCCCGCGCCCAGCACCGCAAACACGACGTAGATCCCGAACTCCACGCCGGCCGCGTAGCCGGGATCGAGCAGGTAGGCGTTCGCGCTCGCGATCTCGGCGTGGACCTCGCCGGTGCCGCCGAGCGCGAACAGTGCGCCGGCGAATCCGACCGCGAGCAGCGGCAGGATCACGAGCGTCTGGACGGTGTCGGTGACGATCGTTGCGACGAGGCCGCCGTAGGCGGTGTAGACGAGGACGAACCCGCCGATCAGCGCGGCGGTCTGCCAGCGGGGAACGTCCGCGAGCATCGCCAGCGCGCCGGCGATGCCGGTCATCTCCGCGGCGAGGAACACGAACATGTAGAGCAAAGAGACGACGAGCACGTACGCGTACATCCGGGAGCCGAACCGCACGAGCGCGTACTCGGTCAGCGAGTGGCCTTCCGGCATCAGCCGCCGGATGCGGACGCCGACCGGCACGAGCAACAGCAACGGGATCGCGCTCCCGATCGTGTAGCCCAGCACTGCGGGGAGCCCCCCGAAGGCGGCGCCCGCTTCGGCGGGACTCAGCAGGATCCACGCGCCCATCGACGACGCGACGAGCGTGGCCGTCGACGCGCCGGTGCCGATCGAGTTGCGCGCCGAGACGTAGTCCTCGACGGTGTCGACCCGACCGCGCGAGTACAGCAGGCCCAGCGCCGTCACCGCGGCGAGCGTCGCGGCGGTGATGCCGAGCGCGAGCGCACTCGTTACCATCAGACTGCCCACTCCTCGGTGGCGTATGCCATCTCCCAGAAGCGGTGCTCCAGTCGCGCGCTCGTCAGGAACGCCTCGCGCATGGCGTCGCGCTCGCCGGGGAACTCCTCGCCGCAGCGATCGACGAACTCCCGGGCCCGATCGACGGCCGCGCGAAACTCGTCGCTCGTGTACTTCTCGATGAACGGGGTGTACCGGTGGGTCTCCTCGTCCGCGATATCGGCCATCCGCTCGGCGACGTCCAGATACCCCTGCGCGCAGGGGTAGATCGCCGCGGCGATCTCGGCGAGCGACCCCTCGTGGGCGGTTCGGACGAGAAAGTTGGTGTAAGCGACGCAGGTCGGCGCCTTCGCCGTCGCTTCGAGGTCCGCTGGCGTCAGGCCGTACTCCGCCGCGAACTCGCGGTGCAGGTCCATCTCGTCGTTCAGGATTCGATGCGCGACGCCGAGCAGGTACGCCATCGTCGCCTCGTCGCGAGCCTTCGTCCCGGCGATGGCGTACGTTCGCGCGTAGTCGAGCAGGTAGCGGTAGTCCTGGCGGACCCACGTCTCGAACGCCGCCGGGTCGAGCGTCCCCTCGGCGAGTTCCCGCACGAAGGGGTGCTCGAACTGCGCCTGCCAGATCTGTTCGCCCTCGTCGAGCAGTTCGTCGCTGAATCTCATCATTCGGGTGAACGCGATCCGGGCGTGATATAACTTGCTGATATTAGCTAGTTATAGCAACTCGTTCCGACCGAAGCGGGGCAAAATCTATCGGGGATCGGTTCGACGGACCGATATGACAGTTCGACGCCTCCGCGAAGACGATCTCCCCGAACTCGTCGAGGACGTCTGGTTTCCGTTCGCCCGAGAGATGGCGGAACTGGACTCGTACAACGATCTCGCCGAGCCGTACGACGAGCCCACAGAGGAGGTTCTTGCGAACGTCGTCGCGTACCGTCGCGAGCAGTTCCGCGACGAGGACGCGGCGGTGTTCGTCGCCGAGCGGGAGGGCCGTCTCGTCGGCTACTGCCACGTCGAGTGCGCCGAGACGCCGCCCGTGTTCGCTCGCGGTCCTGAAGGGAACGTCAACGAGGTGTACGTCGCGCCCGATCACCGAGAGGACGGCATCGCGGGCGACCTGATGGACCGGGCCGAGGCGTGGGCCGAGGATCGGGACTGCGAGCACGTCACGCTCTCGGTCAACGCCGACAACGAGACCGCGAGGCGGGTCTACGAGTCGCGGGGGTACGAAACGCGGCGGCACAAGATGGACAAGCGGCTACGGGACTGACGGCCGGTCGAAAGAGGGATTGAAAGTCGGGCTACGAGGCGTCTATTCCGCCGCGATCACGTCGTCGATCCGGGCGATCAGCGTCGCGGCCTCGGTCGCGGACTCGACGGCCTCGTGCTTGACGGCTGCGGGGTCGACCGTGCCGTGCTCGACGGGGTCGCCGACCTCGCGGGTCTGGCCGTCGACGATCAGGCCCGCGCGGCCCTCGGCCTCGTGCTCGGAGCGCAGGTCGACCAGCGCGTCGATCGGGTCGAGGCCGGCGTTGGCGGCGAGCGTGCGCGGGACGGCGTCGAGCGCGTCGGCGAACGCCTCGACGGCGAGCTGCTTGCGGCCGGAGACGCCCGCGGACTCGGCGCGGACGCGGTCGGCGATCGCGATCTCCGCAGCGCCGGCGCCGGGGACCACGCCGCCGGAATCGAGCGCCGCGGTGACGACGTCGAGCGCGTCGCGGACGGCGCGTTCGAGCTCGTCGACGACGTGCTCGGTGCCGCCGCGGACGAACAGGGTGACCGACTCGGCGGCGGCGCCGCCCTCGACGAACACGAGCTCCTCGTCGCCGTACTTCTCCGTGCGGACGCGGTCGGCGCTGCCGAAGTCCTCGTCTTCTAGATCCTCGAGCGCGCCGACGCGGCGGGCGCCCGTGGCGCTGGCGATGCCGCGGACATCGTCGTCCGAGAGGTTCTCGAAGACGAGCACGCCTTCGTCGGCGAGCGTGGAGGCGACCCGGCCGTCGACGTCGTCGGTGGTGAACACGACCTCGGCGCCCGAGTCGGCGACGGTCTGGGCGACCCCCTTAACTTCCTCCTCCTCGGCGTCCATCGCGGCGGTGAGCTGGTCGACGCTGTCGACGCTGTACTCGGCGTCGACGTCGCCGGTGCGGACGCCCAGCTCGACGTCGAGCAGGGCGATCGAGGCGTCCTCGACGTCGCCGGGCATCTGCTCGTTGACGGGTTCCTCGTCGACGAGGATCCCCTCGACGAGCTCGGTCGCGCCGGAGCTGGCGCCAACCTGCGTCTGGATCGAGATGTTGTCGCGGTTCACGCCCTCGTCGCCCCGGACCTGCTCGACGGCGTCGACGACCGTCCGGGCGAGCGACTCGGCGGTGACGCCGCCGGTGCCCTTGCCGGTCATGCTGGACTCGGCGACCGCGAGCAGCAGTTCCTCGTCGACGTCGCCCTCCAGGGCGAGTTCGTCGACGGCGTCGTGGGCGATCTCGGCGGCCTCGTGGTACCCCTCGACGATCGTCGTCGCGTGGACGTCGTCGTCGAACAGGTCCTCGGCCTGTGCGAGCAGCTGGCCCGCGAGGATCGCCGCGGTCGTCGTGCCGTCGCCGACCTCGTTCTCCTGGGTCTCGGCGACCTCGACGATCATGTCGGCCGCGGGGTGCTCGATGTCCATCTCCTGGAGGATCGTCGCGCCGTCGTTGGTGATCACGACGTCGCCGGAGTCGGAGACGAGCATCTTGTCCATCCCGCGCGGGCCGAGTGTCGTGCGTACGGCCTCGCTGACGGCCTTGCCGGCCGAAATGTTCGAGTCCTGGGCGTCCTTGCCCGACGTTCGCTGACTGTCCTCGCTCAGGATGAAGAGCGGCTGTCCGCCCATGCGCCGCTGAGAAGCGTTGTCTGCCATGTGTTCGGTAAAGTATACTTAGCGGTTCAATATAAACTTTACTGTGGCCTTCGCGAGGCATCTCCTCGCCGTCGTGGACTCTCGGGGTGATCGATCCGCGGGACCGTCCGAACCGGTAGCTCAAAATACCCCGATCCGAAAGGGTACGCCGATGCTGGAACTGGAGCACCGGTTCCGGGTGGTCGACGTGCACGCCCGGCTGGACGCCGACGAGGGAGCAACCGGTCGGTCGATCACGCCCGACACCTTAGAGCGCGAGATGCACCAGGCCGGCGTGGTCCGGTCGGTCGTGTTCCCCGGCCACCAGGCCGGGACGGACTACCTGCGGGCGAACAACGCCGTCGCCCGGATGAGCGTCGAGCGGCCCTTCATCGCGTTCGCGCGGATCAACGGCCCCCGCGACCCCGGCGAGAGCGCGACCTCGCAGCTCCGCAACCTCGCGGCTTCGCGGAAGGACCACCACACGGCGCCCGAGGACGTCGAGAAGTACGCCTACGACGACCGGTTCCACGGATTCAAGCTCGATCCCGCCCGCGACGGGCTGCCCGACGAGGACGTTCTCGCGGAGCTCGAAGCCGTCGGGTTGCCGGTGCTGGTCCACGGCGGCGTGGGGTTCCCGCCCGAAGCGATCGCGGACTCGCTGCTTTCCTACTCGTTCCCCGTGATCGTCGCGCACTTCGGCGGCCACCCGCTCAATCGCGATCTGATGGGCGATGCGATCGACATGCTCGACGAGCACGACGACTGTTATCTCGACACCAGCTACGTCCGGTTCCGCGACTACCTCGAACGGGCGCTGCTGGAACACCCCGACCGCGTGCTGTTCGGCAGCGGGTCGCCCGAGACCCATCCGAACGTCGGCGTCATGGAGATGCTGACGCTGGACGTCTCGGAGGACAAGCTTCGCAGAGTGTTCAGCGGCAACGCCGAGCGCGTCGTCGACGGACTGTCGCCGGACGGCGGCTGATCGGCGGCGCGGAGCTGTCGGGCGATGTCGTCGCCGCGAATCGCAAACTCACCGCCAGTCGTACCGCCGGACGGCCCGGTCGTGGCGCGTCGAGACGCCGTTGGGGTTGCGTCGCGGCGTCTCGTCGGCTTTGCGCGCCCGGAGCCCCGCGGCGACGCCGCCGGCGATCCCCGACACCACCTCGCGGCCGGTCCCGAGCCAGGTCGTCGGGGCGATGTCGCCGCGCGTGACTTCCCGGGCGGCCGACGCCGAATCCCCGAGCGCCGACGCGATCGTCGACCGGGCGACGGCGGGGCGCAGCCCGTAGTTCTTCGCGAGCTGGTAGGAAAGCGACCGGTATCGCGCGCCGAGATCGCGGTTCGGCCGCCCGCCGTCGGCGCCGTACTCGCCGCGAACGCACATGTTGCCGTTCCAGACGACGTCGTACTCCATCGCGGCGAGCCGGTGGGAGGCGTCGCGAGCGCCGTCGGTCTCCAGGTACTCGTCGAACCCGTCGAGGGCGTCGATCGCCGCGCGATCGAGCGCGACGTTGTCGCCGCTGAAAAACGCGACGTCGCGACCGGCGACGGTGTCGGACGTCTCGCTCTCGGTCGTCACTCCCGCACGCAGCGTCCGGTGGGTCGGCCCCGTGACGACGTCCGCGCCGGCGTCGAGCGACGCCGCGACGGCGTCGCGCCACGACGGTTCGATCGCGAGCTCGTCGTGGACGAAGGCGACGGCGTCGCCGGTGGCGACCTCGATCCCGGCGTTGCGGGAGACGTTGACGTTCCTGTCGGACAGTTCGACGAGCACGTCGACGTCGTCGCGCTCGCGAACCATCCCGGTGGTCCCGTCGGACGAGGGCCCGTTGACGACGATCAGCTCGACGTCGGGGGCCCGTTCCGACAGGGCGTCGAGACACCCGGAGAGCTGCTCCCGGGCGTTCAACGTCGGGACCACTACCGAGAGGTCCATACTCACCGATACTTCCCGCAAACCATAAAAGCATCTCGGCCGGTCGCGCCGGTCACTCTACGCTCGCGTGCCAGTAGGAAACGGACGCCGCGGCGTCACCGAACGGCGCACCGCCGAGCGTCGTGTCCAGCGACCGGAGCGGGCTGGCGAGGCCGTTGGGAATCTTTCGGTAGAAGCCGTAGGGCAGGAGGAAATCGTGGGAGTCTTCGACGAGTTCGAGCCCGGCGCTCTCGATCAGGGAGCCGACCTCCGAGCGGGAGTAGAGCCGCGAGCCCATCGGGAGCGCCCAATTGTACACGCTCCGCGCGCTGTAGCGCTTGAACGTGTCGAACATCACCTGGTCGCCGGAGACGCGTTGAATCTCTTCGAGGTAGGCCGCCGGCGTGTCCGCGAGGTGGAAAAACCGCATCGCGACGACGGCGTCGAACTCGTCGTCCTCGAAGGGGAGCCGTCCGGCGTCGCCGCGCAGGAACTCGACGGCGTCGCCGACGCCGCGGGCTCTGGCCTTCTCGCGGGCTTCGGAAAGCATCTCCGCAGAGATGTCCAGCCCGACGACGTTGGCGCCGCGCTCGGCGAGCATCACGGTGAACCGGCCGGTACCGCAGGCGATCTCGAGGACATCCTTGCCCTCGACGGGCCCGATCGCGTCCAGCACAGCCTCCTTCTCCCGGCGGTCGATGAGCCGACCGCCCCGGGAGAAGCGCTTGTCGTCGTACTCTTGGGCGACGTCGGTCGCCTGATACCACTCCTGCCCTTTCACGCTGCGATTTGCTACCTGCCCCGGGGATAAAACGATACTGGAAACGATTCGTCACCTCGCGGACCGATCGGCTGCGGACGCGGCGACGCCATAGCGGCCGGATTCGTCCGTCGAACCTCGACAACCTGCGAGTACTGTGACGCAACGTCCCCCAGAAGAACCGGCGGGACGCCGTCGATAGAATAACATAATCGTCCACTTCTCGGAGGGGGAGATTCTGAGGAGACGGTCGGTTCGGGGCCGAAGGCGCCCCTCTGGGACCCTCTCGAATCCCAGGATCCTACACTCTCACAAAATAGGTATGGCATATATACACTATATATTCTCTCAATTCATATGGTCTCCATATAGCCAAGTTTTACCACCGGTGACGGACCACCGCTGAGTATGAGCACCACCACGGGCGAGGAACGTGCCGACCGAGTCGAGGAGCCCCTCTCCGACAGCGAGTACCGCGAGCGACTTCGCGAACTGCCCCCCAGCGCCAAGCTGATCGCCAAGGTTCTCGAGACGGACGCGCCGCTCTCGCAGGGCCAGCTCGCAGAAGAGTCGCTGCTGCCCGACCGTACGGTCCGGTACGCGCTCAACCGTCTCGAGGAGGTCGGCCTCGTGGGTTCCCGGTACAGCTTCCGCGACGCCCGAAAGCAGGTCTACTTCCTCCACAACTAATTCGGCGGCCCGACGTCCGGACCCGCCCCGCTGTCGCCGCCGCCCTTTTTTACCAACCGCGCGCTACCCCCGTTCGATGGATCAGATCGCCGGCGTCCCGATTCCCGTCTCGGGACCCGCGCCGACGGGCTCGACTAACGCGTACGTGATCGGTCGAAACGACGCCCTGCTCGTGGACCCGGCCGACGAATCGGACGAACTCGACCGAGTGCTCGACCGCCGATCTCCCGCTGCGGTGCTGGCGACGCACGCTCACCCCGACCACGTCGGTGCGCTCGCTCGGTACGCGCGCGAATACGATCTGAGGGTCTACGCTCGATCGGGGTACGAGGAACGATTCGAGCACGCGACCGGCGTGACGCCCGACGCCAGCGTGCGCGACGGGGACGTAGTCTCGGCCGGTAACTTCGGCGTCGAGGTGACGTCGATCCCGGGACACGCGCCCGATCACGTTGCGCTGACAGTCCGCGGCGTCGATGCGGCGGTGACCGACCGCGGCGTCGATGCGGCGGTGACCGACCACGGCGACGGCCCGCCGCGTTCGGAAACTCGGGAGACTCGCGTGCTCGTCGGCGACCTCGCCGTCGCCGAGGGAAGCGTGTTCGTCGGCCCGCCGGACGGCGACATGCGCGGCTACCTCACCGCACTTCGGCGTCTACACACGCGAGCGCCCGGCGAACTGCTGCCGGGGCACGGTCCGGTGATCGACGATCCGAGGGCGGTCCTGGGCCGTCTGATCGCCCACCGCCTCGATCGCGAGCGAGCGGTGCTGGCTGCCGTCAACGACGGGGCGACGACGCCGGACGCCGTCGTCGCCGCGGCGTACGACAAGGATCTCACGGGCGTCCGCGACCTCGCCCGACGGGCCGTGATCGCACACCTCGACAAACTCGCCATCGAGGGATCGGTCGAGTGGGACGGCGAGCGCGCCCGACCAGTCGATCATCGCTGATCGGCCTCGACCGGTCGACCGTCGCTGATCGCCTCCGCCCGCTGCCCGATCGGCGTCCGGGTCGCCAGCGCGACGCTTTTCACCGCGCGGGCGCTTCGTCCCGCTATGGAATCGCTCGAAGCCGAACTCGCCCGCGCCCGCGACCTCGACGCGGCCGATCTAGCCGACGCCATCGAGTCGATCGGCTTCGAGTGTACTCGCTGTGGCGCCTGCTGCAAGGCCGAGGACGACGATCCCCACACCGCGACCGTGTTCCCCGACGAAGTTCGGGAGATCCAGTCGGCCGGCGACGGCGAGTACGACTGGCGCGACGTCGCGCGTCCGATGCCGTACGGGCTCGAAGAGAGCGATGACGATGCGGCCGAGAGAGAAATGCTCACCGGCGAGACGTTCGAGTGGGCGCTCCAGACGACTGAGTGCGGCGACTGCACGTTCTACGAGGAGTCCGAGGACGGCACCGGCGCCTGCTCGGTTCACGAGGACCGTCCGCTGATCTGTGCGACCTACCCCTTCAGCGTCGCGCTGGCGGGGACGAGCCAGCCGATGGGCGAGGCCGTCGACGAGTCGGGGATGGTCCGGGCCCACGAGTGCGAGGGGCTGGGTCGGGACATCTCGCGGTCGGACGCCGAGGACCTGGCGGCGACGCTCAAGGAGCGGGCGGTCAGAGAGCTAGAAGAGGCGATCGACGTGCGCGACGCGTACGCGCCGGTCGACGCCGAGGGACGCGCAGTGGTCCACGACTCCGAGGGTGCAAAATCGATAGACGGGACGCCGATCGAACGGTGATTCAGTCGCCGGAGGCAGTGACCCGGTCGCGCACCGCCGTCGACGGGCGCGCGACGCCGCCGATGCCGCGACTCAGAAGGACTCCTCGATGACTTCGCCGACCGCGAAGTTCGACTTGACTTCCGTGACCTCGACTTTGACGCGCTCGCCGACCTCGGCGCCGGGGACGATGATCACGTACCCTCGCTCGACGCGGGCGATGCCGTCGCCCTGCTTGCCGATGTCCTCGATCTCGACGTAGCGCGTCTCGCCGATCTCCACTGGGGGTTGTGGTTCCGGAGGTACGCCGGCGTTCTGGTCCTCGTCGGACTCCTCCTCGACGTCCCGCGAGATGAGCGCGACGCGGTAGGTGTCGCCCGGGTCGATGTCTCCCGTCTCGACCTCGCGACGGGGGACCTCGACGACGTAGTTGTCGTCATCGTCGGCCGATACCTCGGCGCTGAACAGACACAGCAGTTTATCAGAGATCTCCAATGTCAGATACCTCCGTTTTCTCCGTTGTAGTCATTCGTAATAGAACTGTCGACAGTTCGCACGCGCGCTACGAACCTGACGAGAAATCGACTTGCACCGGCGCTAAAGTGTTAGATTTCCGCAACCTGGTGGTGGAGAGATGACGCCGGGTTCCGCCGCGATCGGTCGCCTCGAGGAAAATAACGACCGGCCGATCAATCCGCGCCGCCCGTCCGACCGGCGGTCGCGAACACCGACAGGTCGACATCCGCGTCGATCTCCTCGGGCGACTCGTACGGTCGGTTGACGACGATGTCGCCCGCGCGTTGCTTGCCGATGCCGGGGATCGCGGTGAGCTCGTCCATCGAGGCGTCGTTGAGATCCAGCGGGTGGGGGACGCCCGTGACCGAGCGGAACCCGTGGTCGACGACCGCGACGTCGATCGTCCGGCCGAGTTCGAGTTCGCCCGGGATGCCGACCAGCAGCGGGTAGGTGCCCAGCTGGCGACCGAACGTCTTCCCGTCCTGGTGGTACTCCAGGTGGACGTCCGGCAGGCGCGTGCCGGGCGGCGCGAGGCGCTGGAGCATCGGGTTGTCGATCTCCTCGCGGACCTCCCGTTTGTACTGCTTGAACAGCTTCTTGTGGTCCCTGGCGATCTCGGCGCCGGTCTCGGACATGTCGGTCCCGGCGAAGGCCATCACCTGCCGGATGTTCACGCGGCGCAGCATCAGCCCCTCGTCGTACACGCGCTGGAGAAATTCCTTGTTGTGCTCGAACGTCTCGGCCGTCTCGCCCTTGAGACCGTGGACGAGGTTGATGCCGGGCAGCAGCTTCGGCAGCCGGTTCGCGGCGCCCGAACCCCACGATGGCCCCGTTCCGGGCTCCTCGCCGGGGCGCCACCCACCTTCTTCGTTGACGACGCGCACCGCTTCGAGGCACTCGTCGGCGGTGACGTTGAGATTGTTGTCGCTCATCACCTCGGGATCGGCGGATTCGAGGCCGAACGCGGCGGTGTCGCCGGGCGTGTTGTGCTCGGCGATGATCCGGATCCCCTCGCGGGCCTTCTCGGGCCACTCGACGATCGTGATCGGGTTCATGTTGTCGAGGTGGAGCGTCTCCAGGTCGGGCGCCACCTCGCGGATGCCGCCGTACAGTTTCCGGAGCGCGTCGGGGTTGGGCGCCTCGCCGTCGCCGCCGTACGCGAGGATGTCGGCCTGCCGGCCGAGCCGGTAGTGCTTGACGCCGTGGTTCGAGAGCCGGTCGACTTCGTCGACGACGGACTCGGGCGGCCGGAACGAGGGGTTGCCGTACAGCGGTTCCGTGCAGAAGGAACAGCGGTACGGACAGCCCCGCGAGGTCTCCATCTCGGCGATCAGGTACTCGGGATGGTTCGGATGTTGCTCGACGACGAACGCGCCCTTCGCCGCCCAGCGGTCGACCTCCTCGACGTCGCGCATCCGGTCGCCGAACCCCTCAAGTCCGCTTTCGACGAGGTCGTAGGCGGCCGCCTCGACGTCGCCCTTCGCGACGAAGTCGTAGTCCAGATCGTCGCGCTCGGTCTCGGTTCCGCCCTCGTTCTGGTCGCCGACGCCGAACTTGACGGGCCCGCCCATCAGGCAGGTCCCCTTGGCGGTCCAGGCGATCTCGCGGACCTCGTCGGGTTCGGCGGGCGTGCCGCCGACGTACTTGCCGGGGACGGTCATCCCGCCGATGTAGCAGGTCAGATCCGCCTCGGCGACGTCGCGCCACTTCGAGCGGTCGTCCCGGAGCTCGTCGATCGTGTGGTACGTGATCTGCGCTTTCGGGACGCCGGCGTCGACGAGCGCGCCGGCGGTGAAGCGCGGGTACGTGGAGATGTACGGCGGGACCCCGAAGTGGGCCGGCTCGTCGACGTAGCCGTCGACCAGCGTCACGTCGAGATTCGCGGGGTCGGTCATGGAGGCTCGTAGCCGCTCGACGGGGAAAACTGATGCGGATCGGGGACCGAGCTGTCGGCGTGGACGCCGGAGGACGCGGTGCGTCCTCCGAGCCCTCGCTCGACTTCGTCTCGCGAGGACGCCGCGGCATCTCGACGCCGCTGCGGGGACGCCGACAGCTTGTCCTGCCGTTGTAGAGACGCCGTCATCGCGCCGCCGTCACCGACTGTTGCCAACAGCTATATACGTTGACGGTTGGATCCGCATAGCAGAATGTCAGAGGAGACACCGCGGCGGGAGCTGCTCGGCGCCGTCGGCGCCCTCGCCGCGACCGGCGCTGTGACGGGGCTTTCGGGATGTCTGGGCGGCGGCGACGCGAGCGACGGTGATAACGACGACGACCAGCAGTCGGAGCCGCCGGCGTTCTCGCTCGATTCGTGGCTCGCCGCGCCGGGAGCGGTGTCCGGCGGCGAGCACCACTCGGTCGAGTACGTCGCGTTCGAGGCGCTGCTGGACGCCGAAAACTCGCTCGCCGACGGCGCCTACTCCGAACTGGTCGACAGGACCAACGGGAAGGGCTCGGCGCCGTTCCCGCTGCCCTCCGCGGCCGGAAGCCCGATCGACACGTTCGGGGAGTACGTCTCGGTCGACAACAACAGCCAGCAGGTGCTGTACGGCGATCACCCCGCCGACGCGATCGGCGACGGGCTCGTGGAGAACGTCGGCTTCGAGCGCGCAGGCGAACACCGGGAGTTCGAGCTGTTTCTCAGGGAGGTCCAGAGCCAGTCCGCGAACGTCGCGATCGGCGTCAGCGAGTTCGTGCTGCTGTGGGTCGAAACCGAGTCGGCCGTCGAGGGGCTTCGGACGCTCGCGGACACACAGACCGACGAGACGCCGCTGTACGCCGACGAGAACGACGACCTCGCGACGGTACTGGACCACGTCGGGGATGGCGACCGCGTGCTCGCCCAGACGTCCGCCGAACAGTCCGAGACCAACCTCGATGCGCCCGTCTTCGAGGGGGAGGTCGGATACGGGTACGCGCTCGACCTCGGCGGGAGCCCGGTCGACGAAACCTACGCGATCGTGTTCGCCGACGAGGTGTCCGTCGACGTCGGCGCCGTCGAGGAGTGGGTCGCACAGGGCGAGGACGGCCGGTTCGCGCCTCACGACTCGGTTTCGACCGAGCGGGACGGCCGCTCGGTGCTAGTGTCGGGATCGCGCGAGACCGCCGATCCCTTCGTCGAACTGTTCGACTGAGAACACTCGGGGCGGCCGCCGACCCGGTGCAGTTGCGTGCCGAGACCGACGCGTGCGAGACGCCGCGCGACCGATCCCTCACGACTATCTGACACTTGAGGGGAAAGGTAATTAACCTCCATCCTGTAACAGTGGGGCAAGAATGGACTCGATCGTAGACGAAGCCATCGACGAGGCCGAGAACGCGGCCGACGACGCTCCGGCCCACGACGACGGGGCGAGCGACGCCGGCCCCTCGGGCAAAATGACCGACGACGAACTGAAAGACGTCCTCGAAGATCTCCAGACTAACATCACCGTGGTGGGGTGTGGCGGCGCCGGCGGGAACACCGTCAACCGGATGGCCGAGGAGGGGATCCACGGCGCCAAGCTCGTGGCCGCCAACACGGACGTCCAGCACCTCGTCGACGTCGAGGCCGACACCAAGATCCTCATGGGCGAGGAGAAGACCCGCGGTCGGGGCGCCGGGTCGCTCCCGCAGGTCGGCGAAGAGGCCGCGATCGAGAGCCAGGAGGAGATCTACGACGCCGTCGACGGCTCCGACATGGTCTTCGTCACCGCCGGACTCGGCGGCGGCACCGGCACGGGCAGCGCGCCCGTCGTCGCCAAGGCCGCCCGCGAGAGCGGCGCCCTGACGATCGCCATCGTCACGACGCCCTTTACCGCGGAAGGCGAGGTCCGGCGCACCAACGCCGAAGCGGGCCTCGAACGGCTCCGCGACGTCGCCGACACCGTCATCGTCGTCCCCAACGATCGCCTGCTGGACTCGGTGGGCAAGCTCCCCGTCCGCCAGGCGTTCAAGGTCTCGGACGAAGTGCTGATGCGCTCGGTCAAGGGCATCACCGAGCTGATCACCAAGCCCGGCCTCGTCAACCTCGACTTCGCCGACGTCCGCACCGTGATGGAGCGGGGCGGCGTCGCGATGATCGGCCTCGGAGAGTCCGACTCGGACGCCAAGGCCCAGGACTCGGTCAAGACCGCGCTGCGCTCGCCGCTGCTCGACGTCGACATCTCGGGCGCTAACAGCGCGCTCGTCAACGTCACCGGCGGCTCCGACATGTCCATCGAGGAAGCGGAGGGCGTCGTCGAGGAGATCTACGACCGGATCGACCCCGACGCCCGCATCATCTGGGGGACCTCGATCGACGAGCAGCTCGAGGGCTCGATGCGCACGATGATCGTCGTCACGGGCGTCGAGTCGCCCCAGATCTACGGCAGCAACACCGAGGACCAGCAGCAACAGCAGGCCGAGGCGGCGGAGCAGGTCGAGGACATCGACTACGTCGACTGATCGGGAGTCGCGCGGCCTGAAATCCTACTTTTCGGTGCTTCGCTTATCGACGTCGAAATCTCGGTTCGATGGCCGCGGCTCCAGCGTTTAAGCGGACGCTCGTAGAACAATACCCCATGACGGACGTAGCAGTCGTCGGGGGCGGCCCCGCCGGCCTCAGCGCGGCACTGTTCACGGCGAAAAACGGTCTCGACACGGTGGTCTTCGACGGCGACGAGACGTGGATGCACAAGGCCCACCTGTTCAACTACCCCGGAATCCGGAGCATCGCCGGCGACGAGTTCATGAAGGTCACCCGCGGACAGGTGTCGGACCGAGGCGCCGACGTCCGCACCGACGAGGAAGCGACGGCGGTCGAACAGTCCGGTGACGGCTTTGCCGTCACGACCGAGGACGGCGAATACGACGCCGACTACGTCGTGCTGGCGACCGGCGCCGATCGGTCGCTCGCCGAGGAGATCGGTTGCGAGTTCAGCGACGACGACACCGTCGACGTCAACCTCTCGATGGAGACCAGCGTCGACGGCCTGTACGCGACCGGCGCGATGGTCCGGGCCGAGGAGTGGCAGGCGGTGATCGCGGCGGGCGACGGCGGCGCCGCCGCGCTGTCGATCCTCAGCGAGGAAAAAGGCGAGCACTACCACGACTTCGACGTGCCGGACGACGTGCCCTGACGGTCGGCCGTCCCGCGGAGATCGCGAGCACCGCTTCGTAGGTTTTCGAGCAACGCCAGTTTGACGAGCCCCCGGTCCGTCCCGGAACGCATGAACGAGAACGCGAGCGGACCCCCCGACGGCGATCGGACGCTGCGCGTCGGCGTCGACGTCGGCGGGACGTTCACCGACGTGGTGCTGGTCGACGCCGCGGCCTCGAACGGCGGCCGGCTCGTCACCGCGAAGGTGCCGACGACGGCCGACCAGAGCGAGGGTGTCATCGAGGGGATCCGAAAGGCCTGCCGGGCGGCGGGCGTCGAGCCCGCCGGGACCGACCGATTCCGCCACGCGACGACGGTGACGGTCAACGCTCTGCTGGAGGAGACCGGCGCACGGACGGCGCTGGTGACGACCGAGGGGTTCCGCGACGTGCTGGCGATCCGCAGGCAGGACCGACCGGCGCTGTACGACCTCGACGCCGCGCCGCCCGAGCCGGTCGTGCCGCGGCGTCGACGCTTCGAAATCGACGAGCGGGCGACGCCCGAGGGCATCGAACGGTCAGTCGACGGGGACGCCGTACGGGAACTGGCGGCGAAGCTCCGCGATCGGGACGTCGAGAGCGTCGCCGTCGCCTTCCTCCACGCCTACGCACACCCGAAGAACGAGCGTCGCGCGGCCGAGATCCTTCGCGAGGAACTCGACGTTCCCGTCTCGGCGAGCCACGAGGTGCTCGCGGAGTTCCGGGAGTACGAGCGCACCGCAACGACGGCGCTGGACGCCTACGTCCGGCCGGTCGTCGACGAGTACCTCGAACGGCTCGTCGAGTGCGCCGACGCCGCGGGCGTACCGGAACCCAGAGTGATGCAGTCCAACGGCGGCATCGCCGACGCCGAACTCGTGCGCGAGCGGGCCGTCACGACCGCACTGTCGGGACCGGCCGCGGGCGTCGTCGGCGCGGGCGAGATCGCCCAGCGGGCGCTCGGCGGACGGGGAGGGGAGGAAAATAGCGCGCTGGCCGGCTACGACGGCGTCGTCACGTTCGACGTGGGCGGCACCTCGACCGACGTGAGCCTCGTCCGGGAGGGGTCGGCCGAGCGCACGACCGACGCCGAGATCGGCGGTCGGCCGATCGGCCTGCCGGTGGTCGACGTGACGACCGTCGGCGCCGGCGGGGGCAGCCTCGCGCGGGTCGACGCCGGCGGCGCACTTCGAGTCGGCCCCGAGTCGGCGGGCGCCGAGCCAGGCCCGGCGTGTTACGGCCGCGGCGGGACCGAGCCGACGGTTACGGACGCCGCGGTCGTGCTGGGCTACGTCGGCGCCGACGCCGATCTGGGCGGGGAGCTGTCGATCGACGCCGACGCCGCCCGCGAGGTACTCGCCGACCTGGCCGACGAGGCCGGTCTGGAGGACGCGCTCGCCGCGGCGCGGGGCGTCCACGAGGTGGCGGTCGCCGCGACGACGCGGGCGATCCGCTCGGCGACCGTCGAGCGCGGCCTCGATCCCCGGGAGTTCGCGCTGACGGCGTTCGGCGGCGCCGGGCCGATGCACGCCGCCGCACTGGCCGATCAGCTGGGAATCGACGCCGTGCTCGTCCCGCGGGCCTGCGGCGTCCTCTCGGCGTACGGCCTGCTCGCGGCCGACGAGATCCACGACGCCGCCCGGACCCACCGCGCGACGCTGTCGCGGCCGGACGGGAACCGAGGCGCGGACGCCGACGGCGAGGCGATCGAGGCGATCTACGCCGAACTCCGCGGAGACGTCCTGGCGTCGACGAGCGATCCCGAGGTGGCCCGGGTCGAGCGCTCGGCCGACCTCCGGTACGCCGGCCAGAGCTTCGAGCTGGAGGTCGACGCCAGTACGCCGGTCGATCCCGCCGCGCTCGCCGAGCGGTTCCACGAGGCCCACGAGCGCACTCGGGGCTACAGGATGGACGAGGCGGTCGAACTCGTCACGCTCCGCTGTCGTGCCGTTGCGTCGGGGCCCGACCTCCCGATCGGCTACGAATCCGGCGGCGATCCCGTTCTGGGCGAGCGCGCGGTCGCGTTCGGCCAGGAGGGCGGGCGCGTCTCGACGCCGATCTACGATCGAGCGGGGCTCGACCCGGGGAGCGAGTTCGACGGCCCCGCGATCGTCGAGCAGGCCGAGAGCACGACGGTCGTCCCGCCGGACTGGCGCGCCGCGGTTCGCGCGGACGGAACCATGCTGTTGACGCGAGGTGATCGAGATGAGCGGTGACGCCGACGAACCAGCCGACGCGAGCCCCGACCTCGATCCGGTTGCGCTGGAGGTGCTGCGCAACCAGCTGGAGGGGATCGCCGACGAGATGGGCGAGGTGCTGGTGCGGGGCGCGTACTCCCCGAATATCAAGGAGCGCCGGGACTGCTCGACGGCGCTGTTCGACGCCGACGGTCGGCTGGTCGCGCAGGCCGAGCACATCCCGGTCCACCTCGGGGCGATGCCGGCGGCCGTCGAGGCGGTGCTCGACCGAAACCCGGCGCCGGGCGACGCGTTCGTGCTGAACGATCCCTACGCGGGCGGGACCCACCTCCCCGACGTGACGATGGTTTCGACGATCGACCGCGACGGCGATATCCTGGGCTACGCGGCCTCGCGAGCCCACCACGCCGACGTCGGCGGGATGGCGCCGGGAAGCATGCCGGCCGGCGCGACCGAGATAACGCAGGAGGGCGTCCGGCTCCCGCCGGTTCGGCTGGTCGACGGCGGCGAGCCGGTCGACGACGTGCTGGAACTGTTCCTCGCGAACGTCCGGAACCCCGAACAGCGCCGTGCTGACCTGCGCGCCCAGCGCGCCGCGAACGAGCGGGGCGCCGAGCGCCTCGAAGAACTCGCA